>Ga0136589_1000001_pt1 | contig 193615 bp, 212 predicted proteins | sample AntRauMFilla3764_FD_104640 | JGI IMG/M metagenome (GOLD analysis project Ga0136589, IMG submission 104640) | Saline lake microbial communities from Rauer Islands, Antarctica - Metagenome Filla 3 #764 | ecosystem: Environmental > Aquatic > Non-marine Saline and Alkaline > Saline | place...
CGGCCGTGAGCACGGGGACGTTCAGCTCGACGCTCCTGGAGACACGCGTGGCTGTGTCGGCCTCGTCGGGTTCGACCCGGGACTCTTTCGGTCGCAGCAGTACGTCGTCGAAAGTCAACGCCTCCGGAACGCGGAGTTTCTCGGAGAAGGGCTCGGAATCGTTCGCCATGTAAGTCGTCCATGACCGCCGGCAAAAAACGTTGCGAGACTACTGGACACTGTGGTGGCCTCGCATACCGTGGTGGTTCTGCGGGACAGTGTCCGGCGGTGAGTCAGCCTGTGTGGTGTTGTCTCATATCTGGATTTGCGCTACGTACGTCCAGTTGTATGTGGTAATTTCGCACGTTTCACGAGGTGTGGTCCCGGTTCTCACACAACGCTTATACCTACTTGAAAGTTAATTATAGATATGCGCTGCTCCCACCCCACCAGCGACCTCACCGACCGGCAAGCCCCGAGTGCTACGGCGTCGGCGAACACATTTTCGGTGGGTCTCGGGAAGTGGACCCGCCAGTCCGGCGGTGTCGACCACGCTGCAGCTACCCACAGGGCGACGGGGTATGCCCAGCACTGACACGCGATGAGTAGCTCCAGACACCCGGTCGCACTCGACATCGAGCGGCAGGTCGGTCGCGGCGGCCGACTGCTCGCGACGGTGATGGGCCTCCCGCTCGTCGACGGCATCTTTCCCGTCCTCGTCCTCGCGGGCGCGCTCACGACGTGGACCGGTATGCTCGAAGTGGGCCTGCTCGTCTTCGGGGGCTCCGCGATGGTCGCTGTCGTCCTCGCGGAGATGGACGGCACCCCCCGCCAGCAGGCCAAAGCCGTCTTGCTCATCGGTGCGGTGCTGATACCGGTCGCGATACTCGAAGCCGCCATCGCGCCGACGATCGCCGGCGTCGTCCATCTGGCCACGTTCGAGCGCTTCGCCGGCATCGTCATCCTGGCCATCGCGGCCCAGACCGCGAGCGCCCGTATCGGCGAGCTACTCCCGCGGCCGGCCATCATCATCGGGCTCGGCCTCCTCGCGAGTGTCGACCCCGCCGGCGCGGAGCTGGTGGTCGAGGCCAACCCCGAGATGCTGGCTCGCGCCGCCGCGACGGCCGGCATCGGCGTCGCCTTCGCGCTGGTGGTGGCCCTGGCCAGCCCGTGGCTGCGCAACGCCGTCGACATCGACCGCTTCCGCTTTGGCAGCGCCGTCGCGCTGGGCGTGCTCGCCCTCTCGGTCCTCGGGCTGATGCCCACGCAGGCGCCCGTCGCGCTGGCGGTCCTCGGTGTGACCGCGCTGCTCTCTTTCGACCCCGAGAACGCACGCGAACGCCACCAGAACTACCACCCCGACGCCGTCGACCTGACCGCGGCGTTCTCCGACGGCGGCGCCTCACAGGGTGTGGCTGCAGACGAGCGAACCGACGACGGTGCGAAAGTGGAGTACGACCCGGACCAGGAACGCGCGCCGTGGCTCTAGGAACGGATGATCTGGATTTTTGAGGGAACGCTGGGATTGTTGATCGCCAGAAAGGCCCGCTAGCAGTGTGCACCGCTGGGTTTGCTTACAGCCAGAAAGCCCCGGCCAGCTACACTCGCTCCGCTCGCTCCAGTGCTTGCGTCGCCTGCCGTCGTGTAGCTGGCCTCCGGGAGACCTGCGGTCTCCCGAGCAGTCGGCGCGGAGCGCCGACAACGCCCCTTTCAGTCCCCCCCGGCGCTGATTGACCAACCGCATGGGCGGGACTGAGCGGAGCCGGAGGCTCCGCGAGGGTCGGGAGACGCGAAGCGTCTCCAGGGACTGAAAGGGGCCGCGCTCTGAGCGAACCCCGGCGAAGCAAGCACCGAAACGAGCGAAGCGAGTGAGGAGCGCAGCGAGCCGCGGGAGTTCAGAGCGCGGGGGCTTTCTGGTGGTGAGTCGTGGTATAGACCGCAGTGGCTGGGGAGACAGACCGACCGAGACCACCCCCAGCTTCCGTTCAGATCAAAACTAGTACAGAGGGGAAGCTTTAGGCGGCCGACGCACCGCTGTCCGATATGGCCGACAACCGCGTGGTACAGGGTCGAATGCAGACCCCCGAGAGCCTCGCCAAACTCATCGAAGGCGAGAGCGTGATGGACGCAGAACCGATCGAAGACGCCGACCGCGACTGCCCGGAGTGTGGCGAGAACGTCGTGTCTGTGGGCTATATGCCCTCCGCGCTGGAGTTCGTGACAGGCTACAAGTGCCAGGAGTGTGACTGGTCGGAGACCGACCGGGACTGACACTGTTAGCTGCCACATCTGAACGCTGTCGGCGGACTCCGACAGTCTTCAGGAAAGACAGGTGACAGTGGTACTCGTCCCGCAATCGAAATCCCTTTAATACTAATCGGCATACGACGGAGTGCGGGGTCGTGGCCTAGTCCGGGAAGGCGGCTGACTCCAGAGGCCACGCGCCAGGGACGACAATCCGAGGGCTGATATACTGAGCGACCGGCTGATCACCGGCCCGCGACGATGACCCTCTGGAGTTCCGAGGCGCTGGTTGGAGATATCAGCCGATCGGGGGTTCAAATCCCTCCGACCCCACTATTCTGTGCGCTCACAATTCGTGAGCGCACTGTATCGTTGCAGAGGAGAGATTTGAAGCAGGGAGGTCGCGCGCAGCGGAGCGAGCACGTCCGACCGTGGTTCACAATCCCTCCGACCCCATTGCAGTTGTTCAAATTTTCTAAAGGTAACAGACATATCGCGGCTATTTTCGGCGTTTTCAGAAACACCGTATTTCATACTAGTAATTCTGATTGGTCGGGGTGGTCAGTGACATTATCTAGGGGACGCTACTTGCCCGGAATCACGACCGCGGCGAGTAGGATATCGAGATTCTCGAAATCGCACGTACACAGCCCTCCGACGGCTCCGATATTGCCTCGGTCACAGAGCACCCAGAACTATACTCGCCCCAACAAACACCCTATCGTGTCAGACGACGTGCCCAGCGACGTACAAGCGGTCCTCTCACAGTTACTGGAGGAGACCGAGACGGCGATACGTGCCGAGGAATTCGACACGGCGCGACAGACGATTCAAACTGCCACCACCGTGAGCCAGAACAAACTCTCCGAGGGGGACCTCCGCGAGCAGTTACTGCACGGCTGTGGGGAAGTACTCGCGGCGATAGCGGTCGAGAACGGCGTCGATTCCGACGTCGCAGTCGCGTACGTTCGAGCGATGGCTCGGCGACTCCCACAGTGACCACAGGCGTCCGACTCACGTCTCCGTCGCGATCTCGCTCTCCTTGCAGATCGTCACGAACGCCTCCAGGGGCAGCAGTGCATCGGGTTCGATAGAGACGAACACCCCTGACATCGACCCGCGGACGAAGTGGAAACACATCGCCTCCTCGAAGCTGTGCATCGTGCAGTTGAGCTTCCCGACCTCGAAGACGCTTTCCAGGTACTCGGTGCCCATCCCCTCCAGAATCAACTCCTCGTGAATCTTCGCGAAGATGCGCGGTTTCGCGCTGATGTCCTCGCGCTCGTAGAGGAGCTCCCAGTCGGCCTCCTCGTACGTGCCCACGGCCCTGAGCTCCTCACCAACCTCGGTCCTGAGGTCGTCGACGAGTGACATACTAGCGTATTCACGGATATCTCGAATAATGGTTGGGCATTATTTTTCACGGCGTCGAGCGCAACTAACAGCCGGGAGCTACAGAGACGCCCCAGAACGCCGTTCGGGGGCGTGCTGGGGGCTGAATCCCCTATGTAGCGACCGCGGTTCCACAGAACTAAGTCGGGCTCCGGGCACATATAACCATGAATAGTCAACTCTCTCGACGGACCGTTCTCTGCAGCACTGTCGCGGCGACGGTCGGACTGGCCGGCTGTTCCTCGGACGGCGACTCGTCGACGAGCGGGGGCAGTGGGGAGACCAACCCCTGGGAAGAGATACTGAACACCCGTGAGACAATCCAGGAAGACGCGTACAACTCCTGGAGCTGGAGTACGGAGGAACGAACCGAGCTACGGTGGGAGTTCACCGTTCGCGACGGACCGGAGGTCGAGCTGTTCGTGCTGGAACCCGGCGAGTTCGACGAGTACGAGGCGGAGAACCGCTTTTACACCGTCGAGTCGGCGTCCGGTACCTCGGGCTCGTCGACGTTCACCGTCGAGAGCGGCAGCTACCGGTTCGTCCTCGACAACACGGACTCGGGGAACGTCCAGCCACCGACGAACCTCGTCGACGACGCCGTGGAGGTCGAGCTCTCGATCGAGGCCAGATCGGCCTGAGATAGTCGGCCGAACTGCCGGAACCGGCCGTCGACCGAGTAGTCCTGAGACGAATACGCACGTAGTCGATGGACACTTCGATGATTGTAGAAATCCCGGCCGAGAAAATATGAGTTATCAGTCTGGAGTGCGCGCCTTCAGGTAGCGAGAGTCAACATATGTCAGGGAAATACGATCTGGTAATCGTCGGCGGGGGAATCAGCGGGGCATCGCTGCTGTACACGACCGCGAAGTTCACCGATATCGACTCTATCGCGCTCGTCGAGAAGGAAGACGAGGTCGCGGCTATCAACTCCCACCACACGAACAACTCCCAGACGCTGCACTTCGGCGACATCGAGACGAACTACACGCTCGAGAAGGCCGAAGAGGTCAAGGAGGGCGCCGAGCTGCTGGCGGGCTATCTCGAGAACCACGACCCGGACCGCGAGATGCACGCCAAGCGCTCGAAGATGGTGCTCGCCGTCGGAGACGACGAGGTCCCACAGCTCGAACAGCGTTACCACGAGGAGGGCTTTGGCGACCTGTTCCCGAAGCTCCGACCCATCGGCCGCGACGAGATCGCCGACATCGAACCGAAGGTCCTGGAGGGCCGCGAGCCCGACGTCGACATGCTCGCGCTCCAGACGCCCGACGGCTACGTCGTCGACTACGGGATGACGACGAAGTCCTTCGTCGAGCAGGCCAGCGAGGAGGCGAACGTCGACGTCTTCACCGGGACGGAAGTCACGGATATCACGCCGACGCTCGAGGGCTACACCATCGCCACGGACGAGGGCCGCTTCGACTGTGACGCGACGGTCGTCGCCGCCGGCTCCCACAGCCTCCAGATGGCCAAAGAGCTCGGCTACGGCGAGGACAAGGTTCTCCTGCCGGTCGCGGGCAGTTTCTTCCTGGCGGACGACCTGCTGAACGGGAAAGTGTACACGCTGCAGATGAAGAAACTCCCGTTCGCGGCGGTCCACGGCGATGCGGACGTCCACGACGCCTCGATTACGCGCTTTGGCCCGACGGCGAAGCTCGTCCCGGCCCTGGAGCGGGGGAACGTCTCGACCGTCTCCGATTTCATCGACGTGTTCGGACTGAACGCCGCTTCCGTCCTCAGCTACGCCAACATCCTCTCGGATAAGGTGTTGCTGCCCTACGTCCTCCGGAACCTGCTGTACGACCTCCCGGAGGTCGGCCCGCGACAGTTCCTCCCGCACGTCCAGAAGGTCGTCCCGAGCGTGGAACTGGACGACATCGAGCGTGCGAAGGGGTACGGCGGTGTCCGGCCCCAGATCGTCGACACGAAGGCGAAGTCGCTGGACATGGGCGAGGCGAAGATCGTCGGCGACGACGTCATCTTCAACATCACGCCCTCTCCGGGGGCCTCGACGTGTCTCAAGAACGCGATGCGGGACACCCACACGCTCCTGGAGTTCCTCGAGGGCGACTACGAGTTCGACGAGGCGGCCTTCCGCGAGGCCACCATCGGCCACTTCCCGTACGCCGACGAGGCCGAACCTCCGACGGCCACTGGGTCGGACACCGTCGACGAAGTGCCCGCGACGGACGACTGAGACGGATTGCTGTAGCGATATTGGAGACGGGAGTGGTCCACCGGGAGCGCGACAACCTCCCTCTAGACGAGAACTGACGGCAATGCGTGTCACGAAGGGGAAAGTTGATTATACGACCACGTCACTCGTCCGATGGGGGCTGGTTGTGGCATAGTGCACCCACCAGTTCCCCGACTCAAGGACTCGACAGCGACGGCCCTGTCCGTCGCAGGTCGCTGCGGACGGAGGGGTTTTTACCGCCCACGTGTATCACCCTGCCATGGACGCTTCGCGGCTGCCCGGGACGGCACGACCCGATCAGGTAGTCGCCCACGTGGATATGGACTGTTTCTACGCGGCCTGCGAACAGCGCCGGGACCCCGACCTCGCCGGCGAACCGCTGGTCGTCGGGATGGGGTACGAGGGTAGCGAGACACACGGCGCCGTCGCGACGGCCAGCTACGAGGCCCGCGAGTACGGCGTCGAGTCCGCGATGGCTATCTCCGAGGCGCTGGAGCGGCTTCCCCGGCGGGCGGACACCGACGACGAGACGGGCGAGGACGAGTCAGTGGGCGAGGCGACGGACGCGGAGACCGGCATCTACCAGCCGGTGGATATGGACTACTACGAATCGGTCGCTGCGGAGGTCAAGGCGATACTCCACGCCGAGAGTGACACCGTCCGCGAGGTCAGCATCGACGAGGCGTATCTGGACATCTCCGATACCGTCGAGTGGGACGGCGTCGCCGAGTGGGCCCGCGACCTCCGGGCAACTATCGAGTCGGAAGTCGGCGTCGTCGCCAGCGTGGGTGTCGCACCGACGATGAGCGCCGCGAAGGTTGCCAGCGACCGGGAGAAACCCGACGGGCAGGTCGTGGTCGAACCGGGCGATGTGCGGGCCTTCTTCGCCGACCTGCCCGTAGAGGAGGTCCACGGTGTCGGCCCGGTGACGGCCCGGGAACTGGCGGAACTGGATATCGAGACCGCCGGCGACCTCGCCGACACAGACCCGGAGGTCCTCGACCGGCGCTTCGGCGAGCGCGGCCGGGAGATACGACGGTACGCCCGCGGGGAGGACACCAGGGAAGTGACGCCGCGGGGCGACCCCAAGAGCCTCTCGCGCGAGTCCGCCTTCACCGAGGCCGTCGAGGCCATCGAGGAGAAACGCCGGAAGGTCACCACGCTCGCCCGGGCCGTCGCGGACCGGGCGGGCCGGAAGGGCGCCCGCTACCAGACCGTCGGCATCAAGGTGGTCGAACCGCCGTTCGAGATCAACACCCGCGCCCGCTCGCTCCCGGGCCCCGTCGCCGACGCCGACCTGGTCGAGTCCATCGCGCTCGACCTACTGGGGGAGTTCGACGAGCGCCCGGTCCGGAAACTCGGTGTTCGGGTCTCGAACCTGGATTTCTCGGCCGGCGAACAGGCCAGTCTGGGCGGCTTCGACGGGGCGGCTGGTGGTGGCAGTGAGGGGCCAGCCGCTGCGGGCAGTGAGGACTCGACCGCGGGGAACAGCGATGGGGCCAGTGACGGAACAGCCACTGGCCCGGACGCCGAATCCACGGACCCGGTGCCGACTGGGGACGGACAGGCGAGCCTGACTGCCTTCGACGGCGACGAATCGGGGACGAGTGACGGGGACAGCGACGAGACGGGCGACCCAGAGGGACAGGCGTCACTCGGGGACTTCGCGTAGCACACGGGTCGCTCAGGAGACGCCGTTCTCCAGGTTCTCCAGCAGTTTGCCGACGAACAGCCCCGCTCTCGGTGAGATGGTGTCTTCCTCGGGGACGGTCGTGGGGTGGGCCGCGAGCGTCTCGACGAACTGCTCGCTGTGTGTCATCGCCGACAGCATATCGACCACGTCGACGACGAGCCCCTCGTCGGAGGTGTCCATCTGTGGGTAGCGCTCTTTCTGGCTCTCGGCGTACGTTATCGTCCAGGCCGGGCCGCCCACCGCGGTGACGATGTCGGCGAGTGGCCCGACGGCCAGTTGGCCGTCCGGCGTCCCGACGTAGACGGTCTCGTCCTCGACGAACGTCTCGTAGCGTGCCATACTCTCCCAACCCCGCGTTCGTTCCCACAGAGACGCGCCACCATGATAGCCCTTGCTCACGAACCGTTCGTCCCGCTGACGCTCGTCTGACGGAGAGTTATGGGGCCAGCCCCGCTCTCACTGTACAAGAACGCATGGCAGAGACTGAACACATCACCGTGGCCGACACGAGTTCCGGGCCCGGCGGGATGGACGACCCCGGCCAGTCCGTCGACATCCCGGTGGTGGAGCTACTGACCGGCCGCGGGTTCATCACGGGCAAGTCCGGTTCGGGTAAGTCCAACACCGCGAGCGTCGTCGCCGAGAAGCTGCTGGACAACGGGTTCGGTCTCCTGATCGTCGACATCGACGGGGAGTACTACGGCCTCAAAGAGGAGTACGAGATACTCCACGTCGGCGGCGACGAGGAGTGTGACATTCAGGTGACCGAGGAACACGCCGGCAAGATCGCCTCGCTCGCGCTGGAACAGAACGTCCCCATCATCCTCGACGTCTCCTCGTTCCTCGACGAGGAGCAAGCGGAGTCCCTGCTCACGGAAGTGGCCAAGGCGCTGTTCGCCAAGGCGAAAAAGCAGAAACAGCCCTTCCTCTTGCTGGTCGAGGAGTGCCACGAGTGGATTCCCGAGAAGGGCGGGATGGGCGAGGTCGGCAAGATGCTCATCAAGATCGGGAAACGCGGCCGGAAACACGGGCTGGGAATCGTCGGCATCAGCCAGCGCCCGGCCGACGTGAAGAAAGACTACATCACTCAGTGTGACTGGCTCGTCTGGCACCGGCTCACGTGGAACAACGACACCAACGTCGTCGGGCGGATTCTCGACAACAAGTACGCCGACGCCGTCGAGGACTTAGACGACGGCGAGGCGTTCATGATGACCGACTGGGCCGAGCAGGTCCGCCGGGTGCAGTTCCACCGCAAGCAGACCTTCGACGCCGGCGCCACACCTGGGCTGGACGACTTCGAGCGACCCGAACTCAAGTCCGTCAGCGAGGACCTCGTCTCCGAACTGGAGACGATCAGCGAGGAGAAACAGGCCACGGAGAGCCGCATCAAGGAACTGCGCGAGGAACTCGACAAGAAGAACTCCCGCATCGCCGAGCTGGAGACCGAACTCCAGGACGCCCGGGACCTCCAGCGGATGGCCGAGCAGTTCACCGACGCGCTGCTGGGCCACGTCGAGGGGGCGAATCCCGGTCGCACCGCGAAAGACGAGATGCGACAGAAGCGCGAGCGGTTTCAGGAGCCCCAGATAACAGCTAGTGACGCCGCTGGGCCCGACGCCGACGCGCCAGCGAACGAGGCCGACGACGCGCCCGATACGACCTCCGGGGGCGGTTTCGGCGACGCCTTCAGCGCGTTCGCCGACGACGGCGTGGCGATGAACGGCGGGAGCGACGACGCGAGCAGCGACGGGGCTGTGAGTGGGGCCAGCACCAACGGCGCCACGCAAAACGGTGCCAGCGGTGCGACTGCAAACGATGCCAGCGGTGCGACTGCGAACGGCGACACTCCCGACGACGTCACGACGCAGGGTAGCTCCGATGCGGCCCTGGAGGCCGCCCTCGCGGCCGTCGCCGAGGAGGAGGAGGCCGAACAGGAAGCCAACAAACCGGACGTCGTGCGTGCTATCGAGGCCGACATCCGCGACCTCGAGGACAAGACCCGGCGGATGCTCGCCTACTACAGGGAACACGGGCCCGGGACGCCGCTGAACGCCCACTTCTCCGCGGGCGGGTCGGGCGACCGCACCGCCGCCTACGCTCGGAACCGGACGCTCCGGCTCCGCGGCCTCATCGAACACGTGGGTCGCGGGAAGTACGACTGCCGGCTGCCGGCGCTGGTACGCGAGGAGGGCAGCGACCTCGACGAGGAGACGGCAGCGACCTACGCCGCCCAGATAGAACGCGTGTTCGTCCGAGAGCAGAACTGATACTGTCGGCAGTACGAGCGCAGGTGTGGGTCCGTTCAGGCCGGCGCCTCCGGCGGCAGGTAGAAACTGACGACGTTGCCCCGGTCGTCGGCTCGCTGGAAAGCGATTTCACCGCCGAGGGACTCTATCGACCACTTCATCACGAACAGCCCGACACCGGTGCCGTGAGCGGTACTCGTATTCTCGCCCGGGGCGTCCAGGGCGTCTATCTCGACGGCCGGAATCCGTGGACAGTCGTCGGTAACACGAATCTCGACGCGACCGGTGTTGGGCGACTCGTCGACCGTGACGGTGACTGCGGGCTCCAGGTCCGTCGCGTGGACGATTCCGTTCTCGACCGCGTGGGACAGCGCCTGTGCGAACGCGCCGTCGACGCTGAACCACATCGGTGTCGCCTCGTCGACGGTGATCGACGCTGTAGGGTAGCGCTCGCGGAGGTCGTCGACAACTGCTCGAGCGGCGACCGCGGCGCGGCGGTGTTTCCGGTGGCGACTGTCCGGCGTCGTCGCGCGCTCTATCTGTCGGACCGATTCTGTCATCCGCTCGATGTCGTCGGCTGTCTGGCGTATCTTCTCGACGTGTCCGCGAACGGAATCGCTCTCAGCAGCTATCTGTTCGGCCCGGCCCGAGATGACGATGAGGTCGTTCCGGAGATTGTGACGCATGATTCGAGAGAGCAACCCGACCCGCCGGCTGGCTGTGGTGTACGCTTCGATGTCGCGGATCTCCGCCAGGACACGGCACTCGCCGCCCACAGAGAGCGCCGAGAGGTGGACCTGGACCCAGACGAGCGTCCCGTCGTCGCGCTTGATGCGCCACCGGAACGCCTGTGGCTCCCCGTCGGCCGCGGTCAGGAGACGCCGGCGAAGCAGTGCAGAGGAGTAGTTGTACGTGTTAGCGCTGTACTCGTCGACGGCTAGTTCTCGCAGTGTCGCCTTCGAGTAGCCAAACAGCGTCTCGAGGCGCTCGTTCGTGTCGAGTACCCTCGCAGTCATCGGGTCGTACAGTGCGACGCCGATGTGTAGCTGCTCGTACTGAGTCGGGAGGGAATCACTGGACTGTACCGGCACGAGCTAAAGAGGATTGAGTACAACTATCTCCGTTCCTATGTGTGATATATAGAGCTCTGCACGGGAGCGCCTGAAAATAACCGAACGGGTTCTGTCGTCAGTTCAGCGGCTCGACGAGGTCTTCCAGCGCCGCGCGCGGGTCGTCGGCCTTCGCGACGCCGCTTGCGAGCAGGACGCCGGTCGCGCCGAGGTCGCTGGCTGAGACGAGGTCCTCGCCGGTCGAGATACCGGCGCCACAGAGCACGTCCACGTCGCCGTCCACGCGGGCGGCGGCGTCGACCGCACCGGTGACGATGTCCGGGTCGGCCTTGCTGACCGGTGTGCCGGTCCCGATGAGCTCCGGCGGCTCGACGGCGACGGCGTCCGGGCCCAGCGCTGCGGCGGCGCCGATCTGTTCGGGGTTGTTCGCACAGACGATGGTCTCTAAGTCGACGCGGTCGGCCGCGTCCAGCGAGGCGTCGATGTCGGCCAGCTTGAGGCGGTTCTCGGAGTGGTTCAGCATCGTTCCGACGGCACCGGCGTCGGCGACGGCCTCGGCGAGCGTGGAGCCGGTGTAGCTACCGTGCTCGTTCGGGCTGACGTGCTGGGCCCACGTCTCGACGCCGGTCTCGGCGACGGACTCGATGTTGGCTGCCTGGGGCGCGACGGCGACGCGGACGCCGGAGTCGTCGGCGACGTCGGCCGCGGCGGTGGCTACCTCTATCGGGTCACACGGGTACGCCTTGAGGTTGACAAGGACGAACATGGATGAAGACGCGAACGCCGGCGGGAAATAGATTGCGTGTTCCGGGTCTGGCAGCGAGCAGTGAGCATTAAGACACTGCAGCCAGTACTCACCGAGAGACGAACCGTGAGCTCAGGCGACGCCCCTCCGACCGTACTCATCGTCGAGGACGAACAGCACCTCGCGGACCTCTACACCGATTACCTGGCCGACAGCTACGACGTGCGGACGGCCTACAGCGGCGAGGAGGGTCTCGAGCGGCTCGCCGAGGACATCGACGTCGTCCTGCTCGACCGCCGGATGCCCGTCGTCTCCGGCAACGAGGTGCTGGCCGAAATCGAGGAGCGGTCGCTCCCCTGTCGGGTGGCGATGGTGACCGCGGTCAACCCCGATTTCGAAATCATCGAGATGGGTGTCGACGACTACCTCGTCAAGCCCGTCACGCGCGAGGAACTCACCGAGGTCGTCGAACGCCTCCAGAAGATCGCCGCCTACAACGAGCAACTGCAGGCCCTGACCACACGCAAACTCAAGCGCAACGTTCTGCAGGTCGAGAAGACCAAGACGGAGCTGGACCGGAGCCAGCGCTACCGACAGCTCCAGAGCGAGATCGCGGAGATAGCGGAGCGCGTCGACGAGCTGGCGGCCGACTTAGACGTCGAAGAAGAAGACCTGCGGCTCTAGTCTTTGCGCTTGACGACGTCACCCAGCGTGTAGCTCCCGTCGCTTTCCCCACCGGACCAGTCCTCGTCGTCGGCGCTCCCGCCGGCGCTGAGGTCGATGCCGAGGGCGCTCTCGATTTTCTTCCGCACGTCGTCGCTGGGCAGCGAGTTGCCCTGTTCGAGCTTCCGGATGAGGCTCGCCTTCTCGTTTAGCTGCTGGGCCAGCTCCGTCTGGCTCAGCCCTTTGGACTCTCTGGCCGACCGAATCTGGTCGTCGAAGTCCTGTGCGATTTCGTCCATCTCGTCGAACATATCCCGCCGGCGGCCACCACCGGACGAACTGGACGAGGACGAACTGGACGAGGACGAGGAACTCGACCCGCTCGACGAGGTGGAGTACTTTGTCGAGGTCGACGACGAGGAGTCCTCTGTCTTGAGCTCGGTGCCGAAGTCGGTACACTCGTCACAGACGTCGAGTTCGGCCCCCTCGATTTTGACGCGGCTCGGAGCGGAAACCTCCTTGCCGCACATCTCGCACTGAACCATGGAAATGGGTTCGAGATGGTCCCGTATAAATGGTGCGCTGGGGTAGAAAGAGTGTCAGCTGTGGGAGCAGTGTGTGCGGTACCAGCGGATGGCCGGCAGAACGGGACGACGTCATCGCCGATGACCCGTTCGGGCTCCTGCGAGAACAGTGGGCCTGCCGGAAGGTAGACGACTTCTGTCACTTCGTCGGTTACAGTCGCCAGTGAGGTTCAATGCACACCCGACCGCACGATAGCGTTCACGAGAGCGGAGCCCCCTACAGCCCATCAGAGATCTTCGATTTCTGCGGACGGTGCGGTCTGTGAGTGAATCGTTTCAATTGTTACGATAGACCCCGAGGGCCGTCTACTCGGAGCGACCGCGAAGACCTAGGCGCTCAGGATATCGTCGGCCGCCTTCTCGGCGAGCATCGTCGTCGGGGCGTCCGTGTTGCCGCTGGTGATCGTCGGCATGATCGAGGCGTCGACGACGCGGAGCCCATCGAGCCCGTGGACAGCGAGGTGTTCGTCGACCACCGCCATCTCGCCGTCACCCATCTTGCAGGTGCCGACAGGGTGGTAGAGCGAGGTCGCCCGCTCACGGACGTGCTCGACGAGTCGCTCGTCGGACTGCGCGTCTGCCCCCGGCAACACCTCTCTCCCGCGGTAGTCGTCGAACGGTTCGGCCTGCAGGATCTCACGGATCAGTTTGACCCCTTCGAGCAGCACCTCGAGGTCGTCTCCCTCGGTCAGGTACTGCGGGTCGATGACAGGCTCGTCGAACGGGTCTGCCGAACGGAGCGAGATCCGGCCACGACTGTCCGGGCGAAGGCGGAGCGCACTCAGCCAGAACCCGTGGCCGTCGGGGTTGTCGAACCCGTGGTTGACGGAGTACGACGGGCCGAAGTGGAGCTGGATGTCGGGCCGGTCAGTCCCCTCCGCGACCGACGCGAAGCCGCCAGCTTCTGCGAGGTTCGAGGTGAGTGGTCCCCGGTTGAGTACCAGATATTTGAGGAGGTTCCACAGCGAGTCCGCCTCGTCGAGCGTGACCGACTTCTCGCAGGCGTAGTTGACCTTGACGTTGAGATGGTCCTGGAGGTTCCGACCGACACCCGGGAGCTCGCGGACGACCGAGATGTCGTGGTCCGCGAGGTGCGCCGCTGGCCCGACGCCCGACAGCATGAGCAACTGCGGTGAGTTGACAGTGCCCGCCGAGAGGATAACCTCCTCGCTGGCGTCGACCGTCTCCGGCTCGTCGCTCCCGTCGCGAACGTACTCGACGCCGACTGCCTCCCGGTCCTCGAACCGAACACGCGTCACCTGCGCTCCGGTCATGGCGGTCAGATTCGAGCGGTCCAGCGCCGGTTTCAGGTAGGCGTCGGCAGCGCTGTGGCGCTGTCCGTCCTTCTGTGTCACCTGATAGAGCCCGACGCCCGCCTGGTCGCCGGCGTTGAAGTCCTCGTTGTGTGCCAATCCGACCGCCCGTCCCGCCTCGACGAACGCCTCGCTGAGTTCGTTCGGGGACTGCTGGTCGGCCACGTTCCGCGGCCCGCCGGTGCCGTGATACGGAGAGGAGCCGCCTTCGTTGTGTTCGGCCCGCTTGAAGTAGTCAAGCACGTCTTCGTAGGCCCAGCCGTCGTTTCCGAGTTCGGCCCAGTGGTCGTAGTCCGCGGGCTGGCCGCGAGCGTAGATCATCGCGTTGATCGAACTCGACCCCCCGAGGGTCTTTCCGCGGGGCCAGTAGAGCTCCCGGCCGTTCAGTTCCGTCTGGGGCGCGGTGTCGTACTCCCAGTCGACATCCGAGTTGAACAGCTCCATGAACGCCGCCGGGATGTCGATCTCCCGCTTCTCGTCCGGTTTGCCCGCCTCCAGTAACAGCACCCTTTCCCCGTCGGCCGTGAGTCGGTTCGCGAGCACACAGCCCGCCGACCCCGCACCGACGATGACGTAGTCGTAGGTTCCGTCTCCCTGGTTCGACATGGTCTCTCATGCCGGGAGAGACTTCTTAAATCCCGAAGTATCCCCGGAAAGAACGGTGAACTGGCGGGTGAGTGGTCAGCAAGTGAGCCTCTGGTCCGTTGGGTGTGTAATCTGATAATTTAAGTGTGACGACGACGGGGATAGGGACGAATGCCGTCCCAGTCCCAAAGCGAGTTCGTCCTCACGTCGTCGGTGCGGACGGAACTCGTGCTTCGAGTGGCCGAGCGCACGACGCCGACCGAGGTCCTGCTGTCCGGAATCGACGCGAGCGATTCCGCGGTCTACGACGCGCTCTCGACGCTCAGGGGGCGCGGTCTGCTCACCGAGGCCGTCGAGGGGTGGGAACTCACTGCGCACGGACACCTCGTCGCCGACAGCGTCTCGGAGTGGCTCTCCTCGGAGGAGTTCCGCGCGAGGGACCCCGCGTTCTGGAAGAACCATCAGGCCGACGTCATCCCGGCTGCGTTCCGGCGCCGACTGCCCGAAGTCGGCGAGTACGAAATCGTCCGCGACGTCCCCCAGGAACCCAACAGGTGCGAGGACGTCGCCGTCGGGATGCTCGAATCGGCCGACCACTGTGACCTTACGACGCCGTACTACTCGCGGCGCCACCAGACGGCAATTCCGAGACACCCGGAGACGCGCTTGCTGGTGACACGGGAGGCAATCGACGTCAGCTTCCAGCGGTACCGGGACGGCCGCCGCGAGGAGCTGAACAACATGGACCCGGCGGCCCTCCGACTGACTGACTGTCAGTTCGCGTCGGTCGTCACCGACGACAAACTGAAGTTCGAACTGCCGACAGTGAGCGACGGTGCGACGGACCGACACGACGGGACTGGTCACCCGTCCGAACGCGGTTCGGTCGCCGGCACGACAGCGCTGTTCGTCTCTGAGACCGACTCGGCGGTCCAGTGGGGACGCGACCTCTTCGAGGCGCTCTGGGCGGACTCGGACCCGCTCGGTCCCTACGTCGAACGGCACCATCCCGACCTGCTGGAGTGACGGTCGAGGCGGCTTCCGCAGTGAGCAACGCGAACGAGGAACAGAGGGCCGGACAGGGGCCGTTCACAGCTCGACTGGGCGGATGGTTCTCGTCGATCCGTTTGTGACGACGCGTCCCCGACGACGTTCGACCCCGTCGATACTGACTCAGTCGAGAGCCTTCATCGCGTGGTAGAACCGCTGGAGCGCGGTGACGTGGCCGACGACGGCGAAGACGACCAGCAGCCAGCCGACGGGGTCCAGCCCGAGACCGATCGGCCGGACGAACGCGGCGATGCCGGTGACGAGACCCACGAGCGCGAGGCGGTCCGCCCGACCGAGCGCGCCGCCGTACACCCTATCGAGCCCGACGGCCTGGGCCTGGGTCCCGAGATAGGAGGTCATCAACACGCCGGTGACGGCGGCGATGCCCAGCGCCCACTGGCCGACGCCCGCGGCCAGCCCGACGATGATGACGATGTCGGCGTAGCGGTCCAGCACGTGGTCGAGCAGGTCACCGGCCGAGGAGGCGACGTTCAGTTCCCGGGCGAGCGCACCGTCGACGAGGTCGAGCCAGCCGTTCAGGAACACCAGCACGGCCCCGACCAGATACAGCAGCGGCTGGCCCGGAGCGACGGCGTAGACGCCACCGGCGGCGACGGCGAGCAGGAACGCGATGACGCTGACGCCGTTGGGCGAGAGCCCCACTGTTCGGGCGGCCCCGACGAACGGGTCGAGCGCACGGTCGGCCACGTGGCGGAATCTATCCAGTGTCATAGCCAGTCGACGTAGCTGACGGTGCCGGCGCTCGGTTCGCGCTCGCCCTCGACGACGGCCGCGATCTCTGTGGCCACGGCCTCGGGCTCACGGTCGGTCGTGTCTATCTCGTAGACGTTGTCGATTCCGTGGTGGTGGACAGCTTCCGAGAGGACGACGTCGAGGGCTTCGGACTCCGCATTTTCGTACGCTTTCGAGTCCGAATCGCCGCGCTCACGGAGGCGCTCGACGACGGTGTCGGGATGTGCCCGAAGGACGACCACGCGGTCGGCCGCGAAGTTGTGCGCGAGGTGGGACTCGACGAGGGCGTCGTCCCGCCCCTCCAGCCACGCTTCGAGGGCGTCCATGTCCGCGACGAGGCTGCCCCGAGCCTCGTCGGTGCCCGTCGAGAACCCCTCGGACTTGATGACGTCGTTGAGGTGGATGACGTCGAGGTCGGTCGAAAGCAGCTCGGTCGCCGTGGTCTTGCCCGTCCCCGGGGTGCCGGTGACGGCGACTCTCACTGCCCGACCTCCGCGATGGCCTCGTTGAGGACCGAGACGGCCTGTTTCGTGTCGGGTTCCGTCCCGCAGGTGATGCGGATGCACTCGGGCAGGCCAAAGGAGGAGCAGTCACGGACGATAACGCCCTCGGCCTGGGCGGCGTCGGCCACCGCCGCGGCGTCGCCGACCTCGGCCAGCACGAAGTTGCCGGCGCTCTCCCAGGTGGGGGCGTCGAGTTCCTCGTAGATGTACTCGCGGGCCCAGTCGGCCGTCTCTACGGACCGGTCGACGTGGTCGTCGTCGTCGAGTGCAGCCAGCCCGGCCCGACAGGCCAGTTCGCTCGCCGAGAACGGCGTGTTGATGCGAGCGTAGGCGTCGGCCCACTCGTCGGGGACGAGGGCATAGCCGAGGCGAACGCCGGCCAGCCCGTACGCTTTCGAGAAGGTCCGCAGGAGCGCCACGTCGTCGCGCTCGTCGAGTAGCGGGCGCGCGCTCGGACTGTCGGTGAACTCACCGTAGGCCTCGTCGACGAGGACGAGTGTCTCCGTGTCGGTTCGCTCGGCTATCTCGCGGACCGCGTCGGTCGTGAACTCCTTGCCGGTGGGGTTGTGCGGGCTGGTGAGGTAGACGATGCGCTCGCCGTCGTAATCGTTCAGTACGGCGTCGGCGGTCTGGGCGAAGTCGTCGGCCTTCGACAGCGTGTACTCGTCGACCTCGCCGTGGTGGTAGCGGGCGCTCATCTCGTAGTAGGCGAAGCCGGGCGTCGGGACGAGCACCTCGTCGCCGGGGTCGAGCATCGCCCGGGCGAGACAGTCCAGGGCGCCGTCGCCGCCGTTGCCGAGCCACACCTGTTCTGGGTCGGCGTCCCACATATCGGCGAGGCGCTCGACGAGGTCGGCGTGGGAGGACTTCGGGTAGTGGTGCATCCGCTCGGCCGACTCGCGGATGGCCTCGACCGCACGCGGGCTGGGACCGAACATATTCTCGTTCGACGATAGCTTCACCATCGCGTCGGGGTCCAGACCGAGCTCGCGGGCGACTTCCTCGATACCGCGGCCCGCCCGGTAGGCGGTGTGCGCGGACAGGTCCCGTGGGTTCATACACGGGGCAAGCGGGCCGGGCGGCTTAAGCGTGCCCAACTCCGGAGCCGCGCTCGGGCCGGACGTGGCCGGCTGACGACCCCCGAGCGATTACATGACGTTCAAGGGGGTGCGGGGTAACCACCGCACATGACGTTCGTCGACGCCGCTATCTACGCCACACATCTCGTGTTCGCCGGACTGTGGTCCGGTGCCGTGTTGTTCACCAGCTACGCCGTCATCCCGACGGCGCTGAACGGCGACTTGCGGGCCGGGGCCCTCGAAACGATGGTCGGCAAGCTGCAAACGGTCTCGCGGGCCAGCGCGCTCCTCCTGTTGCTGACCGGCGGCCACCTCGCGGCGACGCGGTACACCTCGGAGAGTCTCTTCGGGACCGGGCGGGGCCATCTCGTCCTCACGATGGTCGCCCTGTGGTTCACGCTGGCCGCCCTCGTGGAGATCGGGGCCTCGAAGCTCACCGACGGGACCGCCCAGCAGAAGGTGCGACAGCCGGCGGCCGACGCCCGCCCGTTCCTGCTGGGGGCGTCGCTGGTCGCCGTGCTCCTGCTCGTCGACGCCGGCGCTATCCTCGGCCTCTACTACTAGAGCCGCTCTGTGAGGTGGTCGGCGCATTTCAGCGCCAGCGCCGCGATAGTGAGTGTGGGGTTCATCGACCCCGCCGTCACGAACACCGACGAGGACGCGATCGAGAGGTTCGAGAGGTCGTGACTCCGCATCTGTGGGTTCACGACGCTTTCGTCGGGGTCGGTGCCCATCCGGGTCGTTCCCATGTGGTGATACGCGGGTCCGGAACCGCTCTCGACGTTCGCGGTCTCCTCGATGTCGGCGCCCAGCTCGTTCAACACGGCGTGCTGGATGGCGTTGGCCCGCGAGATGGAGCGCCGGACCCGGTCGCCCCAGGACCACTGGATGTCCGGAACTGGGTTGCCGTGGTCGTCCGTACTCGTCGGGTCGAGCGTGACGCGGTTCTCGCGACGGGGTGGCATCCCGACGAGCCCGCCCATAGCGATGCTGTTGCCGTACGACGCCCGAAGCTCCCCGAGCATCGAATCGCCCCAGTCGTCACCTTCGAGGGCGATTTCGACCGGCGCGGGCCCGGCGTAGTTCAGGAACTCCAGTTTGATAGGTGAGTAGGCGGCATCGCTCTCGGCGACGAACGTCTCCCCGGTGTCTCCGTCTACCACCGCGCCGCCGGGGTCGTCGTAGAACTGGTGGCTCTCGCTGGTGATGAAGCCGACGTGTCGCTGACGGGTCCGCTGGCCCAGCGTTCCGCTGGCACCGGCGTAGAGGTGGTCCATGAAGTACCGACCGACGGCCCCGGAGCTGTTTGCCAGCCCGTCGGGGTGGTCCTCGTCCGCCGATAGCAGGAGGAGGCGGGGAATCTCGATACCGCCCGCGGCGAGGACGAACTCCCGGGCCTCCTGGCGGTGCTCTTCGCCGTCGGGTGTGACGTAGACGGCGGCACTGACCCGACCGTCTCCGTCGGTCTCGAGGCGCTGGACCGGGACCCGGTCGATGACGGTGGCGCCCGCCGCTTGCGCGTCCTCGATGTGGACGGTCGCGTCGTACTTCGCTCCGGACGGACAGACCGGCTGGCAGGTGCCGTAGCCGACACACGGGCCCCGCTCGTCGTAGGACTCCGAGTTGCGGGCGTTGGGCACCGAGTGCATCGTGATGCCGAGTCTCTCACAGGCCTCGCCAAACAGCGAGTCGCTGTAGGAGGGCGGAAAGCCCGGCATCGGATAGGGGCCGTCCCGCGGCGGGGCGTAGGGGTTGTCCACCGTGGTCCCCGCGACCCCGAACGCCCGCTCGGCCTCGGCGTAGTAGGGGCGCAAGTCGTCGTAGCTGATTGGCCAGGCCGGGTCGTCGTTGTCGTGGCCCGCGTCGAAGTCGGTGGGATGCATCCGCATCACCATTCCCTGCCAGTGGAGCGTCGACCCGCCGACGCCTTTCACGCGGGCGACGTCCAGCGGGTACGTCCGTTCGCCCGTGTTGGACCAGTCGTCGCGTTCGCCGCCCATATCCCAGACGTCCCTGCGCTCGCCCGGTCGAATCGAGCGCTCCATCTGGTCTTGCCGTTCGTCGAAGTCGAAGCGCCGCCCGGCCTCCAGTATCGTCACGTCCCGGCCGTCGCTCGCCAGCCGGTTCGCGATGAGGGCGCCAGCCGGGCCCGCACCGACGATGCAGACGTCCGCCCGGTCGGTCGGCGCTCGTTGCATGGGGGATGGATTAGGTAAACCTAAACTTAGGCGTTGCCATCGAAAGACGGTCCCAGCCGGTGGCCCCGGCGGCCATCACGGAATCTTGACGCTGTGTTCGAGTGTGCCGATACCCTCGATCTCGACCTCGATACGGTCGCCGTCTGCCATCGGGCCGACGCCGGCCGGCGTTCCGGTGGCGATGACGTCGCCGGGTTCGAGGGTCATGTACTCGGTTATCTCGGCGATGAGCTCCTCGACGGAGAAGACGAGGTTCTCACGCGAGGAGGACTGCCTGGTCTCGCCGTTGACCCGACACTCGATGGTCGCGTCCTCGGGGACGTGTTCCGGCGTCGCGACCATCGGCCCGATGGGGCAGGCGTTGTCGAAGGCCTTCCCGCGGACCCAGTTCTGCTCGCGCTCCTGGTCGTCCCGGTTCGAGATGTCGTTGACGCAGGTGTAGCCCGCGACGACGTCCATCGCGCCCGCCTCCGAGACGTTCTTGCACTGCTCGCCGATGACGACGCCCAGCTCCGCCTCGTAGTCGATGCGTTCTTTCCCCGCAGGCATCGTCAGCGTGTTCCCGTGGGAGGCGACGGCGTTCGGGCCCTTGAGAAACAGCAATGGCCGCTCGGGAATATCGGCGCCCATCTCCTCGGCGTGGTCGGCGTAGTTGCGCCCCAGACAGACGATCTTCGTGGGCTCACACGGCGGGAGGATATCCACCTCCGCGGGGTCGTAGCTCTCGTCCCCGAACGCGATGCGGCCGTAGGGCCCGGCGGCCGCAGTGACCACGGGCTCGCCGTCTTCGATGGCCCAGCGGCCGCCGCGGACGTTCCCGGCGGAGTCGCGGAATCGGACGCGTTTCATGTTTCTGGGTCCTCGGCGGCGACGGATAAGCGTTTAGGAGCGACCAGCGGCCAGCCCGCACGGGATTCGACAGCAGTCTATGAGCGGCTCGGCGACTGTTCAACTCCGGCGGCTGACGCCGATTCTATGGACCGACCGAACCGCTTTTGAGAGGCGGCGGGCTACGCTCGCGTCATGAACGTCCTCGTCGTCGGCGCCGGGTCGATGGGGCAGTGGTTCGCCCGGACGCTGCGCGAGCACGCCGACGCGGCCGCCGTCTTCACCGACACCGACAGCGACGCCGCCCGGCGAGCCGCCGACGCCGTCGGCGGTCGCGCGGTCCCGACCGACACCGAGGAACGCTTCGACGTGGTCTCGATCGCCGTGCCGATGCCAGTCGCCCGGCTAGCAATCGAAGAGTACGCGCCGCTGGCTGCCGAGGCCGTCGTCGACGTGACCGGGAGCATGACCGACCCGCTCGCGGCGATGGCCCAGACGGTGCCTTCCCGCCAGCGAGCGAGCCTCCATCCCCTGTTCGCCCCAGCCAACGCCCCGGGGAGTATCGCCGTGGTGGCTCCCGCCGGCGGCGAGGCGGTCGATGCCGTGCTGGACGGGCTCGCCGCCGCCGGCAACGACCTCTTCGAGACGACGTCGGCCGAACACGACAGCGCCATGGAGTCGGTGCAGGCGGCGGCCCACGCCGCCGTCATCGCGTACGCGATGGCCAGCGAGGACGTGCCCGACCGGTTCCACACCCCCGTCTCCGCGGGCCTCCAGTCGCTCGTCGACCAGGTGCTGGGCGGCGAGGCCCACGTCTACGCCGACATCCAGCACGCCTTCGACGGCGCCGACGCCGTCGCGGCGGCGGCCCGTGAACTGGCCGACGCCGACCACGACGCCTTCCTCGAGCTGTACGACGAGCTCTCATGAACCCCGAAACACGACAGCAGATACGCGAGAACGCCCAGTACCTCCGCTCGGTCCGGCCGCTCGACCCCGAGGAGATTTACGAGTACGTCGAGGGCCAGCCCCACCCCGCCGCCGTCCGGCAGGTGCTGCGCGAAGAGGCGGTCGACCTCGCCATCGTCGAACGCGAGGACGGCACCTTCGAACCCGCGCCCGAGGGGCCCCTGGAAGGCGCAGTGCGGGACGTCGAGCGGTTCCCGGCCGAGTACGAACGGTGCGTCGAGGAGCTGCTCGCCGACACCTACGGCGACGAGTGGGCCGAGGGCAACAGCGGCGACAGACTGCGAGAGCGGGTGCGGGACATCAAGGAACGGTATCTCCGGCAGGACCACGTCGAGTACGACGACCTCTCGGCTCACGGCTACGCGGTCTACCACCTGCCGGATTACTACGCCGTCACGACGCACGCGCTGGTCGAACTGGCCGCCGACGGCTTGCTCCCCTCGCAGTTGCGAGTACTGGACGTGGGGGCGGGCGTCGGTGGGCCCGCGCTGGCGCTGGCCGACCTCGTCGCCGACGCCGGCGGGCTGCTGGATTACCACGCCGTCGAACCGAGCGCGGCGGCGGACGTGCTGGAAGCCGTGCTCGGCCCCGCCGAGGGCGGGCGCGACGTCACGGTCCACCGCGAGACTGCGGAGGCGTTCGACCTGCCGGCCGCGGTCGATTCGGGGGGACCGTTCGACCTCATCCTCTTTAGCAACGTCCTGAACGAACTCGACGACCCCGCGGCGGTGCTGGAACGGTATCTCGACGGGCTCGCCGAGGACGGCACCGTCCTCGCGCTGGAACCGGCCGACAGAAACACGGCGACGGGGTTGCGCCGGATAGAGCGCGCCGTCGCCGACGACGGCCCGGCGACGGTGTACGCCCCCACGATTCGGCTCTGGCCCCACCAGTCGCCGGAGAGCGAGTCGTGGTCCTTCGAGAAGAAGCCCGATATCGAGGTGGCGCCGATGCAGAAACGGCTCGACGACCCCGCCGGTGGGACCGGCGAGTTCGTCAACGTCGACGTGCAGTACGCCTACAGCGTCCTGCGACTGGACGGCAAGCGCGCTATCGACATCACGCCGGACCGCTCCGGCCACGCGCCGATGGCCGACGCCGAGAGCTACGTCACCGACCGGGTGAACCTGCTGGCCATCAAACTCAGCCACGACCTCTCCGAAGAGGGGTCGAACCCGCTGTTCCTGCTCGGTGACGGGAGCCAAACCGTCGACCACTTCGCCGTCCTCACGGACCCGTCGCTGCTGAACGACGACCTCGGGACGGCGGCGTATGGCGACCTCCTCTCGATTCGGAACGCGCTCGTCCTCTGGAACGACGACGAGGAAGCCTACAACGTCGTCGTGGACGGCGAGACGACCGTCGACCGGGCGCGGTGAGAACTGCGCGTCTCAGTCCGCGCCGGGTTCGAGGACGACCCGGAAGCGGGCCTCGTTCGCGAGCATCCGCTCGTAGGCCTCCTCGACCTCGGTGAGCGGATAGGTCTCTATCTCCGGCGTCACGTCTCGAAGGGCGCTGAACTCGAGCGTGTCCTGTGAGTCCCGGGCGTGGCCGGAGGCCCACCCTTCGACCCCCGAGCGTGCGCCGACGAGCTGCTGTGCGTCGACCTCGATGGGACTGGCCGGGACCCCGACGACCACGACCGAGCCGTCGGTTCCGAGACCACCGACGACGGAGCTGATGGCGTCGCTGGCCGGCGCCGTCGCGAGGACGACCGACGCGCCGCCGAGTTCCCGGAGGCGTTCGGCCGGGTCGTGTTCGGTGGTGTCGACGAAGTGGTCCGCGCCGAGCTCCATCGCGAGCGACTCCTTCTCGCCGCTCCGTGAGAGCGCGACGGTCTCGAACCCCGCTGCGTGTGCGTACTGGACGCCGAGATGGCCGAGGCCGCCGATGCCCTGCACGGCGACGAGGTCGCCCGGTCGGGCGTCCGTGTTCCGGAGCGCGTTGAACGTGGTGACACCGGCACAGAGGAGCGGCGCGGCCTCGGCGGCATCGAGGCGCTCGGGGACGGCCGCGACGGCCTCGGCGGGGACGGTCGCGTACTCCGCGTAGCCACCGTCGTAGGTCAGCCCGGTTATCTCGCCGTTCTCACACTGCTGGAAGTCGCCGCGGCGACACGGCTCACAGGTGAAACAGTGACCGCCGTGCCACCCGACGCCGACGCGGTCGCCGGCGCTCAGTCGGTCGACGGCCTCGCCGACGGCGTCGACACGCCCGGCGATTTCGTGGCCCGGCACCCGCGGGTAGTCGATTCCGGGATACGTCCCCTCCTTGACGAAGGCGTCGCTGTGACAGATACCGCACGCCTCGACCTCGATGCGGACCTCTCCGGGGTCGGGGTCGGGAATCTCCCGCTCGACGAGTTCGAACGCGTCTCCGGCGTCTGGAACGAGTACCGCGTGCATCTGGTCAGACACAGTAACAGTTGGGAATCCGATACAAGAAAAGGCAGCGGGTCACGGCCGTGGTCGCGACATCCGGTACCACCCCCGCCAGTCAGTGGCTTTTTCTCCCGTAGGGCCACAGACGGCGTATGGACGAGCCGACCATCCTGCTGACGAACGACGACGGTATCGAGGCCGCGGGACTCCGGGCGGTGTACGAGGGGCTCTCGGAGGTCGGCGACGTGGTGACGGTCGCGCCGGCGACCGACCAGAGCGCAGTCGGGCGGAAACTCTCCCACGAGGTCGAGGTCTGGGGCCACGAGCTGGGCTACGCCGTCGACGGCACACCGGCGGACTGCGTGGTGGCGGGACTGGAGTCGCTCGCGCCGGAGACGGACCTCGTCGTCGCGGGCTGTAACCGCGGTGCCAACCTCGGCGCCTACGTCCTGGGGCGCTCGGGGACGGTCAGCGCCGCCGTCGAGGCGACGTTCTTCGACGTGCCGGCGATGGCCGTCTCCATGTATATCCCCGTGCGCGAGGACACCGACTTCACCGAGATAGACGACGGGAACCTGGCCTACGACGAGGCGGTGCGAGCGACGGCGTATCTGGCCGAACACGCCGACGAGGCCGGCGTCTTCGACCAGTGTGATTACCTCAACGTCAACGCGCCCGTCGCCGACTGGGGCCCGGCGCCACTGGTCGTGACACGGCCCTCCATGGAGTACGAGATGACGGCCGAACGCAACGGCGACGCCGTCACGCTCCACGACCGCATCTGGGAGCGGATGGCCGACGGCGATATCCCGGACCCCGAGGGGACCGACCGCCGGGCCGTCGTCGACGGGGCCGTCAGTGTCTCCCCGCTGACGGCGCCCCACACGACCGAACACCACGAGGCCCTCGACGCGCTGGCGGCGGAGTACGACCCAGTGGATTGATACCACTGGCTACAGCAGGACAAGAAGATGGCCACCGTTTCGAAAGAACGGGCCGGGTACGGACGGCTGGTGCTCGGGGTGGGTCTCGCCGTCCTCCTGCTTGGCGGCCTGTTCCTCTCGCTCGACGTGACCGCGATTCTGGGCGCGCTCGCGGCCGCCGACCCCCTGCTCGTGGCGCTGGCGGCGTCGCTCTCGCTGCTGGCACAGCTGTGCTGGAGTCTCACCACGACGACGATTCTGGAGGGCGTCGACCGCTCGCTCCCGCGCCGGCGCATCCAGCTTGGCTACCTCTCGGGTACCTTCGGCAAGCAGATCCTCCCGATGGGCAACGCCGGCGGCTCGGCGATACTGGCCTACGTCATCGCCGAGGACCTGAACCGGCGGTTCCGCGATATCTTCGCCGCGGTCACGGCGAGTGAACTGCTGGTGTTCGTGGGGTCGGTCGGCGTCGCGATGATCGGACTCGTCTCGATGCTCCTCAGCCCCTACTCGGGACTGCCGAGACCGCTCATTATCGCGGTGCTGACCGTCACCGTCCTGACGCTCGCCGTCGGTGGCGCCCTCCTCGCCTACCGGATCCACGTGGTCGGGACCGTCGTCGAGCGCGTGGCGTGGCTCCTCAGGGCGACGCTCGGTCGCATCTCGGTCCGCATCCACCGTTCGCTCGCGCCCGGCCGGGTCCGTTCGGGGACCGACTCGTTCCTCGAAGCCTTCGGGACGGCGACGGGGGAGACCCGGCGGCTCGTCGTCGCGACGACTGTAGCGGTGGTCGGCTGGCTCGCCTTCTCGATGGCACTGTACGTCGGGCTGCTGGCCGTCGGCGCGCCGATACCGCTGGGCTTTGCCCTGTTCCTGACCCCCGCCGCCGGGGTAGTGACGTTGCTGCCGACCCCCGGCGGCCTGGGGAGCACCGAGATCGGACTGACCGCGGCGATAACCGTCGTGGTGGCCACGCCGGCGTCGGTCGTGGTGGCCGGCGTCATCGTCTTCCGGCTCGTGACCTACTGGCTGGTCGTGGCCGCCGGCGGGCTGGCATCGCTGTACCTCTCGGCGACCGTCTGGCACGCGCTGGACTGAGACACCGGCCCCGCCAACGTGTGGGCCGCCGTTGTTCCGACCACGGGACGGCGGTAACTATCACGAAAGAATATAATCCTTGGCGCGTCTCGGCTAGTCCATGCATCAGACCGTCGTCGAGATGTTGGCGCGAAACGCCGAGCACGCGGAGAGACCCGACGCGCGCTTCGACGACATCCAGAACACCCAGTTCCCGGACGCGGTCACTATCTGCTGTTCCGATTCGCGGGTCCTCCAGGACGATATGTGGGGCAACACCGAGCCGGGGAAGATATTCACCGTCGGGAACATCGGGAACCGGGTGACCCAGCCGACGAGTATGGGCCATCTCGTCTCGGGCGACGTGATGTTCCCGCTCTGGAACACCGACACGAAAGTCGCCGTCGTCGTCGGTCACACCGGCTGTGGCGCCGTCACGACGGCGTTCCAGTATCTCACGGAGGACGTCATCCAGCCCCGCGGGGTGAAGTACTGTCTGGAGCAGCTGAAACCCCACCTCAAGGAGGCGCTGTCGGTCCTCCCGGAGGACGAGCTGTCCGACGTGGCGGCGATCAACCACCTCGTCGAGTACAACGTCGACCACCAGGTGAGCCGACTGGTCGGGAGCGAGGACGTCCCCGAAGACGTGACCGTCGTCGGCGCAGTGTACGACTTCCAGGACGTCTACTCCGACCAGCGCGGGAGGGTCCACGTCATCAACGTCGACGGGGAGACCGACGTGGCCACCCTGCGTGACGAGAACCCGGACATCGCCGACCGTATCGGTCGCCTCTGGGAGTACGGCCGGACCCTGCCCGCGGAACAAACTTGAGGACGCCGCCCCGAGAGCGAGTATGAAAATCCGCGGGAACCGCGAGTGCAAGTCCTGTGGCACACGGTGGTCGTACTACGACACCGGGAGCATCGACTGTCCGGAGTGTGGGAGCCTCCAGAGCGTCGGCGTCGACGACCCGACAGAACACACCGACAGCCCGGTCGAACTCGACCTCACACCGTTGCGAAACAGGGTCGACGAGCTGCCGACCGACGAACTGACCCAATCGGTCGCAGCGACCTGTCGGGAGTACTCTCGCAAGCGGGGGTTCATCGACACCGGCCGGCTGAAACCCCTCGACGAGACCTACGTCGCCGCCGTCGAACTCGCCGCCGTCGCCGGGGCGTTCGCCCGTCGGGCCCGCCCGAGCGACGCGGCGGAGCTGTACTTCCTGGACCTGCTCTCCGGCGCGGACCGCGGCGAGCGGCCGGGCCACGAGGCCGTCCCCGAGGAGTTCCGCGCGGCGTTCGGGCTGGCGATGGCCGACGCCGTCGACAGCTATCAGCGCGACGTTCGAAACTACCTCGACGACCATCCCGACGAGCACGCCCGACGGCTCTCGGGGCGAATCCGCGACCACCGCAAGCGCGTCGAGGCGCTCGACGGCGACGTCGACTCCGCCGACGCGAACCGGCTCATGCACGCCGCCCGCGACCTGGGGCGGTACATCGACGGGGACGAGAACGCCGCCGTCACCGCCGACAGCTGGCTCTCGGGGCTCGAACGAGATCGGACGTAGCCCTACGAGTTGCGCCTGTCGTCGTTCGTCGGCGTCCCGCCCTCGAGGTCGGCGGTGGTCTGTTCGGACGCCTCCCTCGCGGCCTCGGTCTCGACCGGCGTCGCACCGCCGCGGTCGGAGTAGTTCGTTCTGCCCTCGCTATCCCGGGGCATCTGTGAGAGCGCCATCTGGCGGACGGCCTTCTCGGAGTCGAAGGTGTCGTCGATGTAGTCGAACAGCTCCGCGACGGTGATCGGGTCGGCGTTCGTCCGCTCAACTTCCCGGTCGCCGTGCTGGTCGACCAGTTCTGCCGTCGTAATCGGATACTCGATGTCGTCGAGAACGGGGTTAATCGACGTGAAGTCGACACCTTCGACGTGGGCAGGGTCGTCCATAGCAGGGGTACGGCGACCGGCCTGCCGACTCTAGGCCCTGCGACTGCAAGCCGGATATCCGGTGCTCAGGGCAGCTCCACGTCGACGTCGTGCTGGAGGCCCGCGGCTTTCACCGTGTTGTACAGCAACATCGCGCGGGTCATCGGCCCGACGCCGCCGGGCACGGGGGTGATGGCGCCGGCTTTCTTTTTCGCGCTCTCGAAGTCGACGTCGCCGACCAGCTCGTACCCCTTCTCGGTGTCGGCCTCGACCCGGTTGATACCCACGTCGATGACCGTCGCGCCCTCCTTGACCATCTCGCCGTCTATCATCTCGGGGACGCCGGCGGCGGCGACGAGGATGTCCGCCTCGCGGGTCTTCGCCGCGAGGTCCTCGGTGCGGGAGTGACACACCGTCGTCGTCGCGTTGCCGCCGGGGGCCTTCTGGATGAGCAGGTTCGCCATCGGCTTGCCGACGATGTCGGAGCGGCCGACCACGACGGCTTCCGTCCCTTCGGTGTCTACGCCGGCGGATTCGACGAGCTTCTGGATGCCGTGGGGCGTGCAGGGTTTGTAGCGTGCGTCACCGGCAACGAGCCGGCCGACGTTCTCCGGGTGGAAGCCGTCGACGTCTTTCTGGGGGTCGATGGCCCGCAGCACCTGGCGGTCCGAGACGTGGTCCGGGACCGGCATCTGGACGAGGATGCCGTTGACGTTCTCGTCGTCGTTCAGCTCGTCTACGGTGTCGTATAGCTCGGCGGCCTCGGCCTCGGGGTCGATTTCGATGTCCAGCGCCTCGATGCCGACCTCCTCGCAGTCGGACTGTTTCATCGAGACGTAGGTCTCGCTCGCGGGGTCGTCGCTCATCAGCACGGTCGCGAGCGTGGGTGTGTGGCCCGCGTCGGCCAGCTGGTCGATGGCCGTCGCGAGGTCGTCCCGTATCGACTGGGCGACGGCGTTGCCGTCGATAATCTCGGTCATATCTGTATCGGGAGCCCCGCGGGCCAAAAGCGTCACTATCCACTCTGGGCGGACGTTCGATTCCCGGCCGCGGGGACCACGAGTCAACGAGACGGCAAAAGAGTACAAGTGGACAGCCACTCGACGTGGGGTACCAGCAATGGTCGCCGAATTCTGGACAGTCGCCGCGATACAGGCCTTCGGAGGCCTGGTTTCGCTGGCTTTCCTCCGGCCGGCCGTTGCCAACTGGGAGCAACCGGCGAGCCGGAGTTTCGCCGCCTTCGTGGTGGCCATCGCGCTCTGGTCGTTCGCACTGGCGGTGACGAACGTCACAGCGGGGGTGTCGCTCTCGCTGGCCGCGTACAGCGTCGCCCTCCTCGGTGCGGAACTCGCCGCGGCCACGTGGCTCGTCCTGGCGATGACCGTCTCGACGCGGGTGACCGTTCGTCGATGGTTCGTCGCTGCGCTCGCCGGCTGGATACTCGTGATGCAGGCGCTGCTGTGGACGAACCCGTGGCACTATGGCTTCCTGGCCCCCGAGACCGGGCTGGCCGGCACTGTCGTCCTCCCGGTGTACGCGACCGGGTTCTGGGTCCACGCGCTCGTGGGCTACGTCGCCGTGCTGTCCGGACTGGGGATACTCGTCGTCGAGACGCTCGCCACGACGGGCCTGCGACGCCGGCAGTCCGCCCTCCTCGCACTCGCGGTGGTCCCGCTGCTCGTGATGAACGCGCTCGCGGTGAGCGACGCGCTGTTCGCGCCGTACGATTTCACCCCGCTCGGGTTTCTCGCGACCGCGTTCGTCTTCCTCGTGGTCCTGTTCCGGGGGCGCCTGCTCGATATCGCACCGATCGCTCGCCGGACGGCGATGGGGGAGATGCACGACGCCGTCGTCACCCTCGACGAGGACGACCGCGTGGTCGACTGTAACCAGACCGCCCGCGAGCTGTTCGACCCGCCGGCGGATTACATCGGACTGCCCGCGTCGTCGTTCTTCGGTGGTCTCGCCGACCCGATCCTGTCACAGTTCGACACCGTTCCGTCGGTAGAGTCGACCGTGAACGGACGGATCGACGGTTCGAACCGCCACTTCTCGATGTCCTCCGTCCCGATAGAGGGAGTCTCCGAGCGGGGTCGCGTGGTCGTGCTACACGACATCACGGACCAGAAGCAACGCGAGCAGCAACTGGAACGAAAGAACGAGCGACTGGACCAGTTCGCCGGCGTCGTCTCTCACGACCTGCGGAACCCGCTGATGGTCGTCACCTCCCACCTCGAACTCGTCCGGGACGACGTGCCCGCCGAACACGCCGACCCGATGGCCGACAACCTCGACCGGATGCAGGCGATGATAGACGAACTGCTGGCGATGGCGCGGGCGGGCCAGACCGTCGAATCGCCGGCGTCGGTCTCGCTCCACAGGGTGGCCGACGAGGCGTGGACCCACCTCGAGACGCCGGACAGCACCTTCGAGAACAGCCTCGACGAGGACACGACCGTCGAGGCCGAAGAGAGTCGTCTCCTCCACGTCTTCGAGAACCTCTATCGGAACGCGCTGGACCACAGCGACGCCCCGGTGACCGTCCGCGTCGGGCCGGTGGTCGCGGCCGAGGCTGTCGGGGGCTTTTTCGTCGAGGACGACGGCGCCGGGATTCCCGAGGCCGAGCGCGAGGCGGTGTTCGAACACGGCTACACGACCGAATCGGGCGGGTCGGGCTTTGGACTCGCCATCGTTCGTGACATCGTCGAGGCCCACGGCTGGGACATCCGCGTCCGTGACGGATCGGCCGGCGGCGCGCGCTTCGAAGTCCACGGCCTCGAAACCGTCGAGTGAGACGGAAATCACGGACAGTCGACGGCCGAACTGTCGCCCCCTGCTCGATAGCTACCCCCGAACAACCCGCAGCGACGAGAGCAGACGAGTCCCGACACCCAGCCCGGACGTCGCGTCGGCGTGTCCACATCGTTCGTACACGGCCCGGCGAGAAAAAGAACGGGCGGCTCTGTCCCGTCGCAGTCTTGCGGTTCACTCATAAATGCCCGCCACCTGCAAGCCCCAGCACTGTATAGAATGACTGACACAACCTGACTGTGTTCGAATCTATTGAATCGCTGTCACTGGTGGGTGACTGGGTATGAGTGATACATCCCCGCAGGAGCCCCCCAATATCGTCCTGTTCGTGATGGATACGTTGCGGGCCGCCGAGACGGTGCCCGCCGACCCCGAACTGACACCAAACCTCGCTGCGATGGCCGAATCCGGCGCCGAGTACACGAACGCCTTCGCCACGGCGCCGTGGACGCTGCCCTCCCACGTCTCGATGTTCACCGGGACCTACCCGTCGAAACACGGCGCACACGCCGACCACACCCAGTTCGACGGTTCGCTTCCGACAATCGTGGACGCCTTCGGCGACGCCGGCTACGACACGGTCGGAATCACCAACAACGTCTGGATTACCGAGGAGTTCGGTCTCACCCACGGGTTCGACGCGTTCCGCGACGACTCCGAGCGGACCGACGCCTGGAGCGGCGCCGGCTCGCTGGGCCACCGGGCCACTAACACGGTCCGACGGAGCCGTCTCGGGGGGCCCACCTTCGAGCGCCTCCGCAGGGTCGTGACGGGAGCGAGCGACGACGGCGCGGCGGCGACGGTCGACTGGGTGGCCGAGTGGCTGGACGGGCGCGACGCCGAGCGCCCGTTCTTCCTCTTTGCCAACTGTATCGAGCCACATCTGGAGTACCGTCCCCCACCGGCCTACGCCCGCGAGTTCCTGCCCGACGGGTGGAGCTACGACCGCGCTTTGGCGTTGCGACAGGACCCCCGCGAGTACGACGTCGGCGAGTTCGACTACACCGACGCGGAGTGGGAGGTCGTCCGGGCGCTCTACCGCGCCGAGATCGCGTATCTGGACGCCCAGCTCGGGCGGCTCCGGACGGTGCTGGAAGCGGCCGAGGAGTGGGAAGACACGGTGTTCGTCGCCGTGAGCGACCACGGCGAGAACATCGGCGAGCACGGCTTCCTGGGCCACCAGTACAGCCTCTACGACACCGTGTTGCACGTCCCGCTCGTCGTCCACGGCGGGCCCTTCTCGGCCGACGGCGTCCGCGAGGACCGACTCGTCCAGACCGCGGACCTGGCGCCGACACTGCTCGACGTCGCCGGTATCGACGCCCCCGACCTGCGCGAGTCCTCGCAGGCACTGTCCGTCCACCCGACGGTGGGGACCGAACCGCGTTCGCAGGTCATCGCCGAGTACGTACGCCCACAGCCGTCGGTCGAGGTGCTGGAAGCGAAGTTCGACCACGTTCCAGCACAGCTCTACGAGTACCAGCGCGGCCTGCGGGCGGTCCGGACTGACGGCTACAAGTACGTCCGTGCCTCGGACGGGACCGAGTGGCTCTACGACCTCCGCGGTGACCCGGGCGAACGCCACGACATCTCGGCGGCGACCCCCCGCCGGACGGCCGAGCTCGCCGCCGCGCTCGACGAGTGGCTGGGGAGCTTCGACGAGGCCGAGGCCGACGGGAGCGTCGACGTCTCCGACGCGACCGAAGACCGACTCGCCGACCTCGGCTACCTCTGATGGGGCGACCGAACGTCCTCCTGATACTGACCGACCAGGAGCGCCACGACCTCGTCGACCCCGACGGCGTCCCCGCCGAGACGGCGGCAATCGACGGGCTGGCCGCCGAGGGCGTCCGCTTCAGTCACGCGTTCACCCCCATCAGTATCTGTTCCAGCGCCAGAGCGTCGCTGTTGACCGGACTGTACCCCCACAACCACGGCGTGCTCAACAACGTCCACGAGCCGGACGCCGTCGAGACGGACCTCGCCGAGACCATCCCCACCTTCGGGACGGCGCTACGGGCGGCGGGCTACCGAAACGCCTACGTCGGGAAGTGGCACGTCGGTCGTACGGAGACGCCCGACGACTTCGGCTTCGACTACGTGGGCGGCAGCGACGACCACCACGACGCCCACCTCGCCTCCGGGCTGGACGAGTACCAGCGCGACTACGGCATCGTCCCCGAGGAGATAGAGCCCCGCGACCCGGTGTACGCCGACTTCGCCGAGTCGCGGGAGCTGCTGGGGGGCACCCTGCCGATTCCGCCCGAAGCCACCCGCTCGGCGTTCAACGCCGAACTGACGCTGACACGGCTGGAACACCTCTCGGACGGCGACGAGCCGTTCTTCCACCGCGTCGACTTCCAGGGGCCCCACCACCCGTATCTGGTTCCCGAGCCCTACGCCTCGATGTACGACCCAGACGACCTCGACCCCTGGCCATCCGACGCCGAGACCTTCGACGGCAAGCCCCAGGTACAGGAGAACTACCGGGCGTATCGGGGCGTCGAGGATCTCGACCGCGAGGCGTGGGACCGCCTGCGCGCGCTCTACATGGGCTTCATGCACCACATCGACGACCAGATCGGCCGCATCCTGACGAAACTCGACGACCTGGGCGTCGCCGAGACCACGCTGGTCGTCCACGCCTCGGACCACGGCGACTTCACCGGCGGCCACCGCCAGTGGAACAAGGGGCCGTTCATGTACGACGACACGTACCGCATCCCGCTGGTCGTCCGCGGGCCCGGTGTCGCCGACGGCGGGCGCGTCTGTGAGGACCTCGTCTCGCTCATGGACCTGATGCCGACGTTTCTGGAGACGGCCGACGCGCCGATACCCGAGGACATCGACGCCCGGAGCCTCTGGCCCGCGCTCCGAAACGCCGCGGACCGCGAGACGCGAGACGCCGTCTTCGGCGAGTACCACGGCGACGAGATGGGGCTGTACTCCCAGCGGATGGTCCGAACGAGACGGTTCAAGTACGTCTTCAACGCGCCCGATATCGACGAACTGTACGACCACGACGCCGACCCCCACGAGCTACAGAATCTCGTCGACCACCCCGACTACCGCGACGTCCGGTCGCGGCTGAGCGACAGGCTGGCCGAGTGGATGCGGGAAACCGGCGACCCCATCGCACAGTTCACGACACGGCATCTCGGCGGGGAGTGAGTTCGGGGCCGGTCAGTCGTCGAATAGATGGGTGTCGTACGCGTTCGAGGAGTGACGGACCAGCCGTTCGGTTCCGTCGTGGTCAGCGAGGTCACCCGACTCCAGACCCGCGTTCACCTCCTCGACGGTCTCCGGTGCGACCTTCTCGGTGACCTCGAACTCCTCGATGGGACTGAGCAGCCCCCACGCGGCACCGATAGCGTGCAACAGCACCGCCAGCGGCGTCAACAGGAGAAAGAGTGGCCAGAGCAAGGGATGCTTCTGGTAGCCGACGACCCAATGAACATGTAGACGAACAGAATCGCGAGCAACACCGTCGAAAACAGCTCGAACGCCCGCACGCTCGCCCCGGCGCCGGGGACGATGCCGGCCGCGACGACCAGAAACGGAATCAGCGGTGAGACGCCCCACGTCACCGCACGGGTGAACGCGATGGGCTGGTACGTCAGTGGGAGGATACTGTTGTCAGAGAGCGTCCCCGACATCCAGCGGCGTCGCTGCTTGAACATCGCTTTCAGCGACGGTGGGGCCTGGTTCCGAAATCGGGCGTCGACCAGCCGGTAATCGAGGTCGAAGCGGTCCGCAGCCCGCCATATAAGATTGGTGTCCTCCGTTATCGTCGCAACGTCCCAGGTGAGTTCGTTCTCGACCGAGTGCCGGATGGCGAAGCCACCGCCCCACGCGTACAGCGGGTAGGATAGTCGGTGGAATGCCCGCTGTTCGTACTGGTAGCCGACCCGGAACACCTCACAGAGATACGCCAGCCGGGAACCGGTGTAGATCGGTTTCTCGCTGAACTGGACGAAGTCGGCGTCCGGGAGCCCGGTCAGGTCCGTGACGATGGTGTCTTCGTCGAGATAGAGGACGTACTCGACGCCACAGGGCAAGCTCCGCCGTGCCCACTCGACGGCCCGGCCCTTGTTGGTCGCCTCGCAGTCGAACTCCTCGGGCACGACGTGGACCGACGCGCCGTCGACGTCGATGTCTCGCTCCGCGACGACCTCGATGCTCGCGACGCCGTCGGGAATCGCATCGACGGTGCCCTGGACGACCGCGGCTGCGTCGACCGTCAGGATGCGGACCTGTATATCGGAGAGCTCCCAGGCGTCCGCGTCCGAAGACTCCCAGCCCAGTCCCAGGAGAAACACTTCGAACACCCACCAGAACGCGGAGAAGCCATACACCAGCGCCACCCATACGAACGACGTTACTGTGGCAAAGAGCAGTATCGGCGCGATATCCATCTATTCCGAGTTCACGATTCGACCAGCTGCTAATGAGTGTGCCGGATTCATAAGGCAGTGAAGCCGTTGGCACGGACCGCGACCCCGGTCGTCTGACCGAAGCTAGCGACGCTGCGTTACTCGTACAGCGGGTACTCGTCGGTGAGTTCGTCGACGCGCTCGCCGACCTCGGCGACGACGTCGTCGTCGTGGGGCGCCTCGACGATCTCGTAGATGAGGTCCGCGACTTCCCGGCAGTCGTCCTCGTCGAAGCCACGCGTCGTCAGACCCGGGGTACCCGCGCGGATGCCCGAGGGGTTGAACGCCGAGCGGGTCTCGCCGGGGACAGTGTTGGCGTTGAGGACGATGCCCGCTTCTTCGAGTGCGGCCTCGACGTCCTTGCCGGTCGTGTCGGGGTGCGAGGGGCGCAGGTCGATGAGGACGAGGTGGTTGTCGGTGCCGTCGGAGACGAGGTCGAGGCCGTGCTCTTTCAGCCGCTCGCCGAGCGCGACGGCGTTGTCGACGGTCTGGGCGGCGTACTCCTCGAACTCGGGTTCGAGGGCCTCCTTGAAGCCGACGGCCTTGCCGGCGACGTTGTGCATCAGGGGACCGCCCTGCGAGCCGGGGAAGACGGCGGCGTCGATGTCGTCGGCGTACTCCTCGTCGCACATGATGATGCCGCCGCGACCGGCGCGGATGGTCTTGTGCGTCGAGCCGGTGACGAAATCGGCGACGCCGACCGGCGACTCGTGGACGCCCGCGGCGACGAGCCCGGTGATGTGGGCGATGTCGGCGAGGTGGTAGGCGTCGACGGCGTTGGCGGCTTCCTGGATGCGGCCGAAGTCGACCTCGCGCGGGTAGGCTGAGTAGCCCGAGACGATGATGTCCGGCTCGAACTCCTCGGCGTGCTCGCGCAGGCCCTCGTAGTCGACGTAGCCCGTCTCCTCGTCGACCTCGTACTGCTCGACCTCGTACACCTGGCCGGCGAAGTTCGCCGGGTGGCCATGGGAGAGATGGCCGCCGTGGGTCAGGTCCAGCGAGAGAATCTTGTCGCCGGGTTCCAGCACGCCCAGATAGACGCCCATGTTGGCCTGCGAACCGGAGTGAGGCTGGACGTTGACGTGCTCTGCGCCCCACAGCTCTTTGGCGCGGTCGATGGCCAGCTGTTCGACGTCGTCGGCAAAGTCACAGCCGCCGTAGTAGCGCTCGCCCGGGTAGCCCTCGGCGTACTTGTTGGTGAGTTCGGAACTCTGGGCCTCCATGACGGCCTCCGAGACGTGGTTCTCGCTCGCAATCATCGCCAGCGTGTCGTTCTGGCGTGCCCGCTCGCCTTCGAGTGCGTCTGCGACCGCAGGGTCCGTCTCGCGGACGGTGTCGTAGCTCATACGAGTGGGTCGGGACCGGCCCGTCAATAATCTACCCTTTGCTCGTGACCGTGGGAGCCGCTGGCAGATTTTGCCCGGCCGGGTGCCTCGAAATATGTCAGTATGTAATGCTTAACGGGTTATCAGTACGTATATAATGCATAAGCTCACAGTACATACCACATGGTCTCTTGGGGGGTTGCAGAGACGGCCGCGGAGCAAGGGACTGCGGCCGACACTGCTCAGCGCGGCCGCTCAGGAGTGTCGACGATTCTCGCACAGCTCGAGGACCGACACGAGTGTCCGCCGGCGTCGATTCCGCGGGCGACGACCGACTGCGTCGGCGGACGGACGTCTCGCCTCCGGGTGCCGGGCACCGACCCGACCGTCGCAGGGCTGGACTGTGACGCCCAGTATACACTGACTAGCGCGTCGGAACTGCCGGACGGAGCGTTCCTGCTCTCGGTCACCGTCCAGACGGCCGGCGGGGCCCGCGAGGCCAGCCCGCTCGCGAAACAGCAGGGACGCGTCCACGTCCGGTTCGACGGCCCGGCGTCGTTGCGCCCCACGGAGGGCGGTACGGTGCTGCCCCTCTGGGACTCACAGCACGTCGCCGTCGGCGTGGGCGAGTCGACGTCTATCGGCCCGGCCCACATCCAGGTCCCGGAGACGACAGAGGGGCTGGCGACGGGCATCTCACTCATGAGCGCGGCCCACCATACGCTGAGCCCGTCGCGCTCCCACCCCGGCCAGCGTGGCCATCCGCCGCTGTTGACGACCGGCGATGATACGACGATTCCGACCGAGCTAGCGAACACGAACCCCGAGACGGGCATCGAAATTCGGGCGCCGGCCTGTGTCGAGTCGCTGTTCGTGCTGGCACCGCTTGCGTACTATCTGGGCGCCGACGTGACCGTCGGTGACCGGGCGCGGGCCGTCCTCACCGCCGAGGGCACGGACGTCCACCACGAGTTCGGTCCGTTCCCCGACTTCCAGGACGAGGTGGGGTCGATGGTTCAGCGACTCTTCTATCTGGACTGTCTGGTCCGCCGGATGAACCCGGAATCGAACCCGGAACTCCTTGACCGGTGTTCGCTCGATCTGGAGACGGTCAGGTCCCTCTCGCCGGCCGGGCGGCTGGAGCGGTATCTGGCGACACCCGACGGCGCCGTCGACGCGGCGGTGCCAGAGTGGCACCTCTCGACGCACACGCAGCCGTCGCTCGAGCGCGCGCGCTGTCTCCCCTTCCTGCTTGACAAACTGTCGCTCATCTACCTCTCGAACGGCTCCGAACTGGAGCGGTGTGACCTCCTCGAGAAGACGCTGTCTGACTCCTACACCCGCGGGGCGGCCGGCCCGACCGCGATGGTCGAACCCAGCGGCGGCGTCGGGCGGGTCCACGGCTGGCTGGCGCCCGGCACGCCCATCGACGCGTTCAAGACGACGCCGTCGGCCTACGAGAACCGCTACCGCTACCGGAAGAAAGAGACCGACCGGCTCCAGCTGTCGGTCGTGCTGAACGACATGGAGATGTCCGACGAGCGCCACGCGGTCTCGGAGATATACCGGGCGGCCGACCTCCCGATGGACGTCACCGTCACCGACCAGCTGACGACCGCCGAACTCGCGGACGTCTTCGAGTCCGAGAACGACTTCGTCCACTTCATCGGCAACTGCGAGGACGAGGGGCTCTGCTGTCCCGACGGGACCCTCGCGACGGCGTCGCTCTCGGAGTCACGCACGCGGACGTTCTTCCTGAACGCCTGTGGCTCCTACCAGCAGGGGCTGGACCTCATCGAACAGGGTTCCGTGGCCGGGGCCGTCACGTTCGCAGACGTCCTCGACAGCCACGCGGCGATGGTCGGGACCGCCTTCGCCCGGCTGCTCTCGAACGGGTTCAGCATCCAGCGAGCGCTCCAGCTGGCCCGACGGCGCATCATGATGAGCAAGGACTACGCCGTCGTCGGCGACGGCACGTACGCGCTGTTGCCCGGGCCGACGGACCCGGTCGTCCTGATGGTGGGCGAGACCGACGGCGGCTACAACATCACCTGCGAGGTGATGACGCCACAGGGGGCCGGCGAGAGCTACGACCTTCCCATCGACGGGGCGATGGCGCTCAACGGGACGGCGACCGAACACACCGTTTCGGCGGCGACGCTCGTCGAGACGCTGGAGTCGAACTCCCTCCCAGTCATCTTCGACGGCGACTTCCACTGGTCCGAGGACCTCGCTGCGAGACTGGACCCAGAGTTTTAGCCAGTTACGTACCAGTTCTAGTCAGGCAGACCCCATCCACCTATCGTGTTTAACCGTTGTTATTGTCAAGAAGACGTACATAATATTGGTAACTGATAGATATATTTGTACTGATTTGATGGTCGATATGACAGTCTCAGCGGCGAAATCAATGATAATCGGCCGATGAAATTAAATGTTTTACCCGTCAATAGACTCAATAGGCCAATGAGTACTACCCTACTGCAAGACGACATCGGCTCGATGCTGTCGTCGGTGTTCGAGGAGACCGACACGCCGATTTACGTGGTGAACCCGTCACAGGAGACCATCTCGTCGCTGATGACGACGCTGGACCGACAGGACGTCGGTGCCGAGGTCCGCGTGCTCGCCGACGAGCGAACCCTGAAAGACGTGATGGACGACTTCCTGGTCGCGAGCACGGCGGCCGACCTCGTGGACGAGGGCACACTCGCGATGCGACTGCTCGAGACAGTTCCGAACCACTCTGTCGCCGTCACGGCCGACGGCGTGTACGCGCTCGTCACTATCGGCGACGTCGTCGGCGGCCTCGGTACCGACGACGACGCGTTCGTCGACGACGCCGAGTCGTACTACGAGAGCACGTGGGAGAGCGCCGAGGCGTACTCGCTTCGCACCCCCGCGATCTCTCGCGTCCGCACGACCCTCGAATCGGAGATCGGCCCGGAGACCGCCGACGACTTCGACAGCGTGCTCGGCTCGCTGGCGACCGCCCGCGGCGACGGCGACGGGCTCGACGAAGTCACCATCAGTCTGCTGGTGGCGGCCCGCAACAACGAACTCCTGTACGACATCAGCAAGTGGGGCGAAGACGTCGGCCTGGCGAGCAAGGCGACGTTCTCGCGGACGAAGACGAAGCTGGAGGACATGGGCCTCATCGACACGGAGAAGGTCCCCATCGACGTTGGCCGACCACGACTCCGTCTGATGCTGGGCGACGAGCGGCTCGAAGACGCAGAGGGCGACGAGCTGGCGACGGTGGCCCAGAGCCTGCTGGCGGCCTAGGTTTTTCTCCCCCTGTCGTCTTTTTGCGGGCATGACTACTGTCGAAGTCGTCGGGAGCGGCCCGGCTGTCGAGTCTCTCGTCGCGGCACTCGGCGACGGCCACGCCGGCGTCCGGCGGGCCGACGACCCGCTCGTGACACCCGCAGATCTCTCAGTCGTCGTCGACCAGGTGACCTCGGAGCTGTTCGGAACGGCCAGCGACCGCGCCGAGGAACTGGGCACGGCGTGGGTCGCAGTCGAACTGGGCGGTATCGGCGGTGTGCCGGTCGCGGACGCCGCCGTCGCCGGCTTCGGTCCGGAGACGGGCTGTTATCGCTGTCTCACCGAACGCGTCCGGGCGAACGTGGACCAGGAGCAGGCGCCGACAGAGGCGCCCGACAGCGGGACACAGCGGTTCGCGGGCGCGGTCGCCGGTCGCCGCATCGAGCAGGCACTGTCCGGAACGGGGCCCCTCGCCGGCACGCTGGTCGAGCTGCCCTACACCGAGCGACAGTTCCTGCCGGTGCCGGGCTGTGACTGTGGCGGCACACGACGGTGGACCCTCAGCGGAACCGACCCGGACCACGACCGGGACGCACTGGCCCGGGCCGAGGGCGGGCTGGACGAGCGGGTCGGTATCGTCAGCGAGGTCGGCGAGGCCGAGTCGTTCCCGGCGCCGTACTATCTGGCGACGGTCGCCGGCACCGACCGGTTCAGCGACGCGACCGCCTCCCCGCAGGCCGCCGGGGTCGCGAGCGACTGGGACACGGCCTTCATGAAGGCGCTGGGCGAGAGCTACGAGCGCTACGCCGCGGGCGTCTACCGCACGGACGACCTGCCCCTGGGGACCGCGACCGACGTCGCGGACGCGCTCCGGCCGGACAGCTTCGTCCGGCCCGACGACGGTGGCGTCGACGACGTGTTGCAGTGGCTCCCCGCACAGCACCTGGGGAGCGGCGACGAGGTCGACGTGCCAGCCGAGACGGTGTTCTACCCGCCGCCGTCGCGAGCGGTCAGACCGCCGGTGACGACCGGACTGGGGCTGGGCAGTACGGAGACAGAGGCGCTGCTGTCGGGGCTGTACGAGGTGGTCGAACGCGACGCCGCCATGCTCGCGTGGTACTCGACGTACGACCCGCTGGAAGTCGTCGTCGAACACGAGGCCTACGACGTTCTGCGACGGCGCGCCCGGTCCGAGGGGCTGGAGGCGACGGCCGTCGTGCTCACGCAGGACGTCGACGTCCCCGTCGTCGCGGTGGCGCTGCGGGGCGAGGCGTGGCCGTCTTTCGCGCTGGGGTCGGCCGCCGGGCTGGACCCGGCCGACGCGGCGACCGGAGCGCTCGAGGAGGCACTCCAGAACTGGCTGGAACTCCGCGGGATGGGCCGTGAGGGTGCGGCCGACGCGTCGGGCGCCATCGGCCACTACGCCGGCCGCCCGGACGACGCCGCGTCGCTGGTCGACGCCGGGACAGCGGTCCCGCTGTCGAGTATCGGTCCGGACGCCGTTCCCGACGACGAGCCAGCGGAGCTCTCGATGCTCGTCGACCGCGTCACCGAGGCCGGACTGGATCCCTACGCGAGCAGAATCACGCCGCGGGACCTCGAGCAGCTGGGGTTCGAGGCGGTGCGAGTGCTCTGTCCGAGCGCCCAGCCACTCTTTTTCGACGACGCCTACTTCGGCGAGCGCGCCGAGCGAGTGCCAGACGAACTGGGCTTCGAACCCCGGCTCGACCGGGCGCACCACCCGTTCCCCTGACGGCGAACGCGGAGGCGGACCTATATGCCGAACGTGGCCCGTAGCATATCCCGGGTGCCGGGGCCGAGTCCGACGGCGGTGACGGCGATGAGCAAGAGGAGTGCGTAGCGCGGGCTCTCGTCGAGGAACTCGTCGTTGAACAGCCAGACGACGAGCGAGGCGACGGCCAGTTTCACGAAGAGGAACGGCCAGGACGTGCCGATGGCGGCGGTGAGTCCGGCCGGCTGGAGCGCTTCCGTCGTCGAGATGATGAAGGCGTTAGCGGGGTGTTTGGGGTAGTACGTGAGCGGGACGTTGATGGCGTCGAGCCAGTCGGCCAGGATGACGTTGGCGACGCCGTCGATGGCGTGGCCCCAGATGACCAGCAGGCCGATCAGGCCCGTGCCGCTGTTGACCTCCGGTGCATAGTTCTCGAATATCCAGTAGAGTCCGTAAGAGAGCACCGACGCGATAGCCACCGTCGAGACGAGCACCGACAGGTACAGCGTGGAGTAGCCGGTGGTCAGCGCGCCCATCGTCAGGTAGGCCATCGTCGCCACGACCAGCGCGATACCCACGCCGGCGGTCGCGCGGTAGTAGCTGTCGACGACGCCGCGGCGGTCGAGCTCCAGACAGGCCAGCAGCGAGGCCAGCGTCATGAGGAAGACGGTCCCGTAGATGACCGGGCTGATGATAATGGAGGACAGGGGGTACTGGACGAGGGGTTCGACACCTGCGCCGACTGCCCGGTCGGTGCCGTCCTCGACGACCCGTAGCGCACCGCCCAGCAGCATGAACGGGACGAAGGCGAAGTAGAGGTTCGGGTCGTCTGCGATGTCCAGCCGTTCCAGCAGGAGGTAGACGCCGACGAGCATATACACCAGAATGAGCATATAGCCGATTTCGGAGACGATGGTGTACCCCGGTTCGGCGACGATAGCGCCGCTCTCGACGGCAGCCCCACAGCCCTGATACAGCGCTTGCGGGCCGCTATCGGTCATCACCGCACAGCTCGCGGCCTTCGCGTCCGCGTACACCGGTCCCCAGAAGTAGTGCCAGAGGAAACGGTCCCAGACGCGTGTCGGCATCGCGACCGCCGCGCCGGCGGTCCCGACGAGGATGGCGACGAAGGAGGCGACCCAGAGCCGGGCCGGTCCGTACTCCTCGCTGAGTCGCTCGTAGGTGTTCATGGCCGTGTGACCGGCGGGCGTCGATTTCAGGCTTCCGGTCGCGTGTGCGCGGGCCGTCGAACCGGTGCGTACTACTCCAGTGCGTCGTTGGCGGCCGCGACGAGTTCGTCGTGGGCCTCGCCGTTGGAGGCGACCAGGCCCAGGCTGTCGTGGCGCCAGCGTTCGCCGTCGAGGTCCGTGACTGTCCCGCCGGCCTGCCTGACCATGTGGACGCCGGCCAGCGTGTCCCATGGGTTCGTCGGGGTCGGACAGACCGCCCCGTCGAGGGCACCGTCGGCGATGAAGGCGAGCGTCGTCTGGAAGCTGCCGATGCGTCGCATATCGCCGAATCGGGAGACGACGGCCGAACAGAGTCGGCCGAACTCGGCGCGGTCGTCGAGCTCCCACCAGCGGACGGGGGTCACGACGAACGTCTCTGGGTCGGTGCGGTCGCTCACCGACAGCGTCGTGCCGTCGCGCGTCGCGCTGTCGGGCCCGCTCGCGTAGAGGTCACCCATCGACGGCATGTACGTCGCCGCGCCGACGGTCTCGCCGTCGGACATCGCGGCGACGCTGGTGGTCCAGGTGCGCAGGCCGCGGACGTAGTTCGTGGTCCCGTCGATCGGGTCGACGACCCAGGCGGTGCCCGTCGCCGGGACGTCGTCGACGGCGGTCGGCGCTGTCTCGGCCGTCTCGGGGCCCGACCGGGAGACCAGCTCCTCCTCACAGAGGAACCGGTCGTCGGGGAACTCCTCCCGGACGGTGGCGACCACCTGTGCCTGCGCGTCCCGGTCCGTCTCGGTCACGACGTCGTTCTTGCTCGATTTGGTCTCGACGGCGACCGTCTCACGGAACTGGTTGCGTGCGACGACACCGCCGGCCCTGGCGGCCCGCTCGGCGAGCGCGGCACGGTGTAGCGAATCCGGCATGGGTGCCCCTGGCAGCGGGTCGGCTTTAGAAGCTCGGTATGGGGCAAGGAAGCGCGAGCTACTCCGTCTCTTCGGTAGCCTCGAGAATGGCGGTGGCGATATCGCGCGCCTCTGACGGCGTATACCGCACCTGATTGCCCAGTGACTGCTCTATGCGGACGTACTCGCCGTCGGCTTCGATGGCGAAGAACGCCGTATTCTCCAGCGGGGGGACCCCGAGACCGGAACTATCGGACTGATCTGTGGCCATGAGAGACGGTTACACACGAGCGGGCATAAAGATAGTTATTATTCATTGAGGATACCACTCCCTACTGGCGAGTACCTGTACGAATACCAACACTTCCGGCGCTGCTCGCCGGAGGTTCGGTGCGACGTTTTGCGAGGGAAGACCGCTCCGCACGGACTTCCGCATCGGTGGGAGTTGTACCCACAGCGATGCGAGGGAAGGGATTTGAACTACGCGAAGGCGGTCGGCCTCGCTTTGCTCGGCCGCTGCGTCTTCTCTCATTCAAAGCCCTTCCGTTGCACTTTGCTCGGCGCATCTGCGCCTCGCAGCAGTGCGAGGGAAGGGATTTGAACCCTTGGACCTCTACAGGAGCGGATCTTGAGTCCGCCGCCGTTTCCAGGCTTGGCTACCCTCGCACGCGCTCGTTGCAGTTCCCAAAAGCGACGCCGGGGTATAAATGTCGCACGGAAACGGCGGCGGATGGCAAGACCATCGCTAGATTGACCCGGTCGGCGGCCGATTCACCGGTATGGACGACCACACGCGCGACGACAGCGTCGGGCCGCCGGCCGGGAACCCGACGGGCTGGCGGGCCGACGGCCAGTGGGAACACGCCACGCTGCGACGGGCCGTCGTCCACGGCGTCGCGCTGTTCAACGCCGGCGAGTTCCACGGATCACACGATTGCTTCGAAGACGAGTGGTACAACTACGGGCGCGGGAGCACCGAGAGCAAGTTCCTCCACGGGATGGTCCAGGTCGCCGCCGGTGCGTACAAACACTTCGACTTCGAAGACGACGACGGGATGCGGTCGCTATTTCGCACGTCGCTGGACTACTTCCGGGGCGTACCAAACGATTATTACGGAGTAGCTGTGCTCGACGTGCGGACCACGATGACGAACGCACTCGAGGACCCGACAGTGCTGCAGGGCTGGCAGATTCGCTTAGATGACGGCTACCCCGTCGCCGACGAGTCGGACTACGCCTACGCCGAGCAGCTGGACTGACCGGGTCAGGCGTCGGGGCCGCCGAAGGTCGCGAGTGTCGCTATCGACCCCTCATCTTTCCAGACGAGGAGGACGACACACTCGGCGGTGACCCCGACCGTGATTTCTGTCCCCGCGGTAACTTCGGTGTCGCCGGTGGCACTGCCCCAGGCGGTGTCCGAGGCCGTGACGTCCGGCGTCACATCGGCCGTTTCGACGATACCGGTTCCGCGCACGTAGAGTTTTTCGGCGTCGATTGTGTCGCCACCCGCGTGTGTCACGGTCACAAGCCCGTTGTTCCGGTCTTCCGTGCCCGCATCGTCGTACTCGAACTCGAACTGCGCCCGTGGCGACGACGGCGTATCTTCCCCGTCGAAGGACCAAATTTTCCACTCGCTCTCGTACCGTCGCAGTTCGTACGTCTGTGTCTGTGACTCGTTGAGCTCTCCGGAAATCGTGGCCTTGGCCTCGACGGTCGCGGAGTCCTCGGACCGGGAGATGACAGTCGCACTGTCAACTATCACTGTCCCCTGGAAGAGTACCTCGGAATCTTTCGGGGCATCAGGCGAATCCGGGTGGAAGACGTCGACGAACTCGGCTGCGTCCTTCTCGTTGTACGCGTTCCAGAACTCGTAGATCGGCTCTGTTAGTGCCGATGTTGACTCGGAAACCGAGTCTGTGCTCGGTTCCGACTCGGTCTGCTCCGTCGGCGTCTCCACGCTCTCGGTGTCACCCGCTGTGGGTGACGGGGTGTCGTCCTCGTCTCCGTCTTCCACGCTCTCTCCTGTGAGAGAAAAACATCCAGCGAGCACTGTCGTGAGGCCAACCCCCGTCGCGCCCAGTAGCTGTCGTCGTTCCATAGGGAGCAGTTACTACAGTGTGTGATAAAAATCGTGGCCAGTAAGCTGGAACCGTTGTCGACGACGCCGTTGCTACCTCGATACAAATCCACACATATACTACGATTCGACCAGTGAGCTACGAACAGATGCGAGTGGAGCAACTGGGCGAGGGGGAGCCGTCCATCGCTATCGTCGGCAGCATCCACGGCGACGAGCCGTGTGGCCGCGACGGCATCGAGGCGGTGCTCGCGGACCCGCCCGCCCTGAACCAGCCGGTGAAGTTCATCGTGGTCAACGAGCGGGCGCTGGCCGCGGGCAAGCGCTACCTCGAAATCGACCTGAATCGGGTGTTCCCGGGCGACCCAGATAGCGAGGTCCACGAGATGCGCCTGGCCGCCGAGCTGGCCGAGGAACTGCAGGGGTGTACCGTCCTCTCTTTGCACTCCACGCAGTCCTACGACGGGATGTTCGCGCTCGTCGACGAGCTCTCGGACCTCGCCCGGGAGATCTGTCCGAAACTGTCGGTCGACGCCGTCGTTCGGACCAAGGGGAACAACGAGGGGCGGCTGTTCTCGGTCGCGCCCTCGACCATCGAGGTCGAGTGTGGCTACCAGGGGTCGCCCGAGGCCGCCGCGAACGCCGAGCAGGTCATCCGGGAGTTCCTCGCCGCGCTGGGGGTCACGGACGAGCCGGCCCCGGTCAGAAACGGCTCTCTCCAGGTGTTCCAGCTCGGCGGGCCGATTCCGAAGGACGCCGCCGAAGAGTACGAGACGTTCGTGCAGAACTTCGAGCCTGTGGCCGCGGGCGATGCCGTCGCCGCCGCGGACGGCGAGACGCTCTACGCGGAGGAGGACTTCTATCCCGTGTTGCTCTCCGCCGAGGGGTACGAGGACGTCTTCGGCTATATGGGCAGCCACGTCGGGACGCTGGAGTAGGCGTCATCGGGCGTCAGGCATCCGTCCTCAGGCGTCATCCGGGGCCTCGAACTCGACCATCGTGAGGTCCCGGTCCAGCATACAGTAGTCGTGGGGCGGGTCCCCGAGCACCTCGGTGATGCGGTACTCCGTGTCGAAGTCGGCCCCCTGGGGCTCGCAGTAGGGGTGGCTCGGACACTCGGTGTGTGGGCAGGGGCCGGCCAGTTCGGCTCTGCTCCCGGCGAAGGCGCCCTTGGTCGGGACGTTCACCCGGATAGCGGCGGGCTCGACCTCGACGGCGCGGACGCCCCCCTCGTGGACCGCACAGTCGAGCGTCTGTCCGCTCTCGCGGACCTCGGTGATGCGGTACCGCCGGCCCGGTGTGAGGTTGAGACACTGGTCCCGGTACGGACACCCCGTACACCCCGACGCCTCGCCGTGGTAGACGAACTCCTCGCCGGCCTCGGCCAGCCGAGTGCCGACGAGCGTGACAGTGGTCATACGTGACCGTAGACGGGCCCGGAAGGTAAGAGTATCCGGACAGTTGTAGGTCTGTTCCGGATAGCGCCGACCGCAGATGGGCGCGTCCCGGTAAATCGCCACAACTGTCCGGATCAGGCTCGTCCGGTCAGCGCGTCCAGCTCGTCCAGATACGCTTCGCGGGGCAGCTGATAGAGCGCCCGGAAGTCGAACGCACCGGCGGCGAAGTCGTTGGCGAGGGCCACTGCGGCGTCGACGGCCGTGTCGCGGTCGGTCACGACCTCGGCCTGGTGGTCCACTTCGGGCTCCAGATACAGCGTCACGTACCAGTCCTCGCCGGTACGGTCGGCGCCGGGGCGGCGCGTCCGCTTGCCCCGCGTCAGATATATCGTGGGGAGACACGGGGCGGGGAACTGCTCGCTGTCGAAGACGTCCGGCCGGTATGCGAGGATGAGCTCCGTCTCGGTCCGGTTCCACACCGTCCAGTCTTCGGCCAGCGCCTCGAGGTCCATACCGGGCGCTGTGGCTCGGCGTTCAATACGCTGTCGACTGGCCGTGAGTTCGATTGCTTATAAATTACTATCCAGAATGCTGCTGTGGTATACCATACCGACGCGCTGCTGTCTGGCGGTTCACCCGTAGCTATCCGGGCGAGATTTCCGGTGGTTTATGTACTATGGCAAAAGGCTCTTATTGTCGAAGCACTCATGTGATAAATAGTATCGGAAATACAGTCGAAGGCTGTCACCCGTTACCGAGAGGGTGGGGCGGTCCCCGCCCCCACTCTGCCAGCATTCACATGGTATCGTTTGCCAACCGGCCCGGACGGACGGGTCATGCCGCTGCTCCCGGTGATTCACGGTCGGAGCGGCGGCTCTTACAGTCGGACTGTTCCCGAACCGGCAGCGCCGCCGCGACCGCGTCGCCTGCAGAACTACCCGATATAGCATGAGCCAGGACAAAGAGACACTCGAAGCACTGAGCCAGGAGTACAGAGACACCATCCCCGCGGACCTCCGGACCACCCGGACGTTCGACTGGTACCTCGAACAGCTGTACGAGGACCCGCGAATCGCCCGCAACGCCCACCAGCGCGTGGCGGATATGTTCGACTACTACGGGACCGAGTACGACGAAGACGCCGGCGTCGTCGAGTACAAGATAGCCAGCGAGGACCCCATCACCGACGGCGAGAACACCTTCTACGGGCGGGAAGTCCACGAGGCCATCCACGAGTTCGTCAACAAGGTCAAGTCCGGCGCCCGCGGGCTCGGCCCCGAGAAGCGAATCAAGCTACTGCTCGGCCCGGTCGGGTCGGGGAAGTCCGACTTCGACCGACAGGTCCGGCGGTACTACGAGGACTACACCCGCGGCGACGAGGGGCGGATGTACACCTTCCGCTGGACGAACCTCTGTGACGTCGTCCACGACCAGGACCCCGCCGACGACGTGGTCCGCTCGCCGATGAACCAGGACCCGATGGTCCTCCTGCCACAGGACCAGCGCGACCGGGTCATCGAGGACATCAACGAGGAACTGGACGCCCCCTACACGATCCGCAACGAGCAGGACCTCGACCCGGCCTCCGAGTTCTACATGGACCGGCTGCTGGCGTACTACGACGACAACCTCCAGGAGGTCCTTGAGAACCACGTCGAGATCATCCGCTTCGTCGCCGACGAGAACCAGCGCCAGGGTATCGAGACCTTCGAGCCCAAAGACAAGAAGAACCAGGACGAGACCGAGCTCACCGGCGACGTCAACTACTCGAAGATAGCCATCTACGGGGAGAGCGACCCGCGAGCCTTCGACTACTCGGGCGCGTTCTGTAACGCGAACCGCGGTATCTTCTCCGGCGAGGAGCTGCTCAAGCTCCAGCGGGAGTTCCTCTATGACTTCCTGCACGCCAGCCAGGAACAGACCATCAAACCGAAGAACAACCCCCGTATCGACATCGACCAGGTCATCGTCGGCCGGACGAACATGCCCGAGTATCGGGACAAGAAGGGCGACGAGAAGATGGAGGCGTTTAACGACCGGACCAAGCGCATCGACTTCCCCTACGTCCTCCAGTACGAGGAGGAGGCGAAGATCTACCGGAAGATGCTGCGCAACGCCGACCTGCCGGACATCCAGGTCGAACCCCACACCCTGGAGATGGCGGGCCTCTTCGGCGTCCTCACGCGTATCGAGGAGCCCGACACCGAGTCCGTCGAACTCGTCCAGAAGGCCAAGGCCTACAACGGCGAGATAGACGAGGCCGACGACATCGACGTCAAGAAGCTCCGCGAGGAGGCCGAACAGGCCGCCGACATCCGCGAGGGGATGGACGGCGTTTCGCCCCGCTTCATCGGCGACGAGATCGCCGAGGCCATCATGGACTCGATGCACCGCTCCAGAACGTTCCTCTCGCCGCTGACGACGTTCAATCACCTGGAGGGGAATCTGGAGAACCACGGCTCCATCGACTCGGAGTCGTTCGACGAGTACTACCGCTTCCTCGAACTGGTCCGGGAGGAGTACAAGGAGCGGGCCATCGAGGACGTGCGCCACGCGCTGGCTTACGACATGGACGAGATACAGCGCCAGGGCGAGAAGTACATGGACCACGTGATGGCCTACATCGACGACGACACCGTCGAGGACGAACTCACGGGCCGCGAGCAAGAGCCCGACGAGCAGTTCCTGCGCTCCGTCGAAGAGAAGCTCAACCTCCCCGAGGACCGCAAGGACGACTTCCGCCAGGAGGTCTCGAACTGGGTTAGCCGGCGCGCCCGCGAGGGTGACACGTTCAATCCGCAGGACAACGACCGCCTGCGTCGCGCGCTGGAGCGCAAGCTCTGGGAGGACAAGAAACACAACATCAACTTCTCGGCGCTGGTCTCGTCTGGGGAGATGGACGACGACGAGCGCAACCAGTGGATAGACGCCCTCATCGAACAGGGCTACTCCGAGGAGGGCGCCCGTGAAGTGCTCGAGTTCGCCGGCGCGGAGGTCGCCAAAAGCGAGATGGAGGAGTAGATGAGCGGCGAGGAGTACATCGACCGCGCCGACGAGGCCCTCGACGCCACCTACGAGGAGCCGATGAGCCTCGGGGAGTACGTCGACACCGTCCTCGAATCCCCGGGAATCGCCTCGCACGCCTCGAAATACCTGCTCGCGGCCATCGAGGCGGCCGGTACTCGGACCGTAATCGAGGAGGGCGAGGAGAAGGAGCGCTACCGCTTCTTCGACGACCCTCACAACGACGGGGAGCACGCGATACTGGGCAACACCGAGGTGCTGAACGCGTTCGTCGACGATTTGCGGTCCATCGCCGCTGGACGGGGCAAGGACGAGAAGATAGTGTGGCTCGAGGGGCCGACGGCGACGGGCAAATCCGAACTCAAGCGCTGTCTCATCAACGGCCTGCGCGAGTACTCACGGACGCCGGCGGGCCGTCGCTACACGGTCGAGTGGAACGTCGCCGGCGCCGGCGCCAGTGATAGCGCCCTGACCTACGGTGACACGCCCATCGAAGACGAGGACGACTGGTACGAGAGCCCGGTGCAGTCACACCCGCTGACGGTGTTCCCCAAGGACGTCCGCGAGGAGCTACTCGCGGAGATCAACGACCGGCTCGACGATCACATCAAGATCCGCGTCGAGGGGGAGCTCGACCCCTTCTCGCGGGAGGCGTACAACTTCCTGGAGGAACAGTACCGCCGCAACGGGGAGGAGAACCTCTTCTCGGCCGTCACCGACCCCGGACACCTCCGGGTGAAGAACTTCGTCGTCGACGTGGGGCGGGGTATCGGTATCCTCCACTCCGAGGACGAGGGTACGCCCAAGGAACGGCTCGTGGGGTCGTGGATGCACGGGATGCTCCGCGAACTGGACTCGCGTGGCCGCAAAAATCCGCAGGCGTTTTCCTACGACGGCGTGCTCTCGCAGGGCAACGGCCTGCTGACCGTGGTCGAGGACGCCGCCCAGCACGCCGACCTGCTGCAGAAGCTGCTGAACGTCCCCGACGAAAGTCGGGTAAAACTGGACAAGGGAATCGGGATGGACGTCGACACCCAGCTCGTCATCATCTCGAACCCCGACCTCGAAGCGCAGCTCAATCAGCACGCCGACCGGGAGGGTCAGGACCCGCTGAAGGCGCTCAAACGCCGGCTGGACAAACACGAGTTCACCTATCTGACGAACCTCTCGCTGGAGTCACAGCTCCTGCGTCGGGAACTCACCAACGAGACCAGCGTCTGGGACCCCGACTCTTGGGAGCAACTGGAGACGTGGATACAGGAGCCCGTGAGCGTCTCGGTCAGGGACGACCTCGACACGCCGACGGAGAAGGAGATCGCGCCCCACACCATCGAGGCGGCGGCGCTGTATGCGGTCGTCTCCCGGCTCGATAGCTCGAACGTCCCGACCGGGCTGGACCTGGTCGAGAAGGCGCTGCTGTTCGACCGCGGCTATCTGATGGAGGGCGACGAGCGCGTCGACATCGACGACTACGACGTCGAGATAACGCCCCGGGACGGCGACCACGGCATCCCGGTGACCTACGTCCGCGACGTGGTCGCCGACCTCCTCCACGAGACCCAGGACCGCCACCATCCGGACCTGCCGGTCGAACACGTCATCATGCCCAGAGACGTGCTGAACGCCATCGCCGAGGGGCTGCAGGACGCGCCGGTGTTCTCGCCCGGCGAGGCGACCGAGTACGAGGAGCGCGTGGTGCCAGTGAAAAACTACATCTTCGGCGAACAGGAGCACGACGTGCTGGCCGCGCTGATGCGGGACAAGCGCGTCGACGAGGCCACCGTCGAGGAGTACATCGAGCAGGTGTACGCCTGGGCCTCGGACGAACAGCTAGAGAACGAGCGCGGGGAGTTCGTCGACCCGGACCCGCTGAAGATGAAGGTGTTCGAGATCGAGCATCTGGGCCGGTTCGACGAGAAGAACTACGACGGCGGCGAGCCCGACCACGCGGTCACGAAGTTCCGAACCGACAAGATAATCACGGCGCTGAACCGCCACGCGTGGCAGCGCCGGGACGAGGAGTTCCGCGTCGGTGACGTCTCGCCCAAGGAGATTCCGGTCATCAAGACGGTGCTGGGCAGCCACGACTGGGACGACGTCAAACGGACCTACGAGGACTTCGAGCCGAGCCAGTGGGACAACCCGCCGTCGGGCACCGAGACGGCCGCGCTCAAAGAAGAGACTATCCAGAACATGATGGAGATGCACGGCTACAGCGAGGCGGCCGCGGAGCTGACCAGCCGCCACGTCATGAGCCAGGTGAGCTACAGATGGGACTGAAAGACGACCTCGAACGCTACCGCGAGGTGGGTGAGGAGCGCCGCCAGGACCTGGCCGAGTTCATCCAGTACGGCGACCTCGGGCAGTCCCGGGGCGACGAGGTCAAGATACCGATCAAGATCGTCAACCTCCCGGAGTTCGCCTACGACCAGCGCGACAAGGGCGGCGTCGGGCAGGGCGGGGGCGCCGAGGAGGGCGACCCCGTCGGCCAGCCACAGCCCCAGCCCGGCGACGGCGAGGAGGGCGAGGACGGCGAGCCCGGCGATGAGGGCGGCGAACACGAGTACTACGAGATGGACCCCGAGGAGTTCGCCCAGGAACTGGACGAGCAACTGGGGCTGGACCTGGACCCGAAGGGCAAGAAGGTCATCGAGGAGAAGGAGGGCGACTTCACCGACATCACCCGCTCGGGGCCGTCCTCGACGCTGGACTTCGAACGGCTGTTCAAGAAGGGGCTCAAGCGCAAGCTGGCGATGGACTTCGACGAGGAGTACGTCCGCGAGGCGCTGAAAGTCGAGGGATGGGGCCCGGCCACCGTCTTCGAGTGGGCCCGCGAGGGGAACATCCCCGTCTCGAAGGCGTGGATAGAGGACGCCTACGACGACATCCCGGCCGACGAGAGAGCGACGTGGGGCTCCATCGAGGAGATGGAGGTCAGCGTCGAGAAGGTCGACACCTCGACGCGCATCCGTCGGGAGGGCGTCGAACAGATCCCCTTCCGCCGGGAGGACGAACGCTACCGCTACCCCGAGATCGTCGAGGAGCGCGAGAAGAACGTCGTCGTCGTCAACATCCGCGACGTCTCCGGCTCGATGCGCCAGAAGAAGCGGGAGCTGGTCGAGCGGACCTTCACGCCGCTGGACTGGTATCTCCAGGGCAAGTACGACAACGCCGAGTTCGTTTACATCGCCCACGACGCCGACGCCTGGGAGGTCGACCGCGACGAGTTCTTCGGCATCCGCTCCGGTGGCGGGACCCGCATCTCCAGCGCCTACGAACTGGCGGCCGCCGTACTCGAAGAGGAGTACCCCTGGCACGAGTGGAACCGCTACGTCTTCGCGGCGGGCGACAGCGAGAACTCCTCGAACGACACCGAAGAGCGAGTCATCCCGATGATGGAGGAGATTCCGGCGAACCTCCACGCCTACGTGGAGACCCAGCCCTCGGGCAACGCCATCAACGCGACCCACGCCGAGGAGGTCGAACGGAGCTTCCGCGAGTCGGACAACGTCGCGGTCGCGTACGTCACCTCGCCGGAGGACGTGGTCGACGCCATCTACGAGATCCTCAGCACGGAGGCAGAATGAACGACGATAGATTCCAGAAACAGCGTATCGCGGACGACCTCGAGGAGCCAGTGAGGGAGGCGAGTAACCTCGCGAAACGGCTGGGGCTGACACCCTACCCGGTGAACTACTGGGTCGTCGACTACGACGAGATGAACGAGCTCATCGCCTACGGCGGGTTCCAGAAGCGCTACCCGCACTGGCGCTGGGGGATGCAGTACGACCGTCAGCAAAAGCAGGGGCAGTTCCTCGGCGGGAAGGCCTTCGAGATCGTCAACAACGACGACCCCTCCCACGCCTTCCTCCAGGAGTCCAACACGCTGGCCGACCAGAAGGCGGTCATCACCCACGTCGAGGCCCACGCGGACTTCTTCGCGAACAACGAGTGGTTCGGCCTGTTCAGCGACGGCGCCCCGCCGCGGGCCGCCGGCAGCGAGGACGACGGGCGCGGCCCGGACGCCGCCGGAATGCTCGCCCGTCACGCCGACACCATCCGGGAGTATATGCAGGACCCCGACATCGACCGCAGCGAGGTCGAGCGGTTCGTCGACCACGTCCTCTGTCTGGAGGACAACATCGACCAGCACCGGCCCTACCGGCCCGTCGAGACGGCGCGCGACCGGCTCGAAGAGATAGAGGGCGTCGACGTCAGCGACCAGCTCGACGAACTGGATCTCTCCGACGAGGTCAAGCGGCAGGTGTTCGACGACGACTGGCTGGAGGCTCAGGCCGACGAGGAGGGTGGCGCCACGTTCCCGGCCCAGCCCGAGAAGGACGTGCTGGGCTTCATCCGCAAACACGGGATGGCCTACGACGGCGAGGCCGGGAAAGCCGTCGAGATGGAGGACTGGCAGAAGGAGGTGCTGGAGCTCCTGCGGCGCGAGGCGTACTACTTCGCGCCCCAGAAGATGACGAAGGTGATGAACGAGGGGTGGGCCGCCTACTGGGAGTCGCTGATGATGACCGGCGAGCGCTTCGCCGGCGACGACGAGTTCATCCTCTATTCAGACCACATGGCCCAGGTGCTCGGGTCGCCAGGGCTGAACCCCTACAAGCTGGGCCTGGAGATATGGGAGTACGTCGAGAACACCGAGAACCGCCGGGAGGTCGTCGAGCGGCTGCTCCGGACCGAGGGTGTCACCTGGCGAACCTTCCACGACGTCGTGGACTTCAGCGAGGTGCAGCGCCACCTCGAACCACCGGCGTGGCTGCAAAACGTCGCGGGCCACCTCGACGAGCTCGACCCCGAGGACCCGCGCATCGACGCCGAGGGCCTCGGGGCGGCCCGCGAGGGCGAGTTCGACGTGGCAAAATACCCCTGGAAGGTGTTGACCTACGAGGGGCTGGCACAACGGCACTACTCGCTGGTCAAACCGCAGTACCGGGGCTTCGTCTCCCGGGTCGGCCAGGCCGAACTGGAGCGGGTATCGCGGTATATGTTCGACGATTCCCGGTACGAAAGCGTCGAAGCGGCGCTGGCGGACGTCGAGTACACCCGCGGCTGGGACCGGATGCGAGAAATCCGCGAGAGCCACAACGACGTGACCTTCCTAGACGAGTTCCTCACTCAGGAGTTCGTCGACGACAACGACTACTTCACCTACGAGTACACCCACGCCTCCGGCGACTACCGGGTCACCTCGACGGACCACGAGGACGTCAAAAAGAAGCTGATGCTCTCCTTTACGAACTTCGGCAAACCCACCGTCGTCGTTCAGGACGGCAACTACGAGAACAGAAACGAGCTCCTGCTGGCCCACCAGTACAACGGGATCATGCTGGACCGCAAGCAGGCCACCGAAGTGCTCAAACGCGTCTTCGAGCTGTGGGGTCGGCCGGTGAACCTCCTGACCATCGTCAAGGAGTTCGACGACCACGACATCGAGGTCGCCAAACGCCGGGACCGCGAGCCAGAACCCGAAGAGGTCGGCAAACGCCTGCGCTACGACGGCGAGGAGGTCACCGTCGACGACGTCCCCTGGAGCGAGGTCGAGCATCTGGCGGCCACCGATATCGACTACAACACCAAGCCCGAGGAGTGGCTGGCGTAGGCCGCCGGTCGCGCGAACTGTCCGCCTACCGACCAGCACGCACGTGCCCCAATCGGCTGGACGGCCGATATGCGCGCCAGACGGATGTTTCTCGCGCTCGAATACCAGAGCTCTCGCTGGTCGTAACCATCGGTAGTTTCTTCTAAACCTACGGCCAATAGATTTAACACTACCCTCTATATGCCAACCCTCTACGGGGTCCTCGACGTGGAGTCCGACGCGGACGAGCAGGCCATCGTCGGCGCGTACCGCGAGCAGGTGAAGCGCCACCATCCGGACGTCACCGAGGCCCAGGACGCCGGCGTGCAGTTCAAGCGCCTCACCACGGCGAAGGAGATACTGACCGACGACACCGAGCGGGCCCGCTACGACCGGCTCGGTCACGACGCCTACGTCCGTCGCTATCTGGACGACGCCTGGTCGAACGTCGCGGAGACGGAAGCCACGGTCGGCCCCGCCGGTGCCAGCGCCGGCAGTGAGACGATCAGCGAGGCCGCCCAGCGGATGGCGACCGAGTCGTCGCGCGGAGCGGGCGAGTCCCGACGGACCCAGCATGTGGACCGAAGCGACGGCTACGCGACGGCCTCGGAGTACTACCGGCCGGGCCAGCGCGTCGGCGTCGAGTCGACGGGCGGCGTCGGCCGGACACTCGCGGGGCTGCGGGAGGTCCTCCCGTGGCTACTGGCCCATCTGGTGTTGCTGGGCGGGGCGATGACGGTCGCTGCAGTGTTGCTCTCCACCACTGGTGGGTTCCCGTCGGTGACGACCATCGTCGTCGCCACGACGATGGTCGGGGCCACCGCCGGCGTGTCGCTGCTCCATCTCAGCGCGGCGCTGTTCCGGTAGCCGCGAAGGGAAACCCGTTTTTTGCCCGGTCTCGAAGGCGGCGTATGAACGTACGCACTGTCGCCGACCTCGGGCCGGACGAGCGGTCGGCGCTGTTCGACCGAGACGCCGGCGTCGAGGCGGTCCGGGACGACGTGGCCGACATCGTCGACGCCGTCAGCGAAGAGGGGGACGTGGCGCTTCGCCGCTTCGCCAGCGAGTTCGACGACGTCGAGGTAGGCAATATCGAGATCACCGACGCCGCCGAGCGCGCCTACGAGGAGCTCGACGACGAGCTGGTCGGGGCCATCGAGGACGCCGCAGACAACGTCCGCGCGTTCCACGAGCGCCAGCGCCCGGAGGACTGGCGCGACGACTTCGAGGGCCGGGAACTGGGCCGGCGGTTCAGCCCGCTTTCCAGCGCCGGCGTCTACGCCCCCGGCGGGACCGCGGCTTACCCCTCGAGCGCGCTGATGGGCGTCATCCCCGCGAAGGTCGCGGGCGTCGAACACGTCGCCGTCGCGACGCCGCCCGCCGACGAGGTCAACCCGGTCACACTCGCCGCAATCCACGTGGCCGGCGCCGACGCGGTCTACCAGGTCGGCGGCGCACAGGCCATCGCCGCACTCGCCTACGGCACCGAGACGGTGACCCGTACGGATATCGTCGTCGGGCCGGGCAACCGCTGGGTCACGGCCGCCAAGGCCGAGGTTCGGGGCGACGTGGCCATCGACTTCCTCGCCGGGCCCAGCGAAATCATGGTCGTCGCAGACGCAGCGGCCGACCCCGAACTCGTCGCGGCCGACCTCGTCGCGCAGGCCGAACACGACGAGAACGCTTCTGTGGTGGCAGTCACCGACGACGAGGGCCTCGCCGAGGGCGTCGCCGACGCCGTCGACGAGCAGGCGGCCGACCGAGAGCGCGAGGCCGTCATCCGCGCCGCCCTGGACAACGACGCCTCCGGCGTCTTCCACGCCCGCTCGATGAGCGAGGCCGTCCTCTTCGCCGAGGAGTACGCCGCCGAACACCTCTCCATCCAGGCAGAGGACGACGAGGCGCTGCTCGAACGGATTCCGTCCGCGGGGTCGGTCTTCCTCGGTCCGTACAGCCCCGTGGCGGCTGGCGACTACGCCGCCGGTACCAACCACGTCCTCCCGACCGGCGGCGCCGCCCGCGTCACCGGCGGGCTCTCCGTGGACACGTTCGTTCGCTCCACGACGGTCCAGCGGCTCTCGGAGGACTCGCTGGGCGCCCTCAGCGAGACGATCACGACGCTCGCCGAGGCCGAAGGGCTGGACGCCCACGCTGAGAGCGTGCGCAAGCGTTTCGAATAGGTGTCACCGGTTCGAGCTGACGTCGGTCGAAACGTACTGGCGTATGCGATTGCCCACAAGCAGTGCACCCACCACGACCAGCCAGAGACTGGACGCGGCGAGCGCCAGAAACCGGTATCGCAACGATGCGAATCCGTGGAGCGGCTGGACCGTCGTAGTGAGCATACTCTGGGGTCCATCGCGGGACGGTCAGGCTTCCGAGGCGGGTCCCGACCGAGATAGGTGCCATCCCACTGCCACGAGCAAAACACTCACTACGAGCCAGTGGGGGTTGAACAGACCTCCCCGGGAGAGCGGCTGGTGGAGGTCCAGTAGTGCGTGGTCGACCACCGCGTCGACGGCGTCGAAGACGCCGAGGCCGATGACGGCCGCGCCGGCGAGCGGCCGGAGCGCGAGCGGTGCCGTAGTCCGCCGTTCGGCCCGCCAGACCAGTCCCGCGCCGGCGCCCATGACGAGTAACATACCGAGCGAGAAGAGGCCGTCGGCGAGGATATTGGTCCGCAGTCCCGCCAGAGTGTCCATCGGATAGATGCCCGAGAGCAGGTGGTGCCACTGCAGGACGTGATGGAGCACGAGTACGTCGATGAGGCCGCTGAATCCGACGCCGAAGACGCCCGCGCCGAGCAGGCCGGGTCGACTCGTCAGTCGGTCACGACGACCGCGAGAGTTCGCGTCGCTCATACCCGGCGTTGGGCGTGGAGCTGTTAGTCGGACGGGCTTGCAGGCGCGACCTGACTGTTACCGGCCCAGTTCGCCCTGCATAGTAAGGTGCATGAGTTGACAGGTATCGACCGCTATGGATGGCGGTATGGGGGCTATTCGCATCCCGGGACACAATGCTTCCATCCCATCTAGCGTTAATATAATATATCAATATTATAAAATTCTAATGACGCGCTCGGCGGCCCTCCAGCCGTGAGGCCCACTGACCTCCCCGATATCGATACGACAGCACAGGACAGGCGGACGTTCATGCAGCGGACCGGCGGCGTCTCGCTCGCTGCCATCCTCGGTCTCTCCGGCGGCGCTGCCGCGATGGTCGACGAGGACGGAAACTTCGAGTCCGACCCCTACACGCTGGGTGTCGCCTCCGGTGACCCACTGCCCGACTCGGTCATTATCTGGACCCGCCTCGCCCCGAACCCGCTCGACGCCAGCGGCGGGATGCCCGACGACCCCTTCGACGTGGAGTGGACCGTCGCGACCGACGAGGGGATGAGCGACGTCGTCAACTCCGGAACGGCCACGGCGGAGCCGGACCACGCACATACCCTGCACGTGGACGCGGACGGGCTCGACCCCAGCACCGAGTACTTCTACCAGTTCGAGTGCCGCGACGAGACGAGTCCGGTCGGCCGGACCAGGACCGCACCGGCGGCGGGCGCCTCGGTCGAGGAGTTCCAGTTCGGCTTCGCTTCCTGTAACCGGTGGGTCGACGGCTACTACACGGCCTTCGGTCAGATGGCCGAGGACGAACTCGACCTCGTCGTCCATCTCGGCGACTACATCTACGAGTACGGCATCGACGTCTCGGAGTCCCCGCGCGACCAGTCGCTCCCCCAGGAGTACAAGAAAGAGACTACCGACATCGACACCTACCGGCTCCGCTATGGCCTCTACAAATCCGACCCCGATATGCGGGCCGCCCACGCCAGCGCGCCGTGGCTGGTCACCAGAGACGACCACGAGGTCGACAACAACTGGGCCGGCGACGTCCCGCAAGACCCCGACGAACAGACCACCGAAGCGTTCATCGAGCGCCGGGCCGCTGCACTGAAAGCCTACTACGAGCACATGCCGTTCCGGATGGAACAGAAACCCGAGGACGCCAGCCAGAAGCTCTATCGCTACTACGCCTTCGGCGACCTGCTCGATTTCAACGTCCTCGATACGCGCCTCTATCGGTCCGACCAGGCCTGTGACGACGTGTTCGACAAGGTCGACTGCGAGGAGCGCTTCGAAGAGGACCGGACGATTCTGGGCGACAGTCAGGAGGAGTGGTTACTGGAGAATCTCTCGAGCACGGAGACGACGTGGAACGTGCTCGCGAACCAGCTCCCCTTCGCGAAGATGGACTTCAAGCAGGGGTCCGAAGAAGGGTTCCGAACCGAACAGTGGGACGGCTACGTCCCCGAGCAACGCCTCGTCAAGACGGCGTTCGAGGAGGACGCCAACAACCCCGTCGTCATCACCGGCGACTTCCACTCCCACTGGGCGAACAACGTCATCAGCGCCACGGACGGCTCCAGCGAACCCGTCGGCGCGGAGTTCGTCGGCACCTCCATCTCTTCGGGCGGGAACGGGACCGACATGGACGACTTCGGGCGCCAGGTCGTCGGGGAGAACGACAACGTGACGTACTACAACAACCAGCGCGGCTACGTCCGCTGTACGGTCACCCCCGACACCTGGACCACGGAGTTCCGAGTCCTCGAATACGTGGATACGCCGGGTGCGTCGGTCGAGACTGACGCGACGGTGGAACTCACTGCCGGCCAGCCCGGCATCCCGCCCGAGGACCCGCTCGTCCTCGCCGACGCCGTCGCCGTCGGCAACGGGGAGACGGGCACGGCCGACCTGATCGGCCGCTGGCTCGATGAGGGGGTTTCCGGTGGGAAAATCAGTGTCTCGCTCTCGGACCCAGACGTCGCGACGATTAGCGGGGCGACCGTCGCCGATGCGTTCGGTATCACCGAGACCACGGTCGCCGACGACGGCGCGTCGGCGACGGTCCGGTTTGCCGACATCGACCAGCAGGCGGAGTCGGTCGTCGGCGGCACCGACACGACCCTTGCCGCCCTCGATATCCGTGGCGAAGGGACGGGGACGACCGACATCGAACTCGCCGTCGATCGGCTGGACGACGACAGCGGGACCGCCCTCGACGCGACCACCGAGATGGGGCTGGTCGTCGTCGGCCCGCCGCCGGTCACCGGCAGCCAGCGGCCGACCGACCCCGACGGCGACCGCCTGTTCGAGGACGTCAACGGCAACGGCCGTCTCGACTACGCCGACATCGAGACCCTGTTCGATAACTTCGAGGCCGACAGCGTCCGGCTCAACAAGACGGCCTACGACTTCAACGAGAACGGCGAACTCGACTACGACGACATCGTGACGCTGTACAGCGAGGTCAACTGATACTGGTGGCTCTACCAAACTGACGGAATTCGCCACCTCCGTGTGGCGAATATCTTCACGAACATACAGCCACCAGTACGAGCAGGGGTGCCAGCGTCAGGGTTAACACGATTGGGACCGCACCTGCGTGTATGAGCACCAGTATCGAGGGCGAACCCGAACTGGGCGGCGAAGACGTCGGAGTCACTGAGGCTGCCGCCGAGGAGGCACTGGACCTGCTGGACGGCGAAGACATGGACACGGACGTGGCCGGACTCCGCCTGTTCGTCCAGCAGGGGGGCTGTGCGGGCCTCTCCTATGGGATGCGCTTCGAGCACGAACCGGAAGAAGGCGATACGATCTACGAGCGAAACGGCCTGCGCGTGTTCGTCGACGGCGCCAGCATCGACTACATCGAGGGCTCCGTGCTGGCCTACGAGGGCGGCCTGCAGGGCGCCGGCTTCCACGTCGAGAACCCCAACGTGGTCAGCGAGTGCGGCTGTGGCGAGTCGTTCCGGACGTAGCGAACGCGCTCTGTGGCGCTTCGCTCTCGCTACTCCTTCGCGGGTCGCTATTGCTCCCCGCTCCGGGTCGAGATCTCTCGCGACTCGAGAAATCTCGCTACTCCTCTAGCTCGAACGCCACTGTCACTTCGGCCTGGTACTCCCGGTTCTCGACGCTCGCTATCTCGACGCCCAGCTCGTCTACTTCGACCCACATCAGATTGTCCAGGGTCGCTTCGGCGCGTTCGATAGCGTCGTCTGCGGCGGCGTCGAAGCTCTCCGGACTGGTCCCTATCAGCGTGATTTTCTTGAACACCATGGCGTTCTGAAACGTCGGTCGATTGAAATATAAAACTACTGTCGGCTCGGTCGAGCAATCAACTCGCCCGACCGTCGAGCCACCCCTCGACGATACCGACGACGTCGGTCAGGTGGGCCGTCCCCCAGACGGCGACGACGATGGCACCGATGGTGTCGAAGACGAGGTCGAGCATCGTATCACCCAGCCCGAACTGGGTGAGGATAGTCGCGTTCCCGGTCGACTCGGCCGCGAGCGTGATAGTGAACTCGAGGACCTCCCAGGCGACGCCGAAGGCCATGACGAACATCAGGATGAACACGAACATGAACCGCGGGGGGACGTAGATCTCCTCGGAGTGGCGGTCCAGTGCCCGCACAGTCGTATAGCCGATGGCGGCGACGATAGAGGACGACAGCGCGTGGGTGAGATGGTCCCACCACCAGATGGTCTTGTAGAAGTTCGCGTCCGCCCACGGGAGACCGATGACGCCCACCGCGTGCAGGAACACGGCCGCGGTTATCCACAGCGTGAGGGCCGGGTCGAGCGCGATGTCGTAGTCCCGTTCCAGCAGCGCCGGCAGCTGGGTGACGAGCAGGCCCAGGCCGGTGTTGACGATGACGCCCGTACTCCCGGTGAGGACGCCGATAGCGAGGATTACGACCAACAGGAGCTCCATCACGTAGGTGGCCTGGCGCTGGCGACGCGGGCCGATGCCGAGGTAGTCGCGGACCCTCACGCCTGTACCTCCTCGGGGATGCGCGCGATGCCGATCTGGCGACCGACGTAGACGGCAAAGAGCAGCCCTGCACCGACCCCGGCGATGGTCGAGGCGACGAACTCCCACATCAGCGCCTCCTCGATAGCGTGCTCGGTGAGGGCGGGGTCGAGAATGAACGTCGTCCCGAGCAGCCGGTCGGCCCCCCAGCGAACGACGGCCCAGACGCCGGCCGTCGCCAGCGTCGTCACGCCGACGAAGACGACGGCGAAGCGGGGGGTCATCTTCACCGGCGTGAACAGCTGGAGCTCGACGGCGACGATGAGCGCGATGGCGGCCACCGAGAGGTAGGTCGCGAGGTTGCCGGTCACCGGCACCGTCGCGAACAGCCGACCGACGACCGGGAGGGCGGCGACCAGGAGGATCTCCCAGGGGAGCATCGCCTGGGCGTTTCGGTACGAGAGGGGCGGCAGGAGCACGATACCGGCCAGCGCGACGGCGAAGGCCGTCGCCAGCAGTTCACCTGCGACCAGGCTCCCGACGACGACCGACAGTATCAGCACGACGACCAGCCACGCGAGGACGGCGTTGGTCCGCTTATCGCGCAACAGCACCGTCACGTCAGCGCTCATGCCAGCCCCCTCAGGGCGCGCGTGCAAAACACTGTCGGCGTCACAGGATGCCGTAGGCGAGGGCGTACGCGAGGGCGGCGACGGTGACCGCCGCCAGCCCGGTCACCACTGCCCGCAGCGGGTCGACGCCGCGGCTGAGCGGGCGGACCGGCGCGCCGACCACGCCGATAGCGAGCACGCTGAAGACGAAGTGGGCCGACTGTTCCATCGTCGGCGCGGGCAACAGCAACGCGGCCACGGCGTAGCCCGCACCGAGCGAGGCTCGCGGGCTGACCAGGGCCGGCAGCTCCCGGTCGGTCAGCCGGGCGTACGTCAGGACGGCGAGCCAGACGGCGCCGAGTTCGACCGCGAAGGCCGCGAGGAGCTGTCCCGTCGGGTCCGGATGTAACGCCACGCGCTCGGCGACCAGCACCACGTCGAAGGGGTAGAGAAACGGCGGTGGCGACCCGGTGAAGAGGTCGCCGAAGGGGTGCGTGAGCAGCCCCACCAACGCCGCCCCGAGCAACGGTCGCGCCGGCACGGCCTCGCGGGTCGCGACCGCACCGACGACGAACCCCGAGAGGACGAAGACGGCGACGACGACACCCCCGATGACGCCGCTTACCAGCCCGCCGACGGCGACCAGCAGGACGGAGAGTGACAGCGAGAGCGCTCGCGCCCCCCGCGTGCCGACGGCCCAGCAGTAGACGGCCACTGCGAGCACCGCACCCATCACCAGCGAGTGCGTCGGGCCGCGATGGATGACGTTCGCCGTCTCCCAGAACACGTCCGGGCTGACTGTCGCGGCCGACCGCAGCATGAGACCGACGGGTGCGTACACCACGTCGACGTCCGGAACGGCGGCGAACAGCCCTGCAATCAGGCCGTACCGGAGGGCCCGCTCGCGGGGGACGGCGAAGCGCTCGGCGGCCAGCACGGCGAGGGCGAACGCCAGCAGCGCGTGGCCGATGAACATAGTCCCGAATTAGTCATCAACAGCTATAAATATCCCGTGTCACGGGCTGTGACACGCGAACTGGCGCTCACTCGGATGCCAGCTTCGTCCAGTTTTTCTCTATGTCGGCGTTGGCCCGGACGACCGTGTCGCCGTCGACCAGAAACCGGGTCTTGCGGAGTTCGATAGCTGCCACTTCACCCGTCGTGTCGCCGGATCTGATGCGGTCGCCGGGATTGAAATCGGGGTCCCGGAGGAGGTAGACGCCGGCGACGGCGTCGGCTATCATCCCCGAGAGCGCGTAGGAGACCCCGAGCGCCAGAAAGCCCGTCGCCGTCCCGAGCGAGGCCGCGACGAGGGTGAGCCCGACGATGGAGAGAAAGGAGAGCCCGACGGCGAACCACAGGAACACGAGGACGATAGCCCCGATGAACTGTCGGTACACCGGCGCCTCGCCGGGCAATACGCGGACGAGCAGCCACCGGACGGCGACCATGACCAGCTTGACGACCACCGCCGAAACCACCAGAAAGACGATACCGGTCAGGATGTCGGGGAGCGCCGTGAGGATACCGTCGTACAGCTGGGCGAACGCGTCGGTGGCGGGGTTCGATTGCACACGCGGAACTGTCGTGAAAACGTGGTAAGTGTTTGGCTAGGCTCTGACGACGTCGTAGTCACCGTCCTCGCGGACGCCGATGACCGCCCAGTCGTAGGTGACGTCCATCCGCGAGAGCCGATCCCCGACGTCTGGTGCCTGGGCTGCGCTCGTGACGAAACAGTGCATCTCCCCCGACTCAGGGAGTGTGATGTCGTCCTCGAGCACTGTGACGCCTACTTCGCGCCACTTGTGCGCCGCGCGCAGTCCGTCCTCTGTACGCGACACCGTGTACCCGATATCGTCGAATATCGACCGAGCCCGCTCGTCTAGTGATGTGCTAACGGCCGCCATCTGTGAACCCCTACCAGTGGGTGGGTGATAAACGTTCCCACTAGCAGCCGAGATGACAGGATTCACGTCGATTACTCGTGGGCTGCGTCCCACTCGTCGGCTTTCTTGAGGTTGCTACAGTCGTTACAGCGGATGCGCCCCATCGAGTCCATCGCGTTGTTGAACGTCTCGCAGTTGCCACAGAAGAACCCCCAGCGCCGCTCCCGGTCGGCGTCGAGATAGACGACGTAGAAGTGGCCTTTCGTTCCGATATCTCCGTCCTCGCGGTCGACGTAGAGGGTCCGGTCGTCCGGACCGGTGCGTTCGTCCATAGCGGCCAGTGGTGAGCCAGGTGGGTAAAGGATGTGGGGCCGCGGCGGGCTACCGGGACGGTGTCGCCGATAGCGGTCCCCGTGTGCTACGCTGCCAAGCGGTTTCGGCTTCGAAAGCGCTTTTAGGGCCCGTGGCACACAGTCGACTACAGCCTGCACCGGGTTGATGATGCTCCCAGCCTTCTCAGGACTCGCACACCGACGGGGTGTGCCGCGGGATTTCCCGCGAACGGCGGGGGAGCCTGAGCCCGCGTGCAGGAGGTGACCACACAAATGCCAGTATACGTAGATTTCGACGTTCCGGCCGACCTCGAGGACGACGCTCTCGAGGCGCTGGAAGTCGCACGAGACACGGGCACAGTCAAGAAAGGAACCAACGAGACGACCAAGGCCGTCGAGCGCGGCTCCGCAGAGCTCGTCTTCGTCGCCGAGGACGTCCAGCCCGAGGAGATTGTCATGCACATCCCCGAGCTGGCCGACGAGAAGGGCGTCCCCTTCATCTTCGTCGAGCAGCAGGACGATCTGGGCCACGCCGCCGGGCTCGAAGTCGGCTCCGCCGCCGCCGCCATCACCGACGCCGGTGAGGCCGAGGCCGACGTCGAGGACATCGCCGACAAGGTCGAGGAGCTTCGCTGAGGTGACCAAAGATGAGTGCTGAGGAATCCGAAAGTAGCGGCGCCACGTCGGCCGAGGTCATCGAGATCGTCGGCAAGACGGGGATGCACGGCGAGGCCATGCAGGTCAAGTGCCGCATCCGCGAGGGCGAGAACCAGGGTCGAATCATCACCCGGAACGTCCTCGGTCCCGTCCGCGAGGGCGACATCCTCCAGCTCCGCGAGACGGCCCGCGAAGCCGACTCCATCGGAGGACAGTAACGATGCCCCGAACCCGAGAATGTGATTACTGTGGGGCGGACATCGAGCCCGGCACGGGCACGATGCTCGTCCACAACGACGGCTCGACCACGCACTTCTGTTCCTCGAAGTGCGAGAACAACGCCGACCTGGGCCGCGAGGCCCGGAACCTCGGCTGGACCGACGCCGGTCGCGTGACGACCGCGGCCGAGCAGCAGGCGGCCGAAGAGGCCGCAGAGGCACAAGCAGAGGCCGACGCAGCTGCGGCCGAAGCAGCCGAAGAAGAAGCCCCAGCGGCGGCCAACGAGGCCGAATCCGACGACGATGACGAGGCGGACACCGAAGAAGCCGACGCGGACGGAGCCGACGACGACGCCGAGGACGAGGAAGCCGAAGAAGCCGAAGCGTAAAGCCGTCGGCGCTCGAATTTTTCGCAGATGCCTGAAACAGAGCGTACCTTCGTAATGGTCAAACCCGACGGTGTGCAGCGCGGGCTCATCAGCGAGATACTCGAACGGTTCGAGAACCGCGGGCTGAAGATCGTCGGCGCAAAGTTCGTGCAGATGGACCGCGAGCTGGCCGAACAACACTACGCGGAACACGAGGGCAAGCCGTTCTACGACTCGCTCGTCGAGTTCATCACCTCCGGTCCCGTCTTCGCGATGGTGCTCGACGGCCAGGACGCCACCCGACAGGTCCGCCGGATGATGGGCGCGACAGACCCCGCCGAGGCCGCGCCCGGGACCATCCGCGGCGACTACGGGCTGGACCTCGGTCGGAACGTCATCCACGGCTCCGACCACGAGGACGAGGGGGCCAACCAGCGCGAGATCGAGCTGTTCTTCGACGAAGACGAACTCGTCGAGTGGGACAAGATAGACGGCTCCTGGCTGTACGAGGAACACTGATACTGACGGCTGTACGTTCGTACATATATTCGTCACTCGGGGTGACGAATTAGTTCAGTCTGGTACAATCACCAGTATAGCGAGCCGAACTGATTTTGGGGCGGGCGCCCCTACCTCCCGGTATGAGTCGCACACTCTACCAGCTCGACGGCTGTCCGTACTGCGAGAAAGTGGCCGACCGGCTGGACGAACTGGGCGTCGACTACGAGAGCGAGTGGGTCGAGGCGCTCCACTCGAAGCGCGACGAAGTCAAGCGCGTCTCGGGCCAGCGAGCGGTTCCGGTGCTGGTCGACGACGAGTACGGCGTCACGATGGCCGAGTCGGACCGCATCCTCGAGTTCGTCGAGCGGAGTTACGCCTGATTACTCCTCGCCCTCGAAGTCCAGCGCCGCGCCGTTGATGCAGTAGCGCTTGCCCGTCGGCTCGGGGCCGTCGTCGAAGACGTGGCCCAGGTGGCCCTCGCAGCTGGCACAGACGACTTCGGTCCGGCGCATCCCGTGAGAGTTGTCGACCCTCGTCTCGACCGTGCCCTCGTCGTAGACGTCCCAGAAGCTGGGCCACCCAGTACCGGATTCGAACTTCTCCTCGCTGTCGAACAGCTCGGCCCCACAGCCCGCACAGGTGAAGACGCCGTCGCCTTTCGTTTCCAGGAGGTCGCTACTGAATCGCGGTTCGGTCCCGGCTTCCCGGAGGATGCGGTACTCCTCGTCGGTGAGTCGCTCGCGCCATTCGTCGTCGGTCTCCGGCACGCTATCGGCCTGTTCGCTCATACCCCGCCGTACGTGCTGGACGGTCTTAAGCCCACGTCGAGCACGGGCGAGCGCTGGCTATTTGCGACGCCCTCTGTAACCCCGGGTATGCACGACAGAGCCAGTCGGGTCGAGGAGGTGGTCCGCGCCGTCGTCCACGAGGCCAGAGTCGAGAAGATAACGTTCATGGCGGGCTCGATCGCCTACCACGCGTTCCTCTCTATCCTGCCGCTGCTGTTGTTGGTGTTGACGGTGCTCCAGCGGACGGAGAACGTGGCCGTCCGTGACTCCGTCGTCGGTATCATCGAGTCGGTGTTGACCGAACAGGCGAGCGTGCTCATCCAGCAGGGGCTCTCCGACGCCGACGCCTCCGTCTCCGTGCTCGGGGTGGTGTTCCTCGTCTGGGGAGCGTTGCGCATCTTTCGCGGACTGGACACGGCGTTCTCGGATATCTACGAGACCAGTGAGCACAACACGTTCGCCGACCAGCTGGTCGACGGGTCGCTGATGCTCGTCACCGTCGCCGTCGCGCTGGTGGGCGTGAGCGCCATCGGTAACGGCGTCTCGCTGTCGGTCCCGGGGCCAGCGGGCGCCGTCCTGCGGGCGCTGGCGACGACGGTCGGCCTGTTCGTGGTGTTCTACCCGATGTACTACGTCTTCCCCGACACGGACGTGACGCCGCTGGAGGTCGTCCCGGGGACCGCCTTCGCCGCCGTCGGGCTGACCGTCGCACAGGTGCTGTTCACCGAGTTCAACGCCGGGACGACGGCGGGCGCGAACCTCGTCGCCAGCATCCTCCTCTTGCTTTCCTGGCTGTACATCATCGGCCTCGTGGTCCTGCTGGGAGCGGTGGTCAACGCCGTTCTCTCGAACCGGTCGGCGGACGTCGACATCGCGCCGGTCATCGACGGGGTCGACCAGCGTGCCACCGCAGGCGGGCAGCGCAGCAGCCGGCAGGCGGTGCTGGCGGACCTGGACGCGTTGCGTGCGTCCGTCGAGGACGCCGAGGAGGTTACCGTCACGGTGGACGGGCGCTCGCTCACGCTCGACGCGCCACAGGCCGCCGTCGTGGAACGCGAAAGCGGCGTGTTCGGGCTCGACGACTCCGTGGCGCTGACGATGCGGTGGTGGCTCGACGAGGAGTGAGTATCGTAGCCATCGAAAATTACCCACACCCGACCGCACGGAAGCTGTGCGGTCGGGTGTGAATCGTTTCGATTGGTGGGCTAGGCACCCGGGCCCTGCCACTCGCCGAGGACGGCGGTCTCGCCGCCAGCGGGCGACAGCCAGACGATGCGGATGGTCCCGTTGTTGAGCGTCGAGCCGTCGCCCACGATACCGAACTTCGAACCGGAGCCGACGGCGTTCCCGACCCAGTCACTCCCGTTTGCGGTACTGTCGAGGCCGTACGACTCGACAGCCGCGCTACCCAGCGACCCCGTCGCGTTCCCAGGGGCGGGTCGGAACTGCACGTCTGCCCTGACCTCGACGTTCGAGGGGTCGAGCGTGTCCCCGCTTTCGTACACCATCGTCAGATTACCGTTGCCCACCTGTGAGTATTCGTAGGTGATGTCGGCAGCCGCTGGCGTCTCGGTCGAACTATCCCCCAGCCCCAGAACGAACACTGCGGAGGTAGTCGCCAGCACGACGGCGACGGCCACCACGACGGTGGCCCCAACCACCGAAGAGACCGCAGCGTCGTCCGGAAACAGTGCACTCCCCATGTGAAAATACCTATCTATTCCCCATGTAATAAATTCTATTGAACCTTGATATAATTTATCTCACCCCCGACAGAGCTAAGTCAGCCGGTCTGCGGACGGACTGCATCGTAGCCAATGTCGTATCAACATACGAAGGCGACGATCGGGTCGACGGTGGGGCTGGCTCCGTCAGGGCGTTTCGGTTCGCTCGTAGTCGAGGGTGAACCGCCGGCTCGCCAGCACCGCGTCGCCGATCGCCTCCGAAGCCGTATCGTGGTCGGTCCCGCCCTCGATATCGAGACGCGTTCCGAGCGCGTACACCTGGAACCTGACAGTGTAGGGCTGGCTGAGTTGCGGACAGGGCGGTTCGTACCCCACCTCACCGCCCTCGGGGCGGCCCTGCCGGGCCCCGTCGAGTGACGCGACAGTCGCCGACCGGGGGAGGGCCGCCGGGATGCGCTCTGTGTCCGGGGGAACGTTCCAGAGCGTCCAGAATATCGGGTCGGTGATACCGCCGCTGTCGTACTCCCCGACGACGGCGACCCCCTCGGTGGGCTCCGGAACGCTGTCGACGACGAACGGCGGCGACTCGCCGGCACCGTAGCAGGTGAACCGGGTGGGCAGCGTCCCGCCGGACGAAAGTTCGGGGCTCGACACCCTGAACTCTCCGGGTGTTTCTTGGCTCTGTCCCACGCAACCGGCTGCCGCCCCGGTGACGATCGGTCCCAGCGCGCGCAACAACCCACGACGTCGCATAGCCTCGTTCAGGGACCACAGTACTTTGCCGCTTTGGTGTCGCCACGGCCACGGACGCCCCGTGGGCCTGTCGACCGCAAGGTTAACAACTGAACTACGATGCAATATTAACATTCGCCAACTTTGCCCCCTTCGATAACAGCTGATTTAATAAATCTGCGTGAGCTAGCGTCGCGTAATGACAACCGAGGACCCCGACGCGCCCGAGGGCGGGACGGCGACAGGGGAGGGGACGACGGACCGAGCCGACGGCGCAGTCAGCCGGTTCGACGTCCCCGAGATGGACTGTCCCTCCTGTGCGGAGAAGGTCGAGGGGAGCATCGAGACGCTCGACGGGGTCGACACCATCGACCCACAGGTGACGACCGGGACGGTGACCGTGACCTACGACGAGGCGGTGACCGACCCGGCGGCGATAGCCGAGCGAATCCGGTCGGCCGGCTACGCCGTAGAGGAGCCCACGGAGACGCTCCGGCTCTCGGTGCCCGACATGGACTGTGCCTCGTGTGCGGGCAAGGTCGAGTCCGCCCTGTCGACCGTCGACGGACTCGCGAGCTACGAGACACAGCCGACGACGGGGACGGTCGTCCTCACCCGGGGTTCGAGCGGGCCGACGAACGAACGTATCGTCACCGCTATCCAGAACGCGGGCTACGAGGTCGCAGACACCACGCAGAGCGGAACGACCGAGGCAGGAAACGACGAGAGCCTCTGGACCAGCCCCCGGGCACTCAAAACGTGGGCCAGCGGGGTCGTCCTCGCGGTCGGGCTCGTCCTGGAGTTTCTGGTGCCCGGTGTGAACCCACAGGTCGGGACGGTACTGGGGAGCGCCCTCCACGTCGCGGACCTGCTCTTTCTGTTCGCCGTCGCCGTCGGCGGGCAGGCCATCCTGCGGAACGGCTACTACTCCGCGCGGAACCTGAACCTGGATATCGACCTGCTGATGTCAATCGCCATCCTCGGCGCGCTGACGGCGAGTCTGGCCTTCGGCGAGGCGCTGTACTTCGAAGCCGCGACGCTCGCGGTCCTCTTCAGCATCGCCGAGCTGCTGGAGCGGTACTCGATGGACCGGGCCCGCGACTCGCTCGAAGAGCTGATGGACCTCTCGCCGGAGGAAGCGACAGTCGAGCGCGACGGCGAGGAGGTGACGGTCCCGGTCGACGCGGTCGACGTGGGCGAGCGCGTCGTCGTCAGACCCGGGGAGAAGATTCCGCTGGACGGCGACGTCATCGACGGCGAGAGCGCGGTCAATCAGGCGCCCATCACCGGCGAGAGCGTCCCCGTCGACAAGACCGTCGGCGACGAGGTGTACGCCGGCACCATCAACGAGGAGGGGTATCTGGAGATACAGGTCACCTCGACGGCGGGCGATAACACGCTCTCGCGCATCGTCGAGCTGGTCGAGGACGCCCAGTCGAACAAGACCGAACGCGAGCAGTTCGTCGAGCGGTTCTCGGCCTACTACACGCCCGCCGTCGTCGCCTTCGCCGTCCTCGTGACGCTCGCCAGCCCGGTCGTTCTCGGGACGACCGTCTCGACGGCCATCGTCTACGGGCTGACCCTGCTCGTGCTCGCCTGCCCCTGTGCGTTCGTCATCTCGACGCCGGTCTCGGTCGTCTCGGGCATCACGAGCGCCGCGAAGAACGGCGTCCTCATCAAGGGCGGGAACCACCTCGAAGCGATGGGCGAGGTCGACGTCGTCGCGTTCGACAAGACCGGGACGCTGACGAAGGGCGAACTCACCGTCACGGACGTTCTCGCGCTCAACGGCAACAGCGAGGAGGAGGTCCTCCGCTGTGCCCGCGGGCTGGAGGCCCGCAGCGAACACCCCATCGGCGAGGCCATCGTCGCCGAGGCCGGCGACGGCGGCGGCGACCGCGATATCGACGACTTCGAGAGCATCACCGGCAAGGGCGTCCGGGCCGAACTGGGCGGTGTTCCGCACTTCGCCGGCAAGCCCGGCCTCTTCGAGGAACTCGATTTCGACCTCTCGCACGTCCACGCGACGACCGACGGCGGGCTGGTCACGAAGACGGCACAGCAGCTCTGTGAGCGCAACAACTGTCTGGACCTGCTGGACGAGACGGTCCCCGAACTCCAGTCCGAGGGAAAGACGGTCGTCCTGGTCGGGACCGAAGACGAACTGGAGGGCGTCATCGCCGTGGCCGACGAGATTCGTCCCGAGGCCCGCGCCGCAGTCGAGCGGCTCAAAGCCCTGGGCATCGAGAAGACGGTGATGCTCACCGGCGACAACGAGCGGACCGCCAGGGCCATCGCCGAACGGGTCGGCGTCGACGACTACGCGGCCGAACTGCTCCCCGACGAGAAGGTGGCCCACGTCGAGGAACTCGACGGCGAGACCGACGGCGGCGTCGCCATGGTCGGGGACGGTATCAACGACGCGCCGGCGCTCGCAACCGCGACCGTCGGCGTGGCGATGGGCGCGGCCGGCACCGACACCGCCCTGGAGACCGCCGACGTCGCGCTGCTCTCGGACGACCTCTCGAAGCTCCCGTACCTGTACGACCTCTCCGGGCGGGCCAACGGCGTCATCCGGCAGAACGTCTGGGCGAGCCTCGGCGTGAAGGCGGCACTGGCCGTCGGGGTGCCGTTTGCACTGGTCCCCATCTGGCTGGCCGTTCTGGCCGGCGACGCCGGGATGACGACGGCCGTCACCGGGAACGCGATGCGGCTCTCGAACGTCGAGGCCGAGGCGCTAGACACGGCGGAGTGAGCACCGAATCTACTGCCCGGGCAGCGGACAGAGACTCGCCGTCAGCACGGCCACGTCGTCGGACTCGTTGTGCGCCCCGTGGATCTGTCCCCGCTCGTTGAGGACGACGGCGGGCGCGGAGACGGGCTCGGTCTCGCCGTCGCGTTCGACGGCCACCGTCCCCTGGAGCACGTGGAAGACGTTCGTGGCGTCGGCGTGTTCGTGTGGCGTGATACTGGCGCCGGGGCCGAGCGCGAACGCCTTCACCAGCACGTCGTCGGTCACCGCCAGTTCGCCGCTGTCGACGGCGCCCGCCTCGGGCGTCGCGTCGAACTCGGAGAGCAGGTCGAACACCATGGCTGCATCTCACACCGCCACCTCTTAGCGGTGGTGGACGGAACTGGTTTGTATCCTTACGTGTTAGAACATAGATATGTACGACGCAGTACTCCTCCCGACGGACGGCAGCGAGGGAACACGCGCCGCGGTCGAGCACGCGATAGACCACGCCAAGCGCTACGACGCCACACTCCACGTCCTCTACGTGGTCGACGCGCGAATCGGTGTCGCCCGCGAGACGACACCCGAACTCATCTTCGAAGAGCTGGAAGACCAGGGCCGTCGGGCGATCGAGAACGTGCAGTCCCAGGCCAGGGCGGCCGACGTCGCGACCATCGAAGGCGTCGTCGCCCGGGGTGACCCCCACCAGGCGATTCTCGACTACGTCTCTGCGGAGGGTATCGACCTCGTCGTGATGGGCACCCACGGTCGAACCGGACTCGACCACTACCTCCTCGGGAGCGTCACCGAGAAAGTCGTCCGGCTCGCCGAGGTACCGGTACTCACTGTGCCGCTGGCGGCGGGATAGCCCGTCCCCATTTTTATATTCGGTGACGGGAAAAGGAACGTGATGGACGGTGGGGACCACGTCACGTCGGCACTGGACGAGCTCTACTCGATCAGCCAGCGGCTCATGCACGCCGAAGCTGAGGGAGACATCTGTGACGTCGCCGTCGAGGCCGTTCCCGAGGTGTTCGACGTCCCCTTCGGCGGGCTGTGGCTGTACGACAGCGAGGCGGTCGAACTACAGTTGACAGCGGAGACGGAGCGTGCCAGAAAGGTGCTCGACGGCGCCGTCGTCTACCGGCCCGGCAACAGCCTCTCGTGGGAGGCGTTCGAGACCGGCCAGCTTCGCCGCGTTCCCGAGGACGCCGATGAGGGCCCCCAGTTCAACGAGGACTCCCGATTCGACAGCGAGCTAATCCTCCCACTGGGGAAACGGGGGGTCCTGAACATCGCCTCCGAGGAGGCCGATGCGTTCTCCGAGGGCGATGTCCAGGTCGCACGCATCCTGGCGGCGAACATCGAGTCGGCCCTCGCGCGCGCTCAGCAAGAGCACGCGCTCAGGGTTCAGAACGACCGGCTCGAGGAGTTCGTGAGTATGGTCTCACACGACCTCCGGAACCCGCTGACCGTCGCCGACGGCCACCTGGAACTGGCCCGAAAAACCGGCGACGACGACCACCTCGCTGGCCTGGCCGACGCCCTCGACCGGATGGACACGCTCATCGACGACCTCCTGACGCTCGCCGAACAGGGGTACGTCGTCGAGAATCGGACCCGTCTCGACCTCGGGAGCCTCGCCGAGCAGGCCTGGGGCAACGTCCAGACGGAGAACGCGGCGTTGCGGACCGAGGGGACGGTCGCTATCTTCGGCGACGAGTCCCGGCTCCTGCAGGTGCTCGAGAACCTCTTTCGGAACGCCGTGGAACACGGTTCCACGAGCAGTCGGCCGAAGGCCGACGACGCTGTCGAGCACGGCTCGACAGGCAATCGGAACGCTGCGCGTTCCGATGACGCCGTGGAACACGGGACCAGTACCACTGACTCACCCGATGAGCAGGACGCCGATGACCCGGCCGTGACGGTACACGTCGGCCCGCTGGGCTCGCTCCACACGTCGACCCGCGTCTCCGATACGGATTACACGGACGGGTTCTACGTCGCCGACGACGGCCCGGGCATCCCCGCCGACGACCCGTCGATGGTGTTCGAGTCCGGCCACTCGACGGACAGCACTGGGCTCGGGCTCGCGATCGTCGAACGCATCGTCGAGGCCCACGGCTGGGAGATCGACGCCGGCGAGAGCGCACAGCGAGGCGCCCGCTTCGAGGTGGTCGGTCAGGCGAAGCCGGTGACGCCGTTCCAGACGGAGTGAGAGCGATGACCGCCGACTCACTGATGCCGCTGTCTGTCGGCCTCGCGATGGTCGTCGGCGTCGTCGCGCTGGCGTATCCGATGCCGACGTGGCTACGGGGACTGAGCGTGGCCGCCGCGCTCGTCGTCGCCGTCTCGGCTGCGCTGTACACGCTCACCGCTCGGGAATTCGAGTACTGAGCGGGACACGACTGTCCCCCGTTGGGTGCTGAACTGCAGGTCAGGAGCCAGGGGTGGGATTTGAACCCACGAACTCTCGATTACAAGTCGAGTGCTTGGACCACCCAAGCTCCCCTGGCGCGTATCCACCCGTTGTCGGGGGACGTTTTAAGCGGTGTCGTTTTCGGTCGGCTTCTCGAGCTCCAGACGGTGGGGGGTGTAGCCGTGGGCGGCGTAGAACTGGCGGGCGGTGTCGTTGTCGGCCATCGCTTCCAGCTGAATCACCGTCGCGCCGTCGGCGACCAGTCGCTCCTCCGCAGCCCGGAGCAGCGCGCTCCCGATGCCCTCGCGGCGAGCCGCCGGCTCGACGTAGAGGTTCTCGACGAGTCCGGGCGTGACGTCCTGTTCGTACCGACCGTGTTCGACGGAGAACATAGCGAAGCCGACCACGCTGTCCTCCCGTCGGGCCACGAGGAGATTGTCCGCGACGATGCGCTGGACCACCGTCTCGCGGATGCCGGCCCGGTTCTCGGGCCCGAGGAGATGCGAGCCGTACGACCGCTGGTCTCGGGCGAGGTCGACCCACATATCGGTGAGGCGGTCGGTCAGCTCCGTCGACGCGGTCGTGATATCCACAGTGGGAATGCGTCCCACGCTCGCAAAACGCTTGGGTCGCCTACACGTCCCGGCAGTCCGCACAGAGCAACTGCCCGTTCAGCGACGCGAGCGACCGCGTCAGCGTGCCACAGGCCGAACAGATGCCCTGCTCCTCGAAGGAGTCCTCCGTGGCCGTGGTGCCGTCGGCGGTCGCCTGCTCGGGCGTCGCCACTTCGGCCACCTCCGCTCTCGTCTCGGTGCGCTCGCTCTCCAGACGGACCGACGAGAGGATGTCGTGGCCGGTCAACGTGCCCAGCGGCTCGCCGTCCTCGACGACGACCACCCACTGCGTCGCGTAGGTAGCCATCCGGTCACGCGCTTCGGGTAACCGAGCGTCGGGTCCGATCGAGGGGAAGGACTCGGTCATCACGTCGGCGACCGTGGCTGTCTCCGGGGCCCCCTCGGAGACGAGATACCCCAGGATATCTGCCCGGGTGACGACGCCGACCGGGTCCGACCCTTCCAGCACGAGCGCGGACGGTTCACCCTCGCGGACCAGCAGTTCTGTCGTCTCGACGAGCCCGTCCGAAGCGCTCGCACCCACGTACTCACGGTTCATCACCTCCCGGACGGAAACCGGGTCGTTCATATGTGAACGTATGGCACGACGGCGTCTAAAAGCTACCTCCGCCAGCGTTATGCTGTGTGGTACCGAAGTAAAGTGACCCATCGGGTTCGCTCGCCGCGTCGCTTCTTCCGGTGACCCTCCCGTTGGTCGGTCGACCGCGTTGCTCGCGGCTCACTTCGTTCACCGCCCGTTCCTCCCGATGACCCTCCCTCCGGTCGGGTGCTCGCTACTGCTCCAGGGCTCGCTGACTCACGGTGCTACGCACCGTTCGTCTCCTGCGGTCGCAAGCGCCCGCATACCGCTCGCCGTGTCACATCGAGGCGTTCACTGCGTTCACGCCTCGCTACTCGAACCGAACTGTCGCTCCGTCGGCCCGACACTCCTCGAGTGCGTGCTTGGCGTCCATCCCGGCGTCTGCTGGCGTCCGACCCCGGCCGACGCCGACTTTCAGTTCGACGTCGACGTCCTCCCGGACGTAGTCACAGGCGTCGCGGTAGGCGGCCTCGTCGAGGTCCGGACACACCGCGATGACGTTGTCGCCACCGACGAAGAATGACAGAGAGTCGTGGGCTTCGCGCATATACTTCATGAGCGAGGCGTACCCCTGTTCGATCTGGATGAACGTGTCGAACTCGTTGAGCTGGTCGGTGTACTTCCCGGTCGCGTCGTCGACGTCGAAATGGGCCAGCTGCACGTCCGAGTCGGTCCGGAACTGCTCGTCGATGGTCTGGCCGCGCAACACTTCCCGCCGGCCGTCGTCCTGTGCGCTCCCGGCGTCCTGGAGCTGCTCGGTGGCCGTGCCCAGCGCCGAAACCGGCGTCGTCCCGGTAGCGACGGAAAGGCTCATCGTGACCGGATAGCGGTTGCCGACGGACTCCTGGATGAGCGCGTGGTCGGCCTCGTCTAACCCGTTGGTCACGGCGATCATGTTGTCGAACCGCGAGAAGAAAATGTAGCCGTCGCGGTTGCCGAACAGCTGGGCGAGGTCTGCGTACAGCCTGGACTGAAGTGTCTGGAGGTCGACTTCGCGGCGCGGTTCCGGCGTCACTGTCCACGGGCCGTAGTTGTCGATCTGGATGTGCGTTACCTGCGTGTTCGTCACTACCGACGTTTCGGACCGGACCGGTATTGATGTATCGACTCCGGGTGATACGGACGGCGATCGTCCAGTCCGGGAGCGCAGTCCGCACGGAACCCCGTCTCAGGCGCGTCCCTGCGAAGCGATGTCGGGCCGTCGGAGTTCGACCGCTCCGAGCATCGAGTCGTACTCCACGACGTCGGTCGCCATCAGCTTCGGGATGTGCTCGGTGAACAGCTCCTCGGCCATCCTCTCGCGGTCGGCCGCCGTGACAGCCGAGGGCTGGCAGTCGTCCTGTGTCGCGACGATGGCCGCCGCCAGCTCCTCGACGACGACCGGCCCGTCACGGGAATCGAGCACCGCGAGCGCTCGGCGCCGGCTGTCGTCGGAGAGCAGGTCCTCGACGACTCCCGGTGGCAGGCCGCCGACCGTTTCGGTGTCTGCGTTTTGTGTCGCCATACCTGCAGCTACGCCGGCTTCCTACAAGTATGTGTCGTGGACACACACCACACGCTGTAGGGAGACGTTTTCAGGCGTGTTGCAGCCGGTAGGGCCACAGGTCAGCTTCCCGCAGTGCCTCGCCGAGTGCCTGGTGGAACTCCGGGAAGTCCGCGAACTCGGACTCCTCGACGTGGTCGAAGATGTCCGCCACGCTGACCACCGTCTCGTAGTCGATTCGGACCGGGTGGTCGCCGTAGGCCGAGACGTACTCCTCGGCCGAGAGCGGGAAGTCCGCTTCTTCGTCGATCTTCTTCGCGAGGATAGCGTGTCCGTACTTGCGCCGGCCCTCGCTTCCGTCTTCGCCGTCTGGGTCGTGTGGCCACTCCATGTCCGGACCTCGGGACACCGACACAAAAAGGGTTGCTCTCCGCAGCTACCAGGAGTCGAAGCTGTCCTGCCCGCCGCCGCTCTCGCGCATCACCAGCCAGATACCCGAAAACAGGAGGAGCGCGATAGCTATCCCACCCAGTAGATACACCGTGTCGATACCGGCTACCGTCGACGGGAGGAGACCCTGCCCCGAGGAGCTCTCACCGCCCCCCTCGACCGTCGACGTCTGGGACTCCGTCCTCTCTATCACCGTTGCTTCCGAACTCGTCGTCCCCAGCTCCGACGAACCGAGCGATATCCTGATAGGGTCGGAACCGTCGAGGCTCAGCCTGTAGATACCTGGTTCGGTCACCTGGTATGAGAGCGACACGGACGAATTCCCCGCCCCGGGAATCGAGACCTGCGTTTCGTTGACCCGCTCGTCGTTGACCAGCAGAGCACTGGTGTGCTCGGTCGCTACCGGTGCAGTGTTGGTGAGAACGGCGTTCAGGATGAGCAATCGTCCGTTTTCGGTCACTGTCGACCGCAGCGTAGTGCCCGCGACATTGATGTTGGGTTCGATCGTTCCGACGGCGTAGGTCGACCCGCGCGTCGCCGTCGACTCGTAGACGACAGAGTCAGAACGCTCCGCTACCACAGATGTTTCGAGTCTGTCCCAGGCCGTCCCGTTAGATTGGTACATCCTCACCTCGTCCCGTGTGAGCGACGAGTTCGCCAGTGCCGACCGTTCGACCGTGAACCGAACCGTCGATTGCTCGACGGTGGCGGTGCTGTTCACCGTGATTACCCCCAGAAGCGTCGAATCAGCCGAACTCGGCAGCGTCAGCGGCACGTCGGACCGGTCACTGTAGGTCCTCAGTTCCTGCCGGAACGTCGACGATACGGTCCGCGTCGACCACCGCTCGAGACCGAAGGAGGCGTTCGTCGCCGGGAGGTCCACGGTCGCGGGCTCGGACTCCGAGACGCCGTTCGCACGCACGTCGATTCGACGATAACTTTCGTTCGCGGCGACGACGCGGCTTCTCGCAGTCTGTACGGTCACCACAGCGACCTCGTTGTCACTCACCGTGACCTCGTAGGTCCCTGGTGCGTCGAACGACACGTTCCTCGAGACGGTCCGCGTCTCCTGTGCGGGTACGGAAACCCGCGTCTCGGCGAAATCGACACCGTCGCGTTCGAATTCGAAGGTGTACCCACCGCCGGAGCTACCGGCGTTCTTGACCGTCGCTGTTACGGTGACGTTCTCGCCCACCGCGACGGTAGTTTCGGAGATCGTCGCCCCCCGGAAGCTCATCGCTGGATTGCCAGCAACAGCCGGCGCTAGCGCCGAACAGACGAGGACGACGATACAGAGTGTTCGTGCCCGACTCCCCCATCCCATCTGTAATCCTGCCCCAGATTTCATAAATTTAAATCGTCAGTCAAGAATATAAAGTAGTTCGGTTGTGAAAATATCGGTTTGCCAGTGGAATCTCGGAGTCAGAACAGTCAGAAATCGCCTCGGTCGGGCCAGGACTCAGAACGGGTCGAACGTGTCCGGCCGACCGCCACCACCGTCGCCCCCGCGGCGCAACAGGAGGAAGATCACGACGAACGCTCCCAGCGCGATGGCCACACCACCGACGAGGTACAGCGTGTTGATGCCGAAGACGGTCGACGGGAGTGGGTTCTCGAACGAGCCGCTGTCGTCACCAGCAGACGTGTCTGTCACGGTGGATGCGCCCGTCCCCGCCGGGCTCCCCGGCGGCGAACCGCCCGGTTCCGACGGGCCGACCTGACTGTCTGCGATAATTATCGTAGTCCGCTCCGAGCTGTTGACTCTGACGCTGTACGTCCCGGCTTCAGTGACCTCGTGGGACAGTGAGATGGCCGTCGTGCCGTTGGCCGGGACCATCACAGAGGTCTGGTTCACTGCGTCACCGTTGACCCTGAGCGCTCCGAGAAACGCGCCGGGGACCGGGCCGGAGTTTCGCAGCTCCCCAGTGAGAATCAGTAGCTGCCCGCTTTGCGTCCGCGACGTCTGGACGGACGTGTTCTCGATAGAGATACTCGCGTTCATCCGGCCGACGGCGTAGGTCGTTCCGCGCGTCGCCGTCGCCTCGTACACTGTCCGAGTAGCTGCCTCACTCGCGACACGCGTCGACAGTGGCTCCCAGGTCGTGCCGCTGCGCTGGTACACCGTCACTTCGTCGCGCTCCAGCGTCGAGTTCGCCAGTACGGAGTCGTTGACGGCGATTCGCATAGTCGATTCCTCGACACCGTCCTCGCTCTCGAAGTCGACGACGCCGAGCAGCGTCGACTGGTCTGGGGCGGGCAACGTCCCGGGCACCGCCGAGCGGTCGGTGTACTCCGTGAGGTGCTGCTGGAACGCCGATTGCCCGGTCGTCGTCGTCCAGTTCCGGAGGGCGAACGTGCGGTTCGACGACGGGATATCGAAGTCGGTCGATTCGGTCGCCGAGACCCCGTTGGCTCTGACGTCGATACGACGCTGACTCTCGTTGGCCGATGCGACGCGTGCACGGGCTCGTTGGACCGTGACGATGCCCGCTTTCTTGTCGTTGACACTGATTCTGTACGTCCCCGGCTCGTCGAAGCTGATGTTCGATGTGACCCGCCGGTCCGAGTTGGCCGGTATCGTCACCCGTATCTCGTCGAAGGCGATGGTCCGATCGTACTCGAACTCGAACGTGTATCCGCCCTGTGAGTCGCCGACGTTGACCGCTTCGGCACCCACTGTGATGTTCTCGCCCACGGTGACCGTCGTCGCTGACACGTCGGCTTTACGGAAACCGATAGCGGAATCGGCCGCCGCCACGGACGCGAACGCCGAGGCGACCAGGAGGACGACCACACCGAAGGCGATGACCCGATGCCCTCGCTGCATTGGAGACCAATCTGTTGGCTGCATCTGCTTGTGCTGAACCGGACCAGTAATATAAAACCTGACGATAGGTGGAATAAGATAGACGTTTTGACAGGATGTGCCTGGGAGTGAGCGACGGCTCCACGTTCGCGCTGGGTCTTCCAGGGGTTCAAATCCAGCTGCACCGCTCTTCGGTCAGGTCCGTTCCCTCAGAAGCGGTGGGGATGGGATTCGAACCCATGAATCCGTGAGGATACCTGCTTTCAAGGCAGGCGCAATAGGCCGCTCTGCCACCCCACCGCAGGCGGTCATAGCGGGGGTTCGCCCTAAGGCCTGTCGGTTACTCCCGGACCAGTTCACCGTCTGCCGTCACGTGGAGGCCGAACTCGTTGATGAGGGTCGTCGTCCGGGGCGGGACGACCCGCTCCGCTCGATAGCGGGCCCGCAGCAGCGGAACCACGGTCCGGAGGTCCTCCGGCGTCTCGACGACCGGTGTCGTCGGGAGGAAATCCACGCCGAGGTCGGCGTCCATCGCGCGGTCGGTGAGCGTCTGGACGGCCGGTGTCTCGTAGGTATCCTCGAAGTCCACGGGGTCGGTGAAGCCGGCGTAGTACACCCGGCCGTCCGTCGAGGGGCCGAGTACCACGCCGGAGGAGCGAAGTTTCATCGCGGCGCTGTCGACGAGCTGGCGAGTCAGGAGGCCGGCCGTCGGCTCTACTGCGGCGGCCGTCTTTACCCCTTCGCGTTCCAGCAGGTGCGTGACGGTGTTGCCGACGCGGGCCGACAGGGAGGACCCCACCTGAACCTCGTACCGTGCCGCGTCGGGCGCGTCGAGTGCCGCCTCGAGCGGCTCGCGAACGGCGCGCTCCGAGTCGACACCGTCGGGGACCTGTTCGTCGGGCCGGTAGTTCACCAGTAACTCGGCGCCGCTCGCCTCGACGGCGCGACAGACGTCGGTGAGCATCGCCGTGTACAGTGCCGTCGCGTCCGATTCGTCGAGCGGTCCACTGGCCAGTGCCGGGAGGACGAATCCCTCGACCGGCGGGTCCGCGAGTACAGCAACCGTGGTCATACCTCCCTCTCGGAGCGACGGCGGTTAGTCGGTTCCGGACTCGCCGGACGAACTATGTGGGTCGGTAGCATCGTTCCGGTATGCAGGTCCGTGAACTCATGTCGAGGGACGTCGTCACCGTCGGAGTCGACGCGACGGTGGCCGACGCCGCCGACAGCGGTGACCACCGCCGCCCGGCCGATGGCTGACGAGAGTCCCCGTTCTGGACGGGCTGGACCCGGTCGGCATCGTGACACTGACCGATATCGTCTGGGCGCTCCCGTCGTTCCGGGCGGAGAGGACGGCTATCGATGCGGTTCGCGACGAGTGGCGTCCGCAGTGACGACCGACCGTGACAGCGGATGACAAAACTGATTTATATTTTGTGCGTGAATCCGCGTGTAACCAACTGGTGGTGGGGAATGCAAACGACCGAGATATACCGCTGTGACGGCTGTGGGGCGGAGTATCGTGTGGCGGGAGATGGGCAACCGACGGTGCTGTGTTCGGAGTGCAAACAGGTCGCGTCCCCCCACGGCGACCCGGTAGCCGGGCGGGAGTACCACGTCGGCCACGTGAAATACATCGAGGGGCGCCGCCGGACCACCGAGGCGATGCGGCGGTTCGAGTCGGGCCACATGACGCTGGCCCGCGGCGGCTTCGACGATGCAGCCGGGGAGTTCGAGGACAGCGTCGACCACTTCACCGCGGCGGTGTCTCAGGCCGAGACAGAGGACGTGCGCGAGGTCTGTGAGCGGGCCCGGAAGAAGGCGACCTGTCTCTGGCAGGCCGTCGAGTGGCTCGGTGGGGCGACCTACGCGAACGAGCAGGGCGATATGGACCGGGCGACGCGGTACCGGAAGGACGCCCAGCGGCGCCTCCTGGCCGCAAGCGAGCACGGCGACCTCGTCGAACCCGACGAGCTCAGCTACTGATACCGTCGGTCGTCAGCGACCCCGACGGCTTGTCTCCGATGCCGTCGGTCCTCAACGACCCCGACGGCTTGTCTCCGATGCCGTCGGTCCTCAACGACCCCGACGGCTTGTCTCCGATACCGTCGGTCCTCAACGACCCCGCCTGCCCTTGGTCTGGCGATAGTCCTGGCCGAGCACGTCGCTGAAGTGGTCGAGGAAGGCGGTCCGTTCCTCGTCGGTCTGTTCGGCCGGCGGAATCATCGGGAGAATCTCGAAGCCCCGACCGCGGATGGTCGTCGCGTGGCGCTCCTCGATGTCGAGTTCGTCCTCGCTGAGCGTGGTGTACTCGAAGGCCAGTTCCTCGAGCGGGCGCTGCCCGACGGGGAGGAGGATTTCGGGGTTTATCATCCGTATCTCGCTGTTGAGATACGGCTCGCAGTTCATCACTTCGTCGTCGGTCGCCGCGCGTTCGGGGTGGCGACAGCGCGTGACGTAGGTCAGGAAGGTGTTCTTGAGTTCCGGCTCCGCGGCGTCGGGGTCCTCGACCATGTCGACGGCCGCGAGGATGTCGAGCAGCTCGCGCTCTTGCTCGTCGGTGAAGGGGAGACCCGATTCGTCCGACCCCGCCGCGGGCGAGTCCCCCAGCACGACGAACTCCGCACCGACGTCGCCGTACCCGTGGACCACGTTCTCGCGGGTGTCACACAGCTCGGGGCAGTTCTGGCACTGTTCGTCCATGCCGAACGGGTTCGACATCGACTCCTGGTTTGCGTCCATATGCATACGCACGCTTGTAGTCTCTTACCGGTATCGCCCACTGGGGGCGGGCGATAACCGGGAAACTGCTACAACCGCCCGTATCACTCCTCGTCGATGGTTTTCGCGTGCGTGTCGGCGTCCTCGGGGTCGTTCTGCGGGCTGGAGGGGTGGTAGTCGGTGTCGTACTCGCCCGCACGGCCGTCGAGGCGGTCCGGGTTGATACGGCCGCCCAGGAGCATGAAGTCGAGCACCGTGCAGTACAGCATCGCTTCGACGACCGGGACGGCGCGGGGCGGAAGCACGGGGTCGTGCCGGCCGGTCACGGTAATCTCCTTCTGTTCGCCGGTCTCCCAGTCGACTGTCTTCTGTGTCTTCGGGAAAGAGACGGGCGCGTGCCAGGTCACCTCGCCGTAGATGGGGTCACCGGTCGTGATACCGCCCTGCAGGCCGCCGTGGTCGTTGCCGACCGGGGTCGGCGTGCCGTCGTCGGCGAACTCCCAGTCCTCGGTGTAGTCCGAACCCCGCATCGTCCGGGCCGCCCTGCCGACGCCGAGGGCGAGGTCCGTCACCGCGGGGATAGAGTACATCGCCTGGCCGAGCCGCGACGGAATCGAGTCGAACCGCGGCGCTCCCAGCCCGCGCGGGACGCCCTGACATTCGAAGTAGATAGCGCCACCGATGGAGTCGCCCTCCTTCTGGTGTCTGTCCGCTAGGTCACGCATCTCCTCGGCGGCCTCCGGGTCCGCACAGCGGACCTCGTTTTCCTCGCTGTGTTCGAGCATCTCCTCGAACGTGACGTCGTCGGCCACGACGTCGCCGATCTGGCAGACGTGGGCCTTGATTTCGACGTCGTAGTCGGACTGGTCGAGGACCTGTTTGGCGACGCCGCCGGCGGCGACCCAGTTGACGGTCTCGCGGGCCGACGAACGACCACCGCCGCCCCAGTTGCGCGTCCCGAACTTCGCAGAGTAGGTGAAATCGCCGTGCGACGGACGTGGCGCAGTGATGAACGGCTCGTACTTGCCCGAGCGTGCGTCCTTGTTCTGGATGACCATCCCGATGGGGGTCCCCGTCGTGTAGCCGTCCTGAATCCCGGAGTTTAGCTTCACCTTGTCGGGTTCGCCTCGCGAGGTGGTTATCATCGACTGACCGGGCTTGCGGCGGTCGAGGTCTTCTTGAATCTCCTCCTCGGAGAGTTCGACGCCCGCGGGGACGCCAGACACCGTACAGCCCATCGCTTCGCCGTGAGACTCGCCGTAGGTCGTCAGCCGGAAGAGCCGGCCGAACTCGTTGCCGTTCATTACGAACGTCTGGGGGACCGGGGCATTTCAAGGTTACATTCGGGGGCGTAGATTGAAATAGCAACACGCGGGCAAGGGCGGTCATGCGCTGACCGACGGCGACGCACCGTCAAGCGGGAGTGCGACAGCGTCGGCAGTCGCTGTCGCCTGCTCGCAACGAACAGGGTCGGCTAGCGGCCTACCGAGGCGCCCAGCGATTCGAGCAGGTCGAAGAAGTTCGGGAAGGAGACATCGACGTGTTCGGCCCCGGTGACAGTGGTCTCTCCGTCGGCGACGAGGCCGGCGACGGTCAGAGACATGATGATGCGGTGGTCGGCCTTGCCGTCGACGGTCGCGCCGCGCAGCTCCGAGTCCTCGCCGTAGACGACGAGTTCGTCCTGGTGCTCCTCGACTTCGGCGCCCATCTTGGTCAGCTCCTCGGCCATCGCGCTGACGCGGTCGGTCTCCTTGTAGCGTACGTGTTCGGCGTTCGTAATTCGCGTGACGCCGTCGGCGGCCGCGCCCAACGTCGCGATGGTGGGCAGGAGGTCGGGCGTGTCCTCGACGCCGACCTCGACACCGGAGAGGTCGCTCCGTTCGACGGTAATCTCGCCGCTGTCCCGGTCCCAGTCGAGCGTCGCGCCCATCCGGTCGAGGATGTCGACGATGGCGGTATCGCCCTGGGCGCTCGGGACGGCCGAGGTGACGGTCATCCCGTCTGGCGCGGCCAGTGCGCCCATCGCCAGAAGGTAACTGATAGAGGAGAAGTCCCCGGGGACGTGGTACTCACCGCCGGCGGGGTCGTAGGACTGGCCGCCTGCGACCGTGAAGCCGTCGTCGGTCCGCTCGGCAGTGACGCCGTAGTCTTCGAGCACTTCGAGCGTGATATCGACGTACGGCGAGGACTTGAGCTCGGTCGTCAGTTCGATATCGACGCCGCGCTCGGTGACAGCGCCGGCCATCAACAGCGCCGTGATGTACTGCGAGGAGACGTCCCCCGGGATTGCGACGGAGCCGCCGTCGATACCGCCGCCGACCACCAGCGGTGCCTGGCCGTTCTCGCGCGTGCTCTCGGCGCGGCCCTCTAGCTGGTCGATAGCGTCTAGCAGCGGACCCTGCGGCCGCGAGCGCAGCGAGTCGTCGCCCGTGAGCACCGTCAGGTGGTTCTGCAGCGCGGCCGTCGCGGTGACGAGCCGCATCGTCGTGCCGCTGTTGGCGCAGTCGATGACGGTGTCGGGCGTCCCGGGACGGCCGTCGAAGCCGTCGACTTCGATGGCCTGCTCGTCGCTGCGGTCGACACTGCCGCCGTAGGCCGTCACGGCCCGCATCGTCGCCTTCGTGTCGGCACTGACGAGCGGTGCTTTGACTGTCGCACCGCCGGCGTACCCCGCCGCGAGGATGGCCCGGTGCGTGTAGCTCTTCGACGGCGGGGCCTGTGCAGTGCCCCGAACCGTCGAGTTACCGATGGTGATATCCATGGTCGGGCGATTGCGGGCGGGCGACAAGAGGCTACCGCTCTGGACAGGGAGTGAAAAACGGGGTTACAGCCGGACCGCGCCGACGACGAAGGCCACCAGCGGGACGGCGACCGCGACGTGTATCAGGACGAGCGCGCCCTGTCCGATCGCGGTCAGACCCAGCGAGGGCGCGACGCCGAAGACGGGCAGGAGCATCGCGACGAAGACGACCGCAGAGAGCGCGGTGAAGTTCCGGACCGGTCTGTCGGTCAGTCGGGCCAGCGCCGCGTACGCGACGGCAGCACCGACGCCCGAGACGACGGTCGACATGACGATCGGGACAGCGCCGAAGGGACTCTGGGCCCCGCTTACCCCGAGGTCGAGGCCGAGCGCAGTGACGATGCCGGAGACGACGAGTGCCGCGACGACGCCGACGAGGACGCCGCCGGCGGTCCGGCGCGCGAGTTGGCCGCCGGTGGTGGCGACTGGATAGCGTGAAGTGATCGTTGCCATGTCCTCTAGACGACGGCTGAGGGGATAAAGCAGTAGTACTGGTGTCACGTTCCCGGCCGGAGAGCGTCGAGGCGGTCGGCGGTCCCGCGCTACTGCACATTCGCGCTGGATGCTCGCTGGAGCATATACACGGCGACGCTCCCGAAGGAGACCGCCAGCACGAGCAGGACCGCGAGGGCGGGGACGAGCGTGTCGTAGATGCCGCCGAAGGCCGTCACCTCGATGACCGTCATCACGTCCCGACCAAGCATGATGGCCCGGGCGGCGTCGACACCGTAGGTCACGGGGTTGAACCGGGCGACAGTCTGAATCCATCCCGGCAACACCGCGAGCGGGAGGAACGCCGTCGAGACGAACAGCAGCGGGAACTGCAACAGGTTCGCGCCGATGATGGTCGACTCCTGGTCTTTGGTGATGACGGCGATGGTGTTCGAGAGGGCGGTGAACCAGAACGAAAAGAGGATGCCGACGCCGACGATGCCCAGCGCGCCGACGACACCCGTCGCGACCTCCGCGCCGAGGGCGACGCCCAGACCGATGATGATGCATATCTGTACCGCGATGCGGACCACCTCGGCGGCGGTCTTGCCCAGGAACACCGCGGTCCGGTTCATCGGGCTGACGAGCACCTTCTCGAACATCCCGTTCTCGATGTCGTTGACCAGTCCGACGCCGGAGGTGGCCGCAGCGGCCAGCGCCACCTGCATACAGATAGCCGGCACCAGATACGTCTCGTAGCTGATGTCGGCCGCGCTCTGGTTCACCGCGCCCGTGGCGACCCCCCCGAACACCTGCGTGAACAGGACGAGAAAGATGATTGGCTGGACCAGCGAGACGACGAGGACGAACGGGTTCCGGACCGCCTTGATGTTCCAGCGGACGAAGTTCACCCAGAGGTCGCCCACGAAGGGGTTGCGCGTGCGGGAGACCCCGTCTCCGGCGTCGCCGGCCATCAGTCGTCGTCCCCGTCGGACCGGCGGTCCGACGAGCCTCGCAGCCCACCGGACGGCACACCGCCGTCGGCCGTGAGGGTGTCCACCGGTTCTGTCTCGACGTGTTCCCCGGTGATGGCGAGGAACACGTCGTCCAGCGTGGGTGCGCGGACGTTGAACCCCGTCACCGAGATACCGGCGTCCCGTAACGCGACCAGCAGGTCGGTCCCCTTGGTCCGGGCGCGTTCGGAGGTGACCGAGATGCCGCCGTCGGTCACGTCGACGGTCGCCTCGGGCTCGAAGAGGTCCACCGACCGGGCGATGTCGGCGGCCGCCTGTCTGGCTGGTTCGTCCCCCTCGACGTCGACTTCCAGTATCTCGCCGCCGACCTCCCGCTTGAGCTCCGCCGGCGACCCCTCCGAAACGATTTCGCCGTCGAGGATGACCGCCAGCCGCTCACAGAGGGCGTCTGCCTCCTCCAGATACTGCGTCGTGAGGAAGATGGTCGTCCCGCGGTCGTTGATCTGGCTGAAGTACTCCCAGAGACGGTTTCGGGCCTTCGGGTCGAGTCCGGTCGTGGGCTCGTCCAGAAAGACCAGCGGCGGTCGGTGGACGAGCGCGCTCGCGGCGTCGAGGCGTTTTTTCATCCCGCCGGAGAAGTCGTCAGCCCGCTTGTCGGCCACGTCGGCGAGGTCGACGAGGTCCAGCAGTTCGTCGATGCGGTCGGCCCGTTCGCTCCGTGGAACACCGTAGGAATCACAGGCGAATCGGAGGTTCTCCCGGGCGGTGAGCTCGGGGTCGATACTGGTCTCCTGGGCCATGTACCCCACGGTCTCGCGGACCGCACGCCCCTCCCGCAGCGCGTCGAACCCGTTGACCGTGATGGAGCCGGCTGTCGGCCGCAGGAGCGTCACTAGCGTCTTGATCGTCGTGGTCTTGCCCGCGCCGTTGGGTCCGAGAAAGCCGAAGAACTCCCCTCGCGGGACGGTCAGGTCGATACTGCGGACCGCCCGGGTCCCGTCGGCGTAGGTGAGTTCCACGCCCTCGGCCGCGATTGCGTCGTCGGTCACAGTCGGGAGAAGGGTCGCCAGGGTGATATACTCCCGTCTCCACGCTGTCGCCGCCGCTACGAAACCCCGTAGTAACTACGGTTGCGGGGGCTCCGAAAACTCGACTCACGAGGGGGGTGCCGAGTGGGCGCTCGCAGTTCTGTCTCACCGTGCTCGTGGTAGCAGTGTGGTTCCGGCCGCTTTCCCGAGTTATTCGACCGAGATGTCCACGGTGTCTCTCGCCCGCGTGCCGTCGGCGAAGGTCACGGTCAACTGAACCGTGTACGTGCCGCGCGTGTCGAACTGGACCTCGGCGTAGTCGTCGTACTCGAGGATACCCGCACCCGACCCCGAAGGCTGGGCGACGGTCGAGAAGTCCGCTTCCGCGACGGTTCCGCCCGACGTGTCGTAGTAGAGGTCGATACTGACCTCGCCGTTCTCGTCGAGCGTCACTGGCCGCCCGTCGTACTGTATCGTTGCGGTCGGCTCGCCCTCGGACGGCGTCGCGGTGGTCGCCGTCTCGGTCGACCCCGATTCACGCTCGGGCGGCTCCGTCTCTATCCCGTGACAGCCAGACAGCAGGGCCACGGCGCCACTCACCATACCGAGAGTCGACCGCCTGCTCCGCATCATGGCCACAGACACCTGTGGTTGGGACATAACTGTTCCGGCCGCTAGAACGCCTCGCTGAGTAGCCTGACGGCTTTGCCGTCTCCCGGTCCCGTGTCGTCGGTCACAGATGTGAGGATGGGCGCCAGCGGCAAAACCGTACGCCACGACCGGGCGGTAGTCCTTTCCCGCCCCCGCTCTGACTGGCTGTCATGCCCGACTTCGCCAGACTCGACACGTTTCTCGAGGAGACCGACATCGACGGCTACCTCGTCGACGCGGACTCGACGGACTCGGACCAGTACTACCTCTCCGGGTTCGACGCACCGGACCCCTTCGTCACGCTGTACGACGGCGAGACCCACCTGCTCTTTCCCCGGAGTCTGGAGTTCGGCCGGGCCAAACGGGAGTCCCGTGCCGAGACAGTCCAGCGGTACGTCGACTTCGACCACGCCGAACTCGTCGAGGAACACGGCCCCGAGGCCGCTGTCTCGCACGTCCTCGCCCGCTTTCTCGAGTCCTACGACGTCGACAGCGTGGCGGTGCCGCCGCGGTTTCCGTTGCGGACTGCCGACGGCCTCCGGGCCCGGGGCGTCGACGTGACGCCCGACACCGACGGCACCGTCACCGAGATTCGCGCGACCAAGACCGACGAAGAAATCGAGCACGTCCGGGCCGCCCAGAAGGCGAACGAAGCGGCGATGCGGGCCGCCGAGGACCTGCTGGCGGCCGCTGCGGTCGACGACACCGGACAGCTTACTCACGACGGCGAGGCGCTCACCAGCGAGCGCGTCAAGGAGGAGATAGAGGTCACCCTGTTACGACACGGCTGCTCGCTCGACGAGACTATCGTCGCCTGTGGCGCCGACGCCGCCGACCCCCACGACCGCGGCAGCGGCCCGCTAACCACCGGCGAACCCATCATCGTCGACATCTTCCCACGCGACAAGAGGACGAAGTACCACGCTGACATGACCCGGACCTTCTGCGTGGGCGAGCCCAGCGACACGGTGCGGGAGTGGTACGACCTGACCGCGCGGGCCAAGCGGGCCGCCTTCGACGCGCTGGAACCCGGTGTCACGGGCGAGGCGGTCCACGACGCCGTCTGTGACGTCTACGAGGACGCCGGCCTGCCGACGCTGCGGAGCGACGACCGCGCCGAGACGGGGTTCATCCACTCGACGGGCCACGGCGTCGGGCTGGACGTTCACGAACTCCCGCGTCTCTCGCCGTCGGGCGGTGAACTCGAACCCGGCCACGTCGTCACTATCGAACCGGGGCTGTACGACCCCGAGGTCGGTGGTATCCGCATCGAGGACATCGCCGTCGTCACCGAAGACGGCTACGAGAACCTCACGGAGTACGACCAGCGGCTGGTCGTGTGAGGGGCCCTCTGTAGGAGTCGGAGTCCGTCCGCCCATAAATCATGAACTTTTATTACATATGGGCTGAAAGCAGGTGGTACCTCATGCTTGTACGCAAGCTCCGCTCGCGCCGACCCGACGCCTCGACCGACGACCATCGCTGTACCCCGACACGACCACCCGGATGACAACCACAATCACGACCCCGACCGACGACGAATCGTATCCGACACCCGAGTTTGGCAGCCGTTCCACTGACGGCGCGCCACTGATGTTCTCACCGGCCAGCACGGCGACCGCCGGCAACTTCGACACCGAGGCGGACGACCCCCGATAGCCGCGCTGTCGCTGACGGCGTGACACAATCGTTTTCCGCCCCCGTGGCATGGCTCAGATATGGCCGATTACACAACGGTCTCGATACCGAAAGACCTGGCCGAGCGCGTCGAGGAGACCATCGAGGGGACCAGTTTCTCCAGTACCTCGGACCTCGTCCGCTTCCTGCTGCGCAGTATCGTCGTCGAACACCAGCGCGAAGGGGAACTGACGGAGGCGCAGTTCCAGGACATCACGGACCAGCTCCGGGACCTGGGTTACCTGGAGTAGTTACGCCAGCGACTCCTCGGGCGGTTCGACGTCCAGAATATCGACCTCGACGGGCCGTCCCGACCGGTCGAAGGCGCCGAAACTGTCGGTGTCCCAGGGCGGGATGGCGACGAAGATGACCTCGTGCAGGTCGTCGAGTTTGCTCACGCCCATGTAGCCGTCGGGGTGGGAGACGAACCGGCCGTGTGTCTGGCCGGCTGGCGTCCCCAGGTCCATCCCGAAGACGGCGTTGACCGAGCTGCCGGCAGACGGGAGATAGAAGTCGGTAAACACCGGCGTCTTCGGGTCGAGGTCGGCCTCGGGCAACTCCTTGGCTTTCGTGACCGCGAGCGAGATGGTCACGTCGTTCGGCTCGGCCTCCCGGGCCATCCGCAGCAACGTCTCGACGAGACCGCGTGTAACGTACACCACACCTCGATTTCGGGTGGTGACCGTATAATCCCGTCGCCGGCTGACCCGGGCAAGACAAGCCCGTGGCCGCCTACCCCAGCACGAACGACTTCAGATTCTTCACGTACAGTCCCGGCGTCCGACCGCGCGAGCCCCGGAGCGCGTCGGCCAGCGCCCCGCTGGCGTCGTCCATGATACCGTGGCCGTGGCCCACGAGCAGTCGTTCGGGGGTCAGACGGTTCAGCTTCGTCGGCGGCGTCAGTCGCAGCATCGGGTGGACACCGAGGCGCTCCCCACCGGCCAGAAAGTAGTCGGCCGTCCCGACGGCCTCGGGGACGACGAGCGTGTCGTCCTCGTCGCCGTACAGCGCCGCCTCTTTCCAGGCGGGGTTGCTGGTCAGCGTGTGCACGCCGTAGTCGGTCCCCGGAAGCTGTCGGTGGACTCGCTCGGTGGGCGCGTCGATGTCGTCTTCGACGCCCGCGAGCGCGTCGGGGACGTAGACGGGCACGTCGTGGCGCTTCGCGATGGCCGCCGAGTCACGCTTGTGTCGATCCAGGAGGACGACGACCCCGGCCACCTCGCCAAAGTCCGCGAAGAGGTCGTCGATACCCTCGGCGTCGACGGGGTCGACGACGATGGCGCCGGCGTCGGTCCCGAGCACGTGGCTCGCCCGCTGCATCGTCTCCTCGGGATAGGCGAGCCAGCTCGCGCCCCGCTCCCAGCGGTTCGTCTCTATCCAGTCCGTCGCGGCGCCGTCGCCTTTCATTGGCATACCCCGTGTTCGGGCTCACCGGAAATAAAGGGTCTAACTAACCGATGGGGGTCACTTGTACCACTCGCTGTTGAGCCCACCCTGTCCAGTCGTGAACCATCGGACTATCCAGTAGCAGACGCCGACGAAGACGAGTATCGCGACGGCCGAGTCGACGGTGACCATGGGCGGACTGCTCGGCGAACCGACAAAACTCCACCGGAGCGTCAGTGTGGACGTGCGCCCCTCGTAGCGCTGGCAGACAGTTTTCAGGCTCGGTGACCAACGTCCGGTCATGCTCACCGCGCCCGAGTGGCTCACGCTGGAGGCGAAAGACGTCGACCGGCTCACCGCGTTCTACGACGCCGTCCTCGAGCTCGACGTGGTCGAGGAGCGCGACGCGGAGACAGTCCTGGCTGCCGGAGAGACCGAACTCCGCCTCCGAGCACCCGGTCCAGTCCCGCGCGGTGGCCTCCACACACACTACGCCCTGACCGTCCCCGAACGCGAATACGACGACTGGTACGACCGGCTCGACGAGCGGTTCGACCTGGTCGAGCACAGCTTCGGCGACGCCCGCTCGCTATACTGCTACGACTCCGAGGGCAACTGCGTGGAACTCGGGGAACGGCCCCTGAAAGCCCGACGAAGCGGTATCACGGGGCTGTTCGAGCTGGTGCTAGAGGTCGAGCAGTTAGACGAAGCCGTCGACTTCTACGAACGGCTGGGCTTCGAAATCGTCGACGACGGCCGCGAGGATGGCCGTGTGCGGCTCACCACGGGCGAGTTCGACCTCGAACTGTGGTCGCCGCGGCTGGGTATCGCCGACGCCCGCGGCGGCGTCCACGTCGACTTCGGTGTCGCCGCCGACGACCCCAGGTCGACCGCCCGCGAGGTGGCCGACGACGCGCCGGCAGTCACGTCGGTCGAAGAAGGCGTTCGAATTCGAGACCCCGACGGTCACTACGTGACGCTGGTCGGGTGAGGGAGCTCAGGTGTCGAGGCGGCTCTTGTCGATTCGGACGCCCGCCGGCGTCACGATGAGAAAGCCCCGGAAGTGCATCAGGTCGCCGCCGGCGTCCTTGACCGGCCGGGCGAAGCCCGACGCCAGTGCGTTGAGGTCGCCCTCGACGTTCAACACGAGCACCTGGCCGTCCTCGATGGCCTCGACCCACTTCTCGTCGTCGGTGGTCCCGTCGAGTACGCCCAGGACGACGCTGTGGCTCCCGCCGGTCTCCTCGTCGGCCGCCATCTGGTCCTCGACCGCCTGCAGGTCCAGTCCGTCGAAATCACTCATGGTGGATACGCATGCGTGCGACCAGCAAAAATCTGCTCCCCGGCGTCAGACGCCTGGCGTGCGTGTGCGTTATCTCACCCCGAACGGCGTCGCCTACAGCGTGAAGACGTACGCCGAGCCTGCCCCAATACGTAATCGACCATCACCAGCGCCGTTGGGGTCTTCGTCGCGGAACGCGCCTATGAGGGCGGTAGTCCCGTCGTCCGACACTGCGATGGAATTGCCAAATACGTCGCCGCCGTCACCGTCGTCGGTGTGTCGACATACTCCCGGTTATTTGGGGAGATAATAGATAGTTTGAGATACTGGAACGAAGGGCGGTCTGACACCGGTGTCCGCTTGGGAGACCAGCGAAAATCCACATCTGCGTCTGCCGCTGTAGCGACTAGAGCTTGCCCTGTAGATAGATCGTCCCCTCGGTCTTCGTGTCGACGGCGTCTTCGTGAACTGTGTACTCCTCGCCAGTACCACTCTCCCACCCGAGGTCCGACAGGAGCGACTCGTCGAGTCCGGGGTCGGGTTCGACGGATACCGTCTCGCTTCTGACCTCGGTCACGCGGCCGAGCGTCGTCTCGCCCGCATCGACCACTGACTTGCCCTCGTCGTCGTCGGTGAACGTAACTGTCATCAAGACGACCAACGGGGCGCCTGGAATAATACCTGCTGCCTGCAACGACAGGTGTGGCGGACGATACGCCCTCCAGAGGGGCGAGCCACCGGTCTCAGAGCGGGATCGGCGCCTCGAACGGCGCTGTGGCTGGACCGATGGACAAGTATAAGTATCGGAAGTGACCACTACCACCTGCTTATGTCCAACAATGAGGGCACGTCGGGATCCCCGGCGGATCGAGTTCTTCCAGGGCACACTGGATTCCACGTCTGAGATAACAGACGCACGCATATTCGACACCACACTGCGCGACGGTGAGCAGTCGCCACGCACGTCGTTCAACTACGAGGACAAACGCGAGATAGCGGCGATACTCGACGAGATGGGCACCCACGTCATCGAGGCCGGGTTCCCCGTCAACTCCGACGCGGAGTTCGAGGCCGTCCGCGACATCGCCGAGTCCACCCACGTCACGACCTGTGGCCTGGCGCGTGTGGTCGAGAAGGACATCGAGGCAGCCCTGGATTCGGGTGTGGACATGGTCCACACCTTCGTCTCGACGTCCGACGTACAGTTACAAGACTCCATGCACGCGACCCGCCAGGAGGCGCTGGACTCGGCCGTCGAGTCCGTCGAGCGCATCAAAGAAGCGGGCGTCGAGTGCATGTTCTCGCCGATGGACGCCACCCGGACCTCTGAGGAGTTCCTCATCGAGGTCATCGAGGCCACATCGGACGCGGGGGCCGACTGGATAAACATCCCCGACACCTGTGGGGTCGCCACGCCGCGGCGGTTCTACGACCTCATCGAGATCGTCGACGCGCACACCGACGCGCGCATCGACGTCCACACCCACGACGACTTCGGCTTCGCCTCGGCGAACGCCATCTCCGGGTTCGAGGCAGGTGCGAGCCAGTCACAGGTGTCGGTCAACGGCATCGGCGAGCGAGCTGGCAACGCGGCCTACGAAGAGGTCGTGATGGCGCTGGAATCGCTCTACGACGTGAACACGGGCATCGACACGACCCGTATCACGGAGCTGTCCCGTATGGTGGAGGAGAAGTCGGACATTCCGGTGCCGGCGAACAAGCCCATCGTCGGGCGCAACGCCTTCTCCCACGAGAGCGGTATCCACGCCGCGGGCGTCATCGAGAACTCCGACACGTTCGAGCCCGGTGTCATGACCCCCGAGATGGTCGGCGCCGAGCGCGAACTCGTGCTGGGCAAACACACCGGCGCACACTCGGTGCGCGAGCGACTGGTCGACGCGGGCTACGCCCCGACCGACGCCGAAGTGCGAGAGGTGACCCGCCGCGTCAAGGAGTTCGGCGCGGAGAAACAGCAGGTCACTATGAGCGAACTGGAGCGGTTCGCCCAGGAGGTCGGCGTCGACGAGGAGAGCGAGGAGGTCCGGGCGTAGGCCGATGACCTCGGTCTCGGTCGCGACGACGCGCCAGCAGCCGTGCGGACTGTCCGACGGCGCTGTGACCGTTCGCCAAAACGTATCACAGAACGTTTATTACCCATCGCCGATAGTCTCACGATACGATGACGGCGCACACTGGCACGCCGGACCGCCCGACCGCCAGCGGTGCGCTTCTTCTTCGCGACGTAGGTATTGTAGGGGCGTTCTAGCCCCGCAACACCCACTCCCGTCGCTGTCCGTACCGACTACCGACCACCCACCAGAGACCCCAGCTATGCACACAGACACCACACCCTATCGACCGACGAACAACGGAGGCCAAGCATGAGCGAACACGCCAAAGTGCCCGCCGACGAGGAACAGACCGACGACGACGCCGACCAGGCGCCGGTCACCACCGGTGCCCAGTCCGTCGTCCGCGCACTCGAGAACGCCGGTGCGGAGTACATCTTCGGCGTCCAGGGCGGGGCCATCATGCCCGTCTACGACGCGCTGTACGACTCCGACCTCAAGCACGTGACGATGGCCCACGAGCAGGGGGCCTCCCACGCCGCCGACGCCTACGGCATCGTCTCGGGCGACCCCGGCGTCTGTTTCGCCACCTCGGGCCCCGGCGCGACGAACCTCGTCACCGGCATCGCCGACGCCAACATGGACTCGGACCCGATGATTGCCCTGACCGGGCAGGTCCCCACGGAGTTCGTCGGCAACGACGCGTTCCAGGAGACCGACACCGTCGGTATCACCCAGCCGGTCACCAAGGAGAGCTACTTCGCGGCCGATTCGGACACCGTCGGTGACAACGTCAGCGAGGCCTTCGCACTCGCCGACGCCGGCCGACAGGGTCCCACGCTCGTGGACCTGCCGAAAGACGTCACGCAGGGCGCGACCGACGTCGAGCCCGCCGCGCCGAAGACGCCCGACACATACGAGGTCCAGGAGGAAGCCGACGACGCCGACGTCCAGGAAGCCGCCGAGACGCTGGCCGACGCCGACCGGCCGGTCATCCTCTCGGGCGGCGGCGTCATCAAGGCCGACGCCTCGAACGCACTGCGGGAGTTCGCCATCGAGTACGAGATTCCGGTCATCACGACGATGCCCGGCATCGGGTCGTTCCCGGAGGACCACGAGCTCTCCCTGGAGTGGGCCGGGATGCACGGCACCGGCTACGCCAACATGGCCATCTCGAACACGGACTGTATGCTGGCCATCGGGACCCGCTTCGACGACCGCCTGACCGGCGGCGTCGATTCGTTCGCCCCGGACGCGGAGGTCATCCACGTCGACATCGACCCCGCCGAGATAAGCAAGAACATCTACGCGGACTACCCGCTCATCGGCGACGCCCGGGAGGTCCTGCGCCAGCTGTTCGACGCCATGCCCCGCCGACCCGACGCCGACGAGTGGCGCGAGCAGGTCCAGACCTGGAAGTCGGAGTACCCGATGACGTACGACACGCCCGACGACGAGCCGCTGAAGCCCCAGTACGTCGTCGAGACGTTCAGCGACGTGACCGAGGACGACACTATCGTCTGTACCGGCGTCGGCCAACACCAGATGTGGGCCTCACAGTTCTGGGAGTACACCGAGCCCCGTACCTGGGTCTCTTCCCATGGGCTGGGGACGATGGGGTACGGTGTCCCCGCGGCCATCGGCGCGAAACTCGCGGCCCCGGACCAGGAAGTCGTCTGCTTCGACGGCGACGGCTCGTTCCTGATGACGGTCCAGGGCCTCTCCGTCGCCGTTCGCGAACAGCTGGACATCACCTACGTCGTCCTGAACAACGAGGCGGTCGGGATGGTCCGCCAGTGGCAGGACGGCTTCTACGAGGGCCGCCGGATGGCCTCGGAGTACCCGTGGATACCGCAGTTCGACAAGCTCGCCGAGGCCTTCGGGGCCCGCGGGTTCCGACTGGAGGCACAGGAAGACGTCGAGGAGACGATTCAGGCCGCTCGCGACTACGACGGTCCGAGCGTCATCGACGCCCACATCGACCCCGGGGAGAACGTCTTCCCGATGGTCCCAAGCGGCGGTGACAACGGGAAGTTCGCACTGCAGGAAGACCACCTGGAGGAACTCTAATGACTGGTGGAATGCCCGGCCCCTCGCCACACGACCGGATGCAGCCGACGGGTCGCCGCAACAAGCAGGGTATCCGTATCGACCCCGAAGCTGAAGTGACTCACGAGCCCCGACAGGCGGTCCTGTCGGCGCTCGTCAAACACAAGCCCGGCGTGCTGTCGGAGGTCTCGGCGCTGTTCAGCCGCCGGCAGTTCAACATCGAAAGTCTCACCGTCGGCCCGACGGTCGATGACGATACGGCCCGGATGACCATCCTCATCGAGGAGCCCGAGCCCGGCATCGACCAGGCCAAAAAGCAACTGCGGAAGCTGGTCCCCGTCATCGAGGTGACGGAGCTTGACCCGACCGCGGTTCGCCGGGAGCTCGCGCTCGTCAAGGTCGGTGGGGAGAAACCGGACGACGTCAACGCCGTGGCGGAGATGTACGACGGGCAGGCCGTCGACGCCTCCACGGACTCGGTGACGGTCGAGATAACGGGCAGCAAGCAGAAAATCGACGCTGCCGTCGAGGCGTTCAAACAGTTCGACGTGCAGGAGGTCGTGCGGACCGGGGCCGCCGCGCTGGAACGAGGCCCCACGACACTGGAGAAACATGACTGACGAACTCAACACAACAGTCTACTACGACGACGACGCCGACGTATCGCACGTAACCGACGAGACAGTGGCCGTCCTGGGATACGGCTCCCAGGGCCACGCCCACGCGCTGAACCTCCACGACTCCGGTGTCGACGTCATCGTCGGCCTCCGAAAGGGCTCGTCCTCGCGCGAGGACGCCAAGGCGTCAGGCCTCACCGTGAAGACGCCCGACGTGGCGGCCGCCGAGGCCGACCGCGTCGTCATGCTGGTCCCCGACACGGTCCAGCCGGCCGTCTACGAGGCTATCCAGGACGGGCTGGAGCCCGGCGACACGCTGCAGTTCGCCCACGGGCTGAACATCCACTACGGCCAGATCGAGCCCCAGGAGGGCGTCGACGTGACGATGGTCGCGCCGAAGTCCCCCGGCCACCTCGTCCGGCGGACCTACGACCGCGGCGAGGGGACGCCGGGGCTGATCGCCGTCTACCAGGACGCGAGCGGCGACGCGAAGGAGGGTGCACTCTCCTACGCGAAAGCCATCGGCTGCACGCGAGCGGGCGTCATCGAGACGACGTTCAAGGAGGAAGTCGAGACGGATCTCTTCGGCGAGCAGGCGGTGCTGTGTGGCGGCGTCACCGAGATGGTGAAGGTCGGCTTCGAGACGCTCGTCGACGCGGGCTACTCCCCGGAGATGGCCTACTTCGAGTGTCTGAACGAGCTCAAGCTCATCGTCGACCTGATGTACGAGGGCGGCCACATGGAGATGTGGAACTCGGTCTCCGACACCGCCGAGTACGGCGGGCTCACCCGCGGCGAGGAAGTCATCAACCGCGAGGGGATGGAGAAGATCCTAGAGGAGATACAGAACGGCGAGTTCACCCGCGAGTGGATTCTCGAGAACCAGGCCGGCCGCCCGAGCTACCGGCAGTACCGGCAGGCCGAACAGGACCACGAGATAGAGAAGGTGGGCAACGAACTGCGCTCCCTGTTCTCCTGGGGCGAACAGCGAGAGGCGGAAGCCCCAGCGGACGATTAACATGACTGAGCAGATGAAAGACGTGGACCACACGCATCCACACACGGACAGCGCGTTCGGCAGCGCCTTCGCACGCGGCCCGGCAGTTGCGGCCGATGGGGGACAGGACGCCGACGAGACGACGGAGACGATGGCGGACGTCGACCACGAGTCGGCGGACGAAGGCGTCGACCGCGCCTACGAGCGCGGCACCGAAGGACGAGAGGAGACAGTATGAGTCAGAACACGCTGTACGACAAGGTATGGGACCACCACAAGGTAACGACCCTGCCCAACGGGCAGGACCAGCTGTTCGTCGGGCTCCACCTCATCCACGAGGTCACGAGCCCGCAGGCGTTCGGGATGCTCCAGGAGCGCGGCCTGGAGGTCGCCCGTCCTGACCTGACCCACGCCACGGTCGACCACATCGTCCCGACGGCGAACCAGGACCGGCCTTACTCCGACGACGCGGCCGAGCGGATGATGGCCGAACTGGAGGAGAACGTCCGCGACGCGGGCATCCAGTTCTCCGACCCGACGACGGGTGACCAGGGTATCGTCCACGTCATCGGTCCGGAGCAGGGCATCACCCAGCCCGGCAAGACCATCGTCTGTGGCGACAGCCACACCTCCACGCACGGCGCGTTCGGTGCGCTGGCGTTCGGTATCGGGACCAGCCAGATTCGCGACGTGCTGGCCACCCAGACCATCGCGATGGAGAAACAGAAGGTCCGGAAAATCGAGGTCACCGGCGAGCTCGACGAGGGCGTCGAGGCGAAAGACATCATCCTCGAGATCATCCGCCGGCTGGGCACCGAGGGCGGCGTCGGCTACGTCTACGAGTACGCCGGCGAGACCATCGAAAACCTCGATATGGAAGGGCGGATGTCCATCTGTAATATGTCCATCGAGGGCGGCGCTCGCGCGGGCTACGTCAACCCCGACGAGACCACCTACGAATGGCTCGAACAGACGGACTACTTCCAGGAACACCCCGAGAAGTTCGAGCAGCTCAAGCCGTACTGGGAGTCCATCCGCAGCGACGAGGACGCCGAGTACGACGACGTCGTCGAGATCGACGCCGGCGAGCTGGACCCGGTCGTCACCTGGGGGACCACCCCCGGTCAGGGTATCGGTATCGACGACCCGATTCCGGCCCCCGAAGCTCTGGCCGACGACAAGGTCGACACCGCCCGACGCGCCCAGAAACACATGCGCGTCGAGCCCGGCGAGTCCATGGAGGGGTACGACATCGACGTCGCCTTCCTGGGCTCCTGTACCAACGCCCGCCTGCCGGACCTGCGCCGGGCCGCCCGCATCGTGAAGGGCCGGCAGGTCGACGACAGCGTCCGCGCCTTCGTCGTCCCCGGCAGCCAGCGCGTCCAGCGCGCCGCCGAGGAGGAAGGCCTCAAGGACATCTTCGAGGAAGCCGGCTTCGAGTGGCGTAACGCCGGCTGTTCGATGTGTCTGGGGATGAACGAGGACCAGCTGGAGGGCGACGAGGCCTGTGCCAGCTCCTCGAACCGGAACTTCGTCGGCCGGCAGGGGAGCAAGGACGGCCGGACCGTCCTGATGAACCCCCGGATGGTCGCCGCCGCGGCCATCAACGGGAAGGTCTCCGACGTGCGCGACATCAAGGAGGTGACCTTAGCGTGACCGACGCGACCGAGGACATCCCGGAGGTCGACTACGTCGAGGGCACCGGCGTTCCCATCCGCGGGAACGACATCGACACGGACCAGATAATCCCGGCGCGGTTCATGAAGGTCGTCACCTTCGACGGGCTGGGCGAGTTCGCCTTCTTCGACCTGCGCTTCGACGACGACGACAACGAGAAAGAGCATCCGCTCAACGAGGCGCGGTTCCAGGACGCCAACGTCATAGTGGTCAACAACAACTTCGGCTGTGGCTCCTCCCGCGAGCACGCCCCACAGGCGCTGATGCGCTGGGGCATCGACGCCATCATCGGTGAAGGGTTCGCCGAGATTTTCGCGGGGAACTGCCTCGCGCTCGGCATTCCGACGCTGACGGCCGACCACGAGACCATCAACGCGCTCCAGCAGTGGGTCGACGACAACCCGGGGGGCGACATCGAGGTCGACGTGGCGGCCGAGACGGTCCGCTACGGGGGACAGGAAATCAGCGTCTCCGTCGACGACGCCCAGCGCAAGGCCCTCGTCGAGGGCATCTGGGACACGACGGCGCTGATGAAGGCCAACCGCAACGCAATCGAGGAGACGGCGTCGAAGCTCCCGTATCTGGACCAGACGCGGTCGGACGTCGAAGCGGATGATTAACTAAGCGGCCCTCGTGGCCGCGGCGTAACCATCTACCTCGCACAAGCGGACGATTGACGGCGCTCGCTGTCTCGCGTTTTCCCGCTGTCGACGGCAGGTTCGTACACGAAGTCACCGCATCTGCTGCTCACGATGCCGGCTTCCGGGCGACAGCGGTACGGCATCCAGAAGACGGTTCTACGGATGGACCGAAGACGACGGATAGTCTCGACTCACTACCCGATAAGCAGCCGCTAACAAACAGACCTGACTCGCCAGAGAGGGTATGGCCACGATCGATTCCGGCGGGCGCTCCTCGCTCGCGGGATTCCGCGTGACAGGACAGACGTTCCTGATGGTCGGGTTCACGCTGGTCGAGACGCTGGCGCTGGGACTCTGGCTGACCCTCGTCGGGGGCGCACCGCTCATCTCCGCCGCCTCCGCCGTCGGACTGGGCGTGCTCACGATGGGCCTGGTGCTCGAACACGTCCTCACCGACGCGACCATCAACGGCGTCTCGGTCTCGGTGCTCCCCGGCAAGCAGGTCCTCGCAGTGAGCAGCTCCGAAGCGCTGCTGTGGGTGCTGTGGCTCGGCGTCGCGGAGCGGCTGGGCGGGGTCGACGGGGTCCTCGCCGCCGGCGTCATCTTCGCGGTGTTGCTGGTCCCCCAGCACACCGTCGAGGACAACGTGTTGCGCGGCGCAGACCCCTTCGAGTCGGTCGTCGACCTCGGGACCGTCGGGTTCAGCGTCGTCGAGGCCGTCGGCGCGACGGTGTGGCTCCTGCTGGTCTTCGAGGGGGCGCAGTTCAGGTGGCTGCTCGCGACGCTCGGCCTGGGCGGGGTCGACCCCGCGGCCGTCGGTCTCGGGGCGCTGGCAGTGATTCTGCTCGTCGAGCACGACATCGGCGTCGCGCTGGCCAGAGCGGGGTAGCGAGGGCGCGCTGTTTCGGGCCAGTACCTGTCCGGCCACGTCGCCCGCGAGGCAACTGTCAACGCTGTGCAGAACCTATTTTCCGACCGTCACTTTCGGGTACAAGGTATTTGATACCGGGGCCCATTGACCCCAGCTATGCGAACGAGACGCAATCTATTGCGAGCGGTCGGCGGCGTCGGCATCGTTGGCCTCGCGGGCTGTAGCGGGGACGGTTCGACGCCGACGAGCGAGGCCACGCCGACGGCCACTGAATCGACCCCGGGCGGGCCCAGCGAAGGCGAGGACGACGACACCGACGGACCGGGGGCCTGGCGGTCGCTCGACGCCGATGCGGGCCACACCAGTGCGAACCCCGCGGCGGCGGGACCGAACGCCAGTCCGACACTCGAGACGGTGTTCGACCAGCCGTCCGTCGAGAACATCCTGACCGCGCCGGCCGTGGCGGACGACACGCTGGTGTATCTCGACGAGTCGCAGATACGGGCAGTGTCGCTGGACGGCGAGGAACAGTGGTCGTTCGGCTGGGGCGGCGAGCAGTCCCCGTTGCCGACGCCCGCGATTTGGGACGGCACCGTCTACTTTCCGACGTCGGACGCGCTCGTCTCGATCACGGACGGGGGCAGCTCCTGGTCGGAGGACCTGCCGGCCCAGCCCGTCTCGAGTCCGATTGTGACTGCCGACGGTATCTATCTCCTGACCGAGGGCGAACAGTACACTATCGTCTCGTACGACCACGAGGGCACCGAGCGTTTCCGGGCCCCGTGGGACGAGCCGCTCTCTCGGCCCTCGGTCGACGGGTCGACGCTGTATCACTACCGCGAGCGACAGTACGACCCGAACCAGCTGGTCGCGCGCGACGCGACCGACGGTGGAGTCCGCTGGACGAAGCGGGACTTCGAGACCAGTACGATTCCCGTCGCGGCCGACGGCAGCGTCTACTGCTTCCGGCCGGACCGCTACGGGTCCGTCGTCGTCGCGCTGTCGGCCGCTGATGGCGCCGAGGAGTGGACCTCAGACGTGCTCACGGAGCCGGTCGTCGGAACCCCCGCCATCGGCGAGGAAGCGGTGTACGTCGCGACGACCCGGGGAGTCCGTGCGTTCGCGAGAGCCGACGGGTCGGCCGCGTGGGAGGAGCCCTACACCGCCGACTCGTCCGTGACGGGTCAGCCCCGCGTCGACGGGCGCTCACTCTATTTGACTGGGGGAGACACCGCCGTCGCCGTCGGCCTGGGGAACGGCCAGGAACGGTGGTCGACCAGCTTCGGAACCGACGGCGACCCCGGCGTGCTGGGTATCGCTCCGGTCGGTGACCGTGTCTACGCGACTACCCAGCGCAAGGTCGTGGCGCTGGCGTGAGGGCGGACCGACGCTTGCCGGCCTCCGCTCGCGTGAGGGCGGACCGAAGCGTGGCGTCCTCCGCTGGCGTGAGGGCGGACCGACGCTTGCCGGCCTCCGCTGGCGTGAGGGCGGACCGAAGCGTGGCGTCCGTTCGGTAGCACCACGCCCCCCGTGGTGAGCGGCTCCGAACCGAACCATTTTCACCGGACGACCGCATCTCCGGGGACATGACACACGAGATTGCGGTCATCCCGGGTGACGGCATCGGGCAGGAGGTCACGCCCGCCGCCGTCGACGTGCTGGAGGCGATTGACTCGGTCGATTTCGACTTCGTCGAGGCCGACGCAGGCGACGCTGTCAAGACCGAGACCGGGGAGGCGCTCCCACAGGTGACACGCGACGTCGCCGCAGACGCCGACGCGACGCTGTTCGGCGCGGCCGGCGAGACGGCCGCCGACGTCATCCTCCCGCTGCGCGAGGTCGTCGGCTCCTTCGCCAACGTCCGGCCCGCCCGCTCCTATCCGGGCCTGGACGCCGTCCAGCCCGACACTGACATCGTCTTCGTCCGCGAGAACACGGAGGGCGTCTACTCGGGCCTCGAGAGCGAGATAACCGAGGGCGTGACCACGCTGACCCGCGTCATCACCGAGGACGCCTCCGAGGAGATCGCCGAGTTCGGCTTCGACTACGCGAGGCAGAACGACTACGACGACGTCACCATCGCGCACAAGGCAAACGTCATGCGCGAGACCGACGGGCTCTTCCTCGACGCGGCGAGCGCCGTCGGCGACAGCCGCGGGGCCGACTACGACACCGCGCTGATGGACGCGCTGGCGATGCATCTGGTCATGACGCCCGAGGAGTACGACGTCATCATCTGTCCGAACCTGGCCGGCGACGTGCTCTCGGACCTCGCGGCCGGCCTGGTCGGCGGGCTGGGCCTGCTCCCCTCGGCGAACGTCGGCGAGGAGAACGCGCTGTTCGAGCCGGTCCACGGCTCCGCGCCCGACATCGCCGGGGAGGGCATCGCGAACCCCTCCGCGATGATACTCTCGGCCGCTATGTTGCTCGACCACCTGGGCTACGACGACGAGGGCGACCGCGTGCGAGCCGCCGTCGAGTCGGTGCTGGAATCCGGCCCGAAGACGCCGGACCTCGGCGGCACCGCGAGTACCGAGGAAGTCACGGCCGCTATCGTCGAGGAACTGTAGGCAGTTCGAGCGTCTCGCCGTTTCGAGCAAAAACGAACAGATTCGGGCGGAACTGGTAAGTCCGGCGCCGTCCAAGTGTGGCCAGATGCTCCCCGCCGAGCGCAAACGCACCATCGTCCAGCTGGTGACCGAACAGGACGGCTGTTCGGTCGCGACGCTGGCCGACGAACTCGAGTTCTCGAAAGCCACCATCCGCCGTGACCTCCAGGACCTGGAGACCGAGGGCCGTATCGAGCGGTCCCACGGCGGCGCCGTGCCCGTCTCGTCGGCGGGCCGGGAGCGGTCGTACGACCAGCGCGAGGTCGACCGCCTGGAGGCCAAACAGGCCATCGCGGCCCGCGCGAGCGAGGAGATACGCGACGGTCACGTGGCCTGTTTCGACGCCGGGACGACCACGACGGAGGTCGCGCGGGCCGCGCCCGACGGCGGCTACGTCGGCGTGACGAACATGCCCGAGCTGGCCCTGGAGCTGGCAGACACCGACGTCGACGTGAAGCTGACCGGTGGCACCGTCCGCTCGCGGAGTCACGCCTGCGTCGGCCCAGCCGCCGAGGCCTTTCTCGAGCAGCGAAACTTCGACGTGCTCTTCCTGGGGACCAACGGTGTGACCGCCGATACGGGGCTGTCGACGCCCGACGAGGACGAGGCGGCCGTCAAGCGAGCGATGGTGGCAAACGCCAGACGCGTCGTGCTGGTCGCGGACAGCTCGAAGCTCGGCGAGCGCAGCTTCGTCACCGTCGCCGACCCCGACGAGATCGACCTGTTCGTCACCGACGAGGCGCTCCCGGGAGAACTCGCCGACGCCTTCGCCGAGACTGACGTCGTCGTCACCGGGGGCGACTGATGCACCTCACCGTGACGTTCAACCCCGCGGTCGACCAGACGCTGGCGTTCGACGAGCCGATGGCGCCCGACCGCGTGATGCGAGCCGAGTCGGCCCGGTTCGACGCCGCCGGGAAAGGCGTCAACGTGGCACAGTTCCTGACCGCGCTGGGCGAGGACGCCGTCGCTACGGGCGTACTCGGCGGCTTCACCGGACAGTTCATCCGCGACCGGCTCGCCGCCACCGGTGTCACCGCCGCGTTCGTCGAGGGCCCCGGACCGACCCGGCTGAACACGACCGCCGTCGCCGACGGGACGGAGTACAAGCTCAACCACGACGGGCCGGCGGTCGACGCCCGGACTGTCGACGACGTCCTCGACACCGTCCGCGAGCGTGCGCCCGACACCGTGGTCGTCAGCGGGAGCCTCCCGCCGGGTGTCACGACGGACGCGGTCGACGCCGTCGCGGACGCCGGCGACTGGGAGACCGTCGTCGACATGGGCGGCGACGCCCTCCGGGCCCTCGACGGGCAGTACAGCCTCTGTAAGCCCAACCGCGAGGAGCTGGCCCGCGCGACCGACGCCGACGTCTCGACGGTCGCGGGCTGTGCGCGGGCCGCGACCGCGTTCCGCGACGAAGGGTTCGACCGCGTGCTCGCGTCGCTGGGCGGCGACGGCGTCGTACTGGCGACGGCGTCGACGGTGCTCCACGCCGAAGCGCTAGAGGCCGACGTGGTCGATACGGTCGGAGCCGGCGACGCACTACTCTCGGGGGCGCTTGCTGCGTGGGCCGACGGCATGGACGACGCGACCGCGCTGCGGACCGGCGTCGCCGTCGCGACCCGGTTGGTCGAACAGGCCGGCACGGCGCCACCGAGTCTCGATGGGCTCGACGGCCTGTGCGACCGCGTTCCCGTTCGGGACGTGACGCGCTGAGAGCGTCGGTCGAGCGGTCAGCGGCCGAACAGCCTTTATATTCATGTGCCTATATCTCCGTATCGATGGGACCGCGTAGCCCCGGCGGTGACCGCGCGATGTCCGAGTCTATCGGCATCGCACTGCTCGTCGGAATGACCGTCGTCGTGACGGGGGTGGTCGGCCTGAACGTGCTTGTCGTCGGCCAGGACAGCGGCGGCGGGGTCCCACAGGCGAACTTCACGTACGACTACTCCGAGGACAGCAGCCTGTTGCTCGTCACCCACAGCCGCGGCGATCCGATGCGGGCCGGCCGGGTAGAGTTCGAGGGACCCATGGGCGAGCCCAAGGCGACATGGGCGCAACTGGCGAACGTCAACGAGACCGCGGAAGTCTCCGAGGGAAGTATCGTCCAGCTCGGCGAGGGCGGTGCCTGGGGCCAGCGCGTGGGCTCCAGCGACACGGTCACCATTTACTACAACAAGAGCGGCAACCGGACCCAGCTAGATCAGTGGGAGAACGCCTGAGAACCCACGCTATGTCGTCGGGGTTCTCGTGTTGGTGGCTGGAACAAACTGAAGCGATTCGCCACCCGGGAATCGCGAATATCTGTCCGAACGTACAGCCACCAGCGTCAGTCGGCCGGCACGACGGTCTCGTCGCCCTCGACCGCGGGGCGACCGAACCAGTGGTCGAAGGATAGCGGCCCGGCACCCAGCGTGAACACGGCGGAGACCATGCCGAAGAGGGTGACGTGGGCCAGCACGGGGTCGTCGGGCAGGCCAAAGAGCGTCAGCGTAAAGAGGAGGAACGCGGTGGCGGCCATGCCGCGGGTGAAGAAGCCCGCGATGAGCGCGACCCCGACCGCTATCTCGGTGACGCCCGCGCCGACGACCCACAGACCCGGGTCGACCGGGACGACCGCCGTGAGGTTGTACTTCTCGACGACAGCCAGCACGCTAGAGGGCTGGGAGAGCTTCTGGACGAGGCCCAGATAAATGAAGGCGGCGCCCATCCCGACGCGGAGGATGACCGGAACGTAGGCCCGCAGCGGTCGCGTCCGCTCGTCCAGATACGCCTTCAGGTGGTGAATCGGGTCGATACGCCCGTAGATACTGCCGTCGGTGCTCGCGACCTCCAGCAGCATATCGTCGGCACTGGGCCGCCCGCCACCGAGGACGAACAGCGCCAGAAACAGCGGGACGTACTCGATAGCGAGGAAGACCCCCGGCTCGACCACAAGCGCCCAGGCGTAGGTCACCAGTCCGAGCGTCGCCACGATCCGCGTCGCGAGCCCGAACAGCGTGAAAAAGCCCAGTCCGATGAAGAGGATGCGCAGTAACGGGTTCGCGCCCACGTTGAACGTCACGGTCGGGGCGAACAGATAGCCCTGGAACCCGGCCCCGATGAGCGGCATCCCGACCGCCAGTCGGAGCATCCACGGGATGAGGTCGCTGTAGCCCGCCAGCTTCTCCCGAAGGACGACGATATCCGTAATGGTCGGTCGGACGTAGAGATAGGCGGCGACGCCGAGGACCGTGAGCAGGCCGGTACCGACGAACAGCCCGGCGTTGAACGGATCAGACAGTACTTCAAGCGTAAACGCCACCGCGTCCCTCGTCTCGGCCTCTGGGTCAGTGACATAGTCGACGTGTGCCCGGACTGGCCGACTGACGACTGCCACCAGGACAGTTACTGCCAGAGCCGTAACCGATCTCGAAGTCATAGTAGGTTCTTGGGCCACTAGCTACCTAATTCTGTTCTTCTCCACCCTCTTTGATGTCGGAGGGCGTTTCGGTTTCGGAGCCGAGGGTGCCGTCCTGCTGGTCGAACGCCGCCGGGTTGTCCGTCTCGTCACCGATGGTCCCCTCGGCTCGGTCCAGGTCCTCGTGGTGGTCTGCCTCGTCACCGACGGTTCCCTCGTGGGTGGTCCTGGCCACGGCGTCCGGCGTGCCGGCGTGTTCCGGGTCGATGTCGTCGGTGTAGGCCGACTCGCGGTCCGTCGAACCCGTCCGCGGTGTCGGTTCGCGGTGGTCGCCGCCGGCGTGATACCCCGACTGGGGCGGGTAGCTGGTCCCGGCCGCCGCGCCGGCGCCGCCCACCGACGCCTCCTCGCCCGACTCGCCGATGGCGACGCCGCTCGTCACGATAGAGCGAAGCCCCTCCTCGACGGTCAGATCCACGTCGTAAACGCGCTCGGTCGGTACGTGGATGACGTGGCCCCCCATCACCGGGTTCGGTGCCATCGGCATGAACAGCGTCACCATCTCGTCGTTGCCGGTCGCCTGTTCGATCTCCGACGGCGTGCTCGCGGTGACGAACGCGACAGTGTACGACTCCGCGGTCGGATGCTCGACGAGGACGACCTCCTGGAACGACTGCGTGTCGCTGTCGAGCAGCATCTGACTCATCTCGTCGAAGCTGGTGTAGATAGAGCCCACACCGGGGATACGCTCCATCGTCGCGTCGAACATCCCCTCGATACGACCCGGCCCGGAGCGTTGCTCCGCGAAGAGCCCGACGGCGAAGATACCCAGCAGCAACACCGCCGCCGCGACCAGTTTTACGAGGTACGACGGCGTCTCCGCGGGTTCGAGCTGGGAGCCGCCGAGCTGGAAGGCGAAGGCGACGACGGGGTCGAGCACGTTCGACAGCGTGTTCACGACGAAGCCGACGACCAGCAGCGTGACGAACAGGGGAATTGTCAGGGCGACGCCGGTGAGAAACGCCTGGCGGAACGCGGTCCTGACGGCCGCCGGCCCCAGTTGCCCACCCCGCGACGAGTCGGCCATAGGTTCCCGGTCGGTCGGCAGCGGTAAAAATAACCCGGCGGAACGGGCGGCGGCCGGACGTATCCGGCGGGAGCGCGGGCGGTGGAATTATATTTACGCCAGTCTTACCTCTTCGCCAGTGAGCGTCAACATCGAGACAACGGTCGTCGACCGGGGCAGCGACGAGTACGTCGACGCAGCGTGGCAGCTCAAGGAGGACATCCGCCGCTCCGAGGGTGTGCTCCGCCAGCGGCGCGGCTTCTTCCGCAGCGCCTACCGGCGCTCGACGGTCTATCTCTACACCGACCGCGCGGCCGATGCCCTCGTCGGCTTCGCCGCCGTCCGCCGGGACGGCTACATCCTCTTTCTCGCCGTCGACGCCGACTACCGGGGCCACGGCTTCGGCAAGCGGCTCGTCGCCCGCGTGAGCGAGGACTACGGCTCCGTCACTTGCCACGCCCGGTCGACGAACGAGGAGGCCCTCCACTTCTACCAGCATATCGGCTTCGAGATTCGCCGCCGCATCGACAACTACTACGAGGACGGCGGCGACGCCTTCTACCTGAAACTCGGCGACGACTCCATCACCGATAAGCTCTCGAAGTTCCTCCGGGGCTAGGCACGGTCGTCAATTCTACCGTCGTCGAGGCGGTTCTCAACAGCCAGAAAGCCCCGGCCGGCTCCGGTCGGGGGGCTCGTTGCGCGCCTCAGTCGCTCCGCTCCCTCCAGTGCTTACGTCGCCCGCCTTCCCGGAGCCCGCCGCCCCTTTCAGTCCCACCCAGCCCTGTTTGACCAGCCAGCATGGGTGGGACTGAATGGGGCCGTGCTCTCGGCGAAGCACGACGACCCAAGCACCGGAGGCCGGAGGCCGAGGAGCGCAGGGAGTCGCGCGAGTCGAGAGCACGGGGGCTTTCTGGCTGTCGGGAGACCGACTACCAGCGGCCGCTAGCGTTGCGTTTGGACACGCTGGAATACAGCCAGTGCAAACAACCGTTCCTAGCGTCGAGACGAGAACCCTTTTGAACCGCTCTGTCCAACCACTGTCCGATGGACGAGCGGACCCGCGAGTACCTGCGCGGTCGATTCGGTGACCACTACCGACGGTCGTCGATAACGCCGCCGCCGGCCGCGAACGAACGCGAGTGGGGTTTCATCCCGTGGACGGAGGGCCCCGGTGAGACGATGGTCCGCCACCGGTCGCTGCTCGACCTGGGGAACATCGAGGATTTCCTGGCGCGAAAGAAGCCCCGTCACATCTACTTCTCGGCGGGCCGCTACGACGACCCCAGCGCGTCGACGATGAGCGACAAGGGCTGGCGAAACTCCGACCTGGTCTTCGACCTCGACGCCGACCACCTCCCGTCAGTCGTGCTGGGCGAGGACAGCTACGGGGAGATGCTGGCAAAGTGCAAGGACGCACTCATGCGGCTGCTGGATTTCCTGGACGACGACTTCGGCTTCGAGGAGACGACGGTCGTCTTCTCGGGGGGCCGTGGCTACCACGTCCACGTCCGCGACGAGCGGATACGTGGTCTGGAGCGGGACGCTCGCCGGGAAGTCGTCGACTACGTCCGGGGAATCGGCCTGGAGTTCGACGAGCTCGTCGAGGTCGAGACGGTCGCCGGCACGTCGGGTCGCTCCAGTCCGGCCGAGAAGCGAACACTGCCGACGGACGGCGGCTGGGGCGCTCGCGCACACCGCCACATCCTCTCGCAGTTCGACGAGTGGCTGGCGATGGACGAGGCCGACGCTATCGAGGCGCTGCAGCGCTACGACCGAATCGGCGAGGGGAAGGCGACGGCGGCGCTCAACGCCGCCCGCAGCAACTACGACGAGCTCGAAGCGGGCAACATCGACGTCCACTCTGCGGTGTACCAGATTTCGCAGGTGCTCGCCCAGGAGGTCGTCGCGGCCGACAACGCGCCGATAGACGAGCCGGTGACGACCGACACGAACCGCCTCATCCGGCTGCCGGGGTCGCTCCACGGCGGCAGCGGGCTGGAGGTCCAGCGTCTGGACCGGACGGAACTGGCCGAGTTCGACCCCCTCACCGATGCCGTCCCGGAGACGTTCACGGGCCACGAGATCGCCGTCGAAGTGACAGACGGCGGGCTGGTGGAACTGTATACCGAGGAGCACGGCGGGGATAGTTTTACGGTGGAGGCGGGTAATCAGACAGTACCAGAGCACGTGGGCGTGTTCCTCATGGCCCGCGGGCGTGCACAGAAGGCACAGGAATGAAACTCGACGAACTCCAGTCGGTCCAGTCACGCGAACGCCAGACTGACCAGCTCCAGCAGTTGCGCGCGACGTTTTACGAGGAGGCCGGCCAGTTCGTCGCCCAGCTGCGCGAGGAGCGCGAACGGGCCGCCGAGCGCGCCGACGACCCCTTCGACGCGCCGGAAGTCAACCGACTGAGCGACGACATCAAGACGGCCGAGCAGACAGTCGAGGCCATCTACGAACGCCGCGTCGGGAAGATCGTCAAGATGGCCTCGCTGGCGGCCGCCGACATGCCCACCGACGACGGCGGGCTGACACAGGAGGAACGGGCGCTCTTCGAGACGATGGTCGAGGCCATCGAGGGGAACCGGGCCCACGTCCTCGACGTCATCGCGGGCGAGTCACCGACCGGCGCGGTCGGCGGCGGCGACACGGAGACGACGTCGACACCAGCGACGGATGCCACACCGACGGCGTCGCCCGAGGACGGCGACGTGACCCCGAGCCCACCGGAGCCGGCCGACCCCACGCAAGCGACCGACGGCGAACCGTCGGTGGACGCGGCCGACATCATGGGCGGCGGCGACGGCTCCGCGACGCCGAACGACGACGCTGGCACGCCCGCGCCGCCGTCACCCGGGGAGTCGACCGAAATGTCCGGCACCGAAGCGGGCGAACCGGCCGAATCGGCCGACCGACCCGCCGCGGAAGCGCACTCGGCGGTCGACGACGGGACCTCAGACTCCCAGAGCGCCGACGTTGACCGCAAGACCGTCCGTATCACGGACGACGTGGGCGAGATATTCGGCGTCGACCAGCGCTCCTACGACCTCTCGACGGACGACGTGGTGACGCTGCCGGCCGACAACGCCGACCCGCTCGTCGAGCGCGACGCCGCCGAACCGCTGGAGTAGTGACGGTCGACAGTTTCTTTTCGGCCGACTGAGGAGCAGCGTCTGTGTCAGAAATTCCCTCCAACAGCTGGACAGACCCGGACTACGTCGCCACCGTGGTCGGCGTCCTCGCCGTGGGCGCGCTGGTTTTTTACGCCGAACTCGCGAGCGAGTCGCTCACGGCCCAGACTGTCGTCTTCGTCGTCCTCTGGGTCACGCTACCGATGACTGTCGCGCGTGTCGTCGCACGACGGTGGCTGTGAGCGGCGACTGGCACAACCGTGGGGTAGCTATTCCCCGTGAGCGATGTAACCACTAGCTATGACGACCACAGTGTCACTCGACCGCGACGACCTCCCGGGCGTTCTCGCCGCCGTCGTCCTCGTCAACCTCGTCGGCAGCGCACCGGCCGCGCTGGGCGGGCCCGGCTCGGCGTGGTTCCGGTCGCTCGCGAAGCCAGCTATCTACCCGCCGCCGTGGCTCTTCGGCGTCGTCTGGCCGTTCCTGTTCACGCTGCTGGGCGTCGCGCTGTACGTCGTCTGGCGGACGGACCACCCCGGTCGACGGCTCGCACTGGGCCTGTTCGTCGCCCAGATGGCCTTCAACGTCGCCTGGACGCCGGTCTTCTTCCGTGCGCAGAACCTCGCGCTGGCACTCGGTGTCATCGGCGGCCTCCTGTTGCTTGCCGTCCCGACCGCGGTGGCGTTCGGCCGTATTCGACGGATAGCGGGGCTACTCGTCGTTCCGTATCTGCTCTGGGTGGCCTTCGCCGCGGTGTTGAACTACCGGTTTCTCGCGCTCAACTGAAGCCGATGGCTACCCACGCCGGTGCTCGCGCGGCGGTTAGCGCGGCGCCGGCCGCGTTCCGAGTGTGGTGTCGACCGTCTGTCTGCGGCCGTCCCGCTGGACCGTGACCGACATCGTGTCGCCGGGGCTGGTCTCCAGGGCGAGATACGCCGCGAGGTCCTGCCGGGTCGGCGTCGGCGTGTCGTCGAGCCGCCGAACCACGTCCCCGCCGGTTTCGACCTCCACGCCGTCGACCACGGCCGTGCCGGTGCTCCCCTCGAGTACGCCATCGGAGGGGCCTCCCGAAACGACGGAGTTGATGTAGACGCCCGAGGCCTGTTCGAGGTCGTTGCCCTCGGCGAGTATCGGCGAGACGTTCGACAGTCCCACGCCCATGTAGGGGTGTGCGTAAGAGCCGTCTTCGACGAGCGCAGGGATGACCCGCAGGGCGAGCTGGGCGGAGATGGCGAAGCCGACGTTGTCGCCGCCGCCGGAGTTGATGACCCCGACGACGTTCCCGTCGAGGTCGACGAGCGGCCCGCCGCTGTTGCCGGGGTTGACGGCCGCGTCGGTCTGGATCCCGGCCGCGATGGAGAAGCCGTTCTCGCCCAGGAGCGTCCGGTCGACGCCGCTGACGATGCCCTCCGAGACGGAGCCCGAGAGGCCGAAGGGGTTGCCGATGGCGACGACGCGGGTCCCGATGGCCGGCCGGGTGTTCGCCCAGACGAGCGGGTCGGTGGTCTCGGGCACCGCGTCGGCGTCGATGACCGCCAGGTCGCTGTAGACGTCCGTTCCGGCCACGCGGACTTCACGCCAGTCGGTACCGGCGTAGCGGACGTAGACCGTGTCGCCGGCGTCGACGACGTGCTCGTTGGTGACGATGTGCCGGTCGTCGACGAGGAAGCCGCTCCCGGAGGCGGGCAGTGGGCTCCCGTCGTACACCTGAATCGAGACGACGCCGTCGGCAACGTCTTCGTAGACGTCGGAGTAGACGCTGGCTTCACCGCTGGCCGCTCCGTTGTCGCTGGACTGGTTCGTACTCGTCACCAGCGACTGACAGCCGGCCGACCCGGCCACCCCGACCCCGACCGCGGCCAGGAGCCGGCGGCGTGACAGCCCGTCTGAATCCATGTGCGCGTCTATGGTGAGCGGCCGAATAAAGCCACGGTCGGGCCGGCGACAACCGCTAAGTAGACGGCTCGCAAACGTAGCCTATGGCCGAGGACACGTCGGGCGACTCGATGCCGTCGCCAGGGTTCGTTCTCCCGGGTATCCGCACCGCACTGGAGATGGCGCTCGTCGCGACGATTATCGCGCTGCTGGGACTCCCCGCCGAGGACCCGCTCGTGCTCGGTACGGTGTTGCTCACGGCGCTGGTCGGGATGGTCGTGGTGCTGTTCTGGGCGCTGAACCGGCATATGCGACGGTGGATTCGCTACGCGCAGGGCAAGCCCACGCGGCTGACGATGTTCGACTGATACTGGTGGCTGTACCAAACTGACGGAATTCGCCACCCCGAGGTGGCGAATATCGGTACGAACGTACAGCCACCAGTATGAGCCAGTGGGGGTCCGGAGACGCGGCGTCGGTGTAGCCGTTAAGTGGACGCGCCGAGTAGTGGTTCGCGAATCATGGAGCTTACCTGGCACGGCCACTCCACCTGGCACGTCAGCGTCGACGACACCGACCTCCTCATCGACCCGTTCTTCGGGAACCCCAAGACCGACACCGACCCGGAGGAGCTGGACCCGGACTACGTCCTGTTGACTCACGGCCACGCCGACCATATCGGTGACGTCGGCGAGTTCCCCGACGCGACCGTTGTCGGCACACCGGAAGTCGTCGGCTATTGCGAGGACGAGTACGGCGTCGCCGAGACCCTCGGGATGAACATCGGCGGGACGACCGAACTGGGCGGCGCCTTCGTCACGATGCATCGGGCGGACCACACAAACGGGATGGACACGAACTACGAGGACACGGGCGGGATGCCCGCCGGATACATCATCTCAGATACGAAGCCGACGCAGGTCAGCGACGCGGAGTCGACGACGTTCTACCACGCCGGCGACACCGGGCTGATGACCGAGATGCGCGAGGTCATCGGGCCGTATCTCGAACCCGACGCCGCGGCGCTGCCGGCCGGCGACCACTTCACCATGGGGCCGATGCAGGCCGCTATCGCGGCCGACTGGCTCGACGTCGACTACGCCTTCCCGATGCACTACGACACGATGCCGATCATCGAGATAGATACGGACGACTTCGTGAAGGAGGTCAAAGCGACCGGCAGCGACGTCGAACCGGTCATCCTCGACGGCGACGAGACGTTCGAGCTGTAACTACTCCTCGCGGGCCTCGACGCCCGCCGTCTCCTCCATCGGTTTTATCACCGCCGCCATGTCCTCGCCGCCGTAGCCACGGGCGCGGGCAGCGCTGAACGCCTCGCGAGCGGCCGCCGTCTGTGAGAGCGGCGCGCCGACCTCGCCGGCCCTATCGAGCGCCAGCGAGAGGTCCTTGAACTGGTAGTCGACGGGGAACCGCGGCGCGAAGTCGCCCTGCCCGATTGTCCCGCCTTTGCTGTCGAACAGCGGGCAGTCGAGCGCGCCGTTTTCCACGACGGTCCGCATCGCCTCCACGTCCAGCCCGCTGGCCCGGCCGAAGACGAGCGCCTCCGCGAATGCGGCCATCGCGTCGCCCAGCAGGAGGTTGATGAACAGCTTCATGTTCGTCCCCTGGCCGACCTCGCCGCAGTGGACGACCGGCTCACACATCGCCTCGAGAATCGGCCGGACGTCCTCGACAGTCTCCTCGTCACCACCGGCCAGTCCGACCAGCGTCCCGTCCTCTGCGGGGCCGACAGTGCCCGAAACCGGCGCGTCGACGAACTGCGCGCCCGTCGCCGTGACCAGATCCGCGGCGGCCATCGTCTCCGCGTAGCCGATAGTGCTCATCTGGACGAAGACGGTGTCCTCGTCGAGTCCGTCGAGGACGCCGAGGTCGCGTTCGAGCACCTCGGCGACCGCGTCGCCGTCGCTGACGATACAGCAGACCACGTCGACCCGTTCTGTCAGGTGTTTCGGCGAGTCGGCGACCGAGACGCCCGCCTCGGCGAACGGTTGCTCGCGGTCCGTCGTCCGGTTGTAGACGACGAGGTCCATGCCCGCGTCGTCGAGGTTCCACGCCATCGGTGCACCCATCGCGCCCAGTCCGATGAATCCGACAGTCGTCATGTGGTTCCGTTCGGTCGGAAACGACTTGAATCCGGGCGAATCCAGCTCCGAGCGCGTATCAATCAAGTTTATAGGCTGGGAACCGACCGGTCGCACGTCATGGCAGATATCGAAGTCACCAGCACGTGCGAGGACGGGTACACAGTCGAGAGCGTCATCAACGGTGAGTGGGAACTCATCGTCGACGCGCTGAGCAACGACGGCCCGTCGCCCAACGAGGTCCTGGCGGCCGACTACGCCTCCTGTTACATTCCGGCGCTGCGCGTCGCCGCCGACCAGCACGGCTACGACGACATCGGCGAGGTCGAAATCGAGGTCGCGGCCGACCTCGACGAGGACGACGACCTAGAGGCCATCGACTTCCACGTCGACGTCGAGGCGGACCTCGGTGACGATGCCCAGGACATCGTCGAACTGGGCGAGGACATCTGTCACGTCCACTCCGCACTAATCGAGGAGCTGCACGCCGACATCTCCATCGAGTCCGGCGTCTGAGCCGAACCGGGCGTCCGGGTCGGAAACCCTCTTTTGAGCGGGGCCCGATATCACGGTATGAGCGACGACTGGACCGGCCGCATCGCCGGCGAGCGGATGACGGTCGACAGGCAGTTCACGGACCGCGTCGAGGCCTCCTCCTTCTCGAACCAGCAGTGGGGCCTCGTGATGACCGCCGTCGAGTTCGACATCGAAGGCCCCGAGGATCCCGAGACGGCCAGCCTCGTCGCGGACACGTCGAAGCTCCCGTCGATTATGCCGGAGCTCGACAAGGTCGGTCAGGGCGGCCCGATGGGCGGCGCGCCTGGGGGCCGGGACTCCAGTAGCGGCTCCGAGGGGGGCGGCTTCCTCTCGGGCGTCAAGGCGGCGCTCGGGCTCGCCGGCGGTGACGGCGAAGACGAGCGGACCGAGGAGGCCGAACAGCTCGCCCAGGCCTACGCTGACGAGCTACAGCAGGAGCTAGCGGCCAACGGGCGCTGGGAGACCGTCTGCGAGCAGGCCAGCGGCTGAGGGCGCTAGTACTCGTCGCCGCCGTGGAACAGCGTCAGCTCCTCGGCCTCGTAGATGTTGATGAGCTCGGTGACGAGTTCGTCGTAGGACTCGTCCTCTTCGCGGAGGCCGTCGAGGCGCCGAACCGTCTTCTCGTCGAGTTCAACTGTCGGCATACCACCACGTTGGCTCCCCAGCCTCATAACCCCGGTGGAGCGGGCAGAAACGAACACGAACGCGAGTAAAAATTCAGAACCGAAATCTGTTAATGTGCCTTCTGGGTAGTTCATTCTCATGCGACCCCTTGGAGACTCACCGCTCGTTCGCAACGACAAGACGCTGGTGCTGGCACACGATCACGGAGTCGAACACGGTCCAAAGCAGTTCGCGGGGGTGGAAGAACGGCTGGACCCCAACCACATCTTCGAGATGGCGACACACGACGCCGTCACCGCGCTTGCAGTGGGGAAGGGGCTGACCGAGACGTACTACCCGAGCTACAAGGACGACGTGAATCTCCTCGCCAAGCTCAACGGCGGCTCGGACCTCTGGATGGGCGATCCCTACTCCGCCCACAACTGGACGGTCGACTACGCCGCCGAACTCGACGTCGACGCCGTCGGCTACACCATCTACCCCGGCGTCAACAAGGAGCCGGAGATGTTCGAAGCCTTCCGGGGCGTCCAGGAGTCCGCCCGCGACCACGACCTCCCCATCGCGCTGTGGGCCTACCCGCGCGGGCAGGCCGTCAAGGAACACCGCAGCAAGGAGATCATCGCCTACTCGGCCCGCCTCGGGCTCGAACTGGGGTCGGACTTCACGAAAGTGAAGTACTCCCGTAGCAAGGAGAACATGGCCTACGCTGTCAAGTCGGCCGCCGACAACCGCGTCCTGCTGTCGGGCGGGTCGAAGTCGTCCGACCGCGAGTTCCTCGAACTCGTCGAGGACTGCATGGACGTCGGCGTCGCCGGCCTCGCAGTCGGTCGCAACGTCTGGCAGCGCGAGAACCCCTACGAGATGCTCGATATGCTCGAAGAGGTCGTCTTCGAGGGCGCCAGCGCGGACGACGTCCTGTAGATGGACGGGAGGACGCGGCGGGCTGTCGACGCCGCCCGCGAACAGCTGCCCGACGACGTCGACGCTCGACGGGTGGTGTTCGGCTTCGACGGCTACCTCGACCGCGTCCGCGAAGTCGTCGCCGACCGCACGGACCCGGACAGCTACGAGCGGCTGCCACGCCTCGCCGACTTCCGCGACCGGCTCGACCGCTCGGTCGAGGCCGGGAGTTCGCTCTCCTACGAGTGGCTCGAAGACGGCCGTCGCACCGGCGGCCACACCTGCCACCTGGCCCGGGCCTTCGGCACGTGGCCGTTCCACCCCACGCTCGTCGGGATGTACGGTGACCCCGTCCACGAGACGTTCGAAATGGAGTTCGGCGCGTACGACCTCCACTCGATAGGCGAGCCCGGCGTGACCGACGCCGTCGAGTTCGACGACGGGAAGCTGATGCTGACCGAGATCGGCGACACGATGGCGCTTGACTGGGCCGGCCTCGACGACCGCTTCGGGCACGACCGGCTCGCCGAGCGCCTCGACGGCGCGGCGCTGCTGGGTGTGGGGTACTGGTCCGAGACGCCGAACCTCCCGAGCGTGCTGTCGGGCCTTCGGGATCTCTGGGCCGACATCGAAGCCCCACCGGCAACGGTGCTGGTCGACCCCGGTGACGTGCGCAAACTCGACGCCGACCGACTGCGCTCGGGCCGCGAGGCCGTCGGCGACCTGGTCGACGTGACCGACGTCGTCGTCTCGGCCAACCGCGCGGAGACGGCCGTCCTGGCCGACGCCTACGCCGGCGAGGCCGACCGCGAGTTCGAGGCGGCCGCCGAGGCCGTCTTCGAGGCCCTCGACCTGACGTGGTTCGTCGGCCACGGCATCGAGCGCTCGGTCGTCGTCACCGCCGGCGGCACCGACAGCGTCGCCGTTCCGACGGTAGCCGAACCCGAGATGACCACCAGCTCCGGCGACCACTTCAACGCCGGGCTGGCCCTGGGCGCGATTCAGGGCCTCGACCCCGCGGCGGCCGTCGTGGTCGGGAACAGCGTCGCCGGCCACTTCGTCCGCACCGCGGCCCAGCCTTCACTCGACGACGTTCGAGCCTTCGTCGACGACTACCTGGCGAAGTTCTGACTGGGGCGGGGAACCGCTCTACGGTTTCCGCGACCAGGCCAGCTATGCCTTCTCGTAGCCGATTAGACAGTCACACGGGTGGGGCCGAAAGGGGCGAGCGGCTGGACGAAGGCGGGCGACGTAAGGACCACAGCGAACGTAGTGAGCGAGGACCGCAGCGAGTCCCCCGAGTCCAGCCGCTCGGGGCTTTCTGGCTGTAACTGACAATAGCAATCAGAGCAGCATCTGTCGATGTGATTGCTAGCCGGCGAGGGGAAAACACATATCCGTTCGCCCCGGACCGGGGTGTATGATAGACGAGACCGTCGCGGAGATAGAGGAGATGCAGACCCACAGCTCCTCTGTCGTCGCGATAAAGGCAGCGACGGCGCTGCGGGAGCTGACCGACCGGGAGTTCCCGACCGTCGAGGAGTACGTCCGCACGCTGGAGCGCAACAGCCGGGCGCTGCGGCGGGCCAACCGGTCCCACGCCTCGTTGCACACCACCCAGCGCGAGATCGTCGAGACGGTCGCCGACGCCGACCCCGAGGACGTCTCGACGGCCAAGGGGCTGACCGTCGAGGCCATCGACCGGGTCGTCGGGGACGTGGAGGCTGCGAAAGACCGCGCCGCCGAGCGCGGCGCAGCGGCGCTGGCCGAGGAGGACGTCCTCTTTACGCACGACTTCTCCTCTACGGTGCTGGCCGCTATCGAGGAAGCCGTCGACGAGGGCGCGACGTTCGAGGTGTACGTCTCCGAGTCCCGGCCGCGCTACCTGGGTCGGAAGATGGCGCGCAAGCTCGGCGCGATTGCGGGCGTCGAGGTGACGCTGCTGGTCGACGCGGCGTCGGGGTACTATCTGCCGGAGGCCGACCGGGTCGTCGTCGGCATGGACTGCATCGTCGACGAGACGCTGTACAACCGCATCGGGACGTATCCGCTGGCGACGGCGGCGGCCCACGAGGACGTGCCGATGACGGTCATCGGCGCCGACTCGAAGTTCGTCGACGGCGCGTTCGCCTTCGAGACCGAGATCCGCTCACCCTCGGAAGTGCACCGCGAGCCGGCCGACGAGTTCACCGTCGGCAACCCGGCCTACGACGCGACGCCGCTGTCGCTACTGGACTCGATTGTCACGGACAGAGAGACGCACGATCTGCGCTATCGTAACAATTGAAACGATTTACACACTGACCGCATCGCTGTCGTGCGGTCAGGTGTGCAATGATTTTCAATGGCTACTTTAGTTCTCGGGGCGGCTGCTGATTACCGTGTGACACCAGGGGCACCGATAGGCCTGTCCCTCCTCGGTCTGTTCGACCTCCCAGTCGCCGCTGACCGGGTTCTCGTGGCCACAGGAGGGGCAAAACAGGAGCGCTTTCTGTTTACTGTCGGGGGGCGGTGCGGTCGCAGTCGCGTTCGCGGGGACGGACTTGGTGGAGGTCATTACAGGGAGAAGGGCGCGCAGGGTGAAATAAGTGTTGGCAATCTGTTTGATTATTCACGCACAATCGCTACATCTTGCAGAAATAATCAATACTTTTTCTATGACAACCGTCACCATCCCCCCTGAGGTGGAACCCCCGGCTGCGGAACGCGACTGCGTATCGGGGCCTGAGCTAGGGTCCAGCGGATGGGTTACATATACATTCTGTCGTCCGGCATCGACCGTTCGTCCGCGGATTCGATGCGCTCGGCCAGCGCGCGGTACTGGGCCTCGACGGTGGCGGCGAAGGTCTCCAGCGGGCCCGTATCGACGTCGATGGCGTGGGTCGTCGTCAGCGCCTCGAGCAGTCTGATAGCGGCGGCCGCGTCGGGCGCCTGTGGGTGGGCCGGCGTGGCGAACACGCCGACCGGGAGGTCGCCGTCGATGCCGTCGGCCACCAGCTCGGCCGTGACACCGTCCAGAAAGCCGGTCCCCATCGGACGGATGTCACTGTCGACGAGGTAGCGCTCGTGGTAGTCCCCGGTCGCGATGTAGAAAGGAACGTGATCGTCGGGGCCGTGGGCGACCGGGATGCCGGTGAGGACGGTGAGACTCTCGGGGGTCAGCTGGTCCGTGAGTTCCTCGACGGCGTCAGCGACCGCTGGGGCCGACTCGACCGGGACCATGCGTTCGCCGACGACCACGGCCAGTGACCGCCCCTCGTCGACGTAGAGCCGCGTGTGATGGCGCGGGACGCCGCCCTCGAAAGGGGTGATGTGGGGCGGGCCGGCGTCGGCGAGGTGGCCTATCTGGCGCATCTCGAGCTGGTCCGAGAGGTAGTCGACGGCGGTGAGGCCGGCGAGGCCGTACTCCGTGAACCCCACGACGAGCGTGTCGATGTCGACCGTGGCGTCGGTCACCTCGAATCGCGGTGTCGGACTGTCAGCAGTGGGCATGGCTATCCGTTCGGGAGCCCTCGGTTTGCCTCTTTCGAGGGGAACGCTTTTCTCGCCGTATCCACCACTGTGTTCCATGCAACCCGGTCACGTCTTGCTGTTGCAGCCCTCACCGACTGCGACGCCGGCCGGGGCTGGTCAACCGTCGGACCTGACCCAGACTATCGTCTCGTTGTTGCCGTTTACCGTCGACCCGTGGCTCGCCAGGCTATTCACGACCCTTATCGTCCTCGCGCTGGCGTGGGGTGTCTCGCGGCTCGTCGTCCAGCTGTTCGGGCGGCGAATCGCCCAGTTCTTCCGCCGACCGAGCCTCACCCGGACCGCGCTGCGGGGGATTCGCGCCACGGTGTATCTGTTCGCCCTGCTCTCTATCATGGGCGTCTGGGGGCTGCGAATCACCGATATCGGGCTCTCGGTCGCCGTCTTCTCCGCGGTGGTGGGTGTCGTCGTCGCGCCGATCGTCGGCAGCTTCATCTCCGGCATCTTCCTGCTGGCCGACCAGCCCTACGAGATCGGCGACATGGTTGAGCTGGCCGACCGGGACCAGCGCGGCTTCGTCGAGGACATCACCCTGCGCCACACCAAGATATTCACCCTCGACAACTCCTTTCTGGTCATCCCGAACGGGACGATGCGCGACCGTGACGTCATCAACTACTCCGCCGAAGACCCACGGACGCGGCTCTCGCTCGACGTACTGGTCACCTACGAGAGCGACATCCCCGAGGCCCGGCGGCTGATCGAACGCGCGGCCCGGGAGGTCGACAACGTCATCGGTGGCGGCCCGGACATCCGCGTCGGCGCCGCCCGGTACCCCGCCGCACCGACGGCGTACATCAACGAGTACGGCGACCACGGGGTCTTGCTGACGCTTCGCTACTGGGTGACAGAACCGTACAAACTGCTGGCGGCCCGCTCGAAGGTCCAGACCAACCTCGCCGGCCTGGTCGAGGAGGCGGACGTGGAGTTCGCCTACCCCCACTCACACCTGCACTTCGACGAGACCAGCGGCGCGATGGAGGTGTCGATGGCCGACCGGCGAGCGACGGAGATGGGCGGCCCGGTCGGTGACAGGCCCGCGCCTCAGTCCTCTGACGCCGACGGGGAGTGACGCGGTGCCCCCTTCGAGGAGACCGTGACGATGTCGCAGTCGAGTTCCTCCCGCAGAAAGCGTTCGATATCGGGGTCGTCGACCAAGCGGCGGACCATCTTGCGCCAGCGGCTGGCCTGTTTCGAGCCGATGACGACGACGTCGGCGTCGTTGGCCGCGACCTCGTCGAGAATCGTCTCCTCGACGAGCATTCCCGAGCGGACGATATACCGGCTCCGGGGGACGTGGCCGAAAGCATCCTCTACGGCCTGTTTCAGCTCTGCCCGGGAGACGCGGGTGCTGTTCTGATAGAGGTTGACGTGGAGGACGGTGAGGTCGGCGTCTTCCTCCTCGGCGATCTGAATTGCCTCGGCCAGCGTCCGTCTGGAGTCTTTCGTCAGCGGATAGCGGACCGGGACCACGACCTGTGGCATTGGAGTTATCAACGCCGTCGGGGGGTAAAACCCTAGCGACCCGGCTATCAATCGCGGTACTGATCGCTGGGAGTGGCAACTGTTCGTCACAGTCGCGGCCGGATACCGAACGCAGCGTCGCTTCCGTCAGTTCCATTGGGGCCCACCGCACAGAGCCGGTATGGAACTGGCCCGGGCGTTACGCGGAGAGGCTCAGCGAGCCGACGAGCGGCGGGTCCTCGTGCTGGCCGGCGAGCCGGACCGAACCCGCGAGCGGGCCGCTGCGGCGTTGACAGCGAGCGGGATTCCCGCCGGTGAGACGACGGTCCTGGGCCCGGAACCGGTGCGTTCCTGCGAGCGCCACGACCAGCGCCGCGCCGCCGAACTGCTGGGCCGGACACGGTCGGCCGTCGTCGTTGACGCCCACGAGGTGTGTCGACCGAACGCCCTCGGAACGGCCGTCGGCGCGGTCGACGGCGGCGGGCTGTGCCTCCTGCTGACGCCACCCCTCGAGGAGTGGCCGGACCGTCGGGACGACTTCGATTCGTCGCTCGCGGTGCCGCCGTTCGACCGGGCGCAGGTGACCGGGCACTTCCGCCGTCGGCTGGTCGAGACTATCCGGGCACACCGTGGCATCGCCGTGGTCGCCGTCGGCGACGATGGCGAGACGGTCGAGCAGTCCGGCCTGACCGACCCGCCGCCGCGTCGGCCCCGACGGGCGCTCGACCCGCCGGCCGACCCCGACTTCGCCGCGGCCACCTACGACGCCTGTTGCACCTCCGACCAGCGCGACGCGGTCCACGCGCTCGAAGCGCTCGCCTCACCCGGCCGGGCCGTCCTCGTCGAAGCCGACCGGGGGCGGGGGAAATCCAGCGCCGCGGGACTGGCCGCCGCGAACCTCGCCAGCGCGGGGCTGGACGTGCTCGTGACCGCCCCGCAGTACCGGAGCGCTGGGGAGCTGTTCACCCGTGCCGAGGCACTGCTCGGGACCCTCGGCGAGTCGGTCGAACGGGACCGGGCCGACGCGCCACGGCAGTTGACCGTCGGCCCCGCCGGCGAGTCGGGGCGCATCCGCTTCGAGGACCCCTCCCGAGCGGTCGACCTGCCCGACGAGCCGGACGTCGTCTTCGTCGACGAGGCCGCCGCTCTCTCGGTCCGACGCCTCGAATCGCTCCTTGCGGCCCCGTCGGTGGCCTTCACGACCACCGTCCACGGTTACGAGGGCGCCGGGCGGGGGTTTTCCGTCCGGTTCCGGGACCGACTCGACGACTGCGACCACGACGTCACCGAAGTGTCGATGACCGCGCCCATCCGCTACGCCGACGCCGACCCCGTCGAGGTGTGGGCGTTCCGGGCGCTGCTGCTCGACGCGCGGCCACCCGTGCCGGAACTCGTCACCGACGCGACCCCCGAGAGCGTTACCTATCGCCGGCTCTCGTCTGCCGATTTGCTCGAGGACGAGCAGTTGCTCCGGGAGACCTTCGGCCTGCTCGTACTGGCACACTATCGCACCGAGCCGACCGACCTCGCGCGGTTGCTGGACGCGCCGAACCTCACTGTGCGGGCGCTGACCCAGAACGGTCACGTCGTCGCCGTGGCGCTGCTGGCCCGGGAGGGCGCCCTCGACAGGGGGACGCGCGACCGGATGTACGAGGGCGGTCGCGTCCGGGGGAACATGATTCCGGACGTGCTGACGACACAGCTCCGGGACCGGGAGGCGGGGGTCCCCGTCGGCCAGCGCGTCCTCCGCATCGCGACCCACGGCGCCGTCCGCTCGCGCGGACTGGGCTCGCAGTTGCTGACCGAGATACGCCGGGAGTTCGACGACGACGTGGACTGGCTGGGCGTCGGCTTCGGCGCCACCCCCGAGCTCCTCGCGTTCTGGCGGGCGAACGGCTACCGAACCGTCCACCTCTCGACGTCGCGCAACGACCGCAGCGGGGAGTACTCCGCGGTGATGCTCGACCCGTGCAGCGACGCCGGCCGCGAGCTGGCGGCCCGCCACAGCGGGTGGTTCTGTGACCGCATCGGCGCCACGCTGACCGACGCGCTCGCCGACGCAGAGCCCGACGTCGTCCGGGCGACGCTCGCGGCCGTCGACGCCGAACCCGACCCTGCGCTCTCGGCGTGGGAGTGGCGGCTGGTCGCCGGCCTCCCGAGCGGCGCGTCCATCCTCGATACGAACCCGGCCCCGTTCCGACGGCTCGCACTCCGACACCTCGTGGCTCCGGCCGGGCCCGGGGCGCTCTCGGCCCGCCAGGAGCGCCTGCTCGTTCGGAAGGTGTTGCAGGCCCGCCCGTGGGCTGAGGTCGCCGACGAGATGGGGTACGTCTCCGAGCGCGAGTGCAAGCGGGCCGTCGGCGGAGCGGTCGAAACGTTGACACGCGTACACCGCGAACAGCCGTAGACAACTGATGTTCCTCACCATCGAGACCGGGCTGGTGGTCCTGGCCTTCCTGTTGCTCGTCGCCGGGGTCGTCGGCAGTCTCGTCCCGCAGGTCCCGGGCGCCCTGCTTTCCCTCGCCGGCGTCTTCACCTACTGGTACGCGACCGGCCAGCCCGGCCTCGCGCTGCTCGTCGCGCTCACGCTCGTCGGCGTCCTGACCTGGGTCGTCGACTGGTTCGGCGGGGCCATCGCGGCCCGCGCCGGCGGGGCCTCGAACACGACGGCGCTGCTCGCGGGCGTGGTCGCGCTGGTGCTGTTTTTCGTCACCGGCCCGCTGGGCATCATCTTAGGGGTCGCCGGGACCGTCTTCGCCGTCGAATTCTACCGCCAGCGTGACGCCCGGAAGGGGCTGAAAGCAGCCCTCGTCACGACCGCCGGGATGCTGGCCTCCAGCGTCGCCCAGGCGCTGCTGACAGGGTCGATACTGCTCGCGATGCTCGGCGTCGCACTCCTATGACGACCTGCGAGGAACCGGACTGTGACCGCACCGCGGCGGTCCGACTCCGGATTCCCTGGGCCGACGACCGGCTCGTCTGCCCGGCCCACGCACGCGGTCCGGCGACCCAGGACGGCGTCGTCCCGGAACCGCTCCCGGGCCACGAGGGCGAGTGGCGCTGACCGTGGGTGCGATTCCGGGCGGGCCTACGGCGTGCGGGCGAGCATCACCTCGTCGGCGTACTCCTCGCCCAGTTTGTAGTGGTCCGGCCGGACCGCCTCGGTCTCCCAGCCGTGGTCCTCCAGGAATTCGATGGCCGCCTCGTTCGTGGAGGGGACGGAGTTGTACAGCTTCTCACACCCCCGCTGGGCCGCCCACTCGGTACCACGCTCCAGTAGCCGGCTGCCGATACCCTGGCCGCGGTACTGGGCGAGCACCCCGACGGTGAGTTCGGCGGTGTGGCTGAGCTTCGCCGTCTCGGGCCGTTCGAGGTGGACCCAGCCGACGACGTCGCCGTCGACGGTGGCGACGAAGAAGATGCGCGACTCGACGTCGTTGTGGCGCATGATGACGCCCTCGGTGTCGACGATGTCGGCGACCGTCTCGGCGTCGACGTACTCCCCGCTCCCGATGGCCGCTCGAATCGCCCCGACCAGCCCGTCCAGGTCCTCCTGGCGGGCCTGTCGAATCGTGACCTCGGCGGCCTCGGTCTCGTAGGACTGGGTCTCGGTGTCCTCGTAGGCGATGCGAAGCTCGTCCTCGGTCCGTGTCACCATCCCCTTGCGCTGGAGGATGACGAGATGGTGCCCGAAGGGCCGGTGTTCCATGCCGAGGGCCTGGCGCACCTGTTCTGCCGCGACGGTCCCGCGCGACTCGACGTAGTCGTAGATGTCCCGCCGGTCGGGGTGGTCGAACTGCAGTGGCTCTGTGAGTTCCATGGTCCACGGTACCGCGCCACACCATGTCAAACGTTATCGCGGACACCGTGCGAGCTTGTTTCCAAATAGGGACCGGCGCTACCGGTCGGGAACGCCGGTGAGCACCGTCGCGACGGCGCGGGCGTCGCGGGTGTCGACCAGCAGTTCCGCAGCGGTGCGGAGGGAGTAGCTCCCGTTCAGGTCGACGCCGTAGCAGGCGCCGTAGCAGGCGAGCCAGCGGTCCAGTGTCGCCTGGAGGCGAGCGAACTCCCGGTCGCCGAAGCGATGCCAGTCGTCGCCAGTCCTGGCCTCGCAGTACAGCGCCACCGTGGGACCGACACCGAGCCGGAGGACGTCGGCCGCCAGCGCCTCGTCTGGCGGGTCCGGGTCGAGCGAGGCCGCGACCTGTCTGGCACGCAGGTCGAGCCGTCGGACGCGGTCGTCGTAGTTCGTCGCCATCGGCTCACCCCTGTTCGAAGTCGACGCCCTTCCCGCCGGCGGGGTGTTCCCACTCGGTGTCGGCGACGATAGCGCAGGTGCCACACTCGACGCAGGGCTGGGTGTCGAGGCTGACGAGGTGTTCCTCGTGGCCGTTCGTCCGGACCCGCTCGTCGCGGTAGCAGCCACCGCCGAAGTCCGCGGCGCTGACCGGGCAGGCCGTGACGGCCGTCCCGGAGGCCTCGAACGAGTTGTCGACCAGCCGGATGTGTGGCTCGCCCACGTCGTAGGTCAGGTCGCCGATGCGCTCGTCGAGTTCGGGCGGCTCGACGCGGCTCTCGGCGTCGACCGGCTCGCCCAGCTCCTCGGCGATGACCGTCGGGAGCGTGACGTAGGGGAGCCCGGTGTCGGGAATCATCGCCACGAGCCGCGGGGCGTTGTAGGCGCGTTCGAGCAGGCCGGGCGCCGCTCGCACACCGAACCGGCCCAGTGCGGAGTCGGCGACGGCGGTGGCGAGCCGGTCCACGGCGTCGACCTCTCCGAGCCGCCCGAGCCGGTCGTAGCTCCGGGGTCGGAGCTTCGCCATGACGCCCTCCTCGCGGAGTTTGTGCTCGTAGAGTTCTCCGGCCCGATGGGGGTCGCCCCGCGAGCGGGCGTCGGCGAAGGCCTCCGCGGCCAGCGCCCCCGCCGAGACGGCGTGGTTCATCCCCTTGATGATGGGGCCCTGGGCCTGCATCTGGCCGGCGGCGTCGCCGACGAGGACGAGCCGGTCCGCGTGGGGTGACTCGTGGGCCACCTTCTTCGAGTCCGGGACGAGCTTGGCGCTGTACTCCCGTTCGCGGTAGTCGTCGCCGAGCCACTGCGCGAGCAGCGGATGCGTGAGGAGGTTATCGAGCAGTGCCTGGGGTTCGGCCCGCTCGTCGGCCAGCGAGTCGAGGTGGAACACCGTCCCGACGGAGAGCGAGTCCCGGTTGGTGTAGAGGAAGCCACCGCCCCGAACCCCCTCGAAGAGGTCGCCCGAGAACAGGTGGGCCTCGCCCTCGTCGGGCGCGATGTCGAACCGGTCGTCGACGACGGCCGGGTCCATGTCGACGACGGCCTTGACGCCCTGGAACCACTCCTCGGGGTCGTCCCAGTCCATCAGGCCGGCGTCGCGAGCGAGTTCGGAGTTGACGCCGTCGGCGGCGACGACGACGTCGGCCTCGATCGGCTCCAGTTCCTGGGTGCGGACGCCGACGATTTCGCCGTCCTCGCGCAGGAGCCCGGTGACGTGTATCTCGGTCAGGAGCCCCCCGCCGGTCTCGCGGGTCCGCTCGTGGACCCGCTCGGCCAGCCACGAGTCCATCGGCCGCCGGAGCACGGCGTCGGCCCAGGCGGTGTCGCGGTGGTGGAGTTCGCCGATATCGAACGTCTTGACGCGGTCGCCGGCGACGTTGTGGATGTAGCTCTCGGTGACCGGCCGCTCGGTGGCGTTCTCGCGAAAGCCCGGGAAGAGGCCGTCGATAGTGTAGGGCGCCGACCCCTCGGCGTAGATGACACCACCCGAGACGTTCTTCGAGCCGGCGTCGACCCCGCGTTCCAGGACCAGGGTCTCGACGCCGTTACGGGCCAGCGCAGCGGCCGCGGCGGCGCCGCCGGGGCCACAGCCCACCACGACGGCCTCGTATTTCTCGTGGTCAGTCATCGCTCGCCTCCACGACTGGAGCCAGCTGTCCCGCTTTCACGGCCTCGGTCAGTTTCGGGAGTGCCTCGAAGAGGTCGCCCTCGACGACGTAGTCCGAGAAGTCACGGACGTCGGCCTCTGGGTCAGTGTTGACGGCGACGATAGTGTCCGCTTCGTCACAGCCGACCCTGTGCTGGACGGCGCCCGAGATGCCGGCGGCGATGTAGATATCGGGCTCGACGACCTGGCCCGACTCGCCTATCTGGCGCTCCTCGGTGACGTAGTCCTCGACGTGGCTGTCGAAGGCATACGAGGAGGTGATAACGCCCCGTGAGAGTCCCAGGTCTGCGTCCTCGAAGGCGTCCACGAGGTCCAGTGCGAGTTCGATGCCTCGCGTCGGGTCGTCGCCGATACCCCGGCCGACCGCGACGACGACGTCGTTGCCGGTGAGGTCGACGCCGCCGTCGAGTCGCTCGACGTCGGTCACGTCGACCGCGAACCAGTCCTCGTCCAGTTCCATCTCGTAATGGACGACCTCGGCCTCGCGTTCGGGGTCGGGTTCGGGCACCTCGAAGCTCCCCGGAATGACGCTCGCACCCTGGGGATGGAAGTCCCGGTCTGGCTTGTCGATACACAGTATCGTCGAGTACTCGAACCCGGAGAAGTCGGGCCGTTTCATGTGTAGCACCCGGTCGAACTCCTTTTTCTCGCCCGCCTGGCCGACCTTCGCCGGGTTCGAGATGACCTCGCTCTCGATGTACAGTCCCGAGCAGTCCGACGCCAGCCCGGAGTTCAGTGCCCCCTGGACCAGCGCCGAGAGGTCCCGCCCGTTGTTCGTCGCCGGGAACAGCGTGTAGCGCGGTTCGTGGTACGCCTTCCAGTCGACGGCCTCGTGGCCCTCGCCGGCCAGCTCGCCGCCGGCACGCATCATGTCGACCACGAGTTCGGTGTAGGCCGTGTGCCGGAACCGCGCTAATCTACTGTCCTCGTGGTAGACGACCAGGTCCGCACCGAGAGCCGTGACCGCCTCGACGTGCTGACTCGCGTCGGCGCCGACGAGGACCGCCACGACCCGTTCAGACGCGTCGTGTCTCTCGTTGTAGTCGTCCATCAGCTCGCGGGCCTTCCCCAGCATCTCGCGTGCGACGTCGACTAGCTCGCCGGCCTGTGTCTCACAGTACACCCACATGTCGCGGTAGTCGCCGCCGACGGTGCCCTCGACCCACTGCTTCTCGTTGGTCGGGTGGTCGAGTTCGGGGTGTTTCTCCTCGGGCGGGACGGTCTCGACGGACTCGGAACGCTCCTCGCTGCCCTCGACGGCGTCGATGCGGCTCTCAATTTGCGTGATGGCGCTTCCACGGGCCTCGCCCTCGCGCTCTCGCTCGAGGATGTCACACAGCACGTCGGCGTCGTCGACGGCCCGGACCATGTTGGCGACGTCCGCGACCGAGAGGTCGGCGAGGTCGACCGTCTCCGGGTCCAGCTCGCTGTCGTCGTCGCCGGACAGCTTCTCGATGCGGTCTTCGATGAGCGTCAGGACCGGCGGTCGGGCGTCGCCCTCGTGCTCGCGCTCCAGCATCGCCCGGAGTTCGTCGGGGTCGTCGACGTCTTTCAGCTTCGGCCCCAGGTCGGCGATATCGTACTCGCGGGGGTCGAGTTCCGGCATCGTCAGTCACCTCCCGCGTACGGTGTGAGTTCGTCGACGACCGATTCGAGCTCCTCGGGCGACTCGGCGTCGACCACGGTGGCGTCACGCTCGGCCGGTGCCTTCGGGATGGGGTCCACCCCGGCGACGATGGTGGGCGAGCCGTCCAGCCCGATGTAGTCAGGGTCCAGGTTGAGGTCCTCGTGGTCCCACACCGTCAGGTGGTCCTCGATGTTCTCGGCCCGTTGTTGGGTCGCTTCGCGGCGGTCCTTGTGTTCCAGCCGGTGGCTCGCGGTCCGGTAGGTCGGTTCGAACTCCGGGTCCGCGACGACGAAACACGGCAGCGGCGCCGCGACGGTCTCGACTTCGCTCGCGTCGCCGTCGACGAGTCGCTCCGCGCGGAGCCGACCGGCCGCTGCGTCGACGGACAGCGAGGTGACGTGGGTGACCAGCGGCCACCCCAGGCAGTACGCCGTCTGTGGCCCGGTGTGGCCCGTCTCCCCGTCGGCGGTCTTGAACCCCGCGAGAACGAGGTCCGGCGGGTCCGCCAGTCGCTCGATGCCAGTCGCGACTGTCATCGCCGTCGCCCAGGTGTCGGCGGCGCCCATCTCCCGGTCCGAGAGGAGATAGCAGTCGTCGGCGTAGACGTCGCCCATCCCCTCCCGAAGCACGTCCTCGTACCCCGGCGGGCCCATGCTCATCAGCGAGACGGGGCCCCCGTTTCGGACTGTCACCTGGAGCGCGGCCCGCAACGCCGGCCTGTCGTTCGGGTTCATCACCGTCGGTGTCTTCCCCCGTTCGAGGTGTCCCTCCTCGTCGAAGGAGACCTGCCCCTCGCGGAAGTCCGGGACTCCTTTCGTCAGAACGACCGTGTGTATTGCTGTCATGACCCTCGGTCGAAGGGTCATCCGCTATTGTTAATAAATCTACACTCCAGCTACGTACCGATTCGGCTGACACCCCACCGAACAGTCAGATGCGCCCCGCTCGGCCCGGGTCGACGTCGATGGCGTCGACGGGACAGACGTCTACACACAGCATACAGTCGATACACTGGTCCTCGTGGGCCGGGTCGGCCTTGATTTCGCTCTCGGGGTGGTCGGGGGTGTCGACCCACTCGAAGACGTCCACGGGACAGTCCTCCAGACAGGCGCCGTCGGCGAGACAGATATCGAAGTCGACGGCGACGTGTGTGCCGTGGATACCGAGCGTCTCCGGTTCCTCGACGGGCCCCCAGACGTCGTGACCCTCGTGCTGTTCGACGACGTCACGACTCGTTTCGAACTCCGGGTCGATAGCCATATCGCCAGTTCGACCTGGCACGTACTTAACTCTTCGATAGGGACCCCCACAGTCCGTCGGCAGGAACTTACCCGGTCCGATCGGGAAGATAGTTGCAAATTTTCTCTTACAATATATATCATCAGAACATACAATTCATCCCGACCGGAACTTTTTAATCCACGAGAACACACTATAATATCATCCGTCTGGGTGTGAAAAATGGGGCAGGTAAACGTGACAAGTTGCACGGAGTGTGGTGGGGACGTACTGTCGAGAGAGAACGAAATCATCTGTACCGACTGTGGCCTCGTCTGCAGTGAGGATACCTTGGACCGCGGCCCCGAATGGCGCTCGACGGACGAGGAGACGGACAAACGTCGAACCGGTGCCCCGCTGAGCCGTTCACGACACGACCGCGGACTCTCGACCGAGATCGGGTTCGGGACCGGCTCGGAGGTGTCGGGCTCCCGCCAGCGCCAGCTCGTCAGGATGCGTCGCCAGCACAATCAGGCGCGCCTCTCCTCGAAGAGCGAGCGCAACAAGATGTACGCCTACACCGAGATTCGGCGGCTCGTCTCGTCGCTCTCCCTGCCGAACTCGGTCCGGGACCAGTCCTGTGCGCTGTTCGACTCCGCCCAGAACGAAGAGCTGCTCTGTGGCCGCTCGCTGGAAGGGTTCGCCGCGGCGGCCGTCTACGCGACCTGTCGAACGCAGTCTATCTCCCGGACGATGGAGGAGATAACCGAGGTCTCACGCGCCCGGCGGACGGAGCTGAAAGCCGCCTACGACGCGCTCAACCGCGACCTCGGTCTCCCCGTGGGACCGATCAAACCGACGGAGTACCTTCCCCGGTACGCCTCGGAACTCGACCTGAGCAGCGACGTCGAGAGTCTGGCCCGCGAGTACGCCGTCATCCTCTCGGAGAACGGGGAAATCGGCGGCAAGAACCCCAGCGGCGTCGCCGCCGCCTGCCTCTACAAGGCGGCGTTCGAGGAGGGCGTCGACCTCACCCAGAGCGCCGCCGGCGACCTCGCAAACGTCTCCCGGATGACGATACGCTCGACGGTCAAGGACCTGAAACGGCTCGTCTAACTGCGGCCCCGGGCGGGCCGCGATGCGATCGCGTTCTCTCATACGAGGGGGCGGCTGATTCCGAACGGCCCCACGACGACGCCGTCTGACCGCCCGTCAGTCCCCGACTATCTCCTGTGTCGAGACGTCGAGCGTTATCGGTTCCGACGGCGCTCGCTCGCGGCGGGATTTGGGGATCGTCAGGTGGTGGCCGACGGCGTCGGATTCGACGGCGACGTCGAGGTCGAACACCACGTCCGCGAAGTACTCCGTCGTTCCCCGGTTGTTGGTCTTCTCCGCTCGGTTCAGACAGTGAAGCATCGCGATGCCGTCCGTCTCCTTCATCACCTCGGTCACGGTGTTGAGGAACTCGCTGTACGACTGTGGCTCCTGCCGTTCGAGCAGCCGCATCGAGTCGATGATCAGGTTCGCGCCCTCGGGGAGCTGTTTGACGAGTTTCGTCGCCTCCGACAACGGGTTCGACGAGTCGAGTGTCCTGATCGTCGGCTTCCCCGCCGAGGCGATGGTGGTGTCGATGGCGTGCTGGACGACCGACTCCGAGCGCTCCGTCGTGAGATACAGCGTTCCCCGGGTGGTCGTCAGTTCGTACAGCAGGAACTCCGACTGACCGTCCGGGTCGGCACTGAGTGCGACGACCGTCCCCGGCAACAGTCCGCCGTCGAGCGAGCTGTCGATGGTGTCGACGCCGGTCGAGAGCCGTTCGGTCTCCCGGTCCGCCATCGCCCCGGTCGTATACCCGTTCGAGGTCCTGATTCGCCCGACTAGATCGTCGTAGGCCGCCTGTACGTCGGGCGATTCCAGCGGCGGATTCCGGTCCGGAACCGTCCCCAGGACCGGGACGTCCATCGACGTCTCGACTTCCTCGGGCACTGTCTCACAGCGGTTCAACAGCACGCCGACGACCGGGACGTCCAGCCGCCGGGCGATGTCGACGGTCGTCTTGGCGGCGCTCACACTCCGGTTCGTGCCGTCCGTGACGACCAGTATCTCGTCGATCACCGACATCGGTTCGACCACGTCCGGTCCGGCTCCAGACGGACAGTCGACGACGACCTGGCTGTCGGTGTGTTTGAGCGCCTCCAGGGTCGACTGCAGGTCGACGCTCTGGGAGGACCGCGGCGCCGGGAGTACCAGGGCGTCGTCGGCACGCTCGCTCGTCTGTGCGACGTCGGTCGGCGAGTCGTGGGACTCGACGGCCGCGAGCGTCGGTTCCGGCTCCAGTCCAGCGGTCACGTGCAGGTCGGGTAGCTGACGGTCGGCGTCGACCGCCAGCGTCGGCGTACCCGCCCGCGCAAACGCCTCGGTGATGCCAAGCGCAGCGGTGGTCTTTCCACAACCACCCTTCGCACCGGCGATAGCAATCATACAGATAGTCGCTGCCTCTTCCTTTTTCAACCTACACACTGAAACGATGGGGGGCGAACCGGGGGCTCTCCGGTCGGTCGACGAAAACGGGTCATCTCCGGCGGCGTTACGATTCGGTGTTGCCGATCGAGTTTCGCGCGCCGCCGCCGCGCTGTTCGCACTCCTGTACCGTGTGTGCCAGTTCGGTGTAGCGCTCGAGGGCCTCGGCGTCCGGGTCCGACTCACGCACCGGTGCGCCAGTCTCCTGGGCCGCCGCGACGGCCTCGCTCTCGGGGATACCGGTCGTCGGAATCCCGAACTCGTCTTCCAGTCGGTCGGGCATCTCACTGTCGTCGCCGACCCTGTTGAGCGCGAAGGCCGCGACCGGCGTATCGAGGTCCAGCGCGAGTTCGCGGGTCTGGAGCGCGTTCAGCAGCGCCGGCTTCTTCGGCGTCGTGACCAGCACCACGACGTCGGCACAGGCCACGGGAACCCCGACGTCACGCGCCAGCCCCGCCGGCGTGTCCACGATGACGTGTCTGTATTTGCGGTCGAGGAGGTCGAGCGCGCGGGGCAACTCGCCCAGTTCGGCGGCCCGGGCCCCCTCCAGAGTCCGCCCACAGGAGAGCACGCGGACCGAGCCGAGCCACTCCACGGCTTCCATCGGTGCGGCCCGACCCGCGAGCACGTCGTGGATATCCGGACCCCGGCCTCGCGGGAGGTCAGACGTCGCCAGGTCCGCATCGACCGCGACGCCGTCCAGCTCGCGGGCCAGGTTGAGTGTGGTCGTGGACTTGCCGACACCGCCTTTCCCGCCGGTGACTGTGATAATCATCGCTCGTCAGTCATGATCTCGGAAGGTGGTGACCAGTCGTCCAGTTCCGCCAGCACGGCCGCTTGGCGTGTCGCTGCGTCGCCCCCTTCCTGTCGGGTGACCGAGACGAGTTCGATCGCCGGCTCCGTCGGCTCGACTGGCGTCGCAAAGCCCGTTCCACGGGTCTGTCCGGGCAGTACCGTCGCCTCCCATGTCTCTTCGCCCCACTCAGGCGACCGGCCGCTCCCGGACTGGGGCTCCCACATCGGCCCGTCCACGCTTGCGCGCATCCGGACTGTCTGTGGCGTCGACCGGGTGTTCGTGACCGCGGCGGTCACGAACGTCACGCCGGCCCGCCGGTCGGTGGCCGTTTCGACTCTAACCATACACTCTCTCGCCGCGTCATCCGGTAAAAAGGTCAACACCGTTCGGACTGTCGGTCCGCCGAGCGGGACAGCCGCGACTGTCAGTCGTCGCCGACGGCTTCGACCTGCTCCGTCGATTCCTCGTTCGCTCCGCGGGCGCTGGCTCTGTCCGCCTCGTACTGGTCGAGCCGTGCGATATCTGCGGGAGTCCCGATGACGTACGCGACGTCGCCCGCCTGCAGCGTCTCTCGCTCGGCCGGAAACGGGATGGCCGTCCCGTCGCGGTCGATGACGGGAACGCTCACCGGGAGCCAGCCGGCGAACTCGCCTTCCAGCGGGCCGCCGGCCTCGACCGTGACTGTCGTCATCGTCTCCGCGACGTCCCGGATAACGGGGATGAACTCGGCCAGATCGTCCGACCTGTGCGGGTGGGTCACCAGCCGGTACTGCTCGCTCTGGTCGAGGGCCGGCACGTCGCTCTCGTCGACCAGCAGTGTCGTCGTCTCGCCGTCCGACGAGCGGAACTCGCCTTTGGTGACGAACTGCTCTGTCTCGCCCGTGGTCCAGACCTCGACCGGGTCGCCGACGCCGGCCTCCGGGAGCGGCGTCGCGTGGACGGCGACACCGGCGGTGTTCGGCGGCAGGGAGGCGCCGAGCCCGGAGGGTTTCATACCCACGCTGAGCTGCTGGACGGTCCCGTCCTCTGCGAGAGTGACGTCGACGTAATCGAGGGCGAAGTCCTGTTGCACTCGGCTCTCGAAGCGCGCTTCGAGGTCGTCCAGGTCGAGCCGCCGGGGGAACCGGAACCGGCGGCCGGCGAGTTCGGCCTTCCGGCCGTCGTCCACCGACAGATAGCCGTCGGCGTCTTCTATCCGCGTGGGCGCCCGGAGTTCGACGACGAGCCGGGCGGACTGGAGCAGGTCGACGGCGTCCGTCTGTGCGTCCAGATGCGTGATATCGAAGACGTCACAGCCGATACGGTCGCCGATTCGGCGACCACCCTCGGCTGCGCCGGCGCTGACGACGAACGTGCCCAGCAGGAAGGCGCCGGTCCCGTAGTGAGACAGCCCGGTGTCGCCGACGAGCGTCCCGGTCAGGGCGCTGTCGACGGCGAGCCAGACGGCGACGAAGGAGACACCCAGCAGCGTTCCGGCACCGGCGGGGAGCTGCCGGGTGGTGTACTGCCGGAAGACGAACGCCACCGCCGAGGCGGTAACCAGAGCGAGCAGGCTGAAACCGAGGATACTCAGTATCGCCGTCTGCGTCCAGCTCGTGACCAGCTGAAGCGGGGCGAGCGCCGTCATCGGCCCACTCCCACGGTCTCGTCGCCGGGAACGAGCCTGTCGAGGACCGGTCCCTCGCCGAGGACGAACGCGGCGTCACCGCTCAGATGGTCGGGCGAGAACGTCCAGTTGCTGTCGGCAGCGTCCGCATCGTCAGCCGCCCGGAGCGCGAGGACTTCGACCGGTTCGTCGGTCGCCCGGAGTTCGTCCCGGGTCCGGTCGTCCAGCGCGAGCTTGCGGACGGAGTGGCCCGCCCTGACCAGCAGCGAGAACGCGCGGAACTCCTCGCGGGCCCCCGACGGTTTCACCGAAAGCGTCAGCGCCTCGGATTCGAGCAGCGTGCTCGCGTCGATGGTCGGCACGGCGACGGTCGCCAGCCCCCGACCGCCGGTCGCCGCTGCCCGCGCCGTGGCGCCCGCGTACTGCTCGCCGGACACGTCGTCGGTCGTCCCCAGTACGACACCGTCGACCGCCTCGTCGCCCGCCGTGACGGTCACCTCGTCGCCGACCGACAGCCCGGTCGGCAACAGCGTCTCGACCGAAACCGCCCGCCAGCCGTTCGGGATTGTCTCGGCGAGGTTCCGCGACGGGGGTGCGGCGGCGATGGTCGCGGTCCCCCGGGCGTCGACCGAAACGTCCACCGCCGGGAGGTCGTAGGTGTTCCGGAGCCGGTCTTCCAGCCGAGTCTCCATCTCGACGATGGGGATGTCGGCCGGCAGTTGCCAGCTCTGATCTGCCAGTTCCGTCCGGAGGTCGGCCTGGAGCGGCGAGTAGCCGTCGACGTCGCGGACGCCGCCGACCGCCGACATCGTCACATAGCCCTTGCCGTCGACGGCCTCCAGAGCCGCCGGCGCCAGCGGCCGTTCCCGACTCGTGGGCTGTGAGCGGTCACGCGGGAGCCGCTCGGCCAGCTTCGACGCCTGGCTGTTGGCGTACATCGAGACCAGCCCGATGACGAGCGCGGCGGTCAGCAGCCGCGGGAGGACGGCGACTGGGCCCGCCGTGACAGTCGGCAGACTGACGAGGCCCATGCCGATACCGCCGGCCAGGCCCAGCGGGAGTGCAGCGAGGACGACCAGCGGCGGTTCGAGCTCCGTCCCCTCGGTGTACTGGTAGAGGAACGCTATCGCCCCGACGGCGACCACCGGCACGAGACTCATCAGGAGCCCGTGGGAGATGCCGAGCAGGACCTCGACCGGGAGCGGTGCCACTGTCACCGCCCCCCTGTGTGCGGTCGCTGTCCGGGGGCGCCTTCACGTGACGAGAGAGTAACCGGTTGCATACCGACTGTGGACGCCCCATCGGATTTAAACATTGGCGGCAGGGCGAGGTGTTCGAGGCCGCTGGGCCGGTCAGCCCTCAACGACGCCGCCGCAGAATCGCACCGGAAAGCAGCGCGACCACGGCCGCGGCGCCGCCGAAGCCCGGACCAGCGGTGACGGTCGAGGCGGCCACCGACGCAGGCGAGACCGTCACCGTCGCGGTGCGTTCGTCGTCGTCAGTCTGGGCGGTGGCATCGCTCTCTCCGGCCGTCGACGGCGAGATGTCACCCGAGACGGTCGTCGTCCATCGCCTGTAGTTCGTCGACGGTGGTGATGACGTACGGGTCCTCGGCGGTCCCGCTGCCCTCCATCTGGCCGAGTGTCGATTCCTGTGCCGCGACTGACCCCGAAGAGCCGACGGTGCGTACGCTACCCACCATCAGTGCGGTCAGCAGGACTGCCCTGATGCGCGAGGTTCGGTTCGACGTTCCTGTCGGCGAGTGTAATTCCCTCAATATAACGTTGCTTGAACTATCCTGTCAAAATCGAGAAAAAGCCTGCTGACGGCCGCTCGACCGGTAGTCCGACCCTGAACGCATCAGGTCTACTTCGGAGTCGTTCAGTTCTCGTCCTCTTTCACTTCCAGCCCGCGGATTTCGTCGACCTCTAGCCGCCACACCGTTATCTCCTCGATACCCTCGGCGCGCTCGAAGTCCGTGGAGAACCAGGCGTTGTCGTCGAGCGTCTCGACGGCCGCCGCCCACTCGCCGCTGTCGCGGGACAGCGCCCGCGCGGTCCCGGTGACGGCGATTGACTGCCAGTCGAACCGCCCGCCGATGTCGGTCACGAGCAGGCGCGCCCGCTGGCCGTCGTCGACGAACTCGAACTTGGTGTTGTCGGGACTGTCCCTGATGAGCGCGAGGAAGACGTCGTCGCCGTCGTAGCCGAAGGAGACGGGGATGCTGTACGGTTCGTCGCCCTCGGCCAGCGAGAGGATGCCCCATCCCGTGTCGGTCAGGAGCCGGTCGATGTCGCGACTATCCATCGGCGTGCCCATCCACTGGCCGTATGTCTCTGTCGGCATAGCGGGAACTACTATCTGAAGTGACATAATTCATCGCCGACCAGTGAAGTCGGACAGCGACCGAGCGTCAGCGCATCCCCGGTGGCGGCCCGTCGTCCCCGAAGTCGTCGTCCTCGTACTCCTCTTCTAGGTCGATGCCGGCCTCCTGTCGGCGACGGCGGACCTCTTGGAGCTGGCGCCAGTAGTACACCGTCCCGACGCTCCCGACGACGATAGCGACGAGCGCGATACCGCCGAAGATGTAGAGGTCACGCTCCAGATAGAAGCGGACCCGTATCGCCCGCGAATCGATAGGTTCCGACCAGCTGACGGTCATCCGGTTGGTCGCGTCGCTGACGTTGGTCCCGTAGTTGCCAGGGGTGACCTGGGAGAGCAGCGGGATACCGACGCGGCGACCCGGGGGCAGCGTCACCTCGTAGGTGTAGCCGCTGGTGTACACCGGCGTCGCGAACGCCTTGCCCTGGCGGGGCGCGCTGTAGGCGACCTGCCCGCTGCTGTTGTTCGGGAGGTCGATAACTGTGGAGCGACCGGTCTGGCGGGCCGTCAGCGAGGAGTTCGCGGCGCTGATGACGGTCCCGTTGTCATAGCGGAATCGCAGCGCGCTGACGGGGACGCCCTCCTCGCGGCCCAGATCGTCCCGATTGTAGATGGTAAACGAGGAGTTGTCCGGGATGTCGTACACCGCGCGGTAGGAGGTACGGTTCAGCGTTATCGAGGCGTTGGCCTCCGTCTCCCAGTCGTAGCTTGCGTTCTGGTTCAGTTGCTGCTCGTCGACCTCTTCGGGGCCGAAGAGACCGGTACAGCCGGCGAGTGCGACCAGTGCGAGCACGGACAACAGAGCGAGGTGGCGACGTTGCATGGCTCAGGGGACGACGGCGAGTAGTTCCGACGGCATGAACCGACCGATGTCGGCAAGCAGCCCCGGCGCGTCGGTGTCCGGGTTACAGATGATGCTCATCTCCAGCAGACCGAGCCGCTCGACGGTGACGATGTCCTGGGCGTGACCCGACTTGTTGACCGTCGCGCGAACCTCCGACCGGGTCGCACTGTTGGTGTTGACGCGGCCGTTGCCGTGGTCGCCGCCGCGCTTCCAGTCGTAGAGGCGGTCGACCTCCTCGTCGGCCAGCCGGGGCTCGGGACCGGCGACGAACCGGAGCGGGAGATGCTGGACCAGCCCGAATCGCTTGCGGATCTGGTGTGGCGTCCCCTGCCCGAGTTCGAGGGTCTCGGCCGGAATCCGCACGTCGCCGGCGGGCCCGGCGTCGAGGACGAAGCCGTCGTCGTCCCACGAATCCAGGGTGCCGACGTAAGTCTCGCCGGCCTCGTGGGACGGCACGACCTCGCCGAACTCCTCGCGCAATACGTTTCGCGCGACGACTTCGTCCGGACCCGACACAGTGACCACGGGGAAGTCGTCTTCGCGGTGGCCGATCTCGAACGCCACGTCGAGGTCGCCAAAGCGGTTCGTCACGAGCCCGCGAAGGCCGTCGAGTGCACGCTCGCGGGCGTCGCCCGTCACGTACACTTTGGAACCAAGGACGACCATCAGGCCTCGGCTTCCACGTTGAGTTCGTCCTGGAGCTCGTCGATGCGACGCTCCATCGCCGTCACGAGACGGGTGTTCTCCATCGCCTCGACCTGATTGCCACACTCGGGGCACTCGAAGCCGAACTCCATCGCCTCGCCGAACTCGAAGCGGATGCCGCAGTGCTCACAGAGGTAGAACTCGTTGTTGCGCTCGTACTCGCGACGCTCCTCTAACCCCTCCAGCAGGCGGTACATCTCCTCTTCCAGTTGCTCTGGAATCTCCTCGTACTCGAAAGTCCAGAGGTACGTGAGCCACCCCGAGTCCTCGTCCCGGAGCCGGCGGTAGGCCGCCAGGTCGTTCTCGTAGAGAATAAACAGCGCGCGTCGCACGTCGTTCAGTTCGAGGCCCAGCTCCTCGGCCAGCTCCTCGTCGGTCACTTCGCCGTCCGGCGGCGCGGCGGCGACCGGCATCCCTTTCGGTCCGACCAGCTCGTGGAGGTACTTCTGTATGACGGGGTCCTCCAGCAGATCCTCAAAAGCCATTATCTGGTCATCGGTGGGTCACGTGGTTAAAACCTCCGGGTCGGACCTACGGTCCGCCCCGAGATTCGCGAACAAACCGCGTTCGCTCACCATCGGAGCGCTCGTTTCACTCGCGCGACTCCGCCCACGGGCCGATACCCGCAAGGCGGCCGAGCAGCCAGCCCACGGCGAAGGGCGTGACGACGGCCAGACAGGCCAGTCCGACCCAGCGGGCCGGCGGCGGCTGGGTAGCCAGATAGACGAGATAGACCGTTCCCAGGACGGGGACGAGTCGCGACGAGGAGAGAAAATCGAGGAGCGACATCTACCGACTCGTCGGCACAGCGGCTAGTTCATTCGGCATCTTCGAGGTCCTCCGGGTCGACGACTTTCTTGCCCGTCTCCATGGGGACGACCACCTGCTCGGGGTCCTCCCACTCGCGGTCGAGTTCGGCGCCTTCGTAGAGCCGGTCGAGGAAGACGGCGAGCGAGGCGATTTCGGAGTGGGGCTGGTTCGTCACGCCGACGTTGTAGTCGGCGCGTTCGTACACCTCGAAGGGGACCTTCTCGGCGCCGACGACGACGAGCAGCGGGCCGGTGTCGTGGGCGTCCCGGATAGCCGTCTCGACGTCCTGAATCGGTTCGCCGTACATCGTCAGGTGGACGACGGTCCCCTCGAACTCGCGGATTCGGCGTTTGGGCTCGTCGGTCGTCTCGACGTCGAACGGGCCGCCGAAGCGGTCGGTGATGTCGACGACGGTGTCCACGCGGCTGCTGGCGGCGCCGGCGAGCACGACCCGGTCGGCCCCGAGCGCCCGCGCGGTCAGCCCGACGTGTGTGGTGATTCGCTCGTCACGCCCGGGACGGTGCCCGAGCCGGAGGACCGTCACGTCCGGGCCCTCTCTCATTGGTTCCTCGCGTCGTCGATGGCGGTGCTGATAGCGTCGTAGGTCGCTTCGGTCACTTCGTTCCCGTCGACGAACACCGTCGGTGTCCCGGAGACACCGCGGTCCACACCGCGCTGTCTGTCCCCGCGGACGGTCGGGTCGTAGGTTCGGCTGGTCGCGGCGTCACGAACCGCCGAGCCGTCGACACCGACGTCATCGGCAAGCGAGGCGTACATATCCGGCCCGAGACTGGACTGGTTGGCAAAGAGCGCCTCGCTGAACTCGAAGTACGCTTGTGGCCCCGCCGCTGCCTGAACGGCCCGGGCCGAGTTCGCTGCCTGCCACGAGACCGTCTCGTCGACGGGGATGGGAAAGTCGTGGAACTCGTACCGGACCGTTCCCGGTTCGAGGTACTCACTGGCCAGCTGTGGAAACACCTGGAGCGAGTAGGTCGCGCAGTGCGGGCAGGCGTAGTCCTCGAAGGCGGCGACAGTCACGTCGGCGTCGGGGTCGCCGGCGACGGGCGACGGGAGCGGCCGCTCCGATTCCGGCGTGCTCGACTCGGCTATCGTCCCGAGCTCGGCTGACGGTGTCGATTCGTCCCCGCCAGAGAGACATCCGGCACAACCCGTGGCCAGTGCGAGACCCCCCGCGATGAACGTCCGGCGGCTGAACCGTTGCATATCGTACGCTGGCCGGTGACAGTATTTAACATCACTGTCATCCCGGTATCGCAACGGCTTTCGATGACGCCCCTGCAGTTGCCTCATGAACCTGCAGGACAGGCGAATCGTCGTCACCGGGGGCGCGGGCTTCATCGGCTCGCACCTGGTCGACCGGCTGGTCGCCGACAACGACGTACTGGTCGTCGACGACGGGTCGAACGGTCACAGCGAGTGGGTCCACGGCGACGCCGCCTTCGCCGGCGGCGACCTCACCGACGAAGCGGTCGTGGCCGACGCCATCACGCCGGAGACCGACCTCGTCGTCCACCTGGCCGCGTCGAAGCTCGTCGACACTGACACACCCCGAAAGCAGTTCGTCGACAACAGCGAGATAACCTACAACGTCCTCGAACGGATGGACGCGGTCGGCTGTGAGAAGCTGGTCTTTACGTCCTCCTCGACGGTGTACGGCGAGGCCCCCCGGCCCACGCCAGAGGACTACGCGCCGCTGGAACCCATCAGCGTCTACGGCGCGACCAAACTCGCCGAGGAGTCGCTTATCTCGACGTACGCCCACAGCCACGACCTCCAGTCGTGGGTGTTCCGCTTCGCCAACATCGTCGGCCCGCGGCTGCGCGGTGCGGTCATCCCCGACTTCGTCGAGAAGCTCCGCGAGAACCCCGACTCGCTGACGATTCTGGGCGACGGCCGCCAGGAGAAATCGTATCTGCACGTCTCGGAGTGTCTCGACGCGATGGTGTACGCGGTCGAACACGCCGACGCCGACCACAACGTGTTCAACCTCGGCACCCGGACCACGACCTCCGTCGACCGCATCGCCGACATCGTCGCCGCCGAGATGGGCCTGGACCCGGCCTACGAACACACCGGCGGTGACCGCGGCTGGACGGGCGACGTCCCGCGGATGCGCCTCTCCATCGAGAAGCTGGCCGGCCTGGGCTGGGAGCCCGAGCAGTCCAGCGACGACGCAGTCCGACAGTCCGCCAGAGAACTGCTCGCGGAACTCTGAACGGAACCGGTCCGCTCCTGCTACTGGTGGCTCTACGTTCGTGGAGATATTCTCCGCCCCGGGGTGGCAAATCACGTCAGTTCGTTACAGCCACCAGTATGAGCGACCGGTGGGTATTATACGGGTGGTCACACAGTGCCAGACATGGATATATCCTCACGGCTGTCCGCTATCGGGACCGAGCGGGGCCTCTTTGCCGTCGGCGCCGTTATCACCGGTCTCCTGACAGTGCTCGTCTTCCGGAGTGGGAACAGCGACCAGGGCGCGCTCTTTGCCGCCTTCACTATCTACCTCGGCGGCGCGGCGACCCCGCTTATCAGGGACAACGTCCCCCAGTACAAGCGCACGGGCGCTATCACGCTCGCCGGCGTCGGCGTCGCCGCGATACTCATGGGCATCCAGTCCAGCCTCCCGGTGCTGTTCGTCATCGGCGGTATCGCGGCCATCTTCAACCTCTTCTGACGGTATCGCCCCGGGCCGCTCAGGCCGGGTAGGTCCCGGTCAGCTCCGCTTTCCCGACCATGTGACCGCTGGCCGCGTCGTAGAGGTCGTCTTTCGTCGCATCCGGACCGAGCTCTATGTCGGTATCCAGCGCGTACAGCAGGAACCGGTAGGTGTGTTCTCGGTCTGGCGGGTTCGGTCCGCCCCAGCCCACCTCGCCGTAGTCGTTCTGTCCCTCTACCGCCCCGCGGGGTGTCGTTCCGGCGGGAATCGACTCTGTGTCCGGCGGAATCGACCAGCAGAGCCAGTGGTCCCACACCCGCCCCGCCGGCTCCTTCGCGTCGGGGTCGTCGACGACCAGCAGGAGCGACTCCGCCGACGACGGGACGTCGCGTATCTCCAGTGGCGGACTGGTGTTTTCCTCCGTGTAGCCGTGCTCGCTGGGGATTCGCTCACCGTCGTCGAACGCCGGACTCGAAAGCTCGAGGTCGGCCATGGCGGACGTTCGCACGCCACGGGGAAAAGCCCCGTCCCGGTACCCATTTGGCCGTCGGCTGCCAACGGGGGCGCGTGCAAGTCGTCGGCTACCGTGCCCGGGTCGAGGCCCACGCCGCCCTCCTGCTGGCCGAGGACGGCGCGGTCACCGTCGAGCGGCTGGACCCCGGGACGGCGCTGTCCTATCGCCTCGGCGAGCGCCACTGTGCCGGTGCAGTCGAACGCGTTGGGCCGGACGGGCGAGGGACCGACGGCGACGCGATGGTCCACCACGGCTGTGACGCGCCCGACGCGCCCTACTGCCCCGAACACACCAGCCGCTGGCCCTGTGCGCGCTGTACCGGCGACTGCGGGAAACCAATCGAAGCCTGCGAGGAGGAACACGCGGTGTATCTCGCGGCCTTCGCGCCCGACACGGTGAAGGTGGGCGTGACCCGCTCGTGGCGCCTCCAGACGCGGCTCCGCGAACAGGGGGCCGACCGGGCGGCCCACCTCCGGACCGTCGCCGACGGCCGCATCGCTAGACAGGTCGAGGCCGACATCGCCGCGGACCTCGGCGACCGCGTGCGCGTGCCGACGAAGATAGCCGGGTTCGCCGACACGGTCGGCGAGTCGTTCTGGGCGGACCTCTGTGCCGAGTACGACCCGCTTTCGACGGACGATTTCGACTACGGGCTGGACCTGTCGGACCGCCCCCTGGCCGAAACGCTCGCGACCGGCACAGTGGTCGGGACGAAAGGTCGCGTCGCAGTGCTGGAGAACGCCGGCAGCGTCTACGCCGTCGACCTGCGGGACCTCGTGGGGCACCTGCTCGAGGAGGGCGGCACTGAGCGGGAGCTCCAGTCCAGTCTGGGCGCGTTCGGGTGAGTCCCAGGAGACACGGCAACCCTTTTCCGCCGGCCAGTCGAACCCGGAATCATGGCAGACGACGAGCCCGAGAACTCCGAGGAATCGGCCGAATCGAACGACGGCGGCGAGGAAGAGAAGTCCTTCCGCGAGCGCGTCGAGGAGATCCGACAGAAGCGCGCCGAGGAAGGCGACGGCGAGGGCGAGGGGATTAGCCGCGAGGAGCGCATGGAAGAGATGATGGGCGGCGGTGGCGGTCCGGGTGGTATGGGCGGCGGCGGCAACCCGTTCGCACAGATGATGGGCGGCATGATGGGTGGCGGTCCGGGTGGTATGGGCGGCGGTCCCGGCGGCGCCCCCGGGCAGGCGCAGGAAGGCGGCAGCGACAACGAGGAACTGACCCGCGAGATCCGCAAACTGCGCGACGAGGTCCACGACGTGCGCCGCACGCTGGACCGCATCGCCGACGCGCTCGAAGACTGATTCCACAGCGGCTTCTTCGCTTTCTGTAAGTCGAGCGACTGTCCGGAGCGGCGATCAGGCTACGCGAATCGCGGTGTGGTGAATACGCCGCTATCCGTCTTCGTAGGCCAGCGTCATGACCCACTGGGAGAAGGTGTCGTCGTGCGGGTCGACCTCTTCGTCGCCGATGAACGGGGAGAGCTGGTCGCCGGCCATCAGCAGCGAGAATTCGAGGTCACGGGCCGCAGGCGTGAGGAAATAGGTGTTGTGGCCCTCGTAGACGGTGTCCTCGCGCTGGATGAACCCCTTCTCGAAGAGGGACTCGACGATACGACTGCCCTTCCGGGAGGAGACATCCAGATCCTTCCAGAAGTCGCTCTGGTGGATACCGCCGGACTCGCGGATGAGCTCCAGTCCGGCCCGTTCGTCCTCAGAGAGGTCCGCCTCCGACGTTGCCGTACTCATATACTACTACGTCCGCCGGTCGGCCGCTTAAATCTGGCCTTCGACGGGGGCGTACGCCGTCCGACAGGGTGGGCCGTCGGCGAACTCGTAGCGGCCGCCCGCCCCGAGCCCGATGAGCGACGAGGAGCGGGTGCCAAAGCCGTCGCCGTGGACACAGACGCCGAAGTCGTGGTCGGCGATGGTCTCGCCGGCACGGTCGAGCCACGAATCGACCCCCTCGCCGGGGTCGACCTGCATGGCCTCTCGCAGCCGGTCGGCGTTGGTCGCCTGCCCCTCGCCGGCGTCGGCGCGGAACTGCGGAATCCGGTAGTCCCCGTCGGCGCCGACGTTGACCACCACGTGCACGCCGGGCTGGAGGTTCCGAACGGCGAGCTGACCGTCCCACTCTAGCAGGAGCGCAGCGTTCTCGTCGGCCAGCAGGAGGTTGAAGCCGGCGTACTCGGCCTCCCGAACGGCGCCCTCGACTGCGCGGGCGGCGTCCTCGGCGCTCTCGTGGCTCAAGCAATCACGGACGAGTAAGCCCCGCGAGCGCGCGCCGGCGAGGTCCGCGTCGACCCAGCGGTTCGTGACGGCGACCAGCAGCCCGTGTTCGTTGTACCCCTCCCAGCTCCCCTCGGCCTCGGCGTCGGCCGGCGCGACGACCTCGGCGCCCCACTGCCGGCGCTCGGGTGGCTCGGACGGTCGGTCGAGCAGTTCGTCACGGTTGGCCGCGAACGCGACCGGCGTGTCTTCGAACACCTGCCAGGCGAGGACGATGGTACACACGGGCAGTGGTAGGCGCCGGGGCGGCAAAACGCCTTTCCCACCGGCGCTAGGACCGAAGACGCCGCCGAACCGCGTCCCTGTCGACGGTCCCCGAGGGCGTCCGCGGTAGCTCCTCGACCAGGCGGACGGTCTTGGGGACCTCGTAGGGTGCGAGTTCGGTCCGGCAGTGGTCCGTGACCGTGTCAGTGTCGACAGCCCCGACCACCAGCGCCGCGACGCGCTGGCCCCACTCCTCGTCGGGGAGGCCGACGACGGCGGCGTCCGCGACACCGTCGAGGTCCCGAATCGCGTCGGCGACCGCCTCGGTTTCGACGTTCTCGCCGCCGGTCACGATACGGTCGTCGACGCGCCCGACGACCCAGAGGCGGCCGTCCTCGTCCCGGTAGCCGCGGTCCCCCGTGTGGAAGCCGTACTCGCCGAATGCGGCGTCGGTCGCGTCGGCGTCGAGATAGCCCGGTGTCACCGTCGGCCCCGAGACGACGAGCTCGCCGCGCGTGTTCGGGCCGACGGGCTCGCCGTCGGCGACGACTGCCACGTCCGTACAGACCAGCGGCTGGCCGACGGTGTCGTGGTACGAGCCCGCCGTCTCGGGCAGGGCCGTCGCAATCTGGGAGGCGGTCTCTGTCATGCCGTAGGTCGGACAGACCGGAATCGCCCGCGCCAGAGAGCGCTCGACGAGGTCGGGGTCGGCCGGACCGCCGCCCAGCAACACGGTACGGAGCTCGTCCTCGGGGGTCCATCCCGCATCCACGAGCCGTTTCAGCATCGTCGGGACGAGCGAGACGCCGGTCACGTCGTGGTCGGCCAGCAGCCGCGCCGTCTCGCTGGGTTCGAACGCCCGCTGGACGACGACTGTCGTCCCGTACAGCGCGGACCGGACGAACGGCGCCAGCCCGCCCATGTGGTAGGTCGGCAGACAGACGAGCCAGCGGTCCGACGGTAGCGTCCCGAGCCGGAAGGCGGAGGCCGTCGCGCTCGCGACGAGGTTCCCAAGCGTGAGCCCCACGCCCTTGGGCTCGTCCGTCGTCCCGCTGGTGAACAGCACCAGCGCAGTTTCGTCGCGCGACAGCTCGACAGGCCTCACGTCGGGCGGCGCTCCGCCGCGGTTCGCTTCGCTCTCCGCTCCGGTTCGAGGCGCATCGCGCCTCCCTTGCCCCGTGCCGTCGAGCGGTTCGACGGCCGCGGTGTCGGGGTCGTCGACGGAGGCCACCGGACAGGCAGCGACCTCGGCGGCCAGCGACTCGGTGTCGCGCTCACAGACGAGCAGCTCGGCATCGAGGGTTTCGAGCTGGGTCCGGAGCGTCTCCGGGGCGAGGTCGACGTTCAGCGGCGCGAAGGGTCGCCCGGTCCGCATCGCCCCGTAGAACAGCTCGGCGACGGCCGGCCGGGTGTCGACCAGCGCCGCAACGGGACCGGTGGCGGCCCCTGAGCGGGCGTCGAACGCGGCCGCGACCGAATCGACGGCGGCGTCGAGTTCTCGGTACGTCCGCCCCTCGCCGCGGTCGGCGTCGACGACGGCCGTCCGTTCGGGCGTCGTCGCGGCGCGGTAACTCACGAGGTCACGGGTCGGCCAGTCCACGGGGCTACGCATCGGGCCTCACCTCCGAGGGGTCGACTCCGAGCCCGTCGGTCTGTGGAACGGTCATCCGTCCGTCGGTGACGGTCGCCGGGTCCGGCGCGAGGTCACGCGCCAGCCGGTCGCCCGTCGCCAGCCCGCAGGCGCCGATATCGGGGACGGCGGCGGCGACGTGTAGCGCCGCCAGCCGGGCGAGGACCCCGTCGATAGTGGTCGTCACGACCGGCTCGACGCCGCGGTCGCGAGCCCGAAGCGCCAGCGTGTGGGCGTTGCCGGGACCGCCCAGTACCATCGGCTTCAGTATCAGCACGTCGGCGGCCTCGGCCCCGAGGACACTGTCGGCCCGTTCGTGTATCAGTGACTCGTCGAGTGCGACACCCACTGGGCCGCCTCGCAGGTCGGCGTGGCCACGCAGGTCGTCGGCCGCGAGGGGCTGTTCGACGTAGTCGACCCCGAGGTCGGCGAAGGCGTCGAACGCCGCCGTCGCCTGGTCGTGGGTCCAGGCGCCGTTGGCGTCGGCTCGCAGCGTGACGTCGTCGCCGACCCGCTCGCGGACCGCCCGAAGCCGCTCGATATCGGCCGCGACCGTGCGGGCACCGACCTTCAGTTTACAGCAGTCGAAGCCCGTCTCGACCGCGGTGGCGACCGCGTCGGCCGTCTCCGCGGGGTCGCCGTCGCCCACGGTGGCGTTGACGGGGACGGTCTCACAGCGGCGGTCGGCGTCGAACCACCGATAGAGCGGGACCCCGTCGGCCCGCGCGTCGGCGTCCAGCAGTGCGGTCGCGAAGCCGTGGCGGGCGGCGGGGACGCTGTCGCCCGCGAGTTCGAGCATCGCGGCGGTGTGGCCGCCCCGGGTATCGGCATCCCCGGCGGCGTCGAGGCCGGCCCGACAGTCCCCCAGTGATTCCGTCCACCCGGGCAGCGGCGTCGCCTCGCCGACCCCGGTGTGGCCGCGGTGGTCGTACCGGACGACGACACCTTCGCGGGCTTCGATAGTTCCACTGGCCGTCGCGAGCGGGCTCGAAAGCGGCAGCGAGAACGGGGTCGTCTTCATAACAGCTTCGGGAGTGCCAGCCCGGCGGCAAAGAGCAGCGAGTGGGCAAAGAGCGTCTGGCCGACCCGTTCGAGCGTGGGGTTCAGCGCCGCGCCGTCGGTGTTGGTCAGGACGGTCCGGCCGATCCCGACGGCCAGCGGGAGCGTCAGCAGCGGTGCCAGCGCCGGGAGTCCGTAGGCGGGGTCCAGCGCGAAAATCACGGGGACGACGTAGGCCATCCCGACGAGGGCGAGGAACTCGGCGCGGCTGGGGCCGTAGCCCAGATACACCGCGAGCGTCTTCTTGCCCGCGGCCATGTCCGTCTCGCGGTCGCGGATGTTGTTGACGACGAGGATGGCCGTCGAGAGGCCCGCAGCGGGGAGGCTGGCGACCACGGCGGCGAGCGGAACCGAGCCGGCCGGCAGCGTCGTCGGGAACGTTCCGATAGCGGGGTTGCTCGCCACGGCCTGCACGTAGTAGGTGCCGGTGACGGCGACCAGCCCGAAGTAGACGAAGACGAAGAGGTCACCCAGGCCGCGGTAGCCGTACGGCAGCGGGCCGCCGGTGTAGAGGATACCCGCGGCGATGCCCGAGAGGCCGACGACGACGATCGGAACGCCGCCGATGGCCACGAGCGCGACACCCACCGCGACCGCGAGCGCGTAGGTCAGTACCATCGCCCGCTTGACAGAGGCCGGTTCGATGAGGCCGCCGGCGGTCACGCGGGTAAAGCCCTCGCGTTCGTCCGTGTCGGCCCCTTTGACGGCGTCGTAGTAGTCGTTCGCGAAGTTCGTCCCGACCTGGATGAGCAGCGCCCCGACGAGCGCCGCCAGCGCCACGAGAGGTTCGAACACGCCCGCGTGGACGGCCAGCCCGGCACCGACGACGACCGGCGCGGCGCCGGCGGGCAGCGTCTGTGGCCTGGCGGCCATGAGCCAGGCCCTGCGTTTCGAGACCGACGCGGTACTCATTGAGCGGATTTGGGTTCCGTGCCTCATAGGGATTGTTGTCGCGAGTCGTCGGGCACCCCGGCACCGGGCCCGTGCAGCCAGGCGCTTCTCCGTCGCTGGCCCGGCGGCTGCGGGTCTCGGTACGGCGTGACCGCTCCTGCTCACGCGGCCGCCGTGGCGATAAATACAGCGCGCGAAAACCTAATATAATAACTACACTTTTGTTCGCCCCACCGAAAGAGGGACGCATGACTTCTCCAGAGCGGCCTCGCCTTTCCTCCGGGCTGGCCGGGCTCGACGAGATCCTCCGGGGCGGATTCATCGACGAGCGGACCTACAGCATCCGCGGCGGGTCGGGCACGGGCAAGACGATTCTCGGCTACCACTTTCTGACTGCGGGTGTCGAGGCCGGCGAGACGGGGGTGTACTTCGCCTTCGAGAAGACGGCGACGGACATCACGGCCAACGCCGAGGCGCTGGGGTTCGACCTCAGCGACGTACGTATCGTCGACATGAGTCCCTCCGCCACACAGTTCATGGACGACGGCAGCTACACCGTGTTTGGCCCCGGCGAGGTTGAGGCGAGCGATATCGTCTCCCGGATCAGCGAGGCTATCGAGCGCCAGGAACCGGACCGGGTGTTCATCGACCCCCTGACGCTCCTGCGTCATCTCACGCCCGACGAATACCAGTTCAAACGCACCGCCGCGTCGATGATGAGCTATCTCAAAGAACGCGGCAGTACGACGCTGTTTACCACGCAGTCGACCGCCGAGCAGTCCGACGAGGACCTGCAGTATCTCGCCGACGGCTCCGTCGTGATGCGCCGGACGGAGCGGGGTCGGGAACTCGAAGTCGAGAAGTTCCGTGGGTCGGACTTTCACAGCGGCTCCCACGGCCTCCGAATCGACGGCGGCCGGGGGCTGTCGGTGTTTCCGAGCCTCGTCCCGGACGAACACGAACAGGCGTTCACCTACGAACAGCTCTCGACCGACATCGACGCGCTCGACAGGCTGCTTGGCGGGGGTATCGAACGCGGGAGCATCACACTGGTCAGCGGTCCCAGTGGCGTGGGCAAGTCCACGACCGGGACGGCGCTGGCCCGGGCCAGCGCCCGCCGCGGCGAGACGGCTGCGGCCTTCCTGTTCGAGGAGTCCCAGCACAGCTTCAGCCACCGCTCGAACGCCATCGGGCTCGGCGTGAGCGACCTGACCGAGGTGGGCGACCTCGAGGTACACGAGGTCGAGCCCCTGCGTATCTCCGCAGACGAGTTCGCCCATCGGGTCCGCGAGAGCGTCGAGGAGCGGGGGGTCGAGTTCGTCCTCCTCGACGGCACTGCCGGCTACAGACTCGCACTTCAGAACCCCGAGGCGGAGCTGCGCGAGGAGCTCCACAAGCTCTGTCGCTACCTCCGGAACATGGGCGTCACCGTGGCGCTCACCGACGAGCTCTCGTCGGTCACCGGAACCTTCCAGGCGTCGGACTCCCGGGTGAGCTATCTGGCGGACAACGTGGTCTTTATTCGCTACATCGAGGTCGGCGGCGAGATACGGAAAGCCATCGGCGTCCTCAAGAAACGGTTCGGGTCGTTCGAGGCCACGCTCCGGGCGTTCAGTATCGAGGACGACGGCATCCACATCGGGGAGGCGCTCTCGGACCTCAGAGGGGTCCTGACCGGGACACCGACGCGACACACCGACTGATGTTCGAATCGTCCTTCCAGGGGCCGGAGAGCCTCGTCAGCAGGGCACCGCGAGTGCTGCTGTGTCTCTCGAACCCCCGGGACCGCGAGCTGCTGGCCGAGCAGCTCCGCTCGACGGACCGCGAGGTCGTCACCGCAGAGACGTCACAGACGCTCCCGCGGTTCGACCTCTGTATCGCGGACACGGCGTCGTTCCCGTCCATAGCCGACACCATCGAGGAGCGACGCGGCGACCTCGGCTCGGTCCGGCTCCCGGTCCTCCTGGTGCTCGGGCCGGGCGATACGGAACAGGCCGCCCGGCCCTACTGGGACAGTATCGACGACGTACTCTCGGTCCCGACGTCGAAGGAGGTGTTCCGGCACCGCGTCGAGGCACTGCTTCGGTCCCGAACCCAGTCCGAGCAGCTGGCGCTGTTCGCCCGAGCGATGGACGACGCCAAGACGGGGATCTCCATCGCCGACGCCGACGGCGACCAGGAACTGCGGTACGTCAACGACGCCTTTCTGGAGATGACGGGGTACGACCGTGACGAGGTGCTGGGGCGAAACTGCCGGTTCCTGCAGGGTCCCGAGACGGAAGCGGAGCCGGTCAGGGAGCTCCGCCGGGCCATCGACGAGCAGCGGTCGGTGAGTGTCCTGTTGCGCAACTACCGCCGGAGCGGCGAGCAGTTCTGGAACGCGCTGGAGATCTCGCCGGTGTACGGCGAGGACGGAGTGACCCACTACGTCGGCTTCCAGGAGGACGTCACCGAACGCGTCGAGCGGACCCAGCTGCTCCAGCGGTACGAAGAGATGGTTACGGCGGCCGGCGACCCGATCTACGCGCTCGACGAGGCGCTCGACTTTACCCTGCTGAACGACGCGACGGAGGCGTTCTCCGCGAAATCGGAGCCAGAGATACTGGGGTCGCACGTCTCGTCCGTGTTCGGCCCGGACCACGCCGAAGTGCTCGGTGCGGCGGCCCTGAACCTGACCGAATCGGGCACCGACGAGATGACTGTCGGGACTGTCGTCGAGGACGTGAACGGCCGGCCACGGCGGTTCCAGACGACGGTGGCCGTGTTGCCGACCGAGGAGTTCGAGGGCGTCGTCTGCGTGAGCCGGGATATCACCGAAGACCGGGAGCGTGAATCGCGGCTCTCGGTGCTCGACCGGGTTCTGCGACACAACCTCCGGAACAAGCTGATGGTGATGCTGGCACAGGTCGAACAGATACAGAACCACAGCGGCGACGACGCTGTCCTCGACGCCGCGGGGGCCATAGAGCGGGCGGGCGAGGAGCTGCTCGACCTGGCCGAGACGGCGCGGGAGTTCAAACAGACCGTCGACCCGGCGGAGGACGACGCGGTCGGCACAGTCGACATCGGTGTCCATCTCGCGCACGCTGTCGAGGAGGCTCGTCTGGAGCACCAGGGCGTCACCATCGCCGCCGCCGTGCCGACGCCGCTGTGGGCCACCGCACACGACTCCTTCGAGCTCGCGATGACGGAGCTGCTGGAGCTGGCTGCCACCGCCGGCGAGGGCGTCGCGGTCACCGTGGACGTGACCGTCGACCGGGAAGACGGGACCGCCGCCATCACGGTCCGTCACGACGGCACCAGCCTTCCGGACGTGGAGCTGGAGGCGCTGAACACCGGCGTCGAGTCCGAGCTCCAGCACACGCAGGGGCTCGGACTGTGGTTCGTCCGCTGGACGGCGACAAACAGCGGCGGAACCTTCGATATCTCGGACACCGGCCCCGGGACGGAGGTCGTACTGACCTTGCCCCTCGCCGAAGCGCCCGCGGAGTGACCGGGCCCTGACACAGCGTGGAGGATATCGTCGCCCGATGAGACAAAGCCATTATATAATTATTATTCGTAGTTCATTCTGCAATGGAGAAGCCACTCCTAGTGACGGACTTTCTCGACCGTGCGCGGCGATACTACGGTGACGAGGAGGCGCTCGTCGCCACCACCGGGGAGCGCTACACCTACGACGAGTTCGGCGCCCGCGCCGACGGGTTCGCCGCGGCGCTCGCTGCCCGCGGTATCGGGAAAGGGGACCGGGTCGCCGTGCTGGACCCGAACACGCACTATCATCTGGAAGCGGCCTACGGTATCATGCAACTCGGGGCGGTCCACACGCCGCTGAACTACCGGCTCGTCCCGGACGACTTCGCGTACATCCTCGAGGACGCCGGCGTCGACGCCATCTACGCCGACTACGAACACGCCGAGAAGATAGAGGCCGTCCGTGGCGACGTACCGACGACGACGTTCGTCACGAACGACACCGAGGCCGTCGACGGCGACTGGGACTCGTTCGACGAGCTCGTCGACACCGACGGGACGTTCGAACGACCCGAGATGGACGAGAACGACGTCATCACCATCAACTACACGTCCGGGACGACGGGCGACCCGAAGGGCGTCTGTCGCACCCACAGAACGGAGACGCTCCACGCGTACCTCGTCACGCTTCATCAGGAGCTCGGCGACGACGACGTCTACCTCTGGACGCTCCCGATGTTCCACGTCAACGGCTGGGGCCACATCTTCGCGGTGACGGGGATGGGCGCGACGCACGTCTGTACGCGCGGGGTAGACGCCGGCGGCATCTTCGAGGCCGTCCGCGAGGAGGACGTCTCCTACCTCTGTGGCGCGCCGACGGTGCTCAATATGCTCGTGGACTACTACGAGACCCACGACGTGGCGACGACCGGCGACAGCGACGTCCGCATCGCCACCGCCGGGAGCGCGCCACCGGAAGCGGTCATCCGCGCCGTCGAGGACGACTTCGGCTGGTATCTCAAACACGTCTACGGGGCGACGGAGACGGGGCCGCTCATCACCACGTCGGACGCGCGCCGCTTCTTCGACGACGGGACCGACGCCCGCTTTGCCGTCAAGAAGCGCCAGGGACTGGGCTATCTGGGCACGGAGGTCCGGGTCGTCGACGAAGACGGCAACGACGTGCCCGAAGACGATGCGACGCTCGGCGAGGTGGTCGTCCGCGGCAACCAGGTGATGGACCGCTACTGGAACAAGCCCGAGGCGACCGAAGAAGCGTTCACCGACCGCATCGAGGGGTACTACCACACCGGTGACCTCGCGACGGTCGACGAGAACGGGATGATAGCCATCCGGGACCGCAAGAAGGACATCATCATCTCCGGCGGCGAGAACATCTCCAGCATCGAGCTGGAGGACACGCTGTACGAACACGACGCCGTCGCGGACGTCGCGGTCATCCCGGCCCCCAGCAGCGAGTGGGGCGAGACGCCCAAGGCGTTCGTCGTTCCGGCGTCGGGCGACCCCGACGAACCGGTGACCGACGTGGACGAACTGGTCGCGTTCACCCGCGAGCATCTGGCGACCTACAAGGCCGTCAGCAAGGTGGAGTTCGTCGAGACGCTCCCGACGACAGCGACCGGAAAGGTCCAGAAGTACGAACTGCGCCAGCGCGAGTGGGACGAGGAAGACCGGATGATAGGGGAGGGATGAGGGCCACATCGGGGCCTACCCTGCCCCACTCAAACTGACGGCTAACAGCGTCTCACGGCGGTTGGCCCAGCTAACGTTCTGTGGTACAACCCGGGATAGACGTGATGTGGAGAGAGAACAGTTACAGACGGCAGTGGAGGAAGTAGCGGTCGAGTCCTGTACCTCCGTCCGCGACCTTGCTGAGATGTGGCAGGTATCGACTGCTGCACACAGTTCGAAGGTATCTGTGTCAGGTATTCCCGAGCCCCCCATCGACCAAGATCGACTCACCGTTGACGTAGGAACTCCGGTCACTGGCGAGAAACAGCGCCACATTGGCGATTTCTTCGGGTTGGCCGAAGCGACCGGCGGGTGTCGCACCCAGCACCGCCGCTTGGAGTTGCTTGCCAGCTTCGCCTTCTCCCATTCCCCCCTGGGCTAACATTTGGGTTTCGGTGAAACTTGGTTTGATCGCGTTGACGCGAACCCCATGTCCACCGAAGTAGTCGGCCAGCGCGTAGGTCAGTGATTTCACTGCCCCTTTCGAGGCACTGTATATCGTCTGGTACGACGCCCCGTTGTCTGCCGCGAGGCTCGCCATGTTGATGATCGTCCCTCCCTCGTCGTTTTCGAGCAGTCGTTCGCCAGCGACCTGCGCCCCGAAAAAGACGCCTTTGACATTGATATCCATGAGCTGGTCGTATTCCGCTTCTGTAATTTCGAGGAACGGGGTCTCACTGTGGATGCCTGCATTGTTGACCATGATATCGAGGCCACCGAGATCTTCGGCAGCGTCGACGGCGGCTTCCAAATCTGCTCGCTCGGTCACGTCACACTCGACGAAGACCGCCGTTTGGTCGGTCTCGGTCGTGATCTGCTCGTGTGTCGGCTCGCCACCTTCTCGTGGCGTTTCGCGGACATCGGCAACCACGACATCGGCACCGTGATCGGCAAACGTCAACGCGATCGTACGGCCGATGCCACTCGCTCCTCCCGTCACGATAGCCGTCTCGTCTGTGAGTAGTTGACTCATTGTCTATCCTCGGTTGCGTGGTTATTGGTGTTCTTCACGTGTGACACAGTAACACGACACAGTTTGCGGGATATAAATGCCATAGTTTTTCACGAAAGAAAGCTCAAGGGAGACAGTTACAGTCAACGCAGCCTGGAATCGTCAACGCACAGGCCACTGGTCACACACCCGGAGAAACTAACATTGCCACGGCGTTTCAGATTACCTCTCCCGAATATCACCGCGTAGCACAGCCAACAGTGTCAGTAGTGCCAGGGCTCGTCGCTGAAATCCGGCTCTCGTCCCTCGTTGAACGCGTCGCGCCCCTCCTGGGCCTCCTCGGTCATGTACGCCAGCCGCGTCGCCTCGCCGGCGAACACCTGCTGTCCGACCATGCCGTCCGAATCGAGGTTGAACGCGTACTTCAGCATCCGCATCGCCGTGGGCGATTTCTCCATCATCCGCTCGGCCCACTCGATGGCGGTCGCCTCCAGTTCCTCGTGGGGGACGACCTCGTTGACCATCCCCATGTCGGCTGCCTCTTCGGCCGAGTAGGTCTTCCCGAGGAAGAACACCTCGCGGGCCTTCTTCTGGCCGATCTGTCGTGCGAGATACGCCGAGCCGAAGCCGCCGTCGAAGCTGCCCACGTCGGGGTCGGTCTGGAGGAACTTCGCGTGTTCCTCGCTGGCCAGCGTCAGGTCACAGACCACGTGCAGCGAGTGACCGCCGCCGACGGCCCAGCCCGGGACGACGGCGACCACCGGTTTGGGAATGTGGCGAATCTGGCGCTGGACCTCGAGGATGTGCAGTCGGCCGACGTTCTCGGGGGCGTCGGGGTCGCCGATGTCTTCGTCGGCTACCTCGCGGGTCGCGTCGCTCCCCGCTCGGTCGTCCGAGTCGCTACGCGACTCTCGGTATTCGTACCCGCTCTCGCCCCGAATCGACTGGTCCCCGCCCGAACAGAACGCCCAGCCCCCGTCCTTCTCGGAGGGGCCGTTCCCGGTGATGATGACACAGCCCACGTCGGTGAGCCGTTTGGCGTGGTCCAGGGCGGTCGAGAGCTCGTCGACCGTCTCGGGCCGGAAGGCGTTGCGTTTCCCGGGCCGGTCGAAGGCGATGCGCACCGCGCCCGTCTCCGTCGAGCGGTGGTAGGTGATGTCGGTGAAGTCGAACCGGTCGATGGCGTCCCAGCGCTCCGGGTCGAACGTCTCTGAGAGCATACCTCCTACGGGGGCCGAGAACGGCAAAAGCGTCCCGGACCCGGCGAAAGGCTTTCACTGCACTAAGGTGAACAGCGGAATGAATGCCCTCCACTGCCACGAAGCCGAAACTCGTCGGGCCGCTCGCCGTCCTCTCGGTCTTCGTCGTGCTGTACAGCGCCATCATCGCCCAGCAACTGCTGTTTGGCTTCCTCGTCGTCGCTATCGTCTGGGTGTTTTACCTGCTGTACGTCGTCATCGCCCTGCTTGACCGCGTCGCCACGGCGGTCGAGCGGCTGGCCGACCAGCGCGAGTAGCGAAATCGCTGAGAAACGGCCACGAGGATTTATACCGAGATGTTGCCGACTACGTACCAACGCTGCTCGTCATGACCGAGAGCTTCTACGACGTGCTCGGCGTCGCCGAGGACGCCACGACCGACGAGATAGAGGCCGCCTACCGGGAGCGGCTCAAGGAGACCCATCCCGACGTGAGCGACGACGACGACGCCGGCCAGGCCACGAAGACGCTCATCGAAGCCCGCGACGTGCTCGTCGACGAGGACGAGCGGGCGCGCTACGACCGTCTCGGTCACGACGCCTACGTCGGAGACGGGTCGCCGTCGGCGAGTCAGGCGGCCCAGACGGACGAGGAGAGCGGCGACCGGACGGCCGATACCGCCACGAGTAACGGAGCGAGCCAGCGTCGCGCCCGGCGGGAGCAGCGGGCGAGAGAACGCGTCCGGCAGGAGCGCCGGAAGGCCCGCGAGGCGGGCCAGCGACGCCGCGAGGCCGCCGAGGAGAACCGGGGCGAGAGCGAGGCCACCGCGTCGGCGTCCACGGAGACGGGTGGGGCCGACCGCAACCCGACCTCGACCAGGGGGCGCCGGGCCGGAGCCACCGACACCACCAGCGCGACGGCGACCGGCAGCACCTACAGCGTCCGCGAGAACGTGACCAGGTCGACCAGCCACGGCCCGCTGTTGCCACAGGGACGGGAACTCACCCTGTTTGGCATCTTCTTCGCGCTCTACCCGGTCCTGCTGTTCTCGGCGCTGTTGCCCGCGTTCCCGCCGTTCGTCAACCTCGTCCTCACTGCGTGTACGCTGTTGATGATAATCTACGTCCAGTCCATGCCCCGCGTGTCGCTGTCGCTGTTCGGTGGCTGGAGCGCTATCAGTATCGTCGGGCTGCCGGTGTTCGGCATCGGGTACCTCTCCGCAGTCGGACTGGTCGTCCTGACCGGTACCGTCCTCCCCTTGGGCTTTTCGGTGCTGACGGCTTCGGCGCTACGGTACTAGAGCCGCTCGGCGAGGCGCGCCCGGAGCGCGTCGCGCCGCGCGTGGCTCTCCCCGGCGTCGAAGGCGACCGAGAGCACCTGTGTCCCGTCGCTCCCGACGGAGCGTTCGAACGCCTCGACGAACGACTCCCGGTCGGCGACGCGCTCGAACGCCAGCCCGTAGAGCTCGCCGGTGGGCTCGAAGTCCAGACCGTGGGGGGTCTTGAACTGTGACTCGAACGTGTCGTGGTCCTCGATAGGGAGTATGTGGAAGATGCCGCCGCCGTCGTTGTCCACGAGGACGATAGTGGCGTCCACGCCACAGCGCGAGAGGGCGAGCAGGCCGTTCATGTCGTGGTAGTACGCCAGGTCGCCGGTGACGAGCACGAGCGGGTCGTCGGTCGCACTGCCAGCCCCCAGCGCCGTCGACGTGATGCCGTCGATACCGCTCGCGCCGCGGTTGCCAAGCACTGTGAGGTCGGCCGTCCGCGGCTCGCCAAAGCGGTCGAGGTCCCTGACGGGCATACTGTTCGAGACGAACACCGTCGCCGGGTCCGGCGCCAGCCGTGTCACGTCGGCCAGCACGCCGCCCTCCCAGTACTCGCCGTCGAGGGCGTCCGCGACGACGTCCCAGTGAGTGCGTTCGGCGCGCTCGAACCGTTCGACCCACGCCGGGTCGGCCGGCTCGCCGACCCGGTCCGCGACAGCGCTCGCCGTCACGTCGGGGTCAGCGACCAGCAGGTCGCTGGCGGTGAAGGTCGCCTCCGTCCACCGACCACTGGCATCGACGACGAACTGCCGGCAGTCGGCGTCCCGGAGATAGTGCCGAAGCGGTTTGGAGGTGGGCGATGCCCCGAAACGAACCACCACGTCCGGCTCGGGCCAGTCGTCCACGGTGTCGGTCCCGAGATACGCGTCGTAGCCGCCGAGGACCGAGTCAGCCACCGTCTGCCGGCCGAACCGGCGGTTCGAGAGGGGGTCCGCGAGCACGGGAAAGCCGGTCGCCGCCGCCAGTGCATCGAGCGCGTCCGGCCCGAGCCCGTCGTCGGCCGGGCCCGCGACAATCAGGCCCCGGTCGGCCGCCTGGACCGCCGAGACGACCCGTTCGAGGTCGGCGTCCTCGAGGCGACCGGCCCCCTGTGTCGTCGTCACGAAGGGGCCGTCGCGGCCCGCGGCTGCGAGGCGGTCGCCGCCGGCCCAGTCGTCGGGGACGGCGTCGGGGTGGTCGTCTGGCACCGGCGTCGGTTCCAGGGGCTTCCGGAACCGGCAGTTCAGATGGACCGGCCCGGGGTCGCTCCCGATGCTGTTCGAGAGCGCCCGCGCGACGGTCGTCCGGAGCATCCGGACCTTGCGCGAGTCGGCCTCCGGTTCGGGCATATCGCGGTACCAGCGGACGGCGTCGCCGTAGAGCTTCTCCTGGTCGATGGTCTGGTTCGCGCCGCTGTCGGTGAGTTCCGGCGGGCGGTCCGCCGTCAACAGGAGCATCGGGACGCCGGACTGGTCTGCCTCGATGACCGCGGGGTGGTAGTTCGCCGCCGCAGTGCCGGAGGTACAGACGAGCGGCGTCGGCTCGCCCGTCCGCTTGGCACGGCCGAGCGCGAAGAAGGCCGACGAGCGCTCGTCCAGATGCGAGTAGACGCGCAGGTCTGGGTGTTCGGCGCAGGCCACCGTGAGCGGGGTCGAGCGACTGCCCGGCGAGACGCAGACGGCCTCGACGCCGCCGGCGACCAGCTCTGCGACGAGTGTCTCGGCCCAGAGGGTGTTGACGTTGGGGTAGCTCATTCGAGTTCGTCGAGCATCGGTCGGTACTTCAGCTGTACCTCGTCCCACTCGCGGTCGGGGTCGCTGTCGGCGACGATGCCCGCACCGGCAAAGAGCGTCGCCGTGCGTTCGGTGGCCACGGCGGAGCGGATGCCGACGGCGAAGGTGCCGTTGCCGGCTGCGTCGACCCAGCCGATGGGCGCGGCGTACCAGCCGCGGTCGAACGCCTCCGTCTCTCGGATGGTTCGCAGCGCCTCGTCGGGGGGCAGGCCCCCGACGGCGGGGGTCGGATGCAGCGCGTCGACGAGCGAGAGGACGTGCTCGTCGTCGGCGAGCTCGGCCGTTATCGAGGTCCGGAGGTGCTGGACCGTCGCCAGCCGCCGGACGGTGCGGTCGCCGATACGGACCGAGGCGGCGTAGGGCTCCAGCTGGTCGCGGATGGCCTCCGCGACGAGTTCGTGTTCGTGGATGTCCTTGGTGCTGTCGAGCAGCTCCGAGGCGAGCCACTCGTCCTCCGCGGGCGTGTCCCCGCGGCCGGTCGAGCCAGCGAGCGCCTCTGTCCTGACGGTGCGACCCCGCAGCGAGACCAGCCGCTCGGGTGTCGCGCCGTAGAACGTGGCCCCGTCGGTCGGCGAGAACATGAACCGGTAGCAGTCGGGATACGTCTCGGCCAGCCTGGCGAAGACGTCCGGCACCGACAGCTCGGACTGGAGGTGGACCCGAAGGGCCTGCGCGAGGACGACCTTCTGGAGACGGCCCGCGTCGACGCTCTCGAGCGCCCGGCCGACCTGTTCGCGCCAGGCCGTCTGGGAGGGGTCGCGCTCACGGGAGGCGATACCGGGTCTGCGCTTGGCGTTGACCGCCGGCTCGTCGGCCAGCCGGTCTTTCCACGTGGCGAGCCGTTCTTCTGCCGTTTCGGCCGCGTCGTCGCCGGCCGCCGCGGTCGTGAGCCAGCGGCTACCGTCGCGCTCGGTCACCTGGACCTCCGGGAGGAAGAACGCGGCACCGGGGAACTCCGCCCACGGTGAGTCGGTCCCGTCGTGGTCCCCCTCGTGGAAGGCGAAGCCGCCGAACAGCCGCGGTCGGGCGACGCTCGGGAGCCCGCCGGTCGGCGACTCGCAGGCGTCGAAGAGGGCCGCGGCTGTCGACCGCACGTCCTCGAACCGCGACGCGCCCTCGGCGGAGACGGTGGCGGCGGCACCGGCGGCGGCGATAGCTTCCGACGGTGTCGCCCAGCCGAAGCGTGGTCGCTTCCCGGCCTCCAGGACAGTCCGGAGCGAGCCCGGACCGAGTCTGCACCCGCGTGTGACGACCGTCGTCTCACCGACCGTCGACTGCGCACCACGCAGTGGTTCCATCACGTCGCCTTTAGGAGCGGGCCCCTTTGAGCCTGACTATCGCTGTACCCGCGGCGACACCGGATAGCGGGCGGGGGGCCGGCGCGAGAGACAGCCGAGTAGTCGTCACTTTCCGGTATCGCGGCCCGGACAGGCCGAATCTACCGGATACACGGTCACCGCCTACCCCCGCCAAGTTTAAATATACCTTGCTCAAAGGTGCCAACGTTGCGATGCCAAAGGTAGAGATCAATATCCCTGAGCACCTCGAAATGCAGATCGCTCAGCTGGTCGAGCAGGGCGAGTTCCTCAATCGTGAGGAGGCCATCGAGGACCTCCTGGCGACCGGCCTCAAGGCGTACAAAACCTCCGGGCCGACGGACGAAGACGAAGAACCGGGTTTCGAAGAAGAAGACGGGATGATGGGGCACGACGACGAGTACGTGTTCTAGAGGCGAGATATCGGACGCAGTGAGATATCTCGAAGCGCGAGTGGTGTAGCCGCGTCCAGACCCGACGTGTCAGTCTGGTACACCGTCCCGGGCAATTCTTATACGGGTCGGACCGAATAGCTTGGACAACAATGCACAAAGACGAGCTGCTCGAGTTACACGAACAGATGGTGACCATCATGGAGTTCTTCCGTGACGAGATGGACACCGTCGACCCCGACCTGTTCGACCCCTACGGCGAGCTCGACGTCCGGCCCTCCGACGTCCACAAGTCCAAGAGCGAGCACAAACACGCCGTCTTCGTCCTCGGGAACGCCCTGGCGACGGCGATGAGTGAAGACGAGTTCTCGGACGCGGGCCGGGTCGGCAAGCGGATGAAGGAACTCGCCGAGGACGCCGAGAGCAAACTGTAACTCTGCCGTCTCTCTTCCAGTGGTCATCGCCCGCCGAGTGGCGACGCTACTGCCCCGAAAAGTCCGGCTCGCGCTGTTCGACGAACGCCGCCGTCCCTTCCGCGTGGTCGTCGGTGGTGACCGCCAGCCCCTGGGCCGCAGCCTCGCGCTCAAGTGCCTCCTCGAAGGTCGCGGCCATCCCACGGTCGATGAGGCGTTTGGCCTCCGAGAGTGCGACAGTCGGCCCCGACGCGATGGTCTCGACGAGGTTCTCGACGCCCTCCTCGAAGGAATCGCGCTCGAACAGCCGCGTGAAGATGCCCAGTTCGCGAGCCCGGTCGGCGTCGAGTAGTTCGCCCGTAAACACCAGCTCTTTCGCCTTGTTCGGACCGACGACTCGGGGCAGGAAGTAGGAGACGCCCCCGTCGAGCGGGAGGCCCAGGCGCCGGGAGCCAAAGCCGATCTTCGCGTCCGGGCTCGCGAGCTGGAGGTCACAGGCCAGCGCGAGCCCCGCGCCGGCGCCGAAGGCCGGGCCGTCGATGGCAGCGACGACCGGGAGCCGGCAGTCGTGGACCGCCGCGACGGCGTCGTTGACGGCCTCGACGGCCCCCATGCGTTCGGTCGCCGAGAGGTCGCTGTCGACGCCGTTGACCATCGCGGCCACGTCGCCGCCGGCACAGAACGCCGAGCCGGTCCCCCGGAGGACGACACAGCGAGCGTCGCTGTCGGCGATGGCATCGAACCGTTCGACGAGACGGGCGGCCGTCGGTTCCGCCAGCGCGTTGCGTTCGTCGGGCCGGTCGAGCGTGACGGTCGCGACGCCGTCCGCGACGGTCAGCAGTACCGCGTCGTCGGTCATACCACCGACGTCTGTCCGCGCGACTATAACCCTGCTGTCGGCGTTGGGTACCCCTTTTTGAGCGACGAGTCCCAGAACACGGGTATGTATCTGCACTGGCACCGGCGGGACCTTCGGACGGCGGACAACGCGGGCCTGGCCCGCGCGAGCGCCGACGACCCCGTGCTCCCGGTGTTCGTCTTCGACAGGGACGTACTCGCGCACGCCGGCCCGCCGCGGGTCGCGTTCATGCTCGATGCGCTCTCCCGGCTCCGCGAGTGGTACCGCGAGCGCGACAGCGACCTGCTCGTCGCGGAGGGCGACCCCCGTGCGGTGCTGCCCGACCTCGCCGCGGCGCACGGCGCCGACCGCGTGACCTGGGGCAAGGACTACTCCGGCCTCGCACGCGAGCGTGACGCCGCCGTCCGCCGGGCGCTGGACGACGCCGACGTTTCCCGCGAGGCCGTCCAGAACGCCGTCTGCCACGAGCCCGGCGAGATCACGACCAACGACGGCGACCCCTACAGCGTCTTCACCTACTTCGGTCGGAAGTGGCAAGACCGGGAGAAACAGGCGCCCTACGACCCGCCCACCGCCGACGCGCTCGTCGAGTTCGCGGACGACACCGTTCTCCCGACGCTCGAGGAGCTGGGGTTCGACGAGCCCGAAGCCGATATCCCGCCGGCCGGGACCGAACCGGCACGCGACCTCCTCGACGCGTTCCTCGAGGACGGCGTCTACCGCTACGACGACCGGCGGGACTACCCCGCCGAGGACTGTACCTCGCGGCTGTCGGCCCATCTGAAGTACGGCACCATCGGTATTCGCGAGGTGTACCATGGAACCGCCGAGGCACGGGATGCCGTCGAACCGGGCAGCGAGCGCGACGAGTCGGTCGCGGAGTTCCAGTCCCAGCTGGCCTGGCGGGAGTTCTACACGCAGGTCCTCTTTGCGAACCCGAACGTCGTTACGGCCAACTACAAGTCCTACGAGCGGCCGATTCAGTGGAACGACGACCCCGAGGCCCTCCGGGCCTGGAAGGACGGCGAGACCGGCTACCCCATCGTCGACGCCGGGATGCGACAGCTCCGCGAGGAGGCGTTCATGCACAACCGCGTGCGGATGATCGTCGCCTCCTTTCTCACGAAGGACCTCCTCGTCGACTGGCGGGAGGGGTACGACTGGTTCCGGGAGAAGCTGGTCGACCACGACACCGCCAACGACAACGGCGGCTGGCAGTGGGCCGCCTCCACCGGGACCGACGCCCAGCCGTACTTCCGTATCTTCAACCCGATGACCCAGGGCGAGCGCTACGACCCGGACGCCGAGTACATCAAGCGATACGTGCCGGAGTTACGTGATGCGGGGGCGGAGATAATCCACGAGTGGCACGGGGCCTCGCTGACCCAGCGGCGGTCGGCCGCGCCCGACTATCCGGACCCCATCGTGGACCACAGCGAACGGCGGGAGGACGCTATCGAGATGTTCGAGATAGCGAGGGGCGATAGCTGACCGGAGAGAAGCTATCGCCCCTCGAAGCGAAGCGGTGAGCGTGGCGAGCCGCGGAGCAAGCGGGCCCTGTGGCGACCCTACCCTGAGCGATACGGCCGCCCGTCCTGTCGCCCGCCCGTCGTGACACATCGAGCACCTATCGGTCCGTTCACTTCCCTTCGAAAAGCGTCGCGGTGAAACCGCTCGCCGGCCCGTATCGCGTGTGCAGTGGTACCATACGGCTTCTAAACGTTTAAAAGGCATCCGCTCGACAATTACGGTGGAGGCGATTTCATATGCCCGAACATTCAGAACCTGAACTGCCACCGCTGCCGTACGACTACGACGCCCTGGAGCCCCACATCTCCGAGCAGGTGCTCACCTGGCACCACGACACCCACCACCAGGGGTACGTAAACGGGCTCGAGTCGGCGGAGGCGACGCTGGCCGAGAACCGCGAGTCGGGGGACTTCGGTTCGTCCGCCGGTGCGATGGGTAACGTCACCCACAACGGCTGTGGCCACTATCTCCACACGCTGTTCTGGGAGAACATGGACCCCAACGGCGGCGGCGAACCCGACGGTGAACTCGCCGACCGCATCGCCGAGGACTTCGGTTCCTACGAAGGCTGGAAAGGCGAGTTCGAGGCCGCGGCGAAGGCCGCCGGCGGCTGGGCGCTGCTGGTCTACGACCCGGTTGCGAAGCAGCTCCGCAACGTGCCGGTCGACAAGCACGACCAGGGCGCACTCTGGGGCTCACACCCCATCCTGGCCCTCGACGTCTGGGAGCACTCGTACTACTACGACTACGGCCCGGCCCGGGGCGACTTCATCGACGCCTTCTTCGAGGTCGTCGACTGGGACGACGTCGCCGAGGAGTACCACACCGCAGTCGGTCACTTCGAGTAACTCCCGAACACGCACTTTTTTACCGCGCTACCCGCTGGCGGAGCGGCTGCGCCGACTTCGAGAGATTTACACGGTCGGTCGGCTTACCGGCGCTCGTGCCCGTACCCAAAACGGAGTTCGACGACGTCCGCTCCTTCGACCTCTACGAGCCGGCGGACGTGCTCGACCCCGAGTTGCTGTACACGATTCCCGAGCTCGCCCGACTGCTCCAGGGGCTGCCGGCCGACGCCGAACTGAGCGATTTCAACGAGTCGGTGTTCATCGACTGGGCCATCCCGTGGATGATATATAACCAGGACAGCCTCGTCTTCGCCGAACCCGACGACGACGAAGTGGTCGGGCTCTACGGGCTCGCCGACGAATGAAGCTGCTCGTGGCCGGCGGTGACCGGGTCGACGCCGGGAAGACGACCTTCTCCGTGGGGCTGCTGGCCCACACCGGCGCCCAGGGGTTCAAACCGCGGGCCGGCAACGACTACTGGTTCGACCACGACGACTACCAGCGAGCGACCGAGCAGGGACGCCTCTACGGCAAGGACGCCCGCCGGCTGGCCGCCGCCTCGCCGGGCGAGGTGGCCCCGGAAGCCATCAACGCCATCCACCGGCTGTGGCACCCCTCGCCGGGTCCGTCGAAGGGGCTCCTCGGCCAGTCGGCACGTCAGTTCGTCGTCGACCGCGTGGGCGCAGCTAACAGTATCGGCGAGTTCGTCGTCAACGGCACCGTCGACGTCCCCGACTCGGCGACCGAGCGGCTCCCGCTCGACGCGGCCCCGCGGGTCACCTCGCTGCCCGACTTCAACGACCTGATGGGCGTGATGCACGCCGAAGCGCTCGCGGAGCTGCGCGAGGATATCGCGGCGGCCGACCGGGCCGTCGTCGAGTCCTACGGCGACATCGCCCGTCCGCTGCAGGGGTTCGAACCGGACGCCGTCGCGGTCGTGGAACCCGGCAGAGCGCGCTTCTACGACGGCCGCCGATACGCGAGGGCCTGCGAGATAGCGGCTGGCGGTCCCGAGGAGGGGCAGCTGGAGGAGCGCGTCGAGAACGTCGTCGACCTCATCGACCGCACCGGCGCGGTCCGGTTGCCGGCGCTGGACAGCGAGACACAGAAAGACCCCGAGGCGGTCGCGGACGCGTACGACCACGCCTACGACGCCCTGCTGGCGACGGCGTTCGACTGATACGGGCCGTTGTAGATTATTTCCGGCAAACGCCGACCCCGGGGTCGGCGCTGACCGGTAAATCGCTACAACGGTCCGTATGAGGGGTCGCTCGACACCGCCGGTCGACACAAGAGTTTCGTCCCGTGCTGTCGTCGGGCCGAGCGTGTCAGGCAGGGACGGTGCCATCGTCGCAGCCACGGGCGTCGCCGTGGTCGTCGTCGCACATCCGCCACAGCCGTATCCGTACGTGTTCGAATCCGTCTCGATGGGGATTTTCCTGCCGCTGGTCGCAACGACACTGACGGTGGCCGGTGGAATCGTCGTGGCCCTCGACGGCACAGCGGCGACAGCGGGACGGTGGCGCTCCGTGGGGGTCAGCTTCACACCGCTGTGGTCTGTCTCGCTGGTCGCGGCCTACCTGAGCGGAATCGCTGGGTTCGGCCCCGCATCGCCGCTCGTGCTGTTCTCGCTGGCTCTCGGGTTCGTCGCCGGACTGGTCGTCGCCGCCACAGGGCGGCTCGACCGGTGACCGCCCCGCTCAGAGGTTCGCGAAGGCGTCCTCGACCAGCTCGCCGGTGTCCGCGACGATGTCGGCCATCACCTCGTCGTCGGGGGCCATCCCGAGCAGTCTGGCGGCCCGCATGATACTGATGTGATACACCGTCTGGACGCCCGGTTCCGCCTCCCAGACGACGACGTTACACGGAAAGAGCGCGCCCATGCGGTTGTCGGTCGCGTCGAGCGCCCGGTCGGCCATCTCCGGGTTACAGGCGCCCAGCACGTAGTAGGGGTCCCTGTCGGCGTCGACCTTCTCGTTCAGCAGCTCAGAGGGCGAGAACTCGACGGGGACGCCGAAGCCGGCCTCGGTGAACACGCTCCGGACGTGTTCGACGGCCGCCTCGTGGTCCATCTCCAGTGTCGCGCGTTTCTCGCCGATATCCCCCGACTCGAGGGCCGCGGGATCGATAGGTAGCACCATACTGGTGCGGAGGTGACTCCGGCGGAAAGTCGTTACTCTCGGGGGAGTTCGACCACGAAGACGGCGCCGGCGGGTTCGTTGTCCTCTACCCACACGCGGCCGCCGTACTGGTCGACGAGCGTCTGAACGAGATACAGGCCGATACCGGTCCCGTCGCTCGACATCCCGCGCTCGCCACGGCCGAAGATGGTCTCTTTCTGTTCGTCCGGGATACCGGGGCCGTTATCGGCAACGTGGACCCGAACGGTCGTCTCGTCGGACTCGACGCGTACCGTCACCGTGGGGTCGTCCCCGCGGTTGTGCTGGACGGCGTTCTTGAGCACGTTCCGGAACACAGACCCCAGCATCTCGTCGGCCAGGACGGTCACGTCCGGTAGCTCACCGTCGACGGTTATCGTCGCGTCCGTCGCCGTCTCTGAGACTCTCGTTATCTGGTCGCCCACACTCTTCCTGAGGGCCACCGGACAGGGCTCGGTATCGGTTCGGAGCATCGCCTCGACGAGCTCCTGAGCGCTGGTGGTCAACTCCACCGCCGCGGCCGTGTTCCGGCGTATCTTCTCGACGTACTCCTGCTGGGTCCCCTCGACGTGGTCGCCGAGCATATCGGCGACGGCGCCGACCACCTGGAGGTCGTTGCGGATGTCGTGGCTCATCATCCGGGTGAGCAGTTCGAGGTTGTCCCGCTGCTGGGCCAGCCGACTCTCGCTCGAGACCTGGTCCAGCGCCACCGTCGCGTTCGCACCCAGGAGTTTCGCCAGCATCACGTCGCTGTCGGTGAACTGGTCGGTCGCCTCGGCGGCGACGATGAACACGCCGTACTCGCCCAGCGGGACGAGCAACTCGCTCCGGAACGGCGTCTCCGCGTCGAAGACGCCGGCCTCGACTCGCAGGTCGGGATAGACGCCGACGTCGCCCGACTGATAGGTCTCCCAGGCGAGGCCGCTGTCCAGTGCGGGCGGGTCGCCCAGCACGTCGTAACACGCCGGCGACTGCGCGACGGGGACCAGCGCACCGCGCTCGTCGTCGTAGTAGTGGACGGCGTTGATAGGCAGCCCGAGAATCTCGATCGCCGCACGGCTGACCAGGTCGGCGACCGCCGTTGGCGACCTGGCCAGCAGCATCCGGCGGGTCGCCTCGTGGAGCCGTCCGAGCGTCTCCTCGTGACGGCGACGGTCAGTGGTCTCGGTGACCACGATAGTGAGCCCGTCATCGTCGGGGTAGAAGCGGACGAGCCAGCTCCACCCCCGTTCGGGGCCGACCCACTCACAGGACTGCTCGGTGCCCGTCTCGACGGCCCGGACGAGGGGCGGGCGGAACACTGCCGCGATGTCATCGGAGAGCGACTCCCACACCTGGCGCCCGAGGAGCGCGTCCCGGTCGGTGCCCAGCAGTGCCGCTGCGGGGCCGTTGAGGTACGTAAATCGAAGGTCGCTGTCCAGCGCGACGACGCCGTCGGAGATACGCTCGAGTACCGTTTCGTGGAGAGTGTCCGACGGGGCGTCTCGACTCACACCCAATAGTGTGGGTCGATCGGTAAATGTCTTTGCGGAGTGCTAGAACCGGGCGGCCTGCCGGGCGAGTTCGATGTCGTGATACGGGTGGTCCTCGACGCTGGGTCCGTGTCCGGTGTGCATGGCCCCGAGGGCCTCGGAGACCGTGTCGAGGACGTAGTCGATGCTCTCGACAAGTCGGTCGCGGTCACCCTCCTCGAGGTCTGTGCGGCCGAAGCTCCCGTTGGCAAATATCAGATCGCCCGCGAACAGTACGTTCGCCGCCGAAGAGAACAGACAGAGGTGGTCGTTCTTGTGACCCGGCGTGTGGAGCGCGGTGTAGTCGTGGTCGCCCAGCTGGACGGTGTCGCCGCCCTCGAGCGCGTGGTTGATGCCGTCCTGTGTCGTGTCGTACCCCCAGACGTCGACGTCGAACGCGTCGACGACGTCGGGGAGGTTCTCGACGTGGTCGTAGTGGGTGTGGGTCACGACCACGGCGTCGAGGTCGTCGACGTGTTCGCGGGCGGCGGCGACGACGTCGAACTCGTTGCCCACGTCGACGAGGACGCGGCGCTGGCCGGTGATCAGAAAGACGTTGCTGGTGAAGGCGTCAGTGCCCCGAGCGAGGTTCCGTATCATAGTCGCGGTTCGGTCGGCCGACAGATGTCGGTGTCGCTCCGGGCGGGCGACTATGCTCCCGAAATGTCAGCCACAGCGACGGTGTGCGTCGAAACACCCACAGGGCTATGTAGGAGGATACAGAAACGGTGATAGTAAGGAATAGTATGTCTGAGTCGGACCCACCTGTCGTACTTATCGTGGAAGATGAACCGGACGTCGCGGAGACGTACAAACTGTGGCTACAGGGTGAGTACGAGGTCCGGATGGGGCAAAACGGGGACGAAGGCCTCGAACTACTAGACGAGAGTGTCGACGTGGTCCTGCTGGACCGGATGATGCCGGGGCTCTCCGGCGACGAGGTGCTCAGCGAGATCCGCGAGCGGGACCTCGGCTGTCGGGTGGCGATGGTGACGGCCGTCGAGCCCGATTTCGACATCCTGGAGATGGGCTTCGACGCCTATCTCTCGAAACCGATTCGCAGCGAACAGCTTCACGACACCGTGACCAATCTCCTGGAACGCTCGGAGTACGACTCGATGCTCCAGGAGTACTACGCCCTCGTCGAGAAACAGGCCACGCTGGAGGCGACGAAATCCAGCGCCGAACTCGCCGAGAGCGACCAGTACGCAGCGCTCACCGATGAGATAGCCGAGATGCGCGACGGACTCGACGATACGCTGGGGGGTATCGAAGACGACGACGACTTCATCGCGACGCTGCGTGGGCTGAGCAATGCCGAAGAAGAATAAGTGGGGTGAAACATATGTACGATCTGTCATCAGTTCTCGATTTCGACGCACTGGCCGAGGTCCGACCCGGGTCCAGTATCCTCGTCTCAGGACCCGCGATGACCGGGAAAGAGAAGCTCGTCTACGACATCCTGGCCGACGGTGCGAGAGACGGTGACGGCGCCGTGGTCGTCACCACCAGCGACAAGGCCGCAAACGTCGTAGCGGAGTTCCGTGACCGCGTGCCCGAGCTGGAAGGCGCCCAGCTGGGCGTCGTCGACTGCCGCGGCGAGGGCGGTGCCGACCCCGAGCTCATCGAGGGCGTCTCCGTCCACCAGGTCTCCTCGCCGGGGGACCTGACCGGTATCGGTATCGGCATCACCAAAGCGCTGGAGGGGCTGCACGACTCCGGGCGGGAGCGGGGGCGGCTGGCGCTGGTCTCGCTGTCGACGATGCTCACCTACACCGACAAGAAGACCGTCTTCAAGTTCTGTCACGTGCTCTCATCCCGGCTCGACGCCGCAGGCTACATCGGCGTGTTCACCATCGACTCCGGGGCCCACGACCAGCAGACCATCCAGGTCATCAAGCAGGCCTTCGACGGCCTCATCGACATCCGCGACGCCGAGGGCGGCGGCCGCGAGGCCCGCGTGCTGGGGCTGGCCAACGAGCCGACCGACTGGAAGCGCATCTGAACCGGGGACTCGGAAGGAAGTATTTTGACCCTCGGGCGTTCCCACCCCGTATGGAAGTCACGCTGCTGGAAGCCACTGAGGACCCGGAGGAACTCATCTGTAAGGGAGCACGCAACGACTACAGCGACGAGTTCGTCGGTGGGCAGTCTTTCGAGGCGACGATGGAGACCGTCGAAGGCGACACGCTGGAGGACAAAAAGGAGACCCTCATCGGCCACCTGCTGGACCACGGCCACTTCGGCCCGTTCGAACACCCCCAGATCACGTTCGCCGTCGAGGGCGTCTCCCGCTCGTGTATGGCCCAGATAACCCGCCACCGCCACGTCTCCTTCGACGTCCAGTCGATGCGCTACGTCGCGTTCGACGACGTCGACCCTGCCGACGTCCGCGAGGGGGAGCTGGTCGTCATCCCGCCGTCGGCGACGGACCCGGACTGGGTGGGCCGGAATCAACAGAGCGGGCAGGTAGACGAGGAGACTGTCGAGGAACGCGCCGAGATCTTCAGAGACACCATCGAAGACGCCGTCGAGTCCTATCAGAAGCTGCTGGACCTGGGAATGCCACCGGAAGACGCCCGGTTCGTCCTGCCCATCGGCACGAAAGTGAACATGGTGATGTCGATGAACGCCCGGATGCTGATGCACGTCGCCGATATGCGTGCCGCCGCGGACGCCCAGTGGGAGATCCGCGGGCTGACCGAGGAGCTGCTGGACATCGCCGCCGACTGGTGTCCCATCACGTTCGACCACTACGAGCGCGAGATGAAAAACCGGAAGAACCGCCTCGCGCCGTAGTTCGGGGGCTCGACCGCCGCACCCCACCAGCGAACGAGGGGGCGCCAGCTTAACGTGTGGCCGGCCCAGACCCTGAGCCATGGGCGCAACAGAGGGGGAGCCAAGCGACGATTCAGCCGAGGACGGACAGTCCGACCCCGCCAGCGACGCCCGGGCTGACTACGATTACCAGAGCGGGGCCGTCGCCCGACCGGCGATGGTCGCGGAACTCCGCGAGCGGGTCGAGGGCGACGTCCGGTTCGACGAGTACTCCCGCCAGCTGTACGCTACCGACGCCAGCGCGTACGAGGTACCGCCAGTCGGTGTCGTCTATCCCGCGTCGACCGCCGACGTGGCCGCCGTGATGGAGTACTGTGCGAGCCGGGAGATACCGGTCCTGCCTCGCGGCGGCGGCACCAGCCTCGCGGGCCAGTCGGTAAACGAGGCCGTCGTCCTCGATTTCACGCGCCACATGGACGAACTGCGGTCGGTCGACGCCGAGGACCGGCGCGCCACCGCGGACGTGGGGACCACGCTCGGCGACCTGAACGCCGCGCTCGCACCCGAGGGCCTGAAGTTCGCGCCGGACCCGGCCTGGGGCGACAAGTCGGCGCTCGGCGGTGCAATCGGGAACAACTCCACCGGCGCCCACTCGCTGCAGTACGGCAAGACCGACCACTACATCGAGTCCTGCGAGGTCGTGCTGGCCGACGGGACGGTGACGACGTTCGGCGAGAGTACCGTCGAACAGCTTCGGGCCGCCGGCGACCCGGACGGCGACCTCGAAGCCCGAATCTACGACGCGGTGGTCCGACTCATAGCGGAGGGCGCCGACGCTATCGACGCCTCGTATCCACAGCTCAAGCGCAACGTCTCGGGCTACAACCTCGACCGGCTGCTGGCCGAAGCCCGCGGGGAGTACGGCGAGGAAGGTACCGTCAACCTCGCGCGGCTGCTCGCCGGCAGCGAGGGGACGCTGGCCATCGTCACGGAGGCCACCGTCTCGCTCGAACCGGTCCCCGAGACGAAGTCGCTCGCGCTGTTGACCTACGACGACCTCGTCACGGCGATGCGGGACGTGGAACCGATACTCGCCCACGACCCCGCCGCCGTCGAGGTCCTCGACGACGTGTTGCTCGACCTGGCCGGCGAGACCGAGGAGTTCGGCCGCGTCGTCGACGACATCGTCCCCGACGGGACGGGCGCCATCCTCCTGGTCGAGTTCTACGCCGAGGACGACGACGCCGGCAAGCAGAAAGTCGCAGACCTGCTGGCCGACCGGATCGGCGACGTCGATACGGTCGCCACACCGAGCGAGGGGGCCGCGACGAGAACTGACGCGCCGACACACGCGTTCCTCGGCCGAGAGGCCCACAGCGACGCCGAACGCAGACGCTTCTGGAAACTCCGCAAATCCGGCCTGCCTATCTTGCTGGGCCGGACCAGCGACGCCAAACACATCAGCTTCATCGAGGACACGGCGGTCCCACCGGCGAACCTCCCCGAGTACGTCGCGGACTTTCAGGAGCTTCTGGAAGAGCAGGGTACCTTCGCCTCCTTCTACGCCCACGCCGGCCCGGGGTGTCTCCACATCCGCCCACTGGTCGACACCAAGAGCGTCGACGGCGTCGAGCGGATGGAGGCCATCGCCGACGGCGCGACGGCACTGGTCAGAGAGTACGGCGGCAGCGTCTCCGGTGAACACGGCGACGGGCGCGCACGGACCCAGTGGAACCACCGGCTCTACGGCGACGACGTCTGGGCCCTGTTCCAGGAGCTCAAGGGGACCTTCGACCCGGACTGGCTGCTGAACCCGGGGCAGGTCGTCGGCGTCGACGAGGACGACGTGGCGGCCGGCAGCGCGCCCCGCAGAGCACGGACCGTCGACATGACCGAGAACCTCCGCTTCGACCCGGACTACGAGTTCGAGCTGGGCTTTTCCCCCGCGCTGGACTGGCCCAACGAGAACGGGATGCAGGGGATGGTCGAGCTCTGTCACGGCTGTGGCGGCTGTCGCGGCCCCCAGGAGACCACCGGCGGCGTGATGTGTCCGACCTACCGCGCGGCCGACGAGGAGAGTACCGCGACCCGCGGCCGGGCAAATATGCTCCGGCAGGCCATGAGCGGCGACCTGCCCGAGGACCCCACCGACGAGGAGTTCGTCTCGGAGGTGATGGACCTCTGTATCGGCTGCAAGGGCTGTGCGAAGGACTGCCCCAGCGAGGTCGACATGGCGAAGCTCAAAGCAGAGGTCGAACACGCCCACCACGAGGCCCACGGCGCGACCCTGCGGGACCGCATCTTCGCCAACGTCGAGACCGTCTCGCGGGTCGGCAGCGCCCTGGCGCCGGTCTCGAACTGGGCCGGGAAACTCCCGGGCAGCGACTACCTCGGCGAGAAACTGCTGGGCATCGCTCGCGAACGGGACCTCCCCACGTTCGAACGGGAGTCGTTCGAGGAGTGGTGGGCCGACCGCGGCCCGCTGGTTCCGGAGCGCGAGGCCAATCGCCGAGCTCTGCTCTTCCCGGACACGTACAACAACTACAGCCACCCCGAAGTGCTTCGGGCGGCCGTCACGGTTCTCGAGGCCGCCGGCGTCCACGTGGACGTGCCCGGCGATATCGATCCCTCGGGTCGGGCCGCCCACTCGAAGGGCTTTCTCGACGTGGCCCGCGACCGGGCGGCGGCGAACGTCGACGCGCTCGCCCCCCGGGTGACCGATGGCTGGGACGTAGTGGTCGTCGAACCCTCCGACGCGGTGATGCTCCAGTCGGACTACCTTGACCTGCTGGGTCACGACCACGACGGGGCGACCGGAGTCGCCGCAAGCAGCTTCGGGGTCTGTGAGTATCTCGACCGGTTCGCGCTGGACAGGGATATCACGTGGGCCGCCCCCGAGACGTCGCTGACCTACCACGGCCACTGCCACCAGAAAGCGGTCACGAAGGACCACCACGCGGTCGGCGTGTTACGGCGGGCCGGCTACGCCGTCGACCCGCTCGATTCGGGCTGCTGTGGGATGGCCGGCTCTTTCGGCTACGAAGCCGAACACTACTCGATGAGCGCGGCCATCGCGGAGATACTGTTCGACCAGGTCCGGGCGAGCGAGGGCGACGAAGTCGTCGCCCCTGGAGCCTCCTGTCGGACACAGCTCGACGACGGCCCGACCGACGGTCCAGTCCCACATCCGGTCCAGAAACTGGCAGACGCCGCCCGAATAGGCGACCAGTAGGGGGTCCATTCACAGCGCTTTTATGCTGTCCTCGGGTCTTACGATGTAGATGTCACGCGCGGTCGTCGCCACACTCGCCGCTGTCCTACTGGTTGCGAGCCTCGCCGCCTCGCCGGCAGTGGCCGCGTCGAGCGCCGACCGATTGCAGACGCCGGACCGGTTCGACACGACGACGTTCCGCGTCACGCTCGCCGAGAACGGCTCGGCGACCTGGACGATAGCACACTACCAGCCACTGGAGACGGAGAACGAGACCGAACAGTTCAGCGCGTACGCGTCGAACTTCGAGGAGAACGAGACACCCCTCTACCGGAACTTCGTCGACGACGCCGAGGCGCTCACGCGGACCGGAACGAACAAGACCGACCGCCGGATGGACGCGCGGAACTTCCGGCGGTCGGCCAGGGTAGAGGTAGAGCCCGGCCAGGACAGAGGGACGGTCCAGATGGCGTTCCGCTGGACGAACTTCGCACAGACGTACGAGCAGCGCCTGGTGGTCAGTGACGTGTTCGACGGTGTGTTCTACCTCGGGGCCGGCCAACGGATGGTGTTCGAACACGACACGTCGATGGGCTTTACTGCTGCTGAGCCGACTCCGGACTCCCGGAGCTCTCCGAACTCGCTGGCCGATAGCCAGTCGATAACCTACCTCGGCGAGCGGTCGTTCAACGATAACCGCCCGTACGTCGAGCTTGGTCCCCCATCGGCAGCGCAGGGAACCCCGACCCAGAACGCGTCGGACGCCGCTGCCGAGGCCGGCGAGAGCATGTGGCAGTTCGCCCTCCTGCTGGCCGTCATCGCGCTGGGGGCGGTAGCAGCCGCAGCCTGGCGGTCCGGCGCCGCCAGCGCGGTCCTTGGCGGCGGCGGGAGCGGGACCGAGTCGGCAGCCGAACCCACGCCCGACACCGCCGTCGAGGAGCCGGAACTTCTCAACGACGACGACCGCGTCATCAAGCTACTGGAGGAGAACGGCGGCCGGATGAAACAGGTCGACATCGTCGAGACGACCGAGTGGTCCAAATCCAAGGTCAGTATGCTGCTCTCGGATATGGAAGAAGAGGGCGACATCAGCAAGCTCCGGGTCGGCCGGGAGAACATCATCAGCCTCGCCGGCGAGGAACCCGACGCGGCCGGCTCCCCGTTCGACGAGGAGTGAGAAACCCACACAGGGCGCTTCCGAAACGGAATCGTTATACGCACCTCTGCTCTTGAATCAACTGTACGCTCTGGTGGTGTAGTCCGGCCAATCATATCACCCTCTCACGGTGATGACCAGGGTTCAAATCCCTGCCGGAGCATTCTTCAGCAGTAACGTGTCGAGCGGCAGCGAGGCCTAACGGAATGAAGGCGGAGGCAGGGATTCGAATCACGCAAACGCGACCGAAAGGGAGCGGTTGCCTCGGGTTCAAGTTCCGAGAGACTCGCAGCGCGAGTCTCTCGACGTTCGCGAACGCTACGCGTTCGCTCACTCCCTGCCGGAGCATTCTACGGCGAGCACGAGACGTGACCGGAGGGAACGTCTCGTCAGAACGAGCGGTGAACCCGCGAGTAAATCCGTGAGCCGTTGTTGCGACTGTAGGATTTGAGCCCTATCAGTCGCGCGCAGCGAACGGAGTGAGCGAGCACGTCTGATTCCGGTTCAAATCCCTGCCGGAGCATTCTTCAGCAGTAACGTGTCGAGCGGCAGCGAGGCCTAACGGAATGAAGGCGGAGGCAGGGATTCGAATCACGTGAGACGCCGTCGGCGATGGGCCGGTTCTTTGACCCCGGCCGGCGAGACACCGGTATGACTGTCCCCCTCGTGCCGACGCTCGTCGCCATCGTCGCACTGCTCTGTTGTAGCGCCTTCTTCTCCAGCAGCGAGACGGCGCTGTTCTCACTCTCCCGTGAGTGGCTCGCGGGGGCAGCGCCGACGGACTCGCGGGCGGCCGCCGTCGCGGAGGTCCTAGAGGATCCACACCGGCTGCTGGTCACGCTGCTAGTCGGGAACAACGTCGTCAATATCACGCTGTCGAGCCTGTTGACGGCGCTCCTCGTGGACCGTCTCGAACCCGGGATGGCAGTCGTCGTGACGACGGTCCTGGCAAGTACGGTCATTCTCGTCGCCGGGGAGATACTGCCGAAGGCGTACGGGCTGGGCCACGCACAGACGTTCGCACTCACCATCGTCGGCCCGCTCCGCTACGTCGAACTCCTCCTGTATCCGGTGGTCGCGGTGTTCGACGCACTCACGAGAACGGTCTCGGATAGAATCGGGGGCCAGCAGTCTATCGAGACGACCTACGACGAAATCGACTGACTGCCGTCAGACGGCGGAGATACCGGTCTCTCACGCACCGGCCGCTGTATGACAATCGGAACTGGAAGAGAGAAAGGAAGAGCCGTGGTTACTCGCCGTCCCACGAGGAGCGACAGTCGTCGTCACAGAAGTGGGCCGTCTCGACGCCGTCGTCTTCGACCCACGTTATCACGCGGTGTGTCACCTCGTTGGCTATGGCGGCGTCACACACCGCGCAGTTCGGGGCATCCTCCTCGTCGATATCTTCGTGGTGATCCGATGTCGGGTCGACCATCTTACCGGAGCGTGGTCGTCGCCCTACTTAATCTCACATACTCGCCCCGGAAAATCGTCAATAGCGCTACTGCTTCGGACGGACCGTATCGAGTCATCCCTCCGGTCGGGGTCGCGGCTGGGCCGCTCACCACCGAAGCGCTCCGCGCCTGACCGTTCCGCTTCGAGACCCCACACTTCGTTCGGCGTCTCGCTACCTGTCCCGTGTAACGCTTTCGCCGGGTTTCGTCGTCGCGCCCGCCGAGAGGACGACGCCCGCGTTGAGACTGGTGTTGATCGCGGTCCGGACCCCGTCGCCGGCGACGATACCGAACTTCCGGCGGCCCGTCGAGACGCGAGACCCCTTGACCGTTATCTGTACCGGCTGCCCGTCGTGGCGGAGGTTCGCGACCTGCGTGCTCGCGCCCAGGTTCACGTCCGTCCCGAGGACGCTATCGCCGACGTAGGAGACGTGGGGGACGTTCGAGTCGGCCATCACGACGCTGTTCTTGACTTCGACGCCGTGGCCGACGTGTGCGTCCTCGCCCAGCACTGTCGCACCGCGGATGTACGCGTTCGGGCCGACGGTGGCGCCGGCGCGAACGAGCGCCGGCCCCTCGACGACGACGCCAGGTTCGATAACCGCGCCCGCCTCGACGACCACGTCCCCGCGCAGGTCGGCGTCACCGTGGACCTCGCCGTCGATACGACGGTCGAGTTCGCCGACTTTCCACTCGTTGGCTTCCAGCAGTTCCCAGGGCCGGCCCACGTCGAGCCAGCGATCGACCTCGACGGCGGTGACGTCGTAGGCGTCGATGACCTGCGTGACCACGTCGGTGATTTCGCGTTCGCCGCGCTCGCTCATCTCGACGTCGAGCCACTCGCGGGCCTCGGCCGGGAAGACGTACGCGCCGGCGTTGGCGAGCTGGGTCGGCGGGTCGGCCGGCTTCTCGATGATGGCAGTGACCCGGTCGCCCTCCGTCGAGAGGACGCCGTAGTTCGACGGGTCCGGGACCTGGTAGGCCGCGATGGAGGGCGCCGCGTCGAACAGCTCAGTGAGGCTTTCTTCGTCGTAGAGGTTGTCACCGTTCAGGACGGCGAAGGGGCCGTCGAGGTACTCGCTGGCCGCGTCGACGGCGTCGGCCGTCCCCAGCTGTTCCTCCTGGACGGCGAACTCGACCGGGACGCCGCCGTAGCTGTCGCCGAAGAACTCCCGAACCGCGTCGGCCTCGTAGCCGACCACGAAGATGAGCTCCTCGGCCCCGGCCTCGATGGCCGTATCGGCCGTGTGGGCGACCAGCGGGCGGTCCGCCACGGGAAGCATCGGTTTCGGGGTATTCTCTGTCAGCGGACGCATCCGCGTCCCTTCGCCGGCGGCGAGTACGACTGCTTGCATACCTTGTCGGACTCACGGCCCCGGAAAATAGCTACCGCTGTGGCATTGGCTCTCATGTTTCTGTGAGCGGCGAACTGACGAAAGGAGCGCAGTAGCAGCTCACGGATTCGTTCGCGACAGCAATGTGTTCGGTCAGGGAGTGAGCGAACGCGGCGCGTTCGCGAACGTCGAGGGACTCGCCTTGCGAGTCCCTCGGAATTCGAACTCGATGCAAACGCTCGCTGCTCGCGGTTTCACCGCTCGCATTCGAGGCGCTTCGCGCCTCGCGCCGCTCGCGTTTCCGTAGTTCAACTCTCTGGATACCATTTGCTGCTCACGTATTGTTCGCAGCAAAATGCTCGGTCAGGGATTTGAACCCTGGTCCTCGGCTCGAAAGGCCAAGATGATTGGCCGGACTACACCAACCGAGCGTACTTTCGGATTTCGGGTACACCAATTTAACCCCATCGAAATCTCCACTACCTGTGGTGCAGTGACACGGGTCCCGACAGCCCGCCGTGGGTGAGTCAGATGGGGTGGTCCCCGCGCTACTTCCCTTCGAACTCGGGGTCGCGATCCTCGGTGAAGGCGGTCAGCCCCTCCATGAGGTCCTCCGTCGCGAAGAGGTGGCCGAAGGCCTGTGATTCGACTTCGAGACCGGCCTCTTCGTCGACGCGGCCGGCGTGCATGGCGCGCTTGGTGAAGTCCATCGCGATGGGCGGGCCGGCAGCGAGGTCACGGGCCAGTTCCGTCGCAGCGTCCAGCAGGTCGTCGCTGCCGGTGACCTCGTTGACGAAGCCGTAGTCGGCCATCTCCGCGGCGTCGTAGCGCTCGGCGGTGAAGATAATCTCCTTGGCGCGGCCCTCGCCGACGATGTTGGCCAGTCGCTGGGTGCCGCCCCAGCCGGGCAGCAGCCCGAGGTCGTGTTCGGGCTGGCCGAACTGCGAGCTCTCGGAGGCGACGCGCATATCCGCGGCGGTGGCCAGTTCCATCCCGCCCCCGAGCGTGTAGCCGTCGATGCCGGCCACGACCGGCATCGGTGACTCCTCGAACTTGCCGAACGTCTCCTGGCCCTGTTTCGAGAGTTCGACGCCGTCCAGCGTCGTCGCGTTCGTCGCGGCCGACTGGACGTCGGCGCCGGCGGAGAACGCCCGGTCACCGGCACCCGTCAGCAGGATGGAACGGACGTCGTCGTCCTCGTCGAGCCGATCGATGGCGTCGGCGAGTTCGTCCAGCATCTCCGCGCTGACGGTGTTCATCCGGTGTGGACGGTCGATTTCGATGTGGCCGACGTGGCCCTCGAGCCGCTCGACGTTGATGGTGTCGTAGGTGGCCTCGCTCTCGTCGTCACTGCCGTAGAAGCCGCCCTCGGCGGCCGCGTTGACCAGCCCGTCGGAGAGCTCGTAGCGCTCCTCGTCGGTCTGGTTGTGGACCGTTTCGAGCGTATCGACGAGCGTGTCGAGGCCGGCCTTGTCGGCCATCTTCGCGGGCCCCTCGGGGAAGCCGCCACCGAGCATCACGGCCTCGTCGATGTCGGCGACCGGCGCCACGTCGTTCTCGACGAGCTTGCCGGTCTCATTGGCCATCACGGCGAGCAGGCGGTGTTTGACTTCTTCGCTGGCCTGGTCACGCGGGATGTCCGCGCCGCCGTCCTCGTAGTTGTAAAAGCCTTCGCCGGTCTTCTTGCCGAGCTTCTCGTCTTCGACCTTCGCCTCGAGCAGCGGGCACGGGTCGTAGGCCTCGCCCAGCGTCTCGTGCATATACTCCAGGACGTGCAGCCCCACGTCGTTGCCGACCTGGTCGGAGAGCTCGAGCGCGCCCATCGGAAGCCCGATGTCGAACTTCGTCGTCGAATCGACCTCGGCGATGGTGGCCACGTCGTCGTGGACGAGCCAGCAGGCCTCGTTCATCAGCGGGACGAGGATGCGGTTGACGATGAACCCGGGCGAGTCCTTGCGAACGCGGACGGGGCTCTTGCCGAACTCCGCTGCGAGTTCCTCGATGATATCTAGGGTCTCGTCGCTGGTGTGGGCGCCGGTGATAACCTCGACGAGCTGCATCCGCACCGGCGGGTTGAAGAAGTGCATCCCGCAGAACTGTTCGGGTCGCTCGGTCACCTCCGAGAGTTCGGTGATAGAGAGGCTGGAGGTGTTCGTCGCGAAGATGGCCTCCTCGGGGGCGTGTTGCTCGACGTCGGTGTAGACGTCCTTCTTTATCTCCATCTTCTCGGGAACGGCCTCGATGACGACGTCGGCGTCACCGACCGCGTCCTCGACGTCGACCAGCGGCGTGACGCGGTCGAGGGCGCCGTCGGCCTCGTCCTGTGTGAGCTGGTCCTTCTCGGCGAGTTTGTTCAGCGACCACTCGATGTTGTCGTACCCGTCCTGCACGAACTCTTCTTTGATGTCGCGCATCCTGACCTCGTAGCCCGCCAGCGCGGCGACCTCGGCGATGCCGTGGCCCATGTTGCCCGCGCCCAGCACCGCGACCGTCTCGATGTCCTCGAAATCCATGACATGTGTCCCCACTGGCGGGCCACGTTTCAACGTTTCTCTCCCCGAGAAACCGCCCCCGAGTTTATCAGGCTGGTACCGGTTCGACGGGGGCGGACATACCGTGCAAGGACCATCCTACCGGGCCTGTCGATCGGACCCGCTCGCGTACCCGGTGGCTAACTAAGCGCGCCGTCGGCGACGTCCGACTATGGACCGACAGTCACCACTCGACAGCATGGAAGCGTGGTTCGACCAGATGAGCAAGCAGTTCGAGACCGCCGCGGACCGCTGGGGCACCGGACTGGAACCGTGGTCACAGGCGATGGACCAGCCGCGTATCGACATGGCCGAGGACGAGAAAGCCTACACCATCGTGGCCGATATGCCGGGCTTCGGGAAAGAGAACATCGAGGTGTACGTCACCGACAACACGCTGGCCATCGAGGCCGAACAGCGCGAGGACCGGGTGACAGAGGAGGCGACCTACATCCAGCAGGAGCGCTCACACCAGTCCCTGTCCCGGCGCATCGCGCTGCCCACCGACGCCGACACCGAGAACATCACGGCGTCGATGGACGAGGGCGTCCTGACCATCACCGTCGGCAGAGTCGAGCCGCTCGACAGCGGTCACCAGATAGACATCGAGTAATCCGCGGCGACCCACGTTCCCACTGTATTTAAGCCCGTCCAGCGGTGAGTTTTCGGTATGAACGGTGGGTGCCATCTCTCGCCCGCTCGCATCGGCAGCCAGCGACGCCGCTCGGAGTCGCGTCGCTGTTGTTGAGACGCTGTCTTCTCCCCCGAGCGCACCGCTGTCGACCGCCCCACCGATGCCACGATGTTCGAAACACTCAAAGACGACGTCCGTACGGCAAAGGCCAAAGACCCCGCGGCGACGAGCACCGCGGCCGTCCTCCTAACCTACCCCGGCCTGCACGCCGTCTGGCTGTATCGCCTCGCCCACGCGCTGTGGGGGAGTGACCACGACTTCGCCGCCCGGCTCGTCTCCCACCTGAGCCGCTTCCTGACCGGCGTCGAGATTCATCCGGGCGCCGACGTCGGCGAACGGCTGTTCATCGACCACGGGATGGCCACCGTCGTCGGCGAGACGGCCGTCGTCGGCGACGACGTCTTGCTGTATCACGGCGTCACCCTCGGCGGGAAGTCGATGCAGCGGACGAAGCGCCACCCGACGCTGGAGGACGGCGTCACTATCGGCGCCAACGCTACGCTCATCGGGCCCGTCACCATCGGCGAGAACGCGACGGTCGGCGCGGGCGCCGTCGTCGTCGACGACGTCCCCCCGGAGGCGACTGTCGTCGGCAACCCCGCGCGACCTATCGACGAGAGCGACGCGGAACCCGACGAACCGCGGTCCCCCGCGGTCGCCAACGGGAGCGGGACGGAGTAGCGGGGCGACCTCCAGACGGCTGGTGACCACGCCGTTCGGGGAGGAATAGGTTCATCACCCGCTGGTCGCTACCATCGGGCGATGACGGATTCGCCCCACGAATTTCTGCGAGCGGACCCGCATATCGGGCCACTGGTCACAGCCCACGGCGAACTCACGCTGGACCCGGCCGAGGACCTGTTCGAACGACTGGTCGTCTCTATCTGTCGCCAGCAGGTGTCGATGGCGTCGGCCGCGGCCACCCGCGACCGCCTGTTCGAGGCCGTCGAGATGACGCCGGCGGACGTGCTGGCCGCCAAGGACAGCGTGCTCAAAGACGCCGGCCTCTCCCGGCAGAAGACCCGCTACGTGAACGAGGTGGCGGCGGCCTTCGAGGAACAGGGGTACTCGGTGGAGTACTTCGACGGGCTGGCCGACGACGCCGTCCGCGACGAACTCACGGCCATCACCGGCGTCGGCGAGTGGACCGCGAACATGCAACTCCTGTTCTCTCTCGGGCGCGAGGACGTCTTTCCCGTCGGCGACCTCGGCGTGCGCAAGGGGTTTACCAACGTCGTGGGCGAGGGGTACAGCCGCGGGGAGATGGTCGAGTACGCACAGCGGTGGGCCCCCTACCGGAGCTACGCGACGCTGTATCTGTGGCGAGCGGAGGAAGATATCGCGGCGAGCGTAGCAGAAGTGACAGAGGGCGAGTGAGGGCCTGAACTGCTCTCAGTTCCCTGCGGTCACGGCTCGCGGGGGCCACTCACTCTGTTCGTTCAGACCTCGCTACTCGACGGCGACCTTCGCTCGCCGTTCCGTCGTGGGACGCTCTCGTAATCGCGTTGCTCGCTACTCCTCGGAGTCTTCTTCTTCCTCGGTGTCGACCTCGCGGTCCGCGTCGGCGCGGTGGTTGACGTCCACCTGGTAGTGCTTGAGGATGTCCCGGCCCAGCAGCACCTGATAGTCCATGTGCGCGCGGTCCTCGACACTCGCGGTGACGGTGTGCTGGGTGCCGCCCAGGCCGACGACGAGGTCGACGACCGGCCGCGAGCGGCCCGATTTGAGGCTCCCCGATTTGATCTTCACGATGTCGAGAATCGGGCCGGTCCCGATTTCGGCGGCGAGTTCGGCGTCGATGCTCGTCCTGGTCGCGCCGGTGTCGGACTTGGCGAGTACCGTCTTGTTGCCCCGGGTCCCGGAGACGACGACCTCCTCGATGTAGCCGATGACGACGTTCTCGGCTCGCTTTCGCTTCGGTTTCGAGGGCATCGCGGCGGGCCGGGAGTCGTCGAGCCGGTCGGCCAGCCGTTCGACCTCGCTGTCGAGGACGCTGCCGCCGGCCCGCTCGATAGCCCGCTGGGCGATGTACGGCGCGGGCGAGACCCCACTGGCCTCGAAGAGGCCGCGAAAGCCAGCCGTCGGATTGACCTCGAGCACGTAGTAGCCGTCCTCGCCCTGGACGATGTCCACGCCGGCGTAGTCGAGTCCGATGGCGTCGACGGCTTCGAGTGCCATCCGGCGGACCCCCGTGGGCAGTCGGCCGGTCATGTCCTCTACCTCGCCACCCAGAGCGACGTTCGTCCGCCACTCGCCCTCGGGTGCGTAGCGGTTCATCGCGGCCACGATGCGCTCGCCGACGACGTAGACGCGGAGGTCGTGGTGGCGCTGGTCGTCGTGGTCGAGATACTCCTGGAGGAAGGCGTGCCGGTCGCCGACCTGCGCGTTGACCGGGTCGTCGAGCTCCACCATCCACGTGCCGCCGCCGTGGGTCCCGATGGCCGTCTTGTACACCGCGCGCTCACCGAACTGCACCCGCTCCTCGTTGAGCCGTTCGTTAGAGAGCGCGAGGACCGCGTCGGGAATCGGGACACCGGCCTCGGCCAGCGCAGCGGCGCTGGCGAACTTGTGCAGCGCCGTGGTCGCCGCCATCGGCTCGTTGAGCATCGGCCCGAGGTTCGACAGCGTCAGCGCCAGCCCGACGCCCTCCATGGGGTGTTCGTCGTTCGAGAGGAGCAACCGGTTGGCGATGACGTCCACGTCCGGTTCCAGCGTCATGCGACCGTCGCTGGCCCGCACGGTCGTGTTCTCCTCGCGGAGCCACGCCGTGTCGTACCCCATCTGGTCGGCGGCGTTGAGAATCGCCTTCGTCTCCTTGCTCGAATGGAGGCTCAGGACGCCGACCGTGATGTCGTCACTCATTGGCAGCTAGTTCCAAGGGTGCCCGCAAAGGTCTGACGGGTCTGCCGTCCGGGGGTTTATATAGATAGTATCACAGTTGTTGGGGCATGGACGAGGCCGAACCGTTCACCTACGACGGTGGACGGGTGGACCCGGGCGAGACGCAGAACGTCCGGTACACTGTCAGCGAAACGTATCTCGGCGACCCCGTGCGGATGCCCGTGACGATAATCAACGGGGAGCGACCGGGACCGACGGGCTTTCTCTCGGCGGCGGCCCACGGCGACGAGCTCAACGGCATCGAAGTGGTCCGCGAGGTCGCCCACGAGTGGGACCTCGAGGCGCTGTCGGGCACGCTGGTCTGTCTCCCCGTGCTGAACGTGCCGGCCTTTCTCGCACAGGAGCGCTACCTCCCGATCTACGACCGCGACCTCAACCGCTCGTTCCCGGGCGACCCGGAGTCGACGAGCGCCAAACGGATGGCCGACCGGGTGTTCCGGAACTTCGTCGCCCCGTGTGATTTCGGGCTGGACTTTCACACCTCGACGCGCGGGCGAACGAACACGTTACACGTGCGGGCGGACATGGGCGACGACCCCGTTGCCCGCGTGGCCAACGCCTTCGCCTCGAACGTCATCATCTCCTCCGAGGGGCCCAGCGGGTCACTCCGGCGGGAGGCGAGCACGACTGGGACGCCCACCATCACCATCGAGATGGGGGAGGCCCACCGGTTCCAGCGGCCGCTCATCGACAGCGCACTGGACAGCGTGCGGTCGGTGCTGGCGGAGTTCGGGATGCTCGAATCGGAAGTCGTCCGCTGGCCGGGCTGGCGGACCGTCATCGAGAACAGCGACGAGAAGACGTGGATTCGCGCCGACGCCGGGGGCCTCGTCGATATGCACCACGAACGCGGCGGCCTCGTCTACGAGGACGAGATAATCTGTACCATCGCGAACCCGTTCAAGACGGACAGTACCACTGTGCGCGCGCCCTTCACCGGGTTACTGGTGGGCGTCCTCGAGAACCCGCTGGTCTACCCCGGCAACCCGCTCTGTCACCTGGTCCACCTGGACGAGCGGACGCTGCGGGCGCTCGAACGGAGCCGCGAAGAACCCGTGTTCAGTGCCAACCCCGAACACCCCCCACGACGCTGATACTGGCGGCTGTACGTTCGTCCCGATATTCGCCACCCCGGGGTGGCGAATTACGTCAGTTTGTTACGGCCACCAGTGTGAACAGACGGCCGATTTACTGGCCGATTATTTCCCATGCAAACAACCCGGCGGGGCTCTCGGCCCCGATTCCGGCGAAGGGGACACGCGGTAGTAACTACTATCTGTCCCCGGACTAAGCCACCTGTATGAGTCAGTCTTACAACCGTGGCACCGTCGAGGACTTCGGGCGGTGGCGGGAGTTCTCGGCCGGGATGTGGGCCTGGATTTTCCACAAGTTCACCGGCTGGGTGCTCGTGGGGTACCTGTTCACCCACATCGCCGTGCTGAGTACATCCCTGGGGAGCGCCCAGCTGTACACGAGTACGCTGCAGGGGCTCGAAGCGCTGCTGGTCGTCCGGTTCCTCGAAGTCGGGCTGCTGGCCGTCGCCGTCTTCCACATTCTGAACGGCGTCCGCCTGCTGATGGTCGACCTGGGCGTCGGGCTGGAGGCACAGGACAAGAGCTTCTACGCGTCGATGGTGCTCACCGGCGCCATCACCGTCGCGAGCATTCCGACGTTCCTCGGAGGGCCCCTGGCATAATGGCGGAACACTACTCGTCCTTCGAGCGGGGCGGTCGCCGCTGGCTGCTCCAGCGGCTGACAGCGGTGTTCCTCATCGGCGTGCTGGCGTTTCACTTCCTCCTGTTGCACTTCGCTAACCACGCCGCCGACATCACCTTCGCCGGCACGCAGGCGCGGATGAGTCAGGTCGGCTACTTCGCGACGATGTGGCTGTTCCTCGTGACGGCGACGTTCCACGGCGTCAACGGCGTCTACAACGCGCTGGTCAACCAGGGCATCGCCGGCACCCAGAAGACCGCCGTCAAGTGGGTCCTCGTCGTCGCGGGCCTGCTGCTGGTCGCACAGGGGACGCGAGTCGCACTCGCTATGAACGGGTTCCTATAATGAGTACACAGATAGAACAACAGGAGAGCGAAACCGAAGAACAGACCGAGGAGCAAACGGTCGAGTCGCCCGGAGAGCGACGCCGCGCCCAGAAGCGCGAACGCGAGGCCGAACGACAGGCCCAGCGCGAGACCGAAGAAGCGACGCTGGACGACGAGGAGACGGTACTCCTCAAAGTGTTCCGCTACGACCCCGAGGTCGAGGGCAAGCAGGAACCGCGCTTCGACGACTTCCGCGTCCCGTTCCACAAGGGGATGACCGTCCTCGACGCGCTCATCTACGCCCGGGACGAATACGACTCCTCGCTCACCTTCCGACACTCCTGCAGACAGGCGGTGTGTGGTTCGGACGCGCTGTTCGTCAACGGTAGCCAGATGCTGGGCTGTAAGACCCAGCTCGCCGACCTCGAATCGCCGGTCCGCATCGAGCCGCTCCCTCACCAGGAAGTCGTCAAGGACCTCGTCGTTGACATGGAGCACTTCTACGACCAGATGCACGCCGTCGAGCCGTACTTCGACGCCGACGAGACCCCCGAGGACAGCCTCGAAGAGCAGCGCCAGAGCCGGGAGAACCGCGAGAAAGTGAAGATGTCCACCCGGTGTATCTGGTGTGGCGCCTGCATGTCGAGCTGTAACATCGCCGCGGGCGACAACGAGTACCTCGGTCCTGCGGCCATCAACAAGGCCTACCGCTTTGCGATGGACGAACGCGAGGGCGCGGACCGCAAGCAGGAGCGCCTGCGCATCATCGAACAGGAGCACGGCGTCTGGCGCTGTCAGACCCAGTTCTCCTGTACGGAGGTGTGCCCGAAGGACATCCCGCTAACCGAGCACATCCAGGAGCTGAAACGCGAAGCGGTCAAAAACAACTTGAAGTTCTGGTAGTCCTAAGGACCGCCAGACAACCTTTACCATACAATGTACGAACACGACGTTATCGTGGTCGGCGCGGGCGGCGCCGGCCTCCGTGCGGCCATCGCAGCGGACGAGGAGGGCGCGGACGTGGCCCTCGTGACCAAGCTCCACCCGGTCCGGAGCCACACGGGCGCGGCGGAAGGCGGAATCAACGCCGCCCTGCGGGAGGGCGACTCCTGGGACCTCCACGCCTACGACACGATGAAGGGCTCGGACTACCTGGCCGACGCGCCGGCAGTCGACACCTTCGCCAAGTCCGCACCCGAGGAGGTCATCCAGATCGAACACTGGGGGATGCCGTTCTCCCGCGAGGACGACGGTCGCGTCTCCCAGCGCCCCTTCGGCGGGATGTCGTTCCCGCGGACCACCTACGCCGGCGCCGAGACGGGCCACCACCTGCTGCACACGATGTACGAACAGGCGGTCAAGCGCGGCATCGAGGTGTACGACGAGTGGTACGTCACGAACCTCGCCGTCACGGACCACGAGAACCCCGAGGACCGCGAGTGTCACGGCTGTGTCGCCTACGACATCAAGTCCGGCGAGATTCACGGGTTCCGAGCGAACAACGGCGTCATCCTCGCCACGGGCGGGCTGGGACAGGCCTTCGATCACACCACCAACGCCGTCGCCAACACCGGCGACGGCTGTGCGATGGCCTACCGCGCCGGCGCGCCGATGGAGGACATGGAGATGATCCAGTTCCACCCGACGACGCTCCCGTCGACGGGTGTGCTCATCTCCGAGGGTGTCCGCGGCGAGGGCGGCATTCTCTACAACGAAGACGAGGAGCGGTTCATGTTCGAGTACGGCTACGCGAACAACGACGGCGAACTCGCCTCCCGTGACGTCGTTTCGCGGGCCGAGCTGACGGAGGTCAACGAGGGCCGCGGTATCGAGGACGAGTACGTCGACCTCGATATGCGCCACCTCGGCGAGGAGCGCATCCTCGACCGCCTCGAGAACATTCTCCACCTCGCGGAGGACTTCGAGGGCGTCGACGGGCTGGACGAACCGATGCCGGTCAAGCCCGGCCAGCACTACGCGATGGGCGGCGTCGAGTGCGACGAGAACGGCGAGACCTGTATCTCCGGGCTCTACGCTGCCGGCGAGACGGCGTGTGTCTCGCTCCACGGCGCGAACCGACTGGGCGGCAACGCACTGCCGGAACTGCTCGTCTTCGGCGCCCGCGCCGGCTGGCACGCCGCCGGCAAGGAGATGAAGACCGCCGAAATCGGCACCGGCCCCTCCGCCAAGAGCGAGGACGGCGCCGTCGAACCGCCGGTCGAACCCGGCGCAATCGACGCCAGCAGCGAGGACGTCGTCGCCGACGGTGCGGCCGTCGAGCCGACCGCCGTCATCGAGAACGCCGTCGAGAACGAGCGCGAACGCGTCGAGACACTTCTGGAGGCGGACGGTATCAACCACGCGAACGTCCGCGCGGACGTCCAGCAGACCATGACCCAGAACGTCAACGTCTTCCGGGAGGAAGAGAGCGTGAAGACGGCCCTGCGGGACCTCCGCGAAGCTCGCAAGGAGTACGAGAACGTCGCCGTCTCGGACCCCTCGCGCACCTACAACACCGACCTCATCCACACCATCGAGACGCGCAACATCTTAGACGTGGCCGAGGCGATCACGCTCGGCGCGCTCGCCCGCGAGGAGTTCCGGGGCGCGCACTGGCGCGCGGAACACCAGGAGCGCAAGGACGACGAGTGGATCAAACACACGATGCTCGCCTGGTCGGATGGCACGCCGGAGTTGTATTACAAGCCGGTCAACCTCGAAGGCGACGAAGAGACCTACGAGCCCAAAGAGCGTAGTTACTGAGTCGACGACTTTTTTGCGGTTCTACGGCGCGCCGACGAGGACGAACAGACTCTCCGCGTCGCCGTTTCGAATCTGCCGGCGCGTCCGGGTCGATTCTGAGCGCGTCGCCCGCTTCCAGTTCGACGCCGTCGCCGCCGCCTCGCCATCGTCGTAGTTGACTCTGGTGTAGCTCACGTGAGACTGTTCGACCGGCCGCCACAAATACACAGTGTCGGACTGTGTTGACGGCACACCAAACTGGTCGAACGCCGCCTTGACTGGGCAACCCCGTCACATATTTGGTTGCCCCATGCCTACAGGGGACTGGCTGGAAGGGTGGCTCAGTGGTAGAGCGCTGCCGGCCAGAATGCCAGAAAACGGCCTGGTAGTTTCCCTCGCAGGGCTCCGCGTGGTTCGAATCCCGCCCCTTCCATCGTGCTCCGAGCGAACGTGAGGAGCCGACGGTGTACGCGGGATTCGAACACGCCAGTCGCGCGCAACGGAGTGAGCACATCTGGTACCTGTTCGAATCCCGCCCTCTTCCATTTTGCGAGGAA
>Ga0136589_1000002_pt1 | contig 188738 bp, 197 predicted proteins | sample AntRauMFilla3764_FD_104640 | JGI IMG/M metagenome (GOLD analysis project Ga0136589, IMG submission 104640) | Saline lake microbial communities from Rauer Islands, Antarctica - Metagenome Filla 3 #764 | ecosystem: Environmental > Aquatic > Non-marine Saline and Alkaline > Saline | place...
AATTTCAACATCTCCGTCGGCATCACCGACGACTTCATGGAGGCCGTGAAGGCAGGCGAGGAGTTCACTTTCACCAACCCACGCACCGAGGAGCCCCACATCGCCACCGCCGAGACCAAGGAGCTGTACTCGATGTTCGACCTCGGCGAGCACGTCGAGGTCGGCGAGGAGCTCTCCATCCCCGCGGAGAAGCTGTTCGAGCGCATCGTCCAGGGCGCCCACGAGAACGGCGAACCGGGCGTCATTTACCTCGAACGCGTCAACAAACAGCACTCCTTCGACGTCGAGGAACACCCCGACCACCAGATTCTCGCCACGAACCCGTGTGGCGAGCAACCGCTGGAGGAGTACGAGGCCTGTAACCTCGGCCACATCAACCTCTCGACGCTCGCGGCGCTCGACGCACCGGACTACCGCGTCTGGGCCGACGCCAACGCCGACCAGTACGACTCCCAGGAGGCGGCCATCGACGCCTTCCTCGACGAAGCCCTCGACATCGAGGAGCTCGACCACCGCATCGCGCTCGGGACCCGGTTCCTCGAGAACGTCGTCACGATGTCCGATTTCCCGGTCGAGAAGATAGAGCAGAAGGTCCGCGAGATGCGCAAAATCGGCCTGGGCATCATGGGGCTCGCTCAGTTATACATCCAGCTCGGCGTCGAGTACGGCTCGCCAGAGGCCAACGAGATCGCCCGCCAGGTGATGCGCCACATCAACCACGGCTCCAAGCGAGCGAGCCGCGAACTGGCCGAGGACCGTGGCACCTTCGAGGAGTGGGACAACTCCAAGTACGCGAACCCGACGGAGTACCGCGAGTGGTTCGAGAAACAGACCGGCGAGGACGCCGACGACTGGGCAGACGGCTTCCCCATCCGCAACCACAACACGACGACTATCGCGCCCACGGGCACCACGTCGATGATCGGCAACACGACGGGCGGCTGTGAGCCCATCTACAACGTCGCCTACTACAAGAACGTCTCCGACGACGTCCAGGGCGACGAGATGCTCGTCGAGTTCGACGACTACTTCCTGCGTGCCCTGGAGGACAACGACATCGACGTCGACGCCGTCAAGGAAGAGGCCCAGGAGCAGATGGCCAACAACGAGTTCGACGGCGTCGACGGGCTGACGACCGTCCCGGACGCCATCGGTGAGCTGTTCGTCACCACCGGCGACCTCTCGGCCCGCGACCACGCCGGCATCCAGGTCGCCTGTCAGGAGGGCGTCGACTCCGCCATCTCCAAAACGGTCAACGCCCCCAACGACTCGACCATCGAGGACGCCGCCGAGGTGTTCCAGTACATCTACGACCACGGCGGCAAGGGCGTCACCTACTACCGCGACGGCACCCGCAGCAAGCAGGTGCTGACCACGCGGGCCCAGAACACCGAGTTCTCGGACATGGACACCGAGGAACTGGTCGCCCAGCTCGAAGAGATGTTCGGCGGCATCGAGGGCTTCCTCGAGGACGACGCCGTCCAGGCCGCGCTGGACGACTCCGTCCAGGGGATGCTGTCGGCCGCCGACGGCGAGGAAAGCGAGTTCGCCCGCAAGCGGTCGCGTCCGGACGTGCTCCACGGCGTGACCCAGCGCATCGACACCGGCTACGGGAAACTGTACGTCAACATCAACGAGGACCCCGAGGCCGAGCGCCCCTTCGAGCTCTTTGCCAACATCGGGAACTCGGGCGGGTTCACCGCCTCCTTCACCGAGGCGCTGGCCAAGACCATCTCGACGGCACTCCGTTCGGGCGTCGACCCCGAGGAGATCGCCGACGAACTGCAGGGTATCCGGTCGCCGAAGGTCGCCTGGGACAAGGGCGAGCAGATCCAGTCCATCCCGGACGCCATCGGCACGGCCCTGCGTCGCTATCTCGACGGCGACGTCGACAAGGCCTACCCGCAGCAGGTCACCCTCGAAGAGACCGCAGAAGAAGACGAGCGTGAAGCTGGTGCCCACCAGACCGACGGTGGACCCCAGGCCGGCGACGCGAGCGTCGACGCCAGCGTCCAGACCGACGCCGGCCCGCAGGCCGACGCAGGCCAGGACGCCCAGCAGGACCTCATCGACGCGGGCGAGAGCCCGGAGTGTCCGGAGTGTAGCTCGATGACGCTGTACTACTCGGAAGGCTGCAAGACCTGCGAGTCCTGTGGCTGGTCCGAGTGCTGAGTAACTGACTGCGATACCGCGGCCAGACGGAGCGTGTGACACCGGAGCCGGGTTCGCCCTGTTGCCCGCCTGCTATTCTATTTCGATGACCTCGTAGACGCCGTCGACAGTCGTGAAATCGACCGTCGCTTCGATTTCGACGCCTTCCTCGGCTCCCTCGTCCGAGACGAGGGTCACCGGCGTGATGGGGTCACGCTTGAAGAACGCGACCACCCGCTCGAAAAACGAGGGGACGCCGCCCTCCCGGCAGACGAGGAGATAGCGCGAGTCGGCCAGCTCGGCGACGGTCCCCTCGAGCTCGTAGTCGTCCTGTTCCTCCGGCGGGACGACGTGGATGACCTCGCCCGTTATCTCTCTGGGCATACCCGGTGATTGGCGTCGAGTCGGATGGATGTTTCTGGTTCGGGGCGCTGTACTATGTCGAAGTCACAGCGACACACGTGGAAAAAACGACCGTAACTAGGACTGGAACTCCTGGGAGACCCACCCGGAGGGGCCGGTCGGTGGGGGATTGGTCTCCTCGCTGGTCTGGACGTTCCCGTCGCGGTCGACCATCCGGACGACGACGGTGTGTGTCGAACCGGGCGGGTCGTAGCTGTACTGCCACTGGCGCCAGGCGTCCTCGGCGGGGCCCTCGCCCTCGACGGCGGGCAGGGGCTCGGAGAGGCTCGCCTCGGACCACGAGGAGCCGCCGTCGGTCGAGACCTCGACTTTCGAGACGCCGCGCAGTCCGGCGTAAGCGTGGCCGGCGAGCCGGCGCTGCCCGCTGTCGAGCATCGTGTCGTGTTTGAGCGTCGCCGTGGGTTTGACCGGGCCGGTCCCCTCCCAGCCGCGCTGCTCCCAGTAGCCGTCGACCTCGCGGTTCAGCAGCTCGATTTCGGTGAGCCACTTCGTGTTGACCTCGCCCCAGTGGCCCGGAATCACGGCGCGGACGGGGTAGCCGTGGCCCCGCGGTAGCAGCTTCCCGTTCATGCCGTAGACGGCGAGTCCGCGGTTGAACGCCTCCATGGGGAACTCCACCTCGTAGCCGTCCTGGGCCCTGAGGAGGACGCAGTCACAGTCGCTCTGGGGCCCCGCCTCTTCGACGAGGGTCTGGAGCGGGACGCCGGTCCAGAGGGCGGTGTCTATCTTGTTGCCGTTGAGCGGGTCGCCGACACAGCGCAGCGTCGAGAACTGGTTCACGGCGTCCATCTTCGTGAGTTCGTCGTAGCTGATGGTCACCTCCGACTCGACGGCGCCGGTTATCGAGAGCGTGTAGTCCTCGGCACTGGGGTTCGGGTCGATGGAGTTGATGTCGACCTCGAAGAAGTTCTCGCTCACGAGTGGTTCGATACCGTCGATACCGAAGGTGCGGCTCTCGGCCGTGTCGAGTTTCGCCTGGAGATCCTCGGTGTCGACGCCCTGGGCCTCCAGGGGCGGGGCTTTCTCACCCATCGACGTCTGGCGCTGGCCGACGCCGACACCGACCGCGGTGGCACCGAGCGCGACGCCGACCGTCGAGAGCGCGCGACGGCGTTTCGAGGAGATCGGGTCCGCACTGGTCCGATAGGCGTCGAACGCCTGTGCGAGCCCGACGACGGCGACCGCCGGCACGACCGGCCCCAGGGCGAGGGCGAGCGTCTCGGTGAGCCCGGCGGTGACGAGCCAGGTGAACACCGCCGTCCCGACGGTCGGGAGCAGGCGGTTGTTGGCCTCCTGACCGGCCAGTATCGCGGCGGTGGCGCCCGCGGCCAACAGCAGCCACGTGAGCACGAGCGCCGTGGCCAGGTTCAGCTGCTGGCCGAGGCTGCCCAGATAGGTGATAGCGAGCGTGACTATCTCCCCCGGCATCGTCCGCGAGAGCGTTCGCTCGATCGGCGAGGCGACGAACGTCGGCGTGTAGCCGGTGGCGGCGTAGGAGCCGGCGACCCCGGCGACCCCGGCGGCCAGGCCGACGAGCAGTTGGCCACCACGGCTGTCGAGCAGCGCGTCGTTCATACACAGTCGTTGCCCGACCGCCTCAAAAGGTGTTTTTCCAACACTGTTCCAATTTCGTCCCAAAGAGCGATATAGGGGTGGCCCGTTCGCGCCCGTATGAGCGACCACGCCGGCCGGCCCTGCCCGCTGTGTGACCGGTCGATGTACCACCGCCACTGCAAGTACGTCTGCCCCGAACACGGCGTCGTCTACGACTGTGCCGATACGTTCTACTGAGGCGGCGTGTCGAGTCGTCCGTACCACACCAGCCCGTGCGCGTGGACCGAAAGCCGCCCAGACCTGTCTGCTGACGGATTTATAGGGATGGACACGTAGTATTGGGCAATGAGTAGCGAGGGCGCCGTCCGCGTGCTCCACGTCGACGACGAACGGGAGTTCGCGGAGGTCGCCGCCATGCATCTCGAACGGGCCGACGCGGGGCTGGACGTCGTCACGGAGTTCTCGGCACAGGACGGGCTGGACCGGCTCCGGACCTCGCCGATAGACTGCGTCGTCAGCGACCACGATATGCCGGGTATGGACGGTCTGGAGTTTCTGAAGGCCGTCCGCGAGGAGTTCACGGAGCTGCCCTTCATCCTCTTTACCGGCAAGGGCAACGAGGAGATAGCGAGTGACGCTATCAGCGCCGGGGTCACGGAGTATCTCCAGAAAGACGTCGGCACGGACCAGTACACCGTGCTGGCCAACCGTATCAGGCGGGCGGTCGGTGAGACCCGGGCCAAGTCGGCGTTACAGGAGTCCGAGCGCCAGCTCTCGACGCTCATCTCCAACCTCCCGGGGATGGTGTACCGGGCGCGCAATGAGCCCGGCTGGCCGATGGAGTTCGTCAGCGACGGGGCCACAGACCTGGTCGGCTACCCGGCCGCAGCCATCGAGTCCGGCGAGGTGCTGTGGGGGTCGCTCATCGACGAGGACGACGCCGACCGCATCGGTCCGCTGGTCGAGGCGAGCATCGGCGCCGACGAACCGTTCGAGGTGAGCTACCGCGTTACGACGGCCGACGGCGAGCGGCGGTGGCTGTGGGAACGGGGACGGGTCGTCGGCAGCGTGCGGTCGTCGACCGCACGGGGAGACGGACCCGCCGGGTCCGTCGACAGCGACGACGGCGTCGAGATTCTGGAGGGGTTCGTCACGGATATCACCGCCCGCAAGGAGCGCGAACAGGAGCTGAAACGGGAGCGGGAGCTCACCGAGAACCTCGTCGACACCCTCGACGACGTGTTCTATCTGGTCAACCTCGACGGGGAGTTGCTGCGGTGGAACGACACCGCGACGGCGGTACTGGGCTACAGCGACGAGGAACTCTCGACGATGACGGCCTTCGACCTCATCCCCGAGGCGTTCCACGACGCCGTCCGTGAGACCATCGAGCGGACCGTCCAGGTCGGGCAGGCCACATTCGAGGTGCCACTGGTGACGAGCGAGGGGGAACACATCCGCCACGAGTTCCGCGGCTCGCTCATCGAGGACGGTGCCGGCGACCTGCTCGGCGTCGCCGGTATCGCCCGCGACATCACCGACCAGCGCGAGCGCGAACGGACGCTCGAACAGTACCGCACACTCGTCGAGAACGTCGGTGACCCGATGTACGTCCTCGACGCCGAAGGACGGATACAGATGGCCAACGACGCGATGGTCGACCACCTGGGGTACGAACGGGCCGACATCGTCGGGGCCGACCCGGAGCGGTTCATCCCGCCCGAGGACGTCGAGCGGGTGACCGACGTGCTCGCCGACCTCCTTGGCTCGCCCGAGCGGACCTGGGCGACGGTCGAGATGCGGACGGTCGGCGCCGACGGGACGCGGACTGTCACCGAGAACAAGGTGGCGCCGCTGGTCGACGCCGACGGCGAGTTCGCCGGCTCCGTCGGGGTGATGCGTGACGTCACCGACCGCAAGCAGCGCGACCGGGAGCTGGGCCGCTACGAGACCATCGTCGAGGCCGTCGGCGACCCGGTGTACGCCCTCGACGAGGACGGCGTGTTCACGTTCGTCAACGAGGCCTTCGAGCCGATGACCGGCTACGCCCCCGACGAGCTCGTCGGCGAGCACATCGGGGTCATCATGACCGACGAGGACGTCGCACGCGGGGACCGGCTCATTCAGGAGCTGCTCGCGGACCCCGACACCGACAGCGGAACCCTGGAGATGGACGTGGTGACGAAGTGGGGCGAGCAGATCCCCTCGGAGAACAACCTCGCCTTGCTGCCGGGCGAAGACGGTTTCGCGGGTACCGCAGGCGTCATCCGGGACATCCACGAGCGCAAGGCGCGCGAGGAGCGCCTCTCGGAGTTCGCGAGCGTCGTCAGCCACGACCTCCGGAACCCGCTCAACGTCGTCCAGGGGCGGCTCTCGCTGGCGCTGGAGTCCGGTGACGTGAGCCATCTCGACGCCGCCGCCGGGGCCGCCGACCGGATGGAACAGCTCATCGAGGACCTGCTGACGCTCGCTCGCCAGGGCGACTCCGTCGGGAGCGTCGAGCGGATAGACGTCGCGACGGCCGCCGAGAGAGCGTGGGAGAGTGTCGACACCGTGGGCGCGACGCTCGAACTGGCGGGTACCACGGTCGTCGACGCCGACCCCGAGCGGTTTCGCGAGCTGCTCGAAAACCTGTTTCGCAACAGCGTCGAACACGGTGTCTACCAGCACAGCGCGACCTACGACGCTATCTCACGCCGGCCGCCAAACGATTCGAGCCTGCGTGACCTGACGGTGACCGTCGGGACGATGTCGGCAGATGACGACGGCCCGACCGGGTTCTACGTGGCCGACGACGGCCCCGGTATCCCGCCGGAGAACCGCGAGAAAGTGTTCGATCGGGGGTACACCACGGCCAAGGGCGGGACCGGCTTCGGCCTCGCAATCGTCGAGGACATCGCGACCGCCCACGGCTGGGCGGTGCGAGCGACCGAGAGCGACGCCGGCGGCGCGCGCTTCGAGTTCACGACGAGTCGGGCTGACCACTGAAATGGCGGTAAGTCGGGCCGGCCACTATCAGAATCGCCAGCGACCCCAGCAGGACCAGCAACTGTGGCAGGGCCTCGATGGAGAGCCCCTGCAGCGTCAGCGACCGCAACGACGCGCCGGCGATGACCTCGACGACGACCCACGGAATCTCACCGAAGAAGGTCCCGACCACGAACGAGCGGGTCGAGACGCCCGCGAAGCCGGCGCCGTAGGAGACGGGGTCGGCCGGCACCGGTGAGAGTCGGGCCGCAAGCACGCCTCGGGTCTCGCCGGTCACCTCGATGATTCGCTGGCCGGACTCGCCCAGCCAGCCGAACATCCCGCCCTGCTCGCCGGCCCGCTCGGCGAAGCGATAGGGGATGAGACAGGTCACCAGCGCGCCCATCAGCGCCACCGGGATGCCGTATTCGATGCCCAGCACGAAGCCGACGAACGCCGAGAGGGGCATCGTCGGCCACGCGAAGAAGGGTCGGACGAGATACAGCGTGACGATGACGCCCGCGAGATACACCGGGTGGTCCGCGAGATGCATGGCCTCGCGGATGAGTCGGCCCGGAGAGAGCAGGAGGGCAACGGCGGCTACACCGACGACGAGGGCGGCCGAGCCGAGCAGCTGTCGCTTCGCGAGGCGGTCCATCTACACGTGTGAGTGGTGCGGGCCGTCAAACCTCTTGTGGTGGCCCGCCAGCGGGGATAATATATAAAAAGCCGGCTGAGTCCGGTGTTAGTTACGTGTCGTCGTTCCGACGGCGGCCTCGTCTTCCGACCGGAGGCTGATGCCGCGGGAACGCAGTTCGGAGGCGAGTTCGCTCTCGTCGACCCCTGCTCGCGCCGCTATCTGGGAGAGGCTCAGCTCCGTGGTCTGGTACATCTCGACCGACTCGCTGAGTGGTGTGTACGTCATTGCACTCGGCAAAAGTAGTTCAACTGTTATAAGTCTTGTTCGGTTCGCGACACGAATGTAACGAAATATCCGATTGGATAACGTACTATCGGCATATATAGTGATATGTGTGGACATTCGTCATAATCAGTTACTGGCCGGGCAGTGGTGTGTTGTGAACCGTTGACACGAGGGGGCTGCCCCGACATCCGTAGCCAGCGGTAAGGGTTAATCCGGTCGCACTCGTCGTGACTGGTGTGTCCGACGACGAGCCCGACCCCGTGGAACTCGGGGTGGAACTGCTCGCCCACCTCGAACAGGCGTCGCTGTCGGTCGCCGAGGCGATGGACCGCATCGAGACGGTCACCACGAACCCCGGCGTCCAGCGCGAGATTCTCGACACCGCGGCGATGCGGGGCGTTATCGACCGCGAGGACGGCCTCGTCAGGCCCACGACGGGTGGCACCTACGTCAGCTTCGACGCCGACGTGGTGGTCCGGGAGGGCGACTTCTCCTGTGAGCGCTGTGGCGCAGCTATCACCTCCGGCCACTTCGTCCAGTTCGACGGCGGCGAACTCGGGCCCTTTGGCTCGACGTGTATCCGGAAGGTACTGGGGAGGGAGTAGCGAGGTGCTGAGCGCAGCGACGCACCTCGGAGCTCCGAGCGGGGAGCGTAGCGACCCGCGAGGTAGTGAGACCGACCAGTGAGCGATCCCGAAGCGAACTATGGTAGCCGTTGAAGATCACTGCACACCCGACCGCACGGCCGCAGTACGGTCGGTGTGTCAATCGTTTCGATTGTTACTATCGCGACTGCAGGAAGCCGGAGAGCAGGAGCGAGGTTCGAGCGCCCCGCTCAGCGGCCCTGTCGCAGCTCCTCGATGAGCGTCTGGATGGTTGCTTCCTGGGCCTCGATGCGCTCGTTCTGTCGCTCGATTGCCGCGGTGAGGTCGGCGACCTGCTGTTCGAGGGCGGCGATGTCGCCGCGATCGTCGGTGCCGTCGGTCGAGGGGGCGACGGTCTGGGTGCCCGGCTCGGACGACACCGTCGTCTGTGTCGGCGCCGCTGCTGTATCGTCGCCGTCCTCGTCATCGTCGTCGTCGCTGACTAGCGGGTCGATGCCGCTCTCCAGCCCCAGCCCGCCGCCGTCGTCGTGCTCGTCCTCGGAGTCGGTCGCCACCTTCGCGTTGAAATCGGCCAGCGACGACACCTCGTGGAACGCAAAGAGCGCCTCCTGGAGCGTCTTGCGGACCGCGGGGGCCTGATCGCTGGGTGCCTTGATTCGTTCGGGGCGGTCCTCGACGGCGAGGACGATAGACGTCGCGACCGAGCCCTTCTCGAAGTCCAGCCCGGTGACGTTCTCGAACGGGTACGACTCGAAGTCGTTGTCCCAGGTGACGCTGCCGAGGTGTTTCAGCAGACGGCCCTCGGTAATCACGAGCGTGAGTTCGCTGAACCGGAAGACGCCGGTGACGTGCTCCTCGGGGTCGATGACGTTCGAGCTTCGGAGGGTGCCCTCGACGAGCCGTTCGAGGACGGCCTCGGCACGGCTCCCGGGGACGCCGAACTCCCGTTTCTCGTCGGTGTAGACCAGCGTGAACTTGGTCTTTCGCCGGCCCTCCGAGATAGTCAACCGCTCGAAGTCGAAGGGGTAGGCCTCGACTTTCTCGTCGCTCAACAGGCCTTCGCCACGGTAGACGAGCGTTCGTGTCGGTGTGAAACAGACCGCGTCTTCGTCGCCGAGCGTGACGCCGGCCTGGATCTCCTCGTCCCCGAGCTCCTGCCGGACGAGGTCTGGAATTTCCATGCAGGGTGCATACCAGCGCGGTGGCTTAAATCCCCCGACCGTGTGAGGGCGCCACAGTCTCCGGGGAGATGAGAACCTTCAATACGGCGAGTGGCAAACCAACGACTGCGCCCGGGTGGCTTAGCTGGACATAGCGCCGCACTCATAGGGTCACACGACTCATGCGGTACCACACCGGCATGACCCGTGGGGTGCTCGTCACACCCCGGACCTGGGTTATGCGGAGATCGAGGGTTCGGAGCCCTCCCCGGGCATACTACCTTCTGTTCCGCAGTTCACGAAGCGGCAACGACGTGCCACTTCTCGCCAGATTGTCGGTATGCTAATCGCGCGAACCGTATCAGATAGGGTCTACAAATAGCGTGACGGCAGTCATTATTCCCCCGTTTGCGTCGTCCATATTTAGCTCGTAGTACCCGAAGGTCCGCTCCACGACGACATACGAGGGCCCGTGTTGCTCGACACCGAGCGCGTTCGCCTCTCCGACACCAACGACCTCGTTCTGGTGCGGTATTGGGACGTCCGAACCGCCGGTCACGTGCAACTCCTCGTTAGTCTCGTTGTGTTTGATCTTCAGTATCGTAAACGAAGACGACTCCTCGTCACCAGCGTGGGTACCGTCAGAATCCTTCGTAGCCTTGTCGTAAAGTCGGTCAACGTCGTCAACCATAGATGCGATTTGTTCGGAACGGATATATTTAGCTGCCTGTTGGTGTCATCGAAGGGAAATGAGCTGTGAACGAAACGATCGAGAACGACGTATCTCTCCGATATGCTATCGCCGTTCAATCGCGTACGAACGGCATTTTGTACAGCATACCCTGCCGAGAGTTCGGAGCCCTTGCTTGCCGTTCCCGAAAGCGGCCCGACTCACTGCTCGAAGATGTACGTCGAGCCGGCGCTGCCGTCGGGGTTCTCGTCGCTCTGGGCATCGACGAACGCGAATTTGCCCGCCAGCGCCACCGAACTACCGAACTGGTCCCGGGACTCGCCGTCGGCGGCGGTGAGTCTCACCAGCTGGTCCCACGCGGCCCCGTCACGGGTGAAGATGTACGCCGAGCCGCTGGCGTCGTTGGCGTTCCGGTCCCGGGTGTTCGAGCCGACGAGCATCGCGTCGCCGGAAAGCGAGATGGACGAACCGAACCAGTCGCCCCCGTCCCAGTCCTCGGGGACGAGTTTCGCCTGCTGGGTCCACCCCGAACCGTCGCGGGTGAAGACCCACGCCGCGCCGGCGTATCTGGTGAGTGACGTGTTTTTGTTCGTCCGCGGACTCGCGAGGACGGCAGTGTCGCCCTCCAGAGCCACCGTCTCTCCCTGGAAGTCACCGCTGGAAGGGACGTCGGAGCGGAAGAACGCCTCGTAGCGCCACTGGCCGTCCGAGCGGGTGAAGACGAGCCCTGCGCCGACGTCCGCGTACCCGAGGTCGAAGTAGGTGGTGTACGGCGCCCCGGCGAGGACGGTGTCGCCGTCGACTGCCACGTCGATGCCGAGCCCGTTTGCGGGGTCGTCCACGTCACGGGTGTCTTCGAGCGTCGTCTCCAGATGCCACGCTCCGTCGGTGCGCGTGTACACGTACACCACTCCTCGGCTCCCCTCGACCGCGCCGTCGGCTTCAGGCGCACCGACGACGAGCGTCTCACCGTCGATATCGAAGGAATAGCCGAAGTCGGCGCCGGCGTCGAGGCCGTCGGGCCGCAGCGTCGCCTGCTGTTCCCAGCGCCCGTCGGTCCGGGTGTAGACGACGACAGAGCCGGGTTCGCTGTCGTCGTCGCCGCTGAAAACGACCGTATCGCCGCTCAACGCCGGGGCGTCCCCGATGTCACCGTCGCCGAATTCGCCGTCTCGCGTCCAGCCGTCGTCGGTGCGCGTCAGGACGGTGGCCGGTCCCCCGTCCGTGGGGCCGAGCACGGCCGTGGTCCCGTCGACCGCAGTCCCCGACCCGCCCGTCGTGAGTTTCCTGCGCTGTGTCCACTGCGCTGCGGGCGGGGCTCGCTCGACGGAGACGCGGACGAGGTCCATCGGTGACCCGATCGCCTCCCCGTCGCTGTCGGTCGCGGTGACCTCCTCGGCATCGGTCTCCGTCGGTCCCGAGCCTGAGACGGTCGCGACCTGATAGACGGTCGCCGGTTCGACCGCTGCGTCGCCTTCGAGAAACAGCCAGCTGCCACAGGGCTCTTGCCAGGGACCGTGGCCGCTGGGGCCCCCGGTGAGGTCGACGTGTTCGTTCGCGGTGACGGTGTAGGCCTCACAGCGCTGGGTCTCGCCCGTCTGCGTCGCCGGGACGTCGACGGAGACACCGGTATCGCCGTCGGCGTCTTCGGCTGGTCGCGTGACGTAGACGGTGTCGCCCCATCCGTCCCGGTCCGGCACGCAGTCGACCTCGTCCGACCCCGTGAGTTTCCGGTACGACGAGCGGCTGATATAGCCCACTGCGTCCGTCCCGCTGTCGTTATCGGCAGCGACGTTCCCACCCGCGAACGCGCTCACCAGCAAGCCACCACCGAGGGCTGCGCCGCCCCGGAGGACCGCTCGCCGCCTCGCGCTCGTTCCATCTGGTTGCTCTGACATAGCTATCGAACCTGAATTTACATGGGGGAACCCCGGGGAAAGTTAGCCACTCTATTTTTCGGAACGACTGGAGTAAACGTATCCTACTGTACGCTGAAGCCGGGCCGGCCGACCCGGCGTAGGGGCCGTGCCTAGAGCTCCGTCGCGACGCTGACGTGCATTCCGACGAAGGACCAGTCGCTGTCGCGGTGTTCCAGGGTCCCGCTCCACCGGGTGTCGAACGCGTGGTGCTCGCCCCCCTCGTCCCAGGCCAGCCCTACGTCGTCGCTGAACCACGCGACGGCGTCGCGCTGGGTGACACGCAGGTCGCGGCTGTCGACGGTCCAGTCGCTCGTCGAGGCGGTCTGGTCGCGCAGCCCCTCCTGGACGCGGTCGGCGCCGACCAGCCGCTCGGAGACGCCACACTTCACGATGGCGTCATCCGCTGGCTGGTCGTCGGCGAAGAAGGTGTCCAGGGGCGCGCCGTGGCGCAGCGAGTCGTAGTAGTCGTGGATAGTGGCCCGGGCGTCCATATCGAAGGATTCGGCCCCAGGTCCTTACCGCTATGGGCGAACGAATTTGACGCGGCCGGTCGAAGCAAGCCTATGCGCGCAGCCATCTACAACGGTCCCGGCGATATCACCGTCGAGGAGGTCCCCCGACCCACCATCGACGAACCCACCGACGCAATCGTCCGCGTCACGCACACGGCCATCTGTGGTTCGGACCTCTGGTTCTATCGCGGCGAGAGCGACCGCGAGGACGGCTCCCGCGTCGGCCACGAGCCGATGGGTATCGTCGAGGAGGTGGGCGAGGCCGTCACGTCGGTCGAACCCGGCGACCGCGTCTTCGCCCCGTTCCTCATCAGCTGTGGCTACTGCGAGTTCTGCCGGAAAGGCCTGCACACCTCCTGTGTCAACGGTGACTCCTGGGGCGGCGACAACGGCGGCTGTCAGGGCGAGTACATCCGGGCGACCCACGCCGACGGGACGCTCGTCAGAGTGCCCGAGCGCCACGCCGACGACGAGGCGACACTTCGCTCGATACTGCCGCTGACGGACGTGCTGGCGACGGGCCACCACGCGGCCGTGAGCGCTGGCGTGGACGAAGGCGACACCTGCATCGTCGTCGGCGACGGCGCCGTCGGACTGTGTGGCGTACTCGCGGCCCGCCGGCTGGGCGCCGAGCGCATCGTCGCGATGGGCCACCACGAGGACCGCCTCGCGGTCGCAGAGCAGTTCGGTGCGACCGAGACCGTCGCCGCCCGCGGCGAGGCGGCCGTCGAGCGCGCGAACGAACTCACCTACGGCGGTGCGAACCACGTCCTCGAATGCGTCGGCGCCGCGTCGGCGATGGACACCGCCATCGACGTCTGTCGGCCCGGCGGGACCGTCGGCTACGTCGGCGTGCCCCACGGCGTCGACGAGGATGGGCTCGACGTCTTCGGCCTCTTCCGCCAGAACCGAACGCTCCGCGGAGGCGTCGCACCGGTGCGAGCCTACGCCGATGAGTTGCTCGCCGACGTACTGCAGGGGACGCTCGACCCGTCGCCCATCTTCACGAAGACCGTCGACCTCGACGGGGTGCCGGAGGGGTACCGCGCGATGGACGAGCGAGCGGCCATCAAAGTGCTCGTAACACTGTGAAGTCGGCGTCAGACACATACGTCCACGCACCAATATGCAACGATGGCAACCACCACCACGGTACTGGTCGTCGGCGGCGGTGCGACGGGCACTGGTATCGCGCGCGACCTCTCCTTGCGCGGGGTCGACGTAACGCTCGCCGAACGCGGCGGCATCTCCAGTGGGACCTCCGGGCGCTCCCATGGGCTGCTCCACAGCGGCGCCCGCTACGCCGAGGCCGACCGCGTGGGTGCCGAGGAGTGTATCGCGGAGAACGGGATTCTCCGCGAGATAGCTGGCGAGTGCATCCGGGACACGGGCGGGCTGTTCGTCCAGCTCGCCGAGGACGACGCCGACTACTTCGACGAGAAACGGGCGGCCTGTGAGGAGATCGGCATCCCAACCGAGGTCGTGGACGGCGACGAGGCCCGCGAGCGGGTTCCCGACCTCTCGGCCGACGTCGAGCGCGCGATGTGGGTGCCCGACGGGGCCATCTACCCGTCGCGCCTCTGTGCGGCCAACGCGGCCGACGCCGAGGCACACGGCGCGGCGATCTACCCCCACGGCCCGCTCGAATCGGTGACCGTCGAGGACGGTCGCGTGACGAGCGCGCATCTGGGCGGCGACGTCGACGACACCGTCGAACCGGAGTACGTCGTCAACGCGGCGGGGGCGTGGGCCGGCGAGGTGGCTGCCATGGCCGGCCTCGACGTGGAGATGGCACCCTCCCGCGGCGTCATGGTCTCCGTGGAGTACGGCGGGCTCGGGCCGGTGTTGAACCGTTGTCGGGACCCCGACGATGGCGACATCGTCGTACCCCACGCCACCGAGGCGGTGCTGGGGACGACGAGTGTCCCCGTCTCGGACCCGGACGACTACGAGCAAGAGCGCTGGGAGGTCGAGAAGTCCATCGAGGAGTGTGCCGATATGTTGCCGCCGGTCGCCGACGCACCGGTCGTTCGGGAGTGGTGGGGCGTCAGACCGCTGTACGCGCCCGACGAGGGCGACGGCAACCGCCGGGGTATCTCACGGGGCTTTTTCACGCTCGACCACGCCGACGAGGGCGTCGAGAACATGACCAGCGTCGTCGGCGGGAAGCTGACGACCTACCGGCAGATGGCCGAGGCGGCGACCGACCAGGTCTGTGAAGAGCTCGGCGTCGACGCGGACTGCGAGACTGCGACGCGACAGCTGCCCGGCGCCGAAGACGCCGAGCGGCTGGACGAACTCGTCCAGTCGTACGACGGGCAGGGCCCGACCGACGCGGACGTGGTGGGCGAGGGCGAGTGAGCGAAGCGAACGAGCCCTCGTAGCGGAACGGCGAACGAAGTGAGCCGTGGAGCAAGGCGAGGATGCCTGAGCGAAGCGAGGCGCCACGCGCCTCGATGCCAGGCGGCGAAGCGAACGAGCCCTCGTAGCGGAACGGAGAGGGACCGGAGGTCCCTCAAGCAGTCGGGCGGCAGAGCCGCCCGACGACGGGGAGCGCAGCGACCAGTTGAGCAGGGCCCAACCCACTACCCGCTCGGGAAGTCCCGGAACGCCGACTCGAAGTCGTCGAGTTCGGCGACGGTGGAATCGGCTTCCTCGCGCAGGGCCTCGACCCGCTCGCTCACCTCGAGGTACTCCTCGTGGGCGTCCAGCTCCACGGGGTTCTTCTCGGATTCGAGGGTGGCTTTCTTCGAGGCCATCGCGAAGTACTCCTGTAGTTGCTCGTCGTAGGAATCACGACTCAGCATCGTCTCGACCATCTCCAGCAGGTCGCTCCGACCCACCGGCTTCGTCAGATAGTCGTCGAACGCCATCTCGATGATGTCGAAACCGGGGTCGACTGCCGTGACCATCACCACGCGACAGTCCAGTCCACGGGTTTCGATTTCCTCGAGCACGTCGTCGCCGGACATCCCCGGCATCTGCCGGTCCAGAAACACGACGTCGGCGCCGTCGACGAGTTCCAGTGCCTCGCTCCCGTCGTGGGCACTCCGAACGTCGTGTTCGGCCCCGAGCCACGCCGAGTAGAGCTCGGCCACGTCACGTTCGTCGTCGACGACGAGCACTGTCACGTCCTCTGTTGCTGTCGTTTGCACCCTGTCACCTCCAGTGAGTCACGGATAACACGTTCAGAACAGTTCACTTACCACCATGATAAATCCACCCTCGGAATTATCAGAACTGATTATTCGCCTCGCCCACACCCCAGCTTAGATACACCCGACACTGTTACAGCCACACGATGGTCTCCGTCACCGGCACGTGGTCACGGGCGGACGTCGCCGCGTTCCTCGACGACCAGACGGTGCCGCTCCGGCTGGGCTGTCGGCGGCCCAGCGGCGACCTCTGGATGCTGTCGCTGTGGTATCGCTACCGGGAGGGCAGCTTCGAGTGTGCGACGGCCGCCGACGCGGACGTGGTCTCGTATCTGGCCCACGACGACGCCGTCTCCTTCGAGGTTTCGACGAACGACCCGCCGTACCGGGGCGTCAGGGGCAACGGGACCGCCACAGTGGCGCCCGACGAGGAGAAGACGGTCCTGCGGGCGCTCGTCGAGCGCTATCTCGGCGGGACCGACGGCGACCTGGCCCAGCGACTGCTCGCACCGTCACGCGAGGAGGTCCGCATCCGCATCGACCCGGACCGACTCCACTCCTGGGACTACAGCAACCGGATGTAGTACGGTCGTTTCGTCGGCGCTTTGTGTCGTGCACCCGTACGCGCTACCGATGACTCCCGACCCGTCGGTGCTGCGCTCGCTCGCCGTCAGCGCCGAGGACCTGCTCGCGGCGATGGAAGCCGACGCTCGCGGTGAGCCACGGACCGTCCTGCGCGTCACTCCGCCCTTTAGCGGCCGGATGCGCGCACGATTGCACGTTGTGCAGACGGCCGACGACGAGGAGACGGTCCACATCCCGCCGCGGACCCTGCTCGACGACGGCGCGCCGCCGTATCCGACGCCGGACGAGACGGCCGACGAGCTCCGGTCGCGCGAGGACCTGGAGTACACGGTCGACCGCCACCGCGAGTACCACGAACGGCAGGTCGAGGCCTGGCGGACGGCGCTGCTGGACCACGTCGTCGAGTCGGTCAGGCTCCCCGAAGCTGACGGGGTAATAACCATCTCGTTGCTGGGGCCGTAGCCTCCGGAGCACTCCCGAGCGATACGTATTTTTCGCCAGTCAAACACGACGGGCTCAGATGGCCGTATAAAACCTCTCACGGCTGCTGCGCTGCCCGTAAAATGTTCACAAGGGGACTTCTGGTAGCGTGAAATGGGACGAAATATACCGAAACCTCTCGCGGTTATAAGATGGTAACCACTGTACGTTGTGACAGGTACAATCATGCCGAGTTCGTCAGTAAACGAACTGTTCGCCCTCGTCGACGACGCGGTCCCCAGCGTCGGCCGGTCACTCCTGGCACCCGTCCGTGGGGTCGCGTTCTGGACGGCCGTCGCCCTTCCGTTCCTCTACCTCCCGCTTCTGGCCACCGGGCTCCAGTCTTCGGCCGTCAGAACGGCCTTCGGTGCGCTGGTCCTGGCCAACGCCGTGACGCTGCTCGTGGGACACTCCTACGCCAGGGAGTGATTAGCGAGGGGAGCGCCGACCCCGCGGTCGCCCCGGAGGTAAATCGCTGCAAGCCGGTTTCGGGTTTCAGCGGCGACGTCGAGCCCCTGGTTCGTCGCTGGGCTCACCGTCCCGGGCCACATATTTAATATCCCGCTTGTCTTACCTATCCTATGGCCGCTTATGGCCGGCCGACGTTACGAGACCTGTTCGATGAGTCACCGACGCCTCATATCGCCCACCCGCCTCGTAGCCACCATCGCGACTTCTACATCGCTACCGACGGCTCGTTCCGACCCCACAGCGGTGGGCCGGTAAACGGCGACCGGACACCGACCGAGTCCGGCGGGCTGGGCGTCGTCATCGAGACACTCGACGGCGAGCGCGTCCTCCGCCTGTCGGTGCCCGACTGCGCCCCGGACAACAACGTCGCGGAGTACCGGGCGCTCCATCTGGGGCTCGACGTCCTCGCCACACGGGCGCCACGGGACGCCCGCGTCGGACTGCTCATCGACCACGACCAGCTGGCCGAGAACGTCAACGCCGAGGTGCTGGCGACACACGGCTCGGCGTACGACCCGCCACACGGGGTGAACGTCCCGCCCGCGACGGGGCTGCACTGGCGTGGCATCCAGGCCCGCATCAACGGGTTCGAAGAGGTCAGGGCCGCACGCATCGCGAGCGACCACAACCCGGCCCATCCGCTGGCCAACGCGCCCGACCAGTACGACCACGTCAACGCCGAACCCGACCGCTGCCTGCGGCCGGAGTCCGCCAGCAGCGACGAACGGGTCCCGCCGCCATCGCGTGCCGATCGCGGCGAGGCCTCCGACTGAGGACGGCGCGCCTCGGTCTCAGAGCCGGTCCCGCCACCGCCACGACGGCGTCCAGTCCAGCAGTGACTCTGCTTTCTCCGTGTCGACCAGCGCCGCGTACTCCTCCTCGGGGAACTCGTCGCGGCGCTCTGTGTCGGGGTACACCGACTCGACGAGTTCGCCCGTCGGTGTCTCCGTCACCGTGTCCGGTGCCGACACCCAGAACCGCTCGTGGCCCGCGAAATCAGCGGCTATCGTCTGCGCGACCAGCTCGACCATGTCTGAGCGGTGGACGTAGGCAAAGAGGGTGTTGCGCTGGGTGTGAAAGCGGGGCGAACCGCGCAACGCCGGTAGCCGGCGGTCCGGTTCGACGAACGTCTCCCGGGCCCGCTCGTCGTCGACGACCCACGGGAACCGCAACGAGCTGATGGTCCGGGGGCCGTCGGCCCGACGGGCGAACCCGTCGGCGACCGTCTCCAGCGTCTGCTTGCCGAGCCCGTAGGCCGTCGACGGCGTGAGCCGATGGGACTCGTCGACCGGGAGGCGGTCGACGGTGATTGGATCGGGCTCGAACCCGCCGCCCATGGCGCTCAGGCTCGAGGCCAGCGTCACCGACTCGACGCCGAGTTCGGTCGCCGCCTCCAGGACGTGGTAGGTCGACATGGCGTTGCTCTCGAAGGTCCTGAACCCCGGTCCGGACTCGGGTGTCGGAATCATCCCGAAGTGGACGACGGCGTCGGTGTCGCTCTTCGCGAGCGAGCCGTAGACCTCACCCATCTCCAGCGTGTCGGTGCGGAGGTACGCGTCCGCGTAGTCCTCCTCGCGGGACCCTCGTGAAAGGTTCACCGTCCGGAATCCCTCGCTGTTCAGGTGTTCGAGCACCGCGCGACCGAGGCGGCCGTTCCCGCCTGTGACGGCGACCGTCGCTGTCATACCCGTGGATACAGCCGGCGGACAGAAAGGGTTCCGTGGTCGGAAAGCGGGTGTCCGAGGCCGCCTTCAGCGATTTATAAGTTATGAAGATAATATGAGGCGGCTTCGGAAACGTTCCCAGAACGTCACACGGGTAAAATTTTAAATGGGGGAGGGGGAGATACATTGATAACATGTGAGGTGACGACAGATGTGTACCCGTAGCGACAGCGCTCCCGGTCGCTGACGGACGCAACGCCGCGGGGTGAGTTCACTGGCCTCGGTCTCACGGTACGACGCCGTGCTCTCGCTCATCCCGGCGATATTCCTGCTGGCGGTCGGTGTCGTCGTCGTCTTCGGCGTCCCCGTCGCGACGGCGATGGCCGCCGAGTCGGTCCTCTCGGTCGCCGCGGTCGTCGACACGCTCTTCTTGAACCCGCCGACGAACGGCGGGTCAACGAGCTAGTTACTCCTGCTGTGCGTCCACCACAGCCACGCCCGCGAGATTGACGATATCCTTGACTTCGTCGCCGCGCTGGAGGACGTGAACCGGCTTGTCCATGCCGACGAGCATCGGGCCGATGGCCTCGGCGCCGCCCAGCCGCTGGAGCAGCTTGTAGCCGATGTTGCCCGCTTCGAGGTTCGGGAAGACGAGCACGTTCGCGGGGTCGTCCAGTTCCGAGAACTCGTAGGTGCCGTTCAGGATGTCCTCGACGACGGCGGTGTCGGCCTGCATCTCGCCGTCGACCGGGAAGTCGACGCGGTCGTCGCGCTGTAGCTGGGCGACCGCGTCGCGGGGCTTCTGGGTGCCGGCGTTGTCGACGCTCCCGAAGTTCGAGTACGACAGCATCGCGGCGCGCGGTTCGACGTTGAACCGGCGGGCGAGGTCGGCGGTGTGGCGGGTCACCTCCGCCAGCACGTCGGCGTCGGGGTCCTGGTTGACGGTGGTGTCGGCACAGAAGACGACCTGGTTCTTGAACGTCAGCATGTAGACGCCGGCGGCGTAGTCGGCGTCCTCGGCGGTGCCGATGACCTGCAGCGGCGGGCGCAGCGCCCGCGGGTAGTGGTGGGTCAGCCCCGTCAGCATCGCGTCGGCGTCGCCCATCTCCACCATCACGCTGCCCAGGTAGTTGCCGTTGCGCAGCAGCTCTCCGGCCTCGCGGCGGGTGACGCCCTTGCGCTGGCGCAGCTCGTAGAGCCGGTCGGCGTAGGCCTCGACGTCGGCGGTCTCGGGGTCGACGACCACGGGGGAAAAGTCCAGGCCGAACCGGCGGCGGGTGGCCTCTATCTTCTCGGCGTCGCCCAGGAGGACGGGTTCGGCGATGCCCTGCTCGACGAGCTGGTAGGCCGCCCGAATCATCTTCTCGTCGTCGCCCTCGCCCAGCACCACGCGCTTGGGGTCGCTCTTGGCCTTGTTGAGGACGACGCGCATCATCTCGCGCGATTTCCCCAGGCGGGCCTCCAGCTGCTCGACGTAGGCGTCGGTGTCGAGTTGCTTGCGGGCCGCGTCGCTGTCCATCGCCGCTTGAGCGACGGCGGGGGTCACCTCGAAGAGGACGCGGGGGTCGAGCGGCTTCGGGATGATGTACTCCGGGCCGAACTGCAAGGGCTGGTCACCGTAGGCTTTGACGACGGCGTCGGGGACGTCTCTGCGCGCCAGCTCGGCCAGCGCTTCGGCGGCGGCGACCTTCATCGCCTCATTGATTTCTGTCGCGCGCACGTCCAGGGCCCCGCGGAAGATGAACGGGAACCCGAGCACGTTGTTGACCTGATTCGGGTAATCGGAGCGCCCCGTCGCCATGATGACGGTGTCGTCGCGGGCGTGTTTGGCGGTCTCGTAGTCGATTTCGGGGTCCGGGTTCGCCATCGCGAAGATGATGGGGTCCTCGGCCATCGACTGGACCATCGCCTCGTCGACGATGCCGCCCACGGAGAGGCCAACGAACACGTCGGCGCCGTCGATGGCGTCCGCGAGGTCGCCTTCCGGCACGTCGCGAGCGAAGGCCGACTTGAACTCGTTGAGCGCCTCGTGGTCGGCGCGGTCGGCGGTGATGATGCCCGAGGAGTCACACATCGTGATGTTCGAGCGCTCGGCGCCCAGCGAGACGTAGAACTCCGCGGTCGCGATGGCGCTGGCGCCCGCGCCGGAGAAGACGATATCGAGGTCGGCGAGCTCCTTGCCCGCGATGTCGGCGGCGTTGACCAGCGCCGCCCCGGAGATGATGGCAGTGCCGTGCTGGTCGTCGTGGAAGACGGGGATGTCCATCGTCTCCCGCAGCCGCCGCTCCACCTCGAAACACTCCGGTGCGGCGATGTCCTCGAGGTTGATACCGCCGAAGGTCGGCTCCATCGCGTTGATGGCGTTGACCATCACGTCGACGTCCTCGTCGGTGTCGAGCTCGATGTCGAAGACGTCGATGTCGGCAAAGCGCTTGAACAGCACGCCCTTGCCCTCCATCACCGGCTTCGACGCTTCGGGCCCGATGTCGCCCAGGCCGAGCACCGCGGTCCCGTCGGAGACCACGCCGACGAGATTGCCCTTGGCGGTGTATCTGAAGGCCTTCTCGGCGTCGGCGGCGATCTCCTCGCAGGGCGCGGCCACGCCGGGCGAGTACGCGAGCGAGAGGTCCCGCTGGGTGTTCGTCGGTTTCGTCGTCGCGATTTCGATCTTGCCGGGCGGGTCCTGGCTGTGATACTCCAGTGCGTCCTCGTCGAGTCCCATAGGGGTACGCGGACAGGCGTCCGTATAAATGTACGCTGGGACATGGGCGGTGTCGCAGACCGGCTCTCCCGAGGCGACCGAAAAGAGCGATTCCTAAGTACGTCGAGTTCTCAGTGGCAACTATGACCACCCGTTTCCGCCAGTTGCTCACAGCGACGACGGCGCTGACCTTCGGGCTAATCCTGCTCGGGGTGTACACCGGGGCCATCGGCGCCGGCCTGACCTGTGGGGCGCGCTGGCCGCTGTGTGACGGCTGGATGGGACTCTTTCCGGCCAACTGGGCGAGCTTCGTCGAGTGGTTCCACCGCTTCGTGGCGATGATAACCGGCTTCGCCATCATCGGCTCGACGGTCGCCGCCTGGCGCGGTGACTACTCGTCGCGCATCAAGTACGCCACCGCCGTCGCCACCGTGGTGCTGCCGGTCCAGATATTCCTCGGTGCGAACACGATCGTCAACTTCGGCGCCCTCGCACAGGTGCTCCACCACACCGCCGCGCTGGCGATCCTGACCGCGATGGTCGCCGCGACCGCGTGGTCGTTCGACCCGCCCGCGACGGCCGCCAGCGCCGACGCGCCGGCCGACTCGGGGACCGACACCGACGCCACGCCGAGTTCGGACTGAGAAACCGCTTTTCGGCCGCGTTACATGAAGTCCGAAAGCCCGGACTGCTGGTCGTCCTCGTCGGCGACCTCGCTGTCGGGCGTCTCGTCGGGGTCGTCGTCTGACTCCTCGGACGCATCACCGCCCAGCGTCGCCTGGGCGTCGCCGTCGTCGGCCGATTCTTCGGCACCGTCTACCGACTCGTCGTCCTCCCCGGCCCCGTTGGCCACGGCGCCCTCGAAGGCGCCGCCGGAGTGTTCCACCGCTGCTTCCTCCCGCAGACGCTCGGCGTCCTCGACGATGGACTGGACCTTGTTCGTCGACTCGCCCGAGCCCGTGATAAAGGAGACGTGGTCGGCCTCGAGTTCGTAGGTCGCGGCCATCGCCACCGTTAGCTCGCGGTTCTTGCAGTGGTGGGTCATCGTCGCGAGGAACGGCATGACCTCCCGGCGGGCGGTCCGCATCGACACGCCGTCGATGGCCGCTATCTGCCGGGCGATGTAGTCCCGCGTGTTGCGGGCGCCTTTCGACCGGCCCAGCTTCGACCAGTAACTGGGCGGGCCATAGCGGGTCCAGCCGCCCTTCTCGCCGTCGCGGGCGGCGGCGACGCCCGCCGTCATCGCGTCGCCCGCGTAGCGCCAGAAGGAGTAGTTCTGGGTCGCACGGACCCGGCCGAGCCAGCGGTCGGCGTCCGAGAGCGAGCGGTAGGCCCGCGCGAGTTCCGCGCCCTCGTAGTCCTTGGGCATATTGTCCTCGATCCAGTTGATGAGGTCGTCGGGCGTCTCGTCGACGTCGTAGCTGTCTTTCAGCGCCGTCTCGGCGTCGCCCTCTTTCAGCACGACGTCCAGATACTCGAAGATGCCCGAGGAGGTGTCCCGTTCGCCGGAGACGTAGTCGTCGGCCTCGATGCGCTCGCGGCCCTCGGCGGTGGCCTGGAGGTCCTTGATAGCTCCGCGCAGGTCGCCGCTGTTCTGTTCGGCGATGTCCTCGATGGCGGCGTCGGTGTACTCGATACCTTCCTTCCGGCAGATATCCCGCAGGACGGGGACGATAGAGCGTTTCTGGACCGCGGAGAACTCGATGTCCTGACAGCTGTTTCGCAGGCTGTTCGACATCTCGTAGTACTCGTTGGCGATGAGTATCATCGGCTGCCCCGCTTCCTTCACGAGCGAGGCGACGGCGCGGGCGCCGCCGCGGTCCGAGTTCCCGTGGATGTTGTCGGCCTCGTCCATGACGACGAGCCGGCGGCCCGCGCCGCCGGCGGTCAGGGTTCCCGATCTGGCGGCTTCGCCGGCCACCCGCTCAATGACGTCTTTCGTCCGGGTGTCGCTGGCGTTCAGTTCGATGGTCGGCCAGCCCATGTCGCTGGCGAGCGCGTGGGCCGCTGAGGTCTTGCCCACGCCGGGCGTGCCGTGGAGGATGACGGCCTCGCGGTGGTCCTCCCAGGTGTCGGCCCACTCTTTCAGGCTGTCTCGGGCCTTGTTGTTCCCCCGTACCTCCGAGAGCGTGGTCGGGCGGTACTTCTCGGTCCAGTCCATTGGTCCGTGGTTGGCGGGATGGTCGTTTAGGGGTTGCGGAGCGTCACCCACCGGCCCGGACCAGCGCTAACGGCCGTCGGCCCGAAGACATATGCCGGGGCCGCCCCCGGTCCGAGTCGCCATGAACTGGAACAGCCGCCGCTACGGTATCGCCGCCGGCACAGGTCTCGTCGCCGCTGTCCTCGCCTACGTATTCACCTACGCGTTGACCATCTCGACGGTCCAGAACTCCCTGTTGACCGGCATCGCCGAGGCGTTCGGCGAGGCGGGGGCGGACTGGAAGATCGTCGGCTGGCTCTTCTTCAACGCCCACTTCGTGACGACCACGATAACCGTCGACCTCGGATTCCTGGGCGGCGGGACCGACGCGGTGAACTTCATCGCCGAGAGCGACTCGCTGTCGGCGATACTGTACCTGGTTCCACCGGCGCTCCTGACCGCCGCCGGCCTCGGAGCAGCGCGCCTGAACGGCCTGACCGAGACAGCGGACGCGCTCAAAGTCGGCCCGTCGGTCGCACTGGGCTACCTCCCACCGTCCGTCGTCGGCGCCGTGCTGTTCACCATCAGCGTCGGTGCGGATAGCGGCGGTTCGCCGACCCTGCTGACCGCCGTCGTGCTCGCGGGCATCGTCTATCCGGTCGTGTTCGGCACGCTGGGCGCCGTCGTCGGGGCAGTGCTCGCCGGGGAGTAGCCCCCCGACTGTTTTTATCGGAAGGCGTGGCCAGCGCCGACCGTGCCACGACGCACTCTCCGCCGCCCTGACGACCGAGCCCTCTCCCCAGTCGTCGGTGTCGTCCTGCTGGTCGGTCTCGCCGTCCTGCTCGGCGCGACCGTCTCGGCCACGGCGCTCGGTTTCACCGACAAGCTGACCGGCGCCGCCCCGACCGTCGCGGGGTCCAGCGGGACCTACGAACGCTACGCGGGCGATGGCGGTCGCTACACCGAGCAGGTCGTACGCATCACCCACGAGGGCGGGGACACGCTGACCGTTGCCGACCTCGCCGTCGTCGTCGACGCGAGCGACGCCTGCGGGAAGACCGGCCGGCTGGTGAACCTTCCCGCCGAAGGTGACGACCCGCGACCCACGAGCCGGTACGTGCGCGGCGACGACATCTTCGACAACGCCGCGAACTCGGTGGAGGGCCCGATCGGCACTGGCGACGTGGACGACGACGGCGAGTGGTCGGCCGGCGAGACCGCCCAGTTCCGCCTCGCGACGCGGGCCTGTCGGGTCGCCCCCGGAGACACTCTCGTCGTCCGTATCGTCCACACCCCCACCGGCGCCACCGTCGTCGACCAGCCGGTCAGGGCCTGATACGGATTGTTGTGGATTTTTTCCGGATAGCGCCGACCGGGGTCGACGCGTCGGTAAATCGCTACAACAAACCGTCTGAGCCACGGGCGCTCCGGTACGCTTTTGTCCGGCACAGCCCTCCCGTCAGCTAATGGCACGGGGTGTCCGCGACGAGCTCGCCGAGAAGATCGCCGGCGAGGTCGCACTCAGCGACGACCCGGGGGCGACACTCCGGAAGTGGCGGACGGACTTCGACGTCGCCCAGACCGAACTCGCGGGGCGGCTGGACGTCTCGCCGTCGGTCGTCTCGGACTACGAGAGCGGCCGCCGCGACAACCCCGGTATCGGCGTCGTCCGGCGACTGGTCAGCGCCTTGCTGGACATCGACGAGGACCGCGGCGGCGACCACATCCGGCAGTACGCCCGCGTCCTCTCGTCGGGCTTCGACAGCGACGTCGTCCACGACCTGCGGGAGTACCCGGCGACCGTCGGCGTCGACCGGGTGTACGACGCCATCGACGCCGAGGAACTGTACCGCGGCGGAGCCGACACCGTCGCCGGCCACACAGTCATCAACTCGCTTGCGGCCATCACCCGGCTCTCCTCGGACCAGTTCCACCAGCTCTACGGCCAGTCGACCAACCGGGCGCTGGTGTTTACCGGCGTCACCCGCGGCGAGTCGCCGCTGGTCGCGATGCGGGTGCTCTCGCCGACGCCCAGCGCCGTCGTCCTGCACGGCCTGGACAGCGACGACATCTGGGAACACGCGCCCGACCTGGCCCGTATCGACGACGTCTCACTGGCCGTCACCGACGCGGACCTCGACACTGTTCTGGACGGGCTCCGTGGACTGCCATAGTCCTCGTCCGAACAAGCGTGGTAGGCCTGCTGTCCGTGACTTATGCTGCTGTTACTTAGAGCCAGAAAGTCCCGGCCAGCTACACTCGGGGGGCTCGCTGTCGTCCGAGAGAGCTTCGCTATCTCGTGATGCTGCAAGACCGAAGTTCTTGCACAGATCGCGAATCTCCGATTCGCTCACTCACGAAAGGCGCTGGGCGCCTTTCGAACGACGCGCCTCGTCACTCCCTGTGGTGCTTGCGTCGCCCGCCTTCGTGTAGCAGGCCACCGGGAGACCGAAGGTCTCCCGAGCAGTCGGCCCACAGCGCCGACAACGCCCCTTTCAGTCCCACCCGTGCCGGCTGGCCAATTCCCACTGGACGTGCGAACTTAACGCCGAAGAAACCTTACTGCTGGTAGACGTCTGATGGGTATGGGGAAGTGGTTCCGGCTATACACTAAGATACATACCTATCACTATGCGGTTATCGGAATCGCTGGCATAGTGGCAACAGTCATCTATGCCAGCCCGGGAGAACATTTCATTTCCATCGGTCCACTACAGTTGGACATATTTTACACCGCAATCGTTCTGTTCGGACTGCTATCCGTCCTATCAATAACCGATGAGTATAATCCGGAAGACTATGGGCTTACTTCGTCGGAATCTGAAAAGTAGAATCCCTGTATCTGTCTGTGACACACCGTCACACAACTTCCAGTCCGTTTGCTAGCACGAGGCTTTCGAGGGCCCCAAATCCGACCGCTATCAGTCCATACTTTAGCATCTGGGAGGGAAGACCACGGCTGAATTCATCAAACCCTTGATCGGAAAGCACCAGCGGTTCGTTGTCACTTCCCTGGAGCACGGGAGTACCTTGCTCCATGGAGACTTCTCCGGAGACCGCCAGCGTTTCGCCGTCAAGAATGGCTTTCGCCTCAAAATCCTCGTCGTCGGGGATCTCTTCGGGTGCGTCTGCATCGAAGATGTACTTCATCATGGGAATGGGGCTGACAATCAAGTGGTTGTCCAGCTGGATGTACGGCGATTTCCAACTACGCGCCGACAACGGGGTCGATACCGTCCAATCAGGAGACACTGTTGTAATGTCGTCGCTGTCGTGAATCTCGGCCAACCACTCTGTGTCGATTCGGATCTCGCGCTGACCGTCGTCAACGGTAAACGTCCCGGACTCAATCCCGGCTGCATACATAATCATGTTGTTGTAGTTAAAAGACTCAGAGTCTTCGAGCCGCCACACGTACGCACCAACGGACTCTTGATCATCGATCGACAGGAGGTTGCTTAGTGGGGCTGGCTCCCTGACATTCACCGTCCCCTCTATGGCGACGTTCTCACCATCGACGAGGGTTGACGGGCTTCTGTTCCCGGAAGTTGACACCGACCGGTAGAGCCGTCCGGCAATAATCGCTTTGTGACCCAACCGCAGAGAGCTAGCAAGTAGAACGACTCCAACGAGAGTTCGGAAAAGGTCAACCATATGTTCGTCTGAACCGTTTGAATGTACTTGTACACAGTCCTATCTAACGGCTGATTCAGCGAGAAAGGTGTCGCAACAATAGGATTTCAACAGAGCCACTAATCGATATACTTGTACGTCCGCTCGCCCATTCGGCCCCAGCCGTCGAAGACGAACTCCTCGCCGGGCTCGGTGAAGGCCTCGGCGTCGGCTTCGAGGTCGTGGTTGTGGACGTCGTGAATCTGTTCGTACTCCTCGAAGGAGAGCTCGTAGCGGGTCCGGATCTGTTCGTCGACGTTGAGCTGGGCGATTTCGTCCTCCCAGCCGTCGACAACCTTCTCGGCGTGGACCTCCGCCTGGGCCCCCGAGCCGTAGGAGGCGACGAGCAGCTGTTTACCGTCGAGGTCGCGGCCGTTCTCGCGGGCGTGCTTGAGGCCGGCGGCGCGGGCGATGTGGACCGAACCGGTGTACCAGTTGCCGACGTGGCGCGATATCTCCAGCGTCGGGTCGATTGTCTCTGCGTACCACGCCTGGTAGCGGTCGGTCCCGGTCAGGGCGTCGGTGTACTCCCGGATGGCCTCGTAGAACTCGTCGTCGCTCTCGAAGGCCTCTGGCACCGGCTGGTAGCCGATCTCCTCGGCGAGTTCGTCCTCGATTCCGGTGTCGCGGATGATGTGGCGGTAGCCCAGCGCGGCGGCCTTTCGGACCATCCCCGGGAACGGGGTGTGGAACGGGATAAGCGGGTAGTCGTCGGGGTGGATGTCGCCGGCGACCGAGGCGAAGTCGTCGAGCGCCTCGCGCATCCGGGCGAGATAGACGTTGACCGACCGTTTCCCGTCGACGGAGGGGAACTGCTGGTTCGGCTTGAGAAAGTCCGTCTCGTCGGCGCTGCCAAAGCCCTGTTCGGGCGAGAGCTCCAGCAGGTCGGGGTCCTCGGCGACCAGCATCGCCACGGCCCCGGCGCCCTGGGTGGCCTCGCCGGGGTCGTCACGAGCGTAGAGGGCGGTGTCCGTCGCGATGACGATGGCCGCGCGGCCGCGGTGTCGCCCGGCGCGAATCCAGTTGTACGCGTCGTCCACGCTCTGGGTGCCCGAGATACAGGCGAACTTCCGCTCGCCCTTGTTGGCGTGGTGGAAGTCGCCGTCGTACACCTTCTCCAGACAGCCCGCGACGTACGTCGAGACGGGTTTGGAGTTGTCGAAGGAAGACTCGGTGGCGACGTCGATGCGGCCGATATCCTCCGGTTCGAGGCCTTTGCGGTCCATCAGCCGGTGGGCGGCGTTGGCCGCCATCGTGACGATGTCCTCGTGGACGTCCGGGAACGAGGAGGCGTGCAGTCCCAGCCCCTTCGTGTACTTGCCGGGGTCGTCGCCCTGTGCCGGCGCGAACGTCTCGGCGAGGTCCAGTTTCAACTTACCTGTCCATATCTCCATCGCGTCGATACCGACTGCTGTCATTGTCCGAGAGTCACCGCGTACGTATAAATGACTGTCGACCAGCGATTCGTCGTCTGTCGAATTTTATCCGCACGCGCTGTATTCGAGCGGACCGTCCGGGCTGCCGTTTGCCGTGTCCGTGACCACGACACACTGCCGGTTCCCTGCCTTGTCTGTCGCGACGAGTTTTATCTCGTGGACCTGACCCAAGCCGCCCAACTGGAACGGGCCACCCTGCGAGTAGGTCTTCAGCCCGCTGGATCCAGGGAACGTTCGCTGTGGGTTATCGCTGTCGTCCGTTCTGTTGATGTATATCTCAGTGGCCGCCAGCGATTCGTCCGAGACGCTCCAATCGATTTGATAATTCACCTCAGTGCCGAAAAAGACGAACCCGCTCTCGTCGGTCACTTCGAAGCGTTCGACCGTCGGCGGCGTCGTATCGACCGTCAGCGTCCCGGTGGTCGCACTGCCGGACGTTCCAATTGCATCGGTGGCCGTCACGGTCAGTTGCTGGGGTCCATCGGTCGCCGACGCCCTGACATCGAACGTCGCCTCGTATACCCCGTCCTCGTTCTCGTCGGACAGCGTCTGAGTCCCCACCCCAAACGCGCTCGCGTCTGCCGTCACTGTCTCGACTGTCGTGCCCGACGCCGACACCGTCGCCGTCACCGTTACTGACTGGGATGGACCGACGACGCCATCGTCGTCAGTCGTCTCAAGCAACGCTGCTGAATCGATTCGTATCTCGGGGGCGCTGACGACGACTTCGGTAGTCGCGGTATCGGTGTCACCGGAGTCGTCCGTGACAGTCAGCTCGGCGCGGTAGGTGCCCGCACTATCGTAGTTGTGTGTCACCGTCGACTCTGTCGTCGTGGCGCCGTTTCCGTCGCCGAAGTCCCAGCGGTACTCGACGATGGTGCCATCGGTGTCGTCCGACGCCGACGCGTCTAACGTCACCGTCTCGTCGGGGTCGGGGTCGTCGGGCGTCGCGCTGAAGCGGGCGGTCGGTGAGCGCCCCTCAGGCTCGCTGACGGTGGCCGACTCCCGCGCCAGGACGGTGTTCGAAGCGTCGTGGACGACTGTCACTTGGATACTCTGTCCGGCGATGTTGTGATCCCGGAGGAACCGCTCGCTGGGTTCGAACCGGCCGTCGCCGTCCCCGACGCGAGCGCCGTCGAAGCTGTAGCGGTCCGTGGTGTCGTCGCCCCGCACGATGACGGTCAGCTCCGACTGTGTAATCACGTCGCCGCCAGCGTGGGTGATGGTGACGTTGTCGGCCGTTATCTCGACGCTGAAATAGACGAGGGGAGCACTCCCGCTGTCGGCATCCTCGGCGACGCCGCCGAGTACGACGGCGCCGCCGACCGTGGTGATGATGATGACCACGACGGTCAGCAGGATGACGCCGATGGACTCGGACTGTGCGCGGCGCTCCATCTACTCTCTAGGTGGGGTAACTCGGGGTAAGACCGTTGCGGGCGATTACAGAGAGTGAGAACGCATTGCTCACGACTGTTACCGGTGCGTACTCACGTTTTAGAGTACACCAGCATGCTATGCGGGTTCCGCTATGGGCCGCTCCGGATCCTCAGTCACGCCACTGGGACTGTACAGTATTGCGTCCGTTCCCTGAACCGTCGTTCCATCGATATGGAGGGTGTTAGCTCCGCCGAGGTCTGCGGTAATCGCACCGTTATCCGTTCGAACTCTGGAATCGTCAAGGTACATATCTCCGACTGATTCCAAGGTGATATCGTTGTTTCGCGACCGGATTTCCGCGGAGTCATTAGCTATAATTACTCCACCGCCGCGCTGGGTAGCGGAGAGGGTCACGTCACCGTTATCGGCCCTCACGGTGGTTCCAGAGATGTCGACGCGCTTTCCGCTTATCGTCACGAATTGATTATCACTCCTAACCAGGCTTCCGGTCCTGACGACCCCTTCGGTTGCGGTCAGCGTGATGCCGCTGTTCTGTGAGCTAATATCCACTTCCGACGTGATACTTTTCGCGCGGATGGAGATCTGGCTGTTATCCTGTCGCAACTGACCCACTGCCGATGGGATGACCAGATTCACAGTTTCATCGTCGAAGTTGTATAGATCACTCTCTGAATATGTGGTCTCACCGCTGTCGAGTTGGCCGTCGTCGTCGGTATCGTCGAACGCTTGCTGTGGGTTTCCGGTGATCGGTTCGCCGCCGGGGAGGTCAGTGTCACCCGAACTCACGTTCTCGACAGTCACGTTGAGCACGGCGCTGGCCCCGCCACTGATGGCGTAGACAGCGACAGTCCCGTTTGCTTCGGCGTTGAGCTCGGTGGCCACGCCACCGTTAGCACCAGTGGTGACACTGACCGGATTTGGTGCACCGACGGTGCTGTTGTTGGCGAGGAACGTCACATCTAACCCTGGTAGATTCGGGTCAGTCCCGGCAGAAAGTGACAGCGTCGAATCGCTTGCTCCTACGTCCCAAGTACAGTCAGACGCGGAGCACGGGCCGAGCCCTCCCTCGGGATTGCTCGGCGTGCTCCAGATGTGGGAGTATGCACTGTTTCCACCGCCGCCTCCACCGCCGCCCGACGGCGCCGTCACCTCAACCGTCATCGAGACGTCGTCTGCCGTCTCCGGGTCGAAATCACCGTCGATGCCGACGTAGCTGAACCGTATCTCCTGTTCGCCGGTCGACCCCGTCGCCTGGTAGTCGAACGTCACCTGCCCGTCCTCGCCGGGAACCTTCGAGTTCGAGCCCAGCGTCCCGTCGCTCCCAGGGGCGAGCGCCGCCTCGACGGTCAGTGAGGAGGCGTCGTCCGGCGGGTTGTTGAACCGGTCACGCACGTCGAGGGTCAGCTCGGTGGTCTCGCCCTGGGAGACCGGTATCCCGTCCTCGTCAACGTTGGTCAGATACGCGGCGTTTTCGTCGGTGACGCCCGTCCCGACGCCGACCTTGGTCAGCTGGAGGCTGTAGGTCCGGTCGGGGTTGAGCTCGACGCTGACGTTGTAGAAGCCGTCCGTGGCGCCGTCGTCGGTGACGCTTGTGACCGTCTCCGACTGTGTCTCGAGGAGGAAATCCCAGTACGTCGCCGACCGCCGGGACGTGAACGTGATAGTGATGGGGCCGGCACTGTCGTCGTTCTCCAGCCTGACCCGCTGGGTCGAACTACTCACCGACTGGACGTCGACCGACGTGGCCTGTGTCGAGGACGCCGAGACGCTGCCGTTGATAGCGACGAGCGAGATATCGGTCCCGTCGATAAACGACTGGTTCGAGAGCGTGATGTTGCCGCTCGGGAACTGGTTGTAGAGGACGGTCTGTTCGTACGTCGTGGTCGGGGAGTTGGCGTAGACGTTGTAGTTCGGTCGGTAGGTGATACTGCCGGTGTTGTACGTCTGGCTCTCGTTCCAGAAGTCGCCTGTCTCCCCGGCCGCTTGCGCGTTGGCTATCCGCAGCGAGACGCTGTCGTCGGTCGTCCCGACGGTGTTCAGCGACCCCGATGGCGGGCTGGGGTTGCGGGCCACCAGCCGACTGGGATAGCGGGTGCCCAGCTGGACGGAGACGCTCCGGCCCTCGCCGGTGCCGCGGGCCGAGACGACGGCGTTGCGGAGGTCCTGCATATCCGACTGGACCTCCTGGTTGTGGTTGAACTCGACGCCGCGGTTCTGGCTGGGGACGACAAAGGCCTGATAGCTCGCGAAGGCGATGATGAGGACGGCAAACAGCAAGATGGCACCGATCTGGATAGACTGCCCTCGCCGGTCCCCGACCAAATCCATGTCGACTACTTACCGAGTCCGAGATAAAAACCTATCCGCCGGCTATCGGACGCGAGAATGACCGGCCACAGTGGGGCCGGGACTGGGCGCGCCGAGTCGGCAGGAAACGGCCCGTCAGTCCTCGTCTTCTTCGACGACTTCCGGGTCCGACAGCGCCGTCTGGAGGCTGTCGAGCCCGTTGACCCACTCGGAGACGAGCCCGTATTCGAGCTCCTCGACGACCTCCATCGGCAGCTCGTCGCCGTCGATGATGCGCGTGCCCGCCTGCACGCAGTACCCCAGCGCCGCGTCGAGGTCCTCCTCGGCCTCGGCGTCGGCGGCCGCGCCGACGTAGTCGGTGACGGTCGCCTCGTCGGCGACGCCCTCGGCCGTGTACTCCTCTGCGGCGTAGAAGACACAGACCAGCGAGGTCTGGACGCCGTCGATAAGCATCAGCGTCTCCTCGTCGTCGATAGCTATCTCGTCGAGGACTATCTCACGGACGCCCGCGAGCTCCGACAGCGCCGTCTCCTCGTCCAGATCGCCGTCCTCGTAGTCGGTGAGTATCTTCGCGACCGCGATGGCTGCGTCGTCCTGCAGATTCAACAGGAGTCGCGCCGAGTCCTCGTCTTCGGGGTCGATCCCCTCGTCTTCGATGCGGTCGAGCCAGTTCTGCCAGCGTTCGTCTGTGTAGTACTCCCCCGGCGGCGTGCTCATATCACCCCGTACGTGCGCCCGGGGATAATAGCTTCGACAGCCACCGACGCCGGAAACTGGTGGATAACCGCACGACGGGAGCGGGGCTTGCCGGTTCAGGTCTCCCGCCTGGAACGCCGATGTTTATCAGTTTGGGCGTGGTACGTCAGGACATGGCACACAGCGGCTCCACCGCCCGGCCCACCGGTCGCCTCGACCCGTCGCGCGTCGGTGGCACGCTGACGTGGCTGGGACTCGGTGTCATCGCCCTGACGCTTCCCGTCGCCACGGGCGCGCTCGCCGGGCTGCTCACGTCTGCCGGCTCGCCCGCCGCGGGCGTCGCGGTCGCGTTGGGGGCCATGGACGGTCCGTTGCTCGGGGCGACGGGGCTGCCCTGGCTCTTCCACGTCGCGACGCTGACGGGGCTCTGTGGGTGCTGGCTGCTCGGTGCCGGCCTCCTGCTTTCGGGACTCTACGACTAGTCCTCGGACTGGATACCGCGGGGGGCCTCCGTCGCCGCGCTCTCCTCGCGCATGGTGAGCGTGCGCTGTGGGAAGGGGATAGAGATACCCTCCTCGTCGAACGCCGTCTTGACCGCCCGAACCACGGCCGAGACGGCCCGCCACTTCCGGGGCGGGGTCGGGTGGTCGATCCAGAACCGCAGCTCCAGCACCACGGCGGAGTCGCCGAAGGACTTGGGGACGACCTGTGGCGGCGGGGAATCGACGACGTCGGCGACGTCTGCCATCGCCTCGCGGGCCAGGTCCGTGGCCGCTTCGACGTCGGTGTCGTAGTCCACGCCGATGTCGAGCGTCAGGCGCAGGAGCCCTTTCCGGCTCCGGTTGGTGATGGCGCTGTCGCTCACCCTGTCGTTGGGGATGACGACGAACTCCCCGTCGAAGTTCTCCAGGCGCGTGTTGAAGATGGTGATGTCGGTGACGATTCCCTCCTGGTCGCCGATGGCGACCCAGTCACCGATGGTAAAGGGCCGGGAGAACATCAGGACGAAGCCGGCGATGAGCGACCCGAGCGTCTGGCGGGCCGCGAAGCCGACGACGATACCGAGGAAGCCGGCCCCGACCAGCAGGCCCCCGATGTTGACGCTCCAGACCGCGAAGATGGTCGCCCCGACCGTGACGAAGATGGTGACCTGTCCGACCCGCAGCAAGATCTCCTCCTGGTGTTCGGTAAAATCCGACAGCGCGGTGCTGAAGCGGTCGATCCACCGCTGGAGCTGGTCCGAGGCGACGAAGGCCAGCATGATGAGGACGATTGTCTGTATCGTCGGGACGAGCGTCGGGTCCCTGTCTTCGAGGAACGGTCGGAGCGCCGCCGCCACGTCCGCGACGCCCCAGACGATGAGAAAGGAGACGACGACGACCGACAGCACCGTGACCTGGATCATCCGCAGGAGCATCCCGCGGAACGTCGTCGGTGTGTAGGTCGCGAGTACCTGTATCCAGGAGCCGGACCGCTCGGCCCCCATCCGGTCGAGCGCCACCCCGCGGAGCCGCGAGAGCACCGCCGGAAGCACGACGATGGTGACGACCAGCGCCGCGAGGAGCAGCGCCGTCGCGGCCACGCGGCCCTGGCTGGCTGCGAGCCCTTCCAGGGACTCCTGAAACGCTCTGACGAGGTCGAGGAGTCCCCTGTTCGCGTCGGTAGCGGCGGTCTCCGTCTGCTGCACAGTTGCAGTCACTCACCGACGGACTTGGTTCTTCGTCTTTCGGTGGCCGAGCGCGAACAGCCGAAAGAAATACAGTCGGTCAGCGGCCGCTCAGACGCCCCGACCCTGCAGTTTCTCTTCTTCGGGGAGGTCGGCGTTCGCGTCGCCTTTCATCCCCTTGCCGACGTTCTTGCTGATCTCGGTCAGCGTCTCGGCGTCGTCCCAGTTGTTGACGGCCTCGACGATGGCCGTCCCCATCGCCTCGGGGTCCTCCGCGCCGAAGATGCCCGAGCCGACGAAGATGCCGTCACAGCCGTGGTGCATCATCAGCGCGGCGTCGGCCGGCGTCGCGATGCCGCCGGCGGCGAAGTTCACGACCGGGAGCCGGCCCATCTCGGCGGTCTCGTGGACGAGGTCGGCGGGCGCCTCGTGTTCGCGGGCCCACTTCTCTCGCTCTTCGTGGCTCATCCCCTCCAGCTTGCGAATCGAGCCCTTGATATTGCGCTGGTGGTGGACGGCCTGGTTCACGTCGCCGGTGCCGGCCTCGCCCTTGGTCCGAATCATCGCCGCGCCCTCGTCGATGCGGCGCAGGGCCTCCTGCAGGTTGCGCGCGCCACAGACAAAGGGCGCGGTGAAGTCCCGCTTGTCGATGTGGTAGCGGTCGTCGGCCGGCGTGAGGACCTCGCTCTCGTCGAGCATGTCCGCTCCCGCCGCTTCCAGAATCTCGGCCTCCTTGGTGTGGCCGATACGTGCCTTCCCCATCACCGGGATGGAGACCTCGTCGATGACCGACTGCAGCGAGGCCGGGTCGGCCATCCGCGCGACGCCACCGCGCTTGCGGATGTCGGCGGGAACGGCCTCGAGGTTCATGACGGCCACCGCGCCGACGTCCTCGGCGATGCGGGCCTGTTCGGCCGTGACGACGTCCATGATGACGCCCCCCTTCTGCATCTTCGCGAAGCCGCGCTTGACGAGTTCAGTCCCGCGGCGGAGTTCCTCCAGATCGGTAGCTTCAGGCATTACGCCGGGCTTAGGACTGGATTTACTTAACGCGTGTCCTTCCGCCACTCGAGATGGATTCTGCGGGCGACTTCGGTTCGACAAGTGCAGTTTGAAACAGGAACCGGTGAGGGAACAGCCAGAAAGGCCCGCCCATGCCGGCCGGTCGACCGTTCCGGGGCTTTCTGGCTCTCAGAAGCAATCGCTATCGGTTTACGACCGGAAGACACAGGCTCTGGTATGTCGGCTGTGACCCGGGTGGGACGCCGAATCGAGTCGCTCGTCGCCCGGTACTTCGACGCCCCGCTCCCCGAGTCTGAGGGGCTCCCCCGCTACGTCGCCCCCCTGCCCGAATGGCTCGAAGACGTCGGGCTCCGGCTGGCGTGGCCCATCGCGCTCGTCAACCTCGTCGGGACGCTGTTTGGCTTCTGGTACTACGCCGGCCAGCCGCTGAACCTGTCGCCGCCGCTGCTGGGCGGGCAACTGGGCGCCGCCACGCCGCTGGCCTACCCGCTGATTCCCGACTCGCCGGTCGCGACGCTGTTCATCGGGCTCTCCTTTGCGGCGTGGAAGCTCGACTGGGACCTCCAGTGGCTCCACGCGCTGGCCTTCTTCGGCTGTATCAAGCTGGGACTGTGGACCCCCTACGTCCAGCTCGTCATCAACGGCAGCGAGGGTATCGCGCCGTGGCTCTACTGGTTTCTCATCCTCTCGCATCTGGCGATGGCCGTCGAGGCGTTTCTCATCCACCGCTACGCGACGTTTTCCGTTCCGGCGGTCGCCGTCGCCGCCTTCTGGTACGGCTTCAACGACGTCGTGGACTACTTCGTGCCCGTCCTCGGCGGTCCACACCACACGTGGCTGCGGGGGGAACCGCTCGTCGGCCCGCTGACCTTCGACCACACCGTCCCGGCCCACGACCTCGCGGCCGGGTGGGCAGTGACGCTGACGATACTGGCTACCTTCCTCGCGCTCGCGACGCGGGTCGAGAAAGTCGAGCGGGCCGACAGCTAACTGCGTCGCGCTCGAACCCACGTCTGTGAACGGACTCTGTACCGACGGCACCAGCTTTCGCTGTGACCGCTACGAACTGACCGAGAAAGGCGTGAAACTGTACAGAGGAGGCGCCCGACCGATACGAGTCAGACACCGAGGACCACCAGATCGGCTTCGTCCCCGACGCGAGGTTACGGTACGTCCTCCCAGACGGCGTCACGCCCGAAGGTGACGACGGACCAGCCGCTACAGCAGTCGACCGACTGGCCGCCACGCCAGTGAGCCGTCTCGGGACGAATCCGCCCCGGTGTCACCGCTCGCCGACCGGCGTCCACGTGCGGTCGGTCCCACCGACGTACCGGGAGACCGGGCGGATCAGCCGGTTGTCGTCGAGCTGTTCGAGGCAGTGGGCCATCCAGCCGCCGGCCCGGGCGACGGCGAACGTCGGGGTGAACAGCTCGCGGGGCACACCGACACCGTGGAGCAGGGCGGCGGTGTAGAACTCGACGTTGGTCGCCAGCCGCCGGTCGGGCTTGTGGTCGGCCAGGATATCGAGGGCTACCCGCTCGAACTGCTCGACGGTGTCGTAGAAGTCGGTCCCGTCGGCCGCCGCGTAGAACCGCTCGGCGGCCGTCGAGAGCACCTCGGCACGCGGGTCCCGGACGCGGTACACGCGGTGGCCAAAGCCCATCAGCCGCTCGCCAGCCTCGAGCGTCTCCCGGACGAACCTCTCGGGGTCGCCCGTCTGGTGTACCGTCTTGAGCATCTCCAGGACCGGCCCCGGCGCACCGCCGTGGAGCGGGCCCTTGAGCGCACCGACGGCGGCGGTCGCGGCGGAGACGAGGTCAGACTCCGTCGAGACCACGGTTCGGGCGGTGAACGTCGAGGCGTTCAACCCGTGGTCGACGACCGTGTTCAGATAGGTCTCCAGTCCACGGACGGCGTGGGCCTCGGGCGTGTCGCCGGTGAGCATCGCGAGGTAGTTCTCGACGTGGTCGAGCGCGGGGTCGGGCGCCACCGGCGACTCGCCCTCGCAGTAACGCCGGTAGGCGGCGACGATGGTCGGCACGACGGCCACGACACGCGTTGCCGTCGTCCGGTCGTCGCCGCAGTCGGCGTCGAGACTCGCCGCCGCCAGCCCCATCCGCAGGGCGTCCATCGCAGGCTCACCGTCTTCGGCGGCACGGCGGACGACCGCGTGGGCCTGCTCACAGAGCCCGCGCCGCTCCGCCAGGTCGTCGCGGATGGCGTCGCGTTCCGCCGCCGTCGGGAGCCGGTCGTGCAACAGCACGAAGAGCGTCTCCTCGTAGGCGGCGTTCGTCGCCAGCGTCTCGACGGGGAAGCCGCCGATGACGAGTTCCCCCGTCTCGCCGTCGATGTCGCTGAGTCGCGTCTCGGCGACGGTGACGCCTTCGAGTCCGGGACGGAGCTGTTGGCCGTTCATACACTGTCGAGGCGCCAGCGGCCCCTAAACGCTCGGAGAACCGCGTTTCTTCACGGGCCGTGACAGCTCCGTGGCCGGGCCGACGACACCTCCGGATACCGGTCGCCAGTCCGCTACAGCGACGCCGACGGGGGGAACGAGCGTTCTCCGTTTATACTGTCGGCTGTACCAGTACGGACGAGTTCGCCCAGCCGGGCTGGGCGAATATCTCCACGCACGTACAGCCAACAGTATCAGTCCTCGAGCAGGAGGTCGCCGTCGACGGCGGCGTCGACGAAGCGCCGGCCGGACTGGTCCAGTGCGTACCCCCCGTCGCGGTTCGCGACGAACGTCCCGCGGAGCTGGCGCAGGTGGTAGTTGAACCGGCCCTTGTCGTCGATGGAGGTGGCGGCCCGCAGGGTCGAGTACTCGACCGGCGTCGCCGCCTCGGCGAGCGCGAGGAGGATCTCCAGACGGGCCGGCTCGGCGAGCGTCGCCAGCCGGTCGGCGATGGGGTCGACCGCGGCGCGGCGTGACTCCGTCGAGTCGACGCCCCGCTCCTCGACGGGCGTCCACGACTGACCCGTCGCCCCGACGTACCGGGAGACCGGCCGGACCAGTTCGTTGTCGGCTAGCTGCTCGAGGCAGTGGGCCATCCAGCCGCCGACGCGGGCGACGGCGAATGTCGGCGTGAACAGCGCCGGGGGGACGTCCACGCTGTACAGCAGCGCCGCGGCGTAGAACTCGACGGTCGGGGCGGCGGGGTGGTGTTCACGCAGCGCGGCCGCGCCGGCGGCCTCCAGTTCCCTGACCGTCGCCCGGAACGCGTCGCTCGTCGACCCCGGAAGCCGCTCCATCGCCGCCGAGAGGACGGCTGCCCGCGGGTCCCGGACGTCGTAGACGCGGTGGCCAAAGCCCGGGAGCCACCCCGTCGCGTCCAGTCGCTCTTCGACGACGCGCTCCACGTCGTCGGCCTCGTGGGCCGCCCGGAGCAGGTCGAAGACGCGATGGAGGTTCCCGCCGTGTCGTGGCCCCTTGAGCGCGCCGGCGGCGGCGGTCGCGGCGGAGACGAGGTCCGACTCCGTCGAGACCACGGTTCGGGCGGTGAACGTCGAGGGGTTCAGCCCGTGGTCGACCATCGTGGTCAGGACGGTCTCCAGCGCCCGCCGTTCGGCCGCCGTCGGCCGCTCGCCGGTCACCATATAGCGGTAGTTCGCCGCGTGCCCGAGGTCGGGGTCCGGTGCCGGCGGGTCGCGTCCCTCGCGGGCGCGCCAGTACGCCGCGACGACGGTCGGCGTGACGGCCACGACGCGGCGAGCCACTGCGGTCGGCCCCTCGTCGTCGACGCCGAGCGCGGCGGCCGCGAGCCCGACCCGGACCGCGTCCATCGGGTCACAGTCGTCGCGTGCCAGCGCCCGAAGCACCGCATGGACAGCGTCGTGGAGTTGCCGGGCGTCGGCCAGCGACGACCGGAACGTCCGCAGCTCCCCTGCTGTCGGCAACCGGCCAGAGAGCAACAGCGAGACGCTCTCCTCGTAGGTCGCGTTGGCCGCCAGCTCGGCGATGGGATACCCACGGACGACGAGTTCGCCGGCCTCGCCGTCGACCTCGCTCAGTTCGGTCTCCGCGACGGTTATCGACTCGAGGCCAGGGTCGAAGACGGAGGGTGTCACGTTCGCTGTTGGGCGGCCCGACGGGTAGAGCGTTTCCCCGCCGGAGCCGGACGACCCCTGGGGCCGTTCACAGCCGTGGGATGCGCTGACTCCCGCGGGCCGTTCACAGCCGCGGGATGCGCCGACTCCCGCGGGCCGTTCACAGCCGCGGGATGTGGTCGTCGAGGACCGCGACGACGCGGTCGAGGTCGTCGATGCGGGCGCGGTCGTACACCAGGTCGGGGCCGAAGTCGGAATCGATTCTGAGCCGGGTGTCGGTCGCTTCGTAGCCGTACAGCGCCGTCCATGGGGTGTGTGACTGGTCGAACGGGACCAGCCAGCAGACGTAGCGCGTGGTGACGAGCCCGCCGTCGGTCAGCCGGACCTGCGAGCGCGTCCCGGGGAGGAAGACGACCAGAAAGAGCCCACCGAACAGCCAGCTGGATGGGTCCGAACCGATGGCTGCCCGGGCGAAGAGGCCGGCGACGACGACGAGGATGCCGATGTCGACGAGGCGTTCCAGCTGCTGGCGGCGACCGCCACTCCCGCCGTCGGTCGTCCGCGGAAGCGTCGCCAGCGGTTCCCAGGTGCCGTCCCCTGACGCGGGTGGCCCCGCTCCCCGCACCATCACGGCCCAGCCGACGACCGCGAAGAAGACGCTCCCGATGGTGAGCTGGTAGCGAGCGTCGGCGCCGCTTTGCACGCCGGTCCACGTGACCCAGGCCCCGAGCGCCACCAACGTCGCCCCTGTCAGCCGGGACGTGGGTCGCCGGTCGAGCAGCCGGGACCGGGTCACCACCAGCCCACCCGCGACGACACCCAGACACAGTCCCCCGACGGCGAGGGCGGCGACCGTCGCGTACGGTCGCCCGACCAGCAACGCCGCGGCCCCGGCGATGCCAGCGACGTAGCCACCACTGCCCAGCGCGGCCGGCGGTTTCCCCTGCATGGCTGGTGGCTCACTGCGACGGAAAATAAAGCCCCGCGGTCGGTCCTCGCCGGCGTCTCACCGTCGCTCCGGAACGTTGTCCTCGAGGGCGCTCTCGACGCGTCCCTGGTTGTCGATGTCGGCTGTCTCGTAGCTGAAGCTGACGCCGGTGTCGGTGGCGATAGTCAGGACCCCGTCACGAACGCTGTAGCCCGAAACCTCGTCCCAGGCGGTGAACTTCGTGCCGACCTGGCGTGAGCCGACGTAATTCTCCGAGACCAGTCCCGCCTCGGTGATGCGGACTCTGTAGGTCATCCCAGTGAGATTCAGGAGCAAGAGCGGGAGGGCGTAGACGACGAGGAGCGGGTTCGAACCGGTGTAGGCCAGCCAGCCGAACATGGCCACCGCCGCCAGTGTGCTGACAACTCCGAACCGTTTCAGCGGCCGCCGATACCGTTCCAGGCCGAAGATACCGATGCTGTCTGTCTCGGGGAGCACTGCGAGCGTCTCCCCGCGGCGGTCGGCCCCAGCGCTCTTTGCGTTCTGGCCGACCTGGACGACGGTGACCCAGCCGACCAGCGCGAGGAATATCCCGCCCATCGCCGGCCAGAACCGCGCTCCGGAGCCGTCACTGACGATCGTCCACGCCGCCCAGCCGATGAGAACGAACAGCGGGAGGATGGTCCCGAGAACCCGGAGGCGATGTTCGAGATAACTGGCGAGTCGCTCGACGGGCAGGAGCCTGTATCCGAGTGCCGTACCAGCCGCCAGGCCGCCGGCTGTCGTCACAGCCACAGGCGCGACGGCAGCGCCCACGAGCAGCGCGACGACGCCCGCCGTCGAGCCCACGAAGACGCCGCTCCCCAGTACGATCAGTAGCCGGCTCGTCATAGTCGAGCACAGACGCCACGTGAAAATAAAACGTCAGGTCCGGCGCCGGCCCCTGACCCGGCCTGCCTACCGCACGACGACGACGGCGCTGTCGGTCTCGGTCATCTCGCCCTCGCCGGAGTACGTGCGTGACTCCTCGACCTCGAAGAGGTCGGGGCCGAGTTCGAACTCGCCGGAGACGACCAGCGTGTCGTCCTCGATCTCGTAGTCGCCCGACTCGATGCCGGCGTCGATGGCGCCGACGTCGCTGCCGAACTCGGGTCCGACGACGGAGTAGTCGAGGTCGATACCGCTGATCTCGGTCGTGATGTCCGGCGCGTCCTCGAAGACGTCGAGCCGGTCGACGTGCATCGCCTCGGCAATGGCGGCCTCGAACCCGTCGACGTGGCCGTACACCTCGACGTGGTCGAGGTCGGCGTTCAGCGGGAGGCCGTTCTCGGTCTTGTAGCGCCGCAGCGCGGAGACGACCTCCATCGCGGTCTCGCCGGCCGCGAGGTCGGCCTCGTAGCCGCCCGCGACGGGCCAGTCGGTGGTGTGGACGGAGTCGTCATCCGCGGACTCACTGTACCCGAGCGTGTCCCACAGCTCCTCCGTGATGTGCGGGAGGAAGGGGGCGAACAGCTTGAGGAAGGTCTGGTGGGCCGTCAGCAGGGTGTATTCGGTGGAGGCGTCGCTCCCATCGCTCACCCGCTGCTTCGCGATTTCGAGGTAGTCGTCACAGAACGTCGACCAGAAAAAGGACCGCAGTTCGTTGCGGGCCTTCGAGAAGGCGTAGTCCTCGAACTTCGTCGTGACCGACTCGACGGTGGCGTCGAGTTCGGCGAGCAGCCAGCGGTCGACCGCCGAGAGGTCGTCGGGCTCGGCGGGTCGTTCCGTGGGAGTGAGCTGGTCGACCAGCCGCGAGGCGTTCCAGAGCTTCTGGAGCAGGCGCTCGCCCGCTTCGAGGTCGCCTTCCTTGTACGGGAAGTCGTCGCCGATGGAGGTGCCGGCGGCCCAGTAGCGGGCGGCGTCGACCGGGAAGTTCTCGAGCACCTCGCTTGGCGGGATGACGTTGCCCTTCGACTTGGACATCGCCTCGCGGTTCTCGTCCAGCACCATCCCGTTGACCATGACGTTCTCGAAGGGCACCTCGCCGGTGTGTTCGTAACACTTGACGACGGTGTGGAACAGCCAGAACGAGATGATGTCGTGGCCCTGCGGGCGGAGGTCGAACGGGTATAGTTCGGGGTTCTCCCACGAGAAGTCTTCACTCTCTTCGTCCCAATCCCAGCCGGCGTTGACCAGCGGTGTCAGCGAGGAGGTCGCCCACGTGTCGAAGACGTCCTCCTCGGGGGTCAGCTCGTCGTGGCCACACTCGGGACAGCTACTCACGGGCGGGTCGTCCGAGAGCGGGTCGACCGGCAGGTCGGCCTTCTCGGCCATGACCGGTTCGCCACAGTCCTCGCAGTACCAGACCGGGATGGGGATACCGGAGTCGCGCTGGCGGGAGATACACCAGTCCCATTCGAGGCCCTCTATCCAGTGCTGATAGCGGCTGAGCATCTTCTCGGGGAACCACTCCATCTCCCGGCCCGCCGCCAGATACTCCTCTTTCCGGTCGAGCATCTCGATGTACCACTGCTCGGTGACGAGATACTCGACCTCGACGCCACAGCGCTCGTGGACCTGGACGGTGTGGTCGTGGTCGCGCGATTCGAGGAGATATCCCTCCGAATCGAGGTCCTCGACGATGGCCTCGCGGGCCTCGTGAGTGCTCATGCCCTCGTAGTCGCCGGCGACCTCGGTCATGGTCGCGGACTCGTCGATAGCCAGCCGGAGGTCGAGATCGTGGGCCTGGTACCACTCGATGTCGTTCTGGTCGCCGAAGGTACAGCACATCACGAGGCCGGAGCCGGTCTCCATGTCGACGCGCTCGTCGGCGATGATGGGGACCTCCTGGCCGAACAGGGGGACTCGGGCGGTGCCGCCGACGAGGTGCTGGTTCTCGTCGTCGTCGGGATGGACGAAGACGGAGACACACGCCGGAAGCAGTTCCGGCCGCGTGGTGGAGATGGTGAACGTCTCGTCCCACGTGATTGGGCCGTCGCCGTCGGCGACCAGGTCGAACGCGATGTCGTTGAACTTCGTGGCTTTGTCCTCGTCCTCCTGTTCGACCTGCGAGATGGCGGTCTCGCAGTCGGGACACCAGATGGTCGGCGCGCGCTGACGATACTCCCGCCCTTTCTCGTAGAGGTCGAGGAAGGACAGCTGTGAGACGCGCTGGACCTCCGGCGCGATGGTCTTGTACGTGTTGTCCCAGTCGACGGAGATAGCGAGGGACTGAACGTCCTCGGTGAACTCGTCCTCGTAGGTCGCACAGACCTCGCGACACTTCTGCTGGAACTCGCGACGTTCGTAGTCCTGGTGTCGGATGTCCAGCTCGCGCTCGGTCAGGCGCTCGGAGGCGATGCCGTTGTCGTCGTAGCCAAAGGGGAAGTAGACGGTGTCCTCGGCCATCCGTCGGTAGCGGGCGACGAAGTCCTGGAGCGTGAACTGGTAGAGGTGGCCCATGTGGAGGTTGCCCGACACCGTGGGCGGGGGCGTATCGATAGAAAAGCGGGTGTCGGCGTCCTCGTCGTAGGCGTAGGTGTCAGCGTTCACCCAGTGGTCTTGCCACTTGGGCTCGATGTCGGCGGGGTCGTACTCGCCGGAGAGCTGTTCGTCGGCTGGCGGTTCCTCGGTCGGTGGGTCCTGTGTGTCACTCATGTCGGATTGCGGACTGCTGATAGTCAGAAGCGGTGCGGGCGTCGAGGGGTGGTGTTAGTGGGGCGTGGAGACCCCTACTACGGGTACCAGAAAGGTCGGACGGTGTGCTCGACGCGCCATTAGGTGTATGTGAGCCAACCGGGGGCTAAACGACTTCGGTTTTCCCCGCAGCCACGCCGGCGGTCCCTCTCCCCCGGCAGCCGTTCGTCTCAGGCGGGGGAACACATAATTAACTATCACCGGTAGCAGTCGACATGGGTGCAGACTCGTTCACGCTCGCGGCGACCGGGGACGCTATCGTTGGCCATCGAGTGACCGATCGCGGCGACGAGCAGTTCGCTCACCTCCGTTCGGTACTCGCCGGGGCGGACGCGGCGCTGACACAGGTCGAACCCGTCGTGGTCGACGACGACTGTCTCCACGCCTCGCTCCCGCAAGTTCGCGACCAGTACCAGTATCTATCGCCGTTTCCGGGGGCCATCATGGGGACGGCGCCGACGTCGCTCGACACGCTGTCGTCGATGGGGTGCAACCTCTTCACCGCCGCCTCGAACCACGCCTACGACTTCGGCCCCGGCGGGGTCCGGTGTACGCTCTCCGCGATGCGAGACCGCGGACTGACGGTGGCGGGTCTCGGGACCGACCTGTCCGCGGCCCGGTCGCCCTCGTATCTGGAGACGCCCGCCGGGCGGGTGGGACTCGTCGATGCGACCACGAGCGTTCCGCCGGGTGGCGAAGCCGGCGTCTCGACGCCCGCCTTCGACGGTCAGGCCGGCGTCAGTCCGCTCCACGTCGAGTGGACCTACCGCGTTCCCGAGGACCGGCTGGACCAGCTGCGTGAGATCGCTGCCGAGGCCGGCATCGAGGCGGTCAAAGGAGAGTGGCTCCGCCGGACGAATCCCGACTGGGCCGACGACGACGCCTACTACTTCATGCAGATGCGCTTCGCTCCGGCCACCGAGGACCGGCCCCCGGGCATCTATCAGGCGGTCAGCCGGCGCGACCGGTCGGCACTGCTCGCACAGGTACAGACGGCGGCGGCAAACGCCGACTGGGTCGTCCTCGCTCTCCACGCCCACCAGTCCGCTGACGGGAACCGGAACACGAGCGACGCGCCGCCGTTCCTCCACGACCTCGCACGCGACGCCGTCGACACCGGGGTCGACGCCGTCGTCGTCACGGGGCCCCACACCCTCCGCGGCGTCGAGGTATACGAGGGCCGCCCAATCTGCTACTCGCTGGGGAACTTCTGGTTCCACGAGGAGGCTATCCACCGCGTGCCCGACGACCCCGAACAGGTCACCGACGACAGTGTGCCCGACGTTCGTGGGGACAGCGCCGCCGAGGGCGAATCGGAGGGCTCCCACGACGCCGACAACTGGCGCTCCGTCCTCCCGGTCTGTACCTTCGGTGCCGACGGCGACCTGTCGGACCTGACGCTCTACCCCGTCACGCTCCGACCGACCGCCGATCCGCCCCTGCGGGGGACGCCTGCCATGGCGACTGGCGAGACGGCACACTCGATTCTGGACGTCGTCGAACGACGTTCCGAACCGTTCGGCACGCCGGTACGGCGAGACGGGACCGTCGGCTCGGTCGAGCTGTGAGCGGCCCGTGTCATCGGCTACCTGCGACGAACTGTCTCAGTCGCTCTCGACGCCAGAGACGGCGTAGGCAGTCCGGTCCTCGGTCGCGGCCGGTGCCGTCACCAGCGAGACACCGACCGTCAGCAGGAGGCCGACGAGGATGCCGACGACGCCGGGCGTCCAGCCGAGATACGTCGCGGGCAGTGCGACATCGGCACCAACGAGTCCCGAGAGCGCCGAGACGACGGGGACGACGTGCAGTCCGTAGAACAGCTGGCTCCCGACGACGCCGGCGAACATCCCGCTCCGGGTCGTCCCCCGCCAGTACAGCGCCAGCGCGACCGGCACCGTCAGCTGTGCGAACCCGCTGAAGGCGGTGTCGCCGATCTGGACCAGCGTCCCCGGCGTGTAGAGGCTGGCGACGAACGAGAGCGTCGCGAACACGACCACGCCGACACGGGCGACGAGCGTCTCGCGGCGGTCGGTCGCCTCGTCGGTCGCGTCGTCGCGCCCGGTCAGGGGCCGGTAGAGGTCCCGTGTCAGATACGACGACCCCGAGAGTAGCATCGAGTCGCTGGAGGACATCATCGCGGCCATCGCGCCGGCGATGACCAGTGCGGTGAACCACGTCGGCGTGTACTCGCCCAGTATCGCGGGGATGACGTTCCCGCCTTCCGGGACGGTGACGCCCAGCCCGGCCGCCCACGCGCCCAGCATGAACGCCGGGACGAACAGCAACAGGACCAGAACCGGCCACAGCGCGAAGGTGCGCTTGAGCACTTTCTTCGACCCGGCGGCGAAGAAGCGCTGGTTTATCTGGGGGAACATCGTCACGCCGAACGCGATGCTCACCGCCGTCGAGACGATGTACTGGGGCGTGTAGAGCCCGCCGCCGAGCCCGAGGAAGTCGGGATTAGTTCCCGACAGCGCGGCGGTCGCCTCGCCGGCGCCGCCGACGGCCGAGAGCACCCACGCGACCGCGACCCAGACGAGCGAGAGCATAAAGAGCCCCTGAAGCGTGTCGGTCCAGGCGACGCCGCGCATCCCCGAGAGAGCGACGTACAGCACCATGAACAGCGTGATACCGCCCGCGCCGACCCAGAACGGGACGGCGCCGCCGGTCAGGCCGACGATGGCCTGGCCAGCCCCCTTCTGCTGGAGCATCACGTACGGGAACAGCCAGAAGAGGCTGACGGCGGCGACGACGACCCGGAGCGGCGTGGAGCCAAAGCGGTCGCCGAGCATCTCGCCCAGCGTGACGTAGCCGTGGCGTTTGCCGACCAGCCACTGCTTGTACCCCAGCACGTACCAGAGGACGGCGAAGATGATGCCGTCCATCAGCCCCATGACGAGTATCCACTCCGGGCCAGCGCTGTAGGCGAGGTTCGGGCCGCCGAAGAAGGTAAAGGCCGACAGCAGCGTCGCGAAGGTCGTAAACAGCAGGACGACGGTGCCCAGCGTCCGGCTCGCGAGGTAGTAGTCCTCGGCGGTGCGGTCGGTCAGCCGGTAGGCGACGGCGCCGACCGCGAGCGCGACGACCATGTAGCCGCCGACGATACCCAACTGCAGTGCCGTGTCAGCCACGCTAGCTCACCTCCTCGACGCCGAGCCCCCAGTCGGTCCGCGCGAAGACGGCGAAGACGACGCTGGCGAGTGCCATCCAGCCGATATGCCACCAGAGCCACACCGGGAGACCCAGCGCCGTCCCCGCGTCGCCCCAGAGGAACCACGGGACGGCGAGCGCCATCAGCACCAGCGCGACGACTGTCCAGCCGACGAGACGAACGGTGCTCATACTACTATCGGCTAGCCGCTGGGGCTACTAATGAGTGATGTATCTTCACGAACTCATATTGAAGAAAAATTGTCTTCACCTTTCGGCTGGACGGCGCGACCCACCGCTCGGCAGGGGGCCGTCGCTCGGACTGTGGTCTGGGGCGGGCGGTTACGGTCTCTCGGCGTCGCGCCGGTCGCGGTCCTCGGCGGAGTGGGCCCGCACCCACAGCTCGCCGATGCGTGACAGCTTCGTCCGGTAGGATTTGCCGTGCTCTTCCTGTTCGATGTACCCCTTGCCGCCGGGGCCCAGCCGGTCGACGTTGTAGATGACCTTCGAGCGGAACGAATCGGTGTACTCCTCGCCCATGTCCCGGGCCAGCGCCTGGGCGAGTTCGGAGACGGACTCGAACTCGCCGTGCTCGCCCAGGGTAAAGAGAATAACCTCCTCGAAGGGCTTGACGTTCGAGAAGGAGGCGACCGGGAGCTCGACGATGTGGGAGCCGTCTATCTCCTTGGCGCCGATTGTCGTCCCGCGCTCGTCGAACTCGTCCAGTAAGTCGAGCGCCGCCGACAGCCGCTCGTCGACGCGGGCGTCGACGCCCTCGCCGGTCTGTAAATCCTCCAACAGGGCCACCTGTTTGCGCAGCTCCTCGGCGAGTTCCGTTTCGAGGTATTTCTCGGGGACCGTGTAGTAGGTGTGGATGCGCTCGCGGTCGCCCTCGCGTTCGACCATGATGGAGTGGGCGGCGGTCGCGAAGGCAAACGAGACGGTGCGAGGCATCGCGGAGACGTTGACCCACACCTCGCTGCCCGAGTCGAGTTCGGCGTTGATAAGCGCGAAGGCCTGCTCGAAGGCCTCGTCGTAGTCGTAGACGTCGGCGACGACGACCCGCTCGGTCTCGGCCCCCAGCAGGTTCCGGTAATCTTTCTCCAGCTTCTCCGCGAGGTTGCGCGAGTACTCGACGTTGGCCTCCGACCCGACCGCCCCCTCGAGCAGGATGACGCGGTCAACGTCGAGTTGCTCGCGCACCAGCGGCGCGATCAGCCGGTCGTAGTCGAAGCCGACCGGGACGATGTGGGTCTGCATACCCGAGCGTAGCGGGGCCGTTTATAAAATCCCCCGCGTTCTCGGGCGAGTGGCGCGTCCGGAGCGACGGCTGGCACGTCGGCCTCGGAAAATGAACTGCTGTGGGGACGTCAGGTCGACGGCGCGTCGGCGACCCAGCCGGGGTCCCGCCCCGTTCGACTGAGCAGGTCCGCCCGACACGCCGGGCAGTAGTCGGGCGTCACGCTGACACTCCGTGGCACGTAGACCGCACCGTCACACTCCACACACGCATCCTCGACGATGGTGGTACAGTCGACACAGAGGTTGAAGTCGTCGACTGTCAGCTCCCGCAGGGGTTCGAGTTGTTTATCCAGGATGTACTCGTCGATGACCGCCTGACAGTTCTGGCACGGTTGCATAGCTATCCATTATGCTCCATGTGACCATGTCACAAGTATCTACCGCACACGTCAAAATATGTGGTCACCAGAACGCGGCGTCGTCGGGCGGGTAACAGCGCCACGTTGGCACGCTCCCGGGCTACCCACTCATCCCGCTCGACAGAACCAGACAGGGGCCCGCCACGTCGGTGACCGACGTGCTGGGGCTTTAGCTCTTCTTCTGGCTCGTGCAGTTCAGCCCGCTGTGAGTTACGCGCAGTCGTCGTGGACGATTTCGTCCTGGCTGTTGGGCCCCCGGGACTGGCCCGGGACGATTGGCTCGCCACAGGCGGCACACTCGAGCTGGTAGGACTGTTTCTGCGTCGCGGTCCCGGCCGAACTCGACTCGTCGGTATCCGTCTCGTCGAAGTCGATGCTGACCTCCTCGCTCTCGGCGGTCGTGTCGACGTCCAGCGCGTCGTTGACGCCGCAGTAGCCGGTCGTGGCGTTGAAGCCGAAGCCGAGCGCCCCGACCCCGGCCAGGAGCCCGCGGACGCGCTTCCCGCTACGGAGCCATCGGACAGCGGCGATACTCAGCACGACCGTCAGGAGCAGTCGAACGAGGCGGTCACGGCCGCCGACGTTTTTCGTGTCGTCCATACCGGAACGTCGTCCTGGACGCCCTTGTAGCTTGACCTCGCTACGTCTCGAACACGTTCTCGAAGCCGTTCCGGATGAACTACCGAACACGGTCGCCGTAGCTCCGGTCGGCCGGGTGGCCAGTTATCCCGTCATGTACGATTTGACCTGTTTGTACGCGAACCGGAACTCCGACTCGTGTTTCGGAACTGTCACAGGTATCACTGCTGTCTCTTTCGGGGGAATGTCTCGGACGGTGCCGTATCTGTCGTCCAGATAGCTCCCGTCGGCCGTGAACAGGCGGACCCTGACCACGCAGTAGTAGACGGTCCTGTGTTTCGTGGTGTTTCGGATCGGGAACTCGATCTGCGTCCGCTGGCGTTCCGGACGCAGCGTCGGTTTCTCCGGTATCTGTACGTTGTGTCTCACGGTGACCGCCGCCGTGTAGCTGAGGTCCGTCGTGTCCACTTGTGGTCCGTCGTAGGGGACCGAAACCCTGGTCTCGGTGCCCGGGTCGAGGGTCGGCACTTCGCAGTGATTCATACTCAGAAACTCGCCGGCAGGACCCCGGAAGGTCACCGTTACTTCCCCGAACCGGTCCACATCGTCACGGTTCCTGACTATCCCGGTGACTCTGGGCGGTTCGCCATCGACCGTCACTACGCCGTCCTTCGAAAGTTCGAGCGGATCACCCGACAGCTCCGGTTTCCCTGGAGACGCGTCGCCGGGGTCGCCGCCTGTGACCTTCTCGTAGAACCCGTGACCGAACCGAAGCAAGATGTGCTTAACCCAGTAGTTGCTGCGCGGTGTCGTCTGTGTCGCGAGTTCAGAGAGGACGTGCAGCCGGGCGATCTCGTCGCCGTAGAGATAGAGGTATCTCTCGGGGCCAGTCGGTGTCGAACCGGTTCGTTCCGAGGTCAGGACGCACGGCTGTCTCAGCAGTAAATCACGTATTTCGACGTTCTCGTGTGGCGAGGTCTGGCCGACGAACTTCACACGCCCGATGACCTCTGTCCCATCGGTCGTCACCACGCGGACCAGGGCACTCGGTGCCCGGTGATGCAGGTACCCCCACCCGGTGTTCAGCGAGGGCGTCGCCCCGTAGCGGCCCTTGAACCAGACACGGACCCAGTCTCCCGCCGTCGTACCGACGACGACCGCCACCACGAGTACAACGAGAAACAGGAGGGCCAACTGGATGTCGGCCACCGAAGGGAACAGGCGATCGATGACCTCGAGCAGACCGATGATAATCGGCAGCGAGATCACCCCGACGACGAGACTCCAGAGTGCATGGTACAGTTGCGTCGTCTCGGCCCCGATGCCGCTTCGCCAGATGAACGCTTCTGTAGCGACGTAGCCCGGCAACAGCAAGAGCACCAGGACGATGCCGTCGGTTAGCAGCGGGGCGAGGGATTGTAGTACCATCTCGTAGCGAGACTGGCGTGGTAGATGCGGGGGCTACGGGGGCGGTTCGCGGCTACGCGGTGCCCGAGCCGTCTTTGTCTTCGTCCTCGTCCTCTGTCGAGTCGGGGGATTCGAGACCACCCTCTTCGTCTCGGCCCTCGAGTCCGCTCGACGAAGGGATGTCTTCCTCGGTCAGATCCGGATGCCGCTCGACCAGGACCTCCAGCGTCTCCTCGACGATCGCTTCGAACTGGTCGTGGGAGAGCTGCGCAGAGATCTCGTCGGCAATCTCGACTTCCACTTCCCGGGTAATCTCCATGGTCTCTGGTTGTTCGGCCATCTCAGGCTGGTCTGACGGCACCGACGTAAATTGTTATAGACCCCAATCTCACCGGGCTTTGGAGTAAGCCGTGGTTCTCGCAGCCGCGGTGACAGTACCCAGCCCGCCGGCGGTGCAGATGAGCAAGCGCGGACTGCGCGAATAGTGACGACTTATCTGCTGACCCGCTCCGCGCTATCGCTCCGGACTGGTGGGCAGGTTATTTGGGCCGTCGCCGCGTACGTAACCATAGTCGCAGTGGCCCGTCGCCGGCGTTGTGCGACGGGACCGGAGACAGCAATGGACGAGACAGCAAAGTATCTGATACACGCGGAGATAACCGCCGCCGGCGTCGTCGAGCGCAGCGACGTCGTCGGAGCGGTGTTCGGACAGACGGAGGGCCTGCTCGGCGACGAGCTGGACCTCCGGGACCTGCAGGACTCGAAGAAGGTGGGGCGTATCGACGTCGAAATCCGCTCCGAGGGCGGCCGCTCCTACGGCGAACTCACCGTCGGCAGCGGGCTGGACAAGGTCGAGACGGCCATCCTCGCGGCCGCACTGGAGACCATCGACCAGGTCGGCCCCTGCAACGCCGAAATCGTCGTCACGGACATCGAGGACATCCGCAGCGCCAAGCGCCGGGCGGTCGTCGAGCGGGCGACGGAGCTGCTGGCCGCCTTCGACGCCGACGCGGTCCGGACCGAGGACATCGTCGAGACGGTCCGCCAGCGAGCCCGCGTCGACGATATCACCACCTACGAGGGGCTACCGGCCGGCCCGCGGGTGGCGGACTCGGACGCCATCGTCGTCGTCGAGGGCCGGGCCGACGTCCTCCAGCTCCTGAAACACGGCGTCAAGAACGCTATCGCCGTCGAGGGGACCGACGTCCCCGAGGCCGTCGCGGCACTGACCCGCGAGCGAACGGTCACGGCCTTCCTCGACGGCGACCGCGGCGGCGACCTCATCCTCGAGGAGCTCGCCCAGGTCGGCAAGCTCGACTACGTCGCCATCGCGCCGCGTGGCCAGTCGGTCGAGGACCTCTCGCGGGCGGCCGTGGTGACCGCGCTGCGCGAGAAGATACCCTACGAGACCGTCGCCGAGGCCGAGAGCCCCGAGGCCGTCCTCGACGCCGACGGCGCGGGCGAGGAGGCTGTCACGCTCGAGGCCGGTACCGGTGAGAGCGACGCCGCGGCCGCCGTCGGGGTCGAGGCCGACGCCGCGGGGACGACTACGGCCGGGAGCCGCGCGGCTACCGCGTCCGAGGAACGCGGGGCGGAGACGGCCGGGGAGAGCGAGACGGCTGCGCCGACCGCCCTCTCGGACCACATCGACGCCGTCATCGGGGCCGACAGCGGCAGTGTCCGCCTGCTCGACGCGGAGCTGACCGTCCTCGCGGAGGGCGAAGCCGCCGACGCGGTGTCGCTCGTCGCGGACTGCGAGCCCGCCCCCCAGACGGTCGTCCTCGACGACACCTGCTCGCAGAAAGTGCTGGACGTCGCCGCCCAGCGCGGCGTCGAGGTGGTCGTCGCCACCGGCGACGGCGAGTACGTCAAACAGCCCACCGGCGTGCAGGTCCGGACGGTCTAGAGCGCACGGACCAGCAACACGCCCGCCCCGCCGTCGTCGTAGTGATCGGGCAGGTCGGCCTCGGCGCTGAACCCGAAGCTCTCGTAGAACGACCGCACCCGGTCGTCGTCCGCGCGGGCGGTGAGCCGGACCGTCCCGAACCCCTTCTCCCGCAGGTCGTCGAGCAGGGTCGACAGCAACGCCGAGCCGTGGCCCTGGCCCTGCAGCCCGGGGGCGACGGCGAGTTCGGCGACGTAGGCGACCGGGTGGTCCGGGACCGTCAGCGCGTAGGCGATTGGCCCCTCGCCCCCGTCGACGACCAGCACGTGGGGCGGGCCGTCGATAGCGACGTCCAGCAGCTCGGGCCAGGGGTCGTCGAGGGCAGCCGACTGGATCGCGCACAGACGTGACTCGTCGGCCGGGGCGGCTGGGCGAATCATACCAGGCTGGTCGCGAGCGCCGCCGCGACGCCGGTCAGGGCCGCCGCCAGCGTCGCCAGCGTGTTGACGCCCTGGTTACCGACGACGGTGCCCTCGACGGTGGCCCCGAGCACGCTGTCGACGGTCATGCCGACGAAGCCACAGCCGACGATGAGCGCCGCGCCGAGGGGTCCCACGCCGTCCAGCGTGGCGGCGCCGATACCGGCGATGATGGCGGCGCCGACGAGGCCGGCGACGATGCCCTGCCAGGTGACGCCGCCGTCGGTGCCGGGCTCGACGCGCTCGAACGTGGTGATGAGCCGCGGGTTGTCGTAGAGGCCGCCGAACTCGCTGGAGAACGTGTCGGTCATGGCGGCGGCGACGGCGCCCGCGAACGCGTAGAGGAACAGCGTCGGGTCGACGGTGATGTGGGTCGGGCTGGCGGCCCACAGCACCACCGCGACCAGGGCGACGATGGAGTTCGCGAGGACGTTCCCGCTCCCGCGCGCGCCTTCGTTCTCCTCGGCGATGCCGCGGTCCTGTTTCGCCTCGTACTGGTACTTCGTCGAGAGCCCACCGAGTCCGAAGAAGGTGATGAGCATGGCGAACCAGCCGTACCCTCCGAGGACGATGGTGAGCAAGGAGAGCAGGACGCCGGTCAACATCCCCGGCAGCGAGGCCGTATCGAGGGCGTAGGCGACGTAGCCAAGCACCGCCGAGACGCCCAGCGCGATGAACACGCGGGTGGTCCCCGCGCCGGGGTCGAGTTCGACGAGCAGCCAGAGTAGGAGACCCACCGACAGCACGACGAGCGGGTCGTCGCGCTCGAAGAGCACCGAGCGAAACAGCGCGGCGACGAGTGCGCCGGTGCCCGCCAGGAAGAGGGCGGTCGCGGGCGCGACGCTCCCGCTCCCGATGCGGGCCGCGACGAGCGCGCCGGCGGTGCCACAGGCGAAGCCGGTGACGACGAAGCCGGCCGTCGCCACCACCTCGTCGCTGTGGAACCGGTTGGCGACCCGCTGGCCGAAGTTGCCGTAGGCGACGATGACGACGGTCGAGACGAACACCCAGACAGGCAGGCCGAACTGTATCGCGAGGAAGGCCAGACTCGCCGCCGCCAGCGCGAACGCGGCGAGGCCGTAGAGCCGCCCGTCCTGGTAATCGCCCGGCCGGGCGAAGACGTCGAACATCGGCGTGTCCGGGCCGATGGCGAACATGGCGAAGAAGGCGACCACGAGAAACGGCGCGGTCGCGGCGACAGTCGCGACGGCGGGCGAGGCGAGCCCGGCAGCGACCGGCACGGCAAAGGCCAGCGTGCCGACCGCGGCGAACGCGCCCGCCCGTCGGACTGTGGTTGTCACGTGCCGCCGGTATCCCCGAGAGGCACTTACCCTTTCCGAACTTCCCGCCTAGGAACTGTTTGTGGTTCTGAACTGAACGCTGCCAAAAGCGGGAAAACCTCCGCGACCGCGTCAATCAACAACTCCATAGACCGCCAGAAAGCCCCGAGCCGTTCCGGTCGGGGTGCTCGGGGCTTTCTGACTGTTCGAACTGCTGTCATTGTTCTCTCCGACGAAGGCGTCTGACACTGCTGGGAGGACCGTGAGCTTTAGGCGAGGCGTTGATGTACATCTCACCGTGGGTCTGTACGAACGATATCTCGGGTTCCGACTGCGCCGGAGCGACGCCACCCTGCCCGAGACGGTCGCGCTGGTCATCACCGAGCGGGACCTGTTGACCGACGGGGCCTACACTACCCTGGAGCGGTTCTTCGAGTGGGCGGTCCGGTACGGCGCCGAGACCCTCGTCGTCTACGTCAGCGTCCTCGACGAGGAGGTCGTCCCGACGCTGCGCCGTGAGCTGTCGGACCTCCGGGCGCCGAAGGCCGTCGCGGTCCGCGGCCCGGAGGACCAGCGGGCCGCCGACGCACCGATACAGATCTCCATCGGTCTGGGCGGGCAGTCGGAGTTCGCGACGGCGGTGCGCAAGCTCGCCGAGCGCGTCGACAGCGGGGAGCTGACGCCGGGCGACATCGACGAGGCGGCCGTCGAGGAGCATCTCGTCTTTCCGACCGCGCCGGACCTGGTCATCAAGACCGGCGCCGAGCGCCTCTCCGATTTCATGATCTGGCAGTCCGTCTACTCAGAACTGTATTTCACGGACGTGAACTGGCAGAACTTCCGCCAGCGGGACTACCTGCGGGCGTTGCGGGATTACCAGGAGCGTCAGCGGAGATTCGGCCGCTAGGCCGAATCCTGCTGAGCTCCGCTCAGCAATGGTTTGGACGCTGACCAACGGGAAGGGTCCAAACGCCGAGAGACGAACCGTGTGAGTCTCTCGGAAGTTCGGTCGGTAGACCGAAGCACGCTGACCAACGGGAAGGGTCCAAACGCCGAGAGACGAACCGTGTGAGTCTCTCGGAAGTTCGGTCGGTAGACCGAAGCACGCTGACCGCAGGTCAGCAGCGGTTTGGCCGGTGAGCGCAGCAAGCCGTCGTAACGCCGATACGTGAACGAGGTGCGTCTCCCGGTCGCTCAGTCTCCGGACAGGCGTGTGGTCGAGCGAACACGGCGACCGGGACGGGCCCCGCGGGTACTGACGGGAAATCGTTATCCCGATAACGGCCGCGGCTCCGACTGTGGCCCGTCTCCGACCGCTCTACCGTCGCCTGGACGCCTGGGTTCGGAACCGCTCGCGGACCGGATACGCTTTGCTCGGGGGCGTGACCAGCGGGACGGCTGTGTTGCTCCTCGGCTGGCTCCTGGCCGAACCGGTCGTCTTCGAGGCCGTAACGATGGCCGTAACGATGGCTGTCGTCCAGTACGCGATGTATCCGTCCGAGGCGGACTGAGCGGCCCTCAGTCGGCCACCGGCTCGATATCGTCCTCGACGGTCGCTCGCTCCTTGCTCGGGAGCGCGTCGCGGAAGCGGCCCAGCACCTGCCGGGCTTGGGGGAGGTCGGCGTCTTCGACGGCCTGGACGAGCGACATCGCGCGGCGGGCGCGGGTAGTGCGCCAGGAGGCCTCGCGGTTCTGGTAGGTGCGGATGGCCCGGAGGAAATCTATCTTCCGGAACTCCGGCCAGTAGGGCGTACAGAAGAACGTCGCGGCCTCGTTGCCGTTTGCGTGCCACGGGAGGAAGTTCGAGGTGCGCTCGTCGCCGCCGGTCCGGACGATGAGGTCCACGTCGCAGGTGGGTCCCTCGTAGAGACAGCGCTCGACGGTGCCGGCGTCGACGTCCCCGGGCGCGAGCTCGCCGGCCTCGACGGCGTCCGCGATGTCGCGGGCGGCCCCGAGCAGCTCGGCGCGGCCGCCGTAGGCCAGCGCGACGTTGAGGTTGAGCCGGTCGTAGTCGGCGGTTCGCCGCTCGGCGTAGTCGATGGCGTCGCGGACCCGCTCGGGGAGCATCTCCAGTTCGCCGATGGCCCGGATACACACCTCGGCCTCGTGGACGCGGTCGGCGTCGGCGAAGTTCCGCAGCTTCTCCTCGACGAGGTCGAAGATGTACTCCCGTTGTTCGGCGGGTCTGTCGAAGTTCTCGGTCGAGAAGGTGTACAGCGTCACCTCGTCGATGCCGAGGTCGTCACACCAGTGGAGCATCGCCTCGGTCGTCTCGGCGCCGGCGCTGTGGCCTTCCGTCGTCTCGACGCCCTGTTTGCGGGCGTAGCGGCGGTTCCCGTCCATGATAACCGCGACGTGGCTGGGGGTCCCCGACAGTTCACGACGTAGCAGCCGCTCGTATGCGGCGTATGCGGCTCGCTCAATCCGCTCTCGCATCACCTGTAGCATATCAACGAGCCGATAAGGTATTTGTGGCTTGGCGGCGGCCCTGAGAAGGTGCCACATAGATTTATTAGGGGCCGGCGAGAACCCGCGAACGCAATGGCGACCGGTACGGTAGACTTCTTCAACGACACGGGCGGTTACGGTTTCATCGACACAGAGGACTCCGACGATGACGTCTTCTTCCACATGGAGGACATCGAAGGGCCTGACCTCGAGGAGGGGCAGGAAGTCGAGTTCGAGATAGAACAGGCGGACAAGGGTCCGCGCGCGAAGAACCTCACGAGGCTATAACGATGGCGACAGGCACAGTCGATTTCTTCAACGACACCGGCGGCTACGGCTTCATCGACACCGAGGACGCGGACGAGGACGTCTTCTTTCACATGGAAGACGTCGGCGGTCCCGATCTCGAAGAGGGTCAGGAGGTCGAGTTCGACATCGTTCAGGCCGACAAAGGGCCACGCGCGGAGAACGTGACACGGCTGTAGAGCGCGAGAGCGGGTCCCCGAACCCGCCACCCAATCCGAAGCCCATTAGGACGTGCCCGGCAAGCCACGGGTATGAGCGACGGCGACGCACTCGACGAGGACCTCTATCGGCGGACCAAGCAACTACTGGAACCGGGAGAGATACAGCTGAACGGCGCGGTGGTCCACACCGAGTACGACAACAGCGAGGAGATAGAGATGATGCAGGCGACCATCGACGTGGGCGAACTGATCGCGGAGGGGTACGGGATGGACCCCACTGACACGTTCGTCTACTCGGGCAGCGAGGACCCGCAGTTTGCCTCGAACCAGCACCAGGGGCTCACGCTCGACGGCGAGGAGTTCGTCTGGGAGTGCCAGCAGCTCCTTCGGAACGGTTCTTTCGACCTCGTCTTCTACTACGAGGCGGGCGCCGACCACGAGGCGATTCTGGACGCTATCGAGGACGACGGGTTCGCGGTCACCGGTGTTCGGGGAGAGTGAGCGAGGGGCCGACCGCACGGAGACGCTTCGTCACGGCGAGCGGGGAACGCAGTGACCTGCGAGCGGCGAGGCGACCGTCAAAGCCGTTCCTGACAGTTGTGACAGTAGGTGTAGTCGGGCCCGTTGGCCGCGCCACAGATACCACAGCTTCTCGCGTCGACGGCCGCCTGTTCGAAGTAGGCGTTCAGCTGCCCGGTGTCGCGGCCGACGCGCTGACCGCTGAACTGCTCGACGAGCGTGTCATCGGCGGCGTAGTCCATGAGTCGGAACATGAGGACAAAGGAGAGCGGCGCACCGACCAGTACGAAGCCGTAGATTAGCAATCGGAACGCCAGCTCCGCGGTGGAGATTACCACACACTGGGTAGGCACCCCAGCGTGGTAAAATTTGCAGGGCCAGTCCCGCGCCGTTTTTATTCGCCGAGTCCTGACCTCTCCTCATGACTGACGAGCTCGGGCGGGTAGACCGCGCGATTCTCAACGCCTTCCAGGGGGGGTTCCCCGTCGTCTCCCGGCCCTTCGAGCCGGCGGCGGCCGCGCTGGCCGACCACGGCGTCGATATCACTGGCGACGAGCTGCTCGAACGAGTCCAGGACCTCGACGACGAGGGGGTGCTGAGCCGATTTGGCGCGCTCATCAACGCCGAGGAAATCGGCGGGACGGCGACGCTAGTCGCCACCCACGCCCCAGCGGACAGCTACGACGACCACGTGGAACTGGTCAACGCCCATCCGGAAGTCGCCCACAACTACGAGCGCGAACACCCCTACCTGAATATGTGGTTCGTGCTCAGCGTGGTCGACGAGGCCCGCGTCGAGGAAGTGCTGGCCGAAATCGAGACCGAGACCGGCGAGGCGACCTACAACCTGCCCAAACAGCAGGAGTTCCACGTCGGCGCGAAGTTCCCCGTCGAGGGGCCCCAGACCCAGGCCGTCGACTGCAGCGACGCCGGGCCCGACGTGGCGCCCACCGACCGCCGCTCCCTGACCCCCGAGGAACTCGATCTGGTACTGGAGATTCAGGGCGGGCTCCCCATCACCGAGACGCCCTACGCCGACGTGGCCGACGCCATCGGGGCCGACACCGAGTGGGTCGTCGAGAGTATCAAGCGGTTCAACGAGGAGGGGAAGGTCCGCCGCGTGGGCGCCATTCCGAACCACTACGCGCTGGGGTACTCCGAGAACGGGATGACCGTCTGGGACGTGCCCGACGAGGTCATCGACGAGGTGGTGCCGGCCATCGCCGAGTTCGACTTCGTCACCCACTGCTACGAACGGCCGCGCCACGAGGGCGTCTGGCCGTACAACTTCTTCGCGATGACCCACGGCCGCAGCGAAGACGAGAGCGAGCAGCGCATCCAGCAGGTCCACGACCGGATGACCGAGTACTGGGACGTCGACGGGGGCGACTGGGACACGCTGTTCTCGACGCGCATCCTGAAGAAGACCGGTATCAGGCTAGACGAGCGTGCACAGGCGAACGCCGACCCAACAGGGGACTGATGATTCCGCTCCTCCACGACTTCACGGACGAGACGGTGCTGATATTCGGCGGCGGCCCGGTCGGGGCTCGCAAGGCCCGTCGCTTCGCCGCCGAGGCCGAGGTGGTCGTCGTCAGCCCCGACTTCGCCGACCGTGAGTTCGGCGCCGCGGCGCTGGTTCGGGAGGCACCCGACGCCGACGCCGTCCGCGAGTGGGTCGCCCGGACCGAGCCGGCGCTGGTCGTCGCGGCCACGGACGACGCCGAGCTGAACGCTGTCGCTGAGGCCGCCGCCCGCGAGCGGGGTGCCCTGGTCAACCGCGCCGACGACCACGGCGAGCAAGACGCCGGCAACGTGGTCGTCCCCGCGACTGTCAGGTCGGACCCGGTGGTTATGGCCGTCGCCACGGGCGGGCACTCACCGGCGCTCTCGAAGCATCTGCGGGAGTCGTTCGAAGAACGGTTCGCCGACGCGGGGAAAATGGCAGAACTCACAGGAAATCTCCGCGAAGAGTTAAAAACCTCTGACATGAGCCCGACGGAACGTCGTGATGCGGTCAGAACGGTCGTCAGATCCGACGAGGTTTGGAAGGCTTTAGATAGTGGCAGTCCCAAGGCACGACAAGTAGCAGCAGACGTGATTGGATACCAAATGGGTGATACGTCGTGAGAGAGCAGACAGGCGTCATCGTCGGCGTGTGCGTGAGCCACGAACGCGCCAGCGTCGACCAGCTGGAGACGGCCGCCGCGGACAGCCAGCGCCACGCCGTCGAGTCCCTGCTCACCGAGCCCGGCGTCTCCGAGGCCTTCGCCCTCCAGACGTGCAACCGGACCGAGGGGTACGTGGTCGCGCCGGACCACGAGACGGGCCTGGACGCACTGGACCTCTTTACCCGGGCCGTCACCGACGAGGTCGTCGTCGAGATGGGCCACGAGGCCAGTCTGCGCCACATCATGCGCGTCGCGGCCGGCCTCGAGTCCATCGTGCTGGGCGAGGACCAGATTCTCGGCCAGCTCCGGGACGCCTACGAGGACGCCCGCGGGGTCGGCGGTGTCGGCCAGCTCTTAGAGGACGGCATCACGAAGGCCATCCACGTCGGCGAGCGCGCCCGCAACGAAACGTCCATCAACGAGGGCGTGGTCTCGCTGGCGTCGGCCGCCGTCCGGCTCGTCGACCGCGAGTGCTCGCTGGCGGGCGAAACGGCGCTGGTCGTGGGCGCCGGCGAGATGGGGCAGCTGGCCGCGAAAGCCCTCTCGGAGCGGGTCGACAGCATCATCGTCGCCAACCGAACGGTACCACACGCCGAACACGTCGCCGAGACCGTCGACGTCGAGGCCAGCGCGGTCGCGTTAGAGGCCATCGAGGCCGCCGTCGCCGAGGCCCGCGTCGTCGTCTCGGCGACCGGCTCTAATGGCCAGGTGTTCGACGTCGGCGCCTTCGCCGACGCGGGCGAGACGGCCGTCGTCGACATCGCCCAGCCACGGGACGTACCAGCGGGCGCCGACCGGCTCCCCTCCGTGACGGTGTACGACCTCGACGCGCTGGAGTCGGTCACCGAGGAGACCAGACAGCAGCGCCAGCGGGCCGCCGAGGCCGTCGAGGCGCTGGTCGACGAGGAGTTCGACCACCTGCTGACCCAGTACAAGCGCAAGCGGGCCGACCGCGTCATCTCCGCGATGTACGAGAGCGCCGAGCGCGTGAAGGCGGCGGAGCTCAACACCGCGATGGCACAGGCGGACTTCGACGAGGACCAGCGCGAGGTCCTGGAGGCGATGGCCGACTCCATCGTCTCTCAACTGCTCGCGGCGCCGACCAAGAGCCTGCGCGACGCCGCCGAGGAGGACGACTGGGAGACCATCCACACCGCGCTCGAACTGTTCGACCCCGACTTCGGCCCCGAACCCCCCGAGTTCGTCGAGGGGATGAACATCGACGACATCCCCGAGGGGATGCGCGACGAGATACCGTCGGCGGTGCTCGAACAGCTGGCCGACGACTGAGTCGGCCGGCTCCGGGGCCCGGGCAGTTCCCGCTCCAGTCACGTCCGGCGGACGGGCCCGCACACTTAATCCCGCCCGCGCTAATCGTGTACTAATGGCCGACCCGAACGCGCTCTACGAGATGCTCGGCGAGGCGCACGAGCTCACTATCGTCTGTCACAACAACCCGGACCCCGACTGCCTGGCGAGCGCGTTCGCGCTGGGTCGCATCGCGACCCACGCCGGCATCGACGAGCGGAAGATACTCTACAGCGGCGACATCTCCCACCAGCAGAACCGCGCGTTCATCAATCTGCTCGAAATCAGGCTGAACCCCTTCGACGCCGAGGCCGTCGCCGACCGACCGGACGGCTCGCTACTCGCGTTCGTCGACCACGCACGGCCCGGCGCGAACAACCGCGTCCCCGAGGAGACGCCGGTCGACATCGTCATCGACCACCATCCCGCCGACAGTATCGACGCCGAGTACGTCGACCACCGGGAGGGGTACGGCGCGACGGCCACGATTCTCACCGAGTACGTCCGCGATCTGGAGACCGCTTTCGACGGGCCGCTCGCGACGGCGCTGCTGTTTGCCATCCGCCGGGAGACGCTGTCTTTTCTCCGCGGGGCGACGCCGCCGGAGTACGCTGCCGGCGGGCTGTTACACGAGCCGGCCGACCGGGACCTGCTCCGGACGCTCTCGAACCCGTCGGTCAGTGGCGCCACCGTCGACGCCATCGCCGACGCGGTCCAGAACCGCGTCGTGCGCGAATCGGTGTTGCTGTCCCACGTCGGCCGGACCAGCGAGCGGGACGCGCTCCCCCAGGCAGCGGACTATCTGGTGACACTCGAGGGCGTTCAGACGGCCATCGTCTTCGGACTCGTCGACGGCGCGATACACCTGAGCGCGCGGTCGACGGACAGCCGGGTCCACATCGGGGCCGTGCTCGACGGGGCCTTCGACGACGTCGGCAGCGCCGGCGGCCACCGGGAGATGGCCGGCGGCGAAATCGAACTCGGTATCGTCGCCGACTACAGCGACGACGACGGCCGCCTGCTGGACATCCTCGAACAGGTCGTCACAGCCCGGCTGGTCGCCGAGCTGAACCTCTCTGACTGAGGCGGGTCGCAGGGTCGGACCGTGGGACAGGCCTTTAGTGCTGGCAGGCCACCTGCCGGTATGGCAGACCTGCTTTCCGACGACGAGATCAGCGACCGCCTCCCCGACGGCTGGGACCGGGACGACGACGAAATCGTCCGCGTCTACGAGTTCGACGACTATCTGGGCGCCTCGGGCTTTCTCGCGGCCGCCGCCGGCGTCGCCGAGGACGCCTGGCACCACCCCGAGATGACCGTCCGCTGGGGGGAGTGTGAGGTCCGGCTGACCACCCACGACGCCGGCGGTATCACGGACAAGGACATCGATATGGCCGAGCGGCTGGACAACGTCTACGAGTAACGTGGGCGTCCACGACCCGGCCGAGACGGGCGCCCGCTACGTCTTCCGCGCGACCGTCAGCCTCGACCCGGATCCGGGCTACCGCGCCGAGCCAGAGGGCTTCGAGACGGTGTTCTCGAAGACGGCCGACCCGCCGGGCGAGGACGGCTGGCTGTTCTTCCGGGACACGCTCTGGCGCGGCGAACTCGGCGACGCCGCCCACGGTCGGCGGCTGGCCGAGGACGCGCTCGGCGTCCCGGTCGAGTCGGTCTCGTTCAGCGAGCTCCGGACGAGCGAGGCGTATCTCGAGGAGCTGAAAGCCGCCATCGCCGCGGACCTCGACGCGTTCAACGCCGACAGCGTCACCGAGGTCCTGAAGAAGTATCTGGGCAGTTCGATTCACGTCGTGTGAGACGGATGGTATCGCTGTTTACCGACCCCGAGGCCCGCGCAGACAGCGGAGAGACTGCGACAATCCGGCTGAGTCCGGTCGGGCAGAAAGGCTTTACACGCAACTGCCCTATGTAGGTCTCCAATGGCTCGTGACTACGACTTCTGGCTGTTCGACCTCGACGGGACGCTCGTGGACGTCGACCCGGCGTACCCGGTCGAGGTGATGGAGCGGGTCGGCGACCGGCTCGGCCAGGGGTTCAGCGAGCGGGAGGCGGCGCTGCTGTGGTACGGCCAGGGCGAGGCCCGGCGGGACTTTCTCGCCGAGCGGCAGGTGGACCCCTCGCTGTTCTGGGATATCTTCCACGAGGAGGAAGACCCGCTCGCACGGGCCGAGGCGACCTATCTGTACGACGACGTCGAGACGTTCCTCTCGGAGACAGCCGAACCCGTCGGACTGGTGACCCACTGCCAGGAGTATCTGACCGGCCCGATACTGGAGGGGCTGGACATCGGCGACTGGTTCGACACCGTCGTCTGCTGTGACGACGACATCGGCTGGAAACCCGACCCACAGCCGGTCCACCGGGCGATGGCCGACCTCGGCGTGGGCCACAACGGCCACACGGGCGTCCTCGCCGGCGACAACCCCGGCGACATCGGCGCGGCGTGGAACGCGGGGCTGGACGGTATCCACGTCCAGCGCGGGTCCCCCCTCGAGAGAGACCGGTGTGTCCGGGGCGACCACCGGATCAGGTCGCTCCGGGAGCTGTAAGTCTAGCTCGCCTGTGACTCGTCGTACCAGGACGGCGCCGTGACCTCGACGTCACCGCTGGTGTCCAGCGAGAAACTCGTCGTTATGGTCTCGTCGGTCTCGATACTGATGCTCCCCTCGTGGGCGACGCCGTCCGTCCCGACGACCAGCCGACCGTTGACTGCCGTCACGTTGTCCGGCGAGAAAGTCACGCCGGGCTGGTTCAGCGCCGTCTCGTTGACCGAGTCCGCCTCGAAGACGTAGTGGGTCTCGCCGTCGATGGTTGTCGTCCCGGCCGCCTCCCAGTGTAGGTATTCGATCTGGCTGATGCTGACAGCGGCAAAGAGGAGGCTAAAGGCCGCCTGGGAGCCGATGTTGTTCGTCGTGCTGCTGTACCGAATCTCGCCCGTCGTGGCGTTTCGCACCGCCGCCTGTTCGCCGTCCACGTAGTAGACCTCGCCGGCCCCCTGCGAGCCGCTGATCTCGTAGAGCTGCTGTTCGGTGTCGTTCAGATAGCGCAACTGCCCCGACTCAGAATCCGAATCGAAGGAGACGTTGAGCTCGGCGTTGCCGGACAGCGCCTCGAACGTCGGGGTCGCTATCGCCGACACGTTCGTCAGCTGGGTCCCGTTAACGCCGGGCACGGCACTGGCTTCGACAGACGGGTTCGTCTGGTTCGCGGCCGGTGTTCCGCCGCCTCCACCCGTGTTACACCCTGCGAACACGAGCATGAGCGCGACGAGAACTGTCGCTGCGTATCTCACACTGTGCTTTCTTTGAACATGATATTTAATTGTTGTTGTCGTTTCACGAAGTAAATCTAGCTGCTCGGCACTACGGCAGGTAGTCCCAGTCCTCGACGGTGACCGAATCACCGGCAACGGGGTCGGGGTCGCCCGCGGCCACCGTCACCCAGCCGTCGGCCCGCGTCGCCGTCGCGAGGTCGGTCCCCGACAGCGGCGTCGCCGCGCCGTCCTCGAGCGCGACGGGGACGAACGACTGGACCGAGTCGTCGGTGTCGAGCGCCCCAGTCAGCGTCGCCTGCCGGCTCGGATGCGCCGGCAACGGCGCGTCGCCGAAGGCCTTCAGCAGCGGCCGGAGCAACTGGACCGCGCCCACGCGGGCGGCGACGGGCGATTCGGGCAACAGCAGCACTGGCCGGTCCTGGACGACGGCCACCCCGGTCTCGCGGCCGGGGCTGATGGCGACGCGGTCGGCGACGATATCGCCCAGTTCGCGGACCACCTCCCGGAGCGTATCGCCCGGCTCGGTGCCGGTCAGGACCACCACGTCCCGTGTCAGGTCGCGCTGGACGGCCATCCGCAGCGCGGGGGCGTCGTCTTCGACGGCGTTGCGATACGTGACTTTCCCGCCCCAGCGGTCGGCGTACTGGGCGAGCGTGAACCCGGCGGTCTCGACCCGTTCGCCCGGGCCGGCGTCGTACTCGACGACCCCGTCACCGGTCGGGACGATACCGACCTGCGGGCGCTGGCGCACGCGCAGTTCGGTCACACCGGCGGCTTTCAACAGGCCCACGTCGGCGGGCCGAAGCTGGTGGCCACGCTCGAACACCGTCTCGTCGACGCCGACGTCGGCGCCCGGAATCCGGTCGTTGGCCGTCGCGTCGGTGGCCAGCACGCGCCCGACCGCCACGGACAGCGGGATACGGTCGGTCCGGTCGACCGGCACCGCGTAACTGCCCAGCTGGCGGCGGGCGGTCTCCAGCGTACACTCCTCCACGTCGGTCGGCGAGGCCCCGGCCATACCCTGCGTTCGTGCTACGGGAGCAAAAGCGTCCGGAGTCCCGGGACCGCTCACACACTCCGGTAACGCTTTTTGTCTGTCCAGCCGGGACCGAACCTATGGTCCTCGCACAACTCCTCCTGCTCGGCGTCCTCGCCGTCGGCGGCTACTTCTGCTACACCGGTGGTCGTCGACTGACGACGGTGTACCACATCCTCCGCAACGACCCCCTCTCCGTGCGTGACCTCCACGGCCACCGCGGCCCCGTCGAGATAGAGGGTCGGGCCGTCGAGGGCGACGACGGCACCGTCGAAGCGCCCTTCACCGGCTCGCGCTGTCTGGCCTACACCTACGAGGTCGAGGAGCTACGCTCCTCGGGCAAGACCCAGTCCTGGGAGACGCTCGACACCGGGATGGACGGGGTCGATTTCGTCGTCGACGACGGCACCGGACGGGTGGTAGTCGACCCGACGGGCGCCACCATCTCCCTCGAATCCCGCGCCGTGACCGTCCCCGCGGGAACCGAACTACCGGAGCGACTGGCCCGCTACGTCGCCGCAAACGAGAACGTCGACCCACAGGACCGGGTCGTCGACCTGAAGGTGACCCAGCTGGCGGTCGGCAACAGGCAGCGCTTCACCGAGCGCCGCCTCGACGTGGGCGAGACGGTGTACGTCTACGGGCAGGCGACCCGGGGGCCGTCCGTCGAGTGGGGGAGCAACCTCGTCGACGCGCTCGTGGGCGACGGCGAGGGGACGCCCGTGTTCGTCATCTCCGATACGGACGAGCGCGGGACGGCGTGGCGTATCGCCCGCGGCGGCCTGTGGCGGGCCGGGCTGGGCGTCGCCATGGTTGGCATCGTGACGCTGTTTTCTCTCAGTTCTCTCCTGTAGTCGGCTTCCACGAGCGTGGGACGCGGTCCGTCCGGTCGACCGGCGCCGCCTTGTTGCCAAGCTGGCGGCGAGCGGTCTCCAGCGTACACTCCTTTACGTCGGTCGGCGAGGCCCCGACCATACTCGCCGTTGGCGCTACGGGAGCAAAAACACCCGAGTCCTGCGACCGCTTCACACGCATCGGCAACGCTTTTATCCTCGTTTTATCATGAGAAACGCATGGTAGTCTTCTTGATCGTGATGCTGGCGTTTGGCGCTTTGGGCGTGTACACGCTCTAGAAAGGCGGTCTACGGTTGCGCAAAGTGTTCCACATCCTCCGAAACGACCCGCGTCCAGTCAGGGAGCTCCAGACCTACCGTGGCCCGGTCGAGATACAGGGCCGGGCCGTCGAAGGCGACAACGGGACCGTCGAGGCCCAGTTCTCCGGATCGCGCTGTCTGGCCTACAACTACGAGGTAGAGGAGCTTCAATCGTCAAACAATAACCATAACTGGGAGACCCTCGACGTGGGGGCGGGTGGGGTCGAATTTGTCGTCGAAGACGACACTGGCCGCGTCAGGGTCGACCCGGCTGGCGCGGACTTCCACTTCGAGGACCACACCGTAACGGTCCATCCGGGGGAGGAACTCCCCGACCGACTCGCCGACTTCGTCGCACGGTCCCCAGATGTCGAACCGCAGAATGAGACGCTTGACCTCCAGATCACCGAGCTGAATACCGGCAACAGACAGCGCTTCATCGAGCGCCGCCTCGACGTGGGCGAGGACGTCTACGTCTACGGGCAGGTCCGGCAGGGACCGTCCGGAGCGTGGGGGAGCGACCTCGTCGACGCGCTCGTCGGCCGCGGTGACGAGACGCCGGTGTTCGTCATCTCCGATACGGACGAAAGCGGAACGGCGCGGCGCATCGCTCGCGACGGAATATTGAAAGTCGTGATCGGAGTGGTTGCTCTCGGTGTTTCCGTTTTGTCCGCGTTTTTGGGCGTGTTCTCGTTCTTGTTCTGATACTGGTGGCTGTACCAAACAATCGTCGCCGCCCGCGCCCTGCTGTAGGGGCCTGTGTGGGTGGTTGTCACGCGCCCGAGACTGCCGAAACCGCCGGGTTTACCACTGCGCCATCCCTAGGTCGCCCTATGTCAGCGCTGCGTGAAGCGTTAGGGTCGCTTCCAGACGCCGTGTTCGCGGACGTACTCGAATCCGAGGAGGGCTACCTGCTCGTGCTGGACCTGCCGGGTGTGACCGCCGACACCCTCGACGTCACTGTCGAAGCCGGCCGCCTCGTCATCGAGGGCCAGCGCAGCAAGGACGTCCCACGGGAGTTCCGGTTCGTCCGCGAAGACCGCTCGGTCTTTCTCGACGTCGAGCTGCCGCTGCCGCCGGATGCCACCGGGCAGGGCGCCGAGGGGACCGTCTCGCGCGGCGTCCTCGAACTCGAGATTCCGAAGGCGACGGCCGCGCCGAGCACGACAATCCCCATCGACGAGGCGTGAGAGTGATCGTTGTAGCGATGCATCGGTCCGCGCCGACCGCAGGACGGCGGGCTCTGCCGACGGTCTACAACAATCACTCTGTCAGCGGGGTGCCCTGTCGGTGAACCTCCGCGCGTACTGGCGGTTCCTCGTCGTCGCCCGGCAGTTCCTCCCCCTGATGCTCGCGTACGCCCGCGACCGGAAACGGTTCCTCCTGTTCGGGTCGTCCCGGCAAGTGACGAGCGAGCAGCGCCGCAAGCGGGCCCAGTCGCTGCTGGACTCGCTGTTGACGCTGGGCCCGACGTTCATCAAACTCGGGCAACTGCTGTCGACGCGGCCGGACGTGCTCCCGCCGGAGTATATCGACGAGTTCGCCGCGCTCCAGGACCGGGTGCCGCCGGCCGACTGGGAGCGGGCGAAGCTCGTCCTCGAAGCGGAACTCGGTCCCGTCGAGGAGCGCTTCGCCGAGTTCGACACCGACGCCATCAGCGGCGCGTCGCTGGGGCAGGTGTATCAGGCCAGGGTCGACGGGCAGGACGTGGCCGTCAAGATTCGCCGGCCCGACATCGAGGACCTGGTCGAGGCCGACCTGCGGGTCATCCGCTGGTCGCTGCCCATCCTGATGTACTTCCTCGGCGACGCTCGCTCCTTTTCGCTGGAGACGCTGGCCGACGAGTTCGCCAAGACCATCCGCGAGGAGATGGACTACGAGCGCGAGGCCGAGATGCTCCGGGAGATTCGCGGCAACTTTGCGGACAACGACCGCATCCGCATCCCCGCCGTGATGGAGAGCCACTCGACCCGGCGCGTGCTCACGATGGAGTACGTCCCGGGCACGAAGATCAACGACATCGACGACCTCGACGCCCGGGGGTTCGACCGGACCGAACTCGCGAAGACGCTACAGGAGGCGTACCTCCAGATGATAATCGACGACGGCGTCTTCCACGCCGACCCCCACCCCGGCAACCTCGCGGTGCAGGACGACGGGAAGCTCGTCTTCTACGACTTCGGGATGTCCGGCCGTGTCGACCCGTTCGTCCAGGACAAGATCGTCGACTTCTACGCCGCCGTCGCCGACCAGAACATCCAGGCCATCCTCGACGCGCTCATCGAGATGGGCACGCTCTCGCCCGAAGCCGACCGGCAGGTGATGGGCGACGTGATGGAACTGGCCATCGCCGACGCCCGCGGCGAGGACATCGAGCAGTACCGCGTCCAGCAGATCGTCCAGCAGGTCGAGGACACCATCTACGAGTTCCCGCTGCGTCTCCCCGCCAATCTCGCGCTCGTCCTCCGGGTCGCGACCGTCGTTGAGGGCGTCTGTGTCACGCTCGACCCCGACTTCGACTTCATCACCGTCGCGACGGGCTTCCTGCGCGAGGAGGGGTATATCACCGCGGGCGTCAAGAACTACGTCGAAGACCGCGCGAACGAGGTGACCGACGCCGCCCAGTCGGCCGTTCGAATCCCGCCGAAACTCGAATCCGTCCTCGACCGGGTGGAACGCGAAGAGCTCACCGTCCGCGCCGATATCGAGGATTCGGACCGGCTGCTCGCGACGATGACCAAGCGACTCATCCTGGGAATGTTGCTGGCGAGCACGCTGTTCTCGACGGCGTTTCTGTATGGGGTGTCGACACCGCTGATAGCCGGTGTGGCTGCCGCCGTCGCGGTGGTCCTCGCCGCGTCGCTGTGGTGGTCGTTCCGCTCGAAGAAGGGCGTTCGTGCGAAACCGCAGTTCACCCGCCAGAGCATGCGCGAGGGCGACGGCGGGAGCGTCGGCGCGATGGGGCTGGGAGACGAGGGCGAGGACGGCTAGGCGTCCATCCACGTGACTGTTTCTGCGGTGGCGGCAACCCGGTCGTAGCTGTGCTCAAGCACGGATGCAAACGGTGTCGTGTCGTCGTAGCAATGGGGCGCATCTCCCAACAACGGTTAACCGTCGACAGAAAATACCATTTCATTGCCATGCCACTGTTTATGGACGTTCACCGAGACGTAGACGCGACCGTAGATGACGTTATCGAAGCACACGAGAAAGACGTCGAGACACAGGAAGAGTACGACGTCGAGTATCTGAACTACTGGGTCGACGAGGAGGAGGGCGCGGTCTTTTGCCTCTTCGAGGGACCGAGCAAGGAGGCCGGCGAGAAGGTCCACGAACACGCACACGGCCTCACCGCCGACGAGATACACAAGGTCCACCAGGGCGAGCCGTCCCACTAGCGTCCGAGCACAACTGGTCCGCCTACCATCGGGGCGTCAGAGGGCCGTGGCGCGCCACCGGCGACGACCGCTCCCGGACCAACCCCCGTCAGGACAGTTCGACCACGCGGTCGGCCCACGCCCGCAGGTCGTCCAACGCCTCGCGTTCGCTTCTCGAAACCGGACTCTCGACGCCGAGTCCGTCGCTCTCGAAGGCGTTCTGATGGTCGCGGCGCTCCCGGTCGCCCTCGCCGGGACGGGGTCGCCACCGCGGCTGGCGGCCCCGCAGTGTCTCCGAAGCGAGCCCGCCGCTGCCTGTCGGTGTATTCAGCCCGAGTATGCGTCGAAGACACCGCTCAGCTTTCGAGACGGTTGTTTTCCGAGCCGGAGAAAAGAATTTTAAAATGCTGTCGCCACCTAGGAGTATGTCGACAGACCGGCGACGGTTTCTCCGTCTCTGTGGCGTGGCTGGACTCGGGGCAATCGCAGGCTGCTCCGGCGGGTCCGAAGACGGCGAGACCACAGCGGACGATGAGACCCCGGCAGACGCCGAGGCTCCGGCAAATAGCGAGACGACGACCGAAGCAACAGGCACTATGGAACCAGCGGCCAAAATCGTCGCCGACGATGGTCACAGTCGGGATCTTTTCGGCGGTTCAGTGGCGATGTCGAGTGACAGTACCACTGCACTCGTCGGTGCCTCCGAGGAAGACTCCAACGGCGAGAACTCGGGTTCGGCCTACGCGTTCCAGTTATAACGCTCAGAACCCGACCGGCAGTGCTGGCTATCACCGACTCACTCCCCTGTCAGTTCGACCACGCGGTCGGCCCAGGTCCGAAGCCGCGCTAACGCCTTCCGCTCGTTACTTGACACCGGATTCTCGACGCCGAGCTCGTCGCTGTCGAAGGCGTTGAGGACGCTACACTCGGCCCGGTCGCAGTAGTCGGTCAGGCGCTCGACCAGGTCGGGGTCGGCCTGGAACGCGATGGTGGCGTCGTTGACGAACACCGCTCGGGGGTCGGCCGGCGCCGCGTCGAGGTGTTCGAGGGCCGCCGCGGCGTTGGCCTCGGCCAGTGCGAGCGCCTCGGCGTCGTCCGCCCCGTCTGCACGCGGTGCATGGGCGTCGACGACGCCGTGATACGCGCCGTCGGGCACCGTCGTGAACTGCGTAAGGGGCCCGCCCAGTATCTTCCCGTCGCGCTCGACGGTCGGGGCGAAATCGAGGACGACACAGCCCTCGGGGCCGTGTTCGCCGACCCAGCTATCGAGCGTCCGGGCCGTCAGCCGCGTCTTCCCGGCGTTCGAGGGGCCGACGACGAGCGTCGTGCCGTAGAGTGGGACCGGGAGCGCCATTCAGTCGGCAGCCATCGCGGGGTCGGTGTCTTCGCCCAGCCAGTTCCGGCCGGCCATACCCAGCAGTCCGACCATCGCCGCGCCCAGCACGGCGGCGAAGGCGAGGATAGCGAGCGACACCGGGTCCGTAATCCCGCCCGAGGCGACGCGCTGGAGCCACTGCCCGGCGACGACGGTGCTGATGCCCACAAGGAGGACGCCGCCGACGTTCTCCACGGTCGAGGCGGTCTGTGGGACGGCGGTCGGGTCGTTCAGCAGATACAGCACCAGCGCCAGCACGAACGGGGTGCCGACGAAGCCGATGGCCAGCGCCTGCACCAGCAGTCCGAAGACGGCGCCGGGGATGAACACCCCCAGCGCGCTGACGAGCGCGAAGACGGCCACGGTCGCCTGGTACCGGGAGTCGGCGGTGTCCTGTTCCCACCCCATCTTGTCCGCGACGAGGTACGGCGGGACGACGGTGTTTGCCCCCAGCGTCGTCACGGCCGCGCCCCAGAGCCCCAGCAGGAACAGCCACTTGGCGTTGGTGCCGACCAGCGGGCCGAGCGCGTTCGCGGCGGCCACGACGCTCAGACTCGGGTCCGAGAGAACGGAGGCGGCGACGAGGAAGATAGCGAGGCTGGCGATACCGAACGCGACCAGCATCGACGCGGCCACGTCGAAGCGCGCCAGCGCGGAGTCGTCGGTCGTCCAGCCCCGCGCCCGCATCGTGTAGGACTGCATCGTCACCAGCGCGATGTGTACCGCACCGCCGAGGATACCCGCCGCGAGCAGTGCGCCCTCGACCCCGGCCGGAATCGAGGGTGCGAGCCCCGCGACCGCTGCGCCGGCGTCGATGGGGACGACGAACAGCGAGGCGACGAACAGCAGGACGACCAGCGTTACCAGTACTTTCGCGCCCAACTCGGCGTAGCGGTAGCCGCCGCCGGCCAGCCCCACCGCGAGCACGACGCTCCAGGCGACCGCCCAGACGACGGGACTGAGGCCCGTGACCTCTGCGGAGACCCCCGCGAGCGTCTTCATGATGACCAGCTGGGCGAGTCCCGCCGCGATGACCGTATCGGCCACCAGCAACCACGCCCACGAGGAGCCCAGGTTCTCCTCGACGGCCGAGACGATGCCGGACTCGGTCAGCAGTCCGAGCCGCATCGCGAGATACTGCGCGGCCGCGCCCATCATCGCCGAGAGGACGACGACCCACAGCAGCGTGTACCCGAAGCCGGCGCCCGCGGTCACGAGGGCGCCGATAGTCGCCGGGCCGACCGCGATGGCGCCGGCGAGCCACGTCGGGCCCATGTTCGAGAGCTTCCCGACCAGTCCGCTGGTGTCGTTGGTCGCCATCTACACGCACCCCGGGAAGCTGTCCCCACAGACGTGTTCGCTATCGACCCACTCGGGTGGGTCCGGGTCGGTGAATCGCGAGCGGTTGCGCATATAGGATGCGATGTAGGCCCGGCGCCAGTCGTCGGTCTCGTTTTCGGCGGTGTAGTGGGGCAACAGACAGTGCTGGAAGAGGACGTCGCCGGGCTCCATCGGCAGGGCGACGGCGTCCTCGGGGCCGTAGTCGCCCTCGGCGATGGTGATATCGGTATCGTACTCGACGGCCTCGTGGCCCAGCAGGCCGTCTCTGTGGGCGCCCGGGACGACCTGCATACAGCCGTTCTCGGTCGTCGACTGGTCCAGCGCCATCCAGACGGTGACGTGGTCCATCGGGTGGATGGGGTAGTAGGCGGCGTCCTGGTGGTACTTCTTCTCGCTGCCCACGCGTGGCGGTTTGAGCATCGCGGCGCTCCGGAGCAAGGAGAGATTCGGCCCCTGCAGTTGCCTGACGACGTCGAGGACGTTCTCGTCGTGGACCAGATCGGCGAAGACGTCGTCCTCGCGGACCATCCCCAGTCCCTCGAACTTCCGAACCGGGTCGGCCTCGCCCAGTGTGGCGTCGTCGGCCTCGGGTTCGAGCATCCGCTCGAACTGGCTCTCTTCGCGCTCGTTGCGGACGTAGGTGTCGATTCGCTCCGTCACGCCCTCGACGACGGCCCCGTCGAGGCAGTCCTCGACGACGACGTAGCCGTCGCGCTGGTACTGTTCGAACTGCGCGTCGGATAGCTGCATACCACTCAGTTCTACCTCCCGATAATAAGCCGTTCGACTCCGCCAAGTTGTGCCACCGGGGCGGCGCCCCCGATTCCAAACCGTTTATACTACGACACGGGCAACACGGCGGTATGGCTCGACAGCAGACTGAAGTCCGTGAACTCGACGAGGGCAGCTACGTCATGATCGACGACACACCGTGTAAGATCGACTCCTACAGCACGGCTAAGCCGGGCAAGCACGGCAGCGCGAAGGCCCGTATCGACGCTCGCGGGGTCTTCGACAGCAAGAAGCGCTCGCTCTCCCAGCCCGTCGACGCGAAGATCTGGGTCCCCATCGTCGACCGGAAGCAGGGCCAGGTCGTCTCGACCGACGGCGGCGACGCCCAGGTGATGGACCTCGAGACCTACGAGACGTTCACGATGCTGATGCCCGACGAGGTGGACCTCGAACCGGACGACGAGATCGAGTACCTCGAATACGAGGACCAGCGCAAGATCACCCGCTCGTAATGACGTTCCCCGGCGCGGTCGCCGACCGCGAGGCGGCGGCTTACGCCATCGTGGGGGCCCCGCTCGACGTCTCGACGTCGTTTCGGCCCGGCACCCGCTTTGGCCCGCGCCGCGTCCGCGACTTTGGCGAACAGTTCGACGATTTCGACCACACCACCGGGCGACACTTTACCGACCTCGGTGTGTACGACCACGGCGACGTCGGCCCCTCGGCCGACACCGCCGAATACCTCACCTTCCTGAAGAGCGCCATCAGCGAGTTCGACGGGGACGGCGCTGTCCCGCTGCTGGTCGGCGGCGAACACACCGTCACGGTCGCCGCCGTCCGCGCGCTGGAACCCGACGTGTTCGTCTGTACTGACGCCCATCTGGACCTCCGGGAGTCCTACGCCGGCGATTCGCTCTCCCATGCGACGGTGACCCGCCACGCCCTCGCGGTCGCCGACCGGGCGGTCGTCCTGGGGGCTCGCACCGGCAGCGAAGCGGAGTGGGAGCGGGCCAGCCAGCGCGACGTGACCGTCGTCCCGCCCGAAGACGTGGCCGACTGGAAACCCGACTTCGAGGGCGAGCGGGTCTACTGCTCGGTGGATATCGACGCCGCCGACCCCGGCTTCGCGCCGGGCACCGGGACGCCCGAACCCTTTGGCCTGTCCCCCCGAGAGCTTCGGGACGTCGTGCGAGCGGTCGCGCCCCACGCCGTCGGGTTCGACGTCGTGGAGGTCAACGACCGTGACGACGGCCAGGCCGCGACACTCGCCGCGAAGCTGTTGCGGGCGTTCGTCTTCGCACACGCTGACGGGTGAGTGACTGACCGTCGTTGCTAGACGCTTTTGTCCGTCGCCCACTGATTCGGGGACGTGATTCCGGGCGCCGACGAGTACGACGTCGACATCGCCGTCCCCGACAGCGAGGTCGAGCGACTGCTGTCGGTGATGCCCGAGGACGTCGACGCGGCGCTCGAACTGAGCTACTGTCGGAACGTCTTCGTCCCGCTGACGACGGCGTGTCGCTACACCTGTACCTACTGTACGTACTACGACCCGCCCGGGCAGGCGACGCTCATGTCGCCCGCGGAGATACGCGACACCTGTCGGGCCGGCGCGGCGGCGGGCTGTACGGAGGCCCTGTTCACCTTCGGCGACGACCCCGACGACCGCTACACCGAGCTGTACGACCAGCTCGCGGCGATGGGCCACGAGAGTATCCACGACTACCTCAGAGAGGCCTGTGAGATAGCGCTCTCGGAGGGTCTGCTCCCCCACGCCAACCCGGGCGACCAGACGCGCGAGCAGATGGAAACGGTCGCTGACCTGAACGCCTCCATGGGCGTGATGCTGGAGACCACCGCCGACGTGCAGGCCCACGGCGGGCCGCGAGCGAAGTCGCCGGGCCAGCGCCTCGCGACGATTCGGACCGCCGGCGAACTCGGGGTGCCCTTTACCACCGGTATCCTCGTCGGCATCGGCGAGGACTGGCGCGACCGGGCCGAGAGCATCCTGGCTATCGCGGCGATGCACGAACGGCACGGTCACGTACAGGAGGTCATCGTCCAGCCGGTCGTCGAGAACGAGCGCTGGCGGGGTGGCTCGCCCGACCTGGCGACGATGCGGCGGGCGACGGCGATGGCGCGGGCCGGCCTCCCCGACGACGTGTCGGTCCAGGTGCCGCCCAACCTCGCGCCGGCCCGCGAACTCGTCGACTGCGGCATCGACGACCTGGGCGGGGTGTCGCCGGTGACCGACGACCACATCAACCCGGACTACGCCTGGCCGGCGCTCAGAGAGCTCGAGGCCGTCGCCGACGCCGCCGGTGTGCCACTGCGGGAGCGCCTGCCCGTTTACGAACGGTTCGTCGAGACGGGGTGGTGTCCGCCGGCCATCGAACGGGCTATCGACGCCGAGGGGACGGCCGGGCGGCGGTTCCGGGCGGTGCTGGAACGGGGCGAGAACCCGACGACGGCGGTCAGCTCCGACTGAACTGCGCGAAGACGCGGGCCTCGATCTTCCGGAGGTGTTCACCGACCGTACTGGGCGAACAGCCGAGCGCGTCGGCGAGGTCGTCGTGGGTCGCCTCCCGCGGATTGGCGTAGTAGCCGCGGTCGATGGCGATTTCGAGGACGGTCTGCTGGCGCTCGGTGAGACAGGCAAAGAGGTCGTCGGCCCGGGGCGCGCGGTCGCCGGTCTCCAGCAACTCGACGGTGTAGCCGTCCATCTCGGGCGGCAGCGACTCCCGGAGGCTCGCCTCGTCCCCCACGAGCGTGTACTCCAGGGACCCGTCCGCGTTCGGAACCATCGGCATCTCGATGAGCCCTCTGGAGCGCTGCTGGGCGCGGAGCATCCGTTCGCTTATCTCGGTCGGTTCGAGGTTGGCATAGGAGTACCACCGGCTGTCGGCCCCCGTCGTGGTGAACTCCAGAACGTAGTCGCTGTCTGCCATAATCCGCTCGTAGCGCTGCTGGTTCCCCCGCGACTCGCCCACCATCACCATCGTCCCATCGTCGAGCAGCTCCGCGCGGTGAATCGCCTCCTGTGTGATATCTTCGGCGACCCCGAGCTTCCCCATCAGCGGATGGAGCGCGCTGTCTCCCTCGGGGGAGAGCCTGAGCGTCACGTATCGCATATGCGGGGGCTCTCCACCCGGATATTTAAATTCGCCGTGGATGAACGGCAGTAAATTCTGGTGGACGGGGCCTAATCGTCCATGTGGACGGCGCATCAGGTGCCGGCCATCCCCCACACGGCACCTGTCGGTCCCCGCTGGCCCCACTGCCGTCTGCTCCGTTCGACGCCGGCGATACGCTCCACCTGCCGACCGTCGGCGGGGCCACCTCTCCTATCGTAGTGACGACAGACCTAGACAGCTAGGTGATGTCTATAATACCGCTCGGTCTGTACCATTACTTGTACCCGGGCGTGCCTCTGACAGCCCTCCCGGGTGGATTTTGTTCCCGCGAGCGGTTGCCATATCGCAGTGTACCGCCACAGCGTCATCGGAGCAACGGTGTCCCGTCGGCCCGCGGTCCGAGGGTCGGTCCCAGTGGGTCGGCGTCCGGGTCGACGACGCGGCGCTGTTCGTAATCCGTCGAGCGCTCGACCGGCGTCCGGCCGATGGCGGTTATCATGTCGGCGTACTCCTGCACGGAGCGGAACTCGCCGTAGTCCCCGCCGGCCCGCTTGGTTATCTCCTCGGAGAGGATGGTGCCCATGAAGTCGTCGGCGCCGCAGGTGAGCATCTTCAGGCCGCCCGCATCGCCGTATTTCACCCACGAAGACTGGATGTGGTCGACGTTGTCGAGGAAGAGCCGGGAGACGCCGATCATCAGTTCGTCCTCGTCGTCGCTGGCGCCGCCGTCGACCATGCCGCGGTCGTACAGCGGCGTCTCCTCGTGGACGAAGGATAGCGGGACGAACTCCGTGATGGCGCCGGTCCGGTCCTGGAGTTCGCGGACTTTCCGGAGGTGTTCGACGCGGTGGCGGGCGTTCTCGACGTGGCCGTACATGATGGTCGCCGTGGTCCCGAGCCCGACGTCTGCGGCGGCCTCCATCGCTGCGAGCCACTCCTCGCTCCCGATTTTGCCGGGACAGATGACCTCGCGCACCTCGTCGACGAGAATCTCGGCCGCAGTGCCGGGGACGCTGTCGAGGCCGGCGTCTCTCAGCCGCCCGAACACCTCTCGGTAGGACCAGTCGGTGCCCCGTCTGGCGTGGTAGGCCTCCTCGGGCGTCACCGAGTGGACGTGGACGCCGCCGACGTCCATCGCCCGAATCTGCTCGCAGTACGTCCCCGGGTCCGTCTCGTACTCGCTCGCCGGTCGGTAGTTCAGGTCGCCCCGGTCGCTGGCTTCGAGTATCTCGATGTGCTCCTCGTCCAGCGCGAGGGCGGGGTGGAGTCCGGAGACCGAACACACCTCGTAGATACCGCGGTCCAGCGCGTCCTCGACGATGTCGCGGGACTCGGCCGGCGTCTTCGTGAAGCCGCCGTGTTCCTGTTGGTAGTCGCTGCGGAACTGCTCGGAGCGGTCCTTGAAGTTACAGAACAGACAGCCCGTGTTACAGGCCGTCGTGACGTTGTTGTTGAGGTTCGCGACGAAGGTGACCTCGTCGCCGACCACCTCGGCGCGGCGTCGGTCGGCGGCCTCCAGTACCAGCTCCTTGCGGGCGCGGTGGATGCCCTCGACGTCGGTCCCCGTCGTGATGAGCTCGACGCCGTCGGCCACCGCCAACCGCTCGCCGTTCCTGGCCTTCGTCAGAGCGTTCTCGAAGGACTGGTCGGTCACCGGCTGTTGGGCGAACCCGCCGGCCGGTGGCGTCGCGTCCGACATTACCGGAGAGAGGGGGACGATCGAGAAAAACGTGTGGTTCCACCCCTAGCCATACGTGGTCAGGCGAATGCGAAGGCGAAGAGCCAGAGAGCCGGGCTCGCCGCAGATACTACCAGCAGGAAAGCCCCGCTAGCAACGACCGATGACTTTCCCGCGAACAGCCAGAAAGCCCCGGCGGGCTGAACTCGGTGGGCTCGCTGCGCGCCTCGCTCGTTGCACTCGTTCGGGGCTTTCTGGCTGTTAGCAATCACTGATTTGAACCCGAGATAGACCACATCAACTAGGCAAAATTCCGGTGATAATGCTCGCCGTCTCGGCGACGACCCAGACGACGAACACGAGGTAGGTGGCGAGCAGGGCGTACGATTCGAGTGTCGAGAGCGCGAGGTCGGTCCGCAGCGCGGTAAACAGCAGTATCGTCGCGCCGGTGAGCACGCCGAACATCGGCACCGCCATCGCGAAGTCGACGGTCCAGGCGCCGACGATGAGGACGCCGGCGGGGATGGCGACCAGCAGGTCGAACGTGTTCGAGCCCAGCACGTTGGCCAGCGAGGTGACGCCGCGGCCGTCGCGGGCGGCGCGGACGCTGACGAGGGTGTCGGGGAGGCTCGTCGCCGCCGCGAGGATAGTCACGCCCAGCAGGAACTCGTCGACGCCAAAAGCGAGGCCAATGACCTCGACGGAGTGGACCAGTCGCTCGACGGCGACGAGGATGACGGCCAGTCCCGCGAGCAGGAAGAGCCACTGTCGGCGAGCGTCGACCCCGTCGGCCGCTTCGGGGTCGCTCTCGTGGTCGGCGGTGTCCTGGTACTGGATGAAGATGTAGAGGCCGTAGAGCGCCAGCGGAATAGCGGCCAGGGGGCGCGTGACGGTGCCCGACAGCGTCGGCTCGCCGGGATAGTAGATGACCGCCAGCGCGAACGTGATGAGCAGTACCGACACCGCGAGCATGTAGAACTGCGCCTCCTTGTACACCAGCGTGCGGTTCGAGTTGACGTCGCCGTCGGTCGCGATACCGGCGACGGCGGGGATGACGAGGACGTTGAAGATCGCCGACCCGACGATGGCGCCGACGCCCAGTGGCATCGACCCGCCGATGGCCGCGACGACCACCGTCGCCAGTTCCGGAAACGAGGAGCCGACGGCGACGACGATGGCGCCCTGCACGACCTCGGGGAGCCCGTAATACGCCGCCAGTCGCTCGCTCGACGCCTCCAGCCAGTCGCTCCCCTTCCAGATGGCGACCGTCGCGGCGACGATGATACCGACGTCGAACAGCAGCGTCATTGTGCCGTCGGAACACCGCCCAGAGTAAAGTGGTTCCCATCGACGTCGGTCCGGTTCCGGGGGACACACTAGCAGTCTGCCCGACTGTTTCAGGTGTTTAAGGAGTAGGCGTTTACGTCGCCGTGCGAGTCATCTTACCGAAGTAACAACACGTATGAACGACGAATCACAGCGACGCGCGAGTCCGTTCGGAGACGATATGCAGCACGCGTCGGCGGTCGAATCGGCCGTCCGAGCCTTCCTGCGCGAGCACGTCGACGCCGCCGGTGCCGACGGCGTCGTCGTCGCGATGAGCGGCGGGCTCGACTCGACGGTGACGGCGACACTCGCCGTTCAGGCGCTGGGTCCGGACCGCGTGCTCGGACTCGGACTGCCCTGTCACAAGACCGACGCCTCGGCGACGATGGAGGCAAGCGTCGTCGCCGACCACCTCGACGTCGAATTCCAGCGGGTCCACCTCCAGCCGCTGTTGCAGGGGTTCGAACAGCGACTCGCCCCGGACCTGGCGGGCGAGGACCCGCGAGGGCCGACGCCGACGCCGGACCGCGCTCGCCACAACACAATCGCCCGGCTCCGAATGTGCTGTGCGTACTACGCCGCCAACCGGCGGAATCGGTTAGTCGTTGGCACGGCGAACCGCTCTGAACTGCTGCTTGGCTACGTCACGAAGCACGGTGACGGCGCGGCCGACCTGTTCCCGCTCGGGGGACTGTACAAGACGGAGGTGCGTGAACTGGCCGACTACATGGGGCTGCCCGAGCCCATCGTCGAGAAGGTCCCGACAACGGGCCGCTACCCCGGCCAGACCGACGCCGACGACCTCGGGGCGACCTACGACGTCATCGACTCGTTGTTCTACCGGGTCGTCGAGGAAGGTGACCCGGTCGACGTGGCCGCGGCGGCGCTCGATATCGACGAGTCGACGGCCCGGCGGCTGGTCTCGATGTGCGTCGAGACCGCACACAAACGACGGCTGGCGCCGATAGCTGACGTCGGTGGTCGGTCCCGACAGCCGACGCCCGAGGACTGAGTCGACACGGACGGTCTCCATCGCCGCTCGCAGTATGAGAAACGTCTTTGTCACCCGTCCCAAAGCGCCGGCAATGACGAGCGTCAAGGAGTTCCGCGTCGACGAGCCGGCGACCGCTACCGACCTCGGGCGCGGCTCGTTCGTGTTTACGGACGACTACTCGGTGTTCGACTGGGGGAAGATGCCCGACGAGATTCCGGAGAAGGGCGCTTCCCTGTGTACGATGGGGGCGTACAACTTCCAGCTGCTGGAGGAGAACCACGTCCCGACCCACTACGAGGGAGTCAGCGTCGAGAGCGAGGCCGGAACGGCCTCGGAACGATCGAGCGGGCACAGCCCGCGAGACAGCGAGATACTGGACCTCGGCGAGGCCCTCTCGGCGGGCACACCGCCCGAGGAGATGGTCATCTCGCTGACCCAGGTCCCCGACCTGCCCGAGGACGACGGCGAGTACGACTACGACGCCTACCACACCGAAGCGGGCGAGAACTTCCTGATTCCACTCGAAATCGTCTTCCGTAACCGCGTCGGCACTGGGTCCTCGCTCCGGCGCCGGACCGACCCCGCCGACCACGGCCTCGACGTCGAGACGTGGCCCGACGAGGTGGTCGAACTGGACGAGCCCATCGTGGAGTTCTCCACGAAGTACGAGCAACAGGACCGCTATCTCGACCGCGAGGAGGCCGACCGCATCGCCGGTGCCGCGAGTCTCGACCGGCTGGAGGAGCTGGCCCTGGCCGTCGACCACATCGTCACCGACACCGCCGCCGAGGCCGACCTCGTCCACCAGGACGGGAAAATCGAGTGTCTCTACCACGACGGCCAGATAAAAGTGGCCGACGTGGTCGGGACCTTCGACGAGAACCGCTTCGCTTACGACGGCCAGCAGGTCTCGAAGGAGATCATCCGCCAGTATCACAAGCGGACCCAGCCCGACTGGGTCGCGGCCGTCAGCGACGCGAAAGAACGGGCCACTGCGGAGGGCATCGCCGACTGGAAGTCGCTCTGTGACCAGTCGCCGGCGCCGCTCGACGACGACGTCGTCGGCGCTGCCCGGGACCTCTACTGCGCCGGGACGAACGCCTACGTCGACGGCGACGTCTTCGACGCGCCGACGCTCGATGCGGCCGTCGACGCCCTGCGTGAGCTCTGAAGCGGTCGGTTCACACCAGCAGGAACACGAGCGCGACGACGAGGAAGACCACCAGAATCAGGTTGGCGAGGCGCATGAGCTGCCCCCCGACACCCCGGTAGGCGAGGACGGTGGTGACGGCGGCGAGTACGAACAGCGCGAACAGGCCCTCGGCGACTCCGCGCCCGGACTGCAGTGCCAGCTGCCGTACCGGGACGCCGCCAGTGGCGGCTGCCAGTGTGCGGGTCATACGCGGCTTTGACCGGTCACGTACTTGACTCACCGACGTCGTTCATGCGGTATCACACACATAGACTCCGTTCTGGACCTCTCATTCCCGTCGGTCGTGATTAAAAAAGCGCGTCCCGGACCTTGCTATTCGGGAGGATTAATAATGATAGATAATGTAGATTAGCTCGTGCTGGGGAAAGCGTACGTCTGTTCGGACTGTGGTGCATCGGTCCGCGGCGGCGAGATAGCAGACCTCACGGCGTCCGAGCGAGCAGCGCTCAGTGACGGAAGCTACCTGTGTGCCGCCTGCAAAGAGCAACGCCAGATGACCGACTCCTGACGGCGTCGACCGCGCGAGGCCACCGTCGTCGTTTTATCCGAGCGTGGGCAGTCACCGGTGCCGGAGCGGCCGGCTACAGCAGGAAGGTGACGACCGCCAGCACGATGAAGATGATGACGAGCCACTTCGCGATGTCCATGCTGAGGCCGGCGATGCCGCGGGCGCCCAGCACCGCGGCGACCAGTGCCAGAACCACGAAGAGAACTGCGAGTCCGAGGAGTCCGTCGACCTGGAGCGGGACGAGCTGTGTCGGTGAGAGTGGCTGACTGAGTGCCATACCCTCCCTCTGTTTCCAGTACGATTGACATGACGGGGTCGTTCACACCGGTATGGCCGGCTTATCCGGAGAGCGTCAGTTGGGGCGTATCGGGTCTGTCGGACGTCGGGATGAGTGGTACGGGTGGACGGACAGACTGTCCGGGCACGAGACCCTCACTGCCCAGGCTCACGGCTCGCTTCGCTCGCCGTTCACTCCGAGGTATCTGGCGTTGTCGTCGGGCGGCTTCGGCGCCCGACTGCTCGAGCGACCAGCGGTCCCTCGTTGCTCGATACCTCGCTAGTCGTCCGCTTCAGCGAAGCGGAGGCTAACGTGTGCGAACACGCACGGCGGTTCGCACTGGCCTAATCATCCGCTTCTGTGAGACCGCTGGCGATGGTGTCGGACACGCGCTGTCGCGCGGTCCTCTATGGCTTAGTCATCGGCCTCAGCCTCCGGCTCCTCGTCGGCCACGAATTCGCCGAGCCCGTCGATGGGCCGGTCGGGGTTCTCGTCGTCGAGTTCCTCCGGCGCGCCCAGTTGCGCGTCGGTGTTCTCCGGGTCGCGGAGCTTCGTCCGGCCGCGGTGGACCGTCACCTCGTCGTTGAGGTGGAGTTTGATACCCTCGATGAGGGCCTCCGCTTCGAGGGGCTGGCCGAGCTTCTGGAGCTCCTCTTCGGTGGCGTCGTCGGGCACGTTGAACGCTCGCTGGGTGATGATGGGGCCCTGGTCTAGGTCCGTCGTCACGTAGTGGGCCGTGACACCGGCGATTCGGACGCCCTCCTCGATGGCCTGCATATATGCCGAGGCCCCCGGGAACGCGGGCAGCAGGCTCGGATGGACGTTGATGATCCGGCTCTCGTAGCGAAAGACCACGTCCGGCGAGAGGATGCGCATGTAGCGGGCCAGCGCGATGAGGTCGGCGTCGTACTCGGCGAGCAGTTCGAGCAGCTGTTCCTCGTCGGGGGTGCCCTTCTCGTCGCCGATGTCGTGGAACGGGACGTCGTACTTCCGGGCGAGCGGTTCGAGGTCGTCGTGGTTGCCGATGACCACCTCGATGTCCGCGCCGAGGTCGCCGTTGGCCCAGGATTCGAACAGCGCTTCGAGACAGTGCGATTCCTTGGTCACCAGTACCGCGATGGACTGGGTCTCGCGGTCGGCGGGGAAACGGACCTGAACGTCGACGCCGAGCTCGTCGCCGAGTTCTGTGAGGTCCTCTCTGAGTTTCTCCTCCGTGGTGACCATCTCGGCGGTGTCGACGTGCATCGTCATCCGGAAGACCCCTTCACGCACCGCCTGGTCGAGGTCCTCGATGTTGATACTGCGCTCGAACAGCAGCGACGTGACTTCGGCGATGAGCCCAGTGTCGTCCTCACCGACGACAGTGATCTCGGTCAGCGCGTGCCTCACAGCCGGCACCTCCGGGCGGACTCGGTAGTCATTGGCGTGGGTTCGACGGGCGCCATTCAAAAGGCTTCGTTTTCTCGCAACTGGCGGTATAGCTTAGTTCCTCCAGCGAATACCCGTCCACGTGAGTGCTGAGTTGCCCACCGTCGTCTGTGTCGACGCCGACGAGGGGACGCGAACGACGACGGTCGACGCACTGGAAACCGCCGGGTTCGAGGTGCGCCAGAGCGCGTCGGTCGGGGCCGTCGAGGCCGTCATGGACGACAGCGTCGGCTGTGTCGTCACCACCGCGGCCCTGCCGGACGGCGGCGTGTTCGACGTCGTCGAGCTGGTCCGTGAGAGCTACCCCGACTGCGCGTGTGTCCTGTTTACCGACGAACCGCCGGCCGACCTGCCCCGGGGCGGGCGCGATCAGGTCGTCGAGTACGTCCCGCGGACGGTCTCAGGCTCCCACGACCGCCTCGTGGACGTGGTCAGGGCCGCAGCGACCGAGGTGACACAGGCCGCCTATCCCGTCCCCGAAAACGAGACGGAGCGACTGGCCGCCCTCTCCCGGTACGACGTCGACGAGCTCTCGGCGCTGGATACCTTCGAACGCCTGACCGCGCTGATTACGACTCACTTCGACATCGACGTCGCCTTCGTCGGGCTGGTCGACGCCCACGAGGAGCGGTTCGTCGCCTGCGAGGGCGCGAACTGGCGCACGCTGGCCCGCGAAGACACCATCTGTACGCACACGATCCTCACGGACGAGGTGATGATCGTCCAGAACGTCCAAGAGGACCCGCGATTCGCCGGCGTGGACCGGCTCGACGAGCTGGAAATCAGGTCCTACGCCGGCGCGCGCATCACCGACGACGACGGGACGGCGCTGGGGGCGGTCTGCTGTATCCACGGCGAACCCCGGTCGTACACGCGAGCGGAACGGGACGACCTCCGGCGCTTCGCCGACGAGGTCGAGGAGCAGCTCGAACTGCGCCGCCGACTCGGGGACGGAGGTGGGTAAGATGGCGACACGACACGACACCCGCTACGAGTTCCCGGACCTCCCGCTTGCCAGCGTCGAGGCGGGAACGAACCTCCTGCTGACCGGGCCGACACTCGAAGGCGCCCGTGAACTCCTGCTCAGGCTCCTGCTGGGCGAGGACGGCGTGCTCATCGTCACCGCAGACACCAGCGCCCGGAAGGTGCTCTCGGCGTTCGAGGCCGTCGGCGGGCGAATCGACCGCAAGCGGGTCCGTGTCGTCAGCTGTACCCAGGAACGGGACGACGACCTCGGCGAGTTCGTCGCCTCGGTCGGCTCGCCGGGCGACCTCACCGGCATCGGTATCGAGTACTCCGGGCAGTACGAGCAGGTGTACGCCCGCGGCTACGACAGCGTGCGGACGGGCATCTACACCCTGACGCCGCTGCTGGTGTACAGCGAGGACGTCCGGCCGGTCTTTCGCTTCGTCAACACGGTCACCAGCCGCATCCGGACGGCCGACGGGCTCGGCATCTGTGCGATCGACCCGTCGGCCCACGACGACCAGGTCGTCAACAGCATCGCCCAGCCCTTCGACGCCCGCGTCGACGTCCGGGAGGTCGACGGGACCGTGCAGCTTCGCGTGCAGGGGATGCCCGACCAGCCAGGCGAGTGGACGGACGTGCCGCCGATTTCATAACACAAGCGTTTTCTCCGCCGCCCACCCGGTGCTCAGTAATGACCGCCTTTACCGCGACCGTCACGGTCCGGCTGAAACGCGGGGTGCTCGACCCCGAGGCCGAGACCACGCAGCGCTCGCTCGAACGGCTGGGTTTCGAACTGCAGGACCTGCGCTCGGCCGACATCTTCGAACTGGACCTCGAGGCCGACGACGACGAGGGCGCGGCCGAGCGCGCCGAGGAGATGGCCGAACGGCTGCTGGCGAACCCGACCATCCACGACTACACCGTGGAGGTCGCCCAGCGGGAATGACCATCGCAGCCACCATGACGGCCACTCTCGGGACCCAGACGAGGTGGTCACTGTGACAATAGCCGTCATCCAGTTCGGCGGCTCGAACTGCGACCGCGACTCGGTCCAGGCCCTCGAATCGATGGGCTTGGGCGCCGAACTCGTCTGGCACGAGGACGGCCTGCCCGAGGACACCACGGGCATCATGCTCCCCGGTGGGTTCTCCTACGGCGACTATCTCAGAGCGGGCGCGATGGCCGCTCGCTCGCCCATCATGCGGGCGGTTCGCGAGGCCGCCGCCGACGGCACCCCCGTTCTCGGCGTCTGCAACGGCGCACAGATCGGCTGTGAGTCCGCGCTCACGCCCGGCGCCTTCACCACCAACGAGAGCGCCCGGTTCCAGTGTGAGCACGTCTATCTGCGCGTCGAGAACGCCGACACCCCCTGGACCAGCCAGTACGAGGAAGGCGAGGTGATCGAACTCCCCATCGCCCACGGCGAGGGGCGCTACGAGATCACCGACGACCGCCTCGACGAGCTCGAAGCCGACGGCCGCATCCTCTTCAAGTACTGCGACGAGGACGGAAACGTGACGCCCGAGGCCAACCCCAACGGCTCGAAACACGCCATCGCCGGCGTCACCGGCGAGCGCGACCACGTCGCCGTCATGATGCCCCACCCCGAGCGCGCCTCGCTCGAGGACCTGGGTCGAACCGACGGCGAACCCGTTCTCGAAGGGTTCGCTGACTAGCCGAGCAGGACTCCGGTTTTCGCGCGACAACGCAGCGACGAGCGACAGCCGACGAAACACCTTTTGCGGAGATTAGTTAACATTCTTATATGAGGGGTTCGATAGCATTGCTCACGGTTTTCGCGGTGGTGTTCGTGGCCGCCGGTGCCGCGCTGGCGGGAGCCCAGCAGAACGACCCGGCGTGGGCCGACGACGTCCACGGGGACCTCGAACGGGGCGCCGAGACCCACAACGACTGGGTCGACAGCGAGGGCCCGGAGTTCGTCGGCGACCGCGTGGCGGAAAACGAGACGGCGGAACTCACCGTCCACGACGAGAACGGGGCCGCGGCCATCTATTCGGTGAGGACCGACGACGAGATGCGCGTCACCGACGTAGACCGCGGCCCGGCGGCGGACGAGACGACGCGGGTTTTCGCCTCGAAACCCGCGCTCGAAGACGTACTGCGTGCGGAGAACCCGGCGCAAGCCCTCGGTGACGCGATAGCGGCCGGTGACGTTCGCGTCGAGCGAGTGGTCGGTGTCGCCGGTCGGGAGCTGGCAGTCGGACTCGCCGAGGGCGTACTCGGCGTCCTCGGTGTCGGCGCCGCGGCCGCGCTGGTCGGGTTGCTGGGGGTCGGGACGGCCGCTTCGCTGCCGGGACTACTGATTTCACGGGGCCTCTCGGCGCTGCGGGCAGCCCTCCGGCGGCTGCTGGACGGGCTCAGGTCGCTCCTCAAACTCGTGGCCCATCTGCTCGCGGCCGTCGAAGCCCTGCAACTGCTCGGGTTCGAGGCCCGCGAGCAGATACGGAGGAGCGCCAGGGACGCTCGCGCAGGGATGCGCTCGGCCGGGGCGCGCGTCCGAGAGCGACTGGCGGCACTCGACGAGATGCCGACGGCGGAGGACAGGGGGCGAGGCGGCGATGAAACCCCTTCACAGGGCGACGAGGGAGGGTGAGATACCGACCCTACCCGGTTCGTCCAAAGGGATAGGATGGGGCCAGTGGAGCGTGTGACATGTTCCGCGGCCCCTACGTACTGGTTAGATACCAGTTGGTAAAAACGCCATCCTACCGGAGTGAAAGTGAAACTGGTCGTCTCACCGGGTGAGAACAGTCACCACACTCTTTCCGTTCGGGCGCGTAGCGGGTCGTATGGACAGTGACGAGACGGCTGTCGCCGAGGACACCGTCAGGGTGTGGCTCGTCGAACGGACCTACGGCGACGACGTCCCATCGAGCGAAGCGAGATGGGGCTTGTGGACTGGTCCACGGTGAGCAGAACCTGATTATCCTCACCTACGCGACGCCCGAGGGTGACCAAGACTTCTGCAAGGAGCGGGCACTGACATCGTTCACCGGCGACCACCGCGAGACGCCCGTCTCGCTGACCGTCGACCCGGACAATCTGGGGACCGTCGACGACGCCGAGACCCGCGAGCGGTACGCTGGCGAGGTCGAACGGATGCGCGAGAAGCACGAGCCGACGGATTCGCTGTGAGTCGGGCGCCCAGTCATCTGCGACCGTCGCCGTGGGCGACTACCGCGTCAGCGCCGTCGCGTAGCTGTGTTCCCGCGACAGGACGGCCTCGTAGGTCGCCTCGCACTCACACGAGACCTGCTCGAAGACGCTCGGGTCCTGGCGCAGGTCGAAGTCCTTGATGGCGCGCTGGACGCGGTCGTCACAGTCGCCGCAGTTGTGGGGCCCCCTGTCGGAGCCGTGGCCCACAGGGTCCGAGACGACGATGACGTCCTCGTCGGCGGTGGCTTCCAGCACAGCCGCGACCGACCAGAGCCACGGCGGTCGGTAGCCGCCGTCGTGGTAGAGCTCCTCGACCATCGTGTAGCGCTGGACGTTACAGGGGTTCATCGAGACGGTGTGACAGCCGTCGACGGCGGCACAGCGGCGCACCGACGATTTCATGTCCTCGACGGCTTCGGACTCGGTGAGGAAGGGCGGTTTCATGAGCAAGTAGGCCTTGATGCCGGCGCCGGCCTCGCGAGCGGCCTCACAGGCGTCCTCGAAGTCCGCGAAGTCGAAGTACTTGTTCACGCAGTCGTGGCGCACTCTATCGGTGGCAGTCTCTAACCCCACGGCGACGTCGGTCTCCAGCCCGGCGTCGACGAAGTCGCTGACGCGCTCGTCCTCGACGAAGTCGGGAAGGGACTCGACGACGATGCGGTCGCGGTCGGCGAAGGTGTCGGCGATGGCCTGTCTGGTCTCGGCGGGGACCTCGCGCTCGTCGAGGAAGCTGCCGGACGTGTAGATTTTGATGAGTCCCGCTCTGTCGTCGGCGTCGTCGGACTGCGTCCGACTGCCCGGTGAGCTTTGCTCACCGATGTTCTCTTCCTCGTGGTCCAGACAGTGCTGAATCTGTGCCATGAGGTCCTCGTGGGCGACGCTCCCGCCCTCGACGCTCTCAGCGACGTAGCCACACATCGTGCAGCCACCCGCGCGGGCCCACCGGCAGCCACCGGTGTTTAAGATGATAGTCAGGCTCTGATAGACGCCGTCGGGCGTGTTGTCCTCGTCGAGCCAGACGCGGGTCGGCTCGCGGGGGTCGTAGGTGGCGTCGTTGCGCGAGCGGACCTCGCGCATCACCGCGTTGTGGGCGTCCATCCCCTTTCCCTGTTCGTAGACGTCGGGACTGGGCTTGCTCATTACGCCGTCATTGCCGACGGGCGTGTATAGCTCCTGCGTTACCACGAAGGCATATGTGGGTCGCTACGAAACATCCGCGTCGAATGGGGGACGCGTTCAAATGCAAGAACTGCGGGACAGTGGTCGAGACGCTACAGAGCTGTCCGTCGTGTGGCGAGGCGGCGATGCAGCCGATTCAGTCGTCGGAGGACAGCGACGTCGTGTCGGATATCGGCGGGGCGTCGGACACAGACGCGAGCGACACCGACGAATCGTCGACCGCGGAACCGAACGAATCCGAGCCGGCCGGCACTGCCGACCCGGACACAGCGTCGGGGCGCCGAGACACGACCGGGCGGGAGCCACGCAGTGAGTCGGGACTGCTGTCGTGGTTGAAATCGCTGTTCTGAATCGATACCCGCTGGATACGGCGCTCAGTCCACCACACGGCCGGTCCAGCGGGCGAACACGAGCCAGGCGAGGCCAGCCAGCGCCGCACCGACAGTGTTGGCGACCGCGTCGGCGCCGCTCGTGCCGCGGGAGGGGACCAGTCCCTGCAGGAGTTCGATGCCCACGCCGTAGCCGATGGCAAATGCAGCCAGCGCCCCCACGACCACCGCGTCTCGGCTCCGTCGCGCCCGGGCGAGCAGGCCCGTGAGGACGCCGTAGCTGCCCGCGTGGACCCACTTATCCAGTGCGATACCGAGCGGAGCAGGGAGGGGTGGGCCACCGGTCTCCGGTGCCGGGAGGAGGGAAACGGCGAGCAACAGAATCGCGAACGCGACCGCGGGCAGATATCGACGTGTCTGTCGGTCCATGGCGGAGCGGTCGCGGCCCTACAGCTCCTCGGTGTGGCGCATCTGGACCGCGATGCCACGTGTCGACGACTGCATCTCGGCGCCGTGCATCTCCGCGCGGCCGACGCCGAAGGCGGCGTCGCCCGTGACGACGACCTCGTCGCCGACGCGGATGTCGTCGCTGGCGTCGACGATACCCGGCGCGAGCACGGAGCCGTGGGGGACGAACGGCTCTATCTCGACGGTCTTGGTCGGGACGTCGCTCTCGACCCAGCGGCGGGCGCCGGCCGTCGTCAGCGAGAGGACGCCGTACTGCTGGGCGAGTGCCGCCAGCTGGGTCCCCTCGCTGTCGTCGGCCCGCAGCTGCGGGTAGCGGCCCTGTGTGCCGACGTCGGGAAACAGCTCGTCGCCCGCCCCCGCGCCGAACTGGTAGTCGGCGACGGCTTTGACAGTCCGGTGTTCGCGAGTGGACTTCTGGTAGGTGTCCCACCCCTCCAGCTCGGCGGCGAGATTCCCGAGCGAGTCCGCCGTCGTCGGGTGGTCCCGCACGGTGTAGGTGAACTCCCGACCGAGGGACTCCGCGACGCTCTCACAGATTTCCCGGTACCCCTCGCCGGGGACGTGCGCGATGATCTCCGGGTAGTCGGTGCCCTCGAGATACCGTTCCAGCACGCGCGAGACGAACTCTATCTCGTTTGCGGACCAGTTGCCCGTCACCACCGAGTCGTAGTGCTGGGCGGGGTAGGTGAGTTCGAGTTCCTGCGGGACGACGCCGATGGGCGAGGTCATCGAGACGACGTGGGCGCGCCACTGGATGGCGTCGTGGTACTGCTTGTGGCTCTGGGAGTCGCTGTATGGCTTGCGCGCGGAGCAGGGGACCAGCACGAGCGGGCGGTCGTCGAAGCGGGGCGTGTAGCGCTCCGTGACGCGCTGGGCGAAGCGCTGAATCTCGACGCGGCGGATGGCGTCCTCCGTCGTGGCGGCGAGCTCGGCCCGGCGAATCAGGGGCGTGCGCTGCTCGAGGTAGCCGTAGCGCTGGTCCAGGAGACGGACGGTGGCGGTGAGCCAGTTGTCCTGTCTGGCCTGTCCCTCGATGTAGTCCCGCAGCCGGCCGTCCCGAATCCGGCGGCGGACCCGGGCGAGTTCGGCCGCGAGCGCGTGGACGTTGTGTTCTGTGCAGTCCTCGCGGTCGAACTCGCCGCGGGGCCGCTGGCAGGCGGGACACGCACACGGCAACTCGTCGAGGTCCTCGAGGAAGTAGGCCTCGTCCGTCGTGAGATAGCGGCCCTCGGTCCCGCGAATCACGGCGCGGTGGGGGTCGACGAGGTCGACGCCGGCGTATATCAGCGTGGCGACGTTCCGAGGGGTGGCGACGCCCGGCAGATACAGCGCGGTGTCGGCCGGGACGGCGTCTTTCACCGTCGTCACGGCGTCGACGAACGCCGAGCCGTGGCCGACGTAGCCGGTCGCGCCCGACAGGACCGTGACGTCGGCGGGGTGGTCACCGGCGGTCGTCGGCGAGACGACGGCGCCGCTCGGGAACGCGGCGTCGGCGTAGTTGTCGGCGAATGCCTCGGCCACCTCGTCCGGTGTGCCGGCGGGGAGACCGCGGTGGGGCAGTATCGTCACCGCCGAATCGTCGCCCTCGGGGGCGTCGGGCTCGCTCGGCCATCGCCCCCCGGCGTCGGAAAGAATCGCGTGGACCCGCCCCGGCGTGTCGGCGTCCACGTCGTCGACGAGGGCGGGCGTCGACACGGGCTCGGCGAGTCGGAGCTCGCCGACTCGTGCGGCCCCGTCGCGCTCGTGGACCTCGAAGTAGTCGGTCATGCCTTGGGTTCGGCCGCGGCCCACCAACTATCTTGCCTTTGTGCTGCCCACATCAGGGCGCTTTTCGCCGTCGAGCCAGGAACGGTGGGTATGGTCGGGTCACGAACCCTGACGGCCGTCGTCGGGCTGCTCGCGAGTCTGCTCGTCACGGTGGCGCTGTGGTGGTACTTCGATACGCTGCTGGTCTTCCTGTTCTTGCCTTTCGTCCCTATCCTCTTTCGCGGCTTCGGCGGCGACGACGGCCCCACTATCGTCCAGGAGTCTCCCCACTGTGGCTTCCAGGCGACCTCCGAGGCCTACGACTACTGCCCCCGGGACGGGAGCCGGCTGGAGGCGCCCGAGCGGGAGTGAAATGTTAGTAGCAGAGAACGTTTCCGTCTCTCGCCCTAACCTCGCCCATGGAACTGGTAGTGTTCGGCGGCAACGGCTTCATCGGCCGGCGCGTCTGCCGGCGGGCGGTCGAGGACGGTCACGGTGTCACGAGCATCGCCCGCAGCGGGCCACCGGCGCCGGACCAGCGCGGGCCGTGGGCCGACCGGGTGGACTGGCACGCTGCCGACGTGTTCGCGCCCCAGGAGTACCGACACGCCCTCGACGGCGTGGACGCGGTCGTCCACAGCATCGGTATCATCGAGGAGTCGCCGAGCGAGGGGGTCACCTTCGAGCGGGTCAACGGCGATTCGGCCATCGTCACCGCACTGGAGAGCGAGCGCGCCGGGGCCAGCCGGTTCGTCTTCGTCTCCTCGGCGACGACGCCGCCGATGGTTCGTGACGCCTATCTCACCGCCAAGCGGCGGGCCGAAGCGGCCATCGCCGACCTCGAGATGGCGACGACGGTGCTTCGCCCCGGCGCGGTGTACGGGCCGGACCAGCCCCACTTCCCGTCGGTACTCAACCGGTTGCTGACAGCACTGGGGTCGGTCGAGCCCGTCGCCGAGCGCCTGGGCGCCGGCCGGCCCCTCGACGTGGAGACCGTGGGCAGTGCCGTCTACGAGACCGCCGTAGGTGTCGACAGCACTGAGCCACCGCTGGATGCCCAGCGTATCGTCACCCGTGCCGGCTGATACTGGTGGCTGTAACGAACTGACGTACTTCGCCACCCCGGGGTGGCGGATATCTTTCCGAACGTACAGCCACCTGTACGAATGAGGGCAGTGGCGCCGTCAGCGTTCCCGGGCGTGCAGGTCCCGCAGCCGAACGCCTTCGGGCACTCGCGCGAGCGCCGTCTCGGGCCAGTCGTCGTGGACGAGGGTGAAAGAGACGTCGGGATGTAACTCGACCAGTCGGGCGACGCCGTCGGCGGCGGCCTCGCAGGCGGCGGGGTCGGTCCGCTCGGGGACTTCGGCGGTCAGCGGGTAGGTGTCGGCGAGCTCTCTGGGATAGGGCCCGAAGGGCGGCAGGACGCCCCAGCTCTCGTCGTAACGGTCGCTCGACCCGCCCTCTGTGAGCAGGACCGTCTCGGCGTCCAGGTCGAAGCGGTCCAACCGCTGCTGGTGGCGCACCACCTCCGGTCGGCGGGCGCTCTCGGCCGAACCGTAGAAGAAGGCGTCTTTCGAGACGGGGTCGGTCCGTTCGAGTTGCGGGGCGTGGGAAAGCAGGGTGCGGTAGCCGTCGAGCATCGTCGGGTGGCCGCGGGCCCGCGAGTCCACGAGCTCCAGCAGGTTCCCCGAGCGGATGGCCTGGCGCACGGTGCGAATCTCGCCGTAGGTGACGTGGAGGTTGTGGCGTGCCAGCAGGTCTTGGCGGGTGTGGTCGTCCATCCCGCGGAGTGTCTCGGGCGTGTGGTCCGTACAGACCGGACAGTGACACGGGAAGTACGCCAGTTCGTCCAGGAGTTCGGTACCCTGGACCGTGAGATAGCGGTCGTCACGGGCGTACAGCGCGTAGGCCGCCGAATCGAACAGATCACACCCCAGCGCGGCGGCCATCGCGAACATCATCGGGTGGCCCGCGCCGAAGAGGTGGACGGGGCCGACCTCGCCCAGCCCGCGCTTGCAGGCCGCGACGACGTCGACGAGGTCCGCGTAGCGGTACTCGTTCAGCAGCGGGACGACGGCGCCCAGCGGGAACACGTCCAGCCCGGTGGTCGTCGCGTGGCTGGCGGCCGCCTCGCGGAGGTCGGGGTACGTCGACCCCTGGACCGGCGCGGAGACGAGCATCTCGCCGGTGTCGGCTGTGGCGGCCCGCTCCAGCCGGTCCTGCGTAGTTTCGAGTTCCGATTCGGCCCGTTCGCGGTCGACGTCCGGCGGTGTCGGGATATCCACGGGGGTGCCGATGTCGCTCCCGATGTCGGACTGGAACTGGAGTATCTCCTCGGTCGTGACGTCGATGTCGCCGTATTCGGCCAGCTGGAACGAGCCCGAGTCGGTCATGATAGCGCCCGAGAAATCCAGCAGGTCGTGCAACCCCTGCTCCAGGGCCGGCTCGCGCAGTTCGTCGGAGCCGTGCAAGATGTAGCTGTTCGTGATGAGAATCTCGGCGCCAAAGTCGGATTCGAGCGCCGACGGATCGACCGTCTGGACGTGGGGGTTCACCACGGGCAGGATGGTCGGCGTCTGGACGGTGACGCCGGCGCGTGGCACGGTGAGTTCGCCCAGCCGGCCCGCAGCGTCGTACTGGCGGACCTCGAAGTTCGTCATTGCCCGGACTGGGCGGGGGCCGCGCCTAAGAGTTGTGTTCCCCGGCGACCTCGGCCGGGTCGGTCCGGTCGACGAGGCCGTCGAAGTCGTCGTTGAAGCTCAGGACGGTGTCGATATCGTTCGTTTCGGCGAACGCGACCGTGGTCGCGTCGGTGAAGCTCAGCCGCTGGTCGTCGTAGCGTTCGAAGACGTCGACGGCGTCAGCGAACAGTCCCGGTGAGACGTGCAGCATCTCGTAGACAGCCGGAAACGACGCTGCGCCTCGGAGACGCTTCCCGAGCCGCTTCGCTGCCGTGTAGGACTGTCCACGTTCGAGTGTTAGTGTCACAGCTTCGTCGTAGACGTAATCGCTGATGTACGGGTGCCCAAACTGACCGTCGTAGACGGCCTCGAGCGCGTCACTGGCCGTCTCGTGTCGCGTGGCATCCGTATCGTGCTCCGCGTACAGAACGCCCGTATCGACCAGCACGGTCATCCGTAGAGGGTGTCGTCGATATCGTCTTCATCAGTTTCGACACCGGAGGAGAACTGTCCGCCACGCATCGCCTCCTTCTGTTCGTCGGTCAGCGGGACGGTCGACTCGCGGAACGACGCCACAATGTCCGCTCGGGAGTCGTACGCGTCGTCGATGACCCGCGAGAGCAGTTCCTGCTGTGTAACCTTCTTCCCGGCTTCCAGCCGTATCTGGGCCTGGAGTTCTTCGAGGCGGGCCTTGGCCTCGTCGTCGACTTTGACCGCCGTCGCCATAGCTACTCAGTAACTTCCGCTACTCAATAAACGTTCGGTGGTCAGCGCTCGAACAGCGCGTAGTACATGATGCCGACCGCGGAGCGCCCGTCCCGCAGCTCCCCTTCACGAACCGATTCAAGCAGGTCGTCGAACTCGGCCGTCTCCACCCGAATCGATTCGTTGAAATCGAGGTCCTGCTCGGCGGTCGGCGTACACCCCTCCGCGAGGAAGTAGTGAAACACGGAGTCGGCGTAGCCGTTGGCCGGCTCGGCGGTGTAGAGATGCGCCACACTACCGGCCTCGTAGCCGGTCTCCTCGCGGAGTTCGCGGGAAACGGCCTCGCAGGGCTCGTGGTCGCTGTCTTCCACGCTTCCCGCGGGCAGCGCGCGGTTGACCCGCTTTACCGCCTGGCGCCACTCCTCGATGACGACGACGTCGCCCTCGGCCGTCAGGGGCAAGACGACGACGCTGTCGCCCTCCCGCAGGAAGTCGAAGTCGGTCTCGGTGCCGTCGGGCAACGCGACGTCCTCGTGGACGATGTCGAACCCCGGGCAGCTGTAGGCGATGTCGGCGGCGAGGGTCTCCCAGGCGAGCTCGTCGGCCATACGGGCCGTTCGGGTCGGGGGGACAATACTCGTGACGGTCCGGCGCGGGCCCTCCACGACGGTCCCAACTCATTTGGGTCGCAAGCACAAAATGTCAGCGAATGAAAATATCGACGTGGCTCCTGCTCGGCGGGGCTGGTCTGTTCGTCCTCCCGATTCCCGGCACGTTCGTCGCCGGTGCACTCTCGATGCTGGGCGGCGGCGTCGTCCGCTGGCTCGGCGCCTGACCCCCTCAGAGCGACCCCTCGTCGCGGGCCCGGGTGGCCCGGCGGTCCGCCTGGTCGAGGCGGTTCCGGGCGGCGGCCGACGCGCGTGGTTTCGACACACACAAACAGGAATTAAGGGTGGGGCGACGTTCGACATGGCATGAAGAACCCCCTCGCGGTGATTCGGCCCCGACTCCCTGCCTTCCTCGTCCTGTTCGGTGTCGGCGGGATTCTCGGCGCCGAAGAGAGCATGGTCAGTAACCCGTGGCTCGGCGTCGCGCTGGTCCTCGCCGGCGCCGGGCTGTACGTCGCGCGCCGTCAGGACGTGAGTCCGATCTGATCAGTACCGCTCGAACCCGTCGGTGTCGAGGTAGTTGTGCGCGACGGTGACGGCGTGGTCGGCGTGCAGTGGTTCCGGGCCCAGCGAGAGCCGGGCCTCGGCGTGGGCCTCGATGACAGCCGTCTCCCCCTCGCTGAAATCGCGGTGGTCCGAGAGCACGAACACGGGGCCGGTCGGCGGCTCGACGTCGACGACGGGGTCGCCGTCCTCGTGGAGCTGGACGACGGTGCCCTCGCGGGCTACGGCCTCGAACGTCGCTTCGAAGCCGCGCCGGGTCAGCGAGACGCCGGGAGAGCTCTCGACCGGGATGTGGCCGATGGCCTCCTCGCGCTCTTCGAGGGCCTTGCGAACGAGCGCGGCCGTCGAGCGCTCGTCGGGGTTGAGCCGCCGGAGCTCGCGGCCGTCGAAGGTGACGGTGTACTCGTCGGCCAGCACGAGGTGGACGCGGACGTCTTCGCGGATGGCGTGCGAGAGGAAGAACGCACTGGTGACACACCGACAGAGCACGTCGAGCCGACCGGCGGCACCGGCGAGGTCGTCGAGCGAGAACTCCGCTGTCGTGGGTGCGTCGTGGCCGATGACGACGAACTGGCGCATACGTCCCCGTGTCGTCGGTCCGGGTTAGCCCTGTCGGAGCCTACGTCGGCTCGACGAACTGTCCGTTCTCTACGGCGAGGAGGTCCCGGGAAACGGCGGCCTCGATGACGGCGTCGAACTCCTCCCGGTCGATGTCGTAGGCGCTCGCGGCGACCTCGCGTATCTCGCCCCGGTCGACCGGGAACGGGCGGTTCTCGAGGAGCCGCATCACCTTGCTGTACTCCAGTTTCGTGAGCGTCGGCTCAGCCCCGTCGCCGTTCGTCGCGGACGCGCTGTCGTCGCTCGCCACGCTCGCTGCGGTCGTCCCATCCGTCTCCGTCCCGGTCGCCGGCCCTGTCGCCGCGCCGCCGGTATCGCGGGCAGCGCTCTCGCGCTCGTCGGCCGCGCCGTCGTCGAGCAGTGCCCCGCCGGCCGCGTCGGTCGGTTCGACACTGTGCGTCGCCGTGGTTTCGGCCGGCTCGTTCCGCTGGGCGGTCGCCGCCCCCACGACCTCCTCGACGACGGCACCGAGTTTCCGCCGACAGGTCCCACAGAGCACGACCGTCGGGCCGTCCTCGGCGGGCTCGAGCTCCTTCGGGACGACGGGGTACTCGGAGAGCGAGGCGTCGACGGCGGCCCCACAGAAGTAACAGGAGGCGAATCGGTCCATACCTGCGTGTGTCGCCCGCCCGATATAAACCCTGCCGGGCTCGACCGGGGACCCGTCACGGAACGTGGCGTCGCTCGCGAGCCCGAAGCGTTGAAGCGTCCGAGCGCGCTACACGCTAGCATGAGTGTCTCAGGTCTGTGTGAGGTCTGCCAGCAGCCCGACGTCGAACACGGCTGTGACCGCTGCGGGCAACTGGTCTGTGCGCGCCACTGGGACAGACAGCTCGGGGTCTGCATCGAGTGTGCCAGTCAGGTCGGCGGGCGTGGCGGTCAGGACTCGACGGAGAACCTGCCGGACGGCGTCGACACCTTCCGGTTCTAGCGGTATTGATTGAGCTGCTGTTTCAGCTGCTTCGCGGACTTGCCAGCGGCTTCGAAGAACTTCTCGGGGGCGCCGCGGTCGGCCGCCGCTTCTCCCGCGAAGATAATCCCGCGCGAGGAGTTGACCAGCCCGACGCCGTCGGCCAGCCCGTGTTCGACGGCGGCCTCGGCGTCGCCCCCCTGGGCGCCGACGCCGGGGACGAGAAACGGGATGTCGGGGACGAGTTCGCGAATTGCCTCGAGTTCCTCGGGGTTCGTCGCGCCGACGACCAGTCCCACGTTTCCGTTGTCGTTCCAGAGGTCCGCCAGGTGGACGACACGCTCGTACAGCGTCTCGCCGGAGGCCAGTTCGAGGTCCTGGAGGTCCGCGCCGCCCGGGTTCGACGTTCGACCGAGGACGAACACGCCCTTCTCTGCCCGCTGGAGGAACGGCTCCAGCGAGTCCCGGCCGAGGAAGGGGTTGACCGTGATGGCGTCGGCCGCCGGCCCGTGGTCGTCGTCGAGAATCGTGGCGTACTGGCGGGCGGTGTTGCCGATGTCGCCGCGTTTGGCGTCCAGCAGGACGGGGACGTCCTTCCCGTGTGCGTAGGCGATGGTCTCACTGAGGGCCCGCCAGCCGTCGGCGTCCTCGTAGAAGGCGGCGTTTGGCTTGTAACAGGCGGCGTGTTCGTGGGTCGCGTCGATGATGCGGCGGTTGAACTGCCAGCGGGGCAGGTCGGCGTCGGCCACAGCTTCTGGCAGTCGGTCGGGGTCGGGGTCAAGCCCCACCGAGACCACGCTGTCGGCGGCCGCGATGCGGTCGGCCAGCCGGTCGAAAAAGTGCATACCTACCGCGCCGATGGGGACGGATACAAGCGTTTCCCTCTCACACCGAGTATCACCGGTGATAATTTGGCCCAGTAGTATTTTATGCTGGCTGGGAAACCACCCCGCATGGACCGTTCCCTCGACGTGACACACGTCGCGGAGACACTCCCCGACCTGAGCGAGGCGCTCGAAGACCCGCGGCTCAGGCCGATCGGAGTCGTCGTCGGCTTCGCCATCCTCACCGTCGGTGCACTGCTGTCGATCGCCCCGACGACCGGCCAGTGGGCGTTCTGGTCGAACGCGGTCGCCGCCACGCTCGTGTTCGTGAGCGTCCCGCTGTTCTGTGTCGGTCTCGCGGCGCCTGACCCGCCGGAGGGGTCGCGCTTTCACATCGGCGTGGACCTCACGCGCAAGCAGCGCCAGGCGGTCGCAACCGGCTCGCTGTGTATCACCCTCTCGCCGGTCGTCATGGCCCTTGGCTCGCCGCTCGGGCTCTCGACCGTGGTGCTGGCGACGGCCGCGACCCTCGCCTTCGTCGGTGCGTCGCTCGTGCTCACCGGCTTCATCGCCTGGACCAGCGAGGCGCTGGTCGGCCCCGCCTAGCGGAGTGCCGCGGCGACCACGTCCACGAGTGTCTTGACCGCGGCCCCGCTGTGGGCCCCGACCACCCGTCCCTCGTTTTCGACTGTCACGTCGTCGCGCTCGCTCTCGACGGTCGTCGGTCGTTCGAGTTCGAGGCGAGCCGCGGCGTCGGTCACGGTCACCGTCCCGATTGGCTCGCCCGCTGCCGCGACGCGGAAGGCGAACGCGCCCTCCGCCGTCGGCTCGACGTCGGGCTCGGCGTCCTCGACCGATACCGCGCCCAGCGGCCCCCGCTCCAGTCCCGTGAGTTCGGAAGCGAACAGCTGGCCGATGCGCTTCCCGTCGGTGATGCGGTCCTCGACCATCACAGCTCCTCCCGGACCTCGGCGGCGATACCGTCCACCTCGACACCCTCGCTGCGGGCGTAGACGACCGCCGCCGCGTCGAGTGTCACGCCCAGTTCGGACTGTAACCTGTTGATACCCGCGACCGCGCTCTGCTTGTCGACGCCGTCCTCGACGACCGTATCCAGCACCTGCTCGAACGTCGAGCGCGACTGGAGTATCTCCTCACCCGGCCGGAAGCCGTCGGGTATCGTCGTCGCGGAGGCGTCGAAGCCAACGACCAGCGCGTCCGCCTCGCGTTCGAGTAGCCCCTCGCTGGTGGCCACGTCGACCAGCGTCTTCGCCTGGTCCGGCGAGAACCAGTTGCGGTCCAGGGAGAGGGCCACGACGAACTCGCTCTCGGCCATCCGGTCGGTCCCACGCTGGCGAAACGGCGCGGCCACGGCCGTCTTGAGACTCATCTAGTGAGACGACCGGTCGGCCGCTGTGTAACGGTTGCGATTGCTAGCAGTGATTGGTGGAGTTGAGATTGTACGAGCTGTGGAGGATTACAGCCAGAAAGCCCCGAGCGGCTCGCCCCTTTCAGTCCACCCGTAGCCGGTTGGCCAAACAGCGCTGGGCGGGACTGAAAGGGGCGGCTGGCTACACGAACCCCGACGAAGTAAGCACTGGACCGAACGCAGTGAGGGAAGCGCGCAGCGAGTCGCGGGAGTGTAGCCAGCCGGGGCTTTCTGGCTGTATCCCCGGGCGCAGTGCCGGCTGTTCTGTCATGCCATCGGACGCCTGTGCCCCGATATGCACCCACAACTAGCATCGAACGCTTCAAGTAGCCGCTCGGCCACGTACCCGATATGAAAGACCAGGGACGCTCCCCACGCAAGCGGACAGGCGGTCGACGACGCCCGAACCACAAGAAGAAGAAACACGAGCTGGGTCGCCAGCCGACCGAGACCCAGGTCGGCGACCAGAAGCTGAAGGTCGTCCACTCGCGGGGCAACACCAGCAAGGTCCGCGCCGTGACGACGAACGTCGCGTCGGTCGCCGACGGGGCCGAGACCGTCGAGGCGACCATCGAGCAGGTCACCGAGAACCCCTCGAACCCCAACTACGCCCGTCGTAACATCATCACGAAGGGCGCCATCGTCGAGACGAGCGAGGGCCAGGCCCGCGTCACCTCCCGCCCCGGGCAGGACGGGCAGGTCAACGCCGTCCTCGTCGAGTAATCGCGGTCTTCTTCCGCAGCTTTCCAGCGCCGTAGTGACAGCACTGTGTCCAACGGGCGACCCACCCGAGCACTCATGATCAGTACGTACTGATATATACCGATATTATAAAGCACCTAAGCCGGCTCTAGCCTCCGATTCGGTAAGACTCCCGTGACCGCCATGACCGCCACACCGACGTTCGACCCGGCACTCGAGGCACCGACCCGGCGTATCGACAGCACTGCGTGGGACGACATCTACGTCGTCGGTGACGTCCACGGCTGCCGTGACACGCTCGAACGGTTGCTCGAGGAACTCGCCCCGACCGAGGACGATCTGGTCGTCTTCGTCGGCGACCTCGTCCGGAAGGGACCGGACAGCAAGGGCGTCCTCGACGTCGTTCGCGAGCGACCGAACCTCGTGAGCGTGCGAGGCAACAACGAGCAGAAGCTCGTCGACGATCGGAAATCCATCGACGCACTGACCGAGGCCGACTACGACTACGTCGAGTCGCTGCCCGTCGCCATCTCGTGGGACGACGTCCTCGTCGTCCACGGCGGCATCGACCACCGCAAGCCCGTCGTCGAGCACACGCTGACCGAACTGCTGAACAACCGGTCGCTGGTGCCAGACGGGAGCTACGACCGGCCCTACTGGTTCGAGACGCGCCGGGAGTCGCCTCGGGTCTTCTTCGGTCACACTGTCCTCGCCGAACCGTTCGTCACCGACCACGCGGTCGGGCTGGACACGGGGTGTGTCTACGGCGGGCAGCTGACGGCCTACGACTACCGAACCGACGAACTCGTGACGGTCGAACCGCCCGAGACGTACGTCTCGCGGTCGCCCGACAGCATCGTCGAGGCGCGCCTCGCGGACGTCGCGGAGGGACAGTGACTGACGACGCCGTAGATATCCCGGCGTACGACCCGGCCGGCGTGGACCTCTCGGACCCGGACCTCTATCTGAACCGGGAGCTGTCCGAACTGGCGTTCCAGCGCCGGGTGCTCCACGAGGCCCTGGACGAGCGCAATCCGCTGCTGGAGCGGGTCCGGTTTCTCGCCATCGTCACCAGAAATCTCGACGAGTTCGTGATGAAGCGCATCGGCGGGCTGAAACAGCAGATACAGGCGGGCGTCACCGAACGCACCGCGGACGGTCGGACGCCGGTAGAGCAGTGGGAGGAGAGCCACGACACGCTGGCACCGATGCTGGCTCGACAGGCCGACTGCTACCGCGAGATGCTCCGCCCGGCGCTTTCCGCGGCCGGTATCGAGATAGTCGAGTACGAGGAGCTCACGGCAGCCACACGGGCGGACCTGCGTGAGTACTTCGAGAAGTCGGTGTTGCCCACGCTGACGCCCCTCTCTTTCGACCCGGCCCATCCGTTCCCCTTCATTTCGAACCGGTCGCTGTCGCTCGCCGTCCTGACCCGACCGGAAGAAGGTGAGTTGACCTTCACCCGTATCAAGATTCCGCCGAACCGGCCCCGACTGGTGCAACTGGACGACGACACCCGCTACGTCCCTGTCGAGGGCATCATCGAGCACAATCTGGACCTCCTCCTGCCGAACGTCGATATCGTCGACACGGCGCTGTTCAGACTCACGCGCAACGCGGAGGTCCGGCGCAACGAGGAGGTCGCGGAGGACCTCATCGACATGATAGAGGAGGTGCTCGAACAGCGCCGTTTCGCCAGCGTCGTCCGCATGGAGATCGCGGCCGACGCGCACCCGCGTATCCGCGAGACGCTGCGTGAACAACTCGACCTGGCCGAACGCGAAATATACGACCTCGACGGCCCGCTCGACTACCGCGCGTTCATGCCGCTGACGGAACTGGACCGGGCGGAACTGAAACTGGAGGACTGGACCCCCCAGCCACACCCCCGATTGCGGGACCCCGACGCGCCCGCTTTCACTCGGGCCGACGACGAGGCCGCTCGGACGGTCTTCGACGACATCGACGAGGGGGACATCCTCCTCCATCACCCCTACCACGACTTCGGGGAGACCGTCCAGCGGTTTCTCACCGAGGCGGCCAACGACCCCGACGTGCTCGCGGTGAAGGCAGCGATCTACCGGACGGCGAGTGACTCACAGGTCATCGAATCGCTCATCGAGGCCGCAGAGAACGGCAAGCAGGTCGCGGTGATGGTCGAACTGAAGGCCCGCTTCGACGAACAGAACAACCTGGAGTGGGTCCGACGGCTGGAGGAGAACGGTATCCACGTCGCCTACGGTACCATCGGGCTGAAGACGCACACCAAGACGGCGCTCGTGGTTCGGGACGGGGACGATGGTGTCAATCTCTACTCTCACGTCGGTACCGGGAACTACCACTCCGGGACTGCGAAGGGATACGTCGACCTTGGGCTACTCACTGCGGACCGCGATATCGGGCAGGACCTGGTGACGCTGTTCAACTCCTTTACCGGCCCGGCCCTGGACGAGGAGTTCCGCAAGCTACTGGTCTCGCCGGTGACGATGCGCCGGGAACTGACCCGGTGTATCCGCCGAGAGGCCCGTCACGCCCAGGCGGGGCGGCCGGCCCGTATCGTGGTGAAGGTCAACGGACTCGAAGACGCCGACATCGTAGAGGAGCTGTACCGGGCTTCGATGGCCGGCGTCGACATCGACCTCGTCGTCCGTGACATCTGCCGGCTTCGACCCGGCATCGAGGGGATCAGCGAAACCATCACCGTCCATTCCATCGTCGGCCGCTTTCTGGAACACTCCAGGATATTCTACTTCGAGAACGGCGCGCGGGCCGCCCGGTCGCCAGCGGTCGAGGACCCTCCGACGGGCGGCGAACCGGAGTACTACATCGGAAGTGCCGACTGGATGACCCGCAACCTCGACTACCGCGTCGAGGCGGTCACGCCCGTCGAGGACCGCGCGCTCAGACGACAGCTGAAGTTCAATCTCGACCTCGTCCTGGCGGACAACCGGAAACGGTGGGTGATGGATAGCGACGGGAGCTACGACCAGCAGTACCCACGCGACGGACAGCCCGTCGTCGACACCCAGGCGATACTGATGCGCGAGACGCTGAAAGCGAGGCGCAACGAAGACGTCGCGGTCGGGCTCCCGGCTGATTACCCCGTCGATAGCGACGTCCTCGTCAGTGGCGGGGCCGCCGAAGCCATCGACGACAGTGGGCCCGACGCGAACGATACCCCGTCGGCCACGGACGACGGGACACTCGTCTCGGCGGCCGCACCGGTCGATAGGGAAACGACCGACGGCGGCGTGACCGGCCCGCTCGAGCGCCACGCCGACCGCTGGTACCGACCGGACAGCGACACCTACGAATACGCGGTACGGACACCGGACGGCGGGCGGCGGTATCTGAAAACGAGAGACGGTGCGGTACGGGCGCTCGAACGCTACTACGATTAGGGCCGTGGCGCGGCTTTCTGGAGGGCGCTCTCGGCGATGTTGCCGCCGTAGTCGGCGGTCCGGGAGAGCGAGTCGACGATACGGCCGAGAATCTGGGCGCTCTCGGGGTCGGCCTTGCGGACCTTGCTGTCGATGTCGCGGGCGGTCTCGTCGACGGCCGGAATCCGGCTCTGGGCGTCGTTGGCCTGCTCGACGGCGTCCTCGTTGTCCTCGGTCAGCAGGGCGTCCATCGCCATCTCGGGGACGACCGTGGCCTCGGACTCCAGTTCGCGCAGCAGGTCGGCCGTATCGCCGCTTATCTCGCCGATTTCCAGTGAGAGACTCGCGATCTTGGTGGCGTGGTCGGCGATGCGTTCGAGCTGGCGGGCGCTGGACTGGTAGTCGAAGACGGTCTCGCGCGGGAAGCCGATCTCGTTTGCGGCCGTCGGATTGCGAAGCACCGTCCGGAACACCCGCGAGACCATGTACCAGAGGCGGTCGACGTCGTCGTCGCGTTGCATCACGTTGGCCGCGAGGTCGTCGTCGTCCTCGATGAGCGCCTCGACGGCGTCGGAGAGCATCGTCAGCGAGACCAGGCGCATACGCGTGATGGCGTTGTGAATCGACAGCTCCGAGGAGTCGAGCAGGTCCTGCAGGACGATTCGGTCGGAGGTCTCCTCGATGACCTCCAGGCCGACCAGGCCCTGCGTGGCGTCCCGGATGATGCGGCGTTGCTCGGCCGTGATGCGGGCCGCCTCGAGCTGGATGACGTCGAAGCCGCTGACGTACATGGTCATCACCGCCCGGGTCAGTTCGTGTGGGTTGTCCAGCCCGTCGATGTCGAGCGTGCCCTCGATGCGGTCCTCGTCGTGTTTGGGTGCGAGCAACAACAGGTCCTGTTCGGCGTGGAACTCGACGACGCTGCCCGCGCTCACGTCGTTCGCTGTCGCCCAGTCTTTCGGGAGTGACACGGTGTACGTCGAGCCGCCCGTCACCTGCACCTTGCGAGTCTCCATGTACGTTGGTATAACTCCCTCTCCGTATAAATCCACCTCTATCTATATATTCTGTGTCGGTTTCGAGAAGACGGTCAGTTGAGCCCCTGTATCCTCGTTATATGGCAACTAACTTGCGCAGGTGCCGTTCGAATCTGGTCATGGCCGGTGTCGTGGCAAAATGGCGTGTATATGTCCAGAGTGGCTCCAAAGCGGCTGAAATCGGCTTTATACATGATTCATAGTGATGTCTATGAGTGACGTTGTCAGCCCAAGTCTATATAGACAATGTAGGGCTATATGTTCGTCATAGTAGAGTATTTATCTGTATCTCCGCTCCGTCCCAGTGATGACACATCAGTCCCACTCTGGCCTTACACGTCGAAAATTTGTCGCTGGCGTCGGTGGTGCTGGCGCGGTCGCACTGGCCGGCTGTACGCAGGGAGCGGACTCGGATGGGTACTCGGGCAACATCCGAATCTCCGGGAGCAGTACAGTGTTCCCGATTGGACAGGCGGTCAGCGAGGTGTTCAAGGAAGACCACCCGGACGTGAGCTTCGATCTCAGTACGGACGGTAGTTCTGCCGGGTTCTCGAACTTCTTCATCCCCGGCGAATCGGACCTCAACAACGCCAGCCGACCGATCAGCGAGGACGAGACACAACAGATCGCCGACAAAGACTTCGAGGCCGTCGAGTTCCAGCTCGCACAGGACGCGCTCGCGGTCATCGTCAACAACGAGAACGACTGGCTCGGGGACGGACTGACCTTCGACCAGCTCGAGCAGATCTGGAATCCCGAAAGCCCGGCACAGCAGTGGTCGGACGTCGACTCGAGCTGGCCGAGCGAAGATATCGAACTCTACGGTCCGGCGTCGACCTCAGGGACGTTCGACTACTTCACCGAGGAGATCATGGGCGAGGAGGGCCGGATTCGCGACGACTTCCAGGGCACTGAACGGGACGACACCATCGCATCGGGTGTCGAAGGGAGCCGGTACGCCATCGGGTACCTGCCGTTCGCATACTACACGAACAACCCCGACGACACGCAGGCAGTTGCAGTCTCGGAGTCCGGTGACAGTTACGTCGAACCGAGCCTCGAGGGGGCCTCCAGTGGCGAGTATCCGATGGCTCGTCCCCTGTTCACATACGCGAACAGCAACAAGCTCGAGAACAACGAACACGTTCAGGCGTTCCTCCAGTTCTACATCGAGAAATCGGGTGACAAAGCCCTGATAGCCGATCAGATCGGCTACGTCCAGAGCTCGAGCGAACAGGTCCAGAGCAACCTGGATACCCTCAGAGAGTACACCGGCGGCAGTCTGCCACTGACGAGTACGGACAGCTGATCACGGACACAAATCCGCTATCTATATTCGTCTATAACTACCACGCCAATCCAGAAAATGAGCGACAGACAGACGACCACACTCCAGCGCGACGGGGTCGCCGTCACGAAAGAACGGTTGTACCGTCTCTTGCTGGCCGGTTGCGCGGCCACGACCCTGGCTGTAACCAGCGGGATAATCATCGCGCTCCTCGGCAGGACCGTCGCCTTTTTCGGTGAGGTCTCGGTCATCGCCTATCTCACCGGGACCGAGTGGAGCCCGGTAATCAACGGCACGTTCGGCGTCCTGCCGCTGATAAGCGGGACCCTCGTCATCACGGCCGTCTCGGCGGCCATCGCCCTCCCGGTCGGTCTCGGGATCGCTATCTACCTCAGCGAGTACGCGGCGCCGAAAGTGCGGTCGGTGCTCAAACCGACACTGGAGATACTGGCCGCGATACCGACCGTGGTCTATGGCTACTTCGCGCTCGTCTACGTCACACCGTTTCTCGACGGCGTCCTCCCGCTCGACCTCGGAACGTTCAACGCGCTCTCCGCTGGCATCGTCGTCGGTCTCGTCATCATCCCGATGGTCTCTTCTATCAGCGAGGACGCGATCAGTTCGGTTCCCGACAGCCTCCGGAACGCGGCCTACGGCCTCGGGTCGACGAAGTTCGACGTCTCGACGAAAGTGGTCGTCCCCGCTGCGACCTCCGGTATCGTCTCTTCGTACGTCCTCGCGCTCTCACGGGCTATCGGTGAGACGATGATCGTCGTAATCGCTGCCGGGCTGAGTCCCAAGATGCCGTTCTTTCCCGACGTCCTCAGGAACCTGACCAGTTCCGTACAGACGATAACGTCCGGGATCGTCCAGGTCGCGGGCGCTGAGAACGCGTCGGGCGTCTTGCTCGACGCGATGTTCGCACTCGGTATCACGCTGTTCGTCCTCACGCTCACGATGAATATACTCGCAGAGGCAGTTCGACGGCGGTACCGGGAGGAGTACAACTGATGGCCACAGAGACCGACCCCACCTTCGAGGGTGATGCCGGACTCTGGCGGCGTAAACTCGCAGGACAGGCGTTCGAGAGTCTCCTCGTCGCGTCCACGCTCGTCGGCGTCCTGGCGCTTGTCGCCCTGTTCGTCGTTATCGGTAACGACGCGTTCGGCCCGAGTGCAGCCGAACCGGCCTGGTTTCTCCTGTACTTCGGGACGCTCGTCGCACCGATAAGCGTCTACACGCTGTTGGTCCGCCGTGACGAGGCCGCGTCGTCGATAAACGGACTGTCTTTCATGACCGTGTTCGGTTCGCTCATCGGGTCCGCGGTCGTCTTCGCTGTCGTCGATGCCGTCCGTCCACACGACGTCGCTATCTATCTCGTGTTCGGGTCGCTGTTCCCCGCTATCGTGTTCGCGTACGCTCGCAACAGAGAGAGCCACTACACCGGACCAGCGCTCCCGCTATCGGTGCTCGTCGGGCTCGTGACGGCCCGGGCACTGTACGCGCCGGTAAACTCGGTGATCGCGATCGTCGCCGACTGGATCATGTTCCTCGTCGTGGTGACGGTTCCCGTCGCTGCGGGGCTCGGGCTGTTCGTGACGTGGCGCTGGTCACGTCGGTACGGGGTCGTCACTGCGGTGGCAGTACTCGCGGCCGCACTGGCGACCGCCGGCGGTGCCATCACGCAGGGTATCGACCCGGCGGTGTGGGTGGTGCTGGTCTCCGGTGTGGTCGGCCCTGTCGCCGTCGTCTCACTCGATACGATTCAGCGACGGGACTCCGGCCGGTACGGACTCCTCGGCCCCTGGATTCTCGTCGGTGGCATCGTCGCCGGTGCGTCGCTGGAGCGCCAGCTCGGTATCGAGGGGCTCGACGCGTGGCTGACACCGACGCTGTTGCTCAATTCGTGGTCGAGCTTCCGGCCCGAGCAGGCGGGTATCTACCCACAACTGGTCGGGTCGATTCTGGTCGTCGGAACGATGGCGTTTCTCGCCTTCCCCGTCGGTGTCGGTGCCGCGATTTACTTAGAGGAGTACGCCCCGTCGACGGGCTGGCGCGGTCGCCTGGCGACGGCGCTGGACGTCAACATCTCGAACCTCGCTGGTGTCCCGTCGGTCGTCTACGGGCTCCTCGGACTGTCGCTGTTCCAGAACTTCTTCGGAATCGCACCGTGGCTCCCCCCGGCGCTCGGACTCAGACCAGCGCTCGTGATCGCCGCCGCCGTCACGCTCGGGCTCCTCATTCTCCCGATCGTGATCGTCTCCTCACAGGAGGCGCTCCGTTCGGTGCCGGACGAACTCCGGCAGGGGTCCTACGGGCTGGGTGCGAGTCGATGGCAGACGATTCGGAACGTCGTGTTGCCGGAGGCCGTTCCCGGTATCCTCACCGGGATGATACTGGCACTTGGCCGTGCTATCGGCGAGACCGCGCCGCTGGTGATTATCGGTGTCGCGACGACGACGTACTCCGCGCCAGAGGGGGTGTTCGGAAGCGCAGCCGCGCTCCCGCTCCAGATATTCGCCTCGGCTGCCAATTCCATCCCCGCATACAGGACCGGTGTGGTCGCGGCTGCCTCGGTCGTGTTGCTGGTGACGATGCTGGTGATGAATTCGACGGCCATCCTGATCCGGAACCGATACGAAAATAACTGACTCACCCATGAGTGATACCAACATGAGCGAACAGACAGAGACGACATCATCGACGGCGGCACAACGACCAGAGGTGACAACAGACACCTCGGGTGGACAGCCCCACGACAAGACAGTCCTCGAGTCCCGTGACCTCGACGTGTATTACGGCGATACACAGGCGTTGCAGGACGTCTCGCTGAAGATACCCGAAAAACAGGTCACGGCGATGATCGGCCCGTCAGGCTGTGGGAAGTCGACCTTCCTTCGGTGTCTCAACCGAATGAACGACCTCGTCGACAGCGCCCGTATCGAGGGCGAGGTGTTTCTCAACGGCCAGAACATCTACGCCGACGACGTCGAACCGGTCGCGCTCCGGCGACGTATCGGGATGGTGTTCCAGCACCCCAACCCGTTCCCCAAGAGCATCTACGACAACATCGCCTACGGCCTCCGGGTCCAGAACAAGGAAGTGACCGACGAGATAATCGAGGAGTCGCTCCGCCGGGCGGCCCTCTGGGACGAGGTCAAAGACCAGCTCGATAAGTCGGCGCTGGATCTCTCCGGTGGCCAACAGCAGCGTCTCTGTATCGCCCGCGCCATCGCCGTCGACCCGGAGGTCATCCTGATGGACGAGCCCGCCTCGGCGCTCGACCCCATCGCGACCTCGAAGATCGAGGACCTCATCGAGGAACTGGCCGAGGAGTACACGGTCGTCATCGTCACCCACAATATGCAACAGGCCGCCCGTATCTCGGATAAGACGGCCGTCTTCCTCACGGGTGGTGAGCTGGTGGAGTTCGACGACACCAACAAAATCTTCGAGAATCCCGATAGCCAGCGCGTCGAGGACTACATCACCGGGAAGTTCGGGTAACTGTCGTCGACGGTCTGTCTGTCCCAGCGGTCCCCAAGCTAGTTTATCACCCCGATTCTACCGGCCCGTATGCCCCTCCGAGAGTGTGATGTCGCGTGAGCGTCCGCGACGAGTTCGCCGAGTTCGCCCGGGACGGTCGCGACCGGGAGATGGAAGCCGAGCACTGGCCGACAGCCCGGAAGGTCCTGTCCCGGATGCTGGTCGAATCTGGCGAGGCAGTGCTCGACCTCGGGACGGGGAGCGGGTACGCTGCCAGAGCGCTCTCCGAGGCCGCCGGGGCCGGTCGGGCCATCGGGTTCGACGCTGCGCCCGAGATGGCACGGACGGCCAGTGCCCGCACTGACGACCCGGCCGTCAAGTTCGTCGCCGGCGACTTCCACGACCTGCCGTTCGAGTCTGACTCGTTCCACCACTGTTTCTCGATGGACGCGTTCTTCTTCGCGACCGAGCCCCGGGACGTGCTACAGGAACTTTTGCGGGTCCTTCGTCCCGGCGGGACGTTTTACTGTGGGGTCAACTTCTACCAGGCGAACCACCACTCCCACGAAGTAGCCGACCGTCTCGACCCGGAGATGCTGCTCTGGAGCGCCGAGCGGTACCGGTCGGCGTTCCGAACGGCCGGCTTCCGCGTCGCCGCCCAGAGTCACGTCCCCGACACGGACACGGAGATTCCCCCGGCGGACGCGTTCCCGACGGCCGAGTTCGACACGCGGGCCGAGATGGTCGAACGGTACCGGAAACTGGGGACGCTCCTCACCGTCGGCGTCGTTCCGTAGTTCGGTGGCGGCCGATTCCTACTCTGGGCCTCAGCCTGGCGGTCTCGCAGTCACTGTCGCAGGTCGACGAGCCTGTAGCTATCGATGACGACCGACGTCCCCGAAGATCCTGATTTCCTATAGCGCTATCAGATTTATCCGCCCCAGCGTTCGCAGCCGTCTTCGTGGCGGATGCGGAGCCAGCTGAAAACCGTCGATTACCGCGACAGCGTCGCCTCGGTGTCGATACCGTACACTTCACGAGGCGTCTCGACGTGTGCGACCCGGACTGCATCGCCCTCGCCGTTCTCGAGTAACCACCGCACGCGCCGGGGGACCGTCTTCGGTCCGAGCACTGCGCCGGGTCGCTCGGGGTCATCGATGTAGTCGGTCTCCATCAGGAACGGGTCGGCTTCCTCGATAGCGAGTTCGAGCTCGTCCCTGTCGGCCAGCACCGACTTCGTGGGCCCCTGTAACCGACCGCCCGAGTAGTGTTTGACGACCTGTCGGCGGTCCATCCCTCTCTCCTCGGCCCACTCGGCCACGTCTTCGAAGTCCTCGCCGCCTTCCGTGTGTAACTGGACGGCGAAGTCGCCGTCTCCGGCCAGTTCGAAGGCGTGACACATCACCTCGTTCGAGGCGTCCCAGACGGCCTCGCTCACCTCGTAGTGGGGTCGACCCGACTTGATGGCCAGCGCCGGACCGTCGGTGACGTACTCGCTCGCGACGTCGAGGCCAGTCTGCATGATATCGCGGGCCTCCTCGGGGGTGTAGCCGTCCTCGACCAGCTTCGAGATCAGGGCCGGGTGGACCCCGAGAACTGGCCAGGCCCGGCCCGGGAGCACCTCGGTGGCGTCCGCGACGGCCCCCACCGTCAGGTCGAACGCCTCGCGGAAGGTGGCCTCGTCGGTGGCGGCTTCGACGAGGTGCCACGATGGCTTGTTGAGCACCAGCAGGTGTGTCCCGCCTTGGTCGGCGAACTCCTCGACGGCTTCGGTGTTTCGGCCCTGCACCGGGTCGAGATGGAGGTGGTTGTCCAGCACCGGCGTCTCCTCGATGTCCATATGCGGGGTCGGGGTTCCCGAGGCAAAACGCCACTGCTCTACGGTTTGCACACCGTCAGTCGTTCGGAGACGTCTCCCGCTGGTCGGCCTCGCTGCTCACGGCTCGTTTCACTCGCCGCTGCGCTTTCGGAGACGTCTCACTCCGTTCGACGTCTCGCTCTGCCTCGCGGGTCACTCCGTTCCCCGCTCGCCTATTCCGAGGCCTCGCTACTCGACATCCGCCGACAGGGAAAGCCCGTCGTGGGCCGCGTTCTGGAGCGCGTCAGATTTGCCGTGTTCGCCGGGCGCGAGTGCGACGGTGCGGACGCCGTTGCGGGCGGCGACCTCCAGTGCGGGCTTGAAATCAGTGTCCCGGGAGGCGATGACGAGCACGTCGATGCGGTCGCTGGCGACGGCTTCCGTCGCGTCGACGGCCAGGCGCACGTCCACGTCGCCGCTGGTAGTTATCACCTCGAAGCCACGGGCCTCGCCGGCCTGAATGAGCCCCGGTGAGGCGTTCTCGTCGAGGTAGAGCCGCGTCGCGGCCAGGGGACCGTAGGATTCGCCGATGGTTCGGACCTCGTCGAGGTCGACGTCGAACTCGCTGCGCAACACGTTCGGTCCGTCGACGTACAGCCCGACACGCTCCGTGTCGCTCTCGTCGCGAAACCGACTGAGAAGGCTCATATCGCCAATTCGCCGATGATTGGATTTAGCTCTGGTGTTTCGGCCCGCGTCACTCCCGACTCCGACATAAATCTGATAGCGCTATATAGAACTGTTCGACGACGGCGACGATACGGGTCGAGTAGCTGCGCTCGTCGGTCCCCGGGCCGGGGACGAGATACTTTCGAGTGGCGCCGTGGAACAGCCCCACCGAGACCACTCACTATGGACGACTCGTCCCCGCCACCGCCGGACCGGCTCGTCGAACTCGTACAGGACGACCACGAGCGAGCGTTCGATGCGCTCGACGCGCTGGCCGCTGGGCAGCCCGACGACCTCGGCGTCGTCCAGAGCGCCATCGCGTGGACGACAGGCTCGCTGACCGGCACCGACTGGGAGCAGGTCCGGATGGCCCTGCCCTGGACGGTCGTCGCGATGGGGCTGGCGCTGGTCAGCGCTCGGCAACTGAACGTGCTGTTGCTGGGCGACGTGTTCCGCGTCGACGCCACCGTCGACAGCGAGCGTCCGACCGGGCCACACATCGCCCCCACAGCGCGATAGAGGAGTGAGGCGTGGCGACTGACAGCGAACGCCCGCCCAGACGGCTCTCGACACCCTCCTGTCGATTTTGCCAGACACAGCGAGCGTTCCGAGTCGTCCGCCACACCGGAGCCGTGGATTCGCGGCCACGAATCGATTTCCTATCGCGCTATACGGTTTACACGCTCGCTCGAAATCACCCCAGAAGGCCAACTCGTAAGGTCACAGGGGGCGACTCACCGCCAATGACACTCCGACAACCACCGCTCGCGGGGGTGTACGAGGACCCGACCCTCACCGACTTCGGCGGCTGGGAGATGCCCGTCGAGTTCGACTCGATTCGCGCCGAACACACCGCCGTCCGGGAGGCGGCCGGGAAGTTCGACGTCTCGCATATGGGGCAGGTCACGGTTTCGGGACCCGACGCGTTCGAACTCACCCAGCGGCTGACGACCAACCACGTCGCGGCACTAGACCCCGGCGACGCCCAGTACGCGGGCATCACCGACGCGGGCGGCGTCCTCCTCGACGACACCGTCGTCTACCGGCTCCCGGAGGCCGAGGCCGACGACTATCTGTTCATCCCGAACGCGGGCCACGACGGCGAGATGACCGAGCGGTGGGTGACCCATCGCGACGAGTGGGAGCTGACGGCGGCGGTGACCAACCGGACCGAGGAGTACGCGATGGTCGCGCTGCAGGGCCCGGACGCCGAGGCGCTGCTCGCGACCGAGACAGGGCTTGACCTGGCGTCGCTGGGCCGCTTCGAGGTGGCGAGCGCGCCGGTCGCCGGCACCGAATCGCTGGTCGCTCGCACCGGCTACACCGGCGAGGACGGCTTCGAGCTACTCTGTCCGGTCGCCGACGCGGAGACGGTGTGGACGGCCTTCGACTGCCAGCCCTGCGGCCTCGGCGCGCGCGACACGCTCCGACTGGAGATGGGCTTTCTGCTCTCCGGTGAGGAGTTCCACCCGCGCGACGAGCCACGGACGCCCTACGAGGCCGACATCGGCTGGACGGTCGCACTCGACACCGACTTTGTCGGCCGCGACGCGCTGGCGGCCCAGGAACGCGACGGGGTCGACGAGCGACTCGTCGGACTCGAACTGCTCGACCGCGGGGTGCCACGGCACGGCTACGAGGTCACCGACCCGGACAGTGGGGCGCTGGGTCACGTCACCAGCGGGACGATGAGTCCGACGCTCGGGGTGCCTATCGCATTGGCGTACCTCCCGACAGAGTACGCCGAACCCGGGCGGTCGGTCGCGGTAGTCATCCGCGGCGAACCGAAGGAAGCACGTACCCGGGCGACGCCATTCATCGACAGATGAGCTTCGACGTACCCGACGACCTTCGATATCTGGAATCGCACGAGTGGGTCCACACAGACGACGGTCCCGCGCGAGTCGGTATCACCGACTTCGCTCAGGACGAGCTTGGCGACGTGGTGTTCGTGGAACTGCCGGCCGAGGGCGACGAACTGACCGCGGGCGAGGAGTTCGGCGTGGTCGAGTCCATCAAGGCCGTCTCTGACATCTACGCGCCTCTCTCGGGCACCGTGACGGCGGTCAACGAGGCGCTGTTCGACCAGCCGGAATTGGTCAACGAGGACCCCTTCGGCGAGGGGTGGATGCTCGAGGTCGAACTGGCCGACGAGAGCGAACTCGATGACCTGCTTTTGGCCGAGGAGTACCGCGAGCAGATCGAGTAGATAGCCCGCCTGACTCGGTCTTCGGAGCTCCTGCCCGGGATGGGGTAGGCACTCGTGATGAGTTACCGGTTTCTTGCCCCTCGACCGACCGTTTCGGAGCGGCGCCGCGGTCCGACGACACGGCGTCGCGTCCGTATATCAGGTTTCGAAGGCTCGCAAGTGCAGCTCTGTATCGGGGTCGGCGCTCCGGTCTCGGCCCCGATACACCACTCCATGCTATACCAAACACGGCACCGGCCAAGATGGGTGAGTACCAGACACCAGCACCACTGGGAGGGGTGGTGAATCGAGATAATGATATGCGGCCAGTCACAACTGTGACACATCGATGTCAATCTGCGGGAGCCGACGACAGTTCGCGGGAGTGCTATCATGACCAGCCCCTACGCCCCACATACCGACGCCGAGACGGAAGCGATGCTCGAGGCCGTCGGCGCCGACGACCTCGAGTCGCTGTTCGACGTCCCCGAGTCGGTCGCATTCGACGGCGAGTTCGGTATCCCGGCCCACGGCGAGCGGGAGGCCCGTCGGGAGGCCGCCAAACTCCTCCGCCGGAACGACGACCTGACCGAGTTCCTCGGCCGGGGGCACTACACACACTACGTCCCGAGTGTCGTCGACGACCTGGCGAGTCGCTCGGAGTTTCTGACCTCCTACACCCAGTATCAGCCCGAAGTCGCCCAGGGGTTCCTGCAGGCCCTGTTCGAGTACCAGTCGATGCTTGTCGAACTCACGGGGCTGGACGTCGCCAACTGCTCGATGTACGACGAGGCGACGGCGCTTGGCGAAGCGGCGACGCTGTCCCAGCGGGTCCGGTCGGTTTCCGGCGAGACGATTCTGGTGCCCGACCACCTCCGGGACGGCAAGCGCGGCGTGCTGGCAAACTACGCCGACGGCCCCGGGCTCACCGTGGAGTCGTATCCGATGGCCGACGGGCAGGCCGACATCGCGGCGCTGGCCGAGCGGATGGACGGCGACGTGGCGCTGGTGTACGCCGAGACGCCGACGGTCCGTGGTGTCGTCGAGGAGCGCCTCGCCGACATCGGCGAACTCGCCGACGACCACGACGCGCTGTTCTGCCTGGGCTCGGACCCAGTCGCGCTCGCATTACTGGAACGGCCCGCCGACGTGGGCGCCGACGTCGTCGTGGGCGACGCCGCGTCGCTGGGCACCGGCACCGCCTACGGCTTCGGGCTGGGGATGTTCGTCACGCGCGAGGAGTACCTTCGACAGGTCCCCGGGCGCCTCGTCGGCGCGAGCGAAGACAGCGACGGGCGCCGGGCGTACACGCTGACGCTCCAGACCCGCGAACAGCATATCCGCAAGGAGCGAGCGACCTCGAACATCTGTACGAACCAGGCGTGGGTCGCCCTGCGGACGGCGATGCACGCCGCCTGGCTCGGCCCGGACGGGCTCGTCGACCTCGCCGAGGACTGCGTGACCCGGCCCCGTGACCTCGCCGAGCGGCTGGACGAGGTAGTCGGCGTGCAGGCGCCGGTCCACGACGGCCACCACTTCCGTGAGTTCGTCGCTCACACCGACCAGCCCGCCCGCGCCGTGGTCGAGGACCTCGCCGCGGAGGGGTATGCCGTCCACGAAATTGGCGAACACCTGATTCAGGTCGCAACCACGGAGGTGACCGCCGAGGCCGAAGACGGGCTCGTCGGGGCTATCGCGGAGGTGGCGAAATGACGACTTATCAGCAAGCCAGCTGGACCGACGACGACGAGCGCTACGAACCGCTGCTCTCGGAGAAGGCCAACGAGCGCGTCGACATCGAGGACTCGCCGCTGCCCGAGGACCTGACGCGGGAGTCGCTGGAGCTGCCCGCACCCGCCGAGCCGGAACTGGCCCGCCACTACACCCGACTCTCCCAGATGAACTACGGCGTCGAGAGCGGGCCGTTCCCGCTTGGCTCCTGTACGATGAAGTACAACCCCTCCTTCACGGAGGACATCGCGGCCCTGCCGGCGGCCGCCGTCCACCCGGACCGCCCCGACCGCACGGTCCAGGGGACGCTGGGACTCTCCCATCGCCTGCAGGACTACCTGGGGCGCATCGGCGGAATGGACGCGGTGACGCTCCAGCCGCCCGCCGGCGCTGCCGGGGAGTTCACCGGCATCCAGATCGCGAAAGCGTATCACGAGCACAACGGCGACGAGCGCTCGGAGGTCGTCATCCCGGACTCGGCCCACGGGACGAACTTCGCCACGGCGGCGATGGCGGGCTACGACGTCGTCGAACTCCCGAGCGGCGAGGACGGCCGCGTCGACATCGACGCGCTCGAAGCGGCCGTGAGCGAGGAGACGGCGGCGCTCATGCTGACGAACCCCAACACGCTGGGGCTGTTCGAGCGCGACATCGAACGGATTGCGGACGTCGTCCACGACGCGGGCGGCCTGCTGTACTACGACGGGGCGAACCTCAACGCCCTCCTGGGGAGAGCCCGGCCCGGCGACATGGGCTTCGACGTGATGCACTACAACGTCCACAAGACGTTCGCGACGCCCCACGGCGGCGGCGGTCCCGGCGCCGGGCCGGTCGGCGTCACCGAGGAACTCGCCCCGTTCCTGCCGGACCCACACGTCAGACAGAGCGACGGCGGCTACGAGTACTACACCCCCGACCACTCCATCGGGAAGGTCCACGGCTACTACGGCAACTGGCCGGTGCTGGTGAAGGCTATGGCGTACATCACCCGGCTGGGCGATTCCGGGCTCGCCGACGCCAGCGCGAAGGCCGTCCTGAACGCGAACTATCTCGCCGAGCGGATTCCCTACGAGGTGCCCTTCGGTCCGTCCCACCACGAGTTCGTCGCCAGCGCTGGCGAACAGGACGCAGCCGACGTGGCCAAGGGGATGTTAGACCACGGCGTCCACCCGCCGACGACGAAGTGGCCCGAGACGGTCTCCGAGGCGCTGATGACCGAACCCACCGAAGGCGAGAGCCGACGGTCGCTGGACCAGCTGGCCGCCGCCTTCGAGGCCGTCCACGGCGAGGACGACGGCACCCTCGCGGCGGCCCCCAACCGGACCGCAGCCGGCCGTATCGATCAGGTGCGCGCGGCCCGGACTCCGCGGCTCTCTTGGCAGGCGCTCGATTCAGACGAGTGATAATGCCGCCCTCCCATTTATGTGGGTATAGCGGGCAGTACGGGTACTGACGCGAATGTTCGAGCAGGCAGTTATCCTCCACGTCCGCCCCGGCTCCGCTCCATACGGCGGTGTCTCACAGACGCTGTCAGACCGGATGGACCGGCCAGTACTGACGGCGAGTTCGCCAGAGGGGGCACTCGAAGTCATCGCGACGACCGACGTCGGCGCCGTTGTCTGTGACCACGCCCCCGATAGCGGGCTCGACGGACTCGCGGTCCTCGAAGCGGTCCGCGGGGACCACCTTGAGCTACCGGTGTTGCTGTGTACCGGAGAGCCCGACGGCCGCGTGGCCGCCGAAGCGACGCGACTCGACGTGACCGAATACGCTCCCCGGAGCGAGGTCGAGCCCGCGGACCGGGTTCGGGCACTGGTTCGCGAGGACTCGGCACCCGCCCTCGTGGGGACCCGCGAACGGGAGCTAGAGCGAAACAACGAGTCCTTGCAACGGCTGACCGAACTGGCATCCGCAGAATCGCACACCGACGAGGAGATAATCGAACGGGTCCTCGAACTCGGCGCGGACCGGCTCGACCTCTCGCTTGGCTATCTCTCCCGAATCGACGGCAGCGACTACGAGGTCGTCTCGGTCGTCGGCGACCACGACATCATCGAAGCCGGCACCGAGGCCGACCTGTCCGACACCTACTGTCGCCGTATCGTCGAGGACGACAGGGACCACTTTGGCGTCACCGACGCGGTCGCCGAGGGGTGGGACGACGACAGGGCCTACCAGCTGTCGGGTATCGCCTGCTACCTCGGGGGCAAGGTCGTGGTCGACGGCGAGCTGTATGGCACGCTCTGTTTCGCCGACGACGAACCCCGGTCCGAGTCGTTCTCCGAGAGCGAACAGGCGTTCACACAGCTGCTGGCCGAGTGGACCAGCCGCGAACTGGAGCGACGGCAGCGCAACGCCGCCCTCGAACAGTACGAGACCGTCATCGAGGCCGTCGACGACGGCATCTACGCGCTCGACGAGACGGGGCACTTCCAGCTGGTCAACGACGCCATGACGGAGCTGACCGGCTACGAGGCCTCGGAACTGCTCGGCGCCCACACCAGCCATATCAAGTCCGACGAGGTCGTCGAGCGGGCCGAGTCCATCGTCCGGTCGATGATATTCGGCGAGCGAGATGACGACGAGGAGACGTTCGACCTCGAGATAGTGCGGGCCGACGGAACCACGTTCCCGGCCGAGGACCACATGACGCTGGTGTGGGACCAGGACGGCGAGTGGTTCGAGGGGACCGCGGGTATCATCCGCGACATCACCGAGCGCAAGGAGCGTGAGCGTCGGCTCCGGGAGGCCAACCGCCGCATCGAGCAGATACTCGGTCGCATCGGAGCGGCCTTCTTCGCCGTCGACGACGACTGGACGCTGACCTACTGGAACCACCGCGCCGAGGAGGTACTCGGCAAGTCCTCCGACGAGGTGATGGGCGAGCAGCTCTGGGAGATGTTCCCCGAGGCCGTCGAAGCCACCTTCTACGACGCCTACCACGAGGCGATGGAGACACAGGAACCGGTCGCCTTCGAGGAGTACTACCCGCCGGTCGGCAAGTGGTTCCGGGTCAACGCCTACCCCTCGGAAAACGGGCTCTCGGTGTACTTCCACGACCTCACCGAACAGAAAGAACGGGACCAGAAGCTCTCGGGGCTGCTGGAGACGACGCGGTCGCTGATGCAGGCCCACACCGCCGAGGCCGTCGCCGAGACGGTCGTCGCGGCCGCCGAGTCCGAACTCGGCTTCGATCTGAACCTCGTCCGGCTGTACGACGAGGAGCGCGAGTCTCTGGAGCCGGTCGCCGCGACCGACGGGATGCCCGACCGGCCGGTGTACGACGCCGACGAGGCGTTCCCCGGCGAGGCCTACCAGCGCGGCGAGACCGTCCGCGTCGACGACTTCGGCGAGGTGAGGACCTACGACGACCGGGGCGCAAAGGCCGCGATGTACGTTCCCCTGGACGACCACGGCGTGTTGAGCGTCGCCACCTACGACAAGGAGCACTTCTCCGACGCGGACGTCTCGGTCGCCGAGATACTGGCCTCGAACGCCGCCGCCGCGCTGGACCGCGTCGAGCGCGAGCAGGACCTGCTCCGCTACGAGACCGTCATCGAGAACGTCCGTGACATGGTGTACGTCCTCGACGAGGCGGGCCGGTTCCAGCTCGTCACCGAGGCGCTGGCCGACTGGCTGGGCTACGGGCGCGCCGAACTCACCGGCCGCCACCCGCGGGCCGTCCTCGACGACGAGTCGGTCGAGGCCTTCGCGCGGCAAATCCGCGACCTGCACGATGCCGGCGGAGGCGGGACGATACGGATGGAGACGACGCTGTACACCGCCGACGGCGAGGAGCGCCCGGTCGAAATCGAGGTGTCGCTCATCGACGAGGCCGGCTTCCGCGGCACCGCCGGCGTGGTGCGCGACCGGACGGAGCTGGAACAGACACGCGAGGAACTCCGCGACGAGCGGGACCGCTTCTCCTACCTGTTCAACAATCTCCCGGACGCCGTCGTCGAGACGGAGTTCACCGACGACGCGCCGCTCGTCCGGTCCGTGAATCCGGCCTTCACGGACGTCTTCGGTCTCGACCGGCGGACCGTCCTCGACGACGAGCTCAACGAGTACATCCTCCCACCCGGCGACGACGCACGGGACGAGGCCGAACGGCTCGACCGGCAGGGTGCCGAGGGTGAGACCGTCCAGGCCGAAATCCGCCGTCGAACCGCCGACGGCTTCCGTGATTTCCTCTTCCGTGGCGTCCCCTACCGCCGCGACGACGGCCGCGTCTGGAGCTTCGGTATCTACACCGACATCACCGAACAGAAAGAACGCGAGCGTCGACTCGAAGTACTCAACCGCGTCCTGCGCCACAACCTCCGCAACGACCTGACGGTCGTGCTGGGGCTGGCCGACGAACTCCACGAGCGCACCGACGACGAAACTCACCGCGACTTGCTCTCCCGGCTCCTCCGAAAGGCCGAACAGATCGCCTCGCTCAGCGACCGGGCCCGCGAGATAGAGCGCTCGGTCCGCCGCGACGACGCCGACACGACGCCGATCGACGTCGCCGAGGTCGCCGACTCGGTCGCCACGCGGTACGCCAGGGAGTACGAGGCGTCCGTGGATATCTCGGTGCCGGAGAGCGCCGTCATGGCGGCCGACGGTCGTCTGGGGCGTGTCGTCGGCGAACTCGTCGAGAACAGCCTCGAACACGCCGGGGCGGCGCCGGCGGTGTCCGTCGACGTCGAGCCGACCCCGGAGACGGTGTCGGTCACCGTCGCCGACGACGGGCCGGGAATCCCGGACCACGAACTCGACGTGCTCACCGGGAACGAACCCATCACCCAGTTGAGCCACGGGAGCGGGCTGGGGCTGTGGCTCGTCATCTGGGTGGTCGAATCCTACGGTGGCACCGTCCGCTTCGAGAACACCGCCGAGGGCGCGTCGGTCAGGCTGACGCTGGCCCGGACCGATATCTAGGTCGCCGCGCGTATCTTCTCGGCCAGCACGCTGTACTGCTCGGTGCCGGTCCCTTTCTGGACGAAGCCGGTCACGCCGGCATCCTCGGCCGCCGGCCGGACGTCGGCCGGCTCCCGGGCGCTAAAGAGGAGGAAGGGGAGCGATCGCTCCCGGTCCCGCAGCGCCGTACACAGCTCCAGCCCGTCGAGACGCGGCATCTTGTAGTCGCTGACCACGACGTCGTAGTCGTCGGTCAGCGCCATCTCCAGTGCGATCTCCGGGTCGACTTCGCTCGTCACGTCGAGGTCGTCCTCCTGCTCCAGAAACGTCTGCACGATCTCGAGTACGTCCCTGTCCTCGTCAACCAGGAGAACGTCGATACTCATCGCTAGAAGCTAGCCACTTCTGAGATAAAAACCTACGGTCACTGCATCGACGCGAGGTCGACGACGGCGTCGTAGTCCGCACTCAGCCACGTAGACATCCGGGCGTCGCCCGTGCTCTCCGGCGGGAAGATGGTACAGCGGTCCGGGCGGTCCGCGTAGCGGACTACGGTCAGTGCTAGTTCCACGTCCGGTCGGTCGGTGGCGGCCGTGGCCACCCCCTCGGGGTCGGGGCTCCTCATGCGCTCGTGGCTACCCCCGCCGACTGTAAAATCTCTTCTAAGACCTCTCAGTACCGGTATATAGCGCTCACGCGCTCTGTGCGGTGTCGACCTCGCCGTCGATTCGGACGAAGCCGTAATCGCACTCGCCGCAGTGCCACTTGACCTTCTGCCCGAGATGCATCGTCGTGCTGGCGACCTTCCAGAACTCGCTGTACTCCTCGCACTTCGGGCAGTAGTGCTCCAGTTCGAGGCTCATGGCACGCTCTTGTGTGTGGGTACCATTGAAGCTCCCGGTTCTAGAAACTGAATCAGGTTCTGGAATCGCTGCTCCCACCGTATGCCAAACTACACTCGGTAACAGCGACACAACCGTTTCTTCGTACAGCCAGAAAGCCCCGGCAGGCTACACTCGGGGGGCTCGCTGCGCGCGCTACGCGTGCTTGCGTCGCCCGCCTTCGTGTAGCCTACCGCCCCTTTCAGTCCCGCCACGTGGACCAGCCGACCGGGCGGGACTGAAAGGGGCCGGACGCTCAGGGTCCGGGGGCTTTCTGGCTGTCTGTTTCGGCACTCACTCGCCGGCTAGAGGACACCCTGTCAACCACAGCTGCTAGACCCGAACAGGCAAACCGTCAGCCCACCTACCTCAAACCATGACCACGGTCGAAGACGACCAGCCGCCACTCACAGCACTCGACGTCGACGCCGAGGCGCTCGCGCCAGCCGACACCGAGACGGCGACGTTCGGGATGGGCTGTTTCTGGGGGCCGGACGCCCGATTCGGCGCGATTCCGGGCGTCGTGCGCACGCGGGTCGGCTACGCAGGCGGGACCGAACCGGACCCGAGCTACTACTCGCTTGGCGACCACACGGAGGTCGTGCAGGTCGAGTACGACCCCGCAACGCTCGACTATTCGGACCTGCTCGACGTGTTCTGGGCGAACCACAACCCCTTCGGCGGGGCACACAGACGCCAGTACCGCGGCGTCGTGCTGGTCCACGACGACGCCCAGCGCGAGGCCGCCGAGGCGTCGGCGGCGGCACTCGAAGGCCGGACGGGCCAGTCCGTCGAGACGGCCATCGAATCGCTCGACTCGTTCACGCTGGCCGAGGACTACCACCAGAAGTACGAACTCCGCTCGACGCCGGTACTGGGCGACGAACTCGAGGAGCTCTACGGCCCGGCGCTCGTGGACTCGACGGTCGCCGCTCGGCTGAACGGCTTCGTCGCGGGCCACGGGGACAGCGAACAGCGCGAGGCGCTGCTCGCCGATATCGCGCTCTCGCCGGCGGCGCTGTCGGAGCTCGAACGGCGGCTTTAGGCCGCCCGCTCACTCGAACGGGCCCGGATTGTCGGTCGAGGTGACGGTCCAGCTCAGCTCTCCGGCCTCCGAGACACGCCCCTCGAGTCGCTGCCACGACTGGTTCTCACTCCGACGGTCCGGATGGATAACCGTCCTGGCGAGGTCTTCACCGGGATACCTGTCGTCGATGGTAAACCGGACGTCGTACCAGACCGGCGACCGGAAGACGCTCTCGTAGGTCCGCGTCTCGCCGGGTTCGGCCACCACCGTCGTAGTCAGGTTCCGCTCGGACACCGCCACGTCGGGGGTGCCGGTAACCGTCTCGTGTCCGTTCTCGCGGGGACCGCGCGACGTGCCCACGTCGAGCACTTCGAGGGCCAGTTCGTGGGGCAACGAATGGTCGTTGCGGAAAGTCAGGCTCCCGGCGGGCAGGTCGTCTGAGCGGTCGGAGAGCATCGAACAGCCCGCCAGGGCGACACTGGTGGTCGCCCCGAGGGCCCGCAGGAACGACCGACGCTGTCTGGAGGGCATTGAGCCGCGTTACCCCGGCTCGATAATAGGGCCTTCGGACGAGAGTATAAATCCGTGGCGTCCCCAGCCACGCACATGACCATCTACACCGGCCGCGGCGACCAGGGCCAGACCGACCTGCGGACGATGGACCGCGTCTCGAAGGATTCCCGCCGCATCGAGGCCTACGGTACCGTCGACGAAGTCAACGCGCTCGTCGGCGTCGTCCGGCCGACCGGGTTCGACGACATCGACGACGACCTGCGGACCATCCAGAACCACCTCCACATCGTCCAGGCCGATTTCGCGAACCCGAGCCCCGACGAGGACGACCCCCAGATAACCGAAGCCCACGTCGACAGCATCGAGGACATGATAGACGACGCCGAAGCGGAACTCGACCCACTGGAGTCGTTCATCCTGCCGTCGGGCTCGGAACCGGGCGCGAAGCTCCACCACGCCCGCGCCGTCTGTCGGCGCGCCGAGCGCCGGTGTGTCTCGCTGGCTGCCGAGGAGGCCGGGGTCAACGGCACCGCAATCATCTATCTCAACCGGCTCTCGGACACGCTGTTTACCCTCGCGCGGCTGGTCAACAAGCGCGAAGGTATCCGGGAGGAGAGCCCGGAGTACTGACAGCGAGGGTTCTGCGGTCGAAGCGGGAGGAGGCGGGCGTCTATGGAATAACGTGGAGAGCGTCGCCGGGGGAGTCAGCGGGGGCCGCCGCCGGCGCGCTCAGTTCGCGGCTTCGGCCAAGTCCTCTTCGCGGACGTCGAAGCCCCGCGAGCGGAGCTCCGAGGCCAGCTTCCCGGTGCCTACGCCGCCGTAGGTCGCGGCCTGCTCCAGACCGAGGGTTCCGCCGTGGTACAGCGTCAGCGCCGTCGTGAGGGAGGTGTATGACATCGTTGCCTCGTCTCGAACGTAACGCGACTAGGTATTAAAGTTTCTCAGACAATAAGTAGCACACGAAGGGTATTAGACGTTGTATAATAGCTTGAATGTCCAAGAAAATATGGAATATTTGGTTGTCTGTCTGTCAAGGGTGATGTCCGCAGGCGGCTCGCCGTCGCCCGCGCCCGCGGGGCCGGTTCGCAATAGCAAAGTGACCGGCCCGGAACGGTGAGGTATGAAAGCGACAGCGAAGGCTCACCCCATCCAGGGGTTGGTGAAGTATCACGGGATGCGCGACGAGGCGCGGCGGATGCCGTACCACGACAGCATCTCGGTCAGCACGGCGCCGAGCCGGACCAAGACCACCGTCGAGTTCGACCCGTCGCTCGACGCCGACAGCTACGTCATCGACGGCGAGCCCGTCGAGGGTCGTGGCGCCGAGCGCATCGACTCGGTCGTCGACCACGTCCGCGAACTGGCGGGCATCGACCATCGCGTGCGGTTCGAGTCGACCAACGACTTCCCGACCAACATCGGCTTTGGCTCCTCCTCGTCGGGCTTCGCCGCGGCGGCGACGGCCCTGGTCGAAGCGGCCGGCCTCGAGATGAGCCACCCCGAGATATCGACGGTCGCCCGCCGGGGCTCCGCGAGCGCCGCCCGCGCCGTGACGGGCGCGTTCTCCCATCTCAAGACCGGCGTCAACGACCGGGACTGCCGCAGCGAGCGCATCGAGACCGACCTCGAAGACGACCTCCGCATCGTCGCTGGGATGGTCCCCTCCTACAAGGAGACCGAGGCGGCACACAAGGAAGCCGCCGACAGCCACATGTTCCAGGCCCGGATGGCCCACATCCAGTACCAGATTTCGGATATGCGGGACGCCCTCTACGACGCCGACTTCGCCCGGGCGTTCGAACTGGCCGAACACGACTCGCTGTCGCTGGCGGCGACGACGATGACCGGCCCCGCCGGCTGGGTGTACTGGCAGCCCCGGACCCTCGAGATTTTCAACACCGTTCGGGAACTACGCACCGAGGAGGACGTTCCGGTGTATTTCTCGGTCGACACCGGCGCGAGCACGTACGTGAACACCACCGAGGAGTACGTCGACCGGGTGGAGGACGCGATTGCGGACTGCGGCGTCGACACGCGCATCTGGGAAGTGGGTGGCCCTGCTGAGGTGCTTCCCGAGGACGACGCGCTGTTCTGACCCGACCGGCAAAAACGTCGGTGAAAAATGCTGAACGCTCACTCCGTTCGCGTTCAGAGAACCGCGCTCGCTTCACTCGCGCGGACATAGAACTACCAGCAGCTGCGCCCCCCGGTTCTGTGCAGTATGTGCCCCTGCGGGAAATCCACCGCCCCCTCGGAAACAACATTATCCCCGTTCAGTCCTAACCCCGAGCAATGCTAGTCGCCGTCCTCGGTGCCGGCTACGCCGGTCTGACGCTCGCGCGAACGCTCGAACGGACCCTCCCCAGTGACGTCGACCTCGTCGTCGTCGACGAATCACCGGACCACCTCGTCCAGCACGAACTCCACCGGGTGGTCCGCCGGCCCGGACTGGCCGAGGAGATAACCGTCTCCCTCACCGACGTTCTCGATTGTGAGGTCCGGCAGGCCACCGTCACCGACGTCGACGCCGACGCCGGTGTCGCGACGCTCGAAACCCCGGGCGGGAGCGAGGAGACGCTGGAGTACGACGTGGGCGCGGTGTGTCTTGGCGCCCGGACCGCCTTCTACGGGCTGGAGGGGGTTCGCGAGCACGCGACGCCGCTGAAACGACTCGCCGACGCCCGCGAGATACGCCGGGACTTTCCCGACCTGACCGACGGCGACCGCGTGGTCGTCGGCGGAGCGGGGCTGTCGGGCGTGCAGGTCGCGGGTGAACTCGCGGCGCTGGCCGACGAGGAGGGCGTAGACGCCGAGGTCTGCCTGCTCGAACAGTCCCCCGAGGTCGCGCCGGCCTTCCCCGAATCGTTCCAGCGCGCGGTCCACGACGCACTGCTCGATGCCGGCGTCTCGGTCCGGACCGGGACTGCCGTCGAGCGGGCCGACGAGTCGACCATCACGCTCGAAACCGGCAGCGACCTCGAGTACGGCCAGTTCGTCTGGACCGGCGGCATCACGGGGTCGCCGGCGCTCGAGGCCGACCGCCCCGTCGTGCGTGCGGACCTCCGTCTCGGCACGTCGACCTTCGCGGTGGGTGACGCGGCCCGGGTAGTCGACATCGACGGCGAGGCCGTCCCGGCGAGCGCGGCGGCGGCCATCCGCGAGGCGAGTGTGGCCGCCGACAACGTCGCGGCGCTGGTCGAGCACCGGCGAGAGGGGAGTGGCGGGTTCGAACCACGTCTTTCCCGCTACCGGTTCGACGTGCCCGGCTGGCTGGTCTCGGTCGGTGACGACGCCGTCGCGAAGGTCGGCCCCACGGTCCTGACGGGCCGGCCGGCGCTGGCGCTCAAGACCACGGTGGGGGCGGGGTATCTGGGCAGCGTCGGCGCGATACGGGAGGCGACGGACCTCGTCCGCGAGGAGCTCGGCGTCGGCGGTGAGCCGGCCGCCGAGTCGACGCCGGAGGACATCGTCGACGTCTCGGAGGCGGAGTAGCTACCCGGTGTCGCGTTCGAGAAAGGTCGTCGTCCAGTTGTCCGGGTCGGTGAGTCGTAGCCCCTCGGGCGCCCACGAGTCGAGCGCCCGGACGAGCTGTGGGCGGCCGCGTCGCAGATACGACAGCGGCGGCTCGCCCTCGCGGTAGAACCCCTGCTCCCGGAGGACGGCGTCGGGGAGGGTTCCCGGTGCGACGAAGAGGTCCGTGCTCGGATAGCTGTCCCGTACCTCGGCCAGCAACGCCGCGAGCACCCGCTCGCGACCCTCGTGGTCGGTCAGCGGCACCACGTCGGTGACTCTTGTCACCTCCGGGCCGTACAGCTTCCCCGGCGGCGTCCGCGCGACGACGACGGCCGCGCGCTGGTCACCGGCATCGCCGACGACGGCCCGGTAGTTCCAGTTCGGGTTCGAGAGGCGCCACCGGTAGAACGCCGGGTCGCGGCGGGCGTGTATCGTCGCCGGCGGGCGCTCGGCGTAGATCTCCGACAGCGTCTCGACCGGAACCGTCTCCTCGTGGTTGACAGCGACCGACGACGACGTGACCGCGCGCCGGTCGCGGAGTCGGTTGTGCGCGGCGACCAGCCCCGTGGCGACGCTGCCGGCGGCCCCGTGTCCGGGCGCCTTCGTCTGGGTCGCCAGCAGCGGCGTGACGTCCTCGACGCGATAGGCCACGGGGGCGGTTCCGACGCGTCGCCAGCCCAGCTTCCGGTTGCCCTCCAGAGTCTTCTCGTTGGGGAAGTTGAAGAAGAAGGCGGGCTCGCGGTCCTCGTAGCGGTCGATGGCCCGCTCGGTCATCCGTGTGAACAGCCCCCGTCGCCGGTGGTCGGGATGGACCATCGTGTCACAGGGCTGGAGCGCGCGATGGGGCTCCCCGCCGACGGCCATCGGCAGCGCGAAGAAAGAGCGCGCACCGACCAGGTCGCCGTCTGTCGTGGCGACGACTATCGGGACGTGGTCGACGTAGGGATTCGAGACGTACTTCCAGTCGAACCACTCCGGGCTGTGTTCCCAGGTGTCCAGCACGTCGGCGTAGAGGTCGATGAACTGTGCTCTGTCGGCTGGTCGGTACCAGCGGATATCGTATGGTGACATAGGAAGTAGCGCGCACAGTTCGGCGAGCGCGACTGTTGTTATAGCACACTTGCAGCGGGGCGCCCGGCCGGTCGAACGGATAACCCGACCCAACGCGTGCTACGGTGGTCTTACCGCTTCTCCGGCGCGGCCCCGTGTCGGGTAATCGCGCCGGATGCCTCGGTATCGAGACCTTGTGGTCAGTGCTGTCGGCGTGCGACCAGCGCGGCGACGACAGCCGCGACGAGCGTGCCGACGGCGGTGAAGCCGGGACCGTCAGCCGCGGTCGCGGTTGGGGTGGCCGTCCCCGTCGCGCTGGCGGCCGCGTCCGGCCCGAAGTAGAGCTGTCGGGTCAGGTTCCGGACCACGTAGACGACGCTGCGGGGCGCCGGCTGATTGAGGTCGCGGACGTTGACGCGAACCGTCGCGTTCGTCCGGCCGGCCTGCGTGCTCGCGAACGGCTCCTCGCTCGCGATGCCGGCGGTGCGCTCGGTGACGACCAGAACCTCCGGATTCAACTGCAACACCACTTCGTCGCTCAGTTGCGGGTAGCCGGTGTGGTCCCGCGCGGCGACGTTGTCGGCGCCGACGACGCCGAACAGGGCGTCGATGAACGTATCACCGCCGGCGTAGTAGCCGCCGCCCAGCGAGTACAACACCTTCGGGCGGTCCTCGATGTCGGCGGTCAGCTGTCGCACCGTGTCGACGTTCGCGTTCATCCACGTGTTCGTCTCGGCCGCGCCCGCGCAGTTGCCGGTGAGGCGACCGATAGTCGTGGTCTTCGCGGCGATGTCGTCGATGGTCTTTGCCTCACGCAGGTGGTACACCGTCAGGCCGGCGTCACGGAGCCCCTGGACCTCACCGGCGCTGGCGTTGGGTGCGATGACGAGGTCGGGGTTCGTCCCCGCCACCTTCTCGCGGCTCACGCCGAAGCTGGCCGAGACGTTGGTCCGGCGCTCGGCCCCGTCCAGATACGAGGCGTACTGGGTCAGTCCGACGACCTGGTCGCGGCCGCCGATCTCCCACATCGTCTGGGCGGCCGAGGGGTTGGTCGTCACCACCCGCTCGGGCCGTTCGTCGATGGTCACTTCGGTCCCGGTCGCGTCGGTCATCGTCACCGGGAACGCACAGTTCTGTCCGGTTTGCTGGGCACTCGCGGCCGCCGGCGTCGCCGCCAGCGACGCGAGCACGAGCAGGCCGGCAACGAGTGTCGCGAGTCGTCGCATCGTCACTACCGCTGACGCCGAACAATAAATATTTACCTACTGCAAGTGGGTTTTCAATCGTGCGAACCCACCGGAGAACGGCCGTCTGGTCGCTCGCGCTGTCGGCGCTGCTGGCCGCCGTCGTCACCGTGAGCGCCGGTATCGGCCCGGTGTGGATTCCCCCGGCGGACGTGGCGCAGGTGCTGCTCAACGCGCTGGTGGTCCCGACCGCGGTCGAGGTAACCGGCGCGGCCGTCGACGTGACGACCCGGCCGGTGTTTCGCTTTCGGGTCTCACCGATTCAACAGCAGATAGTGATGGGCATCCGCCTGCCGCGCATCCTGCTGGCCGCCGTCGTCGGCTTCGCGCTCGCCGCGGCCGGCACCATCATGCAGGGTATCTTCCGCAATCCGATGGCCGACCCCTCTATCATCGGCGTCTCCTCCGGGGCGGCCGTCGGCGCCGTCGGCTTCATCGTCGTCGGCGCGAGCCTCCCGTTCGGGCTGGGGCTGCGGGCGGCCGCCTTCGCCGGGGCGCTCGTCGCCGCCTTCGGCGTCTACCTCATCGCGACCGAGGGCGGCCGGACGCCCGTGGCCACCCTGCTGCTCGCCGGTGTCGCCGTCCAGACGTTTCTGGGCGCCGTGGTCTCCTTCCTCCTGCTCAACGCCGGCGAGAGCATTCGCCGGGCGCTGTTCTGGCTGATGGGCCACCTCAAAGGAGCCGCCTGGCCCGAGGTCTGGTCCAGCCTCGCGCTGGTCGCGGTGCCGTTCGCCCTGCTGCTGGTCTACGCCCGTGACCTGAACGTCATGCTGCTGGGCGAGGAAGACGCCCAGAGCCTGGGTATCGAGGTCGAGCGGACGAAACGCATACTGCTCGCGCTGGCCTCGCTGGCGACCGCAGCGGGCGTCGCCGTCGCCGGTATCATCGGCTTTGTCGGCCTCATCGTCCCCCACGTGATGCGCCTGCTCGTCGGACCTGACCACCGAATCCTGCTGCCCACGTCGGCGCTGGCCGGCGCTTCCTTCCTCGTGGCCACCGACACGCTCGCCCGCTCGGGCAGCGCCGAAGTACCGGTCGGTATCGTCACCGCTGCGCTGGGTGCGCCGTTCTTCCTCTACCTGCTGCGAAAGCGGGAGGTCCACGAGCTGTGAGCGACCACAGCTCGGGGCCGGACGGCCACGACGGCGAGCCCATCCCGATGCTCAGCGCCGAGGACATCTCGGTCTCGCTGGGCGGGACAGATATCCTCTCGGACGTCTCGCTGTCTGCCGACTGTGGCGCCGTCGTCGGCCTCGTGGGTCCCAACGGCGCCGGCAAGACCACGACCCTCCGGGTGCTCCGGGCGACGCTGTCGCCCGACAGCGGGACCGTCCGGGTCGCTGGGGACCCCATCGACGGACTCTCCTCGAAACAGGTGAGCCAGCGGGTCGCCAGCACGCCCCAGGCGACGGAGCTGTCCTTCGAGTTCACCGTCCGCCAGGCCGTCGAGATGGGTCGGACGCCACATCTGGGCCGCTTCGACCGGGCCGACAGCGGCGACCGCGAGGTCGTCGACGGGGCGATGGAACGGGTAGACGTGGCCCGCTTCGCCGACCGCGCGGTCACCTCGCTCTCCGGTGGCGAGCGCCAGCGGGTGTTGCTCGCCCGCGCGCTCGCCCAGGAGACGCCCGTCCTCTTGCTGGACGAACCGACCTCGAACCTCGACATCAACCACGCCGTCAACACGCTGGAGCTGGTCGCCGACCTCGCCGACGAGGGCAAGACCGCCGTCGCGGCCATCCACGACCTCAATCTGGCCGCGCGCTACTGTGACGAACTCGTCTTGCTGGCCGACGGCGAGGTCCGCGCGGCGGGCCCGCCACGCGAGGTGTTGACCAGTCCGACGCTCCGTGACGCCTTCGACGCCGAGACGCTCGTCACCGGTCAGCCCGCCACCGACGCGCCGCTGGTGACGCCACTCCCCGACCGCGAGCCGGTCGACCGGACCGTCCACGTCGTCGGGACGGGTGGGCAGGCCGCCGGGGCCGTCGGCCGGCTGGTCGCGGCCGGTGCGACCGTCTCCGCGGGCGTCGTCCCGGCGGGTGACGCGGCCGCCGAACGCGCCCCCGAACTGGACTGCCCCGTCGTCACCGTCCCGCCCTTCGCGGGCGTCGACGACGGCTCCCGGGAGCGGGCGACGGAACTGGCCGGCGCCGCCGATTGCGTGGTCGTGGCGGGCGACGTCGGCGACGCCAACCAGTCGGTCGTCGCCGCCGCGGACCGCGTCGTCGCCGTCGCCGGCGAGGGGGTCCCCGCCATCGAGTCGCCGCGGACGACCGTCGCCACCGTCGCGGAACTCCCCGCGGCCGTCGCCGGGCTCGCGACTCGCGACCCACGGCCCGACGACGGCCGGCGCGTCGAGTCCCGGGAACAGCAAGACCGATAGCGCTCCCGGTCCTACGCCGCCCGTGGACGACACTATCGCGTGGCTCCGCGGGCGCCCCTACTACGAGGGCCAGATTGTCGACGAGCGGACGGTCCCCGGCCGGGCGGCGACGACGGCCGACTGCGACCTCGACTCCCGGCTCGCGAGTGTGCTGGCCGACGAGGGTATCACCGACCTCTACGCCCACCAGACCGCCGCTATCGACGCGGTCCGGGACGGTGACAACGTCGTCCTCGCGACCGAGACCGCGAGCGGCAAGAGTCTGGCCTACACGGTCCCGGGGTTCGAGCGGGCGCTCGACCGGCGGGCGACGACTCTCTACGTCGCCCCGCAGGTCGCGCTCATCAACGACCAGACCGAGACGCTCTCGGACCTCGCACAGGGGCTGGGCTTTGCCTCCGGCGTCTCCGTCGCACAGTACACCGGCCGCCAGTCGAAAAGCGAGAAAGAGTCGATTCGCGAGCGTCAGCCCACCGTCCTGCTGACGACGCCGGATATGCTCCACTACGGCATCCTCCCCCACGCCCACCGGCTGTGGGACTGGTTCTTCCAGCGCCTGGAGACGGTCGTCGTCGACGAGGTCCACGGCTACCGGGGCATCTTCGGGAGCCACGTCTCACTCGTGATGCGGCGGCTCCAGCGCATCGCCGAGCGCTTCGACAGCGACCCCGAGTGGGTCTGTTGCTCGGCGACCATCGGCAACCCGGTCCAGCACGCGGCGACCGTCACGGGACAGCCCGACTCGTCGTTCCAGCTGGTCGACGAGGACACCAGCGCCAGTGGGCCGCGTCACTGGCTGCTGTGGAACCCGCCGGAGTACGACGGCGGAGAGGGGTGGGGCTCCGGCCGCCGGAAGTCCAGTCACGTCGAGACCAAACGGCTGTTCGTGGACCTCGTCGAGCGGGGCCTCCAGACGGTGGTGTTCGCCGGCTCGCGCCAGACCGCCGAGCGCTACGCGAGCGACGCGTCCGACGAACTCCGCTCGCGGGGCCACCACGACCTCGCCGACGGCGTCGGCGCCTATCAGGCCGCTCTCACGAACGAGAAGCGCCGCGAACTGGAGTCGCGGCTCCAGTCCGGCGATCTACGGGGTGTGTGGTCGACCAGCGCCCTCGAACTGGGCGTCGACGTGGGCGGGCTCGACGCCGTCCTCATCGACGGCTACCCCGGCACGCGGATGCGGGCGTTCCAGCAGGCCGGCCGCGCGGGCCGGGGCACCGACCCGGCGCTGGTCGCGCTCGTCGGCGGGGAGGACCAGCTCGACCAGTACGTCCTCCGGAACCCGGAAACCCTGTTCGAGAAACCGGCCGAGCGGGCGGTCACGAACCCCGAGAACGACCAGCTCCTGCCCGACCACGTGCTCGCGGCGGCGGGCGAGAACTGGCTCTCGGCCGCCGACGATCGCCACTTCGGGGCGACGTTTCCCGACGTGGTCGCGGGCCTCGAATCGGCCGATAAACTGGACCGTCGCAGCACCGACCAGGGGATTCGGTGGACCTCCAAGGGCCGGCCCCACCACGACATGAGCCTCCGGACGGTGGACGACCGCGAGGTGAAACTGGTCGCGACGGGCGACGTCATCGCGCGGCTCCCCTTCGAGGACGCCCTGCGGGACGCCCATCCCGGCGCCATCTACCACCACCAGGGTCGGCGCTACGAGGTGACTGACCTCGACCTCGCCACCGGGGTCGCCGAACTCGACCGGACCTGGGCCGACTATTACACGCGCGTGCTCCACGACAAGACCATCACCGTCGAGGCCGACCTGCAGGAGCGTCCGCTTCCCACTCGCGAGGACGTGCCGGTCCGCTTGGCGTCGGTGACGATGCGCAAGCAGATTACGGGCTACGAGCGCCGTGACGGCTCCTCGGGGGAGGTGCTGGGTCAGCGCCCGCTCGACCTGCCCGAGACGAGCCTGGAGACCAAGGCGATGTACTACACGGTGCCCGAGGACCTCCACGCCCAGGTTCTCGCGGGCGAGTACGGACCGGGGGCCGGCGCGACCGAGGGCGCCGACGGCGCTACCGACGCCGGCGAGACGGCCGATTTCCCCGGCTCGATCCACGCCGCCGAGCACGCCATGATATCCATGTTCCCATTCGAATACCTCTGTGACAGGGGCGACATCGGCGGCCTCTCGACGCCGCGACACCCCCACACCGGCGAGCCCACTATCTTCATCTACGACGGCTATCCGGGCGGTATCGGGCTCAACCGCGCGGCGTACCACGACGTGGCGCCGCTCATGGAGACGACGCTGTCGATGCTCCGGTCGTGTGACTGTGCGTCGGGCTGTCCGGCCTGCGTGCAGTCGCCCCACTGTGGCAACGCCAACGACCCGCTGGACAAGCACGGCGCGATACATCTGCTCTCCGGCTTGACCGAGAACTGATGGTCAGTCGGCCACGTCGGCCGGCCCCGGCTCGTGGACGGCCAGTTCGCCGTCGATGACGTGCTGGGTCGTCTCGCTCAAGTCGATACCCGCCGCCCGACACTCCTCGTTGACCCGGCGGACGAACCTCGAGCGCACGCCCGGCAGTCGGTTCCGGCGCTCGTTCGGAATCCAGACCCGGCCGACGACGATGACGGCGGTCGACCCCAGCTCGCTGACGCCCACGATGGGCTCGGGTTTCTCGACGACGTGGTCGAGTTCGCGGGCGACGTCGTCGACGATGGTCTCCAGCGCCGAGACGTCCGTGTCGTAGGGGATGCCGAACTCGTAGGAGATACCGATAGGGCCCGTCGAGGTCCGGTTGGTCACCGTGCCGGTCGCCAGTTCGGTGTTCGGGACGACGATGCGCTCGTTGTTCGGCGTCCGGACTCGGGTCACTCGCAGGTCGATGTCGACGATGACGCCGCGCTTGCCCGACCACTCGATGGTGTCGCCGACGTTCAGGTCCGGGTCGGTGACGATGAACGCGCCCGAGACGAAGTTGCCCAGCACGTCCTGAGCGGCCAGGCCGACGGCGACAGTCACGCCAGCGGCGACGAGCGTCGACCCCGCGAGCGCGCCGCGGAAGCCGGCGGCCTGCGCGGCGGCGACGAGGGTCACCCCGATGACGAGGAGATGGGTCGCGCTCCCGAGCGCGCTCTCGACGGTCCGGTCGATACCCGACCTGGAGAGCCCCCAGCGGACCGCCGGGACGACGAGCAACCGACCGACGAGATACACCGTCGCGGCGACGACGAGGAAGGTAGCGCCGTCTTCGGCGAGCTGTGCGTACACGGAGACGATATCGACACTCGGGCCGCCGGGCAACTGCATAGGGGCCTTTCAGGGGCCCTCGTCTTGAATCCCGGTTGCCAGACCCCGTTCCACCCGGGACGCTACGTCCCGGCGAACCGCTCGAAGACGGCCCAGGAAGGGTCGCGCTCGGGGGCCGACAGCGACTCGCCGTCGACGAAGACCCCCTCGCCGTCGGTCACCGTCCCCACGACCGCTGCGGGCGTGCCGCGAGCCCGCAACGCGTCGACGACTGCCGCCCCACGGCCCGATTCGACCGTACACAGCAGCGTTCCGGCGCTCGTCACCGTCCACGGGTCGACGTCGATGGCGTCACACACCGGGCCGACGCCGGGCGCGAGCGGCATCGCGCTACGGTCGATATCGAACCGGACGCCCGCCCCATCGGCCATCTCCGCCAGCCCACCCGCGACGCCGCCCTCGGTCGCGTCGTGCATCGCGGTGACGCCGCCGGCCTCGAAGGCGGCCCGGGCGTCCGCGACGGCCGCGATGTCCTCGACGCGCTCCTGTGCCGTCGCGACGATTTCGGGGGGTAGACCCAGCTGTTCGGGAAACAGCGTCGAAAGCAGGCCCGTAATCTCCGCCGCCGGGCCGGTCGTCACGACGATGTCGTCGCCGGGTGCCGCGCCGTCGGGCCGGACGATATCGTCGTGGTCACCGACGCCCAGGACGGTGGCCCCGCCGACCCACGAGCTGTCGATGCCGGGATAGCGGGCCGTGTGGCCCGAGACGATGCTCACGCCGAGGCGCTCGGCGTGGTCCGCGAGACCCGTCCACATCGCTTCGAGGTCGTTGTCGCTCCACCCGGGCGGCAGCGTCAGGTTGATAGCCAGATGGGTCGGCGCGACGCCGGATACGGCCACGTCGGTCAGGACGATTTCGAGCGCGAGTCGCCCGGCCCGAGCCCAGCCCAGTTCCGGCAGGATGGAGATGGGGTCGGTCGCGACGACGATGGCCTGGGCCCCGACGTCGAGGACGGCGAAGTCGACGCCGTGGCGCGGGCCGACGGCCACGTCCCCGCGGTCGGCGCCCAGATTGGGGTAGATGACGTCCCGGAAGGTCGCCCGATTTATCTTCCCGAGGTCGCTCATTGTCCCACCCTCGACCGGTTCGGTCTAAAATACCCCGACTCAGAGTACGTCCGCGTCGGCCGCGTCGAACCCCAGCGTGACCTCGCCGGCGGGCGGGGCCGCCGCCATCGTCTTGCACTCGACGTGCCGGCCCCGCCACCGGCAGTGGACCCGGTAGGCGTCGCCGAGGAACTCGACGGTCTCGACCGTCGCCGTGAGCGTCGTCTCCCCGACCTTTCTGCTGGCACCTACAGTGATCGCTTCTGGCCGAATCGCCACCGTCACCGATGCACCCGCCGTCACCGCGGCGTCGGCCGGCAGCGGGAGCGTCGCCCCGTCGACGGTGACGGCCGCGCCGTCGTCGGTCACCGTGCCGTCGAAGAGGTTGTTGTCGCCGACGAACTCGGCGACGAACCGGGAGGCGGGGTCCCGATAGACGGCCTCCGGCGGGGCGACCTGCTCGACGCGGCCCTCGTGCATCACCGCGACGCGGTCGCTGAGCGCCAGCGCCTCGGCCTGGTCGTGGGTGACGTATATCGTCGTGATGTCCAACTGTTGCTGGATGGCCTTTATCTGGACCCGGAGCTGTTTGCGCAGCTTCGCGTCCAGCGCCGACAGCGGCTCGTCGAGCAGGAGCACGTCCGGTTCGGGAGCGAGCGCGCGGGCCAGCGCGATGCGTTGCTGTTGCCCGCCCGAGAGCTGTTCGGGCGAGCGGTCGGCGACGCCGGCGAGGTCGACGAGCTCCAGTAGCTCGGCCACCCGGTCGTCCTCGCTACGCCCGTCGCCGAGCTCGTGAAAGCGCAGGCCGTAGGCGACGTTCTCGTGGACGCTCATATGTGGGAACAGGGCGTAGTTCTGGAACACCATGCCGACGTTTCGCTCCTCCGGCGGGTCGTCGGTCACGTCCCGCCCGTCGATGGTGACGGTGCCCTCGACCCCGTCGGTCAGCCCGGCGATGGAGCGAAGCATCGTCGTCTTCCCACATCCAGACGGCCCGACGAGGGTGAAAAACTCCCCCGACTCGACGGCCAGTGACACGTCTCCCAGCGCGGTCACGCCGTCGAAGGCGACCCGCATCCCCTCGACCTCGACGCCAGGGTGGGTCATTGGTTCCACCCGCTGCCGACGCGGTCGATGAGTACGAAGCTGACGGTCGTCACCGCGAGCAAGACGGTGCCCATCGCCGTCGCCGGCCCGAGGTCCGGGCCGAGCGAGCGGTTGCCGGTGTAGCGTTCGAGCGCGACCGGCATCGTCGCGCTGTCGACGCCCTCGGCCAGCAGCACCGTCGAGTCGAACTCGCCGACGCTGATGGCGAAGGCGAAGGCCGCGCCGGCGATCAGCGCCGGGACGACGAGCGGGAGTTCGATGTCGACCAGCGCCGTCGTCCGGTCCGCGCCCAGCGCGCGGGCGGCGTCGACGAGCCGGTCGTCGATGCTCCCCAGTGCCGGCGTGACGTTGCGCGAGACGAACGGGTAGGCAGCGACGGCGTGGGCGGCGACGATGGCGACCGGGCCGGTGACGGTGATGCGGTAGCCAAAGAGCGTGGTCCCGAAGACGAGCGCCCGCAACATCCCGAGCCCGAGGACGATGCCGCTGACCGCGAGCGGTGCCGTCAGCAGGGCCTCCCAGAGTCGGGAGCCACGACCCTCCCGGGTCGCGACGACCGAGACGACGACGCCCATCGGCAGCGCCAGGAGAAGCGCCCCGCCAGCGAACAGCAGCGAGTTCGCTATCGCTGGCAGCGGGCGTGTCGTCCCCGCGGCCGTCGAGGTCTGCTGGGCGAGCAGGAACTCGTAATACCGGAGCGTGAACGTCCCGTCCGCCGTCGTGACGCTCTCGACGACCAGGCTCAGGAGCGGGCCGACGAACAGCACCAGCGCGACACCGCTGTAGGCAAACAGCGCCAGCCGTTTCGGGTCGGCCAGCGACCGCCAGCCGGCGACGAGCGGGGTCCGCGCCCGGCCGCGGCTCTCGCCTCGTCCGCTGAGCTGCGTGGCCTCGAAACGCAGATAGACGTATATCAGCCCCAGCGAGAGCGCGGTCTCGATGGCCCCCAGTGTGGCCGCCTCGGCCAGGTCCAGACTCTGGACGCGAGCAAAGAGCCACACCTCCACCGTCGCGAGTTCGAGCCCGCCCAGCGCCAGCACGATCGGGAACGACATGAACGTGAAGATGAACGTGAGCACCGACGCGGTCAGCAGCGCCGGCAGCAGCTGTGGGAGCGTCACGTCACGGAAGGTCCGGAGCGGGGAGGCACCGAGGGTGCGGGCGGTCTCGACGCGGGCCGGGTCGACCGACTCCCAGGCCGCCGTCACCAGCCGCGTGACCAGCGGTGCGTTGTAGAAGGCGTGGGCCAGCACGATGATCTCGAGCGTAAACGTCAGTTCGACCGGCGCCAGCCCCACGACAGCCAGCAGGTCGTTGAGCAGCCCCGTCCGGCCGAACATCGCCAGGAAGCCGACGGCGACCATGATAGAGGGGAGGACGAAGGGGAGGATAGTCACCGAGCGGACGAACCGTCGACCGGGGAACTCGTATCGGGCGAGGAGATACGCGCCGGGGAGCCCGACGACGACGCTGGCGACCGTCGACAGCAGCGCCTGGTAGGCCGTGAAGGCGAACAGGTCGTGATAGAAGGGGTCACCGACCACCGAGGCGAGGGGCCCGAGCGTGAGCCGGCCAGCGTCGGAGACGGCGCTGACGAGCACGCTCCCGACCGGGTAGTAGAACACGACGACCAGCGTCACCAGCGTGGCGACCACACCGGCCGGGAGCATCCGGTCGACCCGGGGGGCCATTCAGTTGCTCACTATCTCGCGCGCCCAGTCCTCGATCCAGCCCCCGACGTTGCCGGCGAGTTCGTCGTAGCTGAAGGAGACGGGCTCGGGCGGTTCGAGCGCGTACTCGCCGAAGTCGCCGCCCGGCTCGACGCCGGAAACGGCGGGGAACTGGACGTTGCGCACGGCGATTTCCCGCTGGGCCTCGGTCGTGAGCATGAACGACATGAACTCGCGGGCCAGCTCTGCGCTATCGGCGTCGGCGAACTGGGCCATCCCCTCGGGGTTCTCGTACCCCTGGTCCTCGAGGAAGCCGACCTGGTGGCGGGACATATCGACGCCCTCGCCGTGGTTGTACACCTGGTCGGTGGAGTAGGAGACGACCATCGGCGCCTCCTCGTTCGTGTAGGCGTCGTACGCGGGCACCCAGTCCGAGAGAATCCGGACACCGTTGTCCGAGAGGTCCGTCCAGTAGTCGAGATAGCCGTCGGCGTCCTTCTGGTGGATGGTCCACAGGAGGAAGGCCCGACCGGGGTCGGACTGCTGGGCGTTCTGGGCGATGAGGGCGTTCTCGTAGGCCGGTTCGAGCAACGCGTCGAAGGTGCCGGGGTTGTCGACTTCGCCCTCGTCGTAGACGATGCTGATAAAGCCCGTGTCGTAGGGAACGGCGCGGTCCTCGGGGTCGAAGTTCAGCCTGGACTTCACCGAGTCGGCGCCCTCGACGTCCGCCGTCGCAAACAGCCGCTCGTCGAGTTGCTCGTCAGCGCGGACGAGTTCGACGGTGTTCAGGCCGACGTACATATCGGCCTCGATGGGCGCGCCCTCGGACTTGCGCTGGATGAACTGGCTGACCCCGTTCTCCGGGACCTCGAACTCCACCGTCGCGTCGTGCTCGTCCTCGAAGGCCGACTTGAGCCAGTTGCCTGCCGAGTCGTCTCCGACGAAAGAGGAGTAGGTCGCCACCGTGAGCGTGTCGTCCGACCGGTTCGACGAGTCGCCGATACATCCCGCCAGCGCGATAGCTCCCGCCGAGCCCGCCCCAGAGAGAAACGTACGTCGCTTCATACCCCGGTGGTTACACCAAGTAATACTTCAACCCTCGCTTTCCCACTCAGGTCAGTTACGCGCCGATTTCGGCTGAACCAAGCGATTCGCTACCCGACGCGTTCGTCCAGAATCAAGCGGGTCTTGGTGCTCACCACTTCCTCCAGCTCCCGCGCTCTCGTGATGAGCTCGTTGACCGCGCTGGTGTCGGCCGCGTCGACGACCACGACGATGTCCTCCTCGCCCGAGACCTGCCAGACGAAGTCGACGGCGGGCCACTCGGCGATGTGGTCGGTGACGGCCTCGGTGTCGACGTTGACGTCGACGCCGACCTCTATCATGGACTTGACGTTGCCGGTGCGTGTCGCCACGGTGAACCGTTCGATGACCCCCTCGTCGACCAGCCGGTCGACGCGGTTGCGCACCGTCCCCTCCGAGGTCCCGACCTGGTCGGCAATCTCCGTGTAGGGCGTGCGGGCGTCCCGACGGAGTATCGACAGAATCTCCCTGTCCAGTTCGTCCATGGAGATAGGAAGCTTCCGCCCCGCCCGACTTGAGGATTACGAAAATCGTAACTCGGCTTCGAAAGCAATCCTTATGCCGGGCAGTCCTGTACGCATCTCGTAATGACTGATGCATACGTCGCGCTGGAGGGAGACCGTGTTATCGAGGCACGCGCCCGCGCTCCGGGGTCGACACGCGGCGAGGTCGTGTTCACAACCGCCTACACCGGGTACGAGGAGAGCCTGACCGACCCGTCCTACGAGGAGCAGATTCTCACGTTCTCCTACCCGCTCATCGGGAACTACGGCGTCCGGGAGGTGCGCTTCGAGGACGACCGCGTTCACCCCCGTGGCGTCGTCGCCCGCGAACTCACCGACGACGTCGCCGAGTGGCTCGAATCCGAAGGTGTGCCCGCCGTCGACCACCTCGACACCCGCGACATCGTCACCGAGATCCGCGACGAGGGAGCGATGAAATGCGGTATCGCCGCCGGCCCCGACGCGACGAAACAGGACGCGCTGGACGAACTCCACCAGTGCAAGCATATGTCCGACCACGTCGACATCGGCGCGCAGGTCTCCGTCGCGGACGTCGAGACCTACAACCCCGAGGGCGACGGTGCGACCGTCGCGCTGGTCGACTGCGGCGCGAAGGGCTCTATCATGAGCTCGCTCGTAGAGCGTGACGCCGTCGTCCACGTCTTCCCGTACGACGCCAGCGAGGACGATATCGCCGCGGTCGACCCCGATCTCCTCTTTATATCGAACGGTCCCGGCGACCCCGAGAACTTCGAGCAGGCCGGCGAACTCGTCGAGACCTACGTCGGCGAGGTGCCCCTCGCCGGCATCTGTCTCGGCCAGCAGGTCGTCGCCAACGCGCTGGGCGGCGAGACCGAGAAGATGGAGTTCGGCCACCGCGGTGTCAACCAGCCCGTGCGCGACCTCCGAACCAACCAGGTCGTCATGACGACCCAGAACCACGGCTACACCGTGGCCGACCCCGGTGACAAGCTCGACGTGACGCAGGTCAACGTCAACGACGACACCCCCGAAGGACTCGAAAACGACGACCTCGGTATCATCACGCGCCAGTACCACCCCGAGGCGAATCCGGGGCCACACGACTCCCTGGGCTTTTTCGACGACGTGCTCGGGATGGCGGAGGAGTAGCGGCGTCGAACGGAGTGAGACGCCGTTGCAGATCCGAGCGGTGACCGAAGAGAACCGAGAGGAGTAAGCGAACCGAGCGCAACGAGAGTCGCCGAACAAGCGAACGGGGAAACGACCCGTGCGCAGAGCGTCGCACGCAGTGAGACGCCGCTGGACGTCCGAGCGACGGGAACCGCGAGGTGGAGTCGAACCGAGTAACGGCCGGCCCCTTTCTCACTCCGAGTCGTCGACCGGCAACCCGCGATACATCACCGTCTGTTTCTCGCCAGTGGCGGTCGATTCCTCGTTCGTCGACTGCTGTTGCATCGGGAGGCCACGGTACATCACGGTGCCGTCCTCGCCGACACTCTCGGGCGTCTGCCCCTGTCGGTCCCCGATGAACGCCGCCACCGCCGCGAGCAGTTCCTCGTCGGTCGCCCGGGTGACCCAGCAGTGGTAGATGTTCCGGGGCGTCTTGAGCGCGAGCCGATGGGCGCGGAAGCCGGTCTTGTAGCTGACTTCGGCGATGGACTCGTGTGGGACCTCGATGACGCGGTCGGTCGACGTCTGGCCGACGAGACAGAGTGTCCGTCGCCCGGTGACGAGGACGACCGTCTCGTGGTCGCGGTTCGGGGACACCGTGTTTCGTTTCGAGCCCAGCCCGACGCCCCGTCTGGCGTTCGAGAGCACGTAGGCGGGTGACTCCGCCGGTTCGAGATACGAGACCGGCGGCTCGTGCAATGGAGGCGTGGTGAATCGGCCCTCGGCCCCCGACAACAGCGGCGCCGTCACCGTGTCGCTGGGGGATATCTCCGCCAGCGTCTCCGCCCGGTCGTAGGTGGCCCGGTCCGTCATCGCTCTCCAACCTTCTCGAGGGTTCCCTGCATACTCACGAGAACAGCCTGTTCGTCACTTACTATCACGCTTCTGTATGTAGTGTTATTACTATCGAAGGGTATTATTTGTCGAACGAAAAACTGAATTATAAACCGTTCGTGACGATACTCGGTCAGGTGGTGGCGCGTCTACCGGTTTCTGTGCCCGTCTCGACCACCGGAGTCCCCGCCGAGTCGGACCACGACCTCCGTCCCCTCGTCCGTCTCGGTGAACTCCAGCTCGCCGCCGAGCATCGTCACGCCCCAGGAGGCGACCCAGAGCCCGATACCCGTCGAGTGTTCGAGGTCTGTCTCCGCGCCGTTCTGTATCGGGGCCAGTTCGTCGGCGTCGATACCCGGCCCGTTGTCGCCGATACGGATTTCGAGGTCGCCGTCGGTCTCGGTGAGCGTGATGTGGACCCACGGGGCGTCGGTGTCGTTGTGTGCGACCGCGTTCTCGATGAGCGAGGCGACCACGAGCGACAGGACCCGCGGGTCCGTCCTGCGTTCTGTCGGTGCCCCCGGCCGTACGTCGACCTCGACCGTGGCCCCGGGGTACTCCGCGTCGAGGTCGGCCGCGGCGTCGGCGATCAGCTCCGCGACGTCGACCGTCCGCTCGCCGGCCTGACTCCCGCGTATCCGCTCGAACTCCCGGGCCTTGTCCCCGGTCGCGAGCAGTCGCTCGGCGCTTTCCGTTATCGTCCCCGCCGAGGTGGCGGTGTCGGGGTCGTCTGTGCGGTCGGCGACCAGCTCCGCGTGGCCCATGATGACGGTCATCTCGTTGCGGAGGTTGTGCCGGATGACGCGGTTGAGCACGTCGAGGCGCTGTTCGCGTTCGCGCTCCTTGGTCACCTCCTGACAGACGACGGTGCGGCCGACCGCCGTGTCGGCCGGGTCGGTCAGCGGGGCGGTCGCGACGGTGAACTGCCGCTCCCGACCGGCCGTCGTGGTCGTGACCGATTCCCACGCCCCGTCGGGGCCGGTCTCGATAGGGATGACGCCGTCGAGTGGGTGGCCGAGGACGGCGGCGCGGTCGAGGTCGAACGTCTGGACCGCGGCGTCGTTGACCGTCACCACGCGGTCCGCCCGGTCGAGCGCGAACAGCGGCGTCGGGATGTCGTCCAGCGCCGACCGCTCGGCGGCCCGCCGGGTCGTCGGGTTCGTTTCGAACATATCCTTCTCGACGAACGCGTAGCCGTCGAGGATCAGGTGCAGGAGAAAGAGCGCCGGCGAGAGGTTGAGCTGGGGATACGGGCCAAAGCCAAAGAGCCACGGGAGCGAGCCGGCCGCCGGCGGGACGACGCTGAGTGCGACCGCGATGGCCTCCCCCCGGTAGAGCGGCCCGTAGCTCAGGACGGTCTCGACGAGCAACAGGACCGCGACGCCGGCAGCGAGCAGCGTGAAGACCAGAACCACGTACGCGAGCGGCTGGAGCGTGTAGCTGGCCGTCGCCAGGCCGAACACCGGCGCGAGGGAAAACTCCGTCCACAGCAGCGAGTGTGCGGTGTGGGTGAGCAGGAGTCCGGACCCGACCGTCGGAATCGCGAGCACCGCCAGCCCGGGCCAGCTGCGGGCGAGGGCCGTCCGGCCCGTATAGGCCAGCGCGAAAAGCAAGAAGAGCGGGCCGGTCCAGATGGCGCCCAGTAGCCACAGCGCGGTCAGATGGGCCCGAAGCGGCATCGAAAAGACCACCAGCGCGACGCCGTAGCTCAGGCACCAGCCGCCGACGGCGACGACCGAGGCGATGAACCACGGTACACCGGGGCTCCCGCGGTGGCCATAGAGGTAGCTGGCCAGTGCCAGCGCGCCGATCCCGGCACTGATCGAACACCCGACCACGAGTCCCCCGGTACCGATCCCTGCAAGCAAGCTTCCAGTTACTTACGGAGACTCCGTAATAGCCGTTTTGCCAGTAACGTAAAAACAAGGGTCTCGAAGCAGCCCGAAAACCGGATGCTCGCGTTCTCCGAGGCGTTCCGTTTCGAGGACGGAGCGAAGCGCCGACCTCGCTACTGCTCCGCGGTTCCCGCCGGTCACCGCGTCGCTTTATTCGAGGAATCTCGCTTCGCTCGATTCCTCGCTACTGCTCGCGGGTCACTTCGTTCCCCGATCGCACGTTCGGAGACCCCTCACTCCGTTCGGGCTCTCCTACTCCACGGGTCGCTTCGCTCCCCGTTCCGCTTCGAGGAAGCTCCCTTCGGTCGCTCCCTCGCTACTCGCTACCCCAGTCGCGCGTCGTCTTCGGTCGCTCGCTGATGGCCTGCACCGCCAGCGGCTGGTCGGCGGAGTTGATGGCCTCCAGGGCCGCTTCGGTGCTCTCGCGGGTCGAGAAGTACGTCACGGTCTCCTCGACGCAGGCTTCGAGCACGTCGCGGTCCCGGGAGGCGACCAGGTCGATGTCGCCCGCCTGGATGGCCTCGACGACCGCCTCGGTGTCCTCGTAGTCGTCGAGGCTCACCACGTCGAAGTGGTCTTCGTAGCCACGCACGCCGAAGTCGACCAGCGCGGTGCCAGACAGCGGGATATCTTTCCCGACGCACATCTGGGCCTTCTGGTAGGCCTTGCCGAAGGAGCCGGCGGTGCCCATGACCTCGCCGGTCGATTTCATCTCCGGGCCGAGTCGCGGATCCGAGCCCGGCAGGCGGTCAAAGGGCAGGACGACCTCTTTGACCGAGACCTGCTCGGGAATCTGCTCCTCGATGTCGAGCTCGTCGAGGCTCTCGCCGGCCATGACGCGGGCGGCGATCTTCGCGATCGGGACGCCCGTCGTCTTCGAGATGAACGGCACCGTTCGGGACGAGCGCGGGTTCGCTTCCAGCACGTAGACCTCGCCGTCGCGCACCGCGAGCTGGACGTTCAGCAGGCCGACGGTGTCGAGCGCGTCGGCGATGTCCTCGGTGACCTCGCGGATGCGGGGCATCACGTCCTTGATCTCCTGTGAGCGGGGCGGAATCATGCACGCCGAGTCACCGGAGTGGACCCCGGCGGTCTCGACGTGTTCCATCACGCCGCCGATGAGCACGTCGTCCTCGTCGGCGACCGCGTCGACGTCCAGCTCGACGGCGTCGGCGAGGAACTCGTCGACCAGAATGGGCTTGTCCGGGGAGACACGCACTGCTTCCTCGATGTAGGTCTCGAGGTCGTCGTCGTTGTAGACGACGTCCATCGCGCGCCCACCGAGGACGTAGGAGGGACGGACGAGCACCGGGTAGCCGATGTCGTGGGCCAGTTCGAGCGCTTCTTCCTGGCTCGTCGCGGTGCCACCCTCGGCCTGTGCGATGCCTAGGTCGTCCATCAGCTTGTTGAAGCGGTCGCGGTCCTCGGCGAGGTCCATCGCCTCGACCGACGTGCCCAGAATCTCGCAGTCCAGACCGCGGCGCTGAATCTCCTTCTCCAGGGGTTCGCCGATGTCGACGGAGGTCTGGCCGCCGAACTGGACCATCACGCCGTCGGCGCCGGTCGATTCGGCCACGTCGGCGACCTCCTCTGCGGTGACGGGCTCGAAGAAGAGGCCGTCGGAGGTGTCGTAGTCGGTCGACACCGTTTCGGGGTTGTTGTTGACGACGTGGGCGTCGATGCCCATCGCCTCCAGCGCCTGGACGGCGTGGACCGAACAGTAGTCGAACTCGACGCCCTGCCCGATACGGATCGGGCCGCCGCCGACCACGACGACGCTCTCGACGTCGGGGTCGACCAGCAGCTCGTTGCGGTCGATGCCCGAGATGGGGTCGCGGGTGGAGTAGTAATACGGCGTGGTCGCCTCGAACTCGCCGGCGCAGGTGTCGACGAGCTTGTAGTCGCGGTGGACCGTCTCGCTCTCGACGTCCTCTATCTGGACGCCGGAACCGTCCGTGGCGGCCTCGACCTCGGCCTCGCCGCCGTCGTCGCCGTCGAGTCCGGCCGGCATCCACGAGACGTGGGTGTCGTTGAACTCCCCGCCCGCGAGCGCGGTGATCTCCTGGTCGGTGAAGCCGGCCGCCGCGGCGGTCTCGAAGTCGCCGTCGATGGCGGCTTCCGCCGCGTCGGCGACCTCCTCGAAGCGCTCGACGTACCACTCGTGGATGTCGGTCAGCTCGACGATTTCCCCGACGGTGTAACCGCGCAGGAACGCCTCGAAGACGGCGTACGGGCGGTCGGGCGAGGGACGAACGAGGTACCGCTCTTCGAGCTCGTCGTCGTCGACCGTCTCGAAGTCGACGGCTGGGTTGTACTCCGAGGAGCGCAGCGCTTTGAGCAGCGACTCGGGGAACGTCCGGCCGATAGACATCGCCTCGCCGGTCGATTTCATGGCCGTCGACAGCTCGAAGTCGGTGTCGGTGAACTTGTCGATGGGCCAGCGGGGCACCTTCGTGACGATGTAGTCGATGGCGGGCTCGAAGGCGGCCGTGGTCTCGCCGGTAATCTCGTTCTCTATCTCGTGGAGGCGCTTGCCCAGCGCGACCTTCGCGGTGACGCGGGCGATGGGGTAGCCCGTCGCCTTCGAGGCCAGCGCGGAGGAGCGCGAAACGCGGGGGTTCACCTCGACGACGCGGTACTCGCCGCCGGGGGTCCCGTCGTCGCGCCAGGCGTGCTGGATGTTACAGCCGCCCTGGATGCCGAGTTCGCGGATGACCTTCAGCGCGGAGTCGCGCATCTGCTGGTGACCCTCGTCGGGGATGACCTGCGAGGGCGTGACGACCGTCGACTCCCCGGTGTGGATACCCATCGGGTCGATGTTCTCCATGTTGCAGATGATGATACAGGAGTCGTCGGCGTCACGCATGACCTCGTACTCCAGTTCGACCCAGCCGGAGATGGACTCCGTAATCAGGACCTCGCTGTTGCGCGAGAGGCGCAGCCCCTTGCGGACGCGCTCGACGAGCTCCTCGAAGTCGTCGACGACGCCGGAGCCCGAGCCGCCCAGCGTGTACGTGGTGCGGGCGATGACCGGGAGGCCGCCGACCTCGTCGACGGCGTCCTGGATGCGCTGGCGGAAGTTCGCCTCGTCGAAGTCCGTGACCGACTCGTCCTCGTCGAGCGAGATGGTGGTCGAGCGGGGGACCGGCTCGCCGATCTTCTCCATGCGCTGGCGGAACAGGTCGCGGTCCTCGGTGGCGTAGATGGTGTCCAGCGGCGTCCCCATCACGTCGACGTCGAACTCCTCCAGTACTCCTTCCTCGGCGAGTTCGGCGGTGACGTTGAGCCCGGTCTGGCCGCCCAGCCCGGCGATGACCCCGTCCGGCTCTTCCTTCCGGATGATCTCGGTGATGGCCTCGGTGTTGATGGGTTCGAGGTACACCTTGTCGGCCATGTCCGGGTCGGTCATGATGGTCGCCGGATTGGAGTTGACCAGTACCACGCGCGCCCCCTCTTCCTGGAGGGCCCGGCAGGCCTGGGCGCCGGAGTAGTCGAATTCGGCCGCCTGGCCGATCTTGATGGGGCCGCTCCCGATAAGCAGGATTGTGCGGTCTTCCTCGGCTGTCATTACCCGATTCGAGCCTACACATCGTAATAAGCCCGGCGAAACGGTACGCTTCTCGAAGCTCGATTTCGAATATCGTAATGCGACGCGCTCACACGGGGACCGCTGTCACCCGCCCTCGCTACTGGTTCTCGCCGGTGACGCTGTAGCGGTACGGCTGGTCCCGGATGACCTCGACCTCGCCGGTCTGGGCCCGCCGGCCCAGAACCGTTGCGATACGGTGGGCACTGTCGAACTCCTCGTCGTGCTCCTCCAGCAGCTCCAGAATCTCGCGGGCCGTCAGGGGGCCGTCTGCGTCGGCGTCGTCAAGCACCGACTGGATGCGCTCGAACTCGCCGTGACGGATGGCCATATCTACAGACAGGAGCCGAAACCCCATATAACACCGTCAGACTGGTGTCTGACGCCGTTTCAACGGAAACCCACGGACAGCGACGGGACGCGTTCTGCGGATTGTTGTCATACGCTGTCGGCGCCCACGTCAAACAAATATCAATTTATCACCACTCGATACCACTGACTGTCGGAGCGATATGTCAAGCTCCATCGGCGGCGACACAGCCAGCTCAAATCGGCGAGTCGTGCTCGTCCTCGAAGCGCCGGTGAGCAAGCTCACTGTTGTGCTCGGAAATCGGAGATTTCCGGCATGAGCGTGGGACCGACGGTCCCACGAACCATCCCACTCGCTGGGCTCGTGGGACTCCCAGGGGATTTCTCGTCCTCGACGATTCAGACCGCCGAATCGTGCTCGTCCTCGAAACACCGAAGACTCGCTGTGCTCGTCTTCGAGGTCTCGCTCACATTCCGGGGGTCTCCCGACGGTCGACCCTCGCCGTTCGCGAGACTCCCGCTGGAACTTCTCGTCCTGCGCTCGACTCAGACCGCCGAGTCGTGCTCGTCCTCGAAGTTCCGTTCCGCCCGGTACTGGTCGACGAAGACGCCGATGTCGAACTCCAGCATCTGTGACTCGAACTCGGCGGCCATCTCGTCGTCCTCGGCGTGGGAGACGGCGTGGTCCATCAGCTCGACGATGAGTTCGACGACGATCTCGTGGAGCCGGCGGGCGTCGAAGTCGGTGACCCAGGCCATCGAGAAGCCGACGGCGCCGTCCTCGGTCGCGTCAGCGACGGCTACCTTCTCGGGGAACTCCTCGATGACGACGCCCATGAGGTGGGCCATGGTGAACGTGTCGTGGTCGTCGGCGGGCTCGATGGTCTCGGTGAGCACCTGCTCCAGAAACTCGGGGACGAAGCGGGCCAGCGGGTGCATGTCCATGACGACGGCGTGGCTCGCCCCACAGGCGCAGTCGTACTCGCGCATCCCCAGGTCGAGGTCGTCGTGGGTCGAGACGACCTTGCCACAGGGGAGTTCGAGCTCGGACTCGCGTCCACCGGGCACGCGCGGTTCTGCCATTGTCCCGTATAGAGGTGTCCGGTGGTTAAACGCCGCGGTACAGGTCGGTCACTCGGCGCGGGCTTTCGCTGCTCCGGTACGGACCTGGAGATACGCGTCGGTAATCGCCGCGATGGCGAACGTGCTCAGGGCCGCAGACAGGACGCGGGTGAGCAGTTCGTTGAGCAGCCAGGGCGTGGCGCCGACCCGTAGCGGGGAGAGCAGTACGCTCGGGAGTGGAATAAGCAGTCCCAGTACGGTAAGCAACAGGAGGAGTCCGAAAATCCGAACGGGGGCCTTGCGGAACCGGGCGAGGCTGTTGCGGACCGTCTCGGTGGGTCCGGCCGCCGTCAGCGCGATCTCCTGCCGAAGGTAGACGGTGACGAGGAGTATCGGCGCGACCGCGATCGAGACGAACAACGGGGACCGTATCCCCATCTCGAACCCCGGACTGTACCAGAACACCAGGAGTGCCTGCCCGACACCGTACACGAACAGCGCGACCCCGCCCCCGACTGCCAGCAGGATGCGCGCCCGCTCCTGTAGTGTCGGGACCGGGCGCTCGGCGAACTGCTGGATGGCCCAGAACCGAATCGCCTCCTGAGAGACGACGGCGGCCACAGTCAGCGCGACGAGCACCGACAACGGCGACTCGAACGCGAGCACGTCGATGTCGAACGGCGGCGTGAAACCCGGAGGGGGCTGGACGCCGGGGGCCGTCGCCAGTACCTGCTGGCGAAACGACTGACTCACGGCGTCGTAGGCGACGTAGAAGACCAGTAGCACCGAGAACACGTTGTACCCGGCCGTACTCGTGAGGCCGTCGTAACCGGTCTGGAGGGCCTGACGGATGTCGAGCGGCATATAATCGAGTCGGGAGGGGGCGAAAATAAGCCAACTGGTTCAGTGGCCGGGCGGACCGTTCTCCTGCTGTATCACGCTGCGGACTCGCGGGCACTTGCCCGGACCTGCAGGTACGCGTCCGTGACGACGGCGATGCCGAGCACCTGAAACACGGTCCCCAGCAGCGCCGACAGCAGCCGCGAGACGACGGTGAGGGCGGTCCCGCTCCCGCCGACGAACCCAGTGACGAGCCCGGGGAGACCGCCGAGAAGGCCGAACAGGCCGAGCAACACGAGCAGAACGATGATGGAGACCGGGTCCTCGAGAAAGCGGGCGACGCTGTTTCGCACCGTCTCGCCGTACCCGCCGTCGTTCAGCGCTATCTCCTGACGGAGATAGACGAAGACGGTCAGCAGGACGAGCCCGGCCAGCGGCCCGACGAGAGAGCCCACGAGCGTGGTCGCCAGCCCGCCGAGCTGGCCGACGACGGGGAGGACAGACTGCAACAGCAGCGTCAGCAACGCGACCGCGCCGCCCAGGACGACCGCCATGGCGGCCCGGTCACCGAAGACCTCCGTCGCGGTCTCGGCCGGCCCGGCGAAGGTCCGTATCGCCCAGTAACGGACCAGCTCGCCGGCGAGGGCGACCACGACGACCAGGAGAGCGGTCAGCGGGAGCCCGACGCCCAGGGCGAAGGGCGAGCCGCCACCGAAGGACTCTATCGCCGCTCGCTGCTCGGCGCTGTACACCCCGCTCTCGAACACGAGCGTCAGTAGCTCCGCAGCGAGGCTCTCGTTGACGACGAGCGAGCCGAGGCTGTAGAGGAGGAACACCGCGCCGACGAGGAGACCGTCCTCGCTGGTGAGGTCGTCGATACCACTGCGGAGGGCGTCACCGATATCCAGGGACATACGGCGTTATTCCCAGCTATCGCTAATAAAATATCAAGTCGCTCTCGAAAGCGCTAGGGCCAGTCGTCGCGCGCCTCTTCCTCTCCGTCTTCGTTGGCCGTCGCCTCGGGCGCCTGCGGTTCGCCCAGCTCCCAGTCGGCCGCCTCGGCGGCGTTTTCGACCGGGAGGAACTCCCAGTCGGTCGCCTCGGCCAGCTCGGCGTCGGCCTCCCCGGAGCCGACGAAGACGTGTCGGTCCGTGTCGAACTGCTCTTTGACGTTTACGAGACTCTCCTCCCGACCGCGCGGCCCGGAGAAGAAGTCCTGTCTGATGCGGTGTTTCCGCGTGAAGTTCGTCACGACGTAGGTGGGCTGTTCGGAGATGACGCCGACGTACTCGGACCACTGGCGCGCGTCGGTAAAGACGCTGTCCGGGTAGGCCAGCTCCTTGAGGGCGTCGAGGTCGAACGCGAGTGTCATATCGCCGCTGCCGCCATCCATACGCCACACTCCGCTGTCGGTCGAAAAAAGGGCGTCGTTCTGGCGCGCGACGCTCCGCCCGACCCTAGACGTCCAGATGTGTCGTGTCGCCGGAGAACGCCAGTTCCCAGTTCCCTCGGTCGCGGTCGAGACGCGTCACCCCACACAGCGGCGCGTCGACGCGGTCGGTCGACCCGACGAGCCCGTCGACCACGCCGCCCACGGTGAGCCCGTGGCCCACGAGCAGAACGGTCCCGTCCGTGTCCGCGGCGATCTGCCGGGCGACGGAGCCGGCCCGCGCCATCGCCTCGTGGTGGCTCTCCGGGAACTCGGGGACGAGATACGGCTCGTGGTCGAGCACGATCGGCTCGAACCACTCATCGAGATGCGCCTGCGGGACAGTCTCGGGGTCGGCGTCGAACCACTCGGCGTTGCGGTGCTCGCCCAGCCCCGGCTCCAGGAACACGTCGTTGCCGGTCTCGCGGCATATCTCCTCGGCCGTCTCCGCCGTGCGTAGAAACGGAGAGGCGTAGACAGCGTCGAGATGGACGCCCGACTCGACGAAGCGACGCCCGGTCCGCCAGGCCGCCCACCGGCCGAGGTCTGTCAGCGGCGGGTCGTGGACGCGGTCGGCGTGGTCGTCCCAGTCGGGGTCGACGCTGTCCTGTCGCTGGCCGTGTCGAACGACCCAGACGGTGTCTGCCATATCTCGATGCTAGTAGCGGGAGAAAATCAATGTGGTCCCGGCTTCGTTACCGCCGGTGTTGGTCCTGTTCGTCCAGCATCTCCGCTTTCTCCTGTATCTGGGCCATCTCGCGGGCGGCCTCTCCGCGGCCGCCGTCCGGCCCGTGGCCGTAGTTGACCGACCAGTCCAGCAGGGAGCCGGTGAACTGGCTCTCGTCATCGCTCCCGCCGCCGTCGCTGTCGTCACCGGACAGCGCGTTCAGGAGCCGCCGAAGCAGTAGTCTGGTCACGTGCGCATTTCCACTCGGAACGTACAAAAAGATAGCGGATAATTTGAAAAGTGCTGCAAACGGGGCGAAGAACTGCGTTACTCAGCAGGTGCGACCGTGTTCGCCTTCACTTCTTCGAGGTCGACGTCTTTCTCCAGCAGCAGCTCCTTCTGGTCCGCGACCTTTCGCTCCTCGCGGATGAGCTTCTTGAACTTGGACTGCTGGGAGAGGTCGCCGATGAGCACGCCGCCGATGAGCTGGCCGTTCTCGAAGGCGAGGCGGCGCCACTCGCTGTCGGAGTATTTCGCTTCGGCCTCGTCGTCGCCCCGTGCGGGGTGACCAAAGGAGAGGAACGGGAAGTCGAAGTGGGTAATGGAATAGGAGGAGACCCAGCGGAACTCCTTGGCCTCGCTGTCTTCGACCATGTTCTTCCCGGCGACCGAGCCCTGCTCCTTGGCCGAGCCCCAGGCGCCGTTCTGGGCGCGCGAATTGAGGATGGTGTCGTAGAACTGGGTCAGGTCGCCCGCGGCGTAGATGTCCTCGACGCTGGTCTGCATGTACTCGTCGACGACGATGCCGTCGTCCTCCTCGATACCCGCGCCGTCGAGGAACTCCGTGTTGAAGTTCAGTCCGATAGCGACGCCGGCCCACTGGCCGTCGAACTCCTCGCCGCTGGGGTCGACGGCCCCGGAGACGTGGCCGTCGTCGTCGACCGTGAAGTGGTCGACGCCCGAATCGAAGACGGGCTCGACGCCGTTCTCTCGCAGCGCCTCGTGGATGATCTCGGCGCCGTCGGCCGAGAGCGCGTAGCGCCACCAGCGGTCCCCGCGCATCAGGTACTTCGCGTCGATGCCCTGTGCGGCACACACCGCGGCGAGGTCGATGCCCAGCAGGCCCGCGCCGACGATGATACCCTGCTCGGCCTCCTCGGCGTGTTCGCGGATGCCGCGGGCGTCCTGGAACGTCCAGAAGTGGTGGATGCCGTCGGCGTCGCTGTTCTCGACGGGGAGCTGTGCGGGGGTGCCGCCCGTCGCGATCAGCAGCTTGTCGTACTCGTAGGTCTCGCCCTTGTGCGTGTGAATCTCGTGGGCGACCGGCTCGATGTCCGTGACGTGGGTGTTGAGCTGGAGGTCGATGTCGCGCTCGTCGTACCACTCGGGCTCGTGGATGGAGATGGGCGCCTCCGGCAGCTTGCCCTTGGCGAACTCCTTGATGAGAATCCGGTTGTAGAGGGCCTCTCCCTCGTCGGTGATGACGGTCACTGATGCGTCAGGGTCGGCTTCCCTGATGGTCTCGGCCGCGGAGGCTCCCGCGATACCGTCCCCGATAATCACGTGCGACGTGCTCATGTTCGGACGCTTCGGCACGACGCTTAATGTGGATTGCTATCTGGGTATCGTTTGCGATATCGACTAGCAACGGTCGGCGGTGGTTCCCTACTGACTGCTGAGTGCGAAAAAGCCGCTGCTGCTGTCGTCAGTGTCCCGACTACAGACAGCCAGAAAGCCCTCGCACACTCTCTCGTTATCGCTAGCGAGCCTTTCAAGACGCTCGAATCCTAACGCTCGGCCGATGAAACTCCGTCAGAACGTTCGACACTGGGCGGCCAAGCAGGCGCTGACGCTCCCGGTCGTCGGCGAGAAGGTCAACGACCGGCTGGTCGGGATGCACACGGACATCTTCGCGGGGAAGGCCGACCCCGACCGGGCCGACGAGCGCCGGGACCACCTCGACGACTTCTTCGACGCGACGATGGACACCTACGTCGCCGCGCTGGAGGACGGGTTCCCGGAGGCCGAGGCCCGCGAGATAACCCACGTCCAGGCCAACTTCGACTTCTACAACCACGGCTGGACGGAGATGATGGAGTTCCCGGCCGACGAGCTCCAGGCCCACTACGACCGGTACGAGACGTTCTTCGGGAAACACGGTATCACCATCTCGGACCCGCTCGGTGAGTTCCGCCCCGCGGGCGGCATCGCCGAGGCCCCATCGACGCCCGAGAAACTGGAGGACCCGGAACACCCCCACGCGGTCGGTGGTTTCGCCGACGACGCCTACGTCGAGACCGAGGACGGCGAACTGGTCGTGGGCGGGCAGGACGAACCCGACGAGGTCGACCCGAGCGAGGCTCCCGGCGTCGACGAGGAGCAGTCCGCGGACTGAAACCGCGAGCGGACTAGTCCCGTAGATTCGTCACATCCACCACGTTCTGCAGACCGTCGGTCTCGAAGTCGCTATCCGCGACAACAAGTTCGTCGCCAGTCGTTCGGGCAGTGGCTGCCACCATCATGTCGCGGGGCGCAAGCGTCTCGCCCTGTTCGTGAAGCTCAGACTGTAAGCGGCCGGCTTCGAGCGCAATACGCTCGTTGAAATCGAGCGATTGCACCCGACCGAAGCTCTGCCGGCACGCAAACACGTCCGTACTGCCGGGTCCAAATATCTCGCCCTCCAACACTTCGTAGACGCAGATGCTCGACGTGAGCAGTGTCTCCTGTTCGTCGACGAACGAAACCACCGCCTCGACCCCAGCGAGGTAGTCGATGATGACTGAGGTATCGAGAAACGTCATCGGGACCGCTCGAAGCTCTCGCGTGATTCTTTCAGTCGCTCCCGGGCGGCGTCGGCCGTCTCGTCGCTCCAGACACCCGGGTCCATCCCCTCGCCGTCGCGGGCGAGGCGTTCCAGTAGTTCATCGAACGTCTCGTCTTCGCGTTTGAGACGTGCGAGCAGCCGCTTCGTCTCATCGGAGACCCGGATAGTCGTACTCATACGTATACATCGCGTATACGGGCGTGTAGATGTTTCGGTGGTGCAGCCCGCCGGTCCACAGCCACATCGACTTTCGAACTACCATCAGTCGATGATGTCGGCCACTTCGTAGCCGGCGACGATGCCGCCGTTGAGCGAGCGCTCGGGGTACTGGGCCTCGGAGGCCATCCCGGCGTAGTAGACGCCGTCGGCGACTTCGGCCGAGAGGTCGTAGGGGACGACCATGTCGAGGTAGCCGCGTTCGTAGACGGGCGCAGTACGTGGATTGCGTGAGGTCTTCACCCAGTTGACCGACCCGCGGTCGAACTCGGGGAACAGCGACTCGATGCCCGAGAGCCACGTCTCCCGGACCTCGTCGTCGTCCTGCTGCCAGACGTCTTCCTCGGGCGACTGGATGTAGCGGGCGACGTACAGCAGGTGTTCGCCGCCGTAGCGCTCCGTCTCGACGAAGTTCGTGTGCTCGATGAGCGCGCCGAAGGGCGCCTCGTCGGCGATGTTGAGCCAGTAGGTATCGAGCAGCGGTTCGTCCATACTGATGACCGAACAGACGGTGCCCTGGAAGTCGATCTCGCAGGAGTAGCCCGTGAGGTCCTCGAGGACGTTGGGCATCGCCGCGACGACGACGCTGTCGACGTCGTGGTCCTCGCTCACCGTTTCGCCATCCTCCGCCGCCGACTCGGCCGTCAGGCCAGTCACCGCACCGTCCTCGGTTCGCACGTCGGTCACGCGGGTCCCCGTCTCGATGTTCTCGCGGCCGACGGCGTCGACGAGGGCGTCCAGCAGCCGCCCGAAGCCGCCGTCGAGATAGCCCAGAATCTCGCCGTTCAAAATATCGCGCTCGCCGCGGAACTTGATACGGCCCAGCAGCCAGGCGGCGCTGACGTCTTCCTTGCGGGAGCCGAACTTCGCGTCCAGTAGCGGCTCGAAGAAGGTCTCGTAGACGTTTTCGGTGGTGTGGTCGCGGACGAACTCCTCGACGGAGATGTCCTCGAAGTCCTCGAGTTTCTCGTAGGTGTCGAAGGAGGGAACTCCGCCCCGGACGTCGATATCGAGCGTGAGCATCCCCAGCCGGAACTTGTCGTAGAGGCTCAGATGGGGAAAGGAAAGTATCTCCCAGGGCGTGTCCATCGGGTGAACGACGCCGTCGACGTAGTAGCCGTTCTCGCCGATACGCCACTCGACGTCCTCGCCCAGTCCCAGCTCCTCGGCGAGTTCGACGATGGTCTCCTCTGACTTCGAGAGGTGGTGGTAGAACTTCTCGATGGGGTCACCGGCCGTCTCGTACACTGCAGCCAGTCCCCCGAGGTCCTCGTTCGCCTCGAACACGCGGACCTCGTGCCCGCGCTGCTGGAGCCGATACGCCGCTGCGAGGCCCGCGACGCCGCCGCCGACGACACCGATCATACCAACCGGTTTCAGTCGTCGTGGGATTTACTTTGCGTTTCTGTCGCCGGAACGCCCGCTGGCGTGGCCCCCCCAGAGCTGTCGTCGGTCGTCCGGTCCGCTCGCTGGAACTCCAGGATAGCGACGGCGCCACAGGGGTCGTTGTCCTCGTACCACACCTTCCCGCCGTAGAGGTCCATCATCACCGAGACTAAGTAGAGACCGAAGCCGCCGGCGGTCTGGTCGTTGGAGATAGACCGCTCGAACATAGTCGTCTTCAGCTCGTCGCTGATGCCCGGTCCGTTGTCGGCGATGCGGACCTGTATCCAGTCGCCGGCGTACTGGGCGTCGATTTCGACGCGGGGTCGGTCGCTCGTGTTGTGTTCGACGGCGTTCTCGACGATGCTCGCAAGCACCTCCTCGGCGAGGTGGTTGGCCAGCACCCGCTCCTCGTCCAGTTCCATCTCGACTGCGACGTCGCTGCCACGGTCCACGGCGCTCTCGACGGCGCCCTGTACGGCCGCCGACAGCGAGATGGCCTCCAGCCGCTCGCTCTCGCTCGCGGTCACTGTCTCGTTGATGTCCTTGATGGCGTCGCTCATCTCGTTCAGGCGCTCACACCACTTGCTGATGCTGTCGATGTGGTGCTCGTCACCGTCCTCGACGCTGTCACGGAGGTAGTCTGCCCGCCCCCGGACCACGAGCATCCCGTTGCGTATCGAGTGTCTGAGGACGCCGTTGAAGAACTCTATCTGTTCGTTGCGGCGTTTGACGGAGGACCGGCTGCCGCGCAGTTCGCGCTGGCGCTGGAGCTGTTCGAGGGCGACCTGTGTCGTCTGGGCGAGTATCCTCGCGTACTGCCGGTCCTCGGTAGCGTAGCTGTCGTCGGCCGAGGCGATAGCCAACACGCCGTGGTCGCCCATCGGCACCATCAGCGCGCGCTCCATCGCGGCGCCACAGCCGCCACACCCGGCGATGCGTTGCTCACCGCTCTCGTAGGTCTGCCACAGCTCGTGGTCCGGCGACGTCTCAGGGTCGATGGCCAGCGCCGCGGTAGACTCGCGCACGACGTCGCTGACTGCCGCGCGTTCGAGCGTGTCGTCGTCGGTGGCCAGGAAGACGGCGGCGGCGTTCTGGTCGAGCACCCGCGTCGCGAAGCGCACGGTCAGCTCCGAGACCGTTTCTGGCTGGTCGGCCTCGATGAACTGCCGGGTGGCCGCTTGCAACGCTTCCAGTCGGTCCTGGCGCCGTTGCTGGCCGGTGACCTCACGCAGGACGACCAGCCGACCCCGAACGCTCCCGTGCTGGTCCGTGATCGCGGTCGTCCGGGGGTCGTAGTACGACAGCGGGTCACCGACCGCGAACACCTCGTCGCGTTCGACGTCGTCGACCAGCCCGTCGCGAACGTCGGCGACGGGACGCCCGCCCAGTTCGTCGGTGTTCAGCAGCGACGCCGCGGCCGCGTTGTAGTCGATGATCCGGTCCTCGGTGTCGAGCGCGAGCACGGGGTCGGGGAGCTCGTCGACGAGTAGGTCACCGGCCAGCGGCGTCACCGAGACGAAGTCGTATCGCAACAGGGCGACGCCGACGAGGGCGCCGTTGAGCGCGAACGTCAGCGGTGTGACGTCGACCCCGGGATGTGGGGTCGCCCCCAGGACGAACAGGCCGTGGACACCGGCGGTCAACAGCCCCGCCGTGAGGATGACGAACGTCTGCTTGCGATAGAGGTTCCGCGACCGCAGCAAAAACTCCCCGAAGAGGGCGTAGCCAGCCGCCACGAAGCCGACTGACAGCGCCGTCTGGGTGGCGTAGACGGGCCCGGTGGCGCCGACGAACTCCGTCAGGCCGCCCTCCGTGAGCACCATCACGTCGGCGGCCACGAGCCCGTGCAGCGGGTTCGACAGCGCCAGCAGGCTATACAGCGTCGGCGCCAGCAACAGCCCGGCGAGACGGGCGGGGGTGAGCCACGCCTCCCGGCCGGTGTACGAGAGCGCGAACACGACCCATAGCCCGACGATGAGGCCGGAGGTGAGTCGCGTCAGCAGGAACACCACCCTCGCCACCGCCGGGTCCGCCGTGGTGAGCCACGCGATGTTCAGCAGACACCAGCCGGCGGCGGCGACCATCAGCCAGGCGAACGGGGCAGTCCCCGGCATGGACCGGTCGCGCCACGCGCCCGCCGCCAGGACCCCGCTGACGAGCGCGCCCGCTGCGCTCCCGGCGACGAGTACCCCGACGACGTCGATATACATCCTTCTACTGTCAGAATTCACCTCTAGTTTTTATGCGTTTGGTCCGTGTTCTCAATACTGAGAGCGCGTCCGCCGACCCGCTACCTTTTTGCCCACCCTGCGAAAATCCGCAGGCATGCTAACCGTCCGGGCCCCGGCTACCAGCGCGAACCTCGGTAGCGGCTTCGACGTCTTCGGCGTCGCGCTGGAGCGCCCGGCCGACGTCGTGCGTGTGTCGAAGGCCGACCGGACGACCATCGAGGTGACCGGCGCCGGCAGCCAGTTCATCCCCGAGGACCCGGAGAAAAACACCGTCGGCGCCGTCGCCGAGGCCCTGGATGCGCCCGCTCACATCCAGATCGACAAGGGCGTGCGCCCGGCGTCGGGCCTTGGCTCCTCCGCGGCCAGTGCCGCCGCGGCGGCCGTCGGGCTCAACAGACTGTACGACCGCGGCTACACCCGCGAGGAGCTGGTTCCCATCGCTGCCAAGGGCGAGGCCGTCGTCTCCGGCGACGCCCACGACGACAACGTCGCGCCCTCTATCCTGGGCGGCTTTACCATCGCTACGCCCTCGGGGGTCAGGCAGGTCGACGCCTCCATCCCGCTGGTCGCCTGTCTGCCGGACATCGTCGTCTCGACGCGAGACGCCCGCCGCGTCGTCCCCGAACACGCTCGCGTCGAGCAACTCGTCGAGACGGTCGGCAACGCCGCCACCCTCACCACCGGGATGCACCGAGACGACCCCGGCCTCGTCGGCGAGGGGATGCACGACACTGTCGTCACGCCCGCCCGGGCGAAGCTCATCGACGGCTACGAGTCGGTTCGTGAGGCCGCGCTGGCGGCGGGCGCGACCGGCGTGACCATCTCCGGGGCCGGCCCCACGGTCATCGCCGCCTGTTACGAGGGCTCCCAGCGCGCTATCGCGAGCGCGATGCTGGACACCTTCGGCGAGCACGACGTGGACGCGCGGGCCTATCAGAGCCGCATCGGTCGGGGCGCACAGATTTTCTGAGGGCGGTCTGGCGACTCGGTGTCCCGTTCACCCACCCTGGACGAACTCGTTGCGCGTCTCTAGCAGCACTTCTTCGGCGTGGCCGTCGGGGTCGTAGCGGTCGGGGTCGTACACCCGCTTTACCTCGCCGTCGGCGACGACGAAGGTGTACCTGTCCACGCGGCCGCTGGACGTATCGAGCCCGAAGGCGTCGCCGATCTCCCCATCGCGGTCGGCGAGCAGGTCGTAGATGACGCCCATCTCCTCGGCGAACTCGTCGTGGGACTCGACGGAGTCCATCGAGACGCCGTAGACCGCGATGCCGCCTTCACGGAACTTCGGCATCGTCTCCTGGAAATCGCGGGCTTCGATGGTACACCCCTCGGTGAAGTCCTCGGGGTAGAAGTAGACGACTGTCGGGTCGCTGAAGTCGGGGGTGACCGTCTCGCCGTACTGGTTCCGTGCGCTGATTTCGGGGGCCGGGTCGCCGGGTTCGAGCATACCGGGTGGACGGCGCGGTCGGATTTACGGATTTGGGTGGGGGTGGAACCTGCCCCCCGCCGCGACGGTCGGCGGCGTTTGGACAACCCTTTAACCTCGCCGCCGGAACCGCCGACTATGTCGCAGCCACGACTCCTGATTCTCGGTCCGCCGGGAGCAGGTAAAGGGACACAGAGCGCGAACATCGCCGACGAGTACGGCGTCTCGCACATCACGACCGGCGACGCGCTCCGGGCGAACAAGGACATGGACATCTCCGATATGGACACGGAGTACGACACCCCGCGAGAGTACATGGAAGCGGGCGACCTCGTCCCCGACGCCGTCGTCAACGCTATCGTCGACGAGGCGCTGAACTCCGCCGACGGCTTCGTGCTCGACGGCTACCCCCGAAACCTCGAGCAGGCCGAGGAACTGGAAGGGATGACCGACCTCGACGTCATCCTCTCACTGGACGTCTCGCGCGAGGAACTCGTCGACCGGCTCACCGGCCGCCGGGTCTGTGACGACTGTGGCACCAACTACCACGTCGAGTTCAACCAGCCCGAGGAGGCGGGTGTCTGTGACGACTGTGGCGGCGAGCTCATCCAGCGCGACGACGACAACGAGGAGTCCGTTCGCAACCGCCTCGACGTCTTCGACGACAACACCGCGCCCGTCATCGACCACTACGGGGACCACGACGGCTTCGTCGCCGTCGACGGCGAGCAGACCCCCGACGGAGTCTGGGCCGACATCCAGACCGCGATAGACGAGCGAACAGAATAAAGTTGATACGTCGGGCCCGCTTTCCACACCACAATGGCACGAACCGCGCCGAAAGTAGAGCGACTCGCCGACGACGGCGAAGCGATGACCGACGCGCTCGGCGAGGTTCTGACCGTCGCCGAGGAAAAGGGCACAGTCACCTGGAGCGACGTCAGCGACGACATCACCAGCGGCGAGTGGGGCCGGCTCATCGAGTCCGGCCTCCTCGTCGACGCCGACGGCGAGGGGTTCGTCATCGAGGACCCCGATGGCGTCCGTGAGGCACTCGAGAACGCCGACGCCGAGCCCGAGGCAGACGACGACGAGGGGTGGAGCCAGTGGGACAAACTGGCCGCCCTCGGTACCGTGGGTCTGTTCGCCGGCTACTCCATCAACTCCATCCGGGATGCCATCGGCGGGACCATCGACCTCGCCCTGGGCCCGCTGGCCGAGGTGCTCCCCTTCTACGTCCTCATCCTCGTCCTCGCCGTCTTCACCGGCGCGACCTCCTCTATCCTGCAGGACCAGATGATGGATATGTCCGGTATGGGCGACCACCAGGCCAAGATGGAAGAGATCAAGGAGCGCCGCAAGGAGGCCAAGGAGCGCGACGACGAGGAGGCGCTGGAACGCATCGAACAGGAGCAGATGGAGCTCATGACTGACCAGCTGGGTATGTTCAAACAGCAGTTCCGCCCGATGGTCTGGATCATGCTCATCAACATCCCCGTCTTCCTCTGGATCTACTGGATGGTCTTTGGCCCGGGGCTGAACATCGGCTCGCCAGTGATTACTCTCCCGATATTCGGCGAAGTGTCGACCTGGCGGGACGGACTCGTCGGCCCGATGCAGGCCTGGATCGTCTGGTACTTCCTGTGCTCGCTCTCGTTCACCCAGGTCATCCGGAAGGCGCTGAACGTCCAGACCACGCCCACCGCTAGCTAAGAACGCTTCTCCCGGCTTTTCGCGGGTTATCGAAATCCACAACAGCCAGAAAGCCCCGGCTGGCTCCGGTCGGGGGACTCGCTGCGGTCCTCAGTCGCTCCGCTCCTTTTGGTCCTTGCGTCGTCCGCCTTCCCGGAGCCAGCCGCCCCTTTCAGTCCCACCCGGCTGTTGGCCAACCGGCTGCGGGCGGGACTGAAAGGGGCGGGCCGTTCGACGACGGCGGGCGACGTAAGCACTGGAACGAACGAAGTGAGTGAAGGGCGCAACGAGCCCCCCGAGTCGAACGGCCCGGGGCTTTCTGGCTGTACTGAACCGTCGCTAGCAAACTGCCCACAACAACTCTTCCAGCGACAGAAAGACACAACTCATTTTATCGGTACACTCGGAGACCCACCATGTTGATTACCGTCTCCGGCCCCGCGGGCAGCGGGAAGAGCACACTCGCCGGGAATCTGGCGGACGCGCTGGACTACGAGCACGTCTCCGGCGGTGACATCTTCCGTGACCTGGCCGAGGAGCGGGACATGACGCCACTGGAACTGAACAAGGCCGCCGAGGAGGACGACCAGATAGACCGCGACCTCGACCGCCGGCTCCGCGACATCGCCGCCGAGCGAGAGGACTTGGTACTGGAGTCCCGGCTCGCGGGCTGGATGGCCGGCGAACACGCCGACATCAAGCTCTGGCTCACCGCGCCCCTGTCCGTCCGGGCCGACCGCATCGCCCAGCGGGAGAACAAACCCTTCGAGCAGGCCCGCACAGAGACCGAGGAGCGAACGGAGAGCGAGGCCCAGCGCTACGCCGACTACTACGACATCGACTTCGACGACCTCTCCATCTACGACCTCGCGATCAACACCGCCCGCTGGGACCCCCAGGGGACCCTGAGCATCGCGCTCCACGCCGTCGACTCCTTCGACGCCGCGGTCGACGAGGGGCAAGCGCCCGTCGAGGGCATCCGCTACGAGTTCTGATGGTCCGCGCCCCGCCCGAGGAGCGACCCGTCGACGCCCTGCTGGAGTTCGGCGTCGTCAACCTCGACAAACCGCCCGGCCCCTCCGCCCACCAGGTCGCCGCGTGGGTCCGCGACGCCACCGGGCAGGACCGTGTCGCCCACGGCGGGACCCTCGACCCGAAGGTGACGGGCTGTCTCCCCATCCTGCTCGGTGACGCCGCCCGCGCCGCGCGCATCTTCGACGACGCCGTCAAGGAGTACGTCGCCGTCCTGGAACTGCACGACCGCGCCCCGCCGGACTTCGAGTCGGTCGTCGCCCAGTTCGAGGGCGACATCTACCAGAAGCCACCCCGCAAGAGCGCGGTCAAGCGCCAGCTCCGGACCCGCCGGATTCACGACCTCGACGTGCTGGAACGGGGCGAGCGCCGGGCGCTACTGCGGGTCCGGTGTGCCTCGGGCACCTACATCCGGAAGCTCTGTCACGACATCGGGCTGGCGCTTGGCACCGGCGCCCACATGGGCGATTTGCGCCGCACCGCCACGGGCCAGTTCGACGACCGCTCGCTGGTGTCGATGCACGACCTCGTCGACGCGCTGGCCTTCGCCGAGGACGGCGACGAGGGCGAGCTACGGGACGCTGTGCGGCCGGCGGAGGAAGCGCTCGCGCATCTGCCCCGGCTCGTCGTCGCGCCGAGTGCCGCCGCGGCCATCGCCGACGGCGCGCCGGTGTACGCGCCGGGCGTCATCGAAGCCCGGGACGCCGTGGTCGGTGACGCCACGCCGACCGAGGGCGAACTGGTCGGGGTGTTTACGCCCGACGGGTCGGCCGTCGCGCTTGGGACGCTCGTCGGCGACCCCGACGCGCAGTCGGGGACGGTGGCCGAACTGGAACGAGTGCTGGTCTGATTGGGCGGACAGTGACTCAGAGACACACGGCGCCCCCGAAACGACACCCTTAATTGAGGAACCCTCCTCGTCCAAAACACGGGACCGTGGGGTAGCGGTATCCTCGGCGGATGGGGTCCGTCGGACCTGAGTTCGAATCTCGGCGGTCCCACTACCACTTTTTAAAGGGCAGGGCTTCCTCGTGAGCCTTCGGCTCACTGCGGCGAGCCCTGCCCTCGAAAAACTTGGGGAAAAACTGCCGGACGCTCGCTACGCTCGCGTCCGGAGAAACGCCTCGCTGCGCTCGGCGTATGCTCTGTCTTCGAACAGCAGTGATTGGGCCTTTACTCAGCCCACTATATCAGCCCACAGTGCGTATTCGCGGCTCCAAGACTGAATCGCGGCTCTCGGCGGTCCTACTACATTTTCGCGACGCTCACTCACGAGCGCTGCGGACCTCAATGATGAACACTGGCTATTCCTTCGCAATTCACACCGAGTCGTCCGAGACAGTGACCACCGGCTCCGAGTCGTCCTCGCCAGCCATACCCTCATCTCCCCCCGACACCAGTGCTTCCTTCGCCTCCGCCCACAGCTTCGTCGCCCGCTGGCCGGCCCAGTGAAACGGGGCGGCGACAGTCGGCAGCGGGTCCTCGCTGCGCAGGAACACCGGTCTCGCGTAGCCGAAGGCGGCCAGGAACCTGGCGGCGGCGAGGGGGTGGCCGTCAGAGAGCCGCTCGGCGAGCCACTTGATGTCGCCGTACAGCAGTCGCTGGTGGATCACGTCGTCGCGGTACACCGGCGGATTCGTGGGCGGGTTGCCGGCGAGCTGGCAGAAGTGGAGCCAGGGGACGTCGACGCCGGAGTCGACGGCGAGCGGGACCGACCCCCAGTAGCGGCCGTTGACTTCGATGAGGTAGTAGTCGTCGTCGGGCGTGCGCATGAACTCGACCTGGATGGGGCCGGTCCAGTCTAAGGCGTCGACGACTTCGGCGGCGTGGTCGCGCATCCGCGGGTCGCGCATCCCGGTGATGACCGTCGAGTTGCCGCCACTCGCCGGCGTCGTCCTGAGGCGGCGCTCCTGAAACCAGGCGCGGAACTCGCCGTCCTCGGCGAGGCCGACGGTGGTGGTCGTCTCGCCGGGGACGTACGCCTGGACGAGCGGCGGGACGGCGTCGAGATGGTCGTTTTTCGCGAGTGCGTCACGGTAGGTGGCGACGAGTTCGGCCGGCCCGTCGGCGTAGCTGTCGTCGCTGACGCGGTGGAGGTGGAGCCGACCCGCGCCGTCTTCGACGTACTTGCTCCGGGATTTGACGACGACCGGATAGGTGAGGTCGTCGGCGAGCCGTTCCACGTCGGCCAGCGAGTCCGGGGCGTGGGTCGCCGGCGTCGGCACCGACAGCGACGCGGCGATATCGAAGGTCCGGGCCTTGTCGTAGGCGAGTTTCGCCTGCTCCCAGTCGGGGACGCCGACGGTGGTCCCCGTGGCTTCGAGCCGCGCTTTTCGCTGTGAGACCACTTTGGTCGTCTCGTCGTTCACGGGGATGACGGCGAAGTAGTCGCCCTCACTGAGGACGCCGGTCAGCTGGTCGACGAACGCGTCCGGGGCCTCGGCGGGCGGGTGATGACTGACTGCGTCCTCGGAGTACCGCGAGAGCGCGCCCAGCGAGCGGCCGGCGTCGCTCGCGGCGGTCACGGGGACGCCACGCTTCCCGAGCGACCGGACCACACAGAGGCCGGCCTGGCTGTCCGCGTCCAGTACGAGTGTCCGGTATGCGTCCGGGTCGCTGTCGGTCATCGTCGGTCTCTGCACACGCCTGCCCACCGGATTGTTACCGCTGTGCTATCCGGTCGGTCGCCCCCGGTGTCTCGCGGGTCGCGTCGACCTCGTCCCCGTCGATCAGTCCGCTGTCGCGATGCCCGCAGCCACCTGACTGGCAGTCGCGGCTGTGGAATCGTAAGTTCGGCCTGTCGTCGGTCCCCGCCGCAACGTCGGAGACGCTGACCGGTGCTTACCAGTGTGGGACCGATGGCGAAACCGTCCCTTTCCGGACCGCCCCTGTCGGTAGCGTGGCGTTCGCTCCGCACAGGCGAAGCCAACTCCCGCCGGTGGGTGGCGGATTCAGGCCTGGTCGATCTGTGACCCGCGTCGCCCGCTCACCCGGAGAGCGCCGACGCGAGCGCGGCCCGATGAAAGTCGACCGACGCCGCCGTCCCCCGCTCCGGATACCCCGGGTTCGTCACCGCGCCCCGCGAGTCGACGGCACTGTCGGCGATGGCGACGACGCGGTGGACCGGCCGCACTGTCGGGACCGGTCGCACGCCCACGTAGCCCGCCCGGAACGCCGCGCGTAGCGGCGCCGGCTCGTCGACGTACCAGTCGGCGACGAGATACTCGGACTTGGCCAGCGCCAGCGCGGCCGGGGCGGCCATCGGGCGCTCCCAGTCGAGGACCGCCGAGACGGCCCCGTCGGCGACGAGCGCGTTCCCGGGCCGGAGGTCCCACGGGAACAGTCGCGGGGTCGCCCCGCTGACGGCCGCGGCGTCGAGACACCCACGCAGTCGGTCCGCCAGCGGGTCGAACGCCGCGGGCAATCGCTCGACGGCCCGGCGGCCGTACGCGACGAGCCAGTGGTCCCAGTCACCACCCGTCGCGACGAGGCGGTCCGAACCCCTTGGACCCGGTGCCCGTGTGAGTTCGCCACAGTCCTCGAAGGCGAACGCCGCGTGTAACTCCCCGAGAGACCGGCCGAACTGTCGCGCGATGTCGCGACGCACGGTCGGCGGACTGTCGGCGAAGGTCGTATGCAGGTCGGCCCCCGGTCGGAACTCGCTGACGGCGTACGCTCGTCCGTCGTGGACGCCGGTCGCCAGCACCGGCGCCACTGGCACGTCGGTTCGGGCCCGGACCGCCGACACGAGGGCCGCCTCGGTCCGGACCGCCCCGACGGTCGCCGAGAGCTGGACGACCACCGGCGAGTGGTCGGCGAACCGAACCACGGCGGTCGGTCGGTGGCCGGCCGCCACAGGTTCCACCCCGACGACCGTCCGCTCGGGGTAGTGTCGTCCGACGATAGCGGTGGCCAGCGACTCGTTCATGGGTCGGGTGTCAGCGGAGTAACGGGGCGAGGTCGCCGAGCGAATCGAGCACGTACTCCGGGCTGTAGGGGTCGGGGCCGTCGCCGTCGTCGAGGTAGGCGGCCGCGAGGCCGGCGTTGTGGGCGCCGGCAACGTCGTAGCCCAGCGAGTCGCCGACGTACAGCGCCCGGTCGGCCGGCACGCCGAGCGTCGAGAGCGTCGCTTCGAACGGCGCGGCGTGGGGTTTCCGGCGGGGCATATCACCGGCGTAGACGACCGTCTCGACCCGTTCGGCCAGCCCGACGGCGCCGACCTTGTCGGCCTGCCGGGACTCGGGCCCGTTCGTGAGGACGGCCGTCGCCGCGGTCTCGCGGGCGGCCGCTAGCGCCGCCGCGGCGTCCGGTCGGAACGAGACCTGCGTGTTGTCGACGCCGTCGACGAAGGCCTCGGCGAGCGCGATAGCGTCGACCCGCCGGCCGTGCTGGGCGGCCAGCCGGGCGAAGCCGGCGCCGAGATAGCCGACCTCGTCGACGGGGTCGGGTGGGCCGTCCAGCACCGCCCACAGCTCGGGCGGTGCGGCGAAGGGCTCGACGCCGACCCGCTCGAAGGTCTGCTCGTACAGCGCCGCGGTGTCCTGCGTTCGCCGAATCAGGGTTCCGTCGAGGTCGAAGAGAACGGCGTCGAACGTCACGATACCTCTGACCAGGGATTCGAGCGGGAAAAACTGCGTGGCGCTCGGGGTCGCCGACCAGCTACCGCTCGAAGTCGAAGGCTGCCGGTTCGCTCGACCGGCGCACCTCGCCGCTGGGGTGGAGCGCCACCGCAACGGAGCCGGCGTCGTGGGCCCGGGCGAACTCGCGAATCGGCGAGGTGTCAGTCCAGTCATCGGGCGCGTCGGCGTTGATGCGGTCGGTCATCCCGTCGGTCTGGAGACAGAGCCACCCCGAAAGCGCGAGGGCGACCTTCGGGTCGCTGTCGGTCCGCTCGGGCGCGGCGGCCTCGCGCAGGCGCTCGTGCATCCCTGAGGGAACCACATACGTGGTCCCCTCTGGCGCGACGGCCACCTGCTGGGCGCGGAGCTCGCCCTCGACCGGCGGGAACGGGAGCATCACTCCAGGCTGATGTTGACCGTCTTGGTCTGGGTGTAGTGGTCGACGGCCTCCTGGGCGGTCTCGCGGCCGATACCCGACTTCTTGTAGCCGCCGAAGGGCTGACCGGCCGGGAAGTCGTTGTAGGTGTTGACCCAGATGTTGCCGGCCTCGATGTCTTTCGCACACTGGTGGGCCCTCGTGAGGTCCTCGGTGAGCACGCCCGCGGCGAGACCGTAGTCGACGTCGTTGGCGAGTTCTATCATCTCGTCGTAGTCGCGCCACTCGAAGACCTCCTGGACCGGCCCGAATATCTCCTCCTGGACGGCCTTGCTGTCGTGGTCGATGTCGTCGATGAGCGTCGGCGCGACGAAACAGCCATCCGAGAGTGCCTCGTCGTCGGGCTGGCTCCCGCCGGTGACGAAGGCGGCGCCCTCGGCCTCGGCCGCCTCGATATACTCCATCGTCCGCTCGACCTGTTCGGCGGTGACCTTCGGCCCGAGGTCGGTCGACTCCAGTAGCGGGTCGTCGACGGTCAACTCGTCGGCCGCCGCGGCGAGTTCGTCGAGAAAGTCGGCTTTGATATCTTCGTGGACGAACAGCCGCGAGCCGGCACAGCAACACTCGCCGGTGTTGAAGAAGATGGCCGTGATAGTCGTCTGGACGGCCTGCTCGAGGTCGGCGTCGGGGAAGACGACGAGCGGGCTCTTCCCGCCCAGTTCCAGCGTGATGTCGGTGATGTTGTCGGCGGCGCTTTTCATCACCTGGCTGCCGACTTCGGTCGAGCCGGTGAACGCGAGCTTGCGGATCTCCGCGTGGTTCGACAGCGGTTCGCCCGCGTCGGGGCCGAAGCCGGTGACGACGTTGACGACGCCGTCCGGGATGACGTCACCCGCCTCGTCCATCAGCTTCAGAATCGAAAGCGGCGTCTCCTCGGCGGGTTTGAGGACCACGGTGTTGCCGGCCGCGAGCGCCGGCCCGAGCTTCCAGGCGGCCATCAGCAACGGGAAGTTCCACGGGATGATCTGACCGACGACGCCGTAGGGTTCTTGCAGCGTCTGGACGTGGCGGCTGTCGTCGGTGTCGACGGTCCGGCCCGAGTGCGAGCGGGCGATGCCCGCGAAGTATCGGAAGTGGTCGACGACGAGGCCCATGTCGATGCGGGCCTCGGTGATGGGTTTCCCGTTGTCCAGTGACTCCAGACGAGCGAACGCTTCCGTGTTCGCTTCGACGGCGTCGGCTATCCCCTCGAGCATCGCCTGGCGCTGGGCGGACGAGTAGCCGCTGTACACGCCGTCGTAGGCGTCCCACGCGGCACCGACCGCACGGTCGATGTCCTCGGCCTGCCCGGCCGCGACCTCCGCGAGCGTCTCGCCGGTGGTCGGGTCGGTCGTCTCGAAGGTCTCACCCGAGACGCTGGCGACCCACTCGCCGCCGATGTACAGCTGGCGGTTCTCGGGCACCACCTCGTCTGCGGTCTGCTCGTGGCGCTGTTCGATAGCGGACTTGCGCTCCGCCGGACTCTGTGATGTGTCGTCTACTGACATACCAGTAACTGATACTGCATTTACATATATAAAAATACCCCAGAATTTACATGACGGGGTGCGTTTGGGCTATGAGCAGCTCACCGTACCAACGTATTATCACCTGATGTGGGTGATGGGAGTAATAAGCAGTGTCTAGATGTGTTGCGCTGTTGGCGTTGCACTATGTTAGTGAAAATTTATATAACTATCGTTCAGGTAGTATTATTACCGCCGGTTTCGTCACTAGTGACTGTCATGCAAGCCGTATTACTGGAGGCGTTCCAGGAGCCGCTGAGCGTACAGGAGGTCGACCGGCCGGAGCTAGACCCCGACGGCGCCATCGCTGAGGTCGTCGGCTGTGGCATCTGCCGGTCGGACTGGCACTGCTGGCAGGGGGACTGGGACTGGTTCGGCTACCGGCCGGACCCGCCCCACATCCTCGGCCACGAACCCACTGGCCGCATCGTGAAGACCGGCGAGAACGTCGAGCATCTCGACGAAGGGCAGGAGGTCGCCATCCCGTTCAACTTCGCGTGTGGCTCGTGTGACCTGTGTCGGAACGGCCGCGAGAACATCTGCGAGAACCATATCGGACTGGGGTTCATGAACGAGGCCCCCGGGGCCTTCGCCGAGGAGGTCCACATCCCCAACGCCGACCTGAACGCGGTGGCCCTGCCCGAGGACATCGACGCGGAGGCGGCGGCTGGCTGTGGCTGCCGGTTCATGACCTCGTTCCACGCGATGGCCCACCGCGCACCGGTCAGCGCCGGCGACGACGTCGTCATCCACGGCTGTGGCGGTATCGGCCTCTCGGCGGTCCACATCGCGAACGCGCTGGGCGGCAACGTCATCGGCGTCGACCTGATGGACGAGAAACTGGAGAGAGCAGAGGAACTCGGCGCCGTCGAGACGGTCAACGCCAGCGAGGTCGACGACCCCGCAGCGGAAGTTCGGTCCATCACCGACGGCGGCGCGGACGTCTCGGCCGACGCGCTGGGTATCGCCACCACCTGCCAGAACGCGGTCAACTCGTTGCGCAAGGGCGGGACCCACGTCCAGATCGGCCTGACGACGAGCGAGGAAGCCGGCTACGTCGAGCTTCCGACCGACGAGTTCGTCGCCAAGGAGATAGATTTCAAGGGGTCACTCGGGCTCCAGCCCTCGCGGTACTCGGAGATGCTCGACATGATAGAGACGAGCAAGCTCGACCCGACGGCGCTCGTCGACAAGACCGTCGACATCCACGAGGTCCCCGAGGAACTGGCCGCGATGAGCGAGTACAACACGCTCGGCATCCCGGTCTGTACGGAGTTCAGTACCTGACTGGGTCCGGAACCAACCCCTCGTACGGTCCCTGTTTCGTTGCATGATGACAACCGAAGAGAGATACATTTTTTCCGGTCGCTGCCCCACGGTACTGACAGATGCAAGGGGCTCACTGTCTCACCATCGCCGGTGGCAAGGGCGGCTGTGGCAAGACCACGACGGCCGTCAACACCGCCTACGCGCTCGACGACGCCGGATTCGACGTCGTCGTCGTGGACACCGACCTGGCCATGCCGAACCTGCATACCGTGCTGGGCACGAGTCACGAACCGACCATTCACGACGTGCTGGCCGACGTGGAGCCGCTCGAAGACGCTATCGACACGAGCGACGACGTCGCCGCGGTGTACGGTGACCCCTCGCTCGACCGCTACACGGACGCCGACCCGGCCGGGCTCAAGACCGTCTGTAACCGGCTCAAGACAGCCTTCGACGTGGTCGTCCTCGATACGGGTGCGGGCGTCACCCACGCGACGATGGTCCCCTGCGGGCTGGCCGACGACGTCGTCCTCGTGACCACCGCCAAGGAGCACGGCGTGGCCGACACCAGCCGGACGAAGGAGATGGCCGAACACGTCGACAGCCACATCCCCGGCGTCGTCGTCACCCGCGCCGACGACGAGACCGGGCGGGAGATCGCAGAGCGCCTTGAGACGCCGCTGCTCGCAGCCGTGCCGGACGAACCCGACGTCTTCGGGACCGAACCGGTGGTCAGGCACGCCCCGGAGTCGGGCGGCGCTGCCGCCTACGGTCGTCTCGCCGACGCGCTCGCCGACGGCATCGGTATAGACGAAAGTTGAGATGCAAATCTACTCTTCGCTGCCGACTGCGACGGTGCGTGCTCGACCGAGGCTGCTATCGAGAACCACTACGCCCCGACCCGGGTGAAGCAACCCACCAGACCAACCCGACCGCAGCGTGGGTCACAGCCGGGCCACAAACCCTTTTGAGTGCCCCTCTCGAAGCTCCCATCGATGTCTCTCGAAGATCATGTCGAGGAACTCGCCTCCGACCTCGACGTAGACAAAGAGGAGGTCAGACGCGACCTGGAGAACCTGGTGAACTACTCGGTGCCGATGGACGAGGCCAAACAGAGCCTCCGCCGGAAGTACGGCGACGGTGGTGGTGGCGGGAGCAGCGGCCCCTCCAGCAAGGCCATCGGCGAGGTCACCCCCGACGACTCGAACGTCACGGTCACCGCCGTGGTGCTCACGTCGGGTCGGCGCTCCATCCAGTACAACGGCGACGAACACGTCATCCGCGAGGGCGAACTCGCCGACGAGACCGGCACCATCTCCTACACGGCGTGGGACGGCTTCGAGGGCGATCTCGAACCCGGCCAGACCGTGCAGTTCGGCAACGCCGGGGTGCGAGAGTGGGACGGCAGGCCCGAACTCAACCTCGGGGAGAGCACCGACGCGACCGTCGTCGACGAGACCCTCGACATCGAGGCCGCAGTGGGCGGCGAGGCCGACCTCCGGGAGCTCGAACCCGGCGACCGCGGCATCACCGTCGAGGTACAGGTTCTGGAGTGTGAGACCAAGACCATCGACGGCCGCGACGGCGAGACGGAGATTCTCTCCGGCGTGCTTGGCGACCCCACCGGCCGGCTCCCCTTTACCGACTGGGAGCCCCACGACGGAATCGAGGCAGGCGCGTCGGTCCGCATCGAGGAGACGTTCGTCCGCGAGTTCCGCGGCGCGCCGTCGGTGAACGTCTCGGAGTTCTCGACGGTCACGCCACTCTCGGAGCCCGTCGGCGTCGCCGAGGACGCCCCGCGGATGTCGGTCGGCGAGGCCGTCGAGAGCGGCGGGCAGTTCGACGTCGAGCTCGTCGGCAACGTCATCCAGATACGCGACGGCTCCGGGCTCATCGAGCGCTGTCCGGAGTGTGGCCGCGTGGTTCAAAATGGCCAGTGTCGCTCCCACGGCGCCGTCGAGGGCGAGGACGACCTGCGGACGAAAGCCATCCTCGACGATGGCACAGCGACCGTGACGGTCATCCTCGACGACGAGCTGACCGAGGAAATCTACGGCGGCGACCTCGACGACGCTCGCGAGCACGCCCGCGACGCGATGGACAAATCGGTCGTCGCGGACCGTATCGCCGAGCGCGTCGTCGGCCGTGAGTACGTCGTGCGGGGCTCGCTGTCGGTCGACGAGTACGGCGCCAACCTCAACGCCAGCGAGTTCAGCGAGTCGACCGCCGACCCGGCCGAGCGTGCCAAGGCCCTGCTCGCGGAGGTGGACGCATGAGCGAGTCCGGTGACAGCGGACCGGGCCGTCGCGAGGTGGCCCACCGCCTCTTCGCCGCGGAGTTCGACGACGCGGAGTTCTCCTACTCCGAGTCCGACGAGGAGCGGGCCCCGAACTACGTGGTGACACCGACCGGCGCCCGGGTCAATCGCCTGTTCGTCGTCGGCGTCCTCACCGAGCTGGAGCAGGTCAACGAGGATGTCCTGCGGGCGCGCATCGTCGACCCGACCGGCCCGTTCGTCGTCTACGCGGGACAGTACCAGCCCGAGGCGCTGGCGTTTCTGGAAGCGGCGACGCCGCCGCTGTTCGTCGCGGTCACCGGGAAGGCCCGGACCTTCGAGCCCGAAGACGGCGACCGCGTGTTCACCTCCGTTCGACCGGAGTCCATCAGCGAGGTCGACGCCGAGACGCGCGACCGGTGGGTGGTCCAGGCCGCAGAACAGACCGTCGCCCGCGTCGGTCGGATGGCCAGTGCGAGACAGTCGGACCTCGCGGGCGAGGCGCTCCAGGAGGCGCTCGTCGCGGCCGGCGTTGCCGAGAGCGACGCCGAAGGCACGACGCTGGCGCTCGACTACTACGACACGACCGGTGACTACCTGCAGGCGGTTCGGGGGCTTGCGCTCAACGCCGCTCGCGTCGTCGCCGGCGAGCGCGACGAGGCGGGCTCGCTGTCGCGGGCGCCGGGTGACGGCACGGACGACCCGCTGGCGGCTCTGGCCACGATGACGCTCGAAGCACCCGACGAGACGGCGTCGGCCGGGCCGAGCGACGTCGGCGACGAATCCGACGAATCGACGCCTGCGGACTCAGTGGCACCCGAGTCGACAGGGGACAGCGAGGCTGCCGACACCGACGCTGTCGAGTCGACAACCGACACCGGGACTCCCGAGTCGACGGGGGACAGCGCGGCTGCCGAGTTGGCGACCGACACGGAACCGTCTTCGACGGCCGAGCGCGACGATACTGCGGCGGCCGAGACGGTTGCTTCGGCCGGGACAGACGAAGAACCTTCGACGGAAACAACGACCGAAACGACCGGTTCCGCTACCGAAGCCAACGAGGCTTCGGAGCCGACGACGGACGCCGAGTCGGCATCAGCGGGCCCCGAGGCCACGTCGACGGCGGATACTGCCGGCGAAGGTAATTCGGGCGAGCTGGGTAATTTCGACAGCGCCGGCGCGACGGACGAGACCTCGGCAGACGCCGACGCCTCGACCGACGACGAGGTCGGCGACTTCGACACCGAGTTCGAACTCGACGAGGACGAGCGCGAGGAGATAGAGGAAGAGTACGGCACAGACTTCCAGAGCGGGACGGAGGTCGACGACGCCGGGGAGGCAGGCATCGAGACGCCCGACCCGGAGGAGCTGGCCGAGGCGGAGGCCGAAGCCGACGCGTCGGGTGGCACCGAGTCAGTCTCAGACGAGGGGACTGCCGACTCGGCGGCCGGCGGCGAGAGCGACGACGAGGCGACGACCGACGAGCCACCGGCTACAGACGTCGACCTCGAGGACGCGGTGATGGACGTCATGACCGACCTGAACGACGGGAGCGGCGCGGACCGCGAGGCGGTCATCACCGAGGTGATGGACGCCTACGGTACGGACCGCGACGCCGTCGAGGACGCCGTCCAGGACGCGCTGATGGGCGGGCGCTGTTACGAGCCTGACGACGGGAAGCTGACGCCCATCTGAGCCGCGTCGCTTTTGTTCCGCGGTCGCCAACGGGCCAGCGATGCGTGTCGAACCCGTCCCCGGCGTCCCCGCGGCCACCGTCGACACCGACGGGAAGCGGTTGCTCGCGCTCGCGGACTACCACGCCGGTATCGAGGCCGGCCTGCGATACGAAGGCGTCGAACTCCGGCCGGCGGCGAGCGAGCGCCGGGAGCGGGTGCTGGCCGCCCTCGAGCGGACCAACGCCGACCGGCTGGTCGTCGTCGGCGACCTCGGCCACGCCATCGGCTCGCCGTTCGCGGCCGAACGAGAGGAGCTGGAGAGCCTCTTTGCAGCCGTCGAGACGCCAGTTACCCTCGTGAAAGGGAACCACGACGGGGAGCTCGAAACCGTGCTCGAGGACCTCGACGCCGATATCACTGTGGCGCCCGGCCACGGCGCCACCATCGGCGATGTGGGGTTCGCGCACGGCCACACCTGGCCGTCCCCGGCGGTGCTGGAATCGGCCGTCGTCTGTGTGGGTCACGAACACCCAGTAGTCAGGCTGGAAGACGAGGTGGGCGGGAACCGAAAAGAGCGGGTCTGGCTTCGTGGCCCCCTGAAACCCGGTCCCTTCGCGGACCACTACGACCGCTCGCTCGACGTGGACAGCGACCTCGTCGTCTTCCCGGCGTTCAACGACCGCTCTGGCGGGACCTGGGTCAACGTTCGCGGGCAGGACTTTCTCGCGCCGTTCCTGCCCGACGGTGTGGCCGACGCGGAGGCGTTCCTCCTCGACGGGACGCGGCTCGGTGACTACCGGGACGTCTGAGAAGTGGGGGCGAACTTGGTTACTCGGCCAGTCCCTCTTCGAGCCGCTGGATGAGCGACTCGTTACCGAGGAAGGTTGGGGTCCGGCCGTGGACCTCGTCGGGCTCGACGTCGAGCAGCGACTGTGCGCCGTCGGAGGAGGCGCCGCCGGCGGCCTCGACGAGATACGCCAGCGGCCCGGCCTCGAAGTGGATGCGGAGCTTCCCGTCGGGGTACTTGTTCGTCGCCGGGTAGCCGAAGAGACCACCGTACTCCAGGACCTGTGCCAGGTCCGCGACCGTCGCGCCCCCGTAGCGGGGTTTCAGTTCGCGGGAGAACTCCTGGGCGAGCTCGTTCATCGCGTCGCTTCGTTCGCCCCACTTCCCGGCCATGCCCAGCACCATCGGGTCCCCGGGCTGGGTGAAGGTGCCCCACCGCTCGCTGTGGCCGTCCCGGAGGAGATACTCCTGGACGATGTCGCGGTCCTCGCGGGCGACCGTCAGCGTGGTGTAGGGACCGTACAGCACCATCATCGAGGCGACCAGATTTCGCCCGCTCGCGGGCAGGTCGCTGTCGTAGACGCCGACGATGGTCCCCACGGAGTTGTTCGAGGCCAGGTTCGAGGAGCCGTCCAGCGGGTCGATGGCGATGGTGTACCCCTCCTCGAGGTCGACGATCTCCGCTCGCTCCTCGCTCGCGTAGCCGCCGACCCCCTCGATGGACGACAGTGAGTCGAAAAAGAGGTCGTCGGCCCAGACGTCCCCGCCGACCTGCTCCTCGCCGCTCGGGTTCTCGCCCGCTGACCGGTGGGCGTAGTTCGCGAGGTTGCCGCTGACGTAGTGGGCCGTGTCCTTTACCGCGCGCTCGATCTCGTCGAGGGTGTTCATCGGTCACCCTCCGCTCGCTCCGGTTGGTCGTACATGATAGTTCTACATCGTGTCGGGGAGACCTTAAGCCTACACGTGCGGCTTGGGTGTGAGCGTCTCGAATGGCTGGTCGGCGAGCCACTCACAGAGCGCACAGAGATTCGAAAGCGCCGCTTCGAACAGCTCCTCGCCGACGGCTGCGGAGGCGTCGGTCTGGTCGCCCAGCACGCCGTTCTCGGTGTTGTCGATAGCGTCGTAGAACGTCGTGGCACCGTACTTGCTCATGGTGTCCTCGTCGAACTCGACGAGGCCGCCGTCGCGCGCAGCATCGATGCGGTCCTCGTGGACCAGCTCCCCTGCCAGATGCTGGATGAGCGAGGTCTCCTTGGGGCCGCCGTGGGGGCCGGGCGTCTCGAAGCGCTCCTCGATGAGTGGCGTGATCGACTCGTCCCACATCCACTCGATGGCGTACATCGTCCCGTCGTCGCGCACGCGCCGGCCGACTTCCCGGAGGTGTTCGACGTTGCCGCCGTGGGCGTTGACGAAGATGACGCGGTCGATACCGTGGTACGCGAGGTTCCGGGTGATGCTCTCGACGTAGTCACGGAACGCCGGGGCGTCGGCCCACATCGTCCCGTGGAACTGACGGTGGTGGGGGCTGACGCCGACGTTGATAGTCGGGGTACAGAGATAGCCCGTCTCCGCGGCCGCGGCGCGGGCAAAGGACTCCGCGATGATGTGGTCCGTCCCCTCGGGGAGGTGGGGACCGTGCTGTTCTGTCGAGCCCAGCGGCACTATGGCGCGTGACTCGGATTCGAAGTACGACTCGAGGTCGGGCCAGGCCTCGTCGGCGAGGTACATACGGGCCCATACGGTGCCAGCGTCTTGAACGGACCGGCGCCCCGGCCCGCGCACCGCACCGCACCGCCCCGCCCGCGCCCTACGCCTTCGACTCCGCCGGTCGGAGGTGCTCTTTCCCCCAGGCGGCCATCTCCGTGATGACCGGTTTCAGGGACGCCCCGCGCTCGGTCAGCGAATACTGGACCCGGAACGGCTGTTCGTTGACGACTTCGCGGTCGACGAGGTCGTGCTCCTGGAGGTCCTCCAGGCTGTCGGAGAGCACCTTCGAGGAGATACCGTCGACGTTCTCTTTTAGCTCGTTGAACCCTGACGGGCCGTTCTCGAGGAGCCGGTGGACGATGACTGGGTGCCACTTCTTCCCGATGAGAGTCGCCGTCGTCGTGATGGGACACCACTCCTCGCCCGCACACCAGACCGAAAGCGGCTCGCTCGTGCTGTCGCTCATACGCGGGAGTTGGCCGGCCAGCCACTAATAGTTACGTCACGTAACTGGGTCACGCTCCGTTACTCACTCTTCACCCCGGCCCGGGACGACGACGGGTCCGTCGTCGCACTCCGACGGCGGGGCTAACCCCGGGGTAACTCAACAGTTAGGTGACAGGCGCCCCTCGACCCTGTATGACCGGCCCGTTCGTGGTCGTCGGCGGCGACGCCGCCGGCCTCAGCGCCGCAAGCAAGTACACCCGCGAGAACCCCGACGGCGACGTCGTCGTCTTCGAGAAGGGCCGGTGGGTGTCCTACGCCCACTGCGGCACGCCGTACTACGTCAAGGGCGAGGTCGACCACCTGACGGACCTGCTGTCGCTGTCGCCCGAGGCGGCGGCCGAGCGGGGTATCGACCTCCGGCGGGAACACGAGGTCGTCGCCGTCGACACCGACGCGGCGACGGTGACGGTCGAGGGCGACGGCGAGCGCTTCGAACAGCCCTACAGCGACCTGCTGGTCGCGACCGGCGCCCGGGCGGTCACGGGCCCTATCGACGGCTTCCACCGCGACATGGCCTTCACTATGCACGGCCTCGACTCCGCGGCGGCCGTCAGAGCGGCGCTCGCACCGCCGGACGAGCCCGCAGTCGACACCAGCATCGAGTACGTGGACGCGGCCCTCGTCGAGCGGTACGCGGCGATGGACCCACCGGAGCGAGTCGCCATCGTCGGCGGCGGCTACGTCGGCGTCGAGATGGCCGAGGCCTTTCGGGCTCACGACCTCGAGGTCCACGTCTTCCAGCGCGGCGGACACCTCCTCTCGCCCTTCGGCGAGTCGGTCTGTGAGCGCGTGGCCGACCACCTCCGCGAGCAGGGCGTCGAACTCCACCTGAACAGCTCGGTCGCGGAGCTCGCCGGCGGCGACCGCGTCGAGGCGGTAGTCCACGACGGCGGGCGCGTCCCCGTCGAACTCGCCCTCGTGGGTATCGGGGTCGCGCCGAACTCGGAACTGGTCGCGGACACCCCGGTCGAACTCGGCGAGTCCGGCGCCGTCGCGGTCGACGACTACGGCCGGACGACCGTCGACAACGTCTACGCGGCCGGCGACTGCGCCGAGGACGACCACACCGTCACCGGCGAGCCGGTCTGGGTCCCCCTCGGACTCACGGCCAATCGCGCGGGCCGAGCTATCGGACAGACGGTCGCCGGCGACCCCGAACCCGTCGGCGAGGTCGCCGGCACCGCCGTCGTGAAGGCGTTCGAGCTGGAGGCCGGTCGGGTCGGGTTCGTCGACCACGACGACGCGCGCGAGGTCGGCTTCGACCCCGTGACCAAGCGCATCACCGCGGGCTCGCGGTCGGGCTACTACCCCGGCAACGAGCCGACCACGGTGAGTCTGACCGCCGACCGGGAGACGGGCCGCGTCATCGGCGGTTCCATCGTCGGCAAGGACCGCGCGGCCATCCGCATCGACACGCTGGCAACGGCACTGGAGTCGGACCTCACCGTCACCGAACTCGAACGGCTCGACCTCGCGTACGCCCCGCCCTTCAGCCCGGTGTGGGACCCGATTCTCGTGGCGGCGAAGGTGCTCCGGGGCGAACTCGACTACAGTGACAGTTGAAACGATTCACACACCGACCGCACCGTCGTCGTGCGATCGGGTGTGCATTGATCTTCAATGGCTACTACAGCGAACCAGCGACCGGGACTCATACTGTCGGCTGTAAGTACGTGGAGATAATCGGCACCCGGGGGAGCCGATTTATTCCGTGATGTTACAGCCGACAGTATCACCAGGCGGCTTCCAGCACGCCGACGATGTCTCCCCGCGTCGGGTCGAGTTCGGGCGGCGCGTTCGCCATGAACGCGTCCGCGAGGACGGCGTCGGCCACGTCGGGAAGTTCCGATCTGGTCGGTCCGTCCACGTCCCGCAACCGGGTCGGGAGTCCGAGGCCGGCGGCGACCGCTGCGACGCGGTCGACCACTGCGGCCGCGGGGTCCTCTGCACCCTCGACGCCGAGTGCCTCGGCCAGCAGGTCGCGACGGCCGTCGACGGCCTCGAACAGATAGCTGAGGGCGTGGGGCGCGACGACGGCGTGGGCTGCCCCCTGCTGGACGTCGTACGTACGCGTGAGGCCGTGCCCGAACGCGTGAATCAGCGAGAGCGTCGTCCCGTCGGGCCGTGATATGCCGTACTGGACCAGGAGAATTCCCCGTGTGAGTCGCTGGAAGGTCGCCTCGTCGGTCTCGCCCTCGCCGAGTGCGTCCAGCCCGTCGGCCAGCAACCCGAGCCCTCGCGTCGCGGTCGCGTCGGTTACCGGGGTCCGGTTCCGGGCGTACAGCGTCTCGATGCCCTTGTCGAAGCCGTTCATCGCCGACCCCGCGAGCACCCCCCGCGGCGTCGTCGCGACCAGCACGGGGTCGTAGCAGGCGGCCGCGGGCATCAGTTCGGGGTCGCCGACGGCGCCGCTCGCCGCGTCCTCGACGGGACAGGTCGCCGGGTCGGCGGTGACGCCGGCCACCTGCGAGAGGTCCGCGCCGGCCAGCGTCGTCGGCACCGTCAGGACCGGCGGGACGCCCGCCTCGGGTACGGAGAGGGTCCCGCGTTCGACCAGTTCGGCACCGACGGCCTCGGGTTCGCGGTCCGTTCCCACGAGCACCGAGAGCACCGTCGCCACGTCCAGGCTGCTGCCGCCGCCGACGGCGACGATAGCGTCCGCGTCGGCGTCGCGATACGCCGACAGCGCCTCGTAGGCCGTCCCGAGCCGTTTCTCTGGGGTAGTGCCCGCGAAGACGCCGGCGAGGCGGTCGTCGAGGCCCGCGCGCACGGGGTCCATCACCGCTGTGGTCTCGCCGACGGTCGAACCGGTGACCACGAGCGCGCGCTCAGAGCCCAGCGCCGTCACCTCGCTGGCCAGCTGGGAGACGCAGTTCGGCCCGTATCTGACCGTCGCGGGGACGTACTCGAAGCGGAACGGCTCGGCGAGGTCGTCGGTCATCGCTCAGGCCCCCTCGACGGCGTGGGATGGAGACGGTTCGGCTGGCATTAGCCGCCGTAGGTGCCCGGCACTTGAGTGGCTTTCCTCGCTTACCCCTCGAACCCGTCGAGGGCTGCGGCGAGGTCGTCGAGGTCGCCAAGCAGCGTCGTCAGTCGTTCGACGCTCGCCTTGCCGGTACGGTCGGCGCTGGCGAGTACCCGGACCCGCTCGGTCCCGAGCGGGACGAACGACAGGTCCAGTTTCGCGGCCGTCGCCCGCAGGGCCAGTCCGGCGTCGGCCTCGCCCGCGGCGACCTTCCGGGCGGGGCTCTCGGTGGCGCCCGTCGTCAGTTCGTAGCCGTCGATCGCGTCGGTCAGCTCCCCCGGGGGCACGTCGCGCTCGTCGGCCAGCGCGTCGACTTCGGCGTCGAAACTGCGGCGCAGGCCCGACCCGCCGTCGCGGTTGACGAAGCGGTAGTCGCCGTCGACGAGCGTCGAGAGGCCGTCTATCTCGCTTTCGGGCGCGACGGCGAGTCCCCACTCGCGCCCCCAGCTTCCGAGTTCCTCGCCAGGCCCGTCGTCGCGCTCCGGGCCGGCGACGACGGCCACGTCGGGCACCCCCTCGCGGAGGCGGCGTCGGCCGTCCGCGGTGCCGGTCGGCAGGTAGCGTGGGGCCTCGACGCGGTCGAGCAGGCGGCTCCAGAGCGGGTCGTCCTCGCCGACGCCGAACAGCGTCGGCACGCGCACGTCCGGAGAGAACAGCGTGACCTCGACGGTCCGGCCGGCGGGCAGGACCTCGGTGTCGGCTCCGACGGCGACGGTGCCGTCCGCGTCCACGAGACTCGTCGTCGCGCCGCTGCCCTTGTCGACGGGGTAGACGAGCGTCGAGCCGTCGCCGCCCTCGACCAGGCCCACGGGCATGTATCGGAGCCGACCCTCCGTGTAGCGCTCCTCCACGGCCATCTCGCCCGTGACCGTTGCCGTTCTGGGCTCGGGCAGGCCCGCAGCGTCGCGAATCACGGGCGCGACGAAGGTGCGGAAGATGGTCAGCGCCGACACCGGGTAGCCCGGCAGGCCGACGTAGGCCGACTCGCCGATAGTCCCCACGAGCATCGGCTTGCCGGGCTTGACCGCGACGCCGTGCAGTCGCAAGTCGCCCCGCTCCTCGATGACCCGGTAGATGACGTCGACGGCGCTGGCACTGGTCGACCCCGAGGAGAGCACGAGGTCACACTCGTCGGCGGCCTCGTGGAGCAGCCGCTCCATCGCGTCGAAGTCGTCGCCGGCGTGGGGGTAGCGCACCGGCTCGCCGCCCGCGTCCTCGACGCCCGCGGCAACGGTGTCGCTGTTGACGTCGTATATCTCGCCGGCCGCGCTGTCCAGCGGGTCGCCGGGCCGGACGAGTTCGTCCCCGGTCGAGACGATACCGACGCGCGGGCGTGACTGAACCGCGACCTCGTCGACGCCCAGGGCGGCCAGCAGTCCGATTTCACGGGGGGTCAGGTGAGTGCCGGGGCCCAGTGCGCGGGCGCCGGCGGCGATGTCTGCGCCGGCCAGCATCACGTGCTCGCCCGGCGTGACCGCGGTCCGTATCTCGACGCCGCCGTCGGTCGCCGTGGTCCGTTCGACCATCACGACGGCGTCGGCGCCGTCGGGCATCACCGCGCCGGTCGATATCTCGGCCGCCGTGCCCGGTTCGACGGTCACCCCGGGCTCCTCGCCGGCGTGGACCGTGCCCGCGAGGTCGAGCGTCTCCGGCGCGGCTTCGTCGGCGCCGAACGTGTCGCGGGCCCGGACCGCGTACCCGTCCATGCTCGCACGGTCGAAGCCGGGCACGTCGAGGGCCGCGTCGACGCGCTCGGCGAGGACGCGGTCCCGCGCGTCGGCCAGCGCCACGGTCTCCGTTCCGGGGTCGATATCGAGGTTCTCGACGACGGCGCGGGCATCCTCGGGGGAAGCGAGGTCGCGGAACTCCCGTCGGTCGCTCATCGGCCGCCCTCCCACTCCTCGACCGCGACGAGTTCACCCTCGGCGTACCCCTCCCGGTCCTCCGGGACGACGACCCAGCCGTCCGCCAGCGCGACGCTGGAGAGGACGCCAGCGCCCTTCGTCCGGGTCGGTGTCGCCGTCCGCTCGCCCTCGGCGTCCTCGTCCAGTGTCACTCTGGCGAACGTCCGGACGCCGGGCTCGCTGGGAATCTTCCGCACCAGCTGCGCCTCGGTCGTCGCCATAGGTGCCGTCTGTCGGTGTCCAGCCGCCGCGACTGCCGGTCTGAGGAACTGGACGGCGTTGACGATACAGGCGACGGGGTAGCCCGGAAGCATCAGCACGGGTGTGCCCTCGACGGCTCCCAGCGCGACCGGATGGCCGGGCTTGAGCGCGACGCCGTGGACGAACACCTCACCCAACTCTTCGACCACCTCGGGGACGATGTCGCGCTCGCCCACGGAGGAGCCGCCGGTGGTCACGACGATATCGTGGTCGAGGTCCCGTTCGACGGCCGTCCGCAGCGCCTCGGGGTCGTCGGTGACGACGTCGCGGTACGTGGCCGCGCCGCCCCACCGCTCGACGTACTGGGCGACGGTCTGGCCGTTCGTCTCGATTATCTCGCCCGGCGCGGGGTCGGACTGGACGAGCTCCTCGCCGGTCGGGACGACGCTCACGCGCGGGCGATCGTACACCTCGACGGTCTTCAGCCCGACGGCCTTCAGCAGGCCCAGGTCCGAAGGTCTGAGCCGGTGGCCGGGCTCGAACAGCGCCTGGCCCTCCGCGACGTCCTCGCCGACGGGCCCGACGTTGCTCCCCACTGGGACCGCCTCGTACACCGCGAGCTCGTCGCCGGTTCGGTCCGTCGCCTCGACCATCACGACGGCGTCGGCGCCCCCGGGGAGTTCGCTCCCAGTGTGGACCCGGGTCGCAGTCCCACTCCGGACGGTGTCCGTGATTCCCAGCGAGGCCGGCGACCGCTCGCTCGCGCCGAAGGTGTCGCTCGCCCGCACCGCGTAGCCGTCCATCGCCGCCCGCTCGTAGTGGGGCACCGGACGGTCGGCCGCGACGGCCGTCGCCACGACCCGGTCGTCGGCGTCGCCTAGTCCGACGGGCTCGGTGCCCTCGGTCGGTTTCACCGCCCCCAGCAGCCGTTCTCTGGCCGCCGCGGTCCGGGTAAACTCCCTGAACCCCGCGCGGTTGTCGTTCATAGCTTCGGGATTGGCCCGGGCGGACAAAAACCCCGGTAGCTGTAACAGGCTTGGCCACCAAGTCCGGGTATGACGCTTCGCTGTCGGCGCTGTGGCGAGCCACTCACCACGGGCCTCATCGCGACCCAGCGGCGCCACTGCTGTCTCAACGACACCCCCATCGCGGGCGCGTGCCCGAACCACGGGCCGGTCGGGCCCCACGATACGGTAGCGGACTAACCGAACGCGAGCCACCACCACGCCACCGTGCTCGCGCCCGCGTGGACGACCATCGCACTGACTGCGGGGAACGGGGAGCGCTGGCGGGTGAGCACGACACCGCCCCACAGCAGCGGCGGTAGCGCGAGCACCTGGGCCGCGACGACTGATATCGGGAGCACTCGTCCCACGAGGACGATAGTGAGGAGGACCGCGACCGCCACGAGCAGCCAGTACGCCCGCCGGAGCCCACGTGGTGACCACCGGACAGCGAGGGTCCGCTTCCCGACTGCGGCGTCGGCCTCGCGGTCGGGCCAGTGGGTCGCCAGGAGGTTGCAGCCGACGAGGAGGGTAAAGGGCACCACCGCCAGCAGCGCCACGGCGGTGACACGCCCGGCGACGGCGACGCCGTACAGCGGGAGCAGGACCCCACCGAGCACCGCGTTCGTCAGTTCGCCCACGCCGCGGCGAACGAGCGCCGCCGGCGGGAGCGAGTACGCGAGCCCCGCGACGGCGATTGTCAGGAGGAGTGCGAGCGCGGTCACGGACACCAGCCCGGTCAGCCGGGCGGCGACGGCACCTGCGATACCGAGTAGCATCGCGACCCCAGCGGCCCGGGCGAGCAGTTCCCTTCCGACACCGGTTCGCTCGACGGCGCCGCTCCCGCCCGAGAAGGGCGTCCGTTCGGTCAGGCGATCCGTCTCGACGTCGGCGTACTCGTTCGCCCAGTGGACGGCGAGGACGACGGGGAGCAGGAGGGCCCCGCCGACCTCGACTGCACGCCAGGATATCGCGGGTGCCGTCAATGTCCGTGCCATGCCGACGCCGAGCGCGTAGACGAGCGCGATGAGCGCCACCTGGCTCGGTCGCCCAGCTAGCCACAGTCCTCGCAGCCACCGTGCCCTGTTGACGATACTCATGGGCTATGTCCAACTTTCGCCGCTCGGATGGCTCTTCTGTCCATTCTATCCATTTTCAGCGTGACGCTACCGCCACTACCTCGATATATAGTGGTAACAAGTGGCAAGATAATACTATAACCCTTCGTCTTCTAGGCGCTACTATCCATGAAGAAACAAGAGCTCATTCATCTTCACAGCCTTCTCGCACAGGTACAGCACCACTACGAAGCAGACACAGGGACCGACGTCGAGCACGACGAGTACGCCGACCTCGGTGTCAAGCCGACATCGATTCACAAGTCGAAGACCGACCACAAAGCCGCCGTGTTCGCGCTCGCCGACGGTCTCACTGACGATATGGTCGCCGAGAGCGAGGAACCGCTGACCCTCGCTGCCGACTGAACTTCTCCCGGCGCCGGCCGTGTCACAAGAGTTCACAGCCCCGGCTTCGCATCGACTTTCGCGCTCCGGTCGTCGTGCCTCCTTCATGTGCCCTTTCACCGCCGTCGGGCAGTGCCGTGTGGTACGCGCTATCGCAACTCTCAAATCACTTATACACAGCGGGGACCTACTACCAGTGTGAGCGAAGATACAGGGCGGCGGAACCTCCGCATGCCAAACAGCGATCAGTTGTTCGCAGTCGTAACAGAACACCTCGGCGGGAACCACGTCCGCCTCCAGTGCGAGGACGGCGAGACCCGCATGGGCCGCATTCCCGGCCGGATGAAGTTCCGGACCTGGATTAACGAGGAAGACATCGTCCTCGCGGAGCCGTGGGACTGGCAAGACGAGAAAGCCAACGTCGAGTGGCGCTACGAGAGCCAGGACGCCGACCAGCTCCGTGCCGAGGGCCACCTCGATTCGCTGACTGCCTGAAGTATTCTTATTGCGGTGGCGTGTGACGAACGCGAGCGTTCTTTCCACGAGTGACACGGCGAGGTGCGCGGCCCGCGTCGCGGGGCACTCTCCGGAGCGGTATAGACGCTCAATAGCTCCGGCTCGTCGACACAGGCGAACACGCTCGGGACGACTCCCCTAAGTGAAGTGACTACTATTCGTGATACAGCGCCGCAGTCTGGTGGTTCGGTGTGTGACGGACTCACGTCACGTGTGCGCCGTGTGGGGCCGACACAGGGCGCCCTCGAGACGAGTCATTTATGTATACCCCTCCCATCGGATATGATGCGAAGGTCGCCCCGGGCAGCGTGCTCGGGCCGACGGCTCGACGACCCCATCCGGGGTCTCGGGTGTTCGCTCAGAGCGCATGGCCGTCTTCCGACGGCTTCCGCTCGCACCATGAGGATTCCACCCCTGCGGTCCGCCGTCAAGATGGAATCTGATGTGAGCCCACGGACCCATGCAGTAGTTAACATCGATATAGGAATCGATGTGTGATACTGATAGCTGTAACAGACAGCAGACAGTGTTAGCTTCCGACGGAGTGCAACCACTTCCGCCGCTGATGTATATCAGCACATTCCGGTTGATCCTGCCGGAGGCCATTGCTATCGGAGTCCGATTTAGCCATGCTAGTCGCGCGGGTTTAGACCCGCGGCATATAGCTCAGTAACACGTGGCCAAACTACCCTACAGACCGCGATAACCTCGGGAAACTGAGGCCAATAGCGGATATCACTCTCACGCTGGAGTGCCGAGAGTGAGAAACGTTCCGGCGCTGTAGGATGTGGCTGCGGCCGATTAGGTAGATGGTGGGGTAACGGCCCACCATGCCCATAATCGGTACAGGTTGTGAGAGCAAGAGCCTGGAGACGGTATCTGAGACAAGATACCGGGCCCTACGGGGCGCAGCAGGCGCGAAACCTTTACACTGCACGAGAGTGCGATAGGGGGACTCCGAGTGCGAGGGCATATAGTCCTCGCTTTTCTGTACCGTAAGGTGGTACAAGAATAAGGACTGGGCAAGACCGGTGCCAGCCGCCGCGGTAATACCGGCAGTCCAAGTGATGGCCGATATTATTGGGCCTAAAGCGTCCGTAGCTTGCTGTGTAAGTCCATTGGGAAATCGACGCGCTCAACGCGTCGACGTCCGGTGGAAACTGCACGGCTTGGGGCCGAGAGACTCGACGGGTACGTCCGGGGTAGGAGTGAAATCCTGTAATCCTGGACGGACCACCAACGGGGAAACCACGTCGAGAGACCGGACCCGACAGTGAGGGACGAAAGCCAGGGTCTCGAACCGGATTAGATACCCGGGTAGTCCTGGCTGTAAACGATGCTCGCTA